>Ga0214471_10000002_pt1 | contig 428882 bp, 410 predicted proteins | sample RVTome_5_FD_207665 | JGI IMG/M metagenome (GOLD analysis project Ga0214471, IMG submission 207665) | Soil microbial communities from uranium-contaminated site in the Upper Colorado River Basin, Wyoming, United States - RVT142D155 | ecosystem: Environmental > Terrestrial > Soil > Contaminated... | reverse complement strand
TAGCTGAACAGCGCCGTCTGCGGATGATCGGGACCACGCATTGCGCGCACTCGCTGTTGAGGTCGCGCCAAGATAGGAGAATCTCGCAATTCCGCCATACCCAATGCATGACTTTTTCAGCGACCTGTTAAACGTCGGCTCGGCGGCGCTGCGCGCCGACACGTCGTGAAGGCCTTCATTGATGTGCCTGGCGTTGACGGACTCGGCCGAGCGGTTGCAGAGGAACCTCGGTTCTCACTGCTTGACGGCATCTTGACGCGAGCGACTCACCGTAGCCTGTGCCTGACAAACCGAGGTTATTATGGCTCGCGTTCTGACTTGTCTCCTCCTTGCTGTTCCGTTCACGGCGCATGTGGCTGCGGCCCAGAATGCGCGGACGCTCTGGCCGGGTCAGAGCGTGCGCGTTGCCTATCGATGCAGCGTCGCAAGCGACCAGGTGATCGAGTGCCGCAAGAACTCGCGCGTGCGAGTCGAAGTCGGGAATCTCGTAGCGCTTGACGCCGACACGTTGCGGATGCGGACGCGGTCCCGTCACACACACCTGGCTATTCCCACGGCTTCCGTTTCCCAACTCTGGGTGCACGGGGGGACCAAAGGCAACTTCTGGGCGGGAGCTGGGATTGGTCTGGTCGGAGGTGCGATCGTTGGAGCTATCATCGGCTCGCAGACGCAATTCTGCTTCTTTAGTTGCAGCCCACTTACTGCATTGGGTGTCATGATCGGCGCGCCCGCCGGGCTCGTGCTCGGGGGTGCGGTTGGCGCGGATATCCAGTCCGTCCGATGGCGTGCACGGTCGCTCAATGCCCTGCGGGTGACCGTCGAGCCTCGAGGAGGCGCGATCGGCGTTGGAGTGTCCATAGCCTTTTAGACTGGATCGAGCAGCGAAGGCAGTAAGAGCGGATCGGCCGCGCCGTCACGCCCGCCGTTCTTTCCCCGGCCCTTCGTTCCCTAGTGCTGTCCGAGAATCGGTAGCCCCATCGACTCCTTGCAAACGGGGAGTGTGGTTGTCGGAGATCGCGTGACCTTCCGCCGCGCATGCGGGTATACCCAACGAGGCCCCGTCGCGGAGATGCAATCCGGACGGCGACCGAGCACCATGCTCCCTCGCGTGGTCGGTCCTTCCTCCCGTGACTGGCTACGGTGTGTGCCTGGTGGCGTCAGTCGATCTGGAGGCACGCATGCACCGATTCCTCTGTCAGACGCTCGCCGCATTCGTTGCTGGGGCCGCAGGCAGATGAAGGCAACTGCGCTACTCGGGCTGGTGTGCCTGCTCGCAGTCGCGTGCGCGACTCCCGTGGACGTCGTGTGTCCTGACACTGACGGAGTGTGTTCCGAACTTGTGGAGCTCCGAACGGATCGCACCTCATACAGGTTCGGCGATGAGGGTAGGTTGTTTTCCGTTTGGAGTGATTCCCCGCCCACGGCAACATGCGGGTGGAGTGTAGAGCTCGAGCAGTGGGTCGAAGGGCCGGGATTGCTTGGGAGGTGGTACCACATCGGGTCCTACGGTGTCGCGTGCGCGCTCGGCGGTGCTTCAGGAAGCACTAACCCAAACGTCGAGATGAGTTTCCGCGTCACGTCCACCCAATTCACGCCCAATTATGAATTCCGGTTTGCACGGACCACCTTCGCACATGACCGGCGCACCAGGATCGAGAAGTTCTCGAACATCTTCGTGGTTGTGCCATAGCGTGTACCTGCAGCGCCAGAGGGCGGCTTCACCGGCCCGACACGGGATGCGCGCGATGTGATTGTGGCCTGCGAGGACATGCTCGAGGTATCAGGATTGGGGGAGTGCGCCGCTGCATGAAATCGGCAGCGAAGCTTTCAGAGGTAACCGGGGGCCCCTTGTTCCACGTCAAGGTGCTGGCTGCCACGATTCTCGTCTGCGCCGCGGCGCCGACCACGTCGTTCGACATCGCGCACGCGCAGACCCGGCTGCACCTGACCGCGGGTGTCGCGGATTCCTGGGGGATGATGCACGGGTGGTATTGTCCAAACGTTGCGCCGGAGTGCTTCTGGTCAACCTACTGGACGGCCAACCACCGGGTGACCCCAACGGCCGGCGTGGCGGTGTCTTCGGGGTTCCGCCGGTGGTTCTGGTTCGAGATCGGCGCCACGTTCGTCGCCAAAGGATGGGATAGTGGTCCGGCCGTTCACGTCGTCTCCCTCGAAATCCCCATGCTGGTCCACCTCGGCTACCGACCTCGACGCGCGGGAGTGGGAGCGAGTGTCGTAGGTGGTTTCGCACCGGACCTCTCCGTCTCCCAGGCGAACCCGAGCGACTTTGCTCTGATGGGCGGCGTCGAAGTGGAAGTGATGACCGCCATGGGTTGGGGAGCGTCTTTGAGCGCACGCCACGCCTTTGGCTTCCGCCGTTTTGACGAGTACCAGCTGAGATGCTGGACCGTCTCCTTCGGTGTCTCCCGCGGACTGTAGCCTTGGCACCGGGCGTGCGTGCCATGTTCCGACGCTGACGCGTGGGCTCGGCGCTTCGCGACGCGTCGTACATCGAGCGAAAGAACCATGCGATCGCGGGACGGGGGCTCTTTACAGGGTGGGAGTCTTGCGGCATCGTGCCGTATGTCGTGCAAGTCCATGAGGTGTTGGAACGACGCCAAGGTACGATCCATGAGACAACTGCGTGTTGGTCTGACAGGGGTGGTCCTGATGTCGGCGCTTGTGACGCCGACCATCCGGGCTCAGCAGGTTGCTGACACCGCGTTCCGGTATCCCGTCGCGAATCCAGCGTACCCACAAGCCGAAGGACCACGGGTGTGCGTGGACAGCGGGCATCGCAACGCTCTCCGCATCGACGGAAGATACGCACCCTTTGCTCGTCTTCTCGAGGATGACGGATTCCGGGTCGCCGATCTCCCGGGCACGATGGACGATGCGTCTCTGGAAGCATGCGACTTGCTCGTCATCGCGAACGCCGGTGACGTGGCGGGTCCGCCTCCGCCCGGATATCCTCATCCGAGTGCCTTCACGAAGAGCGAGCACGACGCGCTTCTCACCTGGGTTCTCCGAGGCGGCGCCCTGTGGATCTTCATGGATCACCCGCCCTACGTCGGCGCGATGTCGACGGTCGCGTCCCTGATGGGGTTCCAGCTCTTTGACGGTTATGTCGGGCCAACACCGAGCTCCCCCACCTGGTCGGCCGTGTTTGGAAACCTCGATGAGGAGGCGCTTCGCCAGACCACGGACGCGCATGGAATGCCGTTTGACAGGTTCCGCAAGGGATTAGGGGATCCGGGTACGCTCGCGAATCACCCGATCCTTCAAGGGCGAGCACCTGAGGAGGCCGTTGACCGGGTGGTGTCCTTCACTGGAACGGCGTTCTTCCCATCGTCGGGCGTGGAGCCGTTGTTGGTGTTCGGCCCGACCGCCACGGGGGTGGTGGTGTTGGCAGGAAACGTGAGAGGTGCCCCGGCAGGAGAATACCCCCTCTTTGCGCTCGGTGGGTGGCTGTTGGGCGGGAGCCGTCGAATCGGCCAAGGCCGAGTCGTGCTCCTGTCAGAGGCCGCCATGTGCTCGGCCCAGATTGCTGGCCAGCAACGCATCCCCGGCGGTTTCAACATGCCGTTCGCCGAACGGAATGCGCAGTTCTGTCTGAACGTGGCGCACTGGCTGATGGGTCTCATGGACTAGGGACGGGAATCCTGGGCAACGGGGGCCAACGATCGGGCCGATGCTTGACGCTTTGTTCTGGGTGATGCTTTACACCTTCACCGCCTTGACAACGTCCGGCTCCCGTTGCATTGTACAATAGGACAGCTATGGGGGCGTCGTGGACCTCGTGATCGATACGGCCGCGGTCTTGGCAGTGCTCTTGGAGGAACCCGAGCGGCCAGCCCTGATCGCTGTAACTGCGGGAGCCGTGCTGTTCTCGCCGGCGTCGCTGCCCTGGGAGGTCGGGAACGCTTTGGTGGCTGCTGTGCGACGTCGACGGCTGTCCGCTGCCGAGGCCGACGCTGGCTGGGCATCATACCAGAAGATCGCGATCCGCCTGGTCGAGGTGGATATCGCCCGGGCTATCGCGCTGGCCACCGAGCGCGGCGTCTACGCCTATGACGGCTATATGCTCGAGCTGGCTCGCAGTCGGGGCCTGCCACTCCTGACGTTGGATGCGCGGCTCAGCGCCGTGGCGCCGCTAGCCGGTGTCGACCTTGTGGAGGTGTTATGAGAACCTATACGTATTCGGAAGCCCGGCAGCGGCTCGCGGCGCTGCTTGATCAGGCACGCCGAGAAGGTCGGGTGCAGATCCGCCGTCAGGATGGCTCGACGTTCGTGGTGCAGCCCGTCGTTTCTGATCGGTCGCCGCTGGATGTCCCGGGGGTCCGCACCAGGCTGCGGCGCGGCGAACTGGTTGCGCTGGTGCGTGACGAGCGCGAACGCTCCGCTGGCCGCGTGCTGATGGCGCTCTCTAACAACAAGCGTTTACAGCCGACGAAGGCGCGGCGCCGGACCAAAGCGCGCAAGGGCAAGAACTAGGAGCGCGCCGCGCCTTCGCGGCTGAAACGCGGGCCGTTGAGGATGTGGGAAAAGCCGGTACGGGGCTGGCCGATTGTAAATGCGATTTACAGATTGCGCAACACGGGGTCGCACCGTGTTCGACGCTAAACCCGCCTCACAGTCCGCGACTCGATTCGTGCGTCGATTCGTGGGAGTAAGGGCAGGCTCGGCGCCAACCCAGCCGAGCGCGGACTCCTCAGTCCGCGACTCGCTGCGGCAGGTCTCGTGGATCTCGGACCAGGTGTTGGTGCATGGTACGGCGTCACCCTCTTGCTGCTTCCAAGGTACCTTCCACGCTTGAACCGGGTTTATGCGCCATAGGCAGAAACGATGCCGCCTGACGAGCCGCTGCAGCCGACGAGCAGCGCGAGAGCAGGACATTGAGTCGAGCGGATCGTGAGCGCTGCTCGCGGCTGAGCGGCATGGCGTCACACGTCACCTCCGCCGGGTGACTTGTGCCTCGCTACCCATGTTTCAGGGTCGGGTCCAGTGGCCGATTCGTTTGACCGCCTCAAGTCTGCCCTTTCGGGGCGCTACGCGATCACGCGCGAGCTCGGCCGTGGCGGGATGGCGACGGTCTACCTCGCCGAGGACCTCAGGCACCGCCGCAGCGTAGCCGTAAAGGTCCTCGAACCAGACCTGGCTCACGCCATCGGCTCCAGCCGCTTCCTCCGTGAAATCGAGATCGCCGCCCGCCTCAGCCATCCCAACATCCTGCCGCTGCACGACTCTGGTGACGCCGACGGGCTCCTGTACTACGTCATGCCGTTTGTCGAGGGCGAATCGCTGCGCGATTGGCTCAACCGGGAGAAGCAGCTTCCCCTGGAGGACGCCCTCCGCATCGTCCATGAGGTGGCCGACGCGCTGTCCTACGCCCACCATCACGGCGTGGTTCACCGCGATATCAAGCCGGAGAACATCCTCCTCGCGGAGGGCCACGCCGTGGTCAGTGACTTCGGGATCGCCCGGGCGATCGATGCGGCGGGCAGCGAGCGCCTGACCGGGACCGGCCTCGCGGTGGGCACCCCGGCGTACATGAGTCCGGAGCAGGCCACCGGAGAGCGGGGCGTGGATGCCCGCAGCGATATCTACGCGCTCGGCTGCGTGCTGTACGAGCTGCTGGCCGGGGAGCCGCCGTATGCGGGCCCGACGCCGCACGTTGTGCTTGCCAAGCTGTTGGCTGACCCGGTGCCCTCCGTCCGGCGCCTCCGGGACACGGTCCCTGCCGGGGTCGACCAGGCACTCGTCAAGGCGCTCGCCAAGACCCCGGCTGATCGCTTCGCGACCGCGGCCGCTTTCAGTGCGGCGCTGGACCGGGCGGCGAGCCAGCCGTCCGTCGGACGGGGTCTGACGGTTCGGGGCCGCCGGGTAGCGGTTCTCGCCGTCGTGCTGGCGGTCCTGCTACCTGTTGGCGTCTGGCTCGGGATCCGGGCCGGCCTCTTCGGAGGGCCGCAGCTCGATTCGATCGCCGTCCTGCCGTTCGAGAACCTGTCGCGCGATGCGGAGCAGGAGGACTTCGTCGACGGGATGCACGATGCGCTGATCAGCCGGCTGGCACAGATCGGCGCGCTGCGAGTCATCTCGCGGACGTCGACCCTGCGGTTCAGGAACACGAGCAAGTCCATCGGTGAGATCGCCGGGGAGCTGGGTGTTAGCGCGCTGGTGGAGGGATCGGTGCTCAAGACAGGGGACAGCGTGCGCATCCAGGTGCAGCTGATCCAGGCGCGCCCGCGCGAGCAGCACCTGTGGGCGCAGACCTTCGACCGGGATACCCGCGCCGTGCTCTCGGTGCAGAGTGAAGTGGCGGAAGCGATCGCGCGCCAGATCGGAGTCCGGTTGACATCCGGCGAGGAGGCGCGCCTCGCCGTCTCCCGCGACGTGGATCCCCTGGCCCACGAGGCGCTGCTGAGAGGTCGGCGCGCGGCACGGACGAGGACGCCGGCTGGTCTCGATGAAGCGATGCAGCATTATGAATCCGCGGTGCGACAGGATCCGAACTACGCCGCGGCGCACATGGCGATCTCGAGTGTGTGGAATGCCCGCGCCGTGATGGGGTTGTGCCCCCTGAAGAGGCTCTACGAAGGGCCGAGCCATCGCTCATTCGGGCCCGGGAGCTCGATAGCACGATGGTCCAGCTACGCATGGCGCTTGCAAACATCCGGATATGGCAGTGGGATTGGATTGGTGCGGAGAGGGAGTATCGGCGCGTGCTCGAGACGGACCCGAACGATGCGTCCGTCCAGAGTGCGTATGCCATGTTGCTTGTGGCCGTGGGTCGCCCGGCTGAAGCAGCATCTCTTATGGAGCGCGCCGTGCAGCGCGACCCGCTGAACCCCGGCATCATCCTCCAAAGTGGTTTCCTCTCGGTGTTCCGCGGACGCTACGACGAAGCCGAGGCGCGATTTCGCGCGCTGCTCCGGATTCCGGCGAACGTGCAGCAAGCCCATTACGGCCTCTGGGGGATTTTCCATGAACAAGGGCGATACCCCGAGGCATACGGAGAAGTAAAGGCGTACTTCAGCGTGTTGGATGACCACGGTACCATCGAAGCGTTGGAGCGCGGGCATGCGGAAGGCGGCTATAAGGTGGCGCTCCGACGCGCCGCCGACGAACTGGCCGAGCGCTCAAGAGCAACGTATGTCCGGCCGTACACTGTGGCGACGCTCTACGCCCGCGCTGATGAAACGGAGCTGCCACTCGACTGGTTGGAACGGTCGTTCGACGCACGTGACCTCGACATTAAGTATTTGCGGGTAGGCCTGTCGTTCAGAGGGCTCCGAGGTCACCTGCGGTTTGAAGCGCTGCTCAGGCGCATGAATCTCGGTGCTGGCGGGAGCTGAGTGCGGACGCAGCGTATCTGTTGTCAGCCGACGGTGACCCGACTCCGGCGGTAGCAGCCGTGCGCGATCGCAAGAAGAAGGTGTACGGCGTATCACCCGCGTACGGGGCGCAGCTCGGCGCCGCAGTGAGCTCCATTATCCGCCTGGACAGCGCCTGGTTTCATGACTACTACGGTTCATGAGGCGGCCGCATGACCGGACCGTCGTTCTATGAGAGCGATTGTCAAGGACAGAGGTGCTGTCTTCGACCAGGTTCTGAGAGGTTCGGGCCAGCTCCTGCAGCGTCGCCCGCCGCCCGTCCCCGTGATAGACCGGATGCAGCCCGCCGCGCCGGAGCACCTCGGAGAGGTGATCCGCATCCACGACATCGCCCTTGTTCCCCTGGCGCACCTCTCCCCGCCGGTCGCACACCACCACCCGATCCACCCGTGGCGCGAGCAGCTCGTGCAACCACTGCGCCTGGGTGCCCTCCTCGAACGCCACGTGGATCGCCCCGCGCATGCCGCGGACGAACTCGAGCAGGGCCCCGGCTTCCGTCGGCAGCGCACGCGCGATCACGCGCCCGCATTCCTCACGCACCGAGGCCACCGTGGTTGCCTGATGCACGTCCAGCGGCACATACTTGGTCGTCCGTTTCATGAGAGCCGCTCCTTGTTGGGATCCATGGATCTTCGACAACTCCATGGTACCACCAAGGGGCGCGGTCTCAATATGCGTTAGACCGCCCCGAGAGAAGCTCACTCGCAGATGCTAGGCTTGCCCACTCGCGTCGCCCTGGTCGTGGCGCTCAGTGGTTCTCCACTACTCATGCTGCTCTCCGATTGGCCACTTCAGCAGTTGCCATCTCTCGGCGCGCAGATCCTGCTTCAGGCTCTCTACCTCGGCCTGGCAGGCTTTATCGTCTGGGTCGTTGTCACGAAAGAGCGCCAGTCCCTCAGATCTATCGGCTTGCGGCCACCGACTCTGGCCACGCTATTGTGGGGTGCCCTGCTCTGGGTCGCGGGGTTTTACGTGCTACCGTTGATGACCACGCCCCTAGTGGGCGCTCTTGGGTCCGAGGGCCTCGAGCCTGGGCTGACTCGGTTGGCATCGCTGCCAGTGTGGTTCCGAATCGTTCTGGCAGTGACGGGCGGAGCCGTCGAGGAAACCCTGTATCGCGGGTACGCGATCGAACGGTTGAGCACACTGACCGGCAAGCGGTGGCTCGCTGCGTCCATTTCCGCAATCGCGTTTGGACTATCACACATCCCGGCGTGGGGTCTCGGCTTTTCTCTCGGCGCCGCTCTGCCCGGGGGGATCGTGATGACGCTCTTCTACTTGTGGAGGCGCGATCTGCTGGCAAATATCCTAGCGCACAGTACCGGACTGGTCATAGCGATGCTGACCGTCGTGCAATGACCTCGGGCGCCCGTGGCTACCCACGTCGTACGATCCAGCGACTCAGTCGCCAGCGTAGGAGTCGCCCGCAGCTGGCGTGTGCCTGGTACGTCGTCGGAACGTCAGCCGTCGGCGAACGCATGTCGAGCCCCACGATCAGTGGGGCGATGGTTCAGTCATGAGACCGGTGCGTTGCAGGTTGGTGGAGCGAGTCGCAGATTGGGAGGCGCAAGTAAAGTAGAGGTTAGGCGTCACCTTCCCGCCCCGGTGGCGGACGACACTGAATCGGAGGCGTTCTTCGATGTCCGGGAGAGCACTCAACGCTATCAGCCTGCTGGCGTTACTTATTGTTTCCCGATCAGTTCATGGTCAGGTGATCTGTCAATTCACCCCCAACTACGTCTTAGCGGCTCCGGTCCAGCACCCGGAACCCAACGTGTTTCTTGGCGCAAGCTTCAGTTACGCCCTCGATTCCGTCAATCAGTGGGCTGCGGGCGCCGATGTCGCCTACCACCCTTCTCCCGCTCTCGCGCTCGGTGTCGGCGCTGCCTACTGCGACCCCAAGTTCGACCTGGACCCCAAGCCCATGTTCGGGGCGAGCGTTACTTGGAGCACCGCGGTCTCAGCAGACCGGACCTGGGCCGTGAGCGGCGCCGTGGCGGTGAGCTATGTTGCCATTGACCTCGGCTCGACAACGCAAAAGGAAGTGGCGGCTCCCGCCATCGTGGCCATCCATTACACTCGAGGACGGCTTCGAGCCTACACGGGCGGAATGATCCAGTACGGTCGCAGTTGGACCACCGTTACCACCATCCGCTCGACGATCGATCCCGGGGGCGTAGCCGGAGTTGAGATTCAGTTATCGAGAACGCTCGCGGCAGGAGCCGGCTACAACTTCCTTTGGCTCAAGGACGCCTCCGGCAATACGGGTTTCTTGGATAGAGCCGGGCTCCGGCTACGCTACGGACTGTAGTGTCACGCGATACGCCGGCAGTGCTCCGTAAGAGTGTGACGCCTAACCGGCCAACGGACCTGCCGGCGCGGCGACTCCCTCAAGTTGGTGTAATGGTCCACGCGGCAGGCGATGCATGGCTTGGTTGGTTTCGGCGGCTGCGCCGCCGTTCATTCGCGAACCGTCAGACCGCACCCGCCCGCAGACCACTAAGGCATGCGCGGTTTGGTGTCCCCATGAGGCGAGGAAACATGACAGGAGCCTATTCCGTGACCGCACTCCCCAGATCAACTACCCTGGCGGTGCTTCTGGCTGCAGCGCCCCCCGCCATCGTGCTCGCCCAGGCTCCCCATCGTGCGGCGGACAATCTCTGTTTCCGCGCGCGCCCGGCGCCCGAGTGCAGCGTTTTCTTCATTACCAATGCGGGCGGATACATCAAGCCCGGACGAACCAACGGGGGCACGCCGCTCCGCGCGATCGTGGACTGGGGCGTGATGGTGAACGCAAGCCCGCACCACGCGATCGGCGCCTCCTGGTTCGTGACCGGGGACGAGGACGACGCCACGACCGGGCCAGTGGTCCGCTACCGTCGCTGGTTCGCGCGCGACCGCTCGCTCGACGTCGCGCTCGGGACCGTGGTCGTCGGCGGCCAACTCAAGGCCGGCTCCATCCTCGGCCTTGTCAAGTACAGCCCGGTGCACTGGTTCGGCGTCGGGGTGCGGCCGGAGTATGTGCGCCGCTCGGCGTTCACCTGCGGCCCGTCGACCTGCACGGGGTATACCGCGACTTCCGTCCGCGTCTACGGTGGAGTGGAGTTCGGCTGGGTCCCCGGTCTCGCCCTGTCACTCGTCGGCGGCGGCGCTGCGCTCGTGGCCCTGGCCATTGCCCACTCCGTCAACTAGCGCACCGCCGCTTCGCCAAGCTGCTGAGCGCGTGCGGCTGCTCCCCAGACCCAGAACGATTGAGGTCGAGGAGGGACGCCTGCGCGTTCCCGTGCGCCACGCAGATCCAGGCGCCGATTCCATCGAGATCCACCTCGTCCGCCCGCGGGGGGGAGGGATCTCTATTGATCATGAGTGGCCGAAGGTGAGCCGCAGATCGTCAAGCGCACAGGAGCACGCCGGGTGGGCGGGAGCGCCAACCCGCCGCTCATCCGCACGACTAGCCGGCCCCACCACGCTTCGGTTTCTCGGTGTGATCTTTGAGCCATCGTGAGGTGACTATGCGACGACTACTCTTTCTCGCAGCGTTGGTTTCCGCGAGCACGCTCGCCGAACCACAGGCAGGCGGGCGTGGCGCCAATCCGCTTGCGCGATTCCTGCACACGGACACCGCCATCATCGCCATTCGGGACGTACGTGTGATCGATGGCACCGGCGCGCCGGCGAGACCGAACCAGACGATCGTCATTCGCAATGGCACGATCGCGGCTGTGGGCGACGAGGCACGCACGGCGATCCCGCCGGACGCGCTCGTCCTTGACGGCGCGGGCAAGTCTGTGATTCCCGGCCTCGTGATGGTCCACGAGCATTTCTTTGGTCCGTACGGCAGCATCGGGGCTTGGTATGGCGAGAGCTTCACGCGTCTGTACCTCGCAGGCGGCGTGACGTCGCTTCGCACCGCGGGCGGCGTCAATGGCTACGCAGATATCGCGATGAAGCAGCAGATCGATCGCGGGTTGAAGCCAGGTCCGTGGATCGATGCAACGGCACCGTACCTCCAGGGTCCCGGCGGACCGCCCATGGCGGCGTACGTTCTGCAGAACGCGGACGACGCCCGGCGGTTCGTGAACTTCTGGGCCGATGCGGGCGCCACGTCGTTCAAGGCGTACACCCATATCACGCGCGATCAGCTGCGCGCGGCGATCGAAGAGGCGCACGCGCGCGGGCTCAAAATCACACTCCACTCGTGTTCGGTGACGTTTCGGGAAGCCGCCGAGCTCGGCATCGACAATATCGAGCACGGGTTCTTCAATTCGACGGACTTCCTCCCGAACAAGCCGCGGGACGTGTGCCCGGGATTCTTCAACCCGGGCGGGCAATCGGTTGCGACTCTCGATACGGCGAGCTCGGAATTCAAGTCGCTGCTGCGCCTGCTCGTGGACCGCAAGGTCGCGCTTACCTCGACCTTGCCCGTGTTCGAAACCGCGACACCTGAGCGGCCGATGCCGCCGGGGGTCGACGTGCTCACGCCGCAGCTCAGGGATACGGTCGAAGCCGTGTTCGCGCTAAGGCAGCGTTACCCATCGGCGGTCTTTGCGCAGCTGTATCCGAGGGCTGCAGCAATGGAAGTCGCATTCGCGCGCGCCGGCGGCCTGCTTGTCGCGGGCTCAGACGCTGGTTCGGGGCAGGGCGGGGTCATTCCCGGATATGCGAATCAACGCGAGATCGAACTCCTCGTCGAGGCCGGCCTCACCCCGCTGGAGGCGTTGAAGGTAGCAACGCTCAACGGTGCGACATATCTCAATCGGGCGGACGAGGTTGGGTCCATTGTCGTCGGCAAGCAAGCGGACCTGGTGCTTGTCGTGGGAGATCCGTCGGTGCGGATCGCTGACCTGCGAAACGTCGAGCTCGTGTTCAAGGCAGGGAAGGCCTTTGATCCGACTAAGCTGATTGAGTCAGTGAAGGGGTGGGTCGGGATCTACTGAGGATCCAGACGACCAGGAGACGCAGCGGCGCGAGCTGCGCGGCAACGCGAGAGCAGTGCGCCAGTTGTTGAGGTGCCCTCCACAAACCGAGTTTCTCGTGCAGGCTGCCACAAGCACGCCTCCCCAAGCGTGCACGCGGCATGAGCGACCTCGATGACCACCAATGCACCTGACCGGTCAACATGCCGAGTGCGTCGGTCACGACCTTGAGCAGTATTGGGGTTGCGCCTGGCCGATCAGAAAGGTTTCATATGGCCGACATCCAACTTTGCGATCAGACGACGATTTGGACATGTCGATCTTCCGACGCCGCCGTAGTGGCCTGCCGTGACCAGAGGCACTAGCTCCGAGTTCATCGCCCTTCAAGAGGCGCTCGCGGGTCGCTACTCGCTCGAGCGCGAGCTGGGCCGTGGCGGGATGGGCATCGTGTACCTCGCTCACGAGGTGGCGCTCGACCGGCCCGTGGCTCTCAAGCTCCTTCCCCCGGTGATGGGTGCCGAGGCGGCGTTACGCGAACGGTTCATGCGCGAGGCCCGGACGGCCGCGAAGCTCTCGCAACCCAACATCGTTCCGATCTACACGGTGGAAGAGGTTGCTAGGTTCGTGTTCTTCACGATGGCCTATGTCGATGGTGAGACCTTGGGTTCCGCGATTCGGCGCCGGGGAGCCTTGCCCGGGGGTGAATCGTCACGAATCCTGCGTGAGGTGGCTTGGGCGCTTGCCTACGCGCACGCGCATGGCGTCGTGCACCGCGACGTCAAGCCCGACAACATCCTGCTGGAGCTGAGCACCGGGCGTGCATTGGTGACCGACTTCGGCATCGCCCAAGTGAGCGAGGGGCCGATACTGACCGGAAGAGGAGAGATCCTTGGCACGGCAGAGTTCATGAGCCCGGAGCAGGCCAGCGGCGAACCGTCAACCGAACGGAGCGACATCTATTCGTTGGGTGTCGTAGGCTTCTATGCCCTGACCGGTCGGCTGCCATTCGACGGCGACACGGTTGCAGCGGTCCTCGCGAAGCACATTACGCAGGTTGCCCCACCCGTGGCCAGTGTCGCCCCCGAGGTACCGCGACAGCTCGCTCGGGCGATCGATCGCTGTCTGGCCAAGGATCCGAGGGATCGGTTCGCCAACGGCGAAGAGCTGGCAGCCGCCTTGACCCGGTCGATCGAAGTGCGCCGAGAGATCCCGGTGCCACTCCGGGCCTTCATCAACCAGAATCGTGAAGAGTTTCGAGGCTTGAGCCTCTGGGCGATCATCGTCGCCTACGGGGTGGCGATCGCGGGCGTAGGTCTCGCGGCCGACGCCCCCGTCGCCACGTTCTTTGGCGGATTGATGACGCTCACCGTTGGGTCTGTCCCGATCGGGATGCTGTTCCGGATGACGCGCCAGCTCGCGCGGTCGGGCTATGGTCATCAAGAGTTGTTAGCGGCGCTTCGGGAAGACCTTCGCATGCGCAAGGAGGAATTGGCATTCGAAAGCGGCGCCAAGCGCAACTGGATCGATCGACTCGCATCCGGGTTGTGGTATGGTGGCCTCGGCGCGATGGGCGTGGGGACGGCGTTGGCGGTCGTGCTCGATCTCAACGCGGTGTCCAACCTCGTCCTGGCCGGCGTGAGTTTGCTCACCGGCGGAGGCATGATCGCGTGCCTGGTCGGGCTGCCGATCAAAGCCCTACGCGGCAGCCGGAAAGGGGTTGTGGGCAAGTGGTGGGGGAAGTTCTGGGAGAGTCGTGTGGGGAAAGCGCTCTTCAAGGTCTCTAGGGTGGGTCTCAAACAAGTCGGCGCCGGTGCGACTACGTTTCGTCACACCGAGATGGCTATCGGTATGGCAGCGGAACGCCTTTTCGAGGATCTGCCGAAGGCATCGCGGAGGGGACTCGAGAGCCTCCCGGATGTCGTGGCGCGGCTCGAAAGGGACGCGCAGGAGATGCGGCGCACGGTCGATGAGTTGAACGAGATGTTGGTCGACGCACGGCCGACAGCCGGCCGCGACTTCGACGACCTCACCCCTCAGCGCGAGAGCCTCGCGCGAGATCTCACGCAGGCTCGCGATGTTGCGCAGGCCCGACTTCACGATGCGGTGACGGCGTTGGAAACGATCCGCCTGGCTCTACTGCGAATGCATGCGGGGACGGGCAGCCTCGACGGGATTACTCGAGACCTTTCCGCCGCTCAGGACATCGCGGCGGATATTGAACGGTTGTTGGAGGGACACGCCGAGGTGGGTCGGTCGTTGCTGGACCCCAACACGCCTGACTCGTCGCTGGGATCCCGCCCGGCTATTGACGCTCCCTGAGCCGTGTCGACAACCCGGTTTCAAGCTCAGAGCGCCGCCGTCACGCCCGACGATCGGGTGATGGCCGGGAGGCGGAAGGCTCAGGAACCTCGGCCCGCACAACCACGTAGTGGAAGCCCTACGTTCCGGCAGAGGTTGAGAATGACGCAACGCCGCCAATGCTCGCATCGGTCGGGTCGTTCCGTACTGCTGCTCACCGCAGCCACGATGGCGTGCGGCTGGGACGCCGGCCCAATCCGTGAGGCCCGAGGGCCGTCAGTTACTCAAGGAGCCTTGACGCTCACGCCAATCACGTTCGCGGAAACCGAGTACTGGCTGATACCCTCGCCGCGGCGGCTGCTCCCCGGACCCAGAACGATTGAGGCCGAGGAGGGACGCCTGCGCGTTCCCGTGCGCCACGCAGATCCAGGCGCGGATTCCATCGAGATTCACTTCGTCCGCTTCAAGAGCACCAGCGAGAACCCCGGGCCTCCCATCGTCTACCTGGCCGGGGGACCTGGAGGGTCCGGCACGCTCTCCTCCGCGGGTGACCGGTTCGACGTGTTCCAGGCGCTGCGGGCCGCAGGTGACGTGATCGCGCTCGATCAACGCGGGGTCTATCTCACGGATCCCTACCTGGTCTGTCCCGATAGCTGGAGCCACCCGCTCGACCAACCGACCACCGTCGCGAACCTGCGTCAGGCGAGCGGGCCGTTCCTCGACGCGTGCTACGCGCACTGGTCAGACTCCGTGGACGTGCAGGCATTCAACACGCGCGAGAGCGCCGCCGACCTCGACGACCTGCGCGCGGCCCTCGGCGCCGAGCGGTTGGTGCTGTGGGGCATCAGCTACGGCACGCACCTGGCCCTGGCGTATATACGGCAGTTCCCGGACCGGGTGGCCGCCGCAACGCTCGCCGGCGTGGAAGGACCAGATCACACCTACAAGCTTCCCGCGAATCTCGACCGCGTGCTCTTTCGGGTGGACAGTGCCATGCAAGCCGATCCCCGGCTGCGCGCGGTCGTCCGTGACTTCCTGGGCCAGCTGCGGACCTTGCTCGCCCGGCTCGATGTGGAGCCCGTGCGCCTGCCGTTCGTCGATCCGGACACGGGGGACAGCCTCACGGTGGTGCTCGGTGCCGATGATCTGCGCCGCGGGATCTTTGGCGAGCTGGGCGAGCGCGAAGATATCGTGCGGTTTCCGGCACGCATCATCCCGATACTCCGGGGAGACCTGTCGGCGATCGTCCCGCTGGTGGTCCGGTCACGGCGCGGGATCCGCGAGCTGGCGATGACCGTGGCCATGGACTGCAGCTCCGGCGCTTCGGCCGAGCGGCTAGCGCTCATCGAGGCACAGGCGGCGATGGCCATCCTGGGCGATGCGGGCAACATGGGCCTCAGGGCCAGCTGCGCCCATTGGCCGGTCGAGGATGTCGGTGATGCGTACCGGAGCCCTGTGGCGTCGGATGTCCCGGTGCTGTTCATCAGCGGGTCACTCGATATCAAGACGCCACCCAGCAATGCGAACGAGGTGCGACAAGGGTTCCCCAACAGCCATCATCTCATCATTGATGGTGGCTCGCATGACGACGACCTGTTCCTCTCATCGCCGGTGATCCTGGAGACCATGTTGGCGTTCCTGCGTGGCGAATCCGTGCTGCCGGAGCGAGTGGTGCTGCCCCCGATCCGGTTCAAGCGTCCGTGAGCGCAGTCGCGGATCCAAGTGTCGCCCCATTGCCCGAGAAGTCTACAGACACCGTCACCAGGGAGAAGCAAGGCGTTCGTGCGGCACACTCTCCAACGAATCCGGGGCTCGACCGTGGGCCGGCGTGATCAGGCGATCGGGTTCACCCAGCGCAGGCGGCCGAACCGGGCGAAATCACCATCGGTGGAGTACAGCTCGCACCCGTGCTCGATCGCGAGCGCTGCCAGGTGAGCGTCCGTGGTCAGGTTGCCGGCGGTGCCGCTCGCGGCGAGCAGCTCGCGGAGAATGCTCCAGTGCTCCTCGCCGGGGTTCAGGAGGACCACGCCCGGCATTTCGAGCCAGCCATCCACTATGGCCAGGGCCTGCTCGGCGGTGAGCGGCCGCGGCATGATGCGGTGACTGGTGGTGATCCGTAGAAACCCCAGGACAACGACCCAGGGAAGGGCGACCGTCTCCACCCCCGCCAGCGCGCCCTCGAGCCACGCCTTTGCCGCGCGGTGCGGTGCGCTTTCGCGGTTGACGGCGTAGGCCAGGAGGTTGAGGTCGAGCAGCTTCAGCGGAGGCTACCTTCGCAGGAGCAGCTCGCGCGCGATCTCCTCATCCTCCAGCGCGGTGGCCAGGCCGAGGGCCTTGTCCAGGTTCAGCGAGGGCGCGGGCGATCCCATCGCGAACGTCGGACAGCGGTAGCGACGGGGTCGCGCGTCGGGACGCTCCAGGCCCTGTCGCAGCAGCGTGTTCAGCAGGTGCTTGAAGGGTAACCGGCGCCGCAGCGCCTCGTGCCGCAGGCGCTTCAGCAGCCCAGCCTCGATGTCCACGGTGGTGCGCATGATTGATGCTAACGCATCATCATGAAGATGTCAACGCGGCACCCTGGACTCTCAATTGCCTCGCGCGACGGACGTGAAAAAGGCGAGCGGCCCCACGGCGGGTGCGGAGACGGTGGAGGCTCTCGAGTTCCTGGCGCGAGTAGTGGCCCACCAGAGTGCGTTACGCCGCTCCCTGGCCCAGATTGCTTACAATAGCATGACTACAGTGCTATCACGGTATCATGATCCGCTCGTTCCGAGATGCGGGAACCGAGGACATCTTCAACGGCGCGGATACAAGGCGGGCTCGGAAGGCCTGCCCGCGCTTGGAGCTGACGCGGCGACAGATTAGGGTGGTGAATCGATCTTCCGTCACGCTGCGCAGCTCAAGCGCGATCCGTCAGGCGACTCGGAGAGCATCGGTTGAACATCCCCATCGTGGTCTTGATCGGCTCAGTCCTCGGCGCTTTGGGGGCGGCGGGCATCTACTTCGAGCCACGGGAACCATATAAGCACCAGATCGTCACGGCTGGAACGATTCGCGGTATCCTTGTGGCGTTGCTCACGGGGTTGTCGATGTCATCCGCGAGCGGATGGTTCGCTGGGCTTGGTCTGGGCGGGCTCTACGGTGCCTTGTTCGGTGTGGTGATCTACCTTGCTAAAGGTGGCTCAGCCTCTGGGGATGCACCTCTCGTGATTCCCGTGAGCGCCACCACGGGAGCTTTGAGCGGACTGCTCATCGTGTGGTTGGCGTTGTGATGAAGGCTAGAGTCATAGTGGCAGCCGTCGGCGCGGTGCTCCTTTTCGTTGCCGTGGTTTACAGTTCGCTGTGCGCCTGTGTCACGCTCGTCGACATCGCGCACAAGAGGTTGCGAGGCGAGATCCATCGTGCCCTAGATGCCGAGCAAGCGTTCTTCCAGCATCACGGGCGATTCGCTCGCACCCTCGACGAGCTTGCTTACGTTGCCGACTCTACGGTTAGCCTTCGCTTGGTTGCCGCGTCAGATTCGAACATCGCGATCACTGGAACCTCGGCGACGATGCCAGATGTTACATGCAGCCTTGAAGTCACTCCCAGCACGCGCGGAGTTCAAGCCTTGCGATGCACTCCTTAGCAGGCCTCCGCCAAGCGCGACCATATGAAAGCGCGGAGCGGCCCCGGGGTCATGCGCGCGACGTTATCCCGCCGCAGCGGTCCTCGAGATCACCGCTGTGCCCGAAGCCCGACTCTCCCACCACGAGGTGCTCGAGGCCAGCGCAGCGATCCCGCTCGGCTACTGACGTTCCCTGAGCCGTATCAACCACCAGCTTCCAAGCATGGAACGTCGCCGTCACCCCGACCGCCCGGCACTGTTGAGGCCAAGCGGTCGCCTCCACTCGATGCGGTCCCCGAGACATCCGTGCTTCCGACCACTGAGGTAGCGGTCCCCCGCCTTGGACCCAGAGCAATGTGTGCGGCCGCGCAGCCGCCGTGATGCGTCTCATTCGTCACCGGCTCCATAAGTGTCTCCCCGCCGCTCACGCTACGAACCGGAGATCGCCTCGAGTCGCGGCGATGGGATTGCCGGCACCACCGGTGCGCGCGCGGGAAACACCCGCCACCGCGCGTGATACCGCTGGAACCGCGACAGCTGGAATAGCACGAACGAGATCAGGGCACTCCCGAATAGCTTGTCCCACCCAGCCCCGCTCCCCCAGTACGCGCGCATCAGCCGCCACCAGCGCCGCGCCACGCTGGGCCAGGAGTAGAACGTCCGCATCAGCAGCTTGCGCGTCGCGAACACCTGCTCCGGCGTCACGAGCTTGGGCTCGAACACCAGGTGGTCCCCTTCGTAGTGGGCAAGGTCCTCGTCGAAGATCCGGCGCTGGCCGTCCAGCTCGCGATGGAACGGTGTGCCCGGGATGGGGATCGAGATTGAGAGGAAGATGGCGCTGGGGTCCACCTCCTCCAGGCGCTCCGGTAGCGTGGCGTAGTACTCGGGCGTGTCCTCCTCCAGGGCCAACATCATGCCGGTGAACGAGAGGATGCCGCGCTCCTTGAGCATGAACAGCTTCCGCTCGTACTCGGCGACTTTGTTCTGCCGCTTCTGCACGGCCAGCAAGCTCGGCTCGTTCAACGACTCCAGGCCCAGGAACGCCATGTGGCAGTGGGCCGCCGCAAGCAGGTCCACGAACTCGTCGTCGTTAAGGCAGCTGAAGGCGAACTGCACGCCCAGCGCCCAAAGATCCAGCTTGGCCACCTCCTGGAGCAGCTCCTTGGCGTATCCCATGTCGCCGCCCAGGTTGTTGTCGTACAGCATGGCGAGCTTCCGTCGCGGATAGGGAAGGCGCGCGGTGGCGGTGAGGTCCGCCAGGACGTCGTCAATGGGCCGGCAGCGGAACCGCAGCGGGTCGATGTTGAGCTGGCAGTAGGTGCACTTGAAGGGGCAGCCTCGCGTGGCTTCCGTCACGACCGAGACCGCGTACTTCGACTCCACGAGATCGTACCGCGGCGACGGTATCCGCTCGAGTGACGGCCCGGCGGGTGCCTGGTACAGGCGCCGCTGCCGGCCGGCCACGATGTCTTCCACGACCTGCGGCCAGATCCGCTCCGCTTCTCCGGCCACCGTGACGTCCATGTGCGGCGCCACGGCGTGCGGGAACGTGGACGGATACTTGCCCCCGGCCACGACGATCTTGCCCCGCTCCCGAAACCGACGAGCCACCTGGTACGCGTGCGGCGCGCAGAAGTCCATGAAAGAGAGCGCGATGATGTCCGCGTCGGTGTCGTAATCAATGGGCCGCACCATCTCGTGCCGCACCCGGACGTTCACCGTGTCGGGAGTGAGTCCCGCCAGCAGGATGCCGGAAAGCGGCGGCGCCGGAGACCGCGCATAGTAGGCGCGCTCTTCGCCGAGGTTCTGGAACAGCACGATGATCTCGATCGTGGGCCTGGACATGACTCCTCCGTAGCAATCCCGCTCGCCCAAGCCTCGCCCGGTCACGTCAGGTACCCGTCAAGCCGCCGTTCCCTGCTTGCCCGTTCCCGCCCGTCCCGCCGTCCCGCCTCCTCTTGACCCCCCCTTGACGCCCCTCCGGCATCGTTTCCTCCAGGAACTCGCGGGACGGAGCCATGCGGTACACGGAAGGGAGTCGCACCCGGCAACTGGCAGGGGCAGCCACGCTGATCGGTGGCGCCTGCGTCGCGGCGTTTTGGGTCTTCTACTTCACGTCCTCCGCCGCGCTGGGCCATGGCGACCCCGCCGTGACGGCCTTCGAGGGAGCGTTCCTCGTGGCCGACGGCGTGTTTGCCGGCCTGCTCATAGCCGCGGGCGTGGGATTGCTACGACGGCGACCGGCTGGCGCGTTCTTGCTGGCTGCCGCGGCGGGCATGAGCCTCTATCTGGCCCTGCTCGACGTCACCTTCTACGCGCGCCAAGGGCTGTACGCGCCCCCCAGCGCAAGCGTCCTGATCGAACTGGTGGTGAACGCGCTCTGCCTCGGTGGAGGTCTGCTCGGCCTGCGTTGGGCGTGGCGCCTCTGGCCCGGGAGGCAGACATGAGCCGTGTGACCGCCGCGCCCGTCGCCTCCATCGCGCACGCCGCGTCAGGCGCAATCGTCCTGATCGGCGCGGCCAACGGCATCGGCGCCGCCACCGCCTGGCGCCTGGCCAGCGCCGGAGCCGGGCTGGTCCTGGCGGACGTCGAGGCCGGCCCGCTTGATCGTCTGGCCGCCTCCATCCGCGCCGCGGGCGGCCGCGCCGTGGCCTTCCCGGCCGACGTGCGCGATCCCGATGCCCTCCGTCGCCTGCGGCGGTTCACCCTGGAGACCTACGGCTCGCTCGCGACCGTCATCAACTTCGCGGCGGTCATCAGGCCCGCCGGTATCACCGAGACGACCACTGACGACATCCGCGAGCAGGTGGACATCAACCTCACGGGCACCATGCTCGTGGCGCGTGCGTTCATCCCGTACTTCCGGGAGCGCCGGGCTGGCCATCTGATCACCGTGGCGTCGCTGGGCGGGCTCGCGCCCATGCCGGGCGAGTCCATCTACTGCGCTACCAAGTTCGGGGTTCGCGGCTTCAGCCAGTCTCTCGCGCTGGAGCTGCGGGGCACCGGTGTCGCGGTCTCCTGCGTATGTCCCGACTCCGCTGATACCCGGCAGCTCCGTGCCGAGGCGCGGCACGACGCCTCCACCATGGCGTTCACCAGCCCGGCCATGGCGGCCGACGATGTGGCGCGCGCCGTGGCCCGGACAGTCGTCCGCCCGAGGCGCGAGGTGCTGGTGCCCAGCCCCCGGGGGTTGCTGGTTCGCCTGCTGACATCGTTCCCCGGCGTCTTCGCCCTGCTCTATCCGATGCTCGACCGCCTGGGCCGCCACGGCCAGGCGCGTTTTCGGGCGCGCGTGGCCGGCCTTGCGGTCTGTCCCATCGAGGAGGTGGCACCGTCACGACCCTCGTCCATGTAGTCGCACCTGCGCGGCTGCTGACCGCGCGCTTCTGGCATGACTACGCCGTCACCATGCGCCCGTATCTCCTCTTCGTTTCAGGGATCACCGGCCTGGCGGGCCTGGCGCTGGCGCGCGACCTGGGTGCCGCCGCCGTGGCGGCACTCGCCGTCGTGTTCTTCCTGACCTACGGATTCGGACAGGCGCTCACCGATTGCTTCCAGTTGGACACCGACCGCCTCTCGGCGCCGTACCGTCCGCTCGTGCAGGGCCACATCCGCCGGGCCGACGTGCTGGCGGTGAGCCTCGTGGGACTGGTGGCGTCCGGCCTCGTGATCGGCGGCCTCGCTCCGGGCACGCTTCCGCTCTGCGCCCTCGCCATTACCGGTCTCGCGACTTACACGTGGTTCAAGCGGCGATGGTGGGGCGGACCTTGGTACAACGCGTGGATCGTGGCGCTCCTCCTCTTCATCGCCGCGCAGGCCGGCGCCGGCCTGTCCTGGCGCACGCCCGCGCTACTCGGTGCCCTCGTGGCCGCCCTGTGTGGCTACGCCAACTTCGTCTTGGTCGGCTACTACAAGGACGTCGCGGCCGACCGGGCGACGGGCTACCGCACCCTCCCCGTGGTGTTCGGCCTGCCAGCGTCCCATCGGGTGAGCGACCTGCTCGCGGCGCTGGCGCTGGTGGGTGGACTGGCATCGGCCGCCGCATCCGTCGGGGCCTCCGGCGTCCGCGGCGGGACGATGGCGGCGGCGTTCGCGCTCGCCGCGCTCGCGGCCACCGTCGTGGCGCAGGTGCGTGTCCACCGCGTGACGTCCGATCGCGACGCCCACGTGGCCATCGTGCCCGTGGTCCACGCGTATCTCCTCCTGCTGGCGACCGTGGCCGCGGCCGCACAGCCCGCCTGGGCGCCGCTGCTCGTGCTCTTCTACCTGGGCTTCGTGGCCACCCTCCACCGCCGGCCCATGGCGGAGCAGATCTGATGCTCGCCATCGTGAACCCCCACGCCGCGGGGGGCAAGGGTCTGGCCCGCTGGCGGCGCGTGGCACCGCGGCTGGAGCGGGAGCTGGGTCCCTTCACCACGGTGGTGCCCCGCGACGCGGACGATGCCCGCGCTGTCGTGCGCCGCTCGATTCTCGACGGGGAATTCGACCTCATCGCCGCGGGCGGGGACGGCACGGTGAACCTGGTCGTCGCCACGATTCTCCAGAACACCAGCGCGGGCGACCGCGACTCGCTGCGGCTCGGCGCGGTGGGACTGGGATCCAGCAACGACTTCCACAAACCCATGCGGCTCGACCGCCGGATCGGCGGCGTGCCCGTGCGGGTGGCTTTCCATCGCACCGTCCGTCACGACGTCGGGCGGCTGCGGTACCGACTGGCCGGCGGCACGTGGGATTGCCGTCGCTGGATCCTCAACGCCAGCATCGGGATCACCGCGGAAGGCAATCGGCGGTTCAACGACGACCGCGTGGTCCGGCGGCTCAAGCGGGTCTATACCGACCTCGGCATGGCGTGGGCGGCGCTCGGTGCCCTTCGCAGCGGCGAGCCCCGCGGTATGATGCTCTCGACCGACGAGGGCCGGGAGCGGGAGCTGCTCGTCACGAATCTGGGCATCGTGAAGAACCCGCACTTCACGGGCGCGCTGCGCTACGACTCGGCTTACGATCCCGGCAGCGGCCGCTTCACGGTCCACCTGCTGGGCGACGTGAACGCACGGGACCGCCTGCGCGCCTTTCTCGGCCTCCGGCGCGGACGCTTCACCGGCCTTCCCGGCACCGCTACCTGGCAGGCGCGCTCGATGCACGTCGCCGCCGAGTTCCCCTTCGCGATCGAGGGAGACGGCGAAGTCGTCGTGGCCACCGAGGCGGAGTTCTCCCTCGACCCACGCGCTCTGGCGGTGTGCGCGTGACGGCCATCCTCGAGCACCAGCTCATCGGGCGGCTGGTGTCCGCGCTGCCGCGGTCGCCCGCTCAGCGCAACCGGCTGCACGAGACGGACGCGGAGCTGGTCTCCCTGCCGGGCTCAGACACGATTCTCGCCGTCACCACGGACGGGCTGGTGGAGGAGCTGGCCACGGGGCTGTACCGCGACCCGTGGCACATCGGCTGGATGCTCGTGATGGTGAACGCCAGCGACCTCGCCGCGGTGGGGGCCGAGCCGCTGGGGCTCGTGCTCTGCGAGTCGCTTCCTTCCGACACCGCACTTGAGTGGGTAGACGCGCTCCAGCGTGGCATCGCCGACGCCGCGATCGTCAGCGGCCTGGGCGTCCTGGGTGGCGACACCAACACGTCGGCCCAGGTCACCCTGGTGGCGACCGCGCTCGGCGTGCTGCGGGGTCCTCCGCCCCTCACCCGCCGCGGTGCCCGCCCCGGAGACGTCCTCTACGCGTCCGCGCGCCTCGGCACGGGCGGCGCCTACGCACTGGCACGTATGCTCGCTCCCCACGGGGACGTGGCACCCCCGTTCCGGCCGGCGGCGCGCCTGGCGGAGGGCCGCCTGCTCCGCGGTCGCGCCACCGCCTGCATGGACACGAGCGACGGCGCCTTCGCCACCCTCGACGAGCTGATGGAGCTGAACGGCGTCGGCTTCCGGCTGGATACACCGCTCGAGGCGTGGACCGACAGGCACGCGGTGGAGCTGGTCCGCTCGGCCGACCTCGCTCCGTGGATGCTCCACGCCGGTCCCCACGGGGAGTACGAGCTCCTGTTCACTGCGTCCCCGGGTCGCGAGCGCGACCTCCTGCGGGCCGCCGCCCAGATTGGTTGGACCCCCGTGCGGCTCGGTACCACCGTGGAGGAACCCGGACTCGAGTTGTCCCTGGACGGTACCATGCAGGCGATGGACACCCGCCGCATCCGGAACCTGTTCGCGGAATGCGGGGGCGATCCGCGGGAGTACGTGGAGAGGCTGATGCGGCTGGACGGGCGAGACGGGCGGGACGGGCATAGTGCGAGTGCAGCCCAAAGCACGGCAACACAAGCGGGCACCTGCTCAACGAGCCGCCGTGGGGGGGCAACAAGGTCTGACCCGATCGGCATGCTCGCCCGTGATCGACTCAGCGACCGGATCCTCAGCGCGGCGGCTCCGTGCGCGACCGAATCTCCTCCCGTGCCTGCTGGGCGAGCGCCTCCCGATCGACCACGTGTCCGCCCTGGATCACCCTCCAGATCCGGCGTGTGTTGCGGATGTCCACGAGCGGATCGCCATCCAGCAGGATGAGATCGGCATGCGCACCCACCGTCACGGTGCCGATCTCACCCTCGCCGCCGATCACGCGCGCCGACACGCCCGTCGCCGCGGCGATCGCCTCCAGCGGCGCGAGACCGGACGCGACTAGGTCCTCCAGCTCGAGGTGGAGCGTGCCCGGGACCCAGAGGAAATCCGTCCCCGTCGCGAGCGGGACGCCGGCGGCGTGCAGCGCGCCGACCGCGGCCCGGTGGCTCCGGCGGAGCGCGTGCCAGACCTCGGCTCCTGGTAACGGCTGCCGGGACGCCGGGATGAACGGGGCCACGTCCGGCGCATGCAGCACCGTGGTGTCGGCCGCCGCGATGCGCCCGCTGGACACGGCGAACGTCGGAACCACGGTGACGCCGGCCTCGCGGTAGAGCCCGATCAGGTCCGCCCGTGGCGGAGCCTGACTGCGAGGACCACAGCCGGTGAGATGCTCCGTCTGCGCGATGCCGGCCGCCACGAGTGGCAGCGGGTGCGCACAATGCCCGCCGATGCGGAGGCCAAGCGCATGGGCCTCTCGCACCAGATCGGCACCGCCCGCCCACCGGGCCGGGAACTGCATCTTCACGTACGACGCCCCGAGGGCGCGCACCAGCTCGAGCGCGCGTCGTCCCTCTGCCCGGTCGCGCGTGCCTTGGGTTTCGGCCCCCGTGAACGGCGACGGTGCGCCGGGGTTGATAATGGCGCCACCGAGCACAATCCGCGGACCGGCAAGGCGCCCTGCCGCGATCGCCTCGGCCTGCGCGGCCCGGGGAGCCATCGGCGAGCCCATATCGCGCACCGTCGTGACCCCGTGATACAAGAGGGCCAGGAAGACGACCGGGTCCATGTTATGCACGTGAAGGTCCATGAGGCCGGGCATCAGCACTCGTCCGTCGGCGGTCAGAACCTCCACGCCTGCCCCGGGGCGGATCGCCCCAGCCTCCGCGATCCGCGCGATCCGCCCGTCCTCCACGAGCACGTCCGAGAGGCCGCGGGGCGCGGCACCGGTGCCGTCGATGATCCTCGCACCGCGGATGAGGAGTGGCGGCGCTGCGGGGAGGCGGTACGACAGCGGCCAGCCGAGCGACGTGACCCGGCCGTCCGGTCGCCGGATCCGGTAACCATCGGTCGAGAGGTAGAGAACGCTGCCGTCGCGGGCGACGCTCGGATACAAGGCGGGATCCTCCGTCAGGCGCACCGGCTCCGCGACGGTCCGATTCCGGAACGGTGCCCGCCAGAGCTGGCTGCCCTGCACATAGACGAGACTCGAGTCGGCCGTCCAGTGGAGGAACGTTGCGGCATCCGACAGCGGCTCGAGTGCGATCGGCTCGCCCGCGAGTGGCACGATCCGCAACACGTCGGTAGCGGCACCGCCACCGTAGATGCAGGAGTACTTCGCGCAGCCGGGCTGGTAGTGAAGGAGCGCGTCGGATGCGGGGCTCCAGGCTGGCCGCTCCTGGCTCAGCGCAGGCCCCTGGAACGCCACGGGATGCACGTCCGACAGCAGGATCAGGTCGGATGGGTTCCTCACGTTCTCTGCCGCGGCCGGAAGGACCGCGAAGCGCGGCATCCGACTGGCCGGACCCGCGGCGACGCCCGCAGCTGCGCCCGACGGCTGGTAGAGAAACGCGACATGCCGGCCGTCCGGCGACCACGCTGGGCGTGCCGCCGTTCCCGGCAGGCTTGTGAGCTGCCGCGTGTGGCCCGTGCCGAGCTCGGTCACCCGGATGTTCTCGGCGCCGTCCACTTCGGCGCTCCACGCCAGTTCCCGCCCGTCGGGAGACCACGTGGGCCACGCGGCGGTGATGGGGACGTCGGTCACCGCGCGCGGCGCCGCGCCGATGGGCCACACCCAGAGCCGCCCGAGCGCGAGGAGCGCGAGCCGGCTGCCGTCGGGAGAGAGGGCAAGCCCCATGTGTCCGCGCGCCGGAACCTCCTCGCCCGGGCCCGGGAACCGCACGGGCGGCAGCACGAATTCGTCCCGCTGGAACGCCACCGTCGCCGAGAACGGGATGTCGCGGGGCGCACCACCTTCGGCGGCGACGCGGCGGATTCGCCCTCCCGCGACGAACACCACTTCCCGGCCATTCGGTGTCCAGCGGACCCGCGACGCCATCAGGCCGGGGTGGTCGGTGACGCGCACCGGCTCGCCACCCGCGATCGCTTGGACCGCGAGATGGACGGCGCCCTCGTGGTTCTCCACGAAGTACGCGATCCGGCTGCCGTCGGGCGAGATGGCGGGGCACGGCGCGTTCAGGAATCCAAGCTGGATTCCGGAGTCGGCTGCCGGTCCAGCGCTCCCCCGACCCGTCAGAGGATCGAAGATCCAGAACAGCCCGACCCCACTGCGCGGGCGGATCAGGGCCATGAGCCGACCGTCCGGCATCCAGTCGAGACACACGGGCGCTCCCGCGGGAGACTCGCGGAGGACCACGGGTACCGTCCGGTGCTCGTCCAGCCGGTAGACGAAGAGTCGGTTCTCGCGCAGGAAGACAACCTGGCGGGAATCGCGCGACCACGCGGGGCGGTACAACGACTTCCAGCGGGCCCGCACGCTCGCTTCGGTGCCGGGCAGGAGTCGCGGTGTGCCCCCGTCCGACGGCATCAGCCAGAGCCCTTCCAGCCCGTTTCGGTCCCCCTGGAACGCGATCCATCGGCCGTCCGGCGAGACGACCGGATCCAGGTCCTCGGCGGCGTCCGCCACGGCATCGGTGAGCGGGACCGCTTCACCCCCGTGTGCCGGGAGCCGCCACAGCTGGCCCAGTAGGTCGAAAGCGATCCAGCCGCCGTCTGGCGAGAGGTCGAACGAGAGGCCGGTGCCTTCGGTGGTGGTGAACGAGAGGGTCCGCGATTGGGTTGTTCCGGCGAGGACGGGATCTGTTTGTGCTGCGAGCGCCCCGCCGCCAAGGAGCCCGGCGATCAGCAGTGTCCAGGCCGTAGCCTGCGCTTCGGTGCATGCTCGGTGCATGACTCCCTGCGCGGAAAGCGGCGAGCGCAACGGGGCTGGGTATCCCTACACTGGCCTCTGTGCCTGGCGATACGTCGAGTACCCGGCGGCTGCGAGCCAGGCAGCGGCAAGAACGAAGTAGATGAAGTAGCCCAGGCTCACCGGTGGGCCCAGCCATCGGGGCGCGACCGGTAAGAGCTGCGCCAGAACAAAGGACAGGAACGCACTCGACGGGCCGACGATGGCGACCAGAAAGGCTCCGGCTCTGGCGGGCCCTTTCAGGGCGAGTCCGATGAGGATGAAACCGGGGATCGGCATGATCGCGAAGCCGATGCCGAGTAGTACGCCGAATATGTCTCTACCCGTGCCGGCGGGGAGCGCTCCCAGCAGAGTGTTCGCGAGGAAGAACGACGCCATCGACGCGATGAGGAGTGATGCACCGATGGTCCCCTTTCTGCCGATTCGCTCGTGGTAGCTCGCTAGGAAACCCACGAGCCCCGTCAGCAGGAGTGCTGCGGCCAGAGCGGGTACTACGCTAAGGCCCCACGCTATTGGGCTGTCGATGCGGCGCCCCAGGATGAGGGTGACAAGATTGATTGCCCAGAGCAGGCCGCCCGCCAGGCCCGCCAAGCCCATCCAGCGCGTCTGCCGAGATGTGAATCGCAGCATGGAGATCCTCCCATTGTTGGAACCGCGACGTGCCGCTCGCAGCATTTCGAACCGCCAGGCGAGGTCGTCGAAGACGCCGAGGCACGTCCGGAGAACGATCTCTGTCGCGGTGATCCCAGCCGCGGTTCGGCTGGTCAGGTGGTCGTGTTGGTGCTCCCACAGGTCGGAATCCGTTTCTGCGCGTCGCGAGCTGCGCAGTGTCTCCGGCAAACCTGCGGTGTAGAGTCTCACCCACGCGCGCGAGAGGGCCGAGGCGGCCTGCACTGAGCCGTTCACAGGCTTTCCAAGTCCGGTTGGAGCGCGCCGAGTTTTGATCGAGCGCGTTTCATGGCGCGAGCCCGACTCACTGCGGGCTCCGCGGCGCCCAGGAGGCGGTACATCCGGCGGCGTGGCCGGTGTTCACTCTCGGCGGCGTGGAGATCTTCCCAGGACGCCTCGATCAAACCGGCGCTCTCCAACCGATGCAGGGCGCGATATAGCGTTCCGTGTGCGGTGAGCAGCCGACGATCGCCGCGCTCCCGCAGGAGCTTCGCGAGGGAGTACCCGTGAAAATGGGTGACGCCGCGGCGCTCGAGCCCGAGGGCGGCTTCGAGGATTTCCAGCTCAAGAGGCAGAAGCTGGTCAGGTTTTCTGCGCATGAGGAACAATGAGCAGATATCTGCCGTCTGTCAAGATCGCCGGTCGGACGATCGCCGACGACCTGTCCAAGAGCGCGGCTGGGCCGCTCCGAGTGGGCGCCCGCCGCTGAACTTCAATCGTTGAGGCCGCGGCCGCGTCTTACATGCCGCTTCTCGTGCTCGTTGCCTGAGTCCGGGCCGCGCCCGCGGCCTCGGTCTGCCCGCCCCTGCGCTACATTTCACCACCTATGGCCGAAACCGAGAAGCGCAAGATCTCCGCCAAGACGGCGTGGCGTGATGCGCGGGAGATCATGTGGCGCCACCGGCGCCGGCTGGCGATGGGCCTCGCCATCATGATCGTCAACCGGCTGGCCGGCCTGGTCTTGCCCGGGTCGTCCAAGTTCCTGGTGGATAACGTGATTGGCGACGGGCGCACGGACCTCCTCCTGCCGCTTGCCGCCGTGGTGGGAGGCGCGACGGTGGTCCAGGCGGGTTCGTCGTTTGCCCTCTCGCAGATTCTCGGTGTCCAGGCGCAACGCGCCATTACCGAGATGCGCAAGACGGTACAGGCGCACGTCACCCGGCTGCCCACACGGTATTTCGACTCCACGAAATCGGGGATCCTCATCTCGCGGATCATGACCGACGCCGAGGGCATTCGGAATCTGGTGGGCACCGGGTTGGTGCGGTTTGTAGGGGGGATGGTCACGGCGTCGATCGGGTTGTTCGTGCTCTTCGCGCTCAACTGGCAGCTCACGGCGCTGACCCTGGTCGTCCTTGGCGTGTTCGGCGGCGGAATGGCGATTGCGTTCAACAAGCTGCGGCCGCTGTTTCGCGAGCGGGGGCGGCTGAATGCCGAGGTCACCGGACGGCTGGGGGAGTCGTTGGGGGGAATCCGGGTCGTGAAGGCTTACACGGCCGAACGGAGTGAACGGTTGGTATTCGCCCGCGGCGCGCACCGCCTGTTTCGCAACGTGGCCGGCGCGGTGACAGGCGTGTCGGCCATCGGCGCGTTCGCGACGCTCGTGATGGGGGCGGTGGGTGTCTTGATCATCCTCATGGGCGGGCAGGCCATCGCCGCCGGATCGATGACCCTCGGGGACTTCGTGATGTATATCTTTTTCGCCGGCCTCGTGGCGGCCCCGCTCGTGAGCATTGCGGAAATCGGTACACAGGTGAGCGAGGCTTTTGCGGGGCTCGACCGCATCCACGAGCTGCAGCGAGAAACGAGTGAGGACGATGACGATGCCGACCGCGACGCGGTCGGGCCGGCGCGGGGAGAGATCGCGTTCGAGGACGTGTCCTTCGAGTACATCGAGGGCGTGCCGGTCCTAAAACACATCTCGTTCGTCGCCCCGCCGGGAACGACGACCGCCTTGGTGGGATCCTCCGGGTCCGGGAAGAGCACGTTGATCTCGTTGGTGATGGCGTTCAACCGCCCCAAGAGCGGTCGCGTTCTTCTGGACGGCAAGGACCTCGAACACCTCAAGCTGCGCGACTACCGTTCGCTGCTCGGCGTGGTGCTCCAGGAGAACTTCCTGTTCGACGGGACCATCAACGAGAACATCGCGTTTGCCAAGCCGCACGCGACACCCCAGGAGATCCACGATGCCGCGCGGGTGGCGAACGCCGACGAGTTCATCCGGGGGTTCGAGCACGGCTACGATACGGTGATCGGGGAGCGCGGCGTGAAGCTCTCGGGTGGGCAACGCCAGCGGATTTCGATCGCGCGCGCCATTCTTGCCGACCCCGCGATCCTGATTCTCGATGAGGCGACGTCCAGTCTCGACAGTGAGAGCGAGGCGATGATCCAGGAGGGGTTCAGAACCTTGCGGACCGGCCGGACGACGTTCGTCATCGCTCACCGACTGTCGACCATACGCAGCGCCGACCAGATTCTCGTGGTGGAGGGCGGTGAGATTGTCGAGCGCGGAACCCATGTGGAGCTGCTGTTGCAGGGCGGCCGCTACCGCGAACTCTACAACCGGCAATACCAGCTGGAGCACAACCTCTTCATCAACCCGGGCGAGGATCCTACGGCGTTGGAGCAGGAGCCCGACACGGCGGCCGTCACGCGAACGGTCAGTCCCCGGAACCTCTAAATCACGCTGGGAACGCGGAAGACTATGAACCATTCTGTGCGGAGAGTGATTGCCGTTGCCGCCGCCGCGCTGTTCACGGGGACCTCGTTAGAGGCGCAGGACGCCGAGACCTGGGCGTTCACCGCGGAGCTGACGGCGGTGTGGACCGCGGGCAACGCGGCTTCGAATGCTTTCGGCGCCGAGGCCCGACTCACGCGGATCGGCGCGACATCCACCGTCAAGCTCGAGGGAGGAGCGATTCGCGCGCAATCCACCAAGACGACGCGCACGGCGGTTGGTACCCCGAGCAACTTCACGGTATCGGAATCGGAAGTCTCGGAGAAGACGGCGGAGGCGTTCTTCGCCCGCGGCCGCTACGACCACGACTTCAGTCCGCGGGTGTTCGCTTTCGGGGGAGCAGACTGGCTGCGCAATCAGTTCGCCGGCATCGATTCGCGGTTGCTGATTGCGGCCGGAGTCGGCGCGACGATCATCGACAACGACCGGACGGAGCTCAAGGCGGATGCCTCGGGCACCTACACGTTTCAGGAGGACGTGGTCGCCAACCCGTTCGTCAAGACGAACTTCCCCGGTGTGCGCGCGGGGTACGGCTTCTCGGCCAAGGTCACCGGCAACACAACCCTGACGAGCATCGCCGTCGCGGACTTCAACCTGGATCACTCGGACGACATCCGCATCGACGTGACGAATGCCGCGCAGGTGGCTATCAATTCGTCACTGGCGCTCAAGCCGTCGCTGCAGCTGCTCTGGCGCAACGCACCGTCGTTGACGGAAGTGGCCTTGTTCGATAACGCCGGAACCCCGACCGGCGAGACGGTGAACGTCCCGCTCGACAAGCTCGACTCGCTCTTCAAGCTCGCCCTGGTGGTAAAGTTCTGATCGAGGGGTCCGTGGTCCAACGCCCGGCGTCTACCGGCTGGTGACCCCCGAGGAGTTTCGCGCGGCCGGTCACGCGGCGGTCGAGTGGGTGGCCCGGTACATGGAGTCCGTCGAGCGATTCCCAGTGCTGGCGAGCGTGGCTCCGGGGGACGTGCGGGCGCGGCTCCCGCGCGAGGTGCCCGAAGACGGCGAGCCGTTCGACGCGATTCTCCGCGACCTCGATGCGGTGATCCTCCCGGGAATCACGCATTGGCAGTCGCCCAACTTCTACGCCTACTTTCCGGCCAACGCGTCGGGACCGGCGATCCTGGGCGACCTGCTCTCGTCGGGCCTTGGTGTGCAGGGGATGCTCTGGATCACGAGCCCCGCGGCGACCGAATTGGAAACGCACGTGCTGGACCAGCTCGCGGGGCTTCTCGGACTGCCCGAGCGGTTCCTTTCCACGGGTCGCGGCGGCGGGGTCATTCAGGACACGGCGTCCAGCGCCACACTCGTCGCGTTGATTGCGGCGCGGGAGCGCGCGACGCAGGGTCGGGTGAATCGTGCGGGCGTGACCGGCACGATCACCGCGTATGCGTCGACCCAGGCCCATTCGTCGGTCATCAAGGCCGCGGGCATCGCCGGCATCGGGCGGGAGCATCTCCGGCTCATTGACGTCGACTCCGCGTTCGCGATGCGTCCTGCGCTCCTGGAAGAAGCCATCGTCGCCGACCGCGCGGCCGGATTCGTTCCGAGCTTCGTGTGCGCGACGGTCGGCACGACGTCATCGACGGCCATCGATCCGGTCGGGCCCATCGGTGAGATCTGCCGACGCCACGGGGTGTGGCTCCACGTGGACGCCGCGTTGGCGGGGAGTGCGGCGGTGTGCCCCGAGTTCCGGTGGCTGCACGACGGGCTCGAGTCGGCGGACAGCTACTGCTTCAACCCGCACAAGTGGCTGCTCACCAACTTCGATTGCGACTGCTTCTACGTGGCGGACCGTGACGCCCTCATCGACGCGCTGACCGTCACGCCCGAGTACCTGCGGAACCCGGCGTCCGAGAGCGGCCGGGTATTCGACTACCGGGATTGGCAGGTTCCGTTGGGTCGCCGGTTTCGCGCGCTCAAGCTCTGGTGCGTGCTCCGGAGTTTCGGTGTGCGCGGCCTGCAGGAGCACATCCGGCGCGGGGTGGAACTGACGCGCGCGTTCGCGTCATGGGTGGAGGCTGACCCTCGGTGGGAGGTCGTGGCTCCTGCACCCCTCAACCTGGTGTGCTTCCGCCACGTCGAGGGCGACGAGTTGACCCTCGCCGTGAACGAGCGGGTGAACGCCACCGGCAGTATTTACCTCAACCACACGAGGCTCGACGACCGCGTCACGCTGCGAATGGCGCTCGGCGCCGCGCAGACACGCCGCCACCACGTGGAGGCGGCATGGGCGTTGATTCAGGATACGGCGCGCGCGATCGCGGGAGAATGACCAGGGGGGCGTTACGCGAAGGTCCGGATCACCACTCGACGATCGACTGCCCGTCCAGGTCGCCGGGCGGGTCGATCCCCAGGAGCGCCGCGAGCGTCGGAGCGATATCGACGGAGAACACTGGCCCATCGATGATCGCCGGTGGGACACCGCGCCCGTACAGCAGGAGCGGTACATGCGTGTCGTAGTCGTACGGGGTGCCGTGGTCCACGACCAGACCAACCGAGATGATATACCGTTCCTTCAGCAGGAGCGCGATATCGGGCGTCCGGTCGGCGGGGTAGCTCCTCCGGTACGACGGGAGGAACAGATTGTCCGTCGCGGTGGTGTCCGCGAGCTGCTCGCGGGTGAAAGCGTCCACGATCCACGGAACGTCGCGCAGGCCGGTCGCGACGAAGTCCAGCAGGTCGGCCATTTGCTCGTCCGACACCGTCTCCGGTGGGAAGGGAATCATCAGACCGAACGGCGGCGCCACGATCACCCGGGGAACGGACGTGATCGCGAAATCGAAGATCCCCTGCTGCAAGAGCGGAACGAGTACCTCCTGCAATCCGCGCAGTGAGATTCTCCCGGCATCGATGCCCTGCCGCAAATACTCCTCGGCGATCAAGGGAGCACCGTGATCCGACGTAAGTACCACCGTCCAATTCCCCTCGCCTACCGTCACATCGAGATCCTCGAAAAACGTCCCCAGCAGCCGGTCGAGCCGGAAGTACGTATCGGCGGTCTCCTGACTCAGCGGCCCGAATTCATGTCCGACCAGATCACTGGCGGACAAACTGATGAGCAGGAGATCCGGTGCGTCATCCAGGCCCAGGGCTTCCTGCCGGAACAGTGCTCGCGCGAACTCGAGCACCATCGCGTCCGAAAACGGCGATCCGTACAGGCGGTCCCGCGCGGCCGCGAGCGAATCGGGGGGCCAGGACTCGATTGGGAGCGAATCCCCCGTTCCGAGCGCATGCGGGAACAGAAAATCACGACCGCGATTCTCCGGCGGGAAGCTGTCTTCTCGCGCCACCGCATACGCCGTGGAGTCGAGGAGTCTCCACCACCCCAGATCGAGATAGCGGCGCTCGGGTAGGGTCCCGTTCCACGTGCGCACCCACGCGGGCAGCGAGTCGGCGTAGTAGCTCGATGTCACGAACTTCGCGCTCGTACGGTTGTACCAGTACGCGCCATCCGGGTCCAGGCCGCCCATGAGGATGGCGGCGCGGTCCTTCCCCGATACCGCAAACACCTTGCTGCGCGGTGACGCGGTGTGCAGCCACTCGGTGATCCCCTCGCGGCGCAACTGGAGTGGCGACCTGCCGGAGTCACCTGGCACGCCGACAATCACAGCATCGTCGTCGGCCGCCGCGTAGCGCAACATCCCGCTGCCGCGATCCCAGAACGCGTTGGCTGGGATTCCATGGCGAGCCGGATGCACGCCGGTCACGAGGGTCGCGTGTCCCGCGGCGGTTGCCGTGATCGCATGGGCGTGATGCACCTCCGTGAACTGGGCTCCGTCTCGGAGGAGGCGCGCGAAACCGCCCACGAACTGGTCGGAAAACCGGTCGACGTAGTCCGCGCGCATCTGGTCCACGACCAACAGGACGACGAGTGGTGGCGGGGACACCGCGCCGGGTTGCTGCGCGATCGCGCTCGCGGCGAAGATCAGCAGAGTCGCTGTCCAGGCGATGGTTCGGCGCACGGCGAACTCCCAGAAGTCGGGTTGAGTGCGGCTAAGCGTGTGTTGGTACACACCCGTGCGCAAGGGAGGTGTTCCCCTCGCTGGCGAATCGCGGGTTCGACGGTACCATTGGGGATCATGAAGTCGCGACGGACGATGTTGAGTCGCCGGGAGCTGGTGCTCTCCGCCGGACTGGTGGCGCTGACGTGGCGCGGAGGGGGAAAGTGGCGCTGGGGCCAGGACGCGAGCCCTTACGCGCTGGTGCTCGGGACGGCGCAGGACGGCGGCGTGCCCCAGCTCAGCTGCTATACCCCACGCTGCGCGCGCGCCCGGCGCGAGCCGCAGTACGTGACATCGCTCGCGCTGGTCCATCCCCAGCGCGACCGGTATTACCTCGTCGATGCATCCCCCGACATCACGCGACAGGTAGACCTCATTCCCGCGGCGGGGTTCCGGGCGCGGGCCGCGGCTCGGCGCCCCTTCGACGGCATCTTCCTCACCCACGCGCACATCGGACATTACCTGGGCCTGGCATTGCTCGGCCGCGAGGGTGTCGGCATGCAGGAGACTCCGGTGTACGGCACGCCCCGCATGCGCACATACCTGTCCACCAATGGACCGTGGAGCCTCATGGTGGACGAGGGCCGCATCGTGTTCCCAGACGTTCCCGTGGATACCGTGTTCGAGGTCGACGAGTGGCTCTCGGCGCGGATGATGCCGGTGCCGCATCGGCCGGAGTTCTCCGACACGGTGGGGTGGCTCTTTCGGGGACCGAGCGGGTCCGTTCTCTACCTCCCTGATATCGACCGCTGGGAGGAGTGGCAGTATCCCGTCGCGGACATCGTGCGCGCGGTGGACGTGAGCCTTATCGATGGGTCGTTCTACTCGGCCGAGGAGGTGCCGGGCCGCCGCATCGAGGACATCCCGCACCCCCTCATCCCCCACACCATGGATCTACTGGAGGGCACGGTGCGCGACGGCGCGCGCGTCGTGTTCACGCACTTCAACAACACCAATCCCGCGCCCGACGGTGGAGAGGAAACAGGAAAGATCCGCCGCCGCGGATTCGAGATCGCTCAGCAGGGCATGCGGTTTCCCTTGTAGTCTCGATCGACTACTCGCCGTGCGTGCACGCTGGGCTCGCCGTGGGTGGACCGGCGGTCGGATGACCGCGCCCGCCGCTTGCTGAGCGCGGCCGTCGCGGCGTGATTTCGCTCTTCATGCCTACCCATTCCTTTCGCAGCGCACTCCGCGCCATGATCCGGCTCAGCGTGCCGGTGGTGTTCGTGCAGACTTCCCTGATGCTTACCGGGATGGTCGACGTCATCATGGTGGGGAGAGTGTCACCGGAGGCCATAGCGGCCGTCGCGTTGGGCAACGTCTACTTCTTTGCCGTCGCCATCTTCGGTGCGGGGCTGCTCATGGCGCTCGACCCCGTCGTAGCGCAGGCGGTGGGCGCACAGGATGAGGCGGGGATCGCGCGCGGACTGCAACGCGGCCTGGCGCTCGCGGCGGTCGTGAGCGTGCTGGCTTCCGTACTGCTCCTTCCGGCGGAGCCGATCCTCCGCGCGGCGCGGCAGCCCGACGCGGTCGTACCGCTCGCGTCGGCGTACGCGGTGGTGTCGATCGCGGGCGTCGTGCCCTTCTATCTCTTCATCGTCTTCCGCCAGACCATGCAGGCCATGCACCGGATGGCCCCGATCGTCGTCACGGCGATCGTCGGCAACGTGGCGAACATCGCGTTCAATTGGATGCTCGTGTTCGGACATCTCGGGTTCCCGGCGATGGGCGCCGTCGGTTCGTCGTGGGCCACGGCCGCGTCGCGCTGGGTGATGGCGCTGGGTCTCTTGGGGATAGGGTGGCAGACACTCCGGCCCCATCTGCGCCCGTTACGCACCGACGCGATCGCGTGGCGCCCACTCCTCCAGATGGCGCGTATCGGCGCGCCGATCGGGCTGCAGCATCAACTTGAGTACGGTGTCTTCGGCGTGGTTGGGCTGATGATGGGGTGGTTCGGCACGATCCCGATGGCGGCCCATCAGGTAGCACTCAACCTCGCCGCGTTCACGTTCACGGTCCCCTGGGGGGTATCGGCCGCCGCCGTGGTGCTGGTGGGCAACGCCGTGGGGCGAGGCGACGCTCCGGGCGCGCGGCAAGCGGCCTCCGCCGCGCTGTTCTGCGGCGTCACGTTCATGGGTTTCATGGCGATTACGATGATCGCGGTTCCCGATCTGCTCGCCCGCGTGTATACCGACGAGCAGGCGGTGATTCTGATCGCCGTCACATTGATCCCCATCGCCGGGGTGTTCCAGGTGTTCGATGGTACCCAGGTCGTCTCCATCGGCATCCTGCGGGGCGTCGCCGATACCCGAACTCCGCTGCTCATCAATATTCTGGGGTTCTGGCTGGTCGGCGTTCCTGTAAGCGTGTGGCTCGCGTTCCGCACTCCGGCGGGCCCGCGCGGCCTGTGGTGGGGACTCGTGGTGGGACTGGTGATCGTCTCCGCCCTGCTGGTCATGCGCGTCCAAACACGACTCCGAGGAGAGTTGAGGAGGGTGGGAGGAGAGTAGGGTCGTAGGAGGGTAGGAGGGTAGGAGGGTGGGAGGACCACCGGGTCCACCCTCCTACCCACCAACCCTCCTACCCTCTTACCTTCCTACTCGCCTACTCTCTTACTCTCCTACTCTCTTACTCTCTTACTCTCTTATGTCCCTCATCCCGTTCTTTCTCGTCGCCGCCGGACTCCTCCAGCACGGCGGCCAGCCCCTGGTGGTCGATCACGCGTGGACTGCTGCGCGACTTGCCGATCCGTCCACCGTCGTTTTGCACGTTGGACCGCGCGACGGCTACGACGCCGGACACATCCCGGGGGCCCGGTTTCTCCAGGTCAGCGAGATCTCCGCGCCACCGGACAGCGGTGCGCTCCCGCTCGAGTTACCGTCGCCCGAGACGCTCGACTCGGTGCTCGAGTCGAAGGGCATCTCCTCCGGCTCGCAGATCATCCTCTACTGGGCCGACGAGTGGGTCACCCCGACGACCCGAGCGGTGTTCACGCTGACCTGGGCCGGCTTGGGCGGGCAGGTGTCGGTGTTGGATGGGGGGCTCGCGGGATGGAAAGCGGCGGGGCACGACCTGTCCACCGACGTTCCCACCGCGGTTCGCGGCGACTTGGTTCTCCACCCCGACCCGACCGTGGTCGTCGACGCGCTGTGGGTACGGGATCGGCTGGGACAGGATGCCGTGGCGATTCTCGATGCCCGCCTGCGTCGCTTCTATGACGGCGATTCCGGCAACGGACGGATACCGCGCCCGGGGCACATTGCCGGTGCCGCGAGTCTTCCGTTCGACCAGGTGCTGACCGAGTCGGAGTACTTCAAACCGCGGGAGGAGCTGCGACAACTCTTCCGCAACGCGGGGGCCGCAGACGGGGATGTCGTAGTGACGTATTGCCACATCGGTCAACAGGCCAGTGCCTTGTGGTTCGCGGCCCGGCTCCTCGGGTACGACGCGAAGCTGTATGACGGCTCGTACACCGATTGGGCCGCCCGGGACAGTCTGCCGGTCGCGATTCCCGATCCGCGCTGATCGTCCGACGCGCGCTGGCCGTGGCGTGGTGGGCCGGCCCCGCTTGCGCGCGCCGTGAACAGGCCGCCGCCGGTGCTGGTGATCGGCGCCGGCGCCGCCGGCCTGGTCGCGGCGATCTTCGCGGCACGTGCCGGCGCCGCGGTGGTACTGCTCGAAAGCTCCGCCGACGGGGGGCGCAAGATCCTGATCTCCGGCGGAGGACGTTGCAACATCCTGCCGTCCGTCGACGCTCCCGAACGCTTCGTCACCGAGTCGTCGCGGGCCTCGCTGCGCAAGATCCTGGGTGCATGGCCGCTCGCCGATCAGCGGCGGTTCTTCGAGCGGGAACTGGGCGTGCCGCTCGTGCTGGAACCGGAGAGCGGCAAACTGTTTCCGGCAGGCAACCGCGCCAAGGATGTCCGTGATGGACTCGTGCGTTGGGCACGGAACGCGGGAGTCCAACTCCGATTCGGCGTGCAGGTGCGCGCGGTGCGGCCGGTGGCCGATACGGGACAGTGGACGGTCGCCATGGATCATGAAGCGGAACTGCTGGCGTCGGCCGTCGTCCTGGCGACCGGCGGGCTGTCGGTTCCGAAGACGGGGAGCGATGGATTCGGGCTGCGCGTGGCTCGGGGATTGGGACACGTCGTGCACGAACCCTACCCCGCGCTCACACCGCTGCGGGCGGACCCCGCGACGCACGCCCACCTGTCGGGGATCTCGCTCGAGGTCACGATCGGGGTCGTCGGTAAGCCGCGGTCTCGGCTTCGCGGTGGGTTGCTATTCACACACCGCGGCTACAGCGGTCCGTCCGTGCTGGATATTTCCCACAGCATCGCGCAGCCGCGCGCGCGCGGCGCAGACATTCCACAGCTCGAAGTCCAATGGACATCGCGCGATGCTGAGCAGTGGGACGCGGGCCTGCGTACGGGACGAGGGAACGTCCGTCCCTTCCTTGCGCGGTCGATGCCCGCCCGCCTCGCCGAGCAACTTGTTACGGAATCGAATGTCTCCCTGGATACGTCTCTGGCACAGCTGGGCCGCGGGGCGCGCCGGGCGCTGGTTCGGCGCCTCTCAGCCTATGTGTTGCCCGTCACGGGGGACGAGGGGTACGCCAAGGCCGAGGTCACCGGAGGCGGCGTCGCCCTCTCGGAAGTGGTGCCGCGAACCATGGAGAGCCGGCGATCCGCTGGTCTCTTCCTGTGTGGTGAGATGCTCGACGCGTTCGGTCCGATCGGCGGGTACAACTTTCAATGGGCGTGGAGCACGGGGCGCACCGCCGGACTAGGTGTGGCGGCGCGCCATGCCGCCGCCCAGGACGATCCGAACGACCGACGGTAGTGTCGTATCCCGGGAGTTCCTTGTCCGGATCGCGAGCTCTGGTGGGTCCCAGCGGAGCATCGCGGCGACCTTGTCCTCTCTCGGGACGGGTTCGTCCCAACGTGGGGACACCCGCCACCGTCTCGGTCCGCCACCGCGGTCAGGATAGCGCACGAACCGCAGTCGTCCGACGGTATCGATCTTGCGCGATGGAGACCCAGACCGAAGGGGAGGGTAGGGCCATGCGGTCCGAGCATCAGCTCAAGCCAACCCGATATATCAATACGCTGCCTCAGCTGGCTCGCCCGCTCCAAGGAGCCACCCCGGCAGTGCGTGTTCACGTCCGAAACGCCGGGACGCGGTCCCGCCCGCGGTCCAAGTTAGGCGCCGCACTGCCGCCCCGCGCCGCGCGATCGTCGTCGCACTCTTGACGTCGTTCGGCTTGGACCGCGTGAAGCAGGGGTCGAAGGGACCACACGGCATCGTTTACACCTGGGGGTGGCGGCGCCCGGTCAGATCACGCAGATACGCGCGACAATCCACCACCACCGCGCGATCGGAGTAAGCGAACACGGGGTTGGCTTCGAGTTCTTCGATATCGCGATGGGAAAGCGCGGCAGCGGTGATGCCGAGGATGGTGTCGGCGAGCGTCTCTCGATCGGCGGCGGGCTGACCGCGTAATCCGTTGAGGACCGCCGCCAGGCGGATCTCCCCGAGCATCTCCAGCACCTCCCACCGGCCGACCGGAAGTCCGCGCAACGCGATGTCCTTGTGCACCTCCACGTGCACCCCACCGCTCCCGACGGTGAGGACGGGTCCGAACTGCGCGTCGTGCCGCACGCCTACCAGTAACTCGGCCACCGGGCGCGGGAGCATCGGCATGACGAGTACCCCGCGAATGTTGGGTGCCAGCCCTCGCGCGAGCGCGTACCGTGACACCGCGCTGATCGCGCGCTCGAACGCCGCGCGCGCGGATGCGACACCGTCCACGTCCAGGATGACACCGCCCGCGTCGCTCTTGTGCGAGACGGCGGCGGATACGACCTTGAGCGCCACGGGGGCGCTCACGGCCGTGACGGCAGCGGCAACCTCGTCGGCCGTGGCGCACAACGTGACCGGTACAAGCGGGACCCCCTCCGCGTCCAGAATCTCCCGCACCTCCGGCTCCAGGAGCGTGAAGCGACCCTCGCTTCGGGCAGCCGCGACGCCCGACGGTTCGGTACGCTGTGTGGCGAGTACGACTCGCAGCACGGGTTCCTTGGCAAGGAACAGACCCCGGGCGTGGAGTGCGCGCATGCACCGGCTCCCGATTTCCACCGAGCGGACCACCTGGACATCGGCGCGACCCAACTCACGGAGCGGAGGCGGATGGAGCGTGGCGTAGAGTGAATGCACCACCAACGGCAGCGCCGCTTCGCGCATGGCGGCCGCCATGTCACGCGCCGCCGACAGCTCCGCGCCGGCGAGCTCGTCGGCGAACCGAATCGCGTATCCTCCAAACAGTCCCACCACGAAGACACCGCCGGTCTCGGGGGCCTGGGACACGATTCGTACGACCCGCGCGAACACGGCTGGATCGCGATCCGCCGCGCCGACCAGATCGATCGGATTCTGCACGGGCCCACGCGCCCCGATGGCATCGCTCACGCGATCGCACGTCGCGGTCGTCAGCCGCGCAAGCGGCACGTTCAGCGTGGTGAGCGCGTCTGCCGCGAGCGTGCCGTGCCCGCCACCGTCGGAGACGATCACCACGCCTCTACCCGGCGGCACGGGAGGCTGCGAGGCGAGCGATCGGGTGACGGGGAACAGTTCGTCGGACCGGAGCACTTCGCTCACGCCGCCTTGCCGGAGCGCCGCGCGCAGCACGGGATACGATCCGGCCATGGCTCCCGTGTGGGACCGTGCCGCCGCCACGCCCGACTCCGTGCGGCCGCCCTTGAGCAGCACGACGGGCTTGGTGCGGCTCACGCGCTGCGCGGTCTCGATGAAGGCACGTCCGTCGCGAAAGCCCTCGACGTAAATGGCGATGGCGCTGGTGCCGTCGTGCTGGCCGAGATAATCGAGATACTCATCGAACCTGATATCGGTTTCGTTGCCGACTCCGACGTAGAGGGACACTCCGCCACCCCAGGCGTCGGCCTCGATGAAGAACCCGAGGGCCACGTTGCCCGACTGCGCAAGGAGACCGAGACGGCCGGCCGCGACGTTGCGTGCGCCGACCAGGTTGAGGTGTAGCTCGGTGTTGATGATTCCGGACGTGTTGGGTCCGATCAAGCGCAAGCCGGTGCGGCGCGCGACGTCCGCGACGGCCGCCTCCAGCCGATCGCCATCGCCCCCTGCTTCCCGAAACCCGACAGCGGGCACCACCGCGCCGCGCACGCCGGCGGCCGCACAGTGCTCGAGAATGCCGGGCACGGTCTCGGCGGGCGTCGCGATCATCGCGAGATCGGGCACTGCCCCAATGGCCGCGATCGTCGGATAGACCGGCAGCCCAAGCAGGTCGCCGCCGGCCGGATGCACCGGGTAGATGGGGCCCGCGAATCCGGATTCCAACAGTAGCTGGACCGCGCGATACCCGCGCTTTGTGGGATCCTGTGACGCGCCGACAACCGCGACGGAGCGCGGGGAGAGCACCGCAGCCAGCGGGTGCCGCTCAGTCACCGGTAAACCGCGGCGGTCGCTTTTGATGAAACGCGTCGACGCCCTCCCGCCAGTCGCTCGTCGCCATGCAGCGCCGCAGGGCGTCGGCTTCGAGCGCCATCGCTTCGTCGCGCGTCAGTTCACCGGCCCGGCGGAGCAGATCCTTGGCGCGCGCGACGGAGATCGGCGCCCTTTGCGCGAGTTCGTGCGCCAGCGCCAGGGCCGTGGGCAACACTCGTTCGTTCTCAACGGACGTGGTCACGAGGCCCAGTTGCGGCGCGTCCGCGCCCAGAACGAACTCGCCAAGGAGCAGGATCTCCCGCGCCCGGGCGGCTCCCACCCGGGCCGCCAGCGTGTACACGGTGCCTCCGCCGACGAACGTGCCGAGACTGAGTTCGGGAAGCCGCAACTTTGCATCGCGCGCGGCAATCAGGAAATCGCACGACAAGGCGAGCTCGAGTCCGGCGCCGACTGCGTGACCATTGATTGCGGCGACGAGGGGCTTCGGGAACGCCTGCAGCGCGCGGTTCGCTTCCTGGCCGGAACGAATGTAGTCGTCGGGTGCCTCGGTAGTGTCGCGGTCGCCGTGCGCCTTGAGATCGGCGCCGACGCAGAACCCGCGGCCTTCTCCAGTGAGGACGGCCGCGCGAATCGCGCGATCGCTCGCCGCCCGCCCGGCCGCGAGGCGCAGAGCATCGTACATGTCCCGCGTCACCGCGTTCAGCCGTTCGGGGCGGTTCAACCGCCAGATGACGATCGGCCCGTCGCGCTCGACGACGAGGTCGGTCGGCGGCCCGCGCGTTGCGCCCCCCGGCACGGTCACGGTTCGGTGGAAAAGGCGAACACGGTGCGCGACCGATATTCCTCACCCGGCCGGAGGATCGTGGAAGGAAACGCCGGCTGGTTCGGGGAATCGGGGAAGTGCTGAGTCTCCAGGCAGAACCCGAACCGCGGACCGTAGACCCGTCCGCGCTTCCCGGTGATCGAGCCGTCGAGGAAGTTGCCCGAGTAGAACTGGAGGCCCGGCTCGGTGGTGGAGATCCGCAGCACCCTGCCGCTCGTCGGCTCCGACACGCGGGCCGCGAACGCCAGTCCCTCCGTCGCCCGTGAGAGCACGAAGTTGTGGTCGTACCCACCGCCGAACCGCAGTTGCTCATCGTCCGCGTCGATGCGCGCGCCGATCGCGGTCGGCGTGGTGAAATCGAATGGCGTCCCACGCACGTCCGCCAGTTCTCCCGTGGGGATGAGCGTGCGGTCCACGGGCGTGTACCGGTCGGCATCGATCGTGAGGACGTGATCGAGCACGTCTCGACGCACGTCACCCGCCAGGTTAAAGTAGCTGTGCTGCGACAGATTGATCGGCGTCGGGCGGTCGGTCGTCGCCGCGTAATCGACGATGAGCTCGTCGTTCGCGCTCAGCGTGTAGGTGACACGCACCTCGAGGGTCCCGGGATATCCTTCCTCTCCATCGGGACTCCTGTAGCTGAACGTCACGCCGACGTCGCGGTCCGAGCCGAAGGGCTCAGCCGACCATACCACCTTGTCGAACCCGCGGAGTCCCCCGTGAAGATGGTTCGGGCCGTTGTTCGTGGCGAGTTCGTAGGTCGTTCCGTCCAGGGCAAACCGGCCCCGCGCGATCCTGTTGGCGTAGCGTCCCACGATCGCGCCGAAATACGGAGGATCGTGCAGATACCCCACCAGGTCATCGAACCCCAGCACGACGTCGCCCATGGTGCCGTCCCGATCGGGCACCCGCAGCGAAACGATGATGGCGCCGTACGTGATGGCGCGCACCTCGACGCCGTTGGCGTTGGTAAGCGTATAGAGCGTCACCGGCGCGCCGTCCGGCAGGGTTCCAAACGTTCCCCGCGTCACCGTACTCGTCCTCTCGGTCGAAGGGGTGCGGCCGCACCCGACGAGCAGGGCGAGGCCAAGGAAAGCTATCGCGGTGCGGTTCATGGCTCGTGCTCCCACAGCATGAGCTCGGTCACTCCGGTAAACGTCGGCGGGGCGTGCTCGAACGTCACACGGATCCGGTCGGTCGTCTGGGGGGCGATCCGGACGCGGTTCATGGCCTGTCCGGTGGGGGACTTGGGGAGGCGACCCATTTCTGTGACCGCGACCCATCGGTCGCCATCCCACCATTCGATGACGAACGATCGAGGCGCCGCGATTCCCCGCCCATCGGCGTAGAGGTAAAGGTCGACGAGCTCGATCGTCTTTGGCGCGCCGAGGTCGACCGTGATCCAGTCGCGCGCGTTGGGGGACTCATAGGCGGTCCATCGGTTGCGGGAATAGCGCGTGAACGCCACTTGCATGTCGTTGAGGTGCGTGACACTGTCTCCTGACCACGTGTACGACGCAGCGGTGCGGACCCCGGGGCCGAACGCCACGTTCCCGGCTTGCCATCCGCCGGATGCCACCGGCAGCTCGGCGACTCCCCACGCCTCGAACTCGCTCAGGCCCGACGAGGCCCCCGGTTGATGCGTCATCATCAGCCGGACGCGGGTGGTGGTGATCTCACCGAACCGGATGACGTTGGCGCGGCGACCGGTGGGAGCGGCAGGGGTACGGCGCTGATCCGGAACAGGTTGCCAGGACCGCCCATCCCAGGATTCGAGCGCGTAGGCCGCCGGCGCGCGCACGGTGGCGTCGTCGTCGTAGAAGTACGCCCGCACCTCCGAAATCGGTCGTGGGGCGCCGAAATCCGTGGCGAGCCAATCCGTTGCGCTCCCCGACCCGGCCGCAGTCCAACGGTTGGGGGGCGAGGCGTGATACCAGTAGTTCCCGTCGACCGCGTAGTGCGGTGGGGTGGACGGATCGCTGTACGAGGCGGTAACCAGGGGATACGCGCTGCCCCCGTTGTTGACGGCGAAGTTGCTCAGCCTCGCGGCGGGCGTCGGCGCCGCGGGCGCGCCTATCGGCGCCACGATCCGTTGCAGGCCGGGTGCGCGGGCGATCGTCCGACCGTTCACGACGATCGAGAGGCCCGCTCCGCGTCGATATCGGCGGCCGTTCCGGTCCCACAGGATGGACAGCCGGTGGCCGTGATACGCAACGTCGTCCAGCGCGAAGTAATCCCAGTCATCGGGCACGAGCGGGTGCACTTCGACCGAATCGTCGGCGCGCGGGCGGAGGCCGACCAGACCAGTGATGATCAGATCCACGTACCCTGAGTGGAAGTAGTGCTCGCTGTGGTACACCGTGTTGTGCCCGTCCCACGAACCGTCGTCGGGGTTGGCGGCTTCCGCGATGTAGGGTCTGCCGTCCTGGCGTTGATTGAGCGTGTACATGCGGAGCAGTCGGACGTAGTCATCCTTGGCGATCACCGACTGCGTGTAGTTGTTGAGGAGGTTCGCCAACGCCACCAGGGTCTGCGTCGTGGCATAGGGCCACTGGTTGCCGCTCCAGACGCAACAGCGCGGTGAGATGAAAAACTGGGGGTCGTGACGCTCCACCGTGGTGGGGCCGAACGGAGCCAGGAACCGCTCCGGATCCATGAGGAACCGCCACGCGGACTCGTACCCCGGATCCGGCAGGTTGAACTGCCAGGGCACGTAGCCGATCAGTTCGCGGCCGTACGGGCTGCCGGCGTGGATGCCGGTCTCGTAGGTCAGGCTCTTCGCCCGGATGCCGTTGATTTCGTCGCGCGCGAACTGGTGAAAGAAGAACTCGCGCTCCGGGTCCCACAGCTCTTGCTGGACACGATGCTTGAGTTGTGCGGCCCGCGCCGCGAAGTCGTCCGCCGTGACGTCGTCGCCCAGCAGGCGGGCCGCATTGGCGATGGCGAGCGCGTCGGCATAGAGGTAGCTGTTCAGGGTCGGGCGGTACCCCTCGGCCCCGCTGAACGTGTCCTCGGTGAGCCGGCTGTTGATGTTGGTCTCCATGCCGTCGTGCATGCCATCCCACCGAAACATCCGATGCTCAGCATCCCAGTGCTCGTCGATCCAGCCTTGGTACTGCCGCTGCATGTGCGGCAGAACGGTGCCCAGCAGGCGTCGGTCTCCCGAGACCAGATAGGTGGCCCACATGGCGTCGCCGTACCAGTTGCTGTAACTGCGCGGTGCTGCCCCCGGCGTCTCGAACCAGTAGCGTGCAAAGTCCTCGATGACGCGTGGGTTCTTGAGCCAGCGGACCTCGTAGAACTGATGGCCGAGCGGGCAGCTGATGCCGCCGTAGGCGCCGGACCAGAACGGTCGATCGATGAACTCCGTGAAGGTGTAACCTGTTGCCGGAGATCCGTACGTCAGGTGCTTCGTCACGATCTCCCAACGGTAGTAGTAGGTCGCGTCGATGTCGGGGTCGGGAGACTCGAAGAAGGGTATGTTGGCTTCGTACCAGTCCCAGTCGCGATTGTCCCACCACGATTGACGCTCGAGGACCTCGCGCTTGTCGAGGATCGGAGCGCCGCCGCACCCCTCCACGCCAAGCACACAGGCGAGAACGGCCGAGGCCCACACGGTCCGGATCCCTCGCAGGTTCACCACGGGCTCCTCACGGTCGCTGGACGCCCCGGGTGGAGAGGCGGATATTCCGGGCCATGTCTTGGAGGAAATGATGACTGTGTTCGACCTTGCGCTTCTCGCCGTGCTGTCCCTGCTGCTTGGCACACCCGGGTCCGGCCCCGTTGCGGGGACGGCGGTCGATCGGTTTCCCATCGAGCCGTCCCCCCTCACGATTACCGCCGACGTGCGCCCTCGCCAGTACCTTGGGGTCGTCGGTCGCGCGGCCGCGTGGCTCGGCTCTGAAACCGGCGAAGCGGAACTCTGGGTACACCCGTTCAAGCTGGCCACCGACTTTCAGTTGGCGTTCAGAATCCCGGACTACGTCGAGCCGCTTCAGGGCGCCGATCTGGCGCGCACGGTGGAGATCCGCCCTGAACTCACGACCATCACCTACACGCACGCGACGTTCACGGTACGGCAGCACATTCTGGCGCCGCTCGACGCGCCCGGCATCCTCGTGCTGCTGGATGTGGAGACGTTGAGGCCCCTGGAGGTTCTCGTCAAGTTCCGCACGGTGTTCCAGTATGCGTGGCCGGGCGCACTTGGGGGACAGTACACGTTCTGGAACGAGGATGAGAAGGCCTTTGTGCTGTCGGAGAGTCTGCGGCGCCGGAACGGGGTGATTGGGTCGCCGTGGGCGACGACGGCGTCGTCCCATCCGGCGCATGGCCTTGCCGACGCACCCAACGTGTTCACCATCGCGATCGACACGGCGCGCGCCGCGCGCGAGTTCGTGCCGATCGCGGTCACGGCGGGCACCGTCTCACGGGACTCGGCCTATGCGCAGTATCGCGCGCTGATCGAGCATGCCGAAGAGTATTACCGCGGCAGGCGCGCCCACGTGGATGAGCTGCTGGCCACCACGGCGACGCTCGACTCGCCCGACGATGCGCTGGATCGCGCCCTGGCGTGGTCCAAGATCAATCTCGACGAACAGCTGGTCTGCAATCCGGATCTCGGGTGTGGTCTCGTGGCGGGGTGGGGCCCCTCGGGCATCGGCACCCGCCCGGGATTCGGGTGGTTCTTCGGCGGCGACGCGGCGATCAACTCGTTTGCGATGGACGCGACGGGGCAATGGGACGCGGTGGCGCAGGGACTCAGGTTCCTTGGCCGGTACCAGCGCGAGGACGGGAAGATCACGCATGAGATCTCGCAGTCGGCCGCGACGATCCCCTGGTTCACCGAGTTTCCCTACGCCTATTACCACGCCGACACGACGCCTTACTGGATCGTGGCGGTCTGGCGCTATTGGCGCGCCAGCGGCAACGCGGCCCTCGTGCGCGAGCTCTGGCCCAACGTGCGGCGCGCCTACGCGTGGTGCCTCACGGTGGAGACCGATGGTGACGGCATCATCGAGAACACGACTGGCGGTCTGGGGGCGATCGAGATCGGATCCATCGGATCCAGCATTCATCAGGACATCTACCTGGCCGCGGTCTGGATCGCGGCCCTGGAGGCGATGCAGGACCTGGCGGCGTTCATGGGCGAGGAAGACCTCGCGCGCGCGGCCGGGGAGTTGCACGTGAAGGCGCGCGCGACGCTGAACCGCGAATACTGGCGCGAGGATGTCGGGCACCACGCGTTCGGCATCCTCCAGTCGGGGACGACGAACGACGAACTGACCGTGTGGCCGGCGACCGCGGCCGCGTTCGGGCTGTTCGATACCGGGCGAGGCCGCGCCACTCTGCGTCAGCTTGCGGGCGACGCGATCAGTGCCGACTGGGGCGCGCGCATGCTGTCCACCGCGAGTCCCCTCTACGATCCCATGCATTACAACATGGGGGCCGTGTGGCCGTTCGTGACCGGGTTCGTGAGCTGGGGACAGTTCAACTACCGCCGCCCGTGGGCGGGATATCCGCTCATCGACGCGCTCAAGCAGGTGACGTTCGACTGGGCACGGGGGCGTCATCCCGAATTGCTCTCCGGACAGTTCTACCGCCCGCTCGACGCGGCCGTGCCGCACCAGTTCTTTGCCACGTCCATGCTCGTGTCGCCGATCATGTGGGGCATGCTCGGGTGGAATCCGGACGCGCCGCACGCTCGGGCGCGGCTTGCTCCGCAGCTCCCACCTCAATGGCCTGAGGTCGCCTGGCGCGCGCTGCGGGTTGGCGCCACGACGGTGGACGCACGGTTCGAGCAGGGCCGCGGACGGTTCGTCGCGACCTTCGTGGCGCATGGGCGGCCGGTGACCCTCGAACTCGTCCTGCCCGTGCCGCCCGGCGCCGGTGACGTTCGCGCGGCGGGCGCGCCGATGACGCCAGGCGACGAGCTGTACGTGGTGAGCATTCCCGTGGGCGACACGCCGGTGCGCGTTTCGACGACCTGGACCGGTGGCTTGCAGGTCGAGCCGCCCACCGTCGCGCTCCGACCGGGCCAGCGCAGTCGAGGAATTCGGATTCTCGATTTCGGATTCGCCGCCGGCGCGTGGCACGTGTCCCTCGAGGGCGAGAGCGGCACGACGGCCGAGGTGCGACTACACGGTGCCGCCGTGAGCGACATCCGTGGAGCCACCGTCGTGTCGTCCGAAGGCGACGTGACCGTCGTTGCGGTGCGCTTCCCCGAGGGGACCGGCCGATCGCGTCGGGAGGTCGTGATTCGGCGGTGAGCCGCGATGGGTTGATGGGGTCCTTGCGAGTGCTGCTCACGGCATGCGCGTTGGCGACCATGCCCGCGGCCGCCCAGGCACAGACCGGTCTCGTGGTGATCACTGAGGGTCCGGGATCGGTACTCCACGGCCTCCAGTGGCCCTACGGCCCTGTGCACGTTGCCGCGTGGGAGTCAGGGGGGCGGGCGGCGATCGATTCGCTCGTGCGATTCTGGAGCCGACAGAGGACCTCGGCGGTGATCGTGGTTCCCGTCACCTCCCGGGCCGACTCGGACCTGAACACGCGACTCGCGTTCTCGGGTCGCGTGTTCGTCACGAGCGTGGTGGTGCGAGAGACTCGTGGGACGGATGACATGGCTCGCAGGGTGGAGACCGCCGCGGCGGAAGGCTTGGCGGCACTGGTCGCCACCGGTGGGAGGGTGGAATCCGGGGCGGCCCAGCAGCTCGACGCGCTCAACGTGACCGCCACCCGCCTGCCGCGGGATGGATTCACCACGCCGCTGTCGGTGACGACGTTCGGGAAAGTCCGGCTGCAGGAGCGTACGCCGAACGGTGTCACCGATCTCTTTCGTGACGAGCCGGGGCTGGACATCGTCGGTGTGGGTGTGAGCCAACCACGCCCGATCATCCGCGGGCTCGAGGGCCAGCGCATTCTGCTGCTAGAGGACGGCGTGCGCTTGGGCAACTCGCGGCGCGAGAAGGACCGCGGCGAGCTACCCGGACTCGTGGACGTTTCCAGCGTCGAACGGGTGGAAATCGTCCGAGGCGCATCGTCGATTCTGTACGGCTCGGATGCCATCGGCGGCGTTGTGAACCTCCACACTGGACGTCCGCGGTGGGCGACCTCGGCGGTGTTGGGCGTGCGCGGGAGGCTGGCGTATCGCTTCAGCACGGTGGACCGTCAACACCGCGCCACGGGCTCCCTAACCGTTGCTGGTGGCCCCATCGCGGCCCGCGTATCGGGGGCATACCGTCGCGCGGAACCGTACTCCGCTCCTGCCGGCCGCTATGGGAACGTGACGCTCCAGGGTTCTACGCGCGTGGAGGATTCCGGTGTGCGGGACGTCAGCGTGGGTGGATTCCTCGGAGTTCGCCTGGCCACCGGCCACGAGGCGTACGCGCGCTACGAACGGTACGGCCAGCGCGACGCGGGGTTCGGGTTCGTGGAGCCCGAGGTGTTGGGAGGGGGTGAGATCGCTCGTCTACAGCTACTGTTTCCCCAGCACGATTTTCACAAGGTCGTATTGGGGTATGATGGGACCAGCGTCCGTCTCCCGGTGGCCGACGTCCTCTCCGTCGTCACATACGCGCAGAGCAACGCGCGCGATTTCGTCACCAACCTGTTCAGCCCCATCGGCGACACGGCAAGCGTCTCAGTCGAGACCGTGAGTTTCACCGATCTCGATACCTACGGGATGCGGCTGGACGCGAGCCGATTCCTCGGTGGCCGGCACACGCTGACGTACGGCATGGATTTCTTCCGGGATCGGTCGGAGAACACGGATACGAGCACCACGGTGATCGAGGGTCTGGGGCCCACCACCGTGTCAGGCCGCGGAGCGCCGCGCGTGCCGTTCGCGAGTTACCTGAGCCTTGGCGTGTTCGCGCAGGCCGATGTGATGGTGCTGTCCCGCCTGAATGCCGTATTCGGCCTGCGCTACCAGTTCGTCAACGCCATGACCGACAGTACGCCCGGACTCTCGGAGCCGCTGGTGCGCTCGAGTAACAAGACGGTTGTCGGCGCGGCGAACGTCCGGTTCGCTGTAACCGATCACGTGGCGCTCGTCGCGTCGGCCGGGCGCGGATTCCGATCACCGAATTTGGTGGAGCGGTTCTTCAACGGCCCGTCGCCGGAAGGGAGGGGGTTCTGGATTCCCAACTTACAGCTCAAACCGGAGCGGAGTTGGAACCTCGAAGCTGGGGTGAAGGTGCGCTCGCGCCTGGCGCATGCGACGGCGTTCGTGTTTCAGAACACGATTCGGGACGGCATCGCGGTCGAGCCCACGGGGAACTTCGTCGGACGCTCCGCCGAGTACCAGAACGTCAACGTCGACGAGATTCGCTTCCGCGGTATCGAATTCCTCGGGGGCGTCGTCCTCCGCGGGGCGCTGTCCGTCTCGCTTGGCTTCACGCACTTGTCCACCGCGGATCTCGAGGATTCCACCGTCTTCGTCGGTGAGACCTACCGCAACAAGGTGACCGGCACGTTGCGCTACGATCACCCCGGAGGGCGTTTCTGGGCGGAGTATACCGCGCGCCACATGGGGGCCCGAGACAAGGTGGACCTCGGGAGCAGTGTGGTGGGCGACGTGATGCCGCCCTTCACGGTCCATCACGTGCGTGCGGGAGCGCGGATCTTCGGTGCGCATCGCGTGAACCTTGCCGTCGAGAACGTGACCAACACGCTTTACGCCGAGGCTCCGAACGTGGCGTTCTTTCGTCCGGAGCCTCGGCGTAATCTGATCGTGAGTTGGGTGTACGAGTTCTGACCTCCGACCGGCCTCCTAAAACCGCACGTCCAGCATCGTGTAGAGCCACAGCAGGTTCTGGGTCAGGCGACCGAGGTCTTCCAGCGCCGGTCCCTGAATCACGTATGACGCACCAACCGTCGCCGTGACGTTGCGACTGTAGGCATAACGGCCTGTGAGGTCGATCTCTTCCCCAAAACGTGCGGACGAGAGCGTACCGGTCTTGGCTGCCCGGAAGTGGTGCACGTCCAGCGTCACGGTCAGCGGATCGACCGGTGACGTCGCCGCCTTCAGCGCGATGTCCTGGAGACCGAACCCCCCCGTGTGGGCGGGAATGCTCGTGAACAGGTCGGCAAGCCCGTAGAACTTGTGGTTGGTCGCGAACAAGGTGTTGAACGCGCTGGTCCGGCCGTCGCCGGGGCTGTCGTCACCCGAGAGATAGTCGTACCACAGAGTGACGGAGCTGGCTCCCAAGTTGGCGCCGAACCGCGCTCCGAACATGAAGGCGCCGACGTCCACCAGGTTCTCCTTGCCCACCTGATAGGACCCTTCGACCCGGTAGACAAACCGGCCCTGCCCGAAGTACCGGGCACCGATCGTGCCGCGGCTGGTCCCGGTCCCGCTCGCCACGCGGTCGTACAGGCCGTACACGTCGAGCGTACCGCCGGGCACACCGGCCAATGAGGCGTACACACCCGCGAATTCCGCGTCGAGCGCGATGCCAGGATCACTGCCCTCCGCGACCTTGTACCCGACGAGCTCGACGGTGCCGAAGCTGCCGGCGGCGGCCAGGCGTACTCCGTCGAACGACCGTGCCTGCTGCGTCCAACCGACGGCGCCCACGAGGCGCTCGCCGCCGAAGTTCACCTCCTGCCGGCCGACTCGTGCGGACAACCGCACCCCTGCCACTGGGTGCCACAGGTCGACATATCCCTGATGCAGATCGAACCCGTTCGCCTGAAAGTCAGTGAGTGTATTCGTCTCTTCGCCCCACAGGCGCACATCCTGAAGCTGCACGAACACCCGGACGTTCCGCTCCAGCGACGCAGTGAGGTCGGCCCGCACCCGCATCGAGGTGAAGGCGTCGGCCTCGCCGGCCACGGGGTCCCGGAATTCGTAGCGCGGTCGGATCTGGCCGCCGAGTGTGATCTCCTGCGTCGCGGCCGGGATAGAGCCGAACGTCCCCAGAGCCACGGTCAACAGCATGAGTCGTCTTGTCATCGCTCCCCCCCCTTCCGGCACTCGCGCGCCGACCCTTCCGGCTAGTAGACGTCTCTCGCCGTGTTGTACACGTTGAATTTCCCGGTGGGAGTGACGAGCCAATCGCCGGTGATCCGCCGCTTCTCCCACAGGGTCTTGTCATCGTAGATGACGAGCTGTCCCTGTTTGTCCCATACCGATACCCAGACTTCATCACCCGCGCGGTTGTATTCGAAGTGCACGGCCCGGCCGCGGTCACCGACCGCGAAGCAGCGATCGATCTTGCCGGCCGCCTTGGAGTACACGCACACGTTGTGCGCCGCCTCGGGGTCATTGTTCAGCGCCATGTCCATCCACACCCACGGCGAATTCGGATGCGTCTTCACGAACAACGATCCCGTACCCTCGAATTCCACCTTCCGCACCACCTGCCACGCGTGTTCGGGATGATTGACCGGATCGGCGCCGTACACGGTGAACAGACCCTGGCCGATGTGTGTCGTACCATTGACCCAGCCGAACTCCGGGTCCTCCCAGTTGGCGCCGCGCCCCGGGTGCGGCTTGTTGCCGGTCTCGAACTTCGTCACCAGCGTCTGGTCCCGCACGTCGATGACCACCATCTGGTTCCGCATGTTCGCGGCCACCAGGAAGTAGCGGCCCGTATGGTCCCATCCTCCGTCGTGCAGGAAGCGCTCGGACGCGATTTTGGAGGTCGTCGGGAACCCGCGTCGTGAGTAGTCGACGATCGCGACGTGCCCGGACTCCTTGAGCGCCAGGACCCAATAGGGCCCGAAATGCGACGCGACAATCGCCGCCACCCGTACTTCGTCGAGGGGCTCGTTCGTGTCGTAGGTGCTCCCGCTCACGTCGGTGACGTTCAAGGGTTCGAGCGTGAGCCCGTCGAAGACGACGTATTGGGACGGCCAATAACAGCCCTCGATCAGGTACCGATCCTCGTAGCCCTCGAACTTGCTGGCGTCGACGCTGCGGGCGTCGCTGCAGCCCTGGGCCTGGGCGACCAGGGTCGGCGTCTCGGTCCAGAGATCGATCATGGTGACACGGCCGTCGCGTCCGATCGCGTAGAAGTACCGACCGGTCGACGAGGAGCGCAGGATGTGCACGGCGAACCCCGTCGGGACGATCGCGACCCGCTCGTACGTGTCGCCGTCGATGATCGCGACCTGGCCTGCGTCGCGCAGGATGATCCCGAAATAGTTCTGCCAGTTCCGCGAAGTCTCCGGAGAGGTGGGACGGTCCGCGACCGGCACGACGAGTTCCCAACTCTCGCGGATCTCCGCAAGCGGCCTGGCTGGTGCCGCCGGTGGCGGCAGTTGCACGTACCGGGCCATCAAGTCGATTTCTTCTGGTGACAATACGCCTTGACGTCCCCACGGGGGCATCCCGCCGGGCAGCCCGTTGGTGAGCGTCGCCTTCAGGGCCGCGGTTCCGATCCGGGTCGTGCGTTCCGGTTGAATGTCGGGTCCGGTCGCACCCGCGCGCAGGGTGCCGTGGCAACCGGCGCAGCGATCGAAGTAGATGCCTCGAGCGCGATCGAAGTCGGCCCCGGCAAGTTCGACCGGTCCGCTTTCGCTTGCCGCGAGAGTGACGCGCCCCTCGCTGACATCGTTGATGTAGTCCAGGACCGCGTCGATTCCCTCGGCCGAGAGATTGGGCGGAGACATGGGAACGCCGTTGTATTCGGCGAGCAGCGCGCGACCGATCGAGTCGGTTTGGGCCATCCCGAGCGGATCCTCCATCCAGCGGACCAGCCATTCGCGATCGCGCCGCTGGTGGATGTCCTTGAGATCCGGGCCAACCCGCACGCCTTCGCCGATCGAATGACACGCAAAGCACACTCGATCGAAGATCTCCTGTCCTTGGCTGACGGCGGCGACTTGCGTTTGGCGGGTGCTGTTCGCGTCACGGTCCGAACTGCATCCTGCGATCACGAGCGTGCATGCCGCGAGCGCGCCCGCGGTTCTGAACCAGAGCCTTCCTGAGCCGGAATCCAGCATGCCAGTTTGCCTCATCTTGGGTGTTGAAGAAGGGTCGCTCGCACGGGGCGACCACAACAGCTCGGAAGATCACGAAACGTCATTAAGATATGATGAATCGAACTGCAAATCGCTGACCCTCCACCGTTTGACCTACTTCGCGGAGTCAGACCAGATGCGGATTAGGGACAGCCAGTCGGCGCCCCGACGAGGATCAGGGTCGAACAGCCCGTCGGGGCGCGTGCGGGCCAACCGCTCCGGGAACTCGTGGAGCGCCCATGGGAGAAAGTCATCGAGCGCCGCGCGCAGCCGGGTCTCGCTCGCCACGTCGAGCCCGCCGAGTACGATTTCGGAGACCCGGCCTGCACGCACCACGAACCGAGTGGTGTCCCGCTCCACGAGTCCGATACCGAGGATCTGGTGCCACGTACTGGTTTCGGCCAGCCGGCGAAAGGTCACCGTGTCCCCGTGAACCGTCGTCCCCGTCCAGCGCCACTGCGAGGAAAGCACGGAATCCCACCTGACACGGGCGAGGACTGCTTTGCGCCCGCCGCTGGGCAGGGCCAGCGGGTCGCGCATCACCACGTCCTCCGTGACGAGATCGCTCACCGCCCGGAGATCGTAGCGGTTACGAGCCGTGAGGAAGTCGCGCACCACCTTGTCGGCCCCGCGGTCTGCAGCGCAGCCAACGATGCCCAGTACCAGTAGGCACGCAGTCAACGAGGGGTTCACAGAGCGTAAGAGCGTAGGAGCGTAAGAGCGTAAGAGCGTAGGAGGGTAGGTGGTACGTGCCTACCCTCCTACCCTCCTACGCTCCTACGCTCTGTTTCGGCACCGTCCGCACGAACTGTCCGAAGTGAAGGCATTCCTCGAGCCGGCACGACCACGCCAGTTGCCCGTTCCAGACGGTCATGTCCGGACATCCGTCGCACATGTTCTGACGGCCGTCGGGTAGGACGTCGATCGGCTGGATGATCATGATCGACTGAAAGTGCAGCCGCCGCACCCATGTCCGAGGGTCCAGCAACACTCGGCCCGCGATGCGTCGAATCGCCTGATCGAACGGTGCGAGCAGCAGCATTGAGCGCCCCCGGCGATTCACCTTGGGTGGGGCATACGCCATGTACCGCCCCGTCCGGAGATGATGAAACGTCTGCGCCAGCTCCATCATCTTCCGCCCGACGTACCCGTAGATCCGTTTCGACGTGCCGAGCCGGCCCGCGAGCAGCCACTTGAACGAATCGGGCTTCTCGGTGCCGTTGAGGTATGCGCACGGAGCGAACTCGGGGTAGCGCTCCCGGATCTTCGCCACGACGTCGGGCGCCGAGATGTCGATGCGCGCGCCGGGCACCGAGTCGCTGTACACGAGCGACCCCATGTCGACCCGTCGCCCGCCCGCGTAGTAGTCGAAGTCTCCTTCGAGCACGGCCTCGCGGAAGCAGATGAACACCATGACATGCACGATGTCGATGTGCTTCTGCGCCCAAGCCACCAGGTCCGGAATCGCGTCCAGCGTATCGTCGTAGACCGTCGAATTGAACGCGCACGACATGCCCCCCACCCGAGCGACCATCTCGGCGTACTGCAGCCGTAGCTCGTTCATCTCGACTTCGGTCTTGTTCTTCCAATGAGGCCGGCCCTGCTTGCTGTCGATGTGAAACGTCAGGCCGGCGAGACCCACGCGCCGAAACTCGCGCAACATGCCCTCCGTGAGCGCGAGCCCGTTCGTGTTGAGAATGGGCTTCCACCCGCGATCGGCGATCATCCGGACAATGTCGAGGATCTGCGGATGGGTGAGCGGGTCACCCCCCGCGATCGACACCCCGTCGACGGTCCGGGTGGCGGCAAACACATCGAGATCCGCCGCGATCTCCGTGAGTGACTTGTGCTCGTTCACGTTAGCGCGGTAACAGCCCTGACACGCGAGGTTGCACTTCCGGGTTGGTTCGAGCCAGGCAATGGCGTTGTCCGGGAGACTCCATGGAAGGCGATAGAGCGCCCGATGATCGAGACCGTTCTGCATATGTCACTCCGAAGGAGGGGATACCGGTGGCCAACCGGGTGGGAATTAGGACAAGAAATATCGGCTTCGCCCCGGCGCGGAAACAGGACTTAGTGTCACCGCGAGGGGTAAGGCAGCGTGAAAATGACGTGAATGTGCCCGCCGTCCGTGCGGCGGGTGCGTGCGCATCCCGTTGACAAGCGCCCCGACCAAGCGCCATCCTGTTCGGTCGTGTGCCTTCTCATTGGAGGTAGTGGGTGGATTGGGGCTTGGACAACCGATTGGGACGCATCATCCTGCCGGCCGACGGCCGCACGGTGATGCTCGCGGTCGATCACGGATACTTCCTCGGGCCGATTCACAGTCTCGAGAACCCTGCCGAGACCATCGCCCCGCTCCTGCCGTACGCCGACGCATTGATGCTCACGCGCGGGGTGCTGCGCCAATGTGTCCCACCCAGTAGCGCGGTGCCGATCGTTTTGCGGGTGTCCGGCGGGTCGACCATCGTCGGAGAGAACCTCGCCAACGAGACCATCACGACCGGGGTGCGGGATGCCGTTCGCCTCAACGCCAGCGCGGTGGCGCTCTCGGTGTTCGTCGGTACGGCGTACGAGCAGCAGACGTTGGGCAATCTGGCCCGCTTGATCGACGACGCCAATGAGTTCGGCTTGCCGGTGCTCGCGGTCACGGCCGTAGGCAAGGAACTGGAGCGCCGGGACGCCCGCTACTTGGGATTGTGTTGCCGGGTTGCCGCGGAACTCGGCGCGCATTTCGTGAAGACCTACTATACGGACGACTTCGACAAGGTCACGGGCGGATGCCCCGTGCCGGTGGTGATCGCGGGAGGACCCAAGCTCGATTCGGATCTCCAGGCCCTGGAATTGGCGCATCGCGCCCTCGACGAGGGCGCCGTAGGTGTCGATATGGGGCGCAACGTGTGGCAATCGGCGCACCCCGTGCCGATGATGCGCGCGCTTCGTGCCGTGGTGCACGAGGGGGCGACGCCCGCGCAGGCACACGAGCTGTTGCGCGACTTGCGGCGTGCGAAGGGGGGGACGCCCGCGTGACCACCGGCACGCTGCCCGGTACGAACCGCGTGGCGGTCTACTACTCGAACACGGACCTGCGGATGGAAACGCGCCCCATGCCCCGGGTAGGGGCGGGTGAGCTCCTCATCGAGGTCCGGGCGAGCGGCATCTGCGGCAGCGATGTCATGGAGTGGTATCGCCGCGCGAGTGCCCCAAGTGTGCTGGGCCACGAGATCGCCGGCAGCGTCGTAGCGGCCGGCGACGGCGTCGCGGCCTTTACCCCCGGCGATCGGATCGTCGTGACCCACCACGTGCCGTGCATGGTATGCCGCTACTGCCGCACCGGGCGCCATACCATGTGCGATATGCTCCGCCGGACGAGTCTCGACCCGGGTGGGTTTGCGCAGTATGTGCGCGTGCCCGCCGTGAATGTGGAACGCGGAGCGCTGGCGCTGCCAGCCCACGTGTCGTGGGAAGCCGGGAGCATGGTGGAGCCCCTCGCCTGCACGCTACGCGGCCAGCTCAAGGCCGGGCTGGCCAGCGGCGACACCGTGTTGATCCTCGGCGCCGGGGTGTCGGGGTGCCTGCACCTCCTGGCGGCGCAGGCGCTGGGGGCGGCGCGGATCATCGTGTCGGACATCTGTGCCCAGCGGCGCGTATTCGCAGAATCCCTCGGGGCGGACTTGGTGCTCGACGGTGACGATCAGCTGCCGGAGCGGGTGCGCGGCAGCCTCGGTCACCAGGTGGATCGCGTCATCGTGTGCACCGGGGATGCACGCGCCATAGCGCAAGCCATCGATGCCGTGGACCGTGGCGGAGTCGTACTCTTTTTTGCCCCGATGGGTGCCGATCGGGAGTTTCCGTTGCCGTTCGACAAGGTGTTCTGGAGGGACGACCGAACGCTCACCAGTTCCTATGGTGCGGGTCTCACGGACCTGTCGAGGGCGCTGGCTCTCATCGAGAGTGGACGCATTGACGTAACCAAGATCGTGACGCACCGTCTTCCATTGCGCGAAATCCAAACGGGCTTCGATCTCATGACCCAGGCCGGAAATTCACTTAAGATCGTACTGGATCCCATGGAGGAGTAAGGATGGTGAGGTGGCAAGGTCGTAAGGTGGTGTGGTGGTAGGATAGCAGGATCTTTCCCTCCCCTCGAAAACCAAGAGCGAGAAGGTACTCGTCATGCCCCGTTTCCTCATCGAGCTGCCCCACGAAGACGAACGCGAAGCCTGTATCAAGGCGCTCCGCGCGATTCAAGAATTCGGTTCACACTTCGTGACGCACGCCGACTGGGGCTGTAACGACGGCGCACATGCTTGCTGGCTGATGGTGGAAGTGGACAGCCGCGATCAGGCCATGCAAATGGTGCCCCCCGAGATGCGCGGCGCGGCCCGCATCGTGCAACTCAACCGGTTCACGCGCGAGGAGATCACGAAACTGATCGACGAGTTGTAGGAGAGTAGGAGAGTAGGAGGGTACGAACCCCGTCTCCGACCCGTCTCAGACGATCACCGGATGATCCGTTCCTTCCTCTTCCTCCTGCTCGAGTTCCCGGAGCAGGCAGTTCACGGTCGTCTGTACAAGGGCCTCGACCCGCACGCCTTGTCGTTCAGCCTCACTCTTGTAGGCCTCGTAGTGCTCGTCCGTCAATTCGGCCCATACTTGCACCTTGTGCATGGTCGCGTTCCTCAACTCACGGGGACGGCCTTGTGACCGTAGCAGAGAATCCCGCTGTGGCCCTCCTTCCGCACCAGCCGGAACTCCAGCGACACGTCCATGCCCGGCGCAACATTGCCTGGATTACAGTCCGTGACTTGCACCATGAGCCGGGCACCCTCGGGTGTTTCCACGATCGCCATGGCGTACGGGGCCTCCATTTGGAGATCGTCAGGCGCGACGTGGACGACGGCGGAGGTGATGACCGTCCCGCGTCTCGAGAGCTGCATCGGGTCCCATTCCGAGACGCCACAATGCGGGCAGATCCGTCGCAGCGGGTACACGACCTTGTGACACCCCCGGCACCGTCCGGCTTCGAGGCGAAATCGCTGCGGCGTTTCCCGCCAATATCTCGGGCTTGGCATGATCATACCCTCTCGAAGATGTGGACGACGGAGCTTGCCCCAGAGCCGCCCATGTTCTGGGTGAGCCCGATGCGTGCGTCCGGCACCTGACGCTTGCCTGCTTCCTGGCGCAATTGCGTGAAGATCTCGACGGCCTGCGCGATGCCCGTCGCGCCCACGGGGTGGCCCTTCGACTTGAGTCCACCACTCGTGTTGAGCGGTAGTTTGCCACCGAGCGAAGTGAATCCCGAACGCGTGACCTCCCCGCCTTTGCCTCGTGGCGCGAAGCACAGTGCCTCGATGATGCAGATCTCGGCAATCGAGAAGCAGTCGTGCACTTCGGCGACATCGATGTCCGTGGGCTGGATGCCGGCCATCTGGTAAGCACGGTTCGCCGAGAGGCTCACGGCGTCGAGCACCGCCGGGTCTTCGCGGTCAGCCAACGCCATCGGGCCCGTCGCGAAGCCACTCGCGAGAATCTTGACGGGCCGATCGGTGAACTCCTTGGCGCGATTCAGCGGACAGAGCAACACGGCTGCCGCGCCGTCGCTCACGGGCGAGCAGTGGAGCAGCCGCAGCGGCTCGGCCACGTAGGAGGAGCGGTACACGTCCTCCAGGGTGATTTCGCGGCGGAACTGCGCTTTCGGGTTCAACGCGCCATGCCTGTGGTTCTTGACAGACACGGCGGCGAGGTCTTCCTCGGTGGTGCCGTACCGATTCATGTGCGCTCGCGCGATCATGGCGTAAAGGGCGGGAAACGTGACGCCGTGGTATGCCTCCCGCTCTTGGTCGGCGGCCGTCGCAAGCACCGCCGTGACATCGGCACCGTCGGTCATTTTCTCGACTCCGGCCGCGAGCACCAGGTCGCTCATGCCCGACGCGACGTCGAGAAACGCGGCACGCAGCGCGACACCGCCCGACGCGCAGGCCGATTCGACCCGCGCCATCGGCAGTCCGGGCATGCCGAGCGTCTCGGCGAGGAGTGGACCCAAGTGTTCCTGACCAACGAACTGACCGCCGGCCATGTTGCCGACGTAGGCGCCGTCCAGATGCTCGACGCCGGCACTCGTGAGGGCTTCCGTCGCTGCGTCGGCGAAGAGGTCGCGTATGCTCGACTCCCACAACTCGCCAAAGTGGGACATGCCCGCGCCAATGATCGCCACCTCACGCATGTGCGCCTCCTCTCCTCGTCTCCGACCCTGCGCCCGTGGTCCTGTGGGCCGTGCTCGAACTACCTGTTCACGATGATCTTCTCTCGATACTTCGCATACTCGCCGTACGACAGATACCGGCGGGGCCCGTCGAGCATCGCCCGCACCGTCGGCGCCCAATCGCGTCGCTCGGGCAGCAGCGCGGTCGCCTGCAGCACAAAGGAGTCACTCCCCGCTCCCGACCCGAACGACGTGATCAGGATGCGATCGCCCGGTTCCGCCACATCGAGAATCGCGGCGAGTCCCGTCGGAGACGACCCGGAGTACGTATTCCCCATCGTCGGAACCACCCACCCGACGTCGAGCTGTTCCCTGGTAAAGCCGAGCTGCTTCCCGGCCGCCAGCGGGAACTTGCCGTTGGGCATGTGGAACACCGCGAACCGGAAGTCCTCGGGCTTGAGACCTGTCTTGTCGAGGATGGCCCAGCTGGCGGTCAGCACGTGACGGAAGTAGGCTGGTCCCCCCGTGAAGCGCCCGCCGTGCCGCGGATAGAATTCGCCCTCTCGTCGCCAAAAATCGGGCGTGTCGCTCGTGTAGCTGTATGTCTCGATCACGTCCACGAGGACGCGCGTCGCGCCGAAGATGTACGCAGCGCCGCCCGCCGAGGCCGAGAACTCCAACGCGTCGTTGGGCGCGCCTTGCGACGTATCGGCACCGATGGCGAGCGCGTAGTCGACGCGGCCCGATTCGACGAGCCCTAAGGCCACGAACATCGCCTCAGTACCGGCCTTGCACGCGAATTCGAAGTCGGCCACGTGCACGTCAGGCGCGATGCCGAGCGCCTCCGCGACGATGGTCCCGCTCGGCTTCACCGCGTACGGGTGGGACTCGGACCCGATGTAGACCGCGCCAATCCGGGCCGGATCAATACCGGCCCGCGCCACGGCGCCCCGGGCGGCTTCCACCGAAATCGTGATGGTGTCCTCGTCGATCCCGGGCACCGTCTTCTCCTGGAGCAGGAGGCCCTGCTTGATCGTCTCCGGGTCCTTGCCCCACTGTCCCGCAATCTCGTCCACCTTGATGCGATTGCGCGGTACGAAGGCCCCGTATCCCACGATGCCCGCCATATCTCCTCCACGGCAGCCCGTTCCAGAGTAGCGACGGTCGACAGTAAGGAACGCGCTGGGCGCCTGAAGTGGCCATGAAAGGGGTTATAAGAGTCGACGTGAGGCCGGCGACGGATATCTACCAGGCTCACGCAATCTTCATGTCTCCTTGGCCGGCACGCTCGTATCACTATGCCGGGTCTTGCTGGCGGGATGATGCGCGAGTTCACGGACGGCTCGACGGCGATCGTGCGCGGAGCCCTCGATGCGGGGTGCTCGTTTTTTGCCGGGTACCCCATCACGCCCGCGACGCCGATCCTCATGATGATGATGCGGGAGCTACCGCTGCGGGGAGGGGTCGCCATCCAGGGTGAGGACGAGATCGCGTCGATCGGGATGTGTATCGGCGCCGCGATGACCGGGGCGCGGGCCATGACCGCGACCAGTGGGCCCGGCATCAGTCTCTACTCTGAGAACATCGGGCTTGCGATCATGGGCGAGGTGCCGCTCGTCGTCGTGGACGTGCAGCGAATGGGGCCGGCGACGGGGGCCGCGACGACGACGGGGCAGGGCGACGTACAATTCGTGCGCTGGGGTACGGCGGGCGGATACCCGGTCATCGTGCTCGCGCCGTCGTCCATTCCAGAATGTTACCACCTCACCATCGACGCCTTTGCGCTCGCCCAGCGCTTCCGCTGCCCGGTCTTTCTCCTCACGGACAAGGAACTGAATCTGACGTCGAACACGGTCGAGGCCGCGGCGTTCGTCCCCCGCCACGGCATGGCGCCGGACGGGGCGCCGGCCGCGGGGGCGCATGTCCAGCGTCGCGCGCCCTACGTCTACGACCCGCCCGACGGCGTGCCGCCATTGCTGCCGTACGGCGGGTCGCAGACCGTCCGATTTACGGGGTCCACCCACAATGAGCAGGCGTTCATTACGAAGGACCCGCCGACGGTCGACCGCCTGAATCGCCATTTGGCGGCGAAGATCGATGAACATCGCGACGAGTTGGAGTTCGTGACGGCGGATCTCCAGGCCGAGGCTGAGACGCTCTTCGTGAGCTTCGGCGTTACCGCCGGTGCGATGCGCGAAGCCGTCCGCCGGGCGCGCGCAGGCGGCGAGAGGGTGTCCGCGCTCACCATCCATGGTCTCTGGCCCGTTCCCGAACGACGCATCCGGCAGGCGCTCATGACGGTACGCCGTGTCGTGGTGGCCGAGCTGAATCTCGGCCAGTACCGGCGCGAGGTCGAACGCCTCGCCAGCGCCGGCCAGGAAATCGTGGGGATCCACCGTGTCGATGGCGACCTGATCGCGCCCGAGCAGTTCCTGGAGGCGCTCGCGTGAGCACGACTACCGTGGTCCCCCTCGCCACGTACCGCGACGAAACCCCGTATCCGTTCTGCCCCGGCTGCGGACACGGTCCGGCGCTTGATCGCCTGAACGAGGCGCTGGTCATGCTCGAACTCGATCCGCGCAAGGTCGTCCTGGTCAGTGACATCGGGTGCTCCGGCCTGTCGGATCAGTTCTTCCGGACGTCCGCGTTCCACGGACTGCACGGTCGCAGCATCACCTATGCGACCGGCATCAAGCTCGCGCGTCCGGATCTCACGGTCATCGTGATCATGGGTGATGGCGGTACGGGAATCGGCGGTGCGCATCTCTTGAGTGCGGCGCGGCGGAACATCGGCATTACGATCCTCGTGCTCAACAACTTCAACTACGGCATGACGGGAGGGCAGCATTCCGCCACAACGCCCTTGGGCGCCCTCACGGGCACGACGCCCGGGGGCAACCTCGAGCGGCCGCTGGACATCTGCGCGACGACGGCGGCCAACGGCGCGGGGTTCGTGTACCGGGGTACGAGCTTTGACCGCGATTTGTCCGAGCGGCTGGCCGAAGGCATCCGCCATCAGGGCCTCAGTGTGCTGGACGTCTGGGAGCTGTGCACGGCCCATTACGTGCCGCGGAACCGACTGTCCAAGAAGGCGCTCCTGGGCCTGTTGGAGGACCTCGGCCAGCGTACGGGGGTGTTGCGGCGCACGGACGCTCCCGAGTATACGGCGGCCTACCGACGCGCCGCCGGGGGTGAGCGAACTGCACGACTGCTTGCGCCGCCCGCTGTACGGCCGCGGTTCACCGCATCGCTCGAGCGACGGTATCATCTTGTCGTCGCCGGCTCCGCCGGCGGACGGGTGGGGCACGCCACCGCCGTGGTCGCGCGAGCAGGCATCCTGTGCGGGTTGTGGGCTGCCCAGCGCAACGACGTCCCCATCACCGTCAGATCGGGGTACAGCGTCGCCGAGTTGATCTTGAGTCCCGATCCCGTCGACTATGCCGGCATCGTGCGCCCGGAGGGGCTGGTGGTGCTGTCGGATGACGGTCTCAAGAAGGCTCAGCGGTATCTCGCGGTGATGAACGAGGAGAGCCGCGTGTTCGCATTGCCGCCGTTTGCCGACGTCACCACCCGGGCGGCCGTCACGGTGATCGACCCGAGCAAGGGTCCCACGCGAGTCGCCAAGGGCGACGTCGCGCTGGCGGCACTCGAGGCAGTGGTCCGGGAAACGGGATTGGTTCCCCTCGAAGCGCTGGACGAGAGTAGGAGGGCAGGAGAGTAGGAGAGTAGGAGGGTAGGAGAACCATCTTCCTACCCTGCGACCCCTGACCATCTTACAATCCTACAACACTGCGACCTTACGATTCTGCAACCTTGCGGTCCTTGAGGAGATTGTTATGCGCTCGCCGTTTCACTCGCTGATGCTCGCCTTGGCTCTCCTGGTGACGATCGTGGCCGGAGCGAGGGCGCAGGGCAGTCAGGCGCTGCTCGATGAGGTCATGGTGTTGACCCCCCGCTCGTTGCGCGATTTGATGACGGTCGCCGAGTCCGGCGATACGACCGCGCAGGTCAAGGTGGGACTGGCATACTATTACGGGTACGGTGTCCAGTCGATACCCGAGGAGGCTGCGCGCTGGTTCCGGCGTGCAGCCGAACGTGACTGTGCGGCAGGGCAACACATGTTGGGCGTGCAGTATCGAGACGGCAACGGAGTCGATCAGGATGCGGGTGAGGCGCACCGGCTCTTGAGCGCCGCGGCGGAGCGTGGGTATCCCGACGCGCAGTACGACTTCGGGTTGATGCTGTTCGAAGGGACCGGGGTCCCGCAGAACTATCCCGAGGCCTTCGGCTGGTTCACGAAAGCTGCGGCGCAGGGTTCCCCCGGCGGGCGCACGTTCGTGGGGATCATGCTTGTGAACGGGCTTGGCGTGAAGCAGGACCTCGCCGCGGGGCGGGACGCGTTGTTGGATGCTGCCAAACGCGGCAGCGTGATGGCGCAGGCTAACTTGGGGGCGCTGTATGCGAACGGGGTGGGCGTCGAGCAGAGCAACCGGGAGGCACTCGTCTGGTTCTACATGGCGGAGGCGGGCGGTTTCGGCGGGGTGAGCCAGTACATTGACGGCATGACGCAGGGGATGGCCGAGAGCGAGGTGGCCGACATTCGCCGCGAGGCCGAGCAGCGCACCCAGCGGTTCTTGTCCGAGGCCAACGGGGATGCGTCCGCCGGGGCTGGCCCGTCCCTGGTTCTCGACGCGGCGGCGGCGGCGGCACTCGAGGCTATCGGCGCGTCGTTGGTGCCTACGCTCACGGAGTTCGGCACGTTCACCATCGACGTCTTTCCGCAGGCGGGGCGCACCGGACGGGGGCGGGGCGCCGGCGGGCGCTCGTCGGCGGCCAGGAACACGCTCACCGACGTGAAACTCACCGGGTGCCGGCTGCACTTCGTCGAGGCGATTCTGCTGGATCCCGCGGGTCAGCCGGACCGATGGGAGTGGGTCATCGACCTCGCCGGCGTCGACGCCTCCCAGCTCCGCGTGCAGCAGTGGGAACTCCCCGAGGGATGGCGTGCGGCGTCGGGCCAAGGGTTCGAGGTGTACCTGCGGGCGGCGCGAGACCGCTCGGGTCGTCCCGTGAGAGGTGTGGCGGCCGACGGGCGGACGGAGGAACTGAAGGCCGGCCTGCACTTCCGCGACCGCGAACACGCGGACATCGTGTTGGAGAAAGTGCGGGAGATCGTCGAGATTTGTGGAGGCGGGTAGGAGGGTCGGAGGGTCGGAGGGTAGGAGGGTATGGTCACTTGCGAATGGACTTTTCCTCGTGAACGCGTCCAAGCCGACGATTGGAATTCTGACCGGCGGAGGCGACGTCCCCGGCCTCAACCCGGCGATCTGGGCCATTACGATGCGAGCGGAGCGCGAGGGGTATCGCATCCTCGGTATCCGTCGAGGCTGGGCCGGGCTCGTCGACTTCGTACCCGATCCGTCGATCGATAACTCGGAGCACATCGTTCCGCTTACCGAGGTCGGCGTATTCCGCAGTGCGCGAACCGGGGGCACGTTTCTCCACACCTCCCGCACGCGTCCCAGCCACCTGCCGCGAGATCTCGTGCCTGAGCGCGCGGCCGACACCTACACGGCCGACATCAACGACGTCACTCCGCTCGTGCTCGAGAACCTCGAGTATCTGGGCATCGACTATCTCGTCCCCATCGGCGGTGACGACACCCTGAGCTACGCGCAGCGCCTCCACGAACTGGGGGTGAAGATCGTCGCGATCCCGAAGACGATGGACAACGACGTTCCCGGCACCGACTACTGCATCGGATTCGGTACCTGTATCACTCGCACCATCGAGCTGGCGAACCGACTCCGCACGTCGGCCGGATCGCACGAGCGCTTTCTTGTGGTGGAGGTGTTCGGGCGCTATGCCGGTTTCACCGCGCTGCTGCCGACGATGGCGGGCGCCGCCGATCGCTGTGTCATTCCGGAATACCCGTTCGACATGGAGCATCTGACCGAGCTGCTCTCCTACGACCGGAACCGGAAATCGAGTCGCTACTCGGTCGTGCTCGTCTCGGAAGGCGCGCGATTCACGCAAGCGAGCGAGATGATGTTCGAGAGTGACGAGACGGACCAATATGGCCATCGCAAGCTGGGAGGCGTCGGCGACGTGATTGCCATGGGGTTGAAGGACCTCTCCCCCAAGTACAACAGTGGTCGCACCGTCGAGGTGCTCACGCAGCGACTCGGCTATCTCGTTCGCTCCGGAGACCCGGACTCCATGGACTCCATCGTACCGACGGCCTTCGGTAACATCGCCATGGATCTCATTCTCGCGGGGCGAACCGGCCGTCTCACGAGCCTGAAGCGTGGACGCTATACCGACGTTCCGATCGAGGAGGTGACGGCTATCAAGAAGACCGTCAATGTGGAGAAGTACTACTCGACGGACCGCCTGCGCCCGAAATTCCATACGTTCGGTGGTCAGACGGTCTTCTTGATCACCGAAGACTGACCGCCCCCTCGCCACGGGAGTCGCTGGGCGGTGACGGTGTCACAAGATCCGGAAGTCGGTCGTGCCGAACCTTGCGGCGGTGGTCGTCAACCATCGTTGGAGCGGCTGGCGTCGGATCGGTTGGAGACTGCGCAGGTGTGGGCCGACGCGCTGGCGAACCCCGCAGGAGCACGGAGTACCGGTCCGTCTCTTGTCCGTCCTGGATGGCACGCTACAATGCGCCCGGCGCGATTCGAACGCGCGACCTTTGGCTCCGGAGGCCAACGCTCTATCCAGCTGAGCTACGAGCGCGAAATGGGAACTTCAGAGCCCGCGGTACGGCGGGCCCGCCAGTCGGGGCGCCGGGATTTGAACCCGGGACCTCTTGCTCCCGAAGCAAGCGCGCTACCGAGCTGCGCCACGCCCCGATGGAGGCGGACCGGCGGGCAGGCGGACAGTTTGCTGCCCGCCGTTCCGCCTTCCCGCCAGTGCGCCCAGGAGGATTTGAACCCCCAGCCTTCTGATCCGTAGTCAGACGCTCTATCCAATTGAGCTATGGGCGCGCAGTGGGCGGTACAAGACTCGAACTTGTGGCCTCCACGATGTCAACGTGGCGCTCTAACCAACTGAGCTAACCGCCCAAGACGACCGTAGGACGGTAAAAGCGGCACGACGGTACCGTACCGTCCTACCGTCCCACCGTCCTACGTCAGTAGCGGGGGCGGGATTTGAACCCGCGACCTCCGGGTTATGAGCCCGGCGAGCTACCAGACTGCTCCACCCCGCGTCGCAGATGTCCGTGAGCGGCTTGACGCCGCGTTCGATCTTCCGGGTCAGGGCTTCAGCCCTGCTTTCGAGAGCGGGAAACGGGACTCGAACCCGCGACCCCAACCTTGGCAAGGTTGTGCTCTACCAGCTGAGCTATTCCCGCAGCGTCGAGGAAACTACCTGGATTGCCCGCCGCATTCCATCCCCATGGATCCACTGCTGGATTCCCCGAGCCGGCTCGAAGCGACTTGCCCCTCACTTACCGTCTTGGAACATGGAGGCGAGGGGAATCGAACCCCTGACCTCGTGAATGCCATTCACGCGCTCTCCCAACTGAGCTACGCCCCCATTATATTAAATGGTTCTCCGAACCTTGCTCCTCTCGGGAGAAGCATGGCAAGCTAGCCGGCACGGGCAGCAGGTGTCAAGCGTTTCGGCCGCACGGGGTGGACCATCGGGCGCGTTTCGGGGTATGCCGAGCGAGGTGGTAGCGGAGACGCGTACCAGACTGCATGTTCGGCCGGCGTTGACACGCTTGCCCGCGACTATAAGGCGATTGCATACACATGGCGGAACGTAAGTCACGAACAGCGAAGGCTCCCAAAGCGCCGGCTCCAGCCAAGGCTGCGAAGAAGAAGCGGCGCCGGCGCTCGGCGGCACCGATCGCGGTCAACGAGGACGATCGCGACTTGCTCGACCAGTACCTCTTCGAGGTGAGCAAGACGCCGTTGCTCACTCCCAAGGAGGAAATCGAGCTTGCCAAGAAGGTCCGCGCCGGTGATCACGAGGCGATGCAGGAACTCGCCAAGCGCAACCTCCGGTTCGTGATCTCGGTGGCCAAGAAATACCAGAATCGCGGGCTCCCGCTCACCGATCTGATCGGTGAGGGCAACGTCGGGCTGCTCACGGCGGCCCGAAAGTTCGATCCCGATCAGGGCGTGAAGTTCATCTCCTATGCCGTCTGGTGGATCCGCCAGGCGATCCTGGCCTCGCTCGCCCGGCAGGGCCGCACCGTCCGTGTGCCGCTCAACCGGACGGCCGACCTGTCCAAGATCGTGAAGACTGCCGAGGCGCTCCGTCAGGAGCTTCGACGCGAGCCCACGCCGGAGGAGATTTCCAAGGCGACGGGACTCTCGCTCGAGGTCGTGCAGTCGCTCGCGGCGCTCAATACCGGCGAGGTGCGGTTGGATGCACCGCTGGATCCCGAAGGCGATCGCGCGCTGATCGAACGCTTCATTGCCGAAGACCTTCCGGACACCGAAGAAGCAACGATGGAGCGGTTCTTGAGCGACGAAGTCGAGCAGGCCCTCCAGACGCTCCCGGCGCGCGACGCCCGGGTGCTGCGGCTCTACTTTGGGCTGGACGGTGGCCGCGAGCACACGCTCGAAGAGATCGGGGGCATGCTTGGCGTGACTCGTGAGCGCGTTCGCCAATTGCGCGACCGCGCCCTGAAGCGACTCCGCGAAGGCGACGTGGGCAAGGCCCTCTCGAGCTTCGCGGCGTAGCCAAGCCCTCCGCACCTTCGACGGCCTCGTCGCTCGGTGAGTGGCGGGGCCGTGTCGCGTGCGGCACGCCGCATGCACCCCCCGGTTCCACACTAGCCACCTTCCGGGTCGACGCCTAACTTCGCCACGTGCAAGCACTCCCGGCCTTTTTCCGACCGACTGAGAGCAGATCCGCACAGCGCGTCCAGCAGTGGATGCTGGCGGTGGGCCGTGGCGCGGCGTTCCTGTACGATGTGGCGCGCAGCGCCCGCGACGGCGCGACGTGGCTCCCGCTCACGCTCATTCAGATGCGTCGCCTCGGCGTGCAGTCGCTGCCGATTGGGCTCTTCATTGCGGTCTTCACGGGCATCGTGCTGGCGTTGCTCTCGTCATACAGCTTCTCCGGCGCCGTCCCGCTCTACTTCGTCGGAACGCTCGTCGGCAAGACCATCATGATGGAGCTCGCGCCGGTCTTGACCGGGTTGGCGCTGGCAGGACGGGTCGGGGCGAATATCGCGGCCGAGGTGGGCACGATGCGGGTCACGGAGCAGGTGGACGCTCTGGAGACGCTGGCGTACGATCCCCTGGCCTACCTCGTCGTGCCTCGGGTGCTCGCCGCAACCCTCATGTTCCCTGTCGTGGTAGCACTGGCCATGGCGACCGGCGTTGTCTCGGGGTGGATCACCGCCGGGAGCTTGCTCCACCTGTCCACCAATGAATTCGTCAAAGGGCTACGGCTGTTCTACGAGTTCAAGGACATATGGTTCGGGTTGGTCAAGAGCATGTCGTTCGGGTTTGCGATTGCCCTCATCGGGTGCTTCAAGGGCCTCCGCACGATGGGTGGCGCCGAAGGAGTCGGCCGGTCCACGACCGAGGCCGTGGTGCTCGGGGCGTCGCTGATTCTCGTGCTCGATGCTTTCTGGGCGGTGGTGCTGCTGTGACGAGGCCATCCAGCGGTCGGGGCATGGGGAGGTGAGGTCGTGATCGCCTTCCGCGACCTGCACAAGGCGTTCGGTCCGAAGCGGGTCCTCGCCGGCTTTTCGCTCGAGGTCCCGGAGGGGGAGACGACGGTGATCATCGGCTACTCCGGAAGCGGCAAGAGTGTGGCGCTCAAGCACGTGGTCGGGCTGATCACTCCGGATCGGGGTGAGGTGGAGGTGGACGGACAGGTGGTGGATCGCTTGGATCGTGACGCGCTGATGACGATGCGAGGGCAGGTGGGTTTCGTGTTTCAGTTTGCCGCCCTGTTCGACTCGATGACGGTTCGCCAGAACATCACGCTGGGGCTGAAGCGGCGCGGACTCGGTGAGCGGGACCAGGACGAGCGCGTACGGGAGTCGCTGGCGCTCGTGGATATGCAGGGCAGTGAGGATCGGTATCCGGCGGAACTCTCGGGCGGCATGCGGAAGCGCGTCGGGATCGCCCGGGCGATTGCCTTGCGCCCGCGGTACATTCTTTACGACGAGCCCACCACGGGGTTGGACCCGGTGACGTCCTCGGTCATCAACGAGCTCATGATCCGGACCCGCGAGCGATTGGGGGTGACGGGAATCGTGGTGACACACGACATGCGCAGCGCGTACACCGTCGGCGACCGCATTGCGATGCTGTACAGGGGGGCCGTGCGGCAGGTGGGCACGGTGGAGCAGATCCAGCGCACCCACGACCCGATCGTACGCCAGTTCATCGAGGGTCGGCCCGAGGCGGCGGAGGATGCGGAGAGCACCCTGGCGGAGGCCGGCGCGTGAGACGCCGGGACGAGGTGCTGGTGGGCGTCACCATCGTCGCGTCGCTGCTGGCCGTGCTGTTCGGTGCGTTGTGGCTCAGCGAGACGACCATCGGCGTCGATGTTCAGACCCACTTCGTTCGGTTCCGCACGGTGGGCGGCCTTGGTGTCGGCAACCCCGTCATGCTGCGCGGGGTGCGCGTTGGGCGTATCGAAGCGATTCGTTTGGGACCCCAGAACTTCGTGGAGGCCGAACTCCAGGTTTACGAGGCAGTCACGATCCCGGAGCGCCCGGCCGTCATCGGGGCATCGGCGTCGCTGTTCGGCGAGTGGCAGGCGGAGTTGATCAGCCTGGACGAGGCGCCGGCGGATCCGGACGTCCGGCGCGATCTTCAACTGGCGATGGATGCCGGGGCGGATTTGTGGCCGGGAGCCACGCTGCCCGACATCGGGCAGCTCACGGCCCAGGCAAGCCGGATCGCCGGCGATATCCAGACGATTTCCTCCCGGGTACAGACCGTGTTCGACTCCCAGGCGGTTGGAGAACTGCAGCAGGCCATCCGGGACTTCACCGCGATTGCTCGGAGCATCAACGCGTTCACGGAGTCGCAGACCCAGATCATGGGCGAGGTGGGCGCGAATCTGCGTGGCGGCTCGGACGTGTTGTTGGATGCAGCGCAGCGGCTCCAGATGTCGCTGGCGCGCATGGATTCCGCGACGAGCGAGGGCGAGCTGGCAACGATCTTCGACAATACGGCTGCCGCCTCCATCGATGTACGCGCGGCGCTCGCCGACATTCGATCGGTGGTGGGCGTGGCGCGCGCCAACGAAGCCACCTTCGTGCGGCTGTTCGAGGGTGCGGACTCGGTGATGGCGCGACTCCAGGCGGGCCGTGGGACCGCAGGTATGCTCCTCAGTGATTCAGCGCTCTACGTGGAAACGCGTGAGACGATTACCGCGCTCCGCGCCCTCATTGCCGACATCCAGGCGAACCCACGGAAATACTTCAAGTTCTCCGTGTTCTGATGGCGCCCGATCGGAAAGGGCGTCGGCCGGCACGTACGGAGCGCGCCCGTGTCGAGACGAGCGCGGGTGGCGTGATCGTGCGTTGTACGGAGGAGGGCCCTAGCTTCCTCCTCATCCGGGATCCGTACAAGCAGTGGAGCTTCCCCAAGGGCCATATCGCCGAGGGCGAGTCGCCGCTCGAGGCCGCGCGGCGCGAGGTGGAGGAGGAGACCGGACTCGATGATCTCACCGCCCACCAGACCCTCACGGTGATCGACTGGCACTTCCGATTCCGCGGGCGGCTGATTCACAAGTACTGTCACTACTTCCTCTTTGAATCCCCGACCGGTGATCCGGAGCCTCAGCTCGAGGAGGGAATCTCCGAGTGCATGTTTGCGTCGCTCGACGAGGCGTTCGAGGCCTTGCGGTACGACAACGCGCGTGCGGTGCTGCGCGAGGCGGCGGCGTTCTTGCCGGAGGTGTGTGGCGAGGCCTGAACGATGCCGGTGATTCCGATGTTGCACCCGCGCGCCGCCGCCCGCCAGGCCCTGCGGCGCGGCCTCCCGCGGCGTGGGTTCCGGTTGGTCGTCTGCAGTGCCCCCGACCGGGTCGAGGCCGCCCTGCAGCGCGAGTTGGTCGAGGCGGTCGTCCTGGATGTCGCGACCGCCCCCGTCGAGTGGGTGTTCACCCTCGTGCGCAGGTTCCCTCGGATTCCAGTGTTTGCCATGAGCAGGTTCCGCGCCGGCGACGGGGAGTTGCTCCTGGCGTGTAGGCGCGCGGGGTGCGCGGATACGCTGGTGGAGGGCATGGACGACGCGGCCGCGGGGGAACTCGTGGCGCGGCGCGCGGCGTCCGCGAGGCGCCGGCACGCGCTGGGGTCGGCCGCGATGCTCTTGCGTCTCAGCGAGCCGATTCAGTTGGATGCATGGGACGAGGTGCTCCGAAGGGCGGGGAGACCCACCACCACAAGCGACGTCGCGGCCTCCCTCGGGATGACGCGCGAGCATCTGTCCCGCGAGTTCGCCGCGGGCGGCGCCCCGAACCTCAAACGCGTGATTGACCTGGCGCGCACGGTCTGGGCGGCGGACCTGCTGGCCAATCCGGGATACTCGGTCAAGGTCGTGGCCCGGCTCCTCGGGTTCACCTCGCCAAGCCACCTGGCTGCCAGCGCCCGCCGGGTGGCCGGCGTCGTGCCGCAGGACCTTGCCACCCTGGATGTGGGCGTCGTGCTCGATCGGTTTCGCCGCGGCCGGATGCGGAGCCGGCTGTGAGTTGCGACTGCCCACACCGTGCCTCCCGCGGCAGTTGGCGCGATGGTGCCCCGGTGATAGCTTTCGCAGGCTTCATCACGACTCTCACCACTCCGTACCACCACGGCAACTATGGCGACTGAATCGACGCTGCGTCCGGGCGAGCTCAAGGACGTTTTGCTCAGGGAGATCGAGGCCGCGGACCTCGGCACGCTGGACACGCAGGAGATCGGCACGATCCTCGAAGTCAAGGACGGCACGGCCCGCGTGTACGGGCTGACCTCGGCGATGTCCGGCGAGATGCTCGAGTTTCGCGCGTCGGGCACGGGCGACACGGTCACCGGGCTGGCGTTGAACCTCGAAGAAGACAACTTGGGCGCCGTGATTCTCGGCGATTACCTCCAGCTCAAGGAGGGCGACGAGGTGCGCCGCACGGGCCGAGTGCTCGAAGTGCCGGTGGGGGAGGCGATGGTGGGCCGTGTCATCGATCCGCTGGGACGCCCCGTGGACGGCCGCGGACCGATCAAGACCGATCTCCATCGGAAGCTCGAGTCGCCGGCGCCGGGGATCGTCGCGCGCGAGCCCGTGAAGGAGCCGTTGCAGACGGGCATCAAAGCCATCGACTCCATGATCCCGATCGGGCGCGGTCAGCGCGAACTCATCATCGGGGACCGGGGGACCGGCAAGACGGCCATCGCGCTGGACACGATCATCAACCAGAAGGGTCAGGGGGTGATCTGCGTTTACGTGGCCATCGGGCAGAAGAAGTCCACGGTGGCGAGCGTGGTCGAGCGCCTGAAAGAGCACGGCGCCATGGAATACAGCATCGTGGTGGTCGCGGGCGCGGCGGATCCGGCGCCGATGCAGTTCATCGCGCCGTATGCGGGTGCCGCCGTGGCCGAGTATTTCATGTACGATAAGAAGGGCGCCACGCTGTGCGTGTATGATGACCTGTCCAAGCACGCGCAGGCCTACCGCCAGCTGTCGCTGGTGCTGCGCCGTCCCCCCGGTCGTGAGGCGTATCCCGGGGACGTGTTCTATCTCCACTCGCGGCTCCTGGAGCGCGCGGCCAAGCTGAGCGTGTCCCAGGGCGGTGGCTCGCTCACCGCGCTGCCGGTGATCGAGACCCAGGCCGGCGACGTGTCCGCCTACATCCCCACCAACGTCATTTCGATCACCGACGGGCAGATCTATCTCGAGAGCGATCTGTTCTATTCCAACGTGCGCCCGGCCATCAATCCCGGCATCTCGGTGTCGCGCGTGGGTGGCAACGCGCAGATCAAAGCGATGAAGCAGGTGGCGGGACGTTTGCGATTGGAGTACGCCCAATACCGCGAACTCGAGGCGTTTGCCCAGTTCGGTTCCGATCTCGATCAGGCGACACAGCGGCAGCTCGCGCGCGGCCAGCGGATCGTCGAGGTGTTGAAGCAGCCACAGTATGTGCCGATGGCGGTGGAACAGCAGATCTGCATCATCTTCGCCGTCACCAACGGCTACCTGGACGACGTGGATCCCGGCAAGGTTCGGCTGTGGGAAAGGGACTTTAGCGCGTTCCTCGACGCCAAGCATGAGAAACTGATGACCGCGCTGCGCACCAAGAAGGTGCTGGACGAAGGGGCGGAGCAGTCCCTGCGGAAGGCGATCGAAGAGTTCAAGGCGCTCGTGTAATATCGCATGGCCAAGACCCGAGAACTCCGCCGGCGCATTCGCTCCGTCGAGAACACGCGCCAGATCACGAAGACCATGGAGATGGTGGCCACGTCGCGCCTCAAGCGGGCGCAGGACCGCGTCGTCACGGCCCGGCCCTACGCGCAAGCGCTGGCCGACGTCATCGCGCGCCTGTACGACCCCGCGTATGAAGAGCGCTTCCCGCTCCTGCGGCAGGTGGCTGGGCACCCGAAGCGCGCGGCGCTGGTGTTGATCACGTCCAATCGTGGCCTCTGCGGCGCCTTCAACTCGAACTTGATCAAGCTGGCCTCGCGGCGGCTCGAGGAACTCGAGGGAGACGGTGTCGATGTCGAGATGCACGGGATCGGCCGAAAGGGCATCGGCTTTTTCCGGTACCTCGGCCGCGCCTTCGCGTCGGCGCGGGATGATATCGGCGATCGGCCCACGAGTGCACACGCGCGCGAGGTCATCGAGCCGCTGATGCACCGGTTTGCGGATGGGGAGCTGGATTGGGTGGAGGTCGTCTTCGCCAGGTTCAATAACCCGATGTCGACGCCTCCGGCCTCGCTCACGGTGTTGCCGATCGCGATCCCCGGGGTCACGACGGGCGGGCGGGCGGACGCCGCGGGCGGAACACGGCAGGCGGCGGCGAACTTCATTCTGCGGCCGTCGGCCGACGCGATCCTCGCGGCCATCTTGCCCCTGTACGTGCACAATCAGACGTATCGCGCGCTCGTCGAGACGGCGGCCTCGGAGCACGGCGCCCGGCGCACCGCCATGAAGAGCGCCACCGATAGCGCGGGTGACATGATCGATGCGCTGCGTCGCACCTACAACCGCGCCCGGCAGGCGCAGATCACGCAAGAGATCGCCGAGATCGTCGGCGGCGCGGAGGCGCTGTCGGGGTGATGAAGGGCAGCGTGCAGCGGGCAGCGGGCAGCGGGCAGCGGGCAGCGTCCAGCGGGCAGGTGGCGTTGCAGCCGGCAGCGTGCCGTGTGCAGACTTTCTCTGGTCCGTGGTCAGTTACTAACGTCTAACGTCTAAGGCCTAATGTCTCAGAACATTGGAAGAATCGTCCAGATCATCGGTCCCGTGGTCGATGTGGAGTTCGAGCCCGAGACGTTGCCCGCGCTATATACCGCGCTCGAGATCAAGCACGAGGGCAACGGGAGTCCGGCGGTGCGGGTGATTGTGGAAGTGCAGCAGCACGTCGGCCGCAACCAGGTGCGCGCGGTTGCGATGAGCTCGACCGACGGCCTTGTGCGCGGGATGGCGGCGGTCGACACGGGTGGCCCGATCACGGTGCCCGTGGGTGAGCCGGCCCTGGGTCGCATCCTGAACGTCCTGGGCGAACCCGTCGACGACGGTCCCCCGATTCCGGCGGACGCGGAGCGATGGCCGATTCATCGTGACCCCCCGCTCTTCACGAGCCTCGAGCCCAAGACCGAGGTGTTCGAGACCGGAATCAAGGTCATCGATCTCATCGCGCCGTTCGTCAAGGGCGGCAAGATCGGCTTGTTCGGCGGTGCCGGGGTGGGCAAGACCGTCATCATCATGGAACTCATTAACAACGTGCAGAAGGGCCACGGTGGGCGTTCCGTGTTCTGCGGCGTGGGTGAGCGAACGCGTGAGGGGAACGACCTCTACCTCGAGATGGAGGAGAGCGGCGTCCTCGACTCGGTCGCGTTGATCTACGGGCAGATGAACGAACCGCCGGGTGCGCGGTTGCGTGTCGGCCTGTCCGGCCTCACAGTTGCGGAGTACTTCCGTGACACCGAAGGCCAAGACGTGCTGGTGTTCATCGACAACATTTTCCGTTTCACCCAGGCGGGGTCTGAGGTCTCGGCGCTCCTCGGCCGCATGCCCAGCGCGGTCGGATACCAGCCCACGTTGGGAACCGAGATGGGTGACCTGCAAGAGCGCATCACGTCGACTCGCAGCGGGTCCATTACGTCGGTGCAGGCGATCTACGTGCCGGCGGACGACCTGACCGATCCGGCGCCCGCGACCGCCTTCAGTCACCTGGACGCGACCGTCGTGTTGTCGCGCGCGCTTACCGAGATCGGCATTTATCCGGCGGTCGACCCGCTGGATTCGTCCAGCCGGATCCTCGATGCCCAGTACCTGGGGGAAGCGCACTACAATGCGGCGCTCGAAACGCAGCGCATTCTCCAGCGCTACAAGGACCTCCAGGACATCATCGCGATCCTCGGCATGGACGAGCTGTCTGAGGACGACAAGCTGATCGTGTCGCGCGCGCGGCGCGTGCAACGGTTCCTGTCGCAGCCGTTCCACGTAGCGGAGGCCTTCACCGGGACGCCCGGGAGTTATGTCAAGCTCGAGGACACAATCGAGAGCTTCACGCGACTAGTGAAGGGAGAGTTCGATCATCTCCCGGAGCAAGCCTTCTACATGGTCGGCGGCATCGAAGAGGCCATCGAGAAGGGTCGCAAGCTGGAGGCGGGCAGCTGACATGTACGTGAGGATCATTTCGCCCGAACGGATGGTATATGATGGCGCCGCGTCCGGGGTGGTCGCACCGGCGTATGATGGGCAGGTCGGTATTCTTCCGCGCCACGCGCCGTTCATGACACTTCTGGGGCAGGGTGTACTGACGCTCAACACCCCGGAGGGGGACCGGCGATTCACTGTCCGGGGAGGCGTCCTCCAGGTGGCCGGCGACGTGGTAAGTGTCGTCACGGAGTCGGCGTCATCGGACACCAATCGGTAGCTCGACCATTTCCGCAGCGAGGAGTTGACAGATGCGCAGGACTCTCTATTCGACCACGGCCGCACTCGTGCTGTTTGCCGCACCCGCGTTCGGGCAGGCCACGGGGGTGCCGTCGTTCAACGCACCGTACCGTGCGTTCGACCAGTACGAATTCGGCGGGACGTTCACCCTGCCCAACGGGCCCCCGGAGTGGTCAGCCGAGGGGCAGTTCCGGTTCGGGTACAAACGGTTTGACATTGGGGCGCGCGGGGGAGTTTTACGGACGGAAATCGGCGGGGTGAGTTCCACGGATCTCATCCTTGGTGTCGAGGCACGGACCCGCGTGCTCGAGCACACGGAGAGCATCCCGGTGGATCTGGCCGCGGTCGTGGGCTTCGGGACTTTCGAGTTCGACTCCTGGCTCGTGCCGGTCGGGCTGTCGATCGGGCGCCGCGTCGATCTTGATGGCTTCAGCTTCGTGGCATACACACAGCCCACGCTCTTCATGTCGTTCAACGGCGGAAGTGACGTGAACTTCGGGTTGGGGTTTGGGGCCGACTTTCGGGTGCAGGAGGCGCTGGATCTACGGGTCTCGTTCGGCATCCTGGATGGCCCGGAGGGATTGGGAGTGAGCCTGGTCTGGATTCGCTAGGCTCGCGGGGGTACCTTTGAGCCTTGTGTGAATAGGCCTTCACAGAGGCCTGGGGTATTGACGGAACCCCTGTTGGGATATAGAAATAGGGCCTGTTCGTTGACCCTCAGAATGCCAGGCGTCCGGTGGTGGGCGTCGGCGTGACCGCTAACCTGTTGCAGGAGATTGCTATGAAGGGACTTTTTGGTCGCCTTGCCGCCGTCGTCCTGGCCTTGGGGATTGTGGCTGCCCCGTTGGCCGCGCAGACCTTCAACCCGAACTACGTTGGTGGCGACGGCATGGGCGTCACCGTCAGCGGTGATTTCGGGTATGGCGTCAGCGACGCATCCGGCAAGGACAAGTACGTCGGCGGTCGCGCCACGATCGGCGTTTCGATGGTTGTGATCAATGCCGGCGCCGGCTATGCGCTGGACACGAAAATCGCCAGCTTCGGCGGTAACGTCGCGGCGAACTTCCTGAGCCTGCCGGGCTCCCCGTTGAAGGTCGGCGTGTACGCCGGTGCCAACTACTGGAGCAAGAGCGGGATCAACTCGTTGGTCGTCCCGGCTGGCGCGCTGGTTACGATCAGCCCGCCGTCGCCGAGCATCGGATTCGATGTGTGGCTCGCGCCTGGTATTCGGTACATGCGTGCCAGTGCGGGCGGCGTGTCGGCCAGCACCACCAAGTTCGGTGGCTCGGCCGGTGTCAACGTCAACATGCCGGCCGGCTTTGGGTTCCACGCGGCGCTCGATTACACGAACATCTCCGGTGGTTCGCCCATGCTGATCGGTGGTGGTATTCACTACAAGTTCGGCATGCCTGGTATGTAAGCGACCGGTTCCCCTCACGGGAGATCATCGCTAGCTTCACGGGGCGCTTCCGGGAAACCGGGGGCGCCCCGTAGCACATTGAGACCGCTGGAACAACACTCACCAGAATAGGTAGATCAGACATCTTGGACGCGACCTACCGCGCCCGCCGCTCGTTGCAGGTGCTTCCGCTTGCGGGGCTCCTCGCCGTGGCCGGCTGCGCGCAAACGTTCGATGCCACGAGCCTCGGTGTGGAAGCCACGATGGCCTCATCGGCGACCCAGCCGGCTGTGGGGGAGCCGTTCTCCATCAGCAAGAAGTCGGTGCATCTCCTTATTGGCCTGATTCCGGCTGCTCGGCCCCGGCTCGACGAGGTACTCAGCGCGCAGGTCACGAGCGACGCGCGCGTGGCCGATCTTCGCATCAAAGTCCGCAGCCGCTGGTCTGACGTGCTGATCTCGCTTCTCACGGGTTTCCTGGTCGTGCCCCGGACCGTGACCTTCGAGGGGGTAGTTGTGCGGCCGTGAACTCAGGCCGGATTTGAGGTGGGAGACCGCGGGAGCCGCCACGTTCGCGACGGCTCCCCGATTGCTTCCGGCAGCGTCTCTAGGCTAACCGCCGATCAGGGCGCCGAGGCGGACGCCGATGAGAATCTCGTTGGCTTCGACGTCGCCGAACCACCGGCGATAACCTGCTTCGAACCGCACGGCTAGCGAGCCCCCGACCACGAGCCTATAACCCACCTTTGCTCCTGCTGCGCCGGATGTCGCGTTCCCGAACGACCCTACGTCGATGAACTGAAAGGCTCCGGACGCCGCGATATAGGGCGAATTGGTGGCCGAACCTGCCAACAAGTACCCTACGTTGCCGACGAGGCCAATGGTCGTCAGCGTCTCACCTCCTCCGCTCGTGAGACTGAAGGCCAACTCAGGAGTGATCATGAGTCGGTTCCCAAAGCTCGCGTGCAGGGTGGCGGTGTTCCCGACGCCGAACTGTGAAGCGATGCCTCCACCTGGAATCCCGACGTTCGTCAGGCTGCCACCGTTCGTGAGAATGGCAACCCCGAGCCCAGTGCCCACCTCGATCTTCTGTTGTGCCTGGCTTGTTCCGGCGAGCGCGGCAACGAGCGCGATGACTCCCGAAAGCCGTACCACCATTGGACGGGACATTGGCATCCTCCGGGGCAAAGTGTAGGCGTACAAAAGGGTGCTGAGAACTCTGCTGGGTCAAGACTCCGGCCCTACTCCCCACACCTCGCCGCGGAAGGAAATGTCCCCTGGAAACTCTGGCCACCTATGCCGATGTACTGACGGCCATCGGATCGTCAAGGCCCAGGCGCGGTGTGAATTAGGAGTCGAGCAGCTCTATGAGCCGTGCGGCCGTACGGCGCGCGGCGCCGGGCTGGAGAGTGGCTGCGACGGGCATGGCCCGCCCCACAGTGCAGCTGGCTGCATTGAACGCCGCCTGCAGCGCGACCACCGATCCCCGTTGGGGCAGTACCGTGCAGGCGCCCGCCGCCGCCAAAGCCCGCACGTCGTCATCGTGCATTGCCCGTGGTCCCACCACCGCCGGCACGCCGCAGGCGACGGGCTCCGCCACCGAATGCACGCCTCCGCGGTCGAACCCGCCACCGACGTAGGCTGCGGCGCCGAGTCGATACAGCGCCTGCAGCATCCCGCTGGTCGGAATGAGCAGCACCGCGGTGTCGTCTGCGGGGCTGGGCCCTGTACCCGTCCAGATGGCTACGGAAAGGCCCGCAGCGTTGCATCGCTTCACCACGCGCCTCGTGGTGGCCGCGGAAGGCTCGTGGGGCACTATCCAGAGACGCGCGTCCGCACGTCGGGATCGCCAGTCCGCGAAGGCGCGAAGCAGGACGCCTTCGTCCGAACGGTGCATGCTTCCCGCCAGGACCACCGTTTTGCCTGTGGCCCACGCGCGGAGCACCGTTGGTGGCTCCGCGTTGTCGGCGGCAGCGAGCACTCCGTCATGACGCGGGTCACCGGTCACCGCGACACGATCCTCCGGCACCCCCAGGTGTCGCAGCGATGCCGCGTCCCGGTCGGTGCACGCGCCCCACCAGGAAACCGACCTCCAGATCGGACCGTAGAGTGGAGTGAGCCAGCGCCGACGGTGTGTCTGCTCCGGGGTCATGCGGACCCCGATGACGGCGGTGGGAACGCCGGAGCGAGCGGCCTCCCGCATCAGCTCGGGCCAGAGATCCATGCGGGCCACCGCGAGGGCGGAGGGTTGGAGCGCGGCGAAGAGCGTCGCGTGACGCCGGCGCTCGTCGAACGGGAGAAAATCAGTGTGACGCACGCCGCCAATGGTCCATCCCGAGACCGACGGAGAAGAATACGTGAGAACACATTGCACGGGCGGACCCACGGAGCTCAGTTCCGCCGCCACCGCCTCGACGACGCGGGCCTCGCCGACGGAGGACGCATGAAACCACACGAGCGGTTCTTCGGACCGATGGTGTGCGGCCCACGAGCGCCAACGGTCAGGTGCACCCCGCCTTCCCCGCAAGCTGGCGGCAAGCCGTCCTTGGCCGATCGGGGGGAACGAGGCGAGAAGCCGGTTGGTCGCGCGATAGATGCGGAGCACGAGGGGAATGTGATAGGTTCGAGGCGATGACGTCAGCCCAATACTTCAGAGCGAGTCGTGAGCCGCGCTACAGCGTGTTGTTCGCGCTGCCGCTGCTCCTGCTGTATGAGGGGCTCTCGGTGGCGTTGTCGGGGAGCTCGATGGCCGGCGTGCGCAACGGAGCCGACGTTCTGCTCAAGACGCTCTTCGTCGGCGTCGGAGGGCGCTACGGGCTTCTGGCGTTCGGCGTGGCTTTGCTCGGCACCGGTGCGTATATCGTCTGGAGAGATTCCCGAGCGGCTGCCGCCCCGGTGGTACCTCGGGTATTCGGCCTCATGTTCGTCGAGAGCCTCGTCTATGCGGCGGTATTTGGACAGGTCGTCGCGTTTCTCACGGCACAGCTCCTCGGAGCGGGCCACCTGGGGGTGGCGCTTGCCGCGCAATCCACGCTGGAGCGGTTGCCACTTGGGACGCAGCTGGTCGTGTCGTTGGGGGCGGGGATCTACGAAGAGCTGCTGTTTCGGGTGCTGCTTGTGTCGGGACTGCTGTTTGTCGGTGTGCGGGCCGGATGGAGTAAGAAGGTGGCCATTGCGGTCGCCATCGTTGGGAGCGCGCTCATCTTCTCGGGATTCCACTACATCGGGCCGTTCGGAGACGCTCTCACGGCGCCATCTTTCACCTTTCGAGCGCTCGCGGGGTTGCTGCTCAGCGGGTTGTACGTGACGCGCGGATTCGGCATCGCGGCGTGGACCCACGCGCTCTACGACGTGGGGTTGTCGCTCCTCGCCTGAGGTCTCGAGCGTCTGGTGTCGCGCTGCCGTATGCGGAGAACGCCTAGCGCCTCTTAGCCGCTAGCAGTGAGTCCAGGATCGGGCGCCACACTTCGATTGGCTGTGCGCCCGGGAGCAGCCCTCCCTCGATCACGAACGACGGCGTGCTCTGCAGCCCGGAGCGGAACATCGACTGCCCTTCGGCGACAATGATTGGACGAACCTGCCCCGTCGCCAGGCACTCCTCCATCGTGGCGCGCGAGACGTCGACCGAGTCCAGCAGGAGTCGAAAGTACGGGGAGGGCTGCGACAGCGAAGCCCAGGCCGTTTGATGCCGAAACAGCAGGTCGTGCATTTCCCAGAAGCGTCCCTGGACCGCGGCGCACATGGCGAATTCGTGGGCGGCTGGGGCGTTCGGGTGCAGGGAGGTCAGGGGGAAATTCAGGAAGACCAGCCGCACCTTGCCGGTCTTGATGTACTCTGAATCGAGCGCCGGAAGCGTCTGCTCCCAGAAGTCGCGACAGAACGGGCATTGAAAGTCGGAGGCCTCGAAAATCGTGATCGGTGCGTCCGCCGATCCCTTGGTCCGCGCATCGAGGTAGCCATCTTCTTGCAGGGGGGTCTGGTCGGCGGTCCGGAGCACTCCCGACACCGCTTCGCTCGGCGCCGCGGGGGAACGATTGGCGACACGGCCGTCCAATACCGCCCACGTGAACCCCGCGCCCGCGGCGGCTCCTGCGACGAGTACCACGATCAGTTTGATGGTTGACACGCGACTGCCAGCCTCCTCAGTGCCGCCACACCCGCTCGACGTTGTCGCCGCCCAGCGGTAGGCGGAAAGGTAGCCAATTCGTCAGCAGAACCTGACGGTACCAGCGGTATTCCATGAATGGGCTGGAGGTATCGGGCTGCTCGGCGACAATCCACCACATTCCGGCATCGAGCTCCAGAATCACGACGCCCTCCTCGTCCGTTCGCGCGGTTCGCGCGTAGCGGCCGGAGCGTTGGAGCGCCGCTGCGGCGAGGGTCTCGTACTCACCGAACGCCACGGCCTCCCAGCCACGCAGTGAGTCTGCCGCCGCCCGCGCGCGCCGGGCAAGCGCCAGGTCGCTCGCCCCCAGGTCGCGCATGGCACGGTCGCGCGCGGCAGACTCGCGCGTGAGCCGCTGGTACATGGTTCGGAAGCGGTCATACGCAGCGGCGTACCCGGGATCCGTCCGATCCAAGGCAAAGAGCGAGTCCGACAGGGCGCGTGTGGAATCGCGGAGCGCCGCCCACGGTGCGTCGACTTGACGTGTGGCGAGCTCCGTCGTGTCGGGTTGGAACGCCGCCAGTTCCCCCTCGAGATCGCGGAAGTCCGGTGGTGAGGTGGGCGCGACCTCCGTGAGCGAGTCCAGCAGGCCCTGGAGGTCGAACGGAACTGCGGTCACGACAACGCCCGCCGCCGGCCGGCCGTCGGCGTGCGAGACGACGACGGTGAGAAGCCCGTCCGATCCTCCGCACGACGCGAGGAGCCCGCCGAGCGCGGCAACCCCAGCCCGTGCACGCGCTCGCGTCTCGGGTGCCACCACGCTGGAATGAAGGGACCTAGTCGACGATGGACGCAGGGAAGATGAACGTCCGCGGGTCGACCTGTTCGCCCCCCACCGCCACTTCGTAGTGGAGGTGCGGGCCGGTCGCGATCCCCGTGTTGCCCACCTCGGCGATCTTCTCGCCGCGGGCCACCCATTGCCCGACACGCGCGTTGATCCGCGAGCAGTGCGCGAACATCGTGACGACACCGAACCCATGGTCGATCGTCACGGTCTTGCCGTAACCCGTCTTCACCCGCACATCCACTACCCGCCCGCTCGCTGGCGCGAGAATGGGCGTCCCCATCGGGGCCGACACGTCGATCCCAGGGTGGGGACGCGCTTCATTGAAAATCGGGTGCTGCCGCGCCGACGCGAATCCGCTCGTGAACCAGCCCACCGACGGGGCGATCGGCGATATGGACGGCGTGCGGTTCAACCGATCCTGGTGCACGCTCAGGCTCTCCACGGCCTGCTGGTACGAAACCGCCAGCAGTCCTGCCCGGCGTACGAGACCGTCCAGCCTGCTCCGGAGATCGAGGGCCGCTCGTCCGGTCGGTCCTTCCGAGAGAATCTGCTCTTCCTCGCTCCAGCTGACTGGACCGCCAACACCGGCCAGCAGCACCTCGGGGTTGATCGGCTCCAGCCCAGCCAGGAGGCGAACCTGTTCGTCCCGCAGCGCGAGCTCTCGCACCGTGTCGGCCAACGCGACGACCGCGGTTCTGGCCTGCTCCAGTTCCTCGGCAAGGAGGAGATTGCGACGCTCCATGCGCTCGAGGCGCGACAGGTCCACGGCCTTGGCGACGATGGCGTACCCCAGGCCCGTTGTGGCGAACAGCACGATCACCGCCACGACGGCCAACACCTTCACGGCCCGCGCCGAGACCCGCAAAGAGCGGGACTCGCTCGACCCGTGCGGAACGATCACGACGGACCAATGCCGTTGTGCCATCGAGGCGAGCTCCTGTGAGTTGTGGCGGCCAAAGGGTGGAACGGAAAGTCCCCAATAATAGACCGCCGGGAAGAGCAGTGTCAACCCCGCCACTACTATTCTAAGTGCTTATGAAACAATGAGTTATGAACTAGACTCTTGTTTTGGGAAGAGCGGAGCCAACGTTCCGACGGTATTGCCGGCACACTCGGGGCGCAGCAAGCTGGTCCAGGAGGCTCCTTGTGGCGCCCCCGCGAACCCGAGGGCTTGCCAAACTTCGGCGGTCTTGGCGGGCATGAACGGCGCGAGCATCAGCGTGATGCGAGCGATGGCCCGGGCGAGCGCTCCGAGGGTTTCATCCAGCTCGCCCTGTTTGCCCGCCCTCGCCGAGACCCACGGGGCACGCTCCTCGACGTAGCCGTTGGCTCGATCGACCAGCCTCCAGAGCGCGTCTCCCCCTTGGTGGAGCTGGTGCGCGTCCATCGCCGCTCGGTAGCGTCCAATGACCTCCTCGCCGAGTTGGTCCAGGGAGGTTGCCGGCGCCTCGGGTATCGTGCCACCGAGGTACCGGCGAATCATGGCCAGCACGCGGCTGACGAGGTTCCCGTAGCCGTCCGCCAACTCCGCCGTGTAGCGGACATCGAACCGTTCGAACGTAAAGTTGCCGTCGCCGTCCCACGGGATCTCCCGCAGGAGGTGATAGCGCAGCGCGTCGGGCCCGTGCCGATCGACGATTTCCCGCAGGGTCACGCGCACACCGGCGGATTTCGAGAAGCGTGCCCCGCCCGTGTTGACCCATCCGTGACACCATACCTTCCGCGGCACCGGCAGGCCGGCCGCCATCAGCATGGCCGGCCACATGGCGGCGTGGAAACGCAGGATGTCCGGACCGATGACGTGGACGTCGGCGGGCCAGGTCTGTTCGTATGCCGGGTCTGGGAATCCCGTAGCCGACAAGTAATTGATCAGCGCATCGAACCAGACGTACACCGTGTGGGTCGGGTCGTCGGGCCACGGAAGGCCCCACGGCACGCGAGCGCGGCTGACTGAGAGTTGTTGCTCCGCCGTCCACTCTACGACGACGTTCCGAATCTCATTGTACTTGGCGCGGGGCTCGACGAAGTCCGGATGCCGATCGTACAGGTCCAGCAGCGCCTGCCTGAACCGGCCGATCTCGAAGAAGTAGTTGGGTTCCTCGAGCCACTTGATTTCGAGCGTTGTGTGGGTTGGGCACTGCCCGTCCACGAGGTCCTTCTCGAGCTTGAACGCCTCGCACCCGACGCAGTAGTAGCCTTGGTAGGTGCCTTCGGTGAGGTGTCCGGCGGCCTGGATCCGCCGAAAGAGCGCCTCGACCGCGGCACGATGCCGCGGTTGGGTCGTGCGAATGAAATCCGTGTTGCTGATGCGGAGCTCGCGCCACGCGGCCTGGAAGGCGTCGGCAATGCGGTCGACCCACGCCTGGGGCGGTACTCCCTCGGCCTCCGCTGTCTGCGCCACCTTTTGCCCGTGCTCGTCCATGCCGATCACGAACTGTACGTGGCTGCCGCGCAGCCGCTGATATCGCGCTACGCAGTCCGCGCCGATCTTCTCGTAGGCGTGTCCCAAGTGCGGCTCGCCGTTCGAGTAATCGATCGCCGTCGTGATGTAGAAGTTAGCGGTCACCCTGATCCTTGCCGCCCGCCTCGTCGGTTCCGCCGCGGGGCCGGCTACGGCCGCGTCCCCGACGCCGGTGGCGGCGGCGGCGTGGTGCGACGGCATCCGCGGGCTGCTCGGGGGTCGTGGCCGCTTCGGGGCGCCGCTCGGCGGGCGCCTCCGTGCCGCGCGGTGGCCGTTCGTCGGGGCGCCGTCCCGCCGCCACCTCTCGTTTGAGCTCAGCCAGCGTGACCGTGCGATTGGCGCCGTTCTCCGCCGCCAGCAGCACCCGCTCGCGGAAGATGTCCACCGCCACCACGCGCTCCGTTCCCGCCTCGGTCTGGAGGATTTTGCCTTCCTTCGGGAATCGTTTGCGGGAAGTCACGTAGAACTCGTGCTCGTACCGCAGACAGCACAGCAGTCGGCCGCAACCACCCGAAATCTGCGTGGGATTGAGCGAGAGCCGCTGGTCCTTGGCGAGCGAGAGACTGACGGGTCGCAGCTCGGTGAGCCACGAAGAGCAGCAGTACTGCCGCCCGCACCGTCCGACGCCATCGAGTCGACGCGCCTCATCGCGGGCTCCGATCTGCCGCAACTCGATGCGGGTGCGGAAGAGTGACGCGAGGTCGCGCACCAAGCCGCGGAAGTCCACGCGCTTTTCGGCTGTGAAATACACGGTGAGCTTCTTTCGATCCCACTGCCACTCGGCGTCCGACACCTTCATATCGAGTCGGTGGTGCCGCACGCGCTCCATGACCTTCCGGCGCACGTCCTCCTCGGCCTTGCGGAGTTCTTCGCTGATGTGGGAGTCTTGTGGTGAGGCCGGTCGCAACACCTTGCCGCTGGGCTCTTTGGGTTCGGCGATGGCACAGCCGGCGCACCCGACCCCGCACTTGCGCGCGGCCGCGTCGCCGACGGCGGAGACGTAGCCCAAGTCCTCGCCTCGCTCCGCCGCGACCACGACGGCATCGCCGAGGCCCAGGGCCTCGTCGGCTTCCAGCGTGTAGAAACCTTTCCGATTGCCCTTGAACCGAACCTCGACGACGGTCGTCCCCACTCAGTCCTCGAGGTAGGGGCCCATGGTCCGGAACTTGACCGCACGGGATCGCACGAGGTCGTCCCTGCTCAGCTCGGCGAGCTCCCCGAGGTTTCTTTCGAGTGCCTCCGCGAGCGCCACCGCCGAGGCGTCGTGATCGGTGTGGGCGCCGCCGGCAGGTTCGGAAACGATCGCGTCGATGACGCCGAGTTTCAGGAGGTCGTCGGACGTGAGTCGCAGGGCTTCGGCCGCGCGCTCCTTCTGCGACGCGTCCTTCCAGAGGATCGCCGCGCAGCCTTCCGGTGAGATTACCGAGTACACCGCGTGCTCGAGCATGAGCACGCGATCCGCGACCCCGAGGGCGAGCGCGCCGCCGGAGCCACCTTCACCGATCACGGCCGCGATGATCGGCGTGCGCAGTGCGGCCATCTCCTCCAGGTTGCGCGCGATCGCCTCGGCCTGGCCACGCTCCTCCGCCCCCAGGCCCGGGTAAGCACCGGGCGTGTCGATAAGGGTCACGACCGGGGCGTGGAAGCGCTCGGCCTGCTTCATCAGCCGCAGCGCCTTGCGGTAACCCTCCGGATGGGGCATTCCGAAGTTGCGTCGCAAGTTCTCCTTGGTGTCCCGGCCCTTCTGGTGGCCGATGATCACGAGTGGGGCGCCGTGGAAGCGGGCCCATCCGCAGACGATCGCCGGGTCGTCCCGATAGAGCCGGTCGCCGCGCAATTCGACGAAGTCGGTGAACACGCGTCTGACGTAGTCCAACGTGTACGGCCGGCGCGGGTGGCGGGCGACCTGCACCCGCTGCATCGACGTGAGGTCGCTGTATACCTCGCGGCGGAGTTCGGTGAGCTTCGTCTCGAGCGGCTCGATCTCACCCCGCACCTCCAGGCGACGTTCGGAGGCTAACCGCTTGAGGTTCTCGATCTGTCGTTCCAACTCGACGATCGGCTTTTCGAAGTCCAGATTGAAGCTCGCTCCCACAGGTCGTCCTAGCTCGCTCGCACCAACTCGACCGCATTCGGGCCGAGGAGCTCGCGCAACGCGTTCAGGAACTCGGGATCGAGAGCGACACTTTCCCTGGCGCGGAGGCGGGCCGTCGATCCATTACCGTCGTTCCAGTGAACATACACCGGCGACGGCCCCGGATGCGCCGTGCACAGCGCCTTGATGGCCCGGGCGGCGTCGGGGTCCGGCCCCTGTCCTTTCCGCCAGACGATGGCCACACCCAGCGCACCGGTCGTGCGGAGTTCGGCCAACGGCTCCGCACCCTCGACGATAAACGGGGCACGTTCCTCCCCGCGATCTCGCGCCGAATGCCCGCCCGTGAGCAGCAGAGCCGCATCGGGTACGATGACTTCGGAGAGCTTGCTCCACGCATCGGGGAACACGATTGCCTCCGCCGTTCCGTGAAAGTCCTCGAGCGTCACTCGAGCGTATTCGGATCCCGTCTTGCGGCTGATGCGTCGCTTCACCGCCGTAACCACGGCGGCGACCGTGACACGATGCTCGCTCCATTCTCCGAGGGTCGCCGTGCTTCGGGCGCCGAACAGCTGGACTTCCGATCGGAACCGCTCGAGCGGGTGTCCCGAGATGAAGAACCCGATGACCTCCTTCTCCTTGGTGAGTCGCTCCGCCTCGCTCCAGGCCGGGATGCCGGGGAGCTCCGCCACGCTGGCAATGACGTGCGTCGGGACGGTGTCGCCGAAGAGCGATACCTGGCCGGCCTGACGCTCGGCATCCCGGAGTTGGGCTTCGCGCAGGGCCGGTTCCAAGGCAAGGGTGAGCTGCGCGCGATGGCCGGGCAGATCGTCGAGTGCCCCAGCGGCGATCAGCGATTCCACCACGCGCTTGTTGCACAGGCGGAGGTCGATCCGATCGCAGAACCCCGTGAGCGAGTCGAAGGGTCCGTCCGCCTCCCGGGCGTCGATAATGGACTCGATGGCGCCACGCCCGACATTGCGCACCGCCCCAAGCCCGAACCGAATCTCCCGATCGCCGGTCACGGTGAACTTGCGCCCCGACTGATTGATCGACGGCGGCAACACGGCAATGCCCATCTCCCGGGCCTCGTTGATGTAGCCCACCACCTTGTCCGTGTCGCCGATCTCGGACGACAACTGTGCCGCCATGAACTCGGCGGGGTAGTGCGCCTTGAGCCAGGCCGTCTGGAACGACAGGAGACTGTACGCAACGGAGTGCGACTTGTTGAAGCCGTACCGGCCGAACGTCGCGATCTGGCCCACGAGGTCATCGATCACCCGCCGGGGGTGCCCGCGCTCGACGCACCGCTCGGCGAAGTGTCGTAACTCCCGATCGATGAGCTCCTGATCCTTCTTGCCCACGGCCTTGCGCATGACGTCTGCTTCCGCGAGCGAGAAGCCCGCGAGTTCGTGGGCGATGCGCATCACCTGTTCCTGATACAGGATCACGCCGTAGGTGGGAGCGAGCACGCCCTCCAGCTCGGGCAGCGGGTAGCGGACCTCCTCCTCACCGCGCTTACGGCGGGTGTACCGCTGGTGCATTCCCGAGTCCAGCGGTCCTGGACGCACGAGCGCGTTGGTGGCGACCAGGTCGTCGAACCGATCCACGCGGAGCTGGCGCAACATGTCCGTCGCCAGCGACGACTCGAACTGAAATACGCCGGCGGTCCGTCCGGCGCGGAGCAGCACGTACGTGTCGGGATCGTTGAGGTCCAGCGTCGCGAGGTCGAGGGTCGTCCCGTGCCGGCGTTCGATACTCTCGAGCGCGTCATGGATGACCGTGAGCGTCTTGAGGCCCAAGAAGTCCATCTTGAGCATGCCGACCTTCTCCAGGGCGACCATGTCGTACTGGGTGATGATCGTCTCGTCGCCATTCGCAGCGCTCCCTCGCTGCGGCGGCCGGCAGACGGGCACATACTCGTGGAGTGGTCCAGGGGCGATCACGACGCCAGCGGCGTGGACGGAAGCGTGCCGTGCGAGACCCTCGACGCGGCAGGCAAGATCGGCCAGCCGCTCGAGCGTCGGGTTGTCGCGCACGAGCTCCCGGAGCTCCGGTACCCGTTGCACGGCCTCCGAGACGGACAGCTGGTAGCCCGGGCTGGAGGGGATAAGCTTGGCGATACGATCCGCCTCCGCCACGCTCACGCCGAGCACCCGCGCGATGTCGCGCACGGCAGCTCGTGCCTTCAGCGTGCCGAACGTGATGATCTGACCGACGCTGTCGCGGCCGTACCTTTCGCGGACGTATTCAATCACTTCTCCGCGCCGTTCGAAGCAAAAGTCCACGTCGATATCCGGCATGGAGACGCGCTCGGGATTCAGGAAGCGCTCGAACAGCAGATCGAACTTCAGGGGGTCGATGTCGGTGATCCCCAGGGCGTAGGCGACGAGCGATCCTGCCGCCGAGCCTCGGCCCGGTCCCACGGGAATCCCTCGGGCGCGTGCCGCGGCGATGAAGTCCTGGACGATGAGGAAGTAGCCGGAGTATCCGGTCTTGGTGATGACTCCGAGTTCGTACGTCAGGCGCTCTTCGACCGCGGCCGGCAGCGGATCACCATAGCGCCGGGCGGATCCCGCCCGCGCGAGCGCGACGAGCAGATCCTCCTCGGACTGTGACGGGTCCTCGCGGGGGAACGCCGGTAAGAAGTACCGCTTCTCGAAGTCGAACTCGCACAACGCCGCCACCTGAGCCGTGTTTTCCAACACGTCTGGCCGGCCGGGAAACAGCTCGGCCATCTCGGCCTCGGTCTTCACGTAGCTCTCGGACCCGAAAAACCGGAAACGGTTGGGATCGTCCAGATCCTTGCCGGTGCCGATGGCCAGCAGGCAGTCGTGGGCCTCGTGGTCCTCCCGCTCCAGATAATGCGCGTCATTCGTTGCGACGATAGGTAGCCCGAGATCCTCCCCGAGTTGGAACATGCCGTCGCGCACGACACGTTCATCGTCGATGCCGTGGTCCTGCACTTCGAGCCAGTACCCGTCCGGACCGAAGGTGCGGGCGAACCACTCCGCCGTTTCGCGCGCGCGCTCGTAGTTCCCGCGTCGCAGCCACAACGCCACCTCGCCCGACAGGCAGGCGGCGAGGCAGACGATGCCGTCGGCACGTTCGGCGAGCAGTTGGCGATCGATGCGTGGGCGCCGGTAATACCCCTCGACGTGCCCTGCCGACGAGAGGGCGATCAGGTTGCGGTACCCACGCTGGTTCTTCGCGAGCAGCACCAGGTGGGAGTAGTTAGCCGGGGCCCACGACGGGCGTTCGCGCTCCTGCCGCGGTCCGAAGGCCACGTACGCCTCGAACCCGAGGATTGGGCGGATTCCCTGTGTCTTGGCCTGCTGGTAAAACGACCAGGCGGCGTGGAGGTTGCCGTGGTCCGTGATCGCCAGACTGTCCATGCCCAACTCACGCACCTTGCCCACGAGATCAGGGATCCGATTGGCCCCGTCGAGCAGCGAGTACTCGGAGTGCGTGTGCAGGTGAACGAATGACATGAAGGCGTTGCGCAGAACCGTAGTCGGTGGGGCGGGGTAAGCTTAGCCGGACCGCTCGGCGTTGTCAAAACTGCCGAACGGTTCGTATGTTGGCGTAGCGCTGGCAGTTACAGAACACAGAAAGATCGAACTTTTCGCCCGGCGAGTGGTTCCCGGAGCAGCGGAGGTTGCAGTGGTTGTTCGTCGCATGTGGGTGCTCATTGCGCTGATCGGAATCGCTGCCTGCGGACCGGATCTGCCGCGCCCGGTGGCGCTGGAGAAGGTCGCCGCCTCTGACAATCAGACGGCGGTGGCCAGCGCTCGCCTGCCGACGCCCCTTGCCGTGGTGGTGACGGCGGACGACGGCACGCGAGCCGTGCGCGCGGAGGTGCGATGGACCGTGACGCAGGGCGCCGAGGCGGTGCTCAGCGATACGGTCACCGTGAGTGACGGGTTGGGTGAGGCGCAAGTCTGGCTCACCCTCGGGGCCCTGGAGGGTGTCTACCGTGTCCAGGCGCAGCTCGTGCGAGCACGAAACCAGACCGTCGAGTTCGCGGCCATTGCGCAGGCAGGCGTCCAGCTGAGCGGCGTGACGCCGTCGACGTTCACGGCGGGAGAGAACCTCACGCTCACTGGTGCCCGGTTCACGACGAGCACGACGGTCCGCGTCGGCGGGAAGGTGGCCGACGTGGTAGCGGTTGGGGCCCTGGGGCAATCGATGGCGGCGACCGTACCGCCGTGCCTGGCCCCTGGTCCGGTTCAGGTGATCGCGTACGAAAACGGTGGAGCGAGCGCTCCGGTGGCCGGCACGTACCAGGCGAGCAGTGCGGAAGTGGTGCTCGAAGTGGGTGAGTACATCACCGTGCCGGCGAACGCCCTTGCCGGGTGCGCGGAGTTCCCGGCGGTGGCCGGTGACACGGCGGAGTACTTGGTCATGCCGCAGTCGGTTGCGAGAGTGGGAGATCATGTGGCGACGTTCACCCTGGAGAGCGACTTCACGACCAACGTGATATCGGCCAGGACGCGGTCCATGCGCGGCCGCTCGCATGCCGAGCGGTTTCACGATTGGCTGAGGGCTGTGGAGGACTCGGTGGCGCGGCTGCCCAAGCCTGCGGTTGCGGAGCCGGATCTCGCACCAGCCCAGGCTGTCGCGATCGGCCAGCGACGTCAGTTCACGGTATGTGCCAGCGTGACCTGTTCGGCCGATGAGGATTTCCCCACGGTGACCGCAGAGGTGCGATACGCAGGTACCCACGCCGTGATCTACGAAGACCTCGGGACGGTGGCGCGACTGGACAGCAACGCTGTCGCAACGCTCGGCAAGCTGTTCGACGAGCATCTCTACGAGGTCGCGTCACGGGCGTTCGGTGCGGAATCGGACGTCGATCGCAACGGTGTGACGTTCATCCTGATCACGCCGAAGGTGAACGGACTCACGCCCAGGGCGAAGTGCAGCGAGTCGATTATCGTAGGATTCTTCTACCCTCCGGATCTTGACCCGGCTTTTCGCGGGTCTCGCTACTCCAACGACGCCGAGGTGTTCTACTCGCTTGCACCGGACCCGACGGGCGCCAGCGGTGGGTGCGACGTACCGGTGTCCCGCATGGAGAACCTGGTTCCGGTGACGTTCATTCACGAATTGCAGCACATGATCAGCTACAACCAGCACGTGCTATTACGTGGGAGCGGCCGCGAAGCCCTGTGGTTGGGCGAAGGAATGTCGCACATCGCGGAGGAGCTCGGTGGGCGGCGGTTTCTCGAGCTGGGAGACGATGTGCGGTTTTCGCGGATGGTGATCGGCGATGTGTTCAACGCCTACACCTACTTGCAAGCGACCGAAGGGTTCCGGCTGATTGCCGACACGGGGTTTGCAAGCCTCGAAGAGCGTGGCGCCGCGTGGCTGTTTCTCCGCTGGCTTGCCGATCAGTATGGGGAATCCGTCATCCGGCGGCTGTCCGAGAGCGGGGTGAGCGGTGCGACAAACGTGGAGCGCGCGACCGGGGCACCGTTCGCGGATCTTCTGACCGAATGGTTCGCGGCGTTGTATGTGTCGGACCTGGCCGACTTCCCGGCGCCTGCGCGGCTCCAGTACACGTCGTGGCGCTTCCGCCGGACATGGGCGGGGCTGAACGAGAGCGACCCCGAGAACTTTCCAGTTCCGTTCCCCATCGAGCCACCCCGGTTGACGGCCGGGAACCTGTCCGCGGAGGTGAGTCTGCGGTCGGGGAGTGGCGGACACTACGTGGTCGTGCAGGAGCCCGGAGCGTCGGGCTTCACGCTCAGCTTGGTACATCTGGGGGGGGGGTCACCCCCGCAGGCTGTCGTGCCCCACGTCAGCATTGTGCGCCTGCGATAACGTGAGGTGCGTGCGCTGGGTGTGGATGGTCGGCGTGACGTTCCCCTGCACTACGCCAGGGCGCGCGCAGGTGCCGCAGCTGCCCGTTGTGCTGGGAGCACCGAGCGCAAGCCGTGTCGGCGGGCTCAACGGTGCGGGTGTGGCCCTGGTGGGTGATGCCGGCGCCGTGTTTCTGAACCCCGCAGGCCTTGCCACGATTCGTCACGTCGCGATCGAGGGCTCCTATCGAGCGGTCCCGCTTGGTGCCTCGTTGACGTCTGCTGCCCTCGGCTGGCGTCTCGGGCAGTTTGACGTCGGCTTTGGCGGTCGGATGCTGCGCGAGGGGCAGGTATCGGGCCGGCGTCCGTGGGACGGACTCGCCGTCGGGTCGCTGGTGTATCGCTGGGGGATGGTGGCGGTTGGGACGAGCGGCAAGTATCTCCGCCGGGAGCGCGACGGGGGCCGGACGTATGCCGTCAGTGGAGATGTCGGGTTGGCCGTGGCGGTGTTCGATATTCTGGCGTTCGCCTTCGCCGTCCAGAACATCGGGGGGAACTGGCAGGATACATCGTCGCTTGCGCTTCCCACCACGACGCGACTCGGCTTCACGATGAACTATACGGACCCCCAGGAGGCGTTCCGCCTGTTGTCGACCATGGAGATCCAATGGCGCCAAGGAATCGCTACGCGTGGGATCGTGGGTCTGGAAGCGGGTATGGTGGTGGGCGCCGTCGGGGTGCTCGCGCGAGCCGGCTATGCGGGGCGGGAGGACTACATCGCTTCCGGGAAGTTCACGGTTGGCGCAACGGTATCGTTGGGCTGGCTGGATCTGGACTATGCCTACCGGCCTGATGACATCGGGGGTGAGATCGCACATGTGTTCGGCCTGCGGATGCGACGGTGACCGTGCGGCGCTGGCTCGGCCGCGCGGTCGGCTGGTCGGTCATCGGGTTGCTGCTCCTGGTCGTCGTGCTGCTCGCGGGGAGTCGGGACGCGCGGTTTGTCGTTCGGGCAGCGTGGGAGGAGATGAGGATTCTCCTGGCGCGGGAGGACCTGGCGGCGCTGGTCGCCGCTGAGGGAATCCCGACGGCCGAGCGGGCGAAGTTCCAGCTCGTGCTGGACGCGCGCGCCTTCGCGGCGGATTCGCTGGGCCTGGAGGCGGGGCGAACGTTCACGCAATTCTCGCGGCTTCCGAGGGATACGCTCGTGCTGGTGCTTTCCGCGAGCCCGCGCGATCAGCTCGTGGCCCACACGTGGTGGTTTCCCGTGGTCGGACGTGTGCCGTATCGGGGTTACTTCGATCTCGCCGATGCCGAAGCGGCCGCCGACCGTCTTGCGGACTGCGCCTACGATACCTATCTACGGCCGGCGGCGGCATTCTCGACGCTCGGATGGTTCGAGGATCCGCTGCTCTCCACCTCGCTGCGAAGTGATCCGGTAACGCTCGCGGAGCTGGTCATCCACGAGATCACGCACAACACCGTGTGGGTGCGGGGTGCGGCCGAGTTCAACGAGAGTCTTGCGTCGTATATTGGGCTCCGGGGAGCCGAGGCGTTCTTCGCCGCTCGGGGGGACTCCGTCAACGCGTGGCGAGGGGCGATGCGCCGCCGCGACGAAGCACGGCTCGGTGAGCTGCACGCCCTGCTCGTCCGTGAACTCGAGGAGCTCTATCGGGCCGGACTGCCGCTGGACACAGTCCTTGCACGGCGGGAGGTCGTGTTCGCGCGGGCACGGGAACGGTATCGGTCGACGCCATTCGAGGTGTACGACGGCCGGCGGCTGGCCGCTGGGCCGCTCAACAACGCGACCATCGTCGCGATGCGGACCTACCGAACCGACACCCAGGTGTTTGCGGACGCGCTCGCACGGTTCGCGGACCTGCGCGCGTTCGTCCGCGCGCTCGACGACGCGCTCGCGCGCCGCGGAAAAGACGACCCCTTCGACGTCGTGCGGAGGCTCCGCCCCGCCTACTACTGATACCCCCGCAAGCGTTCGGCCTCGGCCACGCGGGTGAGTGCGAGCATGTATGCCGCCGTCCGCCACGTGACGCTCCGCTCCTCGACGAGTGTGCGGACAGCATTGTACGCCGTGGTCATTCGCTTCAGGAGCTCGTCGTTCACCTGGTTGAGTGACCAGGGATGCTGCTGGAGATTCTGCACCCATTCGAAGTAGCTCACGACGACTCCACCGGCGTTGGCGAGGAAATCCGGCAAGACCGGGATGCCTCGCTCCTCGAGAATGCGGTCGGCAATCGGCGTGACCGGATTGTTCGCGGCTTCCACCACCGCACGGCATTCGAGCGTGCGTGCGTTCTCTTCCTTGTTGATCACCCCGCCGAGCGCGGCCGGGATGAGCCAGTCGCAGGGCACGGCCCAGATCGTCTCGTTGGTGAGGGGATCGCCGCCCCCGAACTCCGCAACCGGTTTCCGTTCGACGTAGCTGTGCTGGAACAGTCCGGGAACGTCAAGCCCCTTGGGGTTGTACAGGCCTCCGTCGACGTCGGTGACCGCGATGATCCTAGCCCCGCGCTCGGCCAGTAGCCGCGCGAGGTGGGCGCCGACGTTTCCGAATCCCTGGATGACCACCGAACCGTCGTTGATGGGGAGGCCGTAGTCTGCGGCGTAGGCCTCCATGACGTAGACGACGCCCCGACCGGTGGCCTCCTCTCGGCCCGCCGATCCGCCCAACGCGATCGGTTTGCCCGTGACCACGGCTGGGGTGTACCCCTTCCGCTTGGAGTACTCGTCCAGCAACCACGCCATGACCTGGGCGTTGGTGCCCATGTCCGGCGCCGGAATGTCGCGGTAGGGACCGAGCACGATGGAGATACGACTGGTGAACTGGCGGGTGACCGCCTCGTACTCACGGGGGGACAGCGTGCGCGGGTTCACCTGCACGCCTCCTTTGGCGCCGCCGAACGGGATGTCCAGCAGCGCCGTCTTCCACGTCATCGTGGTCGCCAGGCCGAGCACTTCGTGCTCGTCGGCATCGGGGTGAAACCGGATGCCGCCCTTGCAGGGCCCGCGCGCGCCGTTATGCTGAATCCGATAGCCACGAAAGACCTCGATGTGACCGTCGTCCATGCGCACCGGGACCTCCACGGTGACGGTCCGGAACGGAGTCACGAGGATCCGCCGCAGGTGCGGCTCGAGATCGATCAAGTCGACCGCAAGGTCGAACTGACTCCGCGTGATCGCGCGGCTGCTGAGTGCGGATCGGGTTCCCGCCGTTGCGAACATCGCTTCACCAGGGTAGTGGACGCACGGAATCTGTGGCAAACGCGTGGCGCGGCAAGAGGCGTATATTCCGGCCACTCCTTACCGTTGCCAGGCGGGTACCAGATGAAGTCGATCGACGAGTTCGTTGTCCGTCATCGCGAGCGGATGCTCGGGGAACTCAAGGCGTGGCTGAGCATTCCCAGCATCTCGACGCTTCCCAACCACGACCGCGATTGCCGGCGGGCCGCCGATTTCCTGGCCGAACACCTCCGAGGTCTCGGCTGCACGGCCGAGTTGCTCGCGAGCGATACTCACCCCGTGGTGTGGGCGAGGAGCTCCGGGGTGCGGGGCAAACCAACCGTGCTGGTGTACGGGCACTACGACGTGCAGCCGCCTGATCCGCTCGACGAGTGGACAACACCACCGTTCGACCCCACCGAGCGAGACGGCAACCTTTACGCTCGAGGGGCCACGGACGACAAGGGCCAGACGTTTGCCCTCGTGAAGGCCATGGAGGCGGTTGTGCGCGGTGGGAAGGCTCCGGTCAACGTGCGGTTCCTTATCGAAGGCCAGGAAGAGTCGGGCAGCGGCATTCTCTTCGACCTCCTGCGCAGACGGCCGGACTTGCTGGACGGTGTCGATGCGGTTCTGGTGGCTGACATGCCGTACTACGCACCAGGATGGCCCGCTTTCGAGGTGGGCTTGCGGGGCATCTGTTACTGTGAGATCTCCGTCCGCACGCTGGACCATGACCTGCACTCCGGCCTCTACGGTGGGGTTGCGCCGAATGCGCATGAGGCGCTGGTGCAGATCCTCGGCGAACTCAAGTCCCCGAACGGCCGCATCCGCATCCCGGGGCTGTACGAAGCAGTCGAACGACCCAGTCGGGCGGAGCGTGACGCGTGGGGCCGCCTCCCCTTCAGCGAACGGAAGTACCTGCGCGACGAGGTTGGGGCCAAGGTCCTCACGGGGTTGCAGCGCTACTCCGTGTTCGAGCGGACGTGGGCATTGCCTACTTTCGACATCCACGGCATCGCGGGCGGGTTTGTCGGTGCCGGGGCCAAGACCGTCATCCCGGCCCAGGCAACGGCCAAGGTGAGCATCCGCCTGGTCCCGAACCAGCGAGTGGCGACGGTCACGAAACAACTCACGCGCGCGGCCAAGGCGGCGGCGCCACCGTATGCCACCATCGCGGTCAAGTTCATCCATGGGGCGGATCCGGTCCTCCTGGATATCTCGGCACCGGCGTTTGAGCTCATGAGCCGTGCGTTCGAAGACGTCGAAGGTCGCCGGCCCGTCCCCGCGCGCTCCGGTGGGTCGATTCCCGTGATCCCCGCCCTGGCGGCCGGAGGAGCGCCGATCGTGATGGCCGGCATCGGACTGCCGGACGACGGGCTGCACGCGCCGAACGAAAAGATCGGCGTCGACCAGTTTCTCAAGGGCATCCGGGTGTTCGGCCGGTTCTTCCACTCGATGGGCGAAGGAGTGTAGGGCTGCTGGAGCCTGCGGGGCGGGATGTTCAGGTCGGGGAGTGCGTCTCCGCGCGATCGACTATGTCACCCAGCACCACCGCTTGCGGTCGCTGATCGAAGGTCTCCGCGAACCCGAGGACCACGGCATCAAGCGCACGCCCCCACGTGTCCCGTGGCGCCCGCCCGCCAAGTTCGTTGGTGATACTGGTCATGTGGACGCCATTGATGCCGCAGGGGACGATCAGCGCGAAGTGCGGCAGGTGGGTGCTAACGTTGAGCGCGAATCCGTGCCACGTCACCCACTGCTTCACGTGGATTCCCATGGACGCGATCTTGCGGTCGTTGGTCCAGACGCCGGTGAGCCCCTCGCGCCGTTCCCCGCGGATCCCGAACGTATCGAGGGCACGAATAAGGCTGTGCTCCAACTGGCGCATGAACCAGTGCAGATCCAGGCGATGCTCGTGCAGGTCGTAAATGGTGTATCCGACGAGTTGCCCGGGGCCGTGATACGTCACGTCGCCGCCTCGCTCGATGTCATGGACTTCGATTCCGTGGGCCTCGAGTTGGTCGATGGGGGTGAGGAGGTTTCGGAGATCGGTGCTCCGGCCCAGCGTGACGACCGGTGGGTGCTCGACGAGGAGCAGGAGGTCGCAGCGGAGCGTGCCCGCGATCCGGGCGGCCGCGAGCCGGCGCTGTATCGTGAGCGCCTCCTCGTATGCCATGCGCCCGAGGCCGACGACGTTCAGCACGGCGCTCATCGCGCGGCGTTGCGTGCGGCGCGGAGATGCGTGTACACACTTCCCGCCAGCAACATGACCAGGTACACGGCCAGTCCAATCCATCCGGCGAACTGATCCACCGCGGTGGCTGCGACACCGAGGAGTGCGGCGCCAAGCACCGACACCGCCGCGGTCACACCGCGCCGCCAGTAGTCATCGATCGCCCGTGTGCGCCCCCAGCCCGACACGATGGCCCCGAAGACCCCGCCGACCATGGATCCGGTGAGCAGTGCGCCTCCAGTCGCTTCGGCGAGGCCATCGGGATGCTGTTGTAGTACCCGCAGCATGAGGACGCCCGCAGTGAGGACCACGGCGCCGGTGGTCGCGCCGGCGCCGATGGCGGCGAGCGCCGTTCCGACCGGGTCGGTGGTGGCCACGTCAGGTGTGGAGAACCCTGCCCAGCGAATCCAAGACGGCCTCGGCCACCGCCTCCGACAGCGTGGGGTGGGCGTGCACCGCCAGATCGATCTCCTCCACGGTGTACTCGTTCTCGCGAGCCAGAGCGAGTTCGTGGATCATCTCACTCGCATGCGACGCGACAATGTGGGCGCCAAGAATCTCGCCGTATCGTTTGTCGCGGATGATCTTGACGAAGCCGTCGGTCTCCAGGGTCGCACGCGCACGTCCGTTCGCCGTGAGGGGAAACCGACCCACGACGTAGTCGAGTCGCTGCTCTTTGCACTGGTCTTCGGTCAGGCCGATGCTGGCGACCTCCGGGTGGCAATACGTCACCCCCGGGATGTTGTCGTAGCGAATGGGACGTGGCGTCCGTCCGGCGATCGTCTCCGCCACCGTCACGCCTTCCCGACTGCCTTTGTGTGCCAGCATGGGCATCCCGGCGACGTCCCCGATCGCATACACGCCGTCCGCGGTCGTCCGCAGCCGCGCGTCCACCTTGATGAAGCCGTCGGGAGTGAGCTGGACCCCGCAGGCCTCGAGGCCGAGGCCCTCGGTGTTGAGCTGGCGCCCCGCGGCCACGAGGACTCGGTCCACTTCCAGCGTCAGGGACGTTCCGTCGTGTTCGATGCCCAGCGTCACGTTCGCGTCGGTGACGGTGGTCTTGATCACCTTGGCGCCGGCGAGGACGTCGATCTTACGCTTCTTGTACACCTTGGCAATCACATTCGATGCGTCGGCATCCTCCAGGGGGAGGATGCGCGGCAGTACCTCGATCAGCGTGACTTTCGATCCGAACGCGTTGAGGATGTCGGCAAACTCGCACCCGATCGGTCCCGCCCCCACGATCGCAATGGAGGCCGGAGGTTCCCGGAGGAACAGCGCTTCGTCGGACGACATCACGGTCGAGCCGTTCAGCTCGAGACCGACTTGCGGGATACCCTTGACCTGCGTCCCCGTCGCAAGTACGACCGCCTTGGTGGCCTGATACGTCGTGCCTCCGACGTCGACGGCGCGTCTCGGCTTCAGCGTCCCGGCGCCCGTGATCACCGTGATCTTGTTCTTCTTCATCAAGAACTCGGTGCCCTTCGAGTTCTGGTCGGCGACCTGGCGGGAATGCTTGACGGCGGCCGCGAAGTCCAGCGTAACTCCTTCGACCATAATCCCGAGTCGCTTGGCGTCGTGCTTCAGGAGGTTGGCCACCGCCGCGCTGTGGAGCAGCGCCTTGCTCGGAATGCACCCGACGTTCACGCACACCCCGCCGAGCTTCTCCTTCTCCACGACGGCGGTAGACATGCCCAGCTGCGCTGCGCGGATGGCGCAGACGTATCCGGCGGGTCCTCCGCCGATGATGATGACGTCAAAGGTTTGCGACATGATGGTCACCCGATTTCGCTGATGCCGTTGTCGAACCGGTTGTCCCTCACCACACGAAGGCGAGCGGATTCTCCAACAGGTGTCGTGCCGTTTCGAGGAACAGGGCTCCGGTGGCGCCGTCGATCACCCGGTGGTCACAGCTCATGGTGATCCGCATACGAGGGCGAACGACCACCTGACCCTCCATGGCGACCGGCTTGTCCGTGATGGCCCCGATGGCGAGGATCCCCGCTTCCGGTGGGTTGATCACGGCGGTGAACTGATCGATGCCGAACATGCCCAGGTTCGAGATCGAGAAGGTGCTCCCGGTGTACTCCTCGGGTGTCAGCTTCCGCGCGCGTGCCCGCTCCGCGAGTGCGCGGCTCTCCTGGCCGATCGCGCGCAGCGACTTACGGTCGGCGTGACGAATGACGGGCGTGATCAGCCCCTCTTCGATCGCCACGGCCATGCCGATATGGACCTCATCGAAGTAGCGAATGTGGTCGTCCTGCCACCACGCATTGCAGGCACGGTGCTGCCGCAGCGCCGTGGCCACCGCCTTGACGATGATGTCGTTGAACGAGACCCGGGCCTCTCCGTGGGCGTTGAGTTCCGCGCGCGCTTCCGCCGCGCGCTGCATGTCCACCTCGGTCGTGAGGAAGAAATGCGGCACCGGCCCGAGCGACCGCGCCAAACGCTTGGCGATCGTCTTACGAACCTGGCTGAGCGGGACGTCCTCATGCGCGGCACTCGGGGCGGTGGCACCGGCCGGTGCGGCGTCCAGATCCCGCATGACGATGCGCCCTCCTGGTCCGGACCCCTGCACTGCCTCCAAGCTCAGGCCACGCTCGCGCGCTATCCTCCGTGCGAGGGGTGAGGCTCTCAGGGAGCGCTCGGATCCCGCACTGGCCGGCATCCTGGGTGCCGGTGCAACCGCCTCGATGGGGGCCGCCGGAGGAGGTGGTGTGGGGGCCTCACCCCCCACGCCCGAAATGTCTTCATCGTCCGCGGCGATGATACCCACGAGACTCCCGACGGCGACCGTCTGCCCCTCCGCCACCAGCACCTTCCGGAGCACGCCCTCGCCGCGTGCCGTCAGCTCCATTACCGCCTTGTCCGTCTCGATCTCGGCGAGGACGTCACCGGCAGCGATCGCATCGCCCTCGTGCTTGTGCCAGGTGACCAGCCGACCCTCTTCCATCGTCGGGGACAGGGCTTCCATGAAAACTTTGGTGGCCATGGTGATTCAGTCCAGGTAGGCGACGCGACGAACGGCGGCGATTACCTGAGCCGGATCCGGCTTGGTGGCGCGCTCCAGCGTCTTGTTGTACGGCATCGGGACGTCGGCGCCGGTTACACGGAGGACCGGCGCGTCGAGGTCGTCAAAGGCCAACCGCTGGATCTCGTCGACAACCTGCGCGCCGACTCCACAAAACGGCCAGCCTTCTTCCACGATCACGCACCGATGCGACCGCGCGATACTCGCCGTGATCGCCGCGACATCCAGGGGGCGGATCGTCCGCAGGTCCAGGACGTCGGCGGACAGTCCAAGCTCCTCCTGCAGACGGGCGGCCGCCTTGAGCGCCACGGCCACGGTTTTCGAGTGGCAGATGAGTGTGACATCCGTCCCCTCGCGCTTCCGATCCACGACACCCAACGGCACCACATACTCCTCGTCGGGCACGTTGCCCTTGGTGTTGTACAGCATCTCACCTTCGAGAAACACCACGGGGTTGTTGTCGCGGATCGCCGATTTCAGCAGCCCTTTGGCGTCGTACGGCGTGGCTGGAGCGACGACCTTGAGGCCGGGAATGTGCGCGTACCACGACTCGAGGGCCTGCGAGTGCTGGGCACCCAACTGCAGCGCCGCGCCTCCCGGGCCGCGAAACACGATCGGCACGGGAATCTGTCCTCCGGACATGTAGAGCAATTTGGCCGCGGAGTTCACGATCTGGTCGATGGCGAGGAGCGCGAAATTCCACGTCATGAACTCGATCACGGGCCGCAGCCCAACCATCGCGGCGCCGACGCCGATCCCGGCGAACCCCAGCTCGGCGATTGGCGTGTCTACGATTCGGCGGTCACCAAACGTCTCGAGGAGACCGCGACTCACCTTGTACGCTCCCTGGTACACCCCCACTTCCTCACCCATCAGGAACACGTCGGGGTCGCGCTCCATCTCTTCCCGGAGTGCCTGATTGAGGGCGTCGCGGTAGGTGATGACCGGCATCGTCAGTCGGCGTACACGTGATCGGTGAGGGAGGCCGGACTCGGCTCGGCGCTGGCGTCGGCGAACTGGACCGCGTCCTCGCACTCAGTCTCGACCGTCGCGGTCACGGCGGCAAAGTCCTCGTCGGTGAGCATCCCCGCTTCGGTAAGCGAGAGTCGGAAGCCCTCGATCGGGTCACGCCTCCGCTGCTCTTCCAGTTCCTCTTTCGTGCGATAGTGCCCATGGATCGGGTCGGCCATGGAATGGCCCATGTAGCGGTACGTGCGGGCTTCAATCAGCGTCGGCAGTCGGTCTGCCCGCGCGCGGGCGACCGCCCGTCGCGTAATCTCGTGCATGGCGAGCACATCCATCCCGTCCGCCAGCTCCTCGTCCATGTCGTACGAACAGGCGCGCTCGTAGACGTTCCACACGGCCGAGGCCCGTTCCAATGCGGTCCCCATGCCGTACCGGTTGTTCTCGCACAGGAAGATCACCGGAAGCTTCCACAACGCGGCCATGTTCAGCGCTTCATGGAATGCCCCGATGTTCACTGCGGCTTCACCGAAGAAGCAGATCGTGACCTGGTCGGTGTCGCGATACTTCGAGGCGAAGGCGGCGCCGGCCGCGAGCGGGATGTGGCTGCCGACGATGCCGTGACCCCCGAGGAAGTTCGTTTTCGCGTCGAAGAGGTGCATGGACCCGCCCATGCCGCGCGAGCATCCCGTCGCGCGTCCATAAAGCTCGGCCATCACGGCACGGGCGCTCACCCCTCTGGCCAGCGCATGACCGTGTTCTCGGTACGCGGCGAACACATAATCGTCGTCGCGCAGCGCCGCCATCGCGCCCACGGCCACGGCTTCCTGCCCGATGTAGAGGTGGCAGAATCCCCCGATCCGCCCCTGCGCGTACGCCTCGCCGGCCCGTTCCTCGAAGCGACGGATGAGGAGCATCCGACGTAAGAGTCCGTGGTAGAACTCCCGACGTGACGGATCGAGAGGAGGCGTGCCGCTGGAGGGTTCGGTCATGGGTCGTTCTCAGACACCGACTCCCGCGCGCTGCACCTGCTCCCACGCGTGGTAGGACGATCGCACCAGCGGGCCCGCCTCGACGTGACGGAAGCCCAGACCGAAACCCACGGTCCGAAGTTCGGCGAACTCGTCGGGAGTGTAGAACCGCGCGACGGGCAGGTGCGCCGGCGACGGCCGGAGGTATTGCCCCACCGTGAGGATGTCAACGTCTTGCTCCCGCAAGTGGCGCATCGCCGCCAGCAGCTCATCCCATTCTTCCCCGAGGCCGCACATGAGACCGGATTTCGTCACGGACTCCGGCCGCAGCGCCTTGGCCCCTCGCAACAACCGCAAGGCCCTCGCGTACCGCCCGCCCGGCCGCGCGAGGCGATACAGCCGCTCCACAGTCTCGAGATTGTGATTCAGGATGTCCGGCCGGCTGGCGACCACGATCCCGAGCGCCACGTCGGAGCCTTTGAAATCGGGAATGAGCAGCTCCACCGACGATCCAGGCAAACGCGCCCGGATCTCGTGCACGCAGGCCGCGAACGCTTCAGCCCCTCCATTGCGCAGATCGTCGCGATCGACGCTGGTGATCACCACATGCCGCAATCCCATGGCCGTGACCGCCTCCGCGAGGCGGCGCGGCTCATCGGGATCGTACGGCCTGGGCGTGCCATGAGCGACCGCGCAATACGCGCAGTTTCTCGTGCAGACGTCTCCCAGGATCATGAAGGTCGCCGCGCGGTGCTCCCAGCACTCACCGACGTTTGGGCAGTGCGCTTCCTCGCACACCGTGTGGAGGTCGAGCTCGCGCATGAGCTGCTTGATCTGGACGTACTGCTTGCCACCCGGGGCTTGCACCTTCAGCCACGCCGGCTTGCGGGCGAGTGGGCGGGGGGGTGGAGCGGTGACGTCACGCGTCAACTGTACGAGGTCCATGGCGGCCGTAACTTAGCTTCGGGCCACGGCCGAAACCACCCAACGAGCGCACCACGTTCAACCAGTCAGTTGAAGCCTACACGCATAGCCGGCGTGGCTCCAGGAATTGTGTCGTCTCGTCTTGAGTGATTCCGTCCATCGCCTCGTGCACGAGGATGCCCGTGAGGGCCGCGAGGAGGACACCGTTGCGCCCGTGGCCGGTGGCGTACCATAAGCCCTGGATGTCCGGGTCGGCTCCGATGATCGGATAGCCGTCGGGGGTCATGGGACGCAGTCCCGCCCAGGCGTCGATCGGGGTCTGAGCCGCGAGCACCGGGAAGATCCGGGCCGCCACGGCGGCGAGCTGCGCGCGTCCCTGATCCGTCACCCTATCGTCAAAGCCGACATGCTCCATCGTCGATCCCACGATTGCCGTGCCGTCGCGATGCACCACATAGCCCCCGGTCCCGAACACCACGGCGGGCGGTACGCCGCGCGGCCACCGATACTTCACCATCTGCCCGCGCACGGGTTCGACCGGGAGCGCCCGAGGGAGGCCCGCCAGCGTGCCCGACCAGCTTCCGGCAGCCACGACGACCGCGCCGGCCCGGATGCCCCGCGCTGGGGCGCGTCGCGTGCGCACTCCCAGAACGCGCCCGGAACGGAGCATGAGCTCCGTGGCCGGATCGCGCCGACGAATGCGGGCGCCGTGCATGCGCGCACCGGCGAGAAGGGCTGCGTGCAGGCGTTCGGGGCGCAGGCTCGCGTCCTCCGGCGCGAATACCGCGCCCACGACTTCTGGTCCCAATCCCGGCAAGGCCTCCTGCATCTCGGTCGCGGCCAACCACTGTGTTGGGTACCCATGTTGACGCTGCCACGCCACCGCCGCGCGGCTTTCCCTGGCCTCCTCCTCGGTGAAGCGCACGCGATGGATCCCGCACAGCTGCAGGCCGATGTCGATCCCGGTGGCTGCCTGAAGCGTCGCGATCAACGAGGGGTAGAGGTCACGGGCCCGCACCGCGGCGCGCAGCAAGGGGTCGTTCGGGCCGGCTTCGAGCATGGGGGCCAGCATGCCGGCCGACGCGGCCGTGGCTGCGCCCGGCAGGGCCGAGTGATCCACCACAACCACCCGTCGTCCGGTGCTGGACAGCTCGTATGCGCAAGCTGCACCAATGATTCCTCCGCCAACGATCAGGACGTCAGGGGTGGATCCGGTGCGCGTCGACATGAAACTCGTTTCGGACTAGGTTCGTACGGAGCAGTGGACATCAGAGGTATGGAGGCTGCACATGATTCGCCCGCTCGTCGGTTACGCGGCACTGGCCGTCATCGGTATCATCGCGCTGAAGTTGATATTGGGGGTCCTCGGCTTCGCGTTCAAGCTGATGTGGGGCTTCCTCTGGCTCGCGGCGCTGGGGTTCATCTTCTATCTCGTTCTGAAGATCATCAGCCCGAGCACGGCAAAGCGCGTCAAGGAGAAGATCCGGGGCGACGAAGCAGTCTAGCTAGGCGCCCTGCCGGATGTCACGCACGCCACGGTCCCGGGCCGCGGCGTGCACTTACTTGTTGGGGCTGTCGGGTGGGGCCGGGGCCCGCAAGGGCAGGTCGTCCGGCGGGACGTCGGTGATTTCCCTGAGGCGCATGGTGATGGTCGCGATCGAAGCGAACTTCGACTTGAGTTGCACGACGAGCCGGCGATCATCGTCCGTGATCCACATCAGCGGTTCCTGACTCTCCGCCAGAATCCCTCTCCCTCGTATGGTTGGGCGAAGCACCAGCGTCGAAAAGGTGCCCGCCGGGAGGTTGAGCGTTTCTCGGCGCAGCACCTCCAGCACGACCGGGTTGCGATCAGGTCGGAAGTAGCGCTGGAACTCATATCGTTGGCCCACTTCGAGATCCACCGTGCGTACGAAGTAGAAGAACGCCGCGTCGTCGAGCGGCTCGGCCACGGTTGGTCGCACGGAGTCGACGCCGGACTCGAGATAGTATCCCGAATCAGCAAAGATCTCGTAGGCGGTGTATCGATCGCGGTCTCCCTCATGAAAGTCCTGGATGAACCGAGCCGACACGAGCCGAGTCGGATCGAACCATGAGTCCGAACGATCGTCCAGTCGATAGAAGAACCCGCCCCCGCGCAGCCTGAAGATCACGTGTAGCAACGAGTCCCCGCGGACGGTATCGAGTCCGGCGACGTGCATCACGCCTTCACCGAGGGTGAGCAATCCGAACCGAACGTCATAGATCAGCGTCTCTCCCACCGGGAACGGCGTCACACGGCTTGGGCCGGGGGCGGACCGATCCTGCGCGACGACTGGGCTCAGCGCGAGGATGACGGCGCTGCCGACGTGCAGGAGCCGGTTCATCCCCGCCTCACCGCCTGCACGGTGGACGCGATCCGGACGCGCCGCCCGGTGCGCAGCAGACCCACGGCCAGCTCGACCGCGCCGATGTCCGACGTTCCGGAGGTGGCGCGCGGGAGCCGCGGGGCCAACAAGGCCACGACCTGGCGCGCCTGACCCGCGGCGCGTGCCACCAACTCGGCGAATGCGCTCGGGCCCTCACTTGCCAACAGGCGCTCGGTGCGGTCCTGAAAGCAGTTCCGCAGCGTTACGAGGCGAATGCCGCACACGCCGGACGTGAAATCACGAATGCCGGGCACGATCACGCCGGGCCGCAAGAGCCAAGGGGCGAACTGCCGCACGAGCCGTTTCCCGAACGCTTCCTCGTCCGCCATCGTTTCGGTCACGATCACGTCCGCGCCGGACTCGAAGCCCCGGACGATATCGGGGATGACCGCCGGGGAGACGCTAAAGTCGGCGGGCAACGTGATCGCGAGATCGCGTTTCGGGCGATCCGTCCGATCGGCTGCATCGCGGAGCAGACCCTCGAGCCCCGCCGCGTAGCCGCCGATGCGGTCCCGCGTGGTGACGTTCATCGGCAGGGCACCCTGATAGGCTTCCAGAGTCTCGCGGGTGTCGTCCGTCGACGCGTCATCGAGCACGAGCACATGGTACTCGCGCGGGAACTCCTCGAAGACCTTGCGGAGCTTCCAGAGCACCAGCCCGGCGGTGCGGGCGCTATTGTGCGTGCGTATGCAGACGTAGATCATACAACTCCAGGCGATCCCCATCAGGGGATACGCGGCTCGCGCGAAAAAGTTCGCGGGGAATGTAATTAGGGCGTGGACCGCACCGCCTCCGCCGGTACCCGCGGCAGCCGGACGCAGAAAATCGCACCGCCGACCCGGGGCGACTCGAGGTCGATCGACCCGCCGTAGTCCCGCACGATCCCCTGGCTGATCGAGAGCCCGAGCCCGGTGCCGTGGCCCTCTCCCTTGGTCGTGAAGAACGGGTTGAAGATCTGCGAGGCGATCGACGCCGGTACCCCCGGCCCGTCATCGGCAACGGCGATGACGACTGTGTCGGAGTCGCCGGTCACTTCCACGGTGAGCTTGCCACCCACGCGAGAGGTTCGCATGGCTTGCGCCGCGTTGTGCATGAGGTTGATCAAGACCTGCTGTAGGCGATCCCGGTGCACTTCGACGTCGAGACGCCCGTCGGGTACGTGGACTTCGGCGTGGATCCCCGCCGCCGTCAACTCGTGGCGCATCAGCTGCATCGTGGCGCGGACGATGGGCCCGACCGCTTCGCGGCGACGCGGCCCGCTGGTCTTTCGGCCCAAGGTAAGGAGGTTTTGCACGAGCGCGGACGCCCGCTCGGCTTCGCCGCGAATCATGGCCAGCTGCCCCTGGTGCGACGCGGGGGTCAACGGCTCCTCGCTCAGAAAGTCGGCCAAGGCGATTACGGTGGCCAGGGGGTTTCGCAGATCGTGGGCGACTCCCGCGATGAGTTCTCCGATGGCGGAGAGCTTTTCCGACTGCACCAGTTGCTGCTGCAGGCGGTGTTTCTCGGTTTCGTCCTCGAAGATGAGCAGCGACGTCCCCGGCGGTTGCACCAACTCCAATCCCGCGACCGTGTAGCGCCTCCCGGCGCGCTCGAGCTCCTTGGGGGCTTGAACGCTGCGTTCCGCCACCGCCTGCTCGATGGTGCGAATCCAGGCCGGGGGGAGAATCTCGCGCCAGGCCTGTCCCGCGAGTCCGGTCACTGGGAGTTCCACGATGCGGGCGAACGCCTTGTTGGCTCTGCGGATCCGGCCGCGCGCGTCGATCAGGCAGAACGCCTGCCCGATGGCGTCTACCGTCTGCTCCCATTCGAGCTTGCCCAACGACAGGAGCCGCAGGAGACTGGCGTTCTCGACGGCCATGCCCAGCTGGGCATTGATGGCCTGTAACAAATCCAGGTCCGCATCAGCGTACCGTCCCTCGGTGTGGCTCGCCACCAGGACGGCCCCGATCGGACGACCGCTGGTGAGCACCGGCGCCCCCATCCAGGACCGGATCGCGTGGCGGTGCAGGCCGACGGCTTCGCGGCTCGTATCGTCCACGGTGCTCAGCACTCGCGCGCCCTCACTGATAACAAACTTGACAAGCGCGTCGGTAGGCCGGGGATTGTCAGAGCCGGTTGCGTGGGCGGCGAAGGGAGCGTGCGTATCCGAGTGGTGTAGCACAACGAGAAGCGAGTCGGGACTCAACGCGTCTTGCAGGGCTCGCGCCACATGCGTCACGGCGTCCTCGAGCTGCAGCAGTCCCGCAAGCTCGCGGCCGAGGCGGGTGACGAAGCGGAGCGGCGAATCGTGTAAGTCGTCAGGAGGCAGCGTCATGATCTTAGCCAATGTGCGAGCGCGGTTCGCTCCGTCCGATGCCGACTGCGTCGTGTCGGCTCTGGCCAACGGAGACGTGTCGCGCGAACGCGAACTGCGGGCGCTTCGCGACCAGAAGGGTCTCGACGTGCTGCTCGACGACCCGAGGTTGCCCGCCCGGCTCGAGCAGGACGATCGGCTCGTCGGGACGTCGGTTGCGCTGCTGCTGTACGTCGCCGTGCGGCATCGCCTCAAGGCAGTGGGGTTGGATGATCCCGAACTCGCGGATTACCTGGGTGCGTTGCTGCTCGAATTCGGCGGGTATCAACGGGCGTACCGTATTGCCCAACACGACGACGCCACGTATCACTACCTTGCGGACATCGTCGCCGCCATCGACGGCACGGAGGGGCCGAGAGGGTTCTTGCTCCGTGTGCACCTTGGCAACTTCAGTCTGTGGCTTGCCGGCGTGTTTCCGGACTACATCGCGGCGCGGCGGAACCGCTCGGGCGCACCTGATCTCACGTACTTCGAGTCCCTGGGTGCGCGCGGCTTCCGTATGGCCGCAGACCATCGCTTGGCGCGAGCCTACGACCTCGACGGGATCTACGCACGCGCCGCTGAGGCATTTTGCGAACTGCGCGTTGCGCTGAACCGCCTTTCTGACCGGCTGCTCTTTCCGCATTGGCATTCGCCGAACCGCCTACTGCGCCAAGTGGCGGACGACAGCTCGCTCTGCTGACGCGCTAGCGCGCCGCGGCCGTATCGACTGGTCCAAAGAGCGGGCAGCGGGGCTCGCTCACGGCGGCCCACGTCACGCGGGTTCCAAACAAAGGGATGGCTGAACTTCCTGCCGACACGACGCCCAACTGCGGCAGTCCTCTAGGCGGGTCGAGATCATAGATCAGCACGCCCTTGAACGCCTCCGCGGAGTCCTCCACCAGCACGAGACCGAACCCCGGCGTGGCCGGGAACCCCTCACCTTCAAACCCAATGACGGCGCCCTCAGCACCTTCGGCGGCGAGTGCCGGTACCGTCCCATAGCCCACGACCCGAGCCGGCACCGTGCCGACAACACCAGCAGGCAGGGCATCAAGGATCTTGGTACCTGCGCGCAGCTGGTCGAGCACCATCGTGGCTCCGGCCATGGCCGAAAAGCCGCACGCCGCCCGGTTCTCCGGATTCCCGCTACCGCATCCTACCGCAACCGTGGCGGCGACGCCGACCAGGATCCAACGCATGACTGGCAACCTAGCGCTTGGGCGGGTCCGGTGCCAGCGAACACCGCTCGCTTGACCGGGCTCGCGGGGTCCGTGTAACCTAACGGTCGACGGGGTTTTGACCGGAAGGGGAGGGAGCAATGCCGACGTACGAGTATGCCTGCGGGAAGTGTGGCAAGCGCTTCAGTCGCGTCGAGTCGATCGCCGCGCACGATCGTGTGCGCCCGAGCTGCCCGAAGTGCAAGTCGCGCAGAGTGTCACAGGTCTTCGCATCGTTTTTCGCAAAGACCGCGAAGAAGAGCTAGGTGTTCGAGCGGCTGCGCGCGGCCATCGACGCGGCTATCGATGCGGCCATGCCATCCGATAGGGAGGCGCTCACGTCCAAGATGCGAGAAGCCGTGATCGAGGCGCGCGTGGCCATCGAGGCGATGCGCGAGGGGATCACGCGCACCGAGCAGTTGCTGGCGCACGAGCGTCGCGCCTTGGAAGACGCGGAGCGACGGGGCCGGTTGGCGGCGGGGATCCAGGATCAGGAGACCGCGGACGTTGCGCAGCAGTTTGCGAACAAGCACGGCCAGCGCGTGGAGGTGTTGGAACGGAAGCTGACGGCGCAACGGGATGAGCTCATGCTCGCCGAGAAGGAGTACGGGGACATGCGCGCCCAGTTGAAGAACGCGGAGCGGGATCGCACCACCGGTGAGGCGGCCCGGCGGGTGGACGCCGCGTGGCGCAGCATGGAAGCGGCCGGACTGGGCCGACCCGAAACGGACGCGTCCGATGCGCGGCTCGCGAGTGAACTGGATCGGGCGGATCGGGAAGCACGTGCCGACCAGCAGCTTGAGGAACTCAAGCGACGGATGGGTCGCGACCGCTGAGCTGTCAGCCGGCGGCGCCTGTGGCTTCCTCCTTCGTGAAGAACGGCTCCCATTTGCTCTGCGGCGACGGGGCCGTAAGGAGACTCACGAGCACCATCAGCCCCATCGAGAGTATGACTCCGGGGATGACGATGTAGTCGCTGCTGGCGAAGTCGAACTCGGTGCCGCCGAGCGTCAGAGAGAAGTTCACACCCAGCATGGCGAGCACCCGAATCCCCACGATCGACCCAAGACCGCCGGCGATGCACGCCACCCCGCCCTGGGGCGTGACCCGCTTCCACAGGAACGCCGCCAGCAGCGCCGGTGTGAGACTCGCTCCGACGAGCGAGTAGGCGTACAAAGCCATCGACAGCACGGTCTGGAACTGTGTCAGCATCACGAGCCCCAAGCCGCCGAACAACACCACAAAGAGACGCTGGATCGTCATCTTCGCGTGGTCGCTCGCCTCGGGGTTGACGAACCGTTCGTAGAGATCGCGACTCACGTTGGTGGATGGCACCAGGAGGAACGTGTTGCCCGTCGACAAGACGATGGCCACCGCGGCTGCGAGGAGGACGGCTCCCCCGAACGTCGGCAGGGCGTTCTGCGCGATGAACAAGATCACCGTTTCCGAGGCGGCGCGGCCCACCACCGACGTTTGCTCCGCCAGGTCGGGATAGGCGGCCCGCCCCACAATGGCCAGCAACGCCAGCGCCGTCTCGATCACCACGATGCCCGCGACCATGCCGACGACCGCCTGTCGCGCGGCGCGCTCGTTCTTGGCGGAGAAGAACTTCTGGTACATCCCACTCTCGCCGAGGATGAGGAGGAACGTCGGCATGGCCACCCCCATCACCCACAAGATGTTGTGCTCCCCCATCGGGCGGGTGTGCGTGGCGGGGAGTCCCGCGAGGACCGTCTCCAGTCCACCCAGATGTACGACCATGTACGGCAGCGCGAACAGCACGCCGAGGGTGATGATGACGCCGTTCACAATGTCGACCGAGACGATCGAGACCATGCCGGCGAGCGCCGTAAACAACACGATGACCGCGGCCGTGATATAGACGCCGAGCTCGGGGCTGATCCGCCCCTCCGTCACGATGCTCAGGATCCACCCTCCCCCGCGGAACTGGTAGGCGGCGATCGTGACGTACGCGAGAATGATCGCGACCGTTCCCAGCACCCGGGCCCACGCGTTGTAGCGCTGCTCGAGCAGATCGGGAACCGTGTACTGCGCGATCCGGCGTACCCGCCCGGCCAGGAAATAGGCGACGATGAGTCCGATCCACCCACCGAAGGAAAACCACAGTTCCGCGATGCCCGATCGATACGCGAGTCCCGCGCCGCCGAACAGCGAGCCCGACCCGATCCACGTGCACACGAGGGTGCCAACCAAGAGCGCAACCGGCACGGAGCGTCCCGCCACCATGAAATCCGCGTGGCTCTTCACGGTCCTCGCTCGCCAAAAGGCGACGCCGAGCAACACGACCGGATAGAGGAATACCACGAGCATTCTCATGCGTCGTCTCCTGATGGGAGGTGGCGGGCCGGTGCGGACGATACCTCCGCGTAGTGACAGGCGGCTAGATGGTCACCGTCGACGGCCCGCAGCGCTGGTGGCTCGGTCGCGCATTTCTGGTCCTTGGCCGGGTGGAGACAGCGCGGCTGGAACGGGCATCCGCCCTGCGGCGCCGCGCCGGATCGTGCTTCCCCGCGGATGGTGACCCGCGGTCGAGCGTGCGACGGGTCTGGGGTGGGAATCGCCGCCAAGAGTGCCTGCGTATATGGGTGCCGCGGTGATCCATAGAGCTGTGCGACCGCGCTGAGCTCGACGATGCGTCCGAGGTACATCACGGCGACGCGATGCGCCACGTGGCGCACGACGGCGAGATCGTGCGCGACAAACAGGTAGGTCAGTCCATGCCGCTGCCGCAGTGCGGTGAGGAGGTGGAGGACCTGTGCTTGCACAGAAACGTCGAGTGCCGTGACGGGCTCGTCGAGCACCAGGAACTCGGGTCGCAGCGCGAGCGCGCGTGCGATGCCGACGCGCTGGCGCTGCCCGCCCGACAGCTCGTGCGGATACCGTGTGGCAACGGTTGCGTCGAGACCAACTTCCTCGAGGAGTTCAACCGCACGCGCCCGTGCTGCGCCGCCTCGCGCCAGGCCATGGACCTCGAGCGGCTCGCCCACCGCCGCGCCAACGCGCATGCGGGGATTGAGCGACGCGTACGGATCCTGAAACACGATTTGCATCCGCCGCCGGAACGTGCGGAGGTCGGCACGGCGAAGCCGGCCGATGGGCGTGCCGTCGAAGGTGATGTGTCCGCTGGTGGGCTCGATCAGGCGGAGCAGCAGTCGCCCGACGGTGGTCTTCCCACTCCCACTCTCCCCCACCAGTCCGAGGGTCTCCTCTCGGCCGATGTGCAGGTCCACCGCGTCCGCGGCGCGGACACGACGCCCGCGTCCCCACCAGCCTTGCTCCAGGAAGTCTTTGGTGAGCTGCTCGGTGACGACGAGCGGCGTCGGCGCCGTCATGGGGTCGACTCTCCGTCGGCATGCAGCCAGCAGCGCGCTGTGTGACGGGATGCCAGCTCCACAAGCGGGGGTGCCGTGGTGCAGGCGGTCATGGCCTGCGCACAACGCGGATGAAAGCGACAGCCCGACGGCCAACGCGTGGCCGGCGGCACCTGTCCCGGGATTGGGCGGGGCAGCGCGTCCGGCTGGTCGATCCGCGGCACCGCCGCAAGGAGCGCCTCGGTGTAGGGGTGGCGCGGAGCCGCGAACAGTTCCGGCGTCGGCGCGACCTCGACGATCTCCCCCCCGTACATGACGGCGACGCGGTCGGTCACGCCGGCGACAACGCCGAGATCGTGCGTGATCAGGAGCATTGCCATCCCCAACCGCTCGCGGAGGTTCACGAGGAGCTCGAGCACCTGTGCCTGGATCGTGACATCCAAGGCCGTCGTCGGCTCATCGGCGATCAAGAGCGCCGGTTCGCACGCGATCGCGGTCGCAATCATCACGCGTTGCTGCATCCCGCCGCTGAGTTCGTGTGGATACGCCCGCGCGACACGTGCCGCGTCGGCGAGCCCGACGGTCTCCAGCAGTTCCTCGGCCCGCCTCCACGCCTGGGCACGAGACATGTCGCGATGGGTCATCAGGACTTCGGCTACCTGCAGTCCGATGCGCAATACGGGATTGAGGCTGGCACCGGGATCCTGGAAGACCATCGCGATCTCTGCGCCGCGGACGCGGCGCAGCTCTTCGAACGGCAGCCGCAGAAGATCCCGCTCCCGGAACAGCACTCGACTGGCCGGTGCGACGGTCGCACCGCCTCCCAGCAGGCCAAGCACCGCGAGCGCCGTGACCGTCTTGCCACATCCGGACTCACCCACGAGTCCGACCGTCTCCCCGTCGTCGATGTGCAACGTGAGTCCGTCGACCGCCCGAGCGGGACCTTCTGGCGTGGCGAAGGACACACTCAGATCTTCCACCGCCAGCAACGCGGTCATGAGCGCTTCGGGTCCATGGCGGTGCGTAGCCCGTCACCGAGCAGGCTGAACGCGACGACGGTGAGCACGACGGCCAACCCTGGGAACGCCGCGGTCCACGGGGCCGTGACCATCAGCTCCTGGCTTTCGGCGATCATCATGCCCCAGGACGGAACGGGCCGTCGGACACCCACCCCCAGGAAGGACAGCCCCGCTTCGATGAGCACGATCTGGCCGACACCGAGGGTCGCGGCGACGGTGATGGGCTCCATCACGTTGGGCAAGACGTGCCGCGCGAGCAATGCCCGCGTGCTCAGCCCGAGTGCCCTGGCCGCGAGCACGTAGTCGCGAGTTCGCAGGCTCAGCACCTCGGCCCGGACGAGTCGACTGGTGTCAAACCAGCTGGTGAGGCCAAGGATGGCGATCAGTACCGCCACGTTCACGGAGCCCCAGAGACCGACGATGACGAGCAGCAATAGCAAGCGCGGTACCGCCAGCGCTGCATCGACGCACCGCATGAGCACGACGTCCAGCAGGCCCCCGCTCATCCCAGCCACCAACCCGACCGTCGTTCCCACCACGAGCGAAACCGCGACGGCCAGGACCGCGATGGTGAGCGAGATTCTCCCACCGTACAGGATGCGGCTGAGGACGTCGCGGCTCAATTCGTCGGTGCCGAACGGGTGTGCGAGTGAGGGAGCAAGGAGCCTGGCGCCCTCGAGATCGAGCTGGGCAATGGGGTCGTGCGCGGTGATCAGGGGAGCGGCGACCGACGCCAACAGGAGCACGAGCACCAGCACGGCGCCTACCCGACCCTCGCCGTGACGCAACGCCATGGACCACCGTTTCATCGGGCTGCCGCTGTGCGCGTGCGCGGGTCGATAGCGCGGTACAGGAGGTCGGCGAGCAGATTGCCCGTCACCACCATGGCGGCTCCGACGATGGCGATGCCCGTCACCACGTCATAGTCGCGTGCCGCGATCGAGGAGACGGCCAAGCGTCCCATCCCAGGCCATCCGAACACCGTTTCGACCAGCACCGCCCCCGACACCAGCGAGGGAAACGCCAGTCCGAACAGCGTGATCGCCGACAGCAACGCGTTCCGGAGCGCGTGGCGCACGATCACGGTACGTTCCGCCAGTCCCTTCGCGCGCGCGGCTCGCACAAACTCCGCGACCATTGCCGAGAACATCGCGGCCCGCTGATAGCGAGCGACCGCCGCCGCCCCCACCAGACCCAACGCGAAGGCGGGCAACGGGACGTGGATGGCGCGGTCCCATAGCTTCGCGAGGGGCGGCAAATACGGGTAGCTGACCGGATCGATCGCACCCGACACCGGAAACCACCCCAGCGTTTCGGCGAGCACGAGCTGCAGCATCAGGGCGAGCCAGAACACCGGTGTGGCATAAACCGCCAGCGTGGCAAGCGACAGGGCACGATCGCTCGGCGAGCCGGCAACCGTCCCCTGGTACACGCCGACGACGATGCCCGTCCCGAATGCCAGCACGAGCGCGACCGCGGCGAGCAGCAGTGTTTGCGGAATGCGCGCCGCGATCGTCGCGGCTGCCGGCCGGTGCTCGGCGTGCGAGTACCCGAATCGCCCCCGTGCGACGTTCGCGACGTATCGCAGATACTGCACGGGGAGTGGCTTGTCGAGTCCGAAGTTCCGGCGGAGTTGCTCGCGGACCGCTGGAGGGACCCGCGGCGCTTCGGCGAGTCGCGATGTCGGGTCCCCCGGGGCCAGGTGCAGCAGTACGAACGTCAATGTCGCGACGATCCCGATGATCACGATGGCCTGACCGACGCGTGCAGCCAGCAGGCGAGCCACGTTATTGATTCCCGAGCCCGTCCCGGGGGAGTGCCTGCTCCGGATCCACTGTCCACTGCCACATCGTCGCTGACCATTGGTCCGGCCGGAGGCTGACATGGCTGAGGCGACGGTGGAGCGCGGCCTGGGCGCGCGGCACGAACATCCACACGGCCGGGGCGTCTTCGTTCAGCAGCACCAGGGCCTGTCGCCACAATTGGGTGGCAAGAGCCCCGTCGCGTACAGTGGATGCGGAGTCCATCAGCGCATCCACGATCGCGTTGGCATAGCGTCCGTAGTTGAGTCCGCCAATGGCCCGGCTCGACCATGTGTCGATCAGCGACGCCGCGCTTGGATCCTGGAACAACGCACCGAAATACGCGTCGAACCGTCCGCCCTCGGCGCGCGCCATCATCGTGCTGAATTCGACTTGGGTGAGCCGCAGGTCGACCCCCACCTCACGCCACTGGGCCTGGACGATCTGGGATGCGCGAACCCGCGAGCTGCTCGATCCGGGTACCAAGAGTTCGAGGCGGAGCGGAAGCCCGTCGCGGTCGCGGATTCCATCCGCGTCGCTGTCCACCCATCCCTTGGCCTCCAGCGACGCGCGGGCCGCTTGTGGATCGTATTCCAGCTGCGGGAGCGCGGCGTCCCACAGTCCAAGGGCGCGGGTGACCGGTCCAACCGGAACTTCACCGCCGTCGCCCAGCACTGCCCGGACGATCGCCGCACGGTCCGTTGCCTGGGTGAGTGCCTGCCGCACCTCGCGGCTGGCGAGCAGCGGGTGCCGACGACTCCTGTCGCGGGGATTCGCCATGTTAAAGCCCAAATACGCGTACACGGGAACGGCATAGGATTCGACGCGCGCGTGCGTGGTTTGGGCGACGCGCTCCGCGTCTTCGGGGCGCGGGAGCACGTTGAGCACGTCGGCATTGCCAGCCAGGATCTCGCTGAGGGCCGCCGGTCCGTCGGCGGTGAACCGCCACACGATGCGCCGTACGCCGGGTCTTCCCAAGTGGTAGGACTGGTTGCCGTCAAGCTCGACGAACTGCGCAGCTTCCCACCGGGCGAAGCTGAATGGTCCACTGCCCACCGGCGCTCGCCCAAAGGCATGACTCGCCAACTCCGCTCGAGGCACGGAGTCCAGCAGGTGGCTGGGCAGAATCCACATGTGGTACACCGCGTCGAAGAACTGCTCGGGGTACGGCTGGACGAACCGGAACGTCACCGTCCCGTCGCTGTCCGCGGAGACCGAGGAGATGTTGGCGAGCCGAGGCGCGGCGACGGCGGCAACGGCGGGATCCGTATATACCGCGAACGTGAAGGCGACGTCACGCGCCGTCACGGGCGCGCTATCGTGCCACCGCGCACCGGCATCGAGGGTGAATCGAATCGTGCGGTTGTCCGGAAACTCCCACGCCGTGGCAAGCTTCGGCACGAACCCCTCATCGCCCAACGCGTTCATGCTGGGTCCGACATCCGCGAGCTTCTCGAAAATGAGATCGTTCAGTGATGTGGCGACGTCGGATTGCACCACCGGCGGAAGCAGGGCGTCCGCCTCGGCGGCGGAGACCACGACGATCGTGCCGCACCAATCCGCGCATTCGCTCGCTGGTGCGCAGCCGACGAGCACGGCCAGGGCGGCGACGCCCAACCCCAACCGCAGCCGGGGGGTACGGCGCGCGACGGTTAGCGGCGCCACGTCCAGCCGGGGTTGCGATAGGCATCGACGTCGATCGATGCTGGTGTGTGCGGTGTTTCCGTCCACGGTCCCTCCCAAGACCTGCGCGCCGTGGCGGCCACCGCTGCGGCGACTTCCCGAAAGGGCACCGGCCGGCCTAGCACCTCGCGCAGCGACGTCGCCGGTACAGCGGGACCCCGTGTGCGCTCCACTCGGACGACCATATCCTGCTGGTTGTCGAGGAGAATGGATCCGTGCTGGAGAAAGCCGCGCGGCTCTCGATACTGCGCGCTTCCCACGAGCTTGCGACCTTGGAAGACGATCTCTCCGCCAACAGGCGTTGCGAAGCACGCGCCCGCCGCCGGCCGGACTGGCGACCGGCGCGGCGCCACCGCAACCGAGGCACCGAGTGATCTAAGAGCCGCTGCGAGCATGTGGTGAATCGTAATGTAGGCCTGTTGCAGTGACCCGAACACATCTGCGGGTGCCGCCACCGCGTAGGTGACCTCCGCGTGGTGCCACACCGCGCGTCCACCGGTCGGCCGGCGCACGACCTGGATGCCGGCCGCTTCCACCCGCGTTCGATCGTAGCGCCGGAGCGCGGGTTCGTGACGTCCGAACGAGAGACAGGGCGGGTCCCAGCGGTAGAGTCTGAGGAATCCGTGTCCCGATCGAACCGCTCGGAGCAGCGCCGTATCGACGGCCATGTTCTCCGCCCCGCCCCGCCCACGGTCGTCCACGATCAGCCGCCAGTGGCACAACGGCGGCGCCCCGGTGGGGTCGCCGCCGTGGTCGCGGATACCGGCGGACGTGGCGTCGATCACGCCACGCCGTCGGCGACGTCGGCGTACGTGTCGAGCGGAGGACACGTACACACGAGGTGCCGGTCGCCGTGCGCCGCGTCGATGCGTCCCACGGCCGGCCAGAGCTTCGCTTCGCGGGTGGCCGGGGTGGGGAATGCGGCGAGCTCGCGCGAGTAGGGGCGGTCCCACACATCTGCCGCAACGTCGGACAGCGTGTGCGGCGCCAGCTTCAGCACATTGCGATCGGCGTCCGACTCGCCGCGCTCGACCGCGCGTATCTCGTGTCGAATCGCGATCAGCGCATCGCAAAACCGGTCGAGCTCCGCCTTCGACTCGCTCTCGGTCGGCTCGATCATCATGGTTCCGGGAACCGGGAACGACACGGTCGGCGCGTGAAATCCGTAGTCCATGAGCCGCTTGGCCAGATCGTCGACCTCGATGCCGGCAGACTCCTTGAAGGGTCTCGTGTCGATGATGCACTCGTGCGCGATGAGTCCGTGCTGGCCGGAATACAGCAAGTCGTACTGGCCTTCGAGCCGCTTCGCGATGTAGTTCGCATTGAGGATGGCGACTTTGGTGGCCATCGCCAGTCCCTCCGCCCCCATCAGGGCGATGTAGGACCACGAGATGGGCAGGATCGAGGGACTTCCCCACGGCGCTGCGGCGATCGTCCCGCAGGGAGACGGGATGCCGAGCGGGACCACAGGGTGATCCGGGAGAAACGCGGCGAGGTGCTCGGCCACACCGATCGGCCCCATCCCGGGTCCCCCGCCACCATGCGGAATGCAGAACGTCTTGTGCAGGTTGAGATGGCACACATCGGCGCCGATGTCCCCGGGGCGGCTGAGACCGACTAGGGCATTGAGGTTGGCACCATCCATATAGACCTGACCGCCGCCATCGTGCACGATTTCGCAGATCTGACGAATCGTGCTTTCGAACACGCCGTGCGTGGACGGATACGTGATCATCAGCGCGGCCAGCCGATCCCGGTGCGCGTTGGCTTTGGTCCGCAAATCCTGCAAGTCGACGTTGCCGTTCGGGTCGGTCTTCACGACGACCACCCGCAATCCGGCCATGACGGCGCTGGCAGGGTTGGTGCCATGAGCCGACTGCGGTATGAGGCACACGTCCCGCGCGGCCTCGCCCCGCGAGGTGTGGTAGGCCCGGATCGCGAGGAGGCCCGCATACTCGCCCTGCGAACCGGCGTTGGGTTGCAGCGAGATGGCCGCAAATCCCGTGATCTCCGCGAGCCACTGCTCCAGCTGGGTGAACAGCGTTGTGTACCCGCGGGTTTGCTCGCGTGGGGCGAATGGATGAATGCCGCCGAACTCGGACCACGTCACTGCCGCCATTTCGGTCGTCGCATTCAGCTTCATCGTGCACGACCCGAGCGGAATCATCGCATGGGCCAGCGACAGATCCCGATTCTCGAGCCGCTTGAGGTAACGGAGCATCTCGGTCTCGGCGTGATACCGATTGAACACGGGATGCAGGAGATAGGGTGTCCTGCGCGCCAAGTCCGCTGGGATCCTGGTGTCCGACTCCGCGGGAGGGACCTCACCCGGAATCGCTCCGAGCAGGCTCGCGAGCATAGCGACCTCCTCGGCGGTCGTGCGTTCGTCCAGGGTGATCCCGATGCTCGTATCGCCGATCTGTCGCAGGTTCACGTGGTGCGCTGCCGCCGCGTCCAGCGTGGCTCTGACCCTGCCGGCCTCCGCTTCGAGGCGGAGCGTGTCAAAGAAGCGCTCGTGCACCACGCGATAGCCCGCGGCGGCGGCGGCCTTGCCGAGTGCGACGGCGTGCGCGTGTACGCGCCGCGCGATGCGGCGCAGCCCCTCCGGGCCGTGATAGACCGCATACATGGCGGCCATGACCGCTAGGAGGACCTGTGCCGTGCAGACGTTGCTCGTGGCCTTTTCGCGACGGATGTGCTGCTCGCGGGTCTGGAGGGCCATTCGGAGGGCGACGCGGCCGGCGGCGTCTCGCGTGACCCCGATGATTCGACCCGGAACGTGCCGCTTCAGGGTGTCGCGGGTGGCGAAGAACGCCGCATGCGGGCCGCCGTATCCCAAGGGAACGCCGAATCGCTGCGAGTTGCCGACGGCGACGTCGGCCCCCCACGTCCCCGGCGGCTCGAGCAGCAGGAGTGCCAGCAGGTCCGTGGCGACCACCACCAACGCGCCGGTGTCGTGGGCGCGCGTGACGGTCGCTCGGTAGTCACAAACCTCACCGTCCGAGGCCGGGTATTGCAGGAGCACGCCGATCGTGTCGTCAGGTAACGGATCATGCAACGGGTCGAGGCGTCGAACCTCGACGCCCCGCGCGGCTGCCCGCGTCTCCACGACCGCAATCGTCTGAGGGTGGCAGCGGTCGTCCACGGCGAAGACGGCGTGCGTCGAGGTCCTGGCAACCGCGAGGCACAAGCTCATCGCCTCCGCGGCCGCCGTCCCTTCGTCCAACAGAGACGCGTTGGCCACGTCGAACCCGGTGAGGTCCGAGACCATCGTCTGGAAATCGAGCAGGGCCTCGAGGCGCCCTTGCGAGATCTCCGCCTGGTACGGGGTGTACGCGGAGTACCAGCCCGGATTCTCCAGGATGTTGCGCTGAATCACGGGGGGGACGACGCAGTCCGCGTAGCCCATCCCGATGAGCGATCGATACACCTGGTTCTGGCTGGCGAGCTCGTGCAGGTCGGCGAGCACGCGCTGCTCGGATCGCGGCTCGGGAAGGCGCAAGGGCTGCGCCAGTCGGATATCGGAGGGCACGGCCGCGTCGATCAGATCGTCGAGCGATGAGTAGCCGAGCGTCTCCAGCATCACGGCGATATCAGCGGGTCGCGGGCCGAGATGGCGCCAGGCAAAGTGGTCTGGATGAGGACCCGACGGCAGGTCAGTCATGAGGGTATCCTATGAAGGACAACGCCCCGGGAAACGGTCCCCGGGGCGCGTCGCGATATGCGCAGCACGATCCACCTCGCACCGGTCGGGGGTCACTCCCCGATATGTGATGCGTAATCGGCGGCGGTCAGCAACGTGCTCAGGACGTTGGGATCCGCCAGGGCAATCTTGATCATCCACCCATCGCCGTAGGGATCCCGGTTCACAACCGCCGGATCGCCATCGAGGGCATCGTTGACCTCGACGACCTCTCCAGCCACGGGGCAATAGAGCTCCGATACGGCTTTCACGGCCTCGATCGTTCCGAAAGTGGCCATGCGATCGAACGTGTCACCCACCGCAGGAAGCTCCACGTAGACGACGTCGCCGAGTTCGCCTTGAGCATAGTCGGTAATACCAACAATGACGACGCCGGCGTCGTCCGACGGCTTCACGTACTCGTGCTCTTCCGTGTAGTACAATGACTCGGGAATGTCTGACATGGCCCAGCATCCAGTGGCTAGGGTTCGGGCGAGGGGTAGGTTATTCGCGGGCCCTCCCAGTGTCAACCTGGCCTGCGGGCCAGGTCCGCGATGTCGTGGACCGGTCGTTCGGTGGTGGTGGTCGCGCCGAGCGATACGTAACCCGACGCACCGGAGTGGCGGCCTCGCATCTGTTCAGGGTCGACCCACGGTCGCACGTCGATCCGGGCGGCACACCGCGGGTCGTCGAGGCCTGTTTCCCACGCGAGCGCGATCGCCGTGCCGGCCGATACGGTCGCTGCGCGATAGGCTACCGATCCCTGGGATTCGGTGAGGACGATCGCCCGCTCGGCCAAACCCAACGCGGCCGCGAGGTGCCCGGGATCGGCGGTGGCCGGTGTCAGGAACGGCGGGATTCCGGTCACGGGCGCGAAGGAGCCGACCGTGAAGAGCGACGTGGGTCCGCCCGCATCATGGGCCCGTGCCAGGATGCCGGCCGTCGCGGCGGTCCACCCGTCCGCCGTGAGGACGGCTGCCACCGCCGGGGGAGGTGTCCCGGCAGCCTTGGATGCCCCGGCCCGGCGCAGCGCAGCCCAGGCACCGTGTGCCTGCGTTTCGAGTTGAGCGAGCGTTCCGGCGTTGTCGATGACCAGGTCCGCTGCCGCGCGCTTGTCGGCGGATGGTTGCTGGGCACGCAGCAGGCTTCGAGCCTCGTCAGCCCCTAGGTCGCGGTGGCGGACAAGACGCTCGTGCCGCACCGTCTCAGGAGCGTCTACGACCACGATGACGTCGAAGTCGACGGGGTCGAGTGCTTCGAACAGGAGCGCGATGTCGTGCACGACGACGCAATCGCCGCGGCCCGCGGCCTCGGACTCGCGCAGTGCGCGCCGGGCCTGGACGGCGGGGTGCACGATGGCATTGAGGGTCGCACGTGCGACCCCGTCTCCCATCACGCGCCGACGCAGCGCGGCGCGGTCGAGCCGTCCGTCGCTCGTAAGCACTTTGGGTCCAAAAGACCGCACGATGGCCTCGAGCACGGGAGAACCTGGCGCCTGGACCTCGCGGACCAGCACGTCGGCGTCGATCAGCGTGGCTCCCCAGGCCGCGAACCAACTTGACACGGTCGATTTGCCCGCCGCCACATTGCCCGTAAGCCCGACCCGAAGCATGTCGGCCGCCGCCTTCAAAGGAGGATGGTCTGCCGCGCGTCCTTGCGAGGTACGTCGTGACAGTGCCGGCAGCGTGCTTCATAGGCTTCGCTTCCGCCCACCATGATGGTGGGCGAATCGTACGGTGCCGGGCGGCCGTCGATGAGCCGCTGGTTACGCGATGCGGCCTCGCCGCACTTCACGCAGATCGCGTGGAGCTTGTCCACGAACTCCGCGATCGCCAGCATCTGCGCCATCGGTCCGAACGGTTCACCGCGGAAGTCCGTGTCGGTTCCGGCCACGATCACGCGGACCCCCCGATCGGCGAGAGCAGAGCACACGCGGACGATCCCCTCATCCAGGAACTGCGCTTCATCGACCGCCACGACGGTGGCCGCCACGTCGATCAATCGCATGACCTGGGCCGCTGAATCCGCCGGCTGCGCGTCCACCGACACTCCGTCATGCGTCACCACCTGGTATACGCCGAACCGATCATCGAGGTGCGATTTGAAGACCTGGACTCGCTTCTTGGCGATGAGCGCCCGCCGGACGCGGCGGATGAGTTCCTCACTCTTACCACTGAACATCACGCCGGTGATCACTTCGATCCATCCCGGCTTGACGGCGTGAATCATGGTAGCCCCAGAGGGAAGGTGGTGCCGCGGGGGAGGGTACCCCGCGAACCCAGCCCTGGCAAGCGCTTGCGGAGCGGCCTATCGAGTCGGTACTAATGTGGCATCGACGCGGACGCGCGGGATGCGAAACGGTGCCAGCGAAGCGCGTCACCACCACGACACCAGGTGCCGCAAGGGGGCAGCTTGAACAAAACGGATCTCATCGAATCGTTGGCCGCGGAGGCGAATCTCTCGAAGGCCGAGGCAGGACGCGCTATCGACGCGCTGTTTGGAACGAGCGGAGTGATCGCCAACGCCCTCAAGGGTGGTGACAGGGTCCAGATCACTGGATTCGGGACCTTCCAGGCCAGAAAGCGCGCCGCACGGACGGGTCGGAACCCAAAGACTGGCGAGGCCATCAACATCGCCGCCGCGGTGGCACCGGCGTTCAAGCCCGGTCAGGGTCTGAAGGATGCGCTGAACTAGCCGCCGATTCGGAACGAGACACGGGGCCCTGCACGGCCGGCGTGCGGGGCCCCGGGCGTTTGGCGGGGCCTCCTAGCGGAGGTCCAGCGTCACCTTGACCGAGCGGCCACGCAAGTTCGTGGCTTCCAGGCCGCTAATGGCTTGTTTAACGGATGGAGTTCGGATCTGGATCAGCGCGAACGTGTCATGCAGGTCCACGCGCCCGACATGGTCGCGCGGGATGCCCGCCGCGTTCAGCAAGGCCCCCACGAGGTCGCTCGGGCGCAAGCCCTGTCGCCGGCCGCTATCCACGCGCAGATGGACCCAGGTTGGCAGATCCTCTTCGCCGTCGGTTGTGGACGTCGTGCCGGCGGTCGCGTGCAGCGCAGCCGCGGCGATCGCCGCCGCGTCGTACCGATCGAACAACGGAGCGAGCGCAAGCAGCCCCTCAACCTGATCGCCGGTGTGGAGCTGCTGCTCGATGGCCCGCCGGAGCGCTGCCGCACGGTCGCGGGCGCGGTCGACCTCGACCACGAGCCGGACCGACTTGATCGGTTCCGCAATGCGGCGGAGGTAGGCCTGCTGCCAGGGCCGCGCGAGGATCCACACTTCCGCGGCGAGCCCCGACAGTGCCTCGAACACGTCCGGCGTCGGCAGGTCGGTCGCGATGGCCAGCGTGGCCTTGCCGGACGCCGCGTCCTCAGCAAGCCGCACGGTCGGATCGTCTCGATACCGCGCCCAGCGGTCCGTCCCCATTGGGTCCCACAGGATCGTAGAAGAGGGATCGAGCGCATCGAGGGCCCCGGAAACGGCGTCGTGGAGGCGGCGGGCGCCCACAATGGTCACGCGGGCGGGGCCGAGCGGCTCGGCCGGTGCCGAGACGGCGTTGAGGATCGGAGCACGAGGAGCGTAGCGTTCCACGAAGTCTGCCGCGCCGTCAGGGTCCGAGGTGACCAGTACACGCTGGGCGGCTTGATGGTCCGCCAGCACGGCATTGGCCGCTCGGCGATCGGTCGCATTCAATAGCTCGGGCCACAGGACCACGATGCGGCTGAGCGTGCCGGCCGCCAGCAGCGATCTGCCGGCCAAGCCGAGCGCCGCGCCCGGAGTGGCGACCACCGTGGGGTGTTCGATGCTCTTGAGGAGTCGTGCCGTCCGCGCAAGCCCGCCAGCCACCACCACGCGCTGCTCGGGCAGAGTGCCCAGGGTCATCCCCACGTCGTCGGTCAGTCCCTCCGCTGGTGCCAGCACCAGGGTGAGTCCCGTCCCGCGTCCCATCTGGGCGAACAATGGGCCGACCCCCCAACTGGCGGGAGGGCAAACGTAGAGCAGCGGGTTGCCGCTAGTCAGTGCCGCGCGGTGGCCGGCACTGAACTCGGGCGCGAGAGACGGAATCACGGGGTTCCTCGGTTGTCAAAGATGGCGGGGGGATGGTACCCCACGCGGGGGTCGCACGCAACGGGGCCGGACGTTGACACGGCCTGCCCTGACGTCAATGCTTGCGGTCATGCTTCGGTCTGGTTGCCGTGCCGCTGCCGCTGGCCTGCTCGTGGCCGCGTCGAGCGCCGCCGCGGAGGGACAACAGCGTCCGACCGCGCGAGATCTCGGTGTCGCGGTCGGGGCGGTTGCCCGCGGGCCCCTCAACGCCATCACGGACGTCGGTGGCGTCCGGGTCGGCCATACGACCATCGCGTCGGGCGACTCCCTCAATACCGGTGTGACGGTCGTCCTCCCGCCAGGGGACAATGTCTTTCAGCGCAAGGTTCCGGCCGCCGTGGTTGTCGGCAACGGCTTCGGGAAGCTCGTTGGCGTGACGCAGATCGAGGAATTGGGGGAACTGGAGTCGCCGATCGTGCTGACGTGCACGTTGTGCGTGCACCGGGCTGCGGACGCCCTCGTGACGTATCTGCTCGGGCTGCCAGGGAATGAACTCGTCCGCTCGGTGAACGTGGTGGTTGGGGAGACGAATGACGGGTTCCTCAACGACATCCGCAGCCGTCCGGTTCAAGCGGGCGACGTACTCGATGCCATCATGCACGCCCGAGCGGGCCCGGTCGAGCAGGGGTCGGTCGGTGCGGGCCGCGGGACGGTGGCGTTCGGATGGAAGGGGGGGATCGGGACCGCAAGCAGGCAGCTGGACGATTCCTTGGGTGGATGGATGATCGGCGTCTTGACCCAGACCAATTTTGGCGGGGCACTGACGATCGGTGGTGCCCCGGTCGGGCGCGAGCTCGGGGTCAGCGATCCACGTGAGCCCACGCACCGTGGTGGACAGGCAAGGGATGACCGGGAGGGGTCGGTGATGATCGTGGTGGCCACCGACGCACCGATCGACGCGCTGGGTCTCACGCGGATGGCTCGCCGAGCCCTGGTGGGCATGGCGCGCACGGGAAGCGCGATGTCGAGCGGGTCTGGCGATTACGTCATTGCCTTCAGTACCGTATCGCGGTCGGAGTTTCCCGCCGGCGGTGGCTTGCGCGGGGCCGCCCTGAGCCCGTTCTTCGTTGCGGTGGCGGACGCGAGCGAAGAGGCGGTCTACAACTCATTGTTGCAGGCAACGGACGTGCACGGCTTCCGTGGGTTGGTACGAGCGCTCCCTGTGGATTCGACCGTTGCCATTCTCCAACGCTACGGGGTGATACCACCGTGACGGACTCGGTCTTCAATCGGTCGCGCAACGTCGGAAACCTCGAGGCGTCGGCGACGATCGCCGTCAGCCAGGAGGCGCAGCGCCGGCGAGCGGCCGGTGAGGACGTCATCGACCTGTCGGCCGGCGAGCCCGACTTTGCCACGCCGAAAGTGGCGGCCGATGCGGGTGTCAAGTCGATTCAGACCGGGCACACGCACTATCCCCCCAATGCCGGGCTCCTCGAGTTGCGGGCCGCAGCCGCGCGCAACTGGTCGCTCCTCTCCGGAGGCCGACCGGTCAACGCGGACAACATCGTCGTATCGACCGGGGCCAAACAAGCGCTGTTCAACGCGTGCTTCTGCCTGTTCGGTCCGGGTGACCGCGTGCTGATCCCGGCGCCTGCATGGGTGTCGTACGCGCAAATCACGCACCTGACGCGGGCAACCCCCGTGCTCGTTCCGGGATCGCTCGATTGGAGCCTCAAGGTTGGTGTCGACCAGCTGGAAGCGGTGCGTGACGCGCGGACCAAAGGCATCATCCTCTGCTCACCCGTGAACCCCACCGGAGCGGTGTACGCGCGTGCCGAGCTCAAGGCGATCCTCGAGTGGGCACAGGCGCACGAGCTGTGGGTTGTTGTCGACGAGATCTACCGTCGCATCCACTATGGATCCGGACCGGCTGCTTCGGTGCTGGATCTGCCTGACGAGCTGCTCGAACGCACGGTGGTGGTGTCGGGGGTCAGCAAGACGTACGCAATGACCGGTTGGAGGATCGGATTCACCCTCGCTCCGCGCGCCGTGACCCAGTCCATCGCCGCGCTGCAGTCCCATGTAACGAGCGGGGCGTCACAGCCCGCGCAATGGGCGGCGGCCGCCGCCTTAGGCGACGACCGCATCGAAGCGGATGTCGAGCGTATGGTCGAGGAGTTTCGCCATCGACGGGATCGCGTGGTCGCGCACTTTCGGCAGAACCTCCCCGGCGTCGAGTTCGTGGAGCCGATGGGAGCGTTCTACTTCTTCTTTCGGGTGGACGGGTGGTTCGCCCAAGGTGTGGACAGCGCCTTGGACTTCTGCCATCGGCTCCTGGCGGACGTCGGGGTCGCGCTGGTACCCGGTGAAGCATTCGGTGACGGTCGCTGGGTGCGCCTGTCTTATGCGGCGTCACGGAAGGAGATCGACCGCGCCCTCGATCGCATCACGGCGTTTGCGCGTGCGCTTCCCCAGCCCGAGCAACTCGGGATCGGGAAGCAAGCGGAGGCGGTATGAGAATCGGCGGACACCTCACGACGCTGGACAGCGTGCTCCAGCGGGTGACGTATCGCTGGGATACGGAGACGGACATCCTCTCGGGTTCGCTGCCGACACCTGAAGGTGGCCGAGGGTTCACCGGCTCGATCGAACTCGAGGATGCGCAGGGTGCCGTCGTCACGCTCGACCTGCAGCAGGGGGCGCTGGCGGCACTCGAGGTGGTCGTGTGGCCCGAACGCACCGAGCGACCGGGCCTCCTGCCCCCGGAGCCCCGCCGAACGGCCGCGTTTACGGTGCCGGCTCGTCCATCGCAACCGGGTATTGGCGTCATGGAAGTGGATGTGCGGATGCGGGTGGAGACCAGTGAGGATGAGTCGGTCATCCACGTCGCGCTCTCGGGCGGCACGCGGCAGGAGGCCGTGGCGCTGGCGGAAAACCTGTTGATCGAGCTGGACGGCCAAGGGGAACTCGTCGGGTTCTGGCTGCTGGACGTCCCCCCGTTCGGACCGGAGGAGTGACGTCGGCTCAACGAGTCCTGAACGGCACGGCGGGCGGGCCACCGCGCACCTCGCTGGGAACGACCCACGTCCTGACATTCGCGCGGAAAGCCGTCACCCTCTGACGATCTCGTTGCGCGCGCGGTTACGCGATCTCGTGACAGATCTGGGGGGCACGGTCACGCCGGGGCCTCCCTTGCGCGGCGCGCTCCCCCATGTCGAAGAGCCGTTCGCGAACGCGGATTACGTGGAAGATTCGGACGGCGTTCGGGCTCGGCCGGTGCGACCGTCGGGGCACTTCCCCGCGGCGGCGTTCCTGGACGGCATCCAGCGATTCGCGGTCGAGGCGCGCTTCGGCCTGGTGCCGGTCATCCGTGGCCACGTTGGTGCGGCCGTGCTGTGCCGGCGCGACGGGCACCTGGAGGTGGAAGATGCCGCGTCCGAGGACTTCCTGGTCACGGCGGCTGGGGCGCTGAATGCCACCCAGCGGAGCGGGCTTGCCGAGTTGGGCCTGCCCCTGCACGAAGTCGAGGTGGCTGAGCGGGCGCATCCGATCCTGGACGTCCAGCGCACGGCTCGCGTGGTGGAGCGCCGGCGTGAGACGCTGGAGCGACGGTTGGCCGGGAACGCTCTCGAGCGCGACCCGGAGCGGTGGCTGGTGATCGATGGGTCGGTGGGAGATTTGGGCGGCGCACGCGTGCTCGGAGTCATCAAGAGTCACGAGACGCAGTTCCTCCGAGGCACCGACCTGGAGATTGCCCTCACTCTTCCGGAAGGGCATCGCACGAGCGTCTTTGCGCGGAGTCGCGGTACGCGGGAGACGGTGTGGACGTGGTATCTTCGAATGTGGCCGTGGGAGAACCAGGACCTTCTGCACGGCCTCGTTCGCATCGAGCGGCCCCCACTCGCGCTGGTGGTGGATGAAGTCGACGCCGTCAGCGCTTGGCTCATCGCGGAACGCACGCCGCTGTCGGCGCCGGACGCTCGATGGGACCGACTCCTCTACCCGATTCATCAGGTAGAGACGTACCTGCGCGCGCAGCTCGGAGGTTGGTGGTGATCGTCATGCGGGATCGAGCACCGGTTGGTCGAGTGGTTGCCACCGAGGCGCTGCCGGCGAGCCCGCACCAGTTTCACTTCTGGAGCGCGACCGACACAACGATCGGCATCGGCGCGATTGTACGTGTCGACGGGCCGCCGGCACGGAAGGTCTACGCCGTGGTCGTGGACGCCCGGGCCTACTCGGACGTGCCGACGCCGTTGCACGATCTCATGGCGGCGGAGGGCGACCCGGAATCCCAGCCTGCCCCGACGCATCGAGCTGAGATCCGGTTGTGGACCGCTGCCGTGCTGCGCCACGAGCCCGAGGAACCGGTGCAGCCGGTACCGCTGGCGCCGGTCTACCTTGCCGATGAGGCGGATGTCGAGATGGCGCTGCGGATGGAGACGTACGTGCGCGCCGACCCTCCGGCGGGACTCCCCATCGGCGTGTATCGCGCTGGGGGCCTCAGGGTCCCGGTCGCGCTCGACGCCGCCTTTGTACTCGGACCGGAGTCCGCGCACCTGAACCTCTCGGGCATCTCCGGCCTTGCGACCAAGACGAGCGCGATCGAGTTCATGCTGGCCAGCATCTTCCAGAGGCTCCCTGCGGCCAAAGGGTCGGTGGCGGCGGTGTGCTTCAACGTGAAGGGTCCCGATCTGTGTTTTCTCGACCAGCCCGGCGAGCTCTCCGCCGACGATCGTGCGCTCTACGGCGTCGTCGGCATCGAACCGAAACCCTTCGAGCATGTCGAGTACTACGCGCCGTTCAAAGCCGACGGCGTCAACCTGAATACCCTCCGGACGCATCCGGATCTCGTCGGAGACGTGCGGCCGCTGCTGTGGGGGCTACGCGAGGTGCTCGACTACCACGAGGTCCTGCTGAGCCGGGAGGACATCGACGCCAAGGCCGACGCCTTTCTCGACTTCCTGGCGGATCGCGTCGTGGAGAAGGAGTTTCGCGACGAGTGGGGTGGGGTGCACCGGGTGCGCAGCTTCGCCGATCTCGACCGGTTGTTCCGCGCCATCTTCGACGGCATGGAGCAGGCGGCCCGGGGGGACGTGTGGCGCACACACCACCTCGCGACCATTCGCAAGGTGCGCAATCGCCTACTCAACATCTCCACCCGATGCAGAGGTCTGGTCACCGAGGATGGCACGGCGAACGATCTGCCGCTGGGGGCGTTCGAGGATCGGGCGGTGTACGTGGTGGATGTTTCCGGGATGGATCAATTGGGGCAGGACCTCGTGTTCACCCGCATCGTGTCGCAGCTGCGCGAACATCTGGAGCGCCGTGACCTCGGGGTGGACCATGTCGTGGTATTCGTGGACGAACTGAACAAGTACGCGCCGAGCGACGGGCCGGATACCTACGTGCGCAAGATGTTGTTGGATATCTCCGAACGGGGGCGTTATCTGGGGTTGGTGCTCTTCGCCGCGCAACAGTTCCGCTCGCAAGTACACCGCCGGGTCGTGGGCAACGCCGGAACGATGGTGTTCGGCCGCATGGATCTCGACGAGCTGTCGACACCGGGGTATCAGGTGTTGTCGGCAGCGACGAAAATCAAGCTCGCGACGCTCCCCAAAGGGGATTTGATGGTCCGCCATCCGCACTTCACCCAACCCGTCTTTGTGCGCTTTCCGCGGCCCGCGGTGCTGAGTGGTCCGGAAGGCGTGACCAAGTTCCCTCCGCAGGCCGACGTGCCGTTTGAAGAAGCCGTGATTCGCCAGCTCCTGCAGCTCGACCGATCCGTGCCGGAGGTACGGGTGCGCGAGGCGATTGCGGACCGAACCGAACTCGAGGTACGGCGGGCCCTGCTTGCCACCCGCCGAGCGGCCCCAGACGACGTGCTCGGATACTTTCGGGCCGCGTTGGGCCCGGCGGTGCGTCGAGCGGGTGAGGTGCTCGGTCCGGCGCACGTGGTTCCGCTCCAACAAGTGGAGGATCCCTATGGCGCATAGACTCATGTGGCGCGCCGGTGGGCTAGCGGTGCTCGTGCTCACCGCGATCGGGGCGGCGCGGTCGCTGGCTGCCCAGGCGTCCATCGTCGCGCAGTTCACCCCGACCCCCGGCGTGAGGCTGCACACTCTCGTGACCACGGAAGGGACGGCCATCATTGCCGAACGGGGTGCACCGCAGGGCAGTGGGATCTCGCTCCAATTCCGACGGCGGGAGGCGCTGACGGCCCGTGCTCTGAGCCACGAGGCCGGGGGGGTGGTGGTCGAGGTGACGCATGATTCGGTGTCGGCGCGCGCGCGGCCCGCGGGAGGATTGTGGACCGCTGTCGAGGCCGAGGCGGTGCCCGCAGCCACGGCGCGCGCATTGATCGATCGACAGCTCTCCGTGCAGGCCGTGCTGGAAGGCACGCTGCGGACGGGCCTGGTGGGCACGTTCGACATGGTGCTCCCCTCCGGGCCGATCGCGGTGGGCAGTCGCTGGACCAGCGACGTCGGGTTCCCCTTGCACGGCGTCTCCACCGTCCGAGCCGAACTCGGATTGGACGATCAGGTGAGGATCGACCGACGCCTGCTGGCCCAGGCCGACGTCGTGTTGGATAGCCTCGTGGCGCGAGGCACCGATACGCTTGCGTATCTCACTGTCTCTGGAGCGGTCACGCCCAGGACGATGGCCGGCCGGGAGCCCGCGACAAGGGGTGTCGCGGTATCCGGCGCAGTCGGCGGCTCGATGATCTGGTCGACGGGGTGGGGCACGTTCGTGTCGGGCGGTTTGCGTTCGATCGTCGTATTGGGCCTTGGAGGTGGAGTGGTGGGACAAGACCAATCGGTGCCGCTCGAGGTCCGCATCGACGTGACGACACAGTTTCAGCTGCGGCCGTAGATGGTGTCGATCGTGCTGGCCGCGTGTCTGGTGTCGGCACAGAGCGGGCCGGCCGTGCACTTGCTCCGTTTTCATCCGGCGATCGGGCTCAGGCTCACACGCGAGTTTCGGCTCGAGACCCGGGTACAAGTCGATTCGGCGGGAACGACGCGAACGCGGGAGGCGGAGGCGCGCGGGCGCATGCAGCAGGTCGCGGCACAGGGGTACGCCGGAACCACAGTGCTGCATCTTGCGTTGGATTCGGTGACGGTGCGCGAGCGCGACAACGCCATGCCCTGGTCCGACGCGCGTCCCTATGTCGGCGGGTGGCGTCAGATCGAGGTCGATGACCGCCTCACCGCGCGGGTGACCGGAGCGCAAGGTCCGCAGACGGCGACACGGCTCCTGGAGTGGATGGCGGTGGGGTTGGCGCACTTGGTCTTCCCGGAGAGGGCGGTGCGTCGTGGCGCCGAGTGGCGGCAGTGGATTCGGGTGCCGCGAGGCCTCCCCAAGCTCCCTGATGGTCCGTGGCTGGACATTCCGGTCCGCGTGGTGGTTCGCCTCGACAGCATCGCTGCGACCGATAGGGACAGCCTGTTCTATTTCGACGTGCGCGGAGAAGGAATGGCGGTCGATGCTCGAGCCGCGACGGCGCCGGACGAGCTCGGCGTGGCGGCGACCCTCGTGTGGTCCCGTGGGTGGAGCGCCTATGTCGCCCAGGCGGTGCGCATTGAGGTGGCGAGCGAGGGAGCCGCCCCGGGGGGGGACTGGGTGCGGGCGAGCCTGAGCACCGTCCTGCAATCTCGAGCGCGCTCGATACCGTGAAGCTCGCGCACCTCGCGGACGTCCACCTGGGCTTCCGACAGTTTCACCGACTCAACGCAGCGGGCATCAACCAGCGTGAGGCCGACGTGGCACGCGCGTTCCGCACCGCCATCGACGGGGTGATCGCGGCGGCGCCGGACCTTGTGGTCATCGCGGGAGATCTGTTTCACTCGGTGCGCCCGACCAACACGGCGATCCTCGACGCGTTTCACCAGTTCCAACGACTCAGAGCCGCGGTGCCACCGGCTCCGATCGTCATGGTGGCCGGCAACCACGACACTCCGCGATCGGTGGAGACCGGGTCCATCCTCCGGTTGTTCGAAGCGGTGGGGAACGTGCATGTGGTCGTCGCGGGACCGACGGAGCTGGCGTTTCCCGCACTCGATCTGACGGTGATGTGCGTTCCCTACGCGGCGTGGGGCGGGTCGGTTGCCCCGACGCTCCTTCCCACGTCGGGCGCGACACATCGCGTGGCCGTGACGCACGGCGCGGTCCGCGGCACGTTCCCCGAGCCGGCGTGGGCGGAAGACTTCGGGCCGCACTTGGAGCCTGGTGATCTCCACGCGGAACAATGGAGCTACCTGGCGCTCGGGCACTACCATGTCGCCCATCGAGTGCGGGACAATGCCTGGTATGCTGGCGCGCTCGAGTACACCAGCCCAAACGTGTGGGGCGAGCTGCGCGATGAGGAGCGAGAGGGGAGGGAAGGGAAGGGGTGGCTGCTGGTGGAGTTACGTGAGCAGACCCCCCGCGTGGTGTTCAACCCCGTCGCGCCCGCCCGGCGGTTGATCGACCTGCCGCCGATCGCGGGTGCCGGTCTCGGTCCAGCGGAGCTGGATGGGCTGGTGGCCGAGGCCGTGGACACGATCCCCGGCGGCCTCGACGGACACATCGTGCGACAGATCGTGTTCGACGTGCCCCGGCCGATCTCGCGCGATCTCAACTATGCGGGGATTCGAAACTACAAGACCCGAGCCCTGCACTACCATTTGGACATCCGGCGTCCCGCGCCAACCCGGTCGGTGGGTGTCGGCGGCCCAGGTGAGCGACAGACCCTCCGCCAACTGGTTGCGGACTTCGTGGAGCGGAGGCCGCTCGATGCCGAGGTCAGTCGGTCCGAGTTGGTCGCGCTTGCCGGACAGTACATGGACGAGGTGAATCGCGACGAGGACCGCGCCTGATGCGGCTCCACCGCATGCGACTGCTCAACTTTCGACAACACGTCGACACCGAGATCGACTTCGGTGCTGGGTTGACTGCGATCATCGGCCCGAACGGCGCGGGCAAGTCCACGTTGCTGGAGGCGATCGGCTGGGCGCTCTACGGCAATGTGGCCGCTCGGGGCACCCGAGACTCCATTCGGTACAGCCGCGCACCGGCGCGGACGGCGGTGCGCGTCGAAGTGGATTTCGCGCTCGGCCCGCATGACTTCAGGGTCGCTCGGACGTTGTCCTCCGCGGAGCTGTATCAAGATCGGCACGCGCAGCCCATCGCCAACTCGCACCAGGAGGTGAGCGCCCGGGTCGAACATCTGCTCGGGATGTCGCGCGAAGAGTTCTTCAGCACCTACTTCACTGGACAAAAGGAACTGGCCGTCATGGCGGCCATGAAGCCGGTGGAGCGTGGTCGGTTCTTGTCCCGCGTGCTGGGGTACGAGCAGCTGCGCGAGGCGCAGGACCGCGTGCGCCAGCGCCGGCGCGAAATCAGCGCGGAGCTGCAGGGATTGGAAAAGGGTTTGGCGGATCCGGGGGAGCTGGAGGCAGAACGGGTGCGGGCGGCGGAGCGGGTGACCGAGGCAGAGACGGCGTTGCGTGAGGCTCGCGATCGTCACGTGGCTGCTGCCCAGGAGCTGGAGTACGAGGGGCCACGGTGGACGCAGGCCGTGCAGCAACGCGAGCGGGCACTGTCGCTGGATGGCGAGCGACGCGTTGCGGAACGCGATGTTGGCGAGGCGCGGCGCGCGTTCGAGCGGATTGACCGCGACCTGGCTGAGGCCCTGGCCGCCCGAACCGAGTACGAGTCCCTCGCCCCGGACTTGGCAAGGGTCGAACCGCTGCGGGTTGAGCTCGAGCGTCTCGAGCGCGAGGCGAAGAACGCCGGACGCCGGCGGGCCCTGATGGGGCAGCTGAGCGAGGTTCGCGGGCAGGAGGAACAGCTGCGGGAGCGGCTGGCGCGACTGGGGAACTGTGATGCGGCGTTGGAGGGGGCGATCGCGTCTCGCGAGGCTGCCCGTACCGCGCTCAAGGCCGCTGAGCGCTTGCGGGACGACGCGCACACCGCGTGGGTTCGGGACCGGCAGGATGCGCAGACGCAGCACCTCACCCTGAGAGATCAGTATCGCGACCATCGCGAGCATCGCCACACGTTGGTGGAGGCCGGCGAGGATGGAGAGTGTCCGATTTGCAAACGGCCGCTCGGGCAGGTATTCGGGGAAGTGCTTGACACGCTCGACCGGCAGATGGAGGAGATCGAGGTTCGCGGGAAGTACTTCAAGCGTCGTCTCGATCAACTCGAGAGCATACCCAGTGAGGTGGTGGAAGCCGAGCAGGCGGTGACCGACGCCACCGCCGGGGTCGAGGAAGCGGTGCGTGAGGTTGCGCGCCGCGAGGATCGAATACGCGAGCGGGACGCCTTACAGGCCGACCTGGAGCGGGCCGCGGCACGCGCGGTGGATCTGGGCACGGAAGTGGAACGATTGCCGGAGGCCTACGATTCGGAGCGTCACGACGTGGCCCGTGCGGAATTGCGGGCCCTCGAACCGCTGAGGCATCGTGCGGCGGCACTCGAAGGCCAAGCGGCCCGAGCCGAAGGCCTCGTGGCCGAAGCGGAGGCGGCGGAACGTACGCTGTCGGAGCGTGAGACGCGGTACCAGGAGCTGCAAAGGGTGCTCGCCGATCTCGGGTTCGACGAAGTGCGCTATGAGGCGGTACGGGTGGCCTACGAGTTGGCGGCGCGCGCGGCGCGTGAGGCCGAACTCACCGTCGCCTCCACCGCGGCGGACGCCAAGGCCGCTGGGGAGCGGCTCGCCTCGGCGGAGCAACGGCTCAAGGAGCGGGCCGCGAAGGCGGGGCGCGTGCGCGAATTGGGAGCTGCGGTGCGGCTCCACGAGGAACTCGATCGTGCGCTCGGTGACCTGCGCAGCGCCCTCAACAGCGCTATGCGTCCGGAGCTGGCCGAGCGAGCGTCGGCGTTCCTGGACGCGCTCACCGACGGCCGGTACCCCGAGATCGAATTGGACGAGCAATACAACGTGCTGGTGGTCGAGGATGGGCGTGGCAAGCCGGTGATCTCCGGGGGAGAGGAGGATTTGGCCAACCTGGCCCTGCGGCTCGGCATCAGTCAGATGGTTGCCGATCGCGCGGGTCAGCCCCTGTCCCTGTTGGTACTCGACGAGATCTTCGGGAGTCTCGACGAGCGCCGGCAGCAAAGCGTCATCGAGCTGTTGCGGGCGCTCGCCGACCGGTTCCCGCAGGTGGTGCTCATCACCCACATCGAGGCGGTGCGCGAAGGGGTGGATCGAGTCATCCGCATCACCTTGGACGAGTCACGAGGCGCGGCCGTGGTACTGGACGAACAGGGGATAGGCGATGTGGCAGCCTGAACGCGTGCTTGAGGGTCCGCATCCGGCGAGCGTGGAGGACATTCCCGCGTTGAACCGTGTGTTCTCCGACGCGTTCACCGATCGCTATCGTCGCGACGGGCTGGTCGGCGTTCGCGTGCCGCAGTTGAACCCGGCTATCTGGCGCTATGCGATCGACGACGCCGGACCCGGAGCGATGGTCTGGTATGATACCGCGCGCGAATTGGTGGCCTTCAACATCGCGCACTGTTCCGGTCGAGAGGGGTGGATGGGCCCCCTTGCGGTCCGGACTGATCGCCAGGGGGAGGGCATCGGTCGCGTGATCGTCCAAACCGCCGTGGACTGGTTGCGGGAGCGCGGAGCGTCGACCATCGGGCTCGAAACGATGCCCCGCACGGTCGAGAACATTGGGTTCTACTCACGGCTCGGCTTCGTGCCCGGGCATCTCACGGTTACGATGACCCGCGAGGCGGGCTCGCCGCATGCCCCCGATACGTCGCATCTTGCCGACGGTGGTGCGGCGGAACGCACCCGCCGTATTACAGAGTGCCGCGCGGCGCTGCACCACGTTGCGCCGGGGTATGACTTCTCGCGCGAACTCGAGCTCACCCAGACCATCCGCGTCGGTGACACGGTGATAGTGGAACAGGCCGGCGAGGTGCGCGGGTTCGCTCTCTACCATGCCGTGCCCCTCGCGGATATCCGTTCCGGCGATGAGCTACGGGTCCTGAAGCTGTTTGCCGACGGCACAGACGCGTTCGAGTCGTTGCTCACGGGCCTGGAGTCCGCCGCAGCGCGTCACCACCTCCACCGGGTGGCGATTCGATGCCAGACCGGGTTTCAGGATGCCTACCGTGCGCTGATCGGGCGGGGGTACCGTGTTCGCTGGACCGACCTGCGCATGACGCTGGTGGACTACGCGGAACCAGCAATCGGTGCGAGCGCCGTGGTATTTTCCAACTGGGAGATCTGACTACTCCTTGCGGCGCAGCGGGTCGGCGTCCACGATCGCCTTGGCCGCGAGGAGGACCGATGCGGCCAGGAGGACATGGATCCAGCCGCTCGCGATGGCGAGCCCGAAGGCGAGGCCAATCCAGAAGACGAAGGCGACAACAGCAAGCGCGGCGGACCATGACATGGATCGGTTCCTCGAGTTACGAGTGACTTGCTTGACGCTGCATTGTTCGCGCGTCATATTCGCGCCAATTCGCGGGGGCGAAGAGCAACATTATTGAGCCAACAAGTCCGGCAGCGTACTCGCGTGCAGCGGCTCAGGTCAGGCCCCCTGTGTGGGGGAAGGCCGCGGCCGCAGCTCGAGCACGGTACCTTTGGAGTCGGGCTTCAATAATCCTCTTCGCTCCCGCGTTTCTTGCCTCGCGGTACGAACACGCCCGCGAAGATACTGAGGGCGGCGAACCCCAACAACCGCAGTCGGAAACCGTCAGGGCCGGCCTGTTGGTCCGGTCCGGGGCGTCAGCTGCGTGGAGGTGTGTGTGACGGATATGACCCAAAATGCGCTCGAGGATCTCGTACGCAGCGAACTTGCCCTGCTCGGTGAGGATCCCAAGCGTGAGGGGCTCCTGCACACGCCGCGTCGGGTCGCGACCAGCCTGCGCTGGTTGACGTCGGGGTACCAGGATTCTCCCGAGGACGTCGTACGCGCTGCGGTATTCGCCGGAGCGCACGATTCGATGGTTCTCGTGCGCGACATCGAGCTCTATTCCCTGTGCGAGCACCACATGCTGCCGTTCTTTGGCAAGGCGCACGTGGCGTACCTGCCGCAGGGCAAGATCATCGGACTCTCCAAGATTCCCCGGTTGGTCGATGTGTTCGCCCGGCGCCTGCAGGTGCAGGAGCGACTCACCGATCAGGTGGCCGACGCGCTCATGGATGCATTGGCTCCGCTGGGGGTAGGAGTCGTCATCGAGGCCTACCACCTGTGCATGATGATGCGCGGCGTGCAGAAACAGCATTCCAAGACCGTCACAAGCGCGCTGCGCGGAAGCTTCCTCGAGGGCGCCACGCGCGACGAGTTTCTGCGGCTTGCACACGGCGGATCGTGGATGGACTGAGGACCCGTGTTCATCGAGGTAGCGGAGTTGCTCCGGTGCCCGGCCGGGCACCCCGCCACGCACCACTGCGTACTGCTCCCGACCCGGATCGAGGCGCGTGTCGTGTGGGAGGGCATGATCGGGTGTCCGGTGTGTGAGACCGAGTATCCGATCGTCGACGGGGTGGTCATGTTCGGTCCGGCGCCGGCGCCGGCGGTGACGCCTAGCGCCCTTCCCGACCCCGAGGCGCTTCACGCCTTCCTTGGGCTCACGACGCCCGGCGGGGTCGTGGTACTGCTCGGCGCCGTCGCTGAGGCTGCTCCCGCGCTGGGCGCGCGACTGGACGGTGTCCATATCATCACACTCAACGGACCGGCGTCCGTTGCTGGCGCGAGCGGAGTCACTCGACTGGTATCCGGCGGTGGGATCCCCCTCCGTGATGGAGTCGCGCGCGCGGTGGTCGCGGACGCCACCCATGCGGCGTCGGTGTGGACGGTGGATGCCGTACGGGTCGCACAGAGTGGGGCACGCGTAGTGGTGCTGGCGACGCAGCCCACGGTCCCCGACTGTGATGAACTGGCGTCGGCGGCGGGCGTGTGGGTTGGAACGCGGCGCCCCCCTCGCAGCCAGATTGTCCCGCTGCGTCAGTCTTCGTAGAGCGCGTCGATGCGGTCACGGTAGTGCTCCTCGACGACCCGGCGCTTCACCGAGAGCTTCGGCGTCAATTCGCCGCTCTCGACCGTGAAATCGCGATCCACCACCAGCAGTTTCTTGGGCATTTCGTAGTTCGCGAGCCCGCGAAGAGTGCCCATCACCTCGGTTTCGATCTTCGCGACGACATCCGCCTGTTGTAGGAACCCCTCGTCGTCGACACCGAGCAGTCGGCGTGCCTCGGCCCAGGCGGCGAGGGCCTCCCGGTTGGGAACCACCAGCATCACCGGGAACTTCCTTCGGTCGCCGAGCATGACCGCGTTCACGACGAACTTGTTCGACTTCACGAGGTTCTCGATCGGCTGCGGGGCGATGTTCTTGCCGCCGGCGGTGACGATGATGTCCTTCTTGCGATCGGTAATCGTCAGAAACCCGTCGTCGAGCGTTCCCACGTCTCCGGTGCGGAACCACCCCTCGTCATCGATGGCCTCCCGCGTGGCGTCGGGACGGTTCAGATATCCTCGCATCACGTTGGGGCCGCGGACCAAGATTTCGCCGTCCTCCGCGATGCGGACCTCGACGCCGGGGACCGGCCGTCCGACCGAGCCGATGCGCAGGTCGTTCAGGGTGTTCACCGCGATGAGCGGCGAGGTCTCGGTCAGTCCATACCCCTCAAGAACGGGCATGCCCGCGGCGAAGAAGAACTTGGCGATCTCGGGATTGAGCGCCGCGCCTCCCGAGATGAAGTAACGGATCCGTCCCCCAGTCCGCTGCCGGAGCTTGCCGAACACCAGCCGGTCGGCGATGGCCTTCCGTGCCGCCAGCCCCTTGGGGATCCGCGCGCCACCCAGGACGAGCGCGCTCCATGCCTCACCCTGGCGGCGGGCCCAGAAGAAGATCCGGCGCTTGAGCGCCCCACCGGACGTCGCGTTGTCGAGCACGCGGGCGTAAATCTTCTCGAACAGGCGCGGAACCGCGAGCACGAGTGTGGGCCTGACCTCGCGTAGATTCGCCGCCAGCTGCTCGATGCCTTCGGCGTAATTGATGGTGGCGCCGCCATGGAACATCGTATAATGGCCCGCCATGCGCTCGAAGCTGTGTGACAGCGGAAGCACGGACAGGCAAGCGTCATCCGGGCCGATGGCGTGGACCCGAAGGGCGCCCACGACGTTGGACGTGAAGTTGCCGTGGGTGAGCATGACGCCCTTGGGCGGACCGGTCGTCCCCGACGTGTAAATCAGGGTCGCCAGGTCACCGGGTTCAACACGGAGGGCGTCCTCGCGATACGACGGGTAGTCGCTCTCCACCGCTTCACCCTGTCGTAAGAGCTCCCGAAAACTCCGCAACCCCTCTGCCACCATGGACTCGCGGGGATCGAACACGATGACGTGCTTGAGCTGCGACAACGTGTCACGGATCGCCGCGATCTTGTCCAGCTGTTCTGCATCGTCGACGAAGATCGCCTTCGCCTCCGAATCCTTCAGCAGGTATTGGATGTGGGACGCTGGCAACGTGGGATAGACCGGGACGTCGGCGCATGCGATCGTGAGGCACGCGAAATCGGCGATAGCCCATTCCGGGCGATTGTGCGAGAGAATGGCGACCCGATCTCCTGGTGCGATGCCCAACGCCCGCAGTCCGAGTGCCGCGTGCTTGACCTGTCGCGCGAGTGCTTGATGGGTGACGTCACGCCACGTGCCGTCCACCTTGTGCCGTACGGCGGCGCGTTTGGTCCCGTACCGCTCGACCGCGTGGAAGAACAACTGGTTCAGCGTCTCAGGCGTTTTCACCACGGCGGCTACTCCTGCTCGAAGTACACCACGAAGCGAACCGGGGAACCGGCGACCGTATCTCCCGTCGCCGTCAACGCGATCGCTCGCACCACCGCGCTGTCCACAGCGGTGTTCCGGCGCAGCAAGGTCGCCGCCGCGGTCCCACTGGCGTCGGACCGAGACAGCACCGTTCCCGGCTCGTCGCTGGGAACCGAATCGCGCGGTGCGAGCGCGAGATCACCGGCGGCGGCCGGCTCGAAGATCGCGAACCGCACGACCTTGCCGGCCAGGGGTACGCTATCGCCCGGAGACGACGTGAGGTCGACGACCCGGACCGTGAGCGGTGCCGACGTCGTGTCGCCGGTCGCCACCGTGAAACGCAACGAATCGCCAGGCAAGAGGAGATCGGGGCGGCCCGTCACCACGACCGTGACCGCCGCCTGCAGCTTCTCGATCTTGGCGATGACCTTGCCCTGGCCTGGCGCGAGCGCCGTCACGACCCCCGAGGAGTCGATGGTGAACGTCGTGGCGCCGCTGTCCACGTCGATCCGTTCCCACACGATGACCGCCTCCGGAAGGGTGTCGCCCGAGGCGCTCACGGCGCGGGCACGGAGCTGGCGTGCCTCGCCCACTTCGATGGAGACCGTTTTTCCGTCGACGAGGTCGAGCGCGGCGATCCGGCCGAGGTCGAATAAGCCGGCGCAGGCCACGGTGCTTGCCGCCGCAACGATGAGTCGCTTCAGGGCGTTGCGGTCCCACGCTCGCCGGTGAGTTCGGCCAGCGCGCTGCGTGCGTGTTCGGTCCATTGCTCGGCGTCGGGGCCCCGTGGAGCACGCTCGAGGAACGCCCGAAGGTGCGTTGCGGCGGTATCGCTCTCACCCCGCCTGATCAGCAAGAAGGCCAACCCGTAGTGCGCCCCGGCGAGGTCCGGGTCCAGCTCCAGAGCCCGGCGGTAATGCCGGATGGCGTCTTCATGCTGATTGGTCTTGGTGAAGGCGATCGCCATGTTCTGAAGCACCCGGGGACTGGCTGGCTGATCCCGCAGCGCGAGCCGGTAGGACGTCAACGCGGCCTCGTAGTCGCCCTGCCGTTCCAGCGCGAGCGCCTCGTTGAGATAATCGAGGCGCTGTGGCTGGAGCACGGGCTCGCGGCGTCCGAAAAGGCGTTTCCAGAACCCCATTCAGCCGTCAAGATAACGGCCTCTCGGTCCGGAGCCTAGCCAGAGCCCGCCGCGGTTGTTCGGCGGGCGCCCGCACGGTATATCTGCTGCTATGGATTCTGGGTTGAGCGGTGCCGGCCGCAGTGTGATGGAGATTGACTGGGGGTTCTTCGGCGAACTCTGTCGCGGATTGGCGTTGCGGATCGCGCGGGACTACGATCCGGATGTCGTGCTGGGAGTGACCAAGGCCGGCGTGATCCCCGGCGTCGTGGTTGCATCGATCCTCGGCTGTGACTTCGCGGCGCTGTCGATCACGCGCGCGCCGGGTCGCCGGCAACCGACGTTGCTGGACGAACCCTCCATCGTGGTCGCCGGGCGGCGGGTGTTGATCGTCGACGAAACCTGCGATTCCGGCGCGACCTTGCGACTTGCGGTGGCGACGGTCCGCCGATTGCAGCCGCTCGAGCTTCGCACAGCCGTGTCGTTCACCACGGGGGCCTACGTACCGGATTATCACGCGCTCGCGACCGAGAGCCTGATCATCCTGCCCTGGGATCGGGATGTGGTGGTAGACGGAGAACTGGCGCCGCGGCCGGAGTACGCTGCCTGGCTCGCCGCCTCGCCCCCACGGGACTAGGACGCGGAGGCCCCGGACGCGTTCGCGAACACTTCCGTGAAATCGCGACCTTCGGAGACGGCCTGATACACGGCGTCCAGGATCACCGGTGCGCCCGCGACGAAGCGGCAACGAGCATCGCCCCGCGTGCGGCACTCGACCTCCATGATCGCCAACGGCTTGCCGCCGGCCATTCTCGTCAGGAAATCGGCAAGCAGGCCGGCCGTAAAGTGACAACTGGGGAAGTCGCGTGCCTCCGTCGAGACCGCTTCCGCCCAATTGGTGGAGATGAGTGCCAGCCCGCTCTCACCGAGGCGATCGACCCGGACGTCGCCCCATCCGAGCTTGCTGAAGAACGCGGCGAGAACGTCACCCAACGCTTCGGCGTCCAGCGCGTCAGGACCGTCCACGCCCGCGAACCCTGGGAGCCACTGCTGGAAGGCCCCGTACATCTCTTCACCTGCGGCACTGCCGATCTCTTGCAACCGCTCCGCACCTCGTTGGCCGAGATCACTGAGGAGAGTCGCGCGCGCAGTGTGGAGCGCCTGCTTGCCGATCCCGACGACGCCGCTGGGGTGTGAGGCTTCGAGCATGAGCATGTGAGGGCTAGAGTCGCGTCAAATTAGGGTTGCTCCGGAGGCCAACGCAAGCTCAGCGCGCTTTGGCTCTCTTCAGCGAACACTGCAATGGCGATCTCGACGAGACGGTCCAATTCCTCGCTGGTGGTCGTCGAGAGCGTCTCCGGGCCGCCCGCCGAGGTCGTCTGGAGCAAGCGGAGGAGGAAAGCGAGCATGAGCCTGTGACGCGTCTCCAACCGCCGCGCCTCGGTGGAGGTGTCTTCCTGTCGATCCACGGCCGCGGCATAAGACGTCGCCGCGTGCAGCGCCTTGGCCGTGAGCCCGGCGACGTGATGAATGAACTGGATGTCCGTCTGCGAGAAGCGGGGCCCGTGCTCGAACGTGCGGAGAAAGATCACGCCAAAGGGTCCGTCCGGACCGGTCATGGGAACCACCGTGATGCTCCGCACATGACGCGACCGGAGGATTCCCTGCACATGCTTAAGCCGGGCGTCGGCTTGGACGTCGGTGATGAACACCATCTCCCCGGTCTCGAGGGCTTCCCGCACTTCAGGATACCGGTCCAGCTCGACGTCCCACTGGCGGATGGACGGATCTTCGTAAGAGGCGACCAGGCGAGCGGTGCGGCCCGCCGACGTCGCGAGGAAGACGGCGCAACGATCGAGACCGAACTGATCGCCGAGCCTCCGGGTGACCACCTGCAAGATGTCGACGAAGTGAAGGCTGCCCAGGATCTCCTCGAGCAGTCCGACCGTGGCGCGGAGTCGGCGGTTGTCGTTCTCCAACTGCTCGATCCGAGGGTCGTCGGGACCACCATCGGGGGTATCGGAGGGATGCGGATCCATCGTCTGCATAGCCATCGCCGCAGAATGTTGACGGGGTCGACGCTCGATCGTCAAGCGGCTAGGTTCTGCCCAACATCTTGACGGAAGCGATGTGTCATGCGCACTCGACTCGTATTTGCCCTCGTGTTCGCCAGCGCTCCGCTGCACGGTCAGTTGGCCGTTCCGCCGGCGCCGGAGCCAGTAGAGCAGTTGCCGGGGTTCGGGCGTCCCGTGCCCATTGAGGAGGTTCGGGCCCGCCGTCAGGCGCTGCTGGAGCAGATCGGCCCCGGTGTGGTGCTCCTTCCGGCCGCGCGACGCGCGAGAATCGATGAGTTGGTCATCCAAGACAATGACTTTCGGCAAGACGACTACTTCTTCTATCTCACCGGTCTGGAAACCGAGGACGCGTGGCTGCTGCTGAGCGTGGCGGGCGGTGAGAGGGGCGAGACCCTGTTCTTGCCGGCGCGGGTTCCCCAACGGGAAACCTGGACCGGCAGGCGCCTTGGGCCCGGGCAGGACGCGGTGGCCCTGAGCGGGATCGGCGAGGTGCGTGAGTTGCAGCAGGATTCCCTCAGGAGCGCGGTCCTCGCGGCGCTGCACCGCACGGGGGGGCCGCTGTACTTGGTGATGCGGGGGGCGATCGACGGGCGTGGCGAGCTCGAGCAATGGCGTGCGGGGTGGCCCGATGTCCGCGACGCCACGTCGATCATCAATGGCATGCGCGCGGTCAAGGACGCCGCTGAGATCGCTGCCCTGCGTCGCGCAATCACCATTACCGCGCAGGCGCACCGGGCGGCGATGCGGGAGATGCGTCCGGGGATGCGCGAGTACGAGGTCGAGGCCGTCATCGAGTACACCTTCCGCCGCCACGGGGCGGACCGGGTTGCGTTCCCGTCCATCGTGGGGAGCGGTCCCAACAGCACGACGCTGCACTATGACGTGAATCGCCGGACGATGGCGGCGGGAGATCTGGTCGTGATCGATATCGGCGCCGAGTACGGGCAGTACGCGGCCGACGTCACGCGGACCGTACCCGTCTCGGGGACGTACACACCGCGCCAGCGCGCCGTGTACGAGCTGGTTCTGGCGACGCAACAGACGGCCATCGATTCCGTGCGGCCGGGCCTGACACTCAGGGAGCTCGGTGCGATCGCCACGCGGTTCATGCGGGAGCACAGTACGGGAGTCTGCCCCGGAGACGACTGCACGCCATATTTCAATCACGGCTTGAGCCACTGGCTTGGGATGCGGGTGCATGATGTCGGTGGACGCGTCCCGCTGGCGCCCGGCATGGTCTTCACGATCGAGCCCGGCATCTACCTTCCGGATGAGCAGCTCGGGGTCCGGATCGAAGACGACATTTTGGTGACGACCACCGGAGCGGAAGTGCTGTCGCGCGGCGCACCCCGCGCGGTCGATGACATTGAGGCTCTCATGCGTTCCGAACGCGGCGAGCGTGGGAATGGAGGATGGTGATGTTTCGCAAGGGACGAGAGGATCGTGAGCAGTCCGAGGATGTGATCGCGACCGAGACCGACGAAGAAGGGGAGGTCACCCAGGCACAGACGTCGGGACTCGTCGGGTTCATCGGCGGGGTCATCGTTGGAGCGCTCATCGGTGCCGGTATTGCGCTGCTGATCGCGCCCGAGCGCGGCGCCGTCACGCGCCGACGCATCCGCCAGAAACTCGAACATGCGTCCGATGAAGCGATGGACCGTCTCGAGGACATCAAAGACGACGCGGGACGACGACTTCGCCGGGGACGCCGGCGTGTCCGGCGCCAGCGCACGCACGTGGCCGACTAGCGGTCCTCGCGCTCCCGCAGGCGCGAGAGGAGTTCGGCGGCCTCCCGCTGGTAGAGCGGATCCAGGACGTCGGTGGTCGGCGCCAGCGACGCGGCGCGTTCCAGCTGGGTGATGGCGTCGGCGGGTCGGTCGGTGTCCGCATAGATCTCGCCGAGCTCGCGCCGGTGAAACACGTGCTCCGGGCGAATGGCCACGGCACGCTCGAGATGGGCGGTGGCCGAGTCCCAGTTCGCGATGGCCATGAAATCGGCTCCCAACAGCGTGCGGGCGAGAAAGCGCGTAACGCCCGAAAGGCGGAGGACCTCCGCGTGCCACGCGCCCATCACGTGATGCGCCCCGTCGTGATCGGGGTCCAGCTCCAGCGCCCGCGCCGCGGCTGAGTAGATCTCGCGACCGAATTGCACGCGCTCTTTGCCACCCTTGGTGCGAGAGAGTTGGCCGAGCGCCAGGGCCAACGCGAAGTGTGCGTCGGCGAGCGTCGAATCGAGCCGCACCGCCAGTCTTGCGTAGAGCGTGGCGACGTTATAGAGCGAATCACGCCGTGCTGCCGTGCGGCGGTCCTGCAGCTGCTTGGCTACGTCGACTTGCGAGCGGGCGAACCGCCAGGCCGCGTCGGCCGAGGATTCGAGCGCGAAGGCCGCGCGGTAGTGCTCGAGCGCCGCGGCGGGATCCAACGCGTGGTGTAGACTGTCGCCGGAGGCAAGGTGGTCGTGCGCGGTCTGAGCAGCCACCGGAGCCGACACCGCAAGAGTTGCGACAGCCAAAGGGAGCAGGCGCATCGTACGAGATCCAGGGATCGAGGGAGACACAGGCGGCAAATGTCGGTTCCCGCATCGATCGTGCGCAAGCGCCTTGGGACGCCACACCTGCCGGGCCCCGGCGACACTCAAGACCACATGCGGTCAGGGCTGTGGAGCGCCCGGCCCCCAGTCGGGAACCTCCTCGGCAGCCTCATCCGGCGTTGCGAACGCGTCCACATCTCGCACCTCTCGCTCGGCCTTGTCGAGGATGTCGCGATCGATCTCCGTGGGACCGGCCAGTGGCCGGTTGCGCCTCGCCAGCCACGCGACGACGCCCCCGAGCACGAGGAGTACGAAGACGGTCGATATCGGTGTCATTCCCGCGCCACGGGACGAGCGGTGACTAGGCCGTCAGATCGTCGAGGGGGTCGTCGGCGCGCACCAGGACGAGAATGGCTGCCTGGGGAACGACCAGGTATCGCTTGTCCTCAAACGTGATCTCCACCGCGGCCTTGCGGAAGAACAACGCGTAATCGCCCACGTCAGCCTGCATCGGGACGTACCGCGTCTCGCTGGCGGTTTGCTTCCATGGCTCTTCGTCGACTTCCGTGGGGGCGGACAGCGGCGTGCCGGGGCCGGTGGCGACGATCCGGCCACTTTGCACCGCCTTCTGATCAATCGCTGTGGATGGCAGGTAGAGGCCGACGTTCGTGCGCTCCTCGCCCTCCTGCGGCGCGATGAGAACGCGATCGCCAACAACGACCAGGCGCTTGCGCGGCTCGCTCATGACGGGAATCAACACTGCCGCGGGGCCGTGCGCCAGGTCGAGTGAATCAGTCGCTCAGCTGTCGCAGAACGGCGAGTGGCGCACGACGCAGCACGTCACGGCTGCTGGTGGCGCCGATGAGCATCGTGAGGCCGACCGCTCCGCCCGCGAAGGCCAGCACCTGGGCGACAGGAACGGTGATCTCCAACTCGAAAAAGAACCGCACTAAAGACCAACCGGACGCGAGTCCCAGCACACTCCCGGTCACCGCCGAGAGCATTCCGAGAGCTGCGTATTCCGCGAGCAGTACCGTGCGTACCTGGTGCCCGCGTGCCCCCAACGTGCGCAGCAAGACGCTTTCCCGCAGCCGCTGGAAGCGCGACGTCGCCACGGCCCCGATCAGCACGATGATACCGGTGGCGAGGCTGAACAGCGCCATGAACCGGATGGCGAGGGTGACGTTGGAAACGATGCGGTCCAACGCCTGCTGCACGGACGCCAAATCGATGATGGAGACGTTGGGAAACCGGCGGACGATATCGCGCTGCACTCTTGCACGTGCAGCCTCGTCAACCTGCCGAACGAGTGCCACCACGGTCTGTGGGGCCTCGTCGAGGACACCGGGCTCGAACACGAAGAAGAAGTTGGTCTCGAATCGCGCCCAGTTCACGCGCCGCACGCTCGTGATCACCGTCTCAACTGAAACCCCTTGGACGTCCCAGGTGAGACGATCGCCGAGGCCGACGTGAAGCTCGGCGGCGATGTCCTCCTCAATGGACACCCGCGCGGGTGAAGCCGAATCGCGTGGCTCGGTCCACCAGGTCCCCGCGACGAGTTTCTCCGTCTCGGTGAGCGACGCACGATAGGTGTGGCGGTATTCTCGGCGGAGCGCCCACCGATCCGGCGGGTTCGGGTCCTGCGTGAGCACATCGGCGATCGGTACGCCGCGGAGGGCTTCGATGCGTGCCGGAATAATGGGCGTCACCTCGCGCAGTTCGCTCCGCGATGCCTCGAGCATCGCGACGACGGAATCGCGTTGGTCGCTCTGCACGTCGAACAGTACGAGATTCGGTCGCTGCGCGTCGGGATCCACCGTCAGCTGTGTGATCAGACTGTGCTGAATGACACCCACGGTCGTCAGGAGGAAGATCCCGAATCCCGCCGCCAGCGTCACGGCGATCGTCTGGTTGTGGGGGCGAAAGAGGTTGGCCACTCCCTGACGCAGTGCATACGGCGCGGTCTTAGGGAAGAAGCGCCGGGCGGCGCGGCGCAGCAAGAGCGCGAACACCCACAGGATGGCAATCGTCGCGGTAACCCCCGCGCCGAACGCGAGACCCGCGATCCAGTGGGGTGCTTGCCACACACTCAGTCCGATCGCCAGTCCGACGAGGGCGAAGATGACACCCCAGCGCGCCCGATCGCGATACCACGCCCCGAGATCCTCCACGTCGTGACGCAACGCCCGGAGCGGCGACACGTGTCGGATCGCCAACAGCGGCAGCAGCGCGAAGAGCATCGCGACGCCCACGCCTAGCGCAATGCCGCCGCCGACGGTCGCGAGCGAGAGCCGCGGCGTGATCCGCACCGGGAGGAACTCGACCAGGACCCGCGGGAGTGCGAGCTGTACCCCCACGCCGAGCGCGGCGCCCAGCGTCGCGCCAACCAGCCCGAGCCCGCCGGCTTCGATCAGATAGGTGGTGAAGGCCGCGGCGCGCGTCGCGCCCAGGCAACGCAGTGTCGCCACCGTGGGAAGTTTGCTCGACACGTACACGTGGATGGCGCTGGCGACCCCAATACCGCCCAGCAGCAGCGCAATGAGCCCCATCAAGCCCAGGAACCGGGCCTGCGTGTCGAGCACCTCGGTGAGTTCCTCCTCGCGTTCCGCCACCGTATCGAAGCCGACCCGCCAGGCACGGAGCTGCTCGTTATGGGTGTTGAGAAACCGATCTGCCTCTCGCGCGTCATCCACCCTGATGTACATCGTGTACCGCACAAGACTGCCGAACTGCACGAGCTGGGTTGCGTCGAGGTGCGTCGCGTCGACGAACGCACGCGGCCCGATGGCGGTGAAGAAGCTCACCTCACCCGGCACGCTGCGTAGGACGCCGGTGATGCGGAAGCGAGCCTCGCCAATGGACACCGAGTCGCCGACCTCCGCGCCCAGGTACACCAACAGCGCCGGGTCCACGATCACGTGGCGTCCCGCCGTCAACTCGTGCCACGCGGTCGCCGGCTCCGTCTCGATGGCGCCATAGAACGGATAGCCGGCCTCCACCGCTCGCAACTGGGCGAGGCGCGTTGCGCCGGAACGCTCTGCCAGGATCATGGAACCCAGCGTGGTGAGACGCGCGCGATCGGCGCCCGCGCTCACGAGGGAATCGACCACCCGCTCGAGCGAGTCGGGAAAGGGAGTGCGGGACCGCAGTTCGAGGTCTGCGCCCAACAAGGCCCGTGACTCCGCGCGCACGGCGCGTTGCAGGTCGAGTCGGTATGCGTTGATCGCGACCAGAGCGGCAACGCCGAGCGTAATGGCACCGACGTACAGACCCAGCCCCCCGCGGCTCGCGCGGCTCTCCCGTCGCGCCATGGTCAGACTGAACCGCCAGTTCATCGAGCCGTCATCGTATGATCTTCCACGATCCGGCCCCCGCGGAGCCGCACGATGCGATGGGTGCGCTCCGCCAACGCCTGGTCGTGAGTCACCAGCACCAGCGTGGTGTGCCGCTCCTCATTGAGATTCACCAGTAGATCGATCACGGCGGCGCCCGTCTCGGCGTCGAGATTCCCCGTCGGCTCGTCGGCGAACAAGATGCGCGGCTCGTTCGCAAACGCTCGCGCCAGCGCGACGCGCTGCTGCTCGCCTCCGGAGAGCTGCGCGGGGTAGTGGTGCCTGCGCTCGGCAAGCCCGACACGCGCGAGGAGATCAGCCGCACGTTCCACGGCGTGCGCACCACCGCGCCCGCGGAGTTCCACCGGCACCAACACGTTCTCCAGCGCGGTCAGCGTCGGAATGAGTTGAAACGTCTGGAACACGAAGCCGATCCGCTGGGCCCGGAGCGTTGCACGCTCATCTTCCGACAGGCTCGCGAGATCCACGCCGTCCAGCCGCACCGATCCCCGCGTCGGGCGGTCGAGGCCGGCCAGCAAACCCAGTAACGTCGTCTTTCCGCTTCCCGACGGCCCGATAATGGCCAGAGATGCCTCCGCCGGAACATGCAGGTCGATGTCGGTCAACACGGTCAGTGGCCGCCCGCCACTCGTGTATGTTTGTTCGAGGTTTCTCGCGATGATCATCATGACTCAGAAGATACACGCAGGGGTGATGGCGGTCGCCTTGGCGGTCGGATGCACCGGGGGAGATGGCGCGCCCGCCGCCGAACCGGCGCGGAACGAGCGGCGTTTGGCCGCGCTCCCCGCCCGAAACGGGGAGGACGTTCGGCCGTCCGTGCTGGTGCTGGGGACCAGCCTCACCGCCGGACTCGGTGTTGCGCTCGAACAGGCCTATCCATCCCTCCTCCAGGAACGCGCGGATAGCGCCGGGTTGGCCTTTCGGATCGTCAACGCCGGTGTCAGCGGGGAAACCTCGGCCGCCGGATTGCGGCGCATCGACTGGCTGCTGCGGCAGCCAGTGGCCGTGATGGTGCTCGAACTCGGCGCGAACGACGGACTGCGGGGGCTGCCCGTCCAGCAGCTCGAGGACAATCTCCAGGCCATCATCGATCGCACCCGAGCGGCCCATCCCGATGTCGTCATCGTGGTGGCCGGAATGGAAGCGCCACCGAATCTCGGACGCCGCTACACGAACGACTTCCGCGACGTGTACCGATCGATCGCGGAACGCAATCGGGCACGGCTGATTCCGTTCATCCTCGAGGGGGTCGCCGCCGAGGAGGATCTCAACCAGCCGGATGGGATCCACCCGACTCCTGACGGGCATCGCATGATCGCGACCACGGTGTGGAACATTTTGGAGCCTGTCCTCGACTCGCTTGCCACCAGCGGGGGGCGCACGCCGTGAACGTGGTGGCCCCCACGAAGATCGTGTGCATCGGCAAGAACTATGCGGCACATGCGCGCGAAATGGGCGGTGCGGTTCCCCAGGAGCCGCTGATCTTCCTGAAGCCCCCGTCGGCCGTGATCGGGAATGGAGACGCCATCATTCTCCCAGCTGACAGCGCACGAGTCGAGCACGAGGCCGAGATCGGGCTGGTCATTCGTTCCCGCTGTCGCCACGTGACCGCAGACTGCGCGCTGCAGGCGATTGGTGGGATCACGTGCGTGAACGACGTCACCGCCCGCGACCTGCAGCAGCGGGACGGGCAGTGGACCCGGGGGAAGGGGTTCGACACGTTTTGTCCGGTCGGCCCGCAGGTGGTGCCGCTGGACGCGTGTCCGCCGCTCGAGGAGCTGCTCGTGATCTGCCGGGTGAATGGGGTAGAACGGCAGCGGGGTCGCGCCGCCGAGATGATGTTCGGGATTCCGCAGATCATTGCGTACGTGACGCGGATCATGACGCTCGAACCCGGTGATCTCATTGCCACGGGCACCCCGGAGGGAGTGGGGCCCCTGGCGCCGGGCGATGTCGTCGAAGTAGAGGTGGGCGGCGTCGGGGTGCTCAGCAATCCGGTCGAGCAGCCCTAGTGTCGTGTCCCGGGATTCGTTGGCTGGAGTGCGAGCCCCCGTGGGTCCCGCAAGGAGCGTTCGGACCGGCGGTCTCGGTGTCGCCGCCGGCCAGCAGGCTTTGTTTCCCGGCTTGATGGGGCGACGAGTCCGCCGGTACGGCAGCGACCGAAGGGACCCGCCGGGGGCTCGTCTTCTGCAAAGAGCTCCTGAGACATGACCCCTAGGCCGCCGCCTCCCCGAGCTCGCGCGCCAGCATGGCGCGTTTCCGCTCCACTCCCCAGCGATACCCGCCAAGCGCTCCGGACTCGCGGAGCACGCGGTGACAGGGGATCAAGTAGGCAATCGGGTTGGCGCTCACGGCGTTCCCGACGGCCCGTGACGATCCGGGACGGCCAATCGCGGCCGCCACGGAGGCGTAGGAAACGACTTCGCCGGCAGGAATGCGTAGCAGCGCCTCCCACACCTTCAGTTGAAAGTTCGTGCCGCGGAGAAAGACCTGCAGCGGATCCCTTCGACCCGCACCGGCGAATACCCGCCGCGCGAGCTGCGCCGTGGCCCGCTCGGTGCGGAGAACGGTCGCTCCGCGCCATCGCTGACAAAACGCGTGCACCGCCGCGTCGTCGGGTTGGTTCACGAACTCCAGCCCGCACAGGCCGCGTTCGGAGCGGGCGATCAGGGCCGGTCCGAACGGGCTGGCATGCACCCCCACCTGGATGGTCAGCCCATGACCCCGGGACTTGAATTCCCCCGGGGTGACGGCATCGACGGTCACGAACAGGTCATGGAGTCGCCCTCCGCCCGACAGGCCGACCGCATAGGACGTCTCCAGGACAGATGCTCCTTCGCGCAGTCGTCGTCGGGCGTCACGCAACGTGAGGTACTGGAGAAAACGCTTGGGGCTCACACCCGCCCATCGAGTGAACACCCGTTGCAGGTGTGACGGGCTGAGCCCGATGGCTCTCGCCACGTCGGCAAGGTCCGGCCGACGGTCGGCATTCTTCTCGAGATACGCGATCGCGGCGGCGATGCGCTCGTAATCAGTCGACAGCACCCGATCTCCTTAGGAAGCCACGCGGGCAAGGTGCGGTGGGCTGAAGACGAAGGCAACCCGAATCGTGCGATCGACGGCTAACGCGACGACCGCGACGCCGGTGCGGGGAACCGGGAAACATCGAGCTGTAGGAGGTCGGCCCCGTTGACCGTCACCGTGCCATAGCGGGCGATGAGATGGAGGTGGGGACCCGTGACCCGTCCTGTGGCACCCACGAGTCCGAGGACGGTCCCGACCTGGACCGTGTCCCCCGGGGTCACGAGCACCTCGCTCATGTGGAGGTAGGCGGTGACCAGCCCGCCTCCATGGTCGACGTACGCTACGTTGCCGCCGTAATGGAACTCGCCGACCAACGCCACCACTCCACCGTTCACGGCTACGATCGTGTCGCCGGCTGCACCGGCGAAGTCCATGCCCAAGTGACGGCTCTGTAACTCGCCGTTGAATTCCCGCCCCATGCCGAATGGACTCGTGACCCGCCCGGGCAGCGGTCGCTGAAACGGGCCGCTCCAAAGCCGCGGGGTTGCATGCGACTGCTCGGATACGCGGCGGGCTGCCTGCGACTCCCGCTCGATGCGGGCGGCCAATGCCGAGTCGGGTGGCGTTGTGAACCGCGGGTCGACTGTGAGCCGTTCGACGCCGAAGTCGGCGGGAACGATCGGAAGCGGCAAGGACCGCTCGCGGCGTCCACCGGCGGCGTCGTGGATGGCGTAGCGAATGCGGAGATTCGAGTCGGCCGACACGGGGATGCCCGCCAGCGCCGCGAAGCCACCGCCGCGGGTACGCTCGAAATGCAGCGGCTGGCCCGCGAGTTCGCCCGTCACCCGCAGTGCTGCCGGGGCATGGATCTCGAGCACGGCGAGCCCACCCGGCGTGGGGCGGCTCGGAATCCACTGCACCCGTTCGGGGGGGGCTTCTTGGGCGTTGGCCGTGATCGGCGCGACGCAGAGGAGTGCCGCCACGCCCGCGTTCCACGCCCGCGTTCGCCGTCCGCCGCGGCCGGTCATGGGGGCCGTCGTCAGCCCACTGCCAGCTCTGGGCCGGCGTCCACCCCCGTCAGGGCCCCGAACCGCCGCTCGCGAGTCTCGAAATCCGAGAGTGCGACGGCGAGGTCCGTACGCCGGAAGTCGGGCCACAACACCGGCGTATAGTAGAACTCCGCGTACGCGGATTCCCACAGCAAGAAGTCCGACAATCGTTGCTCTCCGGCGGTGCGGACGATCAGATCGACGTCGGGGACTCCCCGCGTGACGATCCGGTGCACCAACTCGGGCGTGATATCGGTCGGGTCGAGACGCTTGCGTTGTACCTGCCGCGCCAACTCCGCGGTCGCGCGGGCAATCTCCCCGCGAGCGCTGTAGTCGACGGCCAGCCGCAGGTGCAGGCGCTGTCCGTGGCCCGTGGCCGCGATTGTGCGATCGAGTTCCGCGCATGCGGACGCCGGGATGCGGTCCCGTCGCCCGACATGCGATACCACGACGCCGTTCTCGATGAGCTCGGCGCGCTCGCGCTCGCAGTATTCACGGAGCAGCCAGAACAGGCGCGAAACCTCTGCGCGTGGGCGCTTCCAGTTGTCACTGGAGAACGCGTACAGCGTGAGCGTCGTGATCCCGAGGTCTGGGGCGCCACGCACCACGTCGCGCACGCTCTCGACGCCGGCAACGTGTCCGCGCCAGCGGGGCTTGCGGTGTGCCTGCGCCCATCGCCCGTTGCCGTCCATGATGATCCCCACATGCAGCCCGCTCATGATCGTTCCAACGCCTCCCGCGCTTCCGTTAAGATCGTTTCCATTTGTTCGAGATATGCTTCGAGCGCCTTGCGGCCGCGGGCGGTCAAGCGGAACGCGGTGCGCGGCTTGCGGTCTTCGTAGCCCTTCGTCACACGGATATACCCGGCTTCCTCCAGTTTGCGTGCGTGCACACTGAGATTGCCATCCGTCGTTCGCAGAACCTGCTTGAGATCCCCGAATGTGATCGAGTCCTCCGCCGCCAACGCCGACACGATTCCCAAGCGGATCCGCTCGTGGATCAGGCGGTCGAGGGCGTCCATCGTTGTGCTACCCACCGTGCCTCCACACGATGTCGAGACCCACGAGCACGTGGAGCCCGCCGAACCCGGCCGCGAGCAACATCAACCCGCTCGCCGGCCAATACAGTGCTACCGCCCCCAGAACAAGGAACGCGATCCCCATGCCGCGGATCGCGCGCACCGAGAGGGTCCCGCCCGCCGTGACGCCGGCGCCGTAGAGCGCCAGCCACGTGCCGGGAAGCAGCACCGTGTGCCCCTGCTGTGCGAGCGCGCCGGTCAACAGCGCACCGGCGCAGAGCGTCGGCGCCATGACCCAGACGAGCTTGCGAAACGCTCCAGACCAGACCGGCAGCTCCAGTCGGCGGGCCTTCAGGCCGTTCGCTGTCGTTGCCACTCCCACGGAAATCAGCGCCGCGGGTATCCAGACACGCAGATCAGCGGGCGCCGAGCCGCTCCAGGCCACAAAGGCGGCGGCCAGGCCGATGGCACCCACAATCGCGAGGCCCCAGCCCGACACCGCCGTGAACGCCGAGGCTGATTCCATCGTGCGCCGGATGAAATCCAGGGTTTCCTGCGCGTGATCCCGATCCTGTTGTGTCGGTGTCGACATGGCCGGGCCTCTCCCCTTGGGCAAAGGACTTTGTCATATAAAGTAGGTTGCCGTGCGCCATGTGCCAAGGGGCGTGGGAGGCCTTGAATCCTCACCGCAGCCGCGATTACACTGTTGCTCGCAGCTGGAAACCTCTGCCGCGCGGTGGTGTGCCCGTTCCCATGACATTGCTTTCCCTGGACGACGTGACGAAACGCTTCGACGGCATCACCGCCGTTGATGGCGTGAGCTTCGCGGTCGATCGCGGCGAAGTCGTGGGGTTTCTCGGGCCGAACGGCGCGGGCAAGTCGACTACGATGCGGGTGATCACGCAATACTACGAGCCGGACGCGGGCCGGATCATGCTGGACGGCGTGCCCCTGGCCGATGCGGCCGTGGAGGCGAAGCGGCGGATCGGCTACCTGCCCGAGAACAACCCCCTGTACGGGGATATGGTGGTGGCCGAGTATCTAACGTTCGTCGGGCGGCTGCGTGGCCTGGCCGGGGCCACGGCGCGGCGCGCCATCGACGAGGCGGTTCAGCAGACGGGGATCGCGGAGGTGTTCTACCGCCCGATCGGGGAATTGTCCAAGGGATACCGTCAGCGCGTCGGTTTGGCGCAGGCCATTCTGCACCAGCCGGACCTGCTCATTCTCGACGAACCCACCGAGGGGCTGGATCCGAACCAGAGGGTCGAGATTCGGCGACTGGTCCAGGACCTGGGTCGCGATCGTACAGTCATTCTCTCGACGCACGTGTTGCCGGAGGTGCAGCACACGTGCTCGCGCCTGCTGGTCATTCACCGCGGGCGCCTGGCCGCGGACGGGTCGGTTGACGAACTCATGTCGCGAGCCACTGGGGCCGTGCAGGTGCACGTCGAGGTGGAGGGGGACGCGGTGATGGAGGCGTTGGGCGCCCTGCCCGGCGCAGGCGACATCACCCCGGGCCAGGCCGCCGAGGGCCGTGTCGTCGCCACGGTGACGACCGACGGGACCGTGGATCTGCGGCCGGCGATCTTTGCGCTCGCCAAGGCGCGCAACTGGACGCTGTACGAGCTCCACCAGGAGGAGCGCAGCCTGGAGGAGTTGTTCCGGCAGCTCACCACCGAAGGCACACCGTAATGCGCGCCGCCGTCACGATCGCGCGTCGCGATCTCCGAGCGCTGTTCGACCACCCCACCGGGTACATCCTGTTGGTGGTGTTCCTTGCGGTCACCGAGTTTCTCTTCTTCGGGCAAGCCTATCTCGTGGGTGCCGCCTCCCTTCGCCCCATGATGGATATGCTGCCGTGGGTTTTGCTGTTCTTCGTTCCGGCGGTCACCATGCGTTCCCTCGCGGAGGAAGTCCGTGGGGGCACGATCGAAGTGATGTTGGCGCAGCCCGTGACGGAGCTGGAAGTGCTTGCCGGCAAGTACCTCGGACACGTGGCGTTTCTGTGGATTGGGTTGCTCCTCACCGTCCCTGTGCCGATCGGGTTGTCGTTGGGCGCCGATATACATGTTGGTGTCGTGGTGTCGCAGTACGTGGGTGCGGGCTTGCTCGCCGCGGGGCTCGGTGGTGTTGGCATCTGGGCGTCGAGTGTGACCCCGAATCAGATCACCGCATTCATCGTCGGCATTGCCGTCATGTTTCTGCTGATCCTGGCGGGGGCGGGGCCGCTGGTCACCGGCCTGCCGGTCAGCTTGGCGAACATCGCGGCGAGTCTGTCGGTGCTGCCGCACTTTGCCAACGTCACGCGGGGTGTCATCGACGTGCGGGACGCCGTGTACTTCATCACCCTGGCGGCCGTGTTCCTGAGCCTGGCCTACCTCGCGCTCGCCGGTGGACGCCTGTCGCCCGTTGGGGCGGCGCGTCGGCGGCTGCGGCTCGGCACCGCGTTGATGGTCGTGGTGCTGGTGGTCGTGAACCTGTTCGGGCGTCACATCGGCGGGCGGATCGACCTGACGCCCGGGAACGCCTATACTTTGTCGCGCGCGAGCAAGACGATCCTGGGCAACCTGGACGACCTTGTCCGGGTCACGCTGTACGCGTCGCGCGACCTGCCTCCCCAGGTGGCTCTGCTCCGCCGCGATATCGAGGACCTGCTGGACGACGTGGAGGCGGCCGGTGCCGGCCAGGTCCGCGTCCGCGTCAGCGATCCCGCGGGAGACGAAGAGGTGGCGAGCGCCGCCCGCGCGTTGGGAATCCAGTCGGTGCAGTTCAATGTGGTGGGCGAGGGCGAGCTGCAGGTCAAGGAGGGATACCTCGGGTTGGCCGTGCAGTACGCGGATGGATCGAAGGTCATCCCGTTCATCCAGCAGACCGATGACCTCGAATATCAATTGCTGGCGTTCATTCGTTCGCTCACCCGCACTAGCAAAGCGACGATCGGGTTCATCGCCGCCGGCGACGCCATGGGTGGAGAGACGCCGCCGCCGAGCTATGGCGCGCTGCGGCAAGCCCTGGCGGAACAGTACGACGTACGCTCGATGTTCGTTCCATCCGACAGCACGCCCATTCCGGATGACGTGCGGGTGTTGGTGCTGGCGGGTTCGCCCGCGTTCCTGACGGATTCCCAGGCGCGAGCGTTCGAGACCTTCTTCGACCGCGGCGGGGGCGCGTTGGTGATGGCAAGCGGGATGGCGCTGCAGCCGCAGGGGTTCATGGCCTCTCCGCGGCCCGTCGGCCTCAACCGCGTGCTCGGCAGGTTCGGAGTGTCGGTGCGGCCCAATCTGGTGTTCGATCTTCTCGCCAACGAGCAAGTGGCCCTGCCCGTTGCCGGTGGCCGCGTATTCATGAGCTATCCGTATTGGGTGCGGGCGCTCAGCACGCGGTCGTTGACCATGAACAGGGATGTCGAATCGGCGCTGTTTCCGTGGCCCAGCGAATTGGCGGTCGCCGATTCCGTCGCGTCCATGGTGACAACGCTGTTCGTGTCGTCGGAGGCAGGCGGGAAGGAGACTGGCACGGCGTTCGTGCACCCCCAACGACAGGCGCGCGATTATCCGCGAGACAGTCTGCGGGCCCACGTGCTCGCGGTCGCCGTCAACCCGCTCACGAGTGAATCGTCCACCGGATCGGCGGGTCGCGTGGTGGTGGTCGGCACCAGCGACTTCGCCAGCGATCGCTACGCGCAGCCCGGAGGGGGTGGTCTGGCTTTCGTGCTCAACGCGATTGACTGGCTCGCGCAAGACGACGCGCTGGTGGCGATCCGGTCCAAGAGTCGGCGCCCGCCGGCCCTCGCCTTTGCCAGCGCCGTGACGCGCGACGTGGTGAAGTGGGGCAACATGGCCGGCGTCCCCATTCTCCTCGTGGTGGTCGGTGCGGCACGACTGGTGTGGCGACGGCGGTTGGGGGGGCGGGTGTTTACCCCGGCGGCGACATGAGCACCCGACAGCTCCTGCGAATCGCCGCGGCACTGGTGATTGCTCTCTTCCTGTGGGGGCTCATCGAAATCCTCGGAGGGGGTCCATCGGCGCCCGAAGAAGTCCCGGTCGTGGGGGCCGTGGATCACGCGGCGGTCGCGAGCGTCGAGATTCTCCGAGGCGGTGACACGACTCGGTTCGTTCGCGCCGGGGATGCCTGGCGGGTCAACGGGCTGGCTGCCGACCCGAAGGCCGTGACCGATCTGCTGAGCGCGGTGGCGGACACCCTGAAGGGGGAGCTCGTTGCACAGAGCGCCGCGTCCCACGCCCGCCTTGGCGTCGACGCGGACAGCGGTCGAGTTGTGCGGCTTGTCGGGGACGACGGGACGCTTGCGGAAGTCATCGTGGGCAAGCAAGGAAGTGTCTTCGGCGCCGTATACGTACGCCTCCCGGCCAGCGACGCGGTGTACCAGGTCCGCAATGACCTGGCGGTCCTGGCTCGCCGCACGGTGGCCGATTGGCGTGACAAGACGATCTTCAGCCTGCCGGCAATCGAAATGGGTGCGGTCTCCGTGACGCGAGACGGCCGCACGTATCGGCTGGAGCGCAACACCGGCTGGACGTTCGCCGGGGGTGAACCGGCTGACTCGGCGGAGGTGGGACGCCTGGTGGACCGGCTTGGCACGATTGTGGCCCAGGGCGGGTACTTCGCGACGCCGGAGAAGGTCGATTCGCTCGACCTTACCCGCCCGGATCGACGACTGGTCATCCAGGGGTTGAGCGGCGACACGCTCCTCGACCTGTCCATGGTGAAGGAAGACTCCCGCTTCTGGGCCCGCCACCCGGGCGACTCGACCGTTTTCCAGCTCTACGAGTGGCGGGTCAACGAGCTCACGCCGGCCGATAGCACGCTCCGTACGCGAAGCGAGTAGCGTTCGGCGTTCTTACGCTGCGGTGAGGCTTCGCACTGTTTCGAAGACGCCGTACCACATCGAGCGCGTCAGCCGCCCCGTCTGGGTGTTCTGCCGGCTTGGATGGTAGGAGGTCACCAGCGCCATGCCGTCCGGCAGGGTGGTGACGGCGCCGTGCGCGAACCTTGGTCGGTGGGCTGCGTCCAGCCAATCGTTCCACCGGCTCGCCCGCAGCCACTGCTGGAACGCCACGTGGCCCAGCGCCAAGGTCACGCGCACCCGGTGCAGCAGGCGGATCTCGCTACGTAGGAAGGGCTCGCAGGAGTCGAGCTCGGCCTGTGTCGGCCGGTTGTTGGGCGGCGCGCATCGGCCGGCCGCGGTGATGTAGCAGTCGTGGAGCACCAGCCCGTCGTGACGGGTCGTGGCGTTTGGTTGGGAGGCGAATCCGAAGCGATGGAGCGCCTCGTACAGCCAGTCACCGCTCGCGTCTCCCGTGAACATCCGCCCCGTCCGATTGGCGCCGTGGGCTGCCGGCGCGAGACCCACGATCAGGAGGCCGGCGCGGGGATCCCCGAAGCCGGGCACCGGTCGTCCCCAGTATTCGCAGTCCTGAAACGCGCGCCGCTTGGTGTGTGCCACGGCTTGCCGATGGGCAACGAGCCGCGGGCAACGCGTGCACCTGACGACTCTGCGGGCGAGGATGTCAAGCTCCCCCGCGCGTCGCGGCGCGACGCTCACGTGCCGTGCTTGGCCAGTTCCTCGGCGCGCAGCTGGCGGCGGAGGATCTTCAACACGCCGCTCCTCGGCAACTCGACGCGGAACTCGATCGCCCGCGGCACCTTGTACCCCGCGAGACCCTCGCGGCAGAATGCCATCAGTTCTTCTTCTGTGGCGGTCTGTCCGGGACGCAATACGACGAACGACTTCACTGTCTCACCCCGCTTGGGGTCGGGTATGCCGATGGTGCCAGCCTCGAGTACTGCCGGGTGCGACATGAGCATCCGATCCACCTCGTCCGGGTAGACGTTGAAGCCGCTGCAGATGATCATGTCCTTCTTGCGACCCACGATAAAGAAGAAGCCGTCCTCGTCCATGCGCGCCAGGTCTCCAGTGTACAGCCACCCGTCGCGCAGCATCTCGGCGTCCGCCTCGGGCCGGTTCCAATAACCCCTCATCACCTGCGGCCCCCGCAGGATCAGCTCGCCCACCTCGTTCGTGGGCATGGCGGTCATGCCGTCCTCGGCGTTCACGATTCGAGCTTCGGTGCTGGGAAGCGGCGTGCCGATACTCCCCGGCTTGCGAAGGCCGAACACGGGATTGGAGTGCGTAACGGGCGAGGTCTCCGTGAGCCCGAACCCCTCGGTGATCTTGCCGCCGGTGATTTGCTCGAAGCGCTCGAGAATCTCCACCGGCAGTGGCGCAGACCCTGAGTTGCACACTTTCACGCTCGACAAGTCATACTTTGCGAGGTTCGGGTGCTGAACCATGGCGCTGTAGGACGCGGGAACCGCGGGCGCCAACGTGACGCGGTGCTTGCTAATCGCCTTCAGGATGCGGGGAATGTCCCGGGGATTGGGGATCAGAACCTGGGTGGCCGCGATGCCGATTCCCAGGTTCATCGCGACCGTAAGGCCGTACGAGTGGAACAGCGGCAGCATCGCCAGCACGACCTCGCCGCCGCGCTCCAGGCCGGCGGTCCAGGCGATGAGTTGCTGGGCGTTGTACGAGAGGTTGCGGTGTGTGAGGGTCGCGCCCTTCGACACCCCGGTCGTACCTCCCGTATATAACAGCGTGCAGGGGTCGTCCATGCGAATAGGCGGTGACGGCGGGTCGGCCGCCGTGGCATCCACCAGCCGTCGGAACCGGTGGATGACCGGCTCGTTCGGAATCGGGGCCGACAGTGGCGGGGACTGCCGGCGGAGTCTGAACGGCGCCAGCACATTGAGGGGGAACCGCAAGTATTCGGGGATTGCCGCGACGATGTATTCGCGCACCGGGAGTCGGTTGCGGATGGGCGCGACACGCGACGCGAAGACGAAATCCGCGACGACGGCGATCTCCGCGCCTGCGTCCTTCCACTGGTGCTCGATCTCGCCCGACGTGTAGAGCGGGTTGGTGGGTGTCGCGACCGCACCAGCCCGCAATGTGCCGTAGTACGCGATGACGAACTGAGGCAGGTTGGGGAGTTGGATGGCCACCCGCGTGCCGGTCGTCGCCCCGAGCCGCACGATGGCCGTCGCGAAGCGGTCCACCGCGTCGTCGAGCGCGCGAAATGTCAGGCGCCCGTTCATGAAGATGAGCGCGTCGCGGTCAGGAAATTCCCGGGCTGCCGATCGCAAGAACGCGTCGAGCGGTTGATCGACGAAGTCGATCTTGTGCGGAACGCCGTCGTCGTAGTGCTGCAGCCAAGGTGCCGTCATGGCCGAGGTCGTTGAAGGAGGGTGGGTATAGTGACCGCTGAGTACGGCTGGCGCCAGGGCGCGACGACCGGTCGGTCGAGCGATCCGCCGTGGATGCGGACGGACGGCAACGGCGTGGTGGGAGCGGTGGCTCGCTAGGGCCCCCGGTCACACATCCAGGTTACGTACGTACTGTGCATTGGCCTCGATGAACGCGCGCCGCGGCTCCACCTCGTCGCCCATCAGGGTCTCGAACAGGCGGGCTGCGTCGACGGCGTCTTCCATTTCGACCCGCAGGATCGTCCGCGTTTCCGGATCCATCGTGGTACGCCACAACTGGTCGGGATTCATCTCACCGAGGCCCTTGTACCGCTGGATGGCCACGGTACCGCGCCCCGACCCGTTGCTCAGGCGCTTCATGTGCTCGTCGCGCTCGGCTTCGTCGTAGGCGTAGAACTCCTCTTTGCCCTTCGCGACGCGATACAGCGGCGGTTGGGCGATGTAGACGTACCCCGCTTCGATGAGCGGTCGCATCTCGTTGTAGAAGAACGTCAACAGCAGGGTGCGGATATGCGCCCCGTCCACATCTGCATCCGTCATGATGATGATCTTGTGGTATCGGGCCTCTTCGAGCTTGAAATCGTCTTCTCCGATCCCCGTGCCGATGGCCGTTACTATGGTGCGGATCTCCTCGTTGGAGAAGATCTTGTCGACCCGGGCCTTCTGGACGTTGAGGATCTTTCCGCGTAACGGCAGAATTGCCTGGAACGATCGGTCCCGGCCCTGCTTGGCCGATCCTCCCGCGCTGTCGCCCTCCACGATGTAGATCTCGCACAAGGTCGGATCGGTGAGTGAGCAATCGGCGAGCTTGCCGGGCAGCACCCCGCTTTCGAGCGCACTCTTCTTCCGTACCAATTCGCGCGCCTTTCGCGCCGCCTCGCGCGCGCGTGCCGCGCTCAAGGCCTTGTCGATGATGGCGCGGGCCGCCGACGGCGTTTCCATCAAGAAGTTCGTGAGTTGCTCGTAGACGACGACCCGGACGATGCCCTCGACCTCGGAATTCCCGAGCTTGGTCTTCGTCTGTCCCTCGAACTGGGGTTCACGAACCTTCACGTGCAGCACGGCGGTGAGACCCTCGCGCGCGTCGTCGCCGCTCAGCGAGACGGCTTCCTTTTTCAGCATCCCCTTCGATTTCGCGACCTCGTTGATGCAGCGCGTCAGCGCCGCCTTGAGCCCGGTGAGATGCGACCCGCCCTCGTGCGTGTTGATATTGTTCACAAACGTGAACACGTTCTCCTGGAACCCCGCGTCGTACTGCAGGGCGAGGTCGATCTCGACGTCGTCCTTCGAGGTGGAGAACTGGAACGGCTTCGGGTGGAGCGGCTTTCGGCTACCCCGCAGGTATTGTACGAATTCAGCCGTGCCCTTCCTGAACAGGAACACGTCCTCCTGCGCCGTCTCGCCGCGCTCGTCGCGAATCGCGAGGGTGATGCCCGAATTCAGGAACGCCAGCTCACGCAGCCGGTTGGCGATCGTCGCGTAGTCGTAGCGGACATCGCTGAACACCTGCGGGTCGGCCCGGAAGCGGACCTTCGTGCCGGTCTTTCTCGTCTTGCCCGTTACCTCGATCTTCTGCAGCGTCACACCCCGTTCGAACGCCATGTGATGTTCTTCACCGTCACGCTGCACCCACACGTCCAAACGCTCGGACAGGGCGTTCACTACCGAGACGCCGACGCCATGCAGGCCGCCCGACACCTTGTACGAATTCTTGTCGAACTTGCCTCCCGCATGCAGCATCGTCATCGCCACTTCGAGACCCGGCTTCTTCTCGGTCTTGTGGAGGTCGACGGGGATACCCCGACCGTTGTCCACGACCGACACCGAGTCGTCGTCGTGGATCACGACCTCGATGCGGTCACAGTACCCGGCCATCGCCTCGTCGATGGCGTTGTCGACAACCTCGTACACCAGGTGGTGGAGTCCCCGCGGTCCGGTGGTACCGATGTACATGCCGGGCCGCTTGCGCACCGCCTCGAGTCCCTTGAGTACCTGGATGTTGTCGGAGCTATAGCGTTCTGGGCGAGCGTCGGGTGTCATGGTGCTCCGCGAGTTCAGAAACGAAAATGGGGGCCGCGAGCGACCCCCGGAGAGGTCCACCAAATATACCCGAACACCAACTCCTCGCGCAACGGCGAGATTTCCATTTAAACCGTTGTATTACAAGTAGTTAGCAACGATCGTCGTGGGCCACTATCCCGCGGCGCGCCACACGATCCGGCGGATCTTCTTATGCCGCTCGCCCAGCCGTCTGAGGATGTCTCGCGAGTGCAGCTGCAGCTCCTGCATCCAGGCCGCCGAGCGGACTGCCACCACGAGAATGCCCCCGTCCAGCACGACGAGCGGCTCCGTGACCGCGGCAATGCGTTGCCCGACCAGCTCCGGCCATTCCGGGATCACGCTTGCCTGGTCGAGTCGCCGCTTGAGACCGTGACGCTGCACGTACGCGTCGATGGCCGCGCCGATGCTGGTTGCCGCAGTCTTGCGGGGATCACCCCGTGGGGACAAGTCGTCCTCCTTGCATCTGCCATCGCGGTCGATCGAGCAGATGCTCAGGCACTTCGGACACGCGCGGGGCGGCGATGATCGCCTGACCCGGAAGCTCCTCGCCAATGAGGCCGAGCAAACGCGCTTGCCGGTCGGCATCCAGCTCGGCAAACACGTCGTCGTACAGTGCGATGGGTGGAGCACCGCCGGCTTCGGTGAGGGTCGCCGCCTCGATGAGGCGTAGGGCGATGGCCGCCGTTCGTTGTTGGCCCGCGGAACCGAACGTCCGGAGGTCCTTGTGATCGAGCGTGAGTCGCAGGTCGTCCCGGTGCGGTCCAACGGTCGTCACGCTCCGTCGCAGGTCGCGATCGATCGTCACCGTCAGGGCGCGTTCGAGCTCCCCGGCGTCGGAGGACTCGGCGTTGTGGATCTCGTAGACGAGGGTCGCCGTGCCATGTTCCCCGAGCTGGTCGCACAACCCCCGAAACCGCTCGGCCCAGGCAGCCGTCCAGGCGCGGCGCATCGTGGCGACTGCCGCGGCCGCCGCGGCAAACGGGGCATCGAACGCCCGCGCCTCGTCGGCGCGCTGGCGCCGGAGCGCCGCGTTCCGCTGGCGGAGCGCGGCACGCATCCTCGTGAGTGCAGCTAGGTACCCGGGGAGCGCCAGTGAGAGCACGATGTCCAGGTACCGACGGCGCCCCGCGGGGCCGCCGGAAACGATGCCGCGGTCGGCGGGGGAGAAACTGACGGCGACGACGGTGCCCACGGCGTCGGCCAGCCGCACGACCTCCACACCGTCGAGCGCCACCTTCTTCCTCCGGCCGTGCACTTCGAAGCCGGCCGTGATGGACTGGCCGCCGGCTCTCGTTCCCTTCACGAAGAACCCGTCCGTGTCGAAGCGCACCAGCTCGCGATCCTTGGCGCCGCGCAGCGATCGGAACAGCACGAGGTAGTAGATCGCTTCGAGCAGATTGGTCTTCCCGTGCCCGTTGTCACCGAGCACGACGACGCCCTCTCGGGGGAACGTGACGTCGACGCTGGCCAGGTTGCGAAAGTCGCGAACGCTGAGAGCTTGGAGGTGCACGATCGCTTCTGTGGCGGTGGCGATGGTCAGAGGTTGTGGGGCCCGGACCCCCACTCCCATAGCAGGGAATCCCGATAAACGCTATCGGCGATCAACGGGTTTCTGAAGCGTAGCATTAATCTGTCTTCAGCCCGTTGTCCGGCGTTCTTCGTTCGTATACCTAGTATAGCAGATCACTCAGCGATTCCGGGGAATCGCGACCTCATCCGAATTCAGCAAGGGAGGATGTGTGCCCGACAAACGTCAATGGCTCGTGCGCGCACTGCCGGCGGTGGTGATGGGACTATTGCTGAGCAGTGCTTGCACAGACGAGACGATCACCATCCGAGACCCGTACAACGATCCGGTAGACAACGTAAACGGATTTCTCGGATACTTCTCGGTCGCAGACCAGCAAACGACCTGCGGTAATTGCCACGCCGATGAGCAGGCCAACTGGATCGAGACCGCTCACGCCGGGGCGTGGGAGGGCTTGCACACGTCGTCGTTCGCGAACGACACGACCTGCGGTCCTTGCCATTCGGTCAGTGCTCTTGGAAACTGGGTGATAGGTGACGCCGGGTATGCGGCGACCTTCGACTCCACGTATCACGACGTGCAATGCGAGTCGTGCCACGGCCCGGGGCTTGACCACGTGTTGGAGCCGAGCGTGACGCAGCCGCTCGCGTCGTTCTTCGCGGCGACGGATTCTACGACTGGATGCGGCGAGTGCCACCAGGACACGCACCATCCCTTCGTGGAGCAGTGGGAGGCCTCGGCGCACGGCTCAGGCGGGAGTTTCAGCCGGGGCGGTTCGGAAAGCTGTGATGAGTGCCACAACGGCAAGGAGGCGCTCGTCGAACAGTTTGGGGTCGACGCACCCTATCTGGAGAAGGACAACGGCGACCTCGCTTCGATCACCTGCGTGGTGTGTCACGACCCGCACGGGAGCCCGTACGAGGGACAGCTGCGCGCACCGGTTTCAGAGGCAACGAACCGAAATCTCTGCATCAAGTGCCATAACCGGCGGCCGACGCCATCCCAAACGACTCACGGGTTCCATGCCGCGCAGGGTCCGCTCGTCATCGGTGGCGATCTGGGCTGGCTGCCTGACAGTCTGGAGTGGCCCTACCCGGGCAACGCGCATTTCCACGGACGGGTAGATGCGAATCCGGGTCTGTGTGCGACGTGCCACGTCGAGACGTTCACGACGGCGAACGGATTCAACAGCGTCGGGCATCTGTTTGAAGCGGCCCCATGCGTCGACGACGACGGCGTCCCGTACCCCGGCCACGAGTGTGAGTTGGCGGACCGCCGTTGGAATGCTTGCGCGCAATGCCACGGCACGGCGGAGAACTCACTGCTCAAGTTCGAGACATACACCGAGGAGCTCGAGGGGTACCTCAAGGCGATCTGGGATGACGCCAACCACAATGACACGCTGGATCTGAATGGAAGCGACAGTGGACTCCTCGTGGACATCGTGAACTTGGGTGACTACACCGTCCTTGCCCAGAACGACGACGTGTTCACGATTGCGGAGGGCGTGCTGTTCAACGCCATGCTTGCGCATGGACATCATGCGGCACCGTGGTTTGCCGAAGGATACTATCCCTATAAGAAGGATGCGACGACGGGTGAACCCGTTTACCGAGAGTTCGCTACGCACCCGGCCAGCGGCTCAGGCATTCACAATCCCACGATGCTCCGGGCGTTGCTGAAGGCATCGATTCTCGTCGGATCCAATTACTATGGGATCCCACAACCCGCGGGGGTGAACCTCGTACTGGCTCCGGGAACGTTCGTCGTTCGGTCCCAGTCCCCCAGGTAGTCCTAGCGGGCGTCGCTTCGCGGCGGTTGGATACCGGCCCCGTTCTCGCGAGAGGACGGGGCCGGTTTCACGTCCGGCCTCCACGCCGACGGGGTAGCCGACAACCTGCCCGGGATTCTTGCGCTCGCGCGTGGCCGACAGTAATTACTACCCGGAAAGCCTAGAGGAATATTCTTATCCCTTGCAAGCAGGGAGGGCGTGTGCCGCTTCGACGTCGATGGATGGTGCGAGCACTCCCGGCGGCGGTCGCGGGATTGCTGCTGGGCAGCGCGTGCGTTGATGAGACCATCACGGTGCGGAACCCGTTCAACGATCCGGTGGATCAGGTGAACGGATTCCTGGGCTATTACTCGGTCGAGGACCAGCAGACGACGTGTGGCAACTGCCATGCAGACAAGCAGGCGGATTGGCGGGACACCAAACACGCGATGGCGTGGGGAGGCCTGCACACGTCCGAATTCGCCAATGACACGACGTGTGGTGTCTGCCACTCGGTCAGCGAGAACGGAAACTGGGTGGAGGGACCCGCCGGTTATGCCGCGACCTTCGACAGCACGTACCTCGACGTGCAGTGCGAGGCATGCCATGGACCCGGCATCGCCCACGTCCTGGAGCCGGACGCGACGCAGCCGCTCGCGTCCATCGCGGTGGACACCGGGGCCACCAACGGGTGCGGGGAGTGTCACCAGGACAACCACCAACCGTTTGTCGAGCAGTGGAAGCAGTCGGCCCACGGAAACACTTCCCGAAGCGCGAGGGGTCGTGAGCCCTGCGCCCAGTGCCACGAAGGGGTGCGGGCGCTCGAGGTGAACTTCGGGGTGACCTCGCGCTTCTTGGAGGAGGACTCCGGAGAGTTGTTCCCCCTCGTGTGCGTTGTGTGCCACGACCCGCATGGGGGCACGAACAACGAACACCAGCTCCGCGCACCGCTGGAACTCGAATCCAAACACCAACTGTGCATCACCTGCCACAACCGCAACACGGTACCAAGTGAGGGTTCGCGTGGTCCGCACGCTGCCCAAGGGCCGCTGGTGCTCGGCAGCGACATTGGGTGGTACCCGCCGGGGCTCACGTTTCCAAATGGTGTAACACATTTCCACGGCGACACCGAGGCGAATCCGGGCCTCTGCGCCACATGCCATGTGTCGGCGTTCGAGGTCACGGACCCGTCGACCGGCGGTCACCTGTTCTCCGCCACCGGACACACGTTCAGGCCCATTCCGTGTGTCGACGATGACGGGATTCCAGCCCCGGAGCCGTGTGCCACGTCCGAGCGGACGTTCGAGGCGTGCAAGCAGTGCCACGGGACCGAGACAAACGCCCGGAACAAGTACCTCAAACTGTGGGGGCATTTGGACTCCCTGCTGACGGTTCTCTGGGACGACCTCAACGACAACGACACGCTCGAGGCCGCGCCGACGGACGCCGGGTTGTTGCCGCAGATCGTGGCCGTGTACGGGGACATCGAGCTGGACCGTACTGATACGCTGTTCACGTTTGCCGAGGGGATCCTCTATAACGCGCAGATCGCGGCCACCGATTCGACGGAGCGCTTCCTCGGAGGGAGAGTAAAGGTCGGGACCCGCGCGAACAGCCTGGGTGGTCACCCGACGAGCGGCAATGGGATCCACAACCCCTGGTTGCTCGATGCGTTGCTCAAGGCCTCCATCGCCGCCGGGGCGGACTTTTACGGTATCGTGTTGCCAGCGGGGCTGGACTTGAAGTTTGTCGGGGTCGAGCCGCCGCCGACCTGGAGGTTCAACCGGTAGTGCGGCCACCCGTCGGGTGAGGCGGCATCGTCGCCGACCGGCCCCGTCCTCGTCTGAGGGCGGGGCCGGTTGTGATGAAGGTCATTCCGCAGCACCTTCCGTACTCGTCTAGAGTCACGGGGCTCATCGATGGCTGACAATACGGCGCCAGACCCCCCGCGATCCGACTCCGCGTGGACCTGGGGTATCACCGAAATGCTGCTCGTAGCGGTTCTCTTCCTTTCCGCCGCGACCGTGTTCATGGCACTCGGCCTCTACGTACTTCCTCGCGGCGTCCATGAGATGTCGGGAGCCCAGCCCGCGATCCGAGTCGCCCGCGAGGTCGATTTTCCTGTGGGAGCGAGTAGACTCATTCGATGGGGGGCGAAGGCGGTGTTGGTCGTGCGCGCCGAGGCGGACGAGTACTATGCGGTTGAGGGTGTGAGCCCGGCCGATGGGTGCATACTCGAGTGGGATGAACGCGCGTTGCGCATCGTGTCCCCGTGTCGCCACCTCGTCTATGATCTCCGGGGCAATGTCGTGACGGGACTCTCGACCGCACCCCTGACCCGCCATGCTGTCTTCATCCGAGAGGGCGTCGTGTACGTGAGTACACCATGAGCGTGTTGCGAGAGCTATGGTGGAAGAGCCGGGCCTGGATCGCGCAGACCTGGGACGACACGAAAGCCAGCACGGACGCCGGTATCCTGGGGTCGCTGCGCTTCTTTGGATTGCTCTACGGCCCGATCGATCGGAGCCTTCCAGTCGGCGGGGCGCTCCGCAAGATGTTGCGCTACCGCGTCGCGCCCCATGTGGGGTGGCGGCACGCGCTGGGCGGCATCACGTATCTGTTGTTTCTGATGCTCATCGGAACGGGTGTATTGATGGCCGTCTACTACCGGCCGTCGGTCGAGGAAGCCTATCCGAGCATTCAACAGGTCGTATCGCGCGTGTCGTTCGGCTGGTTGATCCGCGATCTCCACGTGTGGTCGGCGAATCTCGTCGTCCTTGCGATGCTCGCGCACATGGCCCAGGTGCTGTTCGATGCCGCCTACAAACCGCCCAGGGAGACCAATTGGGTGGTGGGGCTCATGCTGCTGTTCGTCATCCTCGCGTTCGGCGCGACCGGATACCTCCTGCCGTGGGATCAGTGGGCGTATTGGACGGTGACGGAAGTCCTGATGGCCGTGGAGCGCCTGCCGCTGCTTGGCGGTCCGCTGGCCGGCGCGCTGATGGGCGATGAGATTACGTCAGGTGCTACGCTGAGCCGCTTCTTCTCGCTTCATGTCATCGTCCTCCCGTGGTTGTCCCTGGCGCTTCTCATGTATCACTTCACGCTCGTGCGCCGTCGTGGAATCGCGCCGCCGGTCGATGAGATAGAGGACGAAGTGCCGTGGCGCTTGAGTGCCAGGATCGATACCAACGAGATCGACGTACGCCAGCAGGTAGGTGTGCCGTTTTTCCCAAATCATCTTCTGCGTACCCTGATCGTGTCGATGTTCGTGCTTGCGGTGCTGGTGTCGCTCGCGGCCTGGTATCCTCGCCCGATCGCGGAGGTGGCGAATCCGTACGCGCCCCCCGCCGAGTTGGTCTCCACATGGGTCCCCGTCGATGTGTCGCTCGCCCTGATCCGGTACGTCGGTCCGTGGGGATTCGGGCTCTTTTGGCTCTTGGGTATGAGCCTGGCGCTGATTCCCCTCTTCGACCGCGGTTCGGAGCGCCGCCCCGCCAAACGGCCGGTCGTTATGGCGCTGGGCCTTACGTTCTTCGTGGGGTATTCGCTCGCCTGGATGGTTGGTCACAACATCCGCTCCGTATCGCCCTCGGAAAGCGTGCGCCGTGAGGTACTGGAGGAACGCACCGCGCCGGCGCCGCCGGTCGAACCGATACCTCGGGTCCAGCCGGCGGACGGGTCGTTGCCAGATGCGCCGAGCACGACAGACGGGGGGGAGCGCCGGCCATGACCGTCTTCTCGTTGATCACGTCAACGATGCTCGGTGCATTGGTGGCTGGGGGGCACGTCGCGATGGATCACGGCCCCAGCGTCGTCGTTGCCGCCTCCCCGCAAGACTCGACGTACGGATGCTTGATTTGCCACGCCGACAAGCGGCGCTCGTATCGCCTTGGTGTACACGCGGAGCATGGCATCCAGTGTCACGACTGCCACGGAGGCGATACGGAGGCCGTGGAAACCGCCTCGGCCCATCGCCGCGGGTTTCTCGGGGCGCCCGACAAGCTCCAGACGCTTACGCTGTGCTCCTCGTGTCATTCGGATCCGAACCAGATGCGGCAATTCGGCCTCTCGGCCGACCAACTCGCGGAGTTCCGTACCAGTCGCCACGGGCAGCTCTTGATTGAACGCCGAGACTTCGCCGCCCCAACGTGTACCGACTGTCACGACGCGCACACGATCCTCCCGCCGGACGACGCGCGCAGCAACGTGCATCCGATGAACATTCCCGGCACGTGCGCCCGGTGCCACGCAGATCGCGCATTGATGGACAGGTACGGCCTGCCGACGGGGCAACTCGAACAGTATCGGTCAGGCGCCCACGGCGTGGGATTATTCGAGGAGCGCAACTTCGCTTCCCCGACGTGTGTGGGGTGTCACGGCTCGCACTCCGCGCTTCCGCCCGCGGTGAGCCAGATCACGGATGTGTGTGCCAAGTGTCATGTCCTGCTCAACCGTAAGCTCGCGGCTGGAGCTCACGGACGGCCGGTGGCCGAGGGTGCGATTCCGGGGTGTCTTGGCTGCCACGGTAATCACGGGACGGAGCCGACACCGCCCGAGCGGATCGTGGCGTTGTGTGTGCGGTGTCATGACCAGGGCAGCGGGCCGATGGAGGTCGCTGCGGAGATTCAGGAGAGGATTCTCGCCGCGAGCAGGGAACTCGACGACGCGGCCGACGCGATCGAGGAACTCGTCGCCCAAGGATATAACGTGGATGACGAGCGCTTCCGCCATCGGGCGGCGATGAGCGACTACACGCAGCTCGCGCTGGTGCAGCACAGTCTCGACCTCGATGAACTCCAGGACTTGGTGCTCAAAGTGCGTTCGAACACGGGCATCATTCTGTCCACGGCCGAGGCGCACGCGGACGAGAAGTGGGAGCACAAGCTGCTGCTGGTTCCCGTGTGGTTCCTGGCCCTGTCGGCGATGATCCTTGCCTGGTTCAAGCTGCGCGAGGTGAGTCGGTAACGGATGTCATGACACCATTGCCGCGGTTCCGACACGGCTTCTCGCGGCCGCTCAAGATCGTCATCCAGTTGGGGGTACTGGGGGTGATCGTCGCGGCACTCGGCACTATCGGGTTCATCGAGTACAGCGCCCAGCCGAGCTTCTGCCGCAATTGCCACAATATGGAGCCCTATTATCAGTCGTGGGCCACGTCGTCTCATAATCAGGTGGCGTGCATTCAGTGCCACTATGCGCCCGGGATCAAGGCGGAGGCGATGGGGAAGCTCCAGGCGGCCAACCAGGTCGTGAAGTACGTCACGGGTGCGTACGGAGCGATGCGACCGTGGGCGGAGATTGAGGACGCGGCGTGCCTGCGGTCGGGCTGTCACGATCTCCGCAAGGTCGAGGGTGTCGTCGACTACCAGGGGGTGCGGTTCGATCATACGCAGCATCTGGGGCAGCTGCGGCGCGGCAAGCAGCTGCGCTGTACGAGCTGTCATTCTCAGATCGTGCAGGGGGATCATGTCGCCGTCACGCCTTCCACGTGCTACCTGTGTCACTTCAAGGCGCGCGAAGGGGAAGATTTCGCGGCGAGTTGCGTGGCCTGCCATCAGTCGCCCCCGCGCGTAGTGTCGCCCGCTGGGTATGTGGTCGACCACGAGCAACTCGTGGCCGATCTGGTATCCTGCGTCTCCTGTCACGAACAGGTTACGCACGGGAACGGGCACGCCGAGCGGGCCCGGTGCGTCAATTGCCACAACGACACCGGGCTGTTGGAGCAGTACGAAAACACCACGTTGCTCCACCGCGTGCACATCGCCGAGCGCAACGTCGAATGCATGCAGTGCCACACCCCCATCGAACATCACTTGATGGATCTCGCGGACATGACGCAGCTGGAATGCGCGGCGTGCCACACGGGCGTCCACGTCGATCAGCAGCGGATGTACGCGGGTACCGGGGGGCACGGTACGGAAGATGCTCCGAGCTCGATGTACCTCGCGCGTGTTTCGTGTCAGGGGTGCCACGCGTTGTCCAGCCAGATCCGAGGACATGTGGCGGTGCGGATTGCGGGTGAGGCCTCATGCATGTCGTGTCACGGGATCCGCTATGCCAACATCCTCCCCGCGTGGCAGGCGGACCTCGAGCGGAAGATTGGCATCGTGGAGGACGTCGTTCGCCAAGCCAGAGCCGCCGGTGTCCGCCGAGGAAGTCCGGCGGACAGTTTGGTCCTGTTGGCGGCGGACAACGTGCGACTGGTCCGTGAGGGCCGTGGGGCGCACAACGTCACCTATGCCGACAGACTGCTGCGCGGTGCGCTCGAGCTCGTGCATCGCGCCGCCGCGGCGCCAGGGCTGTCATTCACCGTTCCCGCGGTGAACCTCGGCCCTGAGATGACCGAGGACTCCTGCCTCCAGTGTCACTTGGGAGCCGAGCGGCAACGGGTTCCCTTCGGCAGTCGCACCTTCGATCATGCGCCTCATGTCGTGGGGGCTTCGCTTGACTGCGTCACGTGCCACAGCGGTCTCGATCAGCATGGCCAAACCACCATGACCGCGCCTGCGGACTGTGCGGCGTGCCATCACGCGAGCGCCACGAGCGCCGACTGCGTGAAGTGTCACGGCACACCCGGCTCCGTTCCAACTGCGCCGATCCAGGTGTCGGTCGGCGCATTCGTCCATCCACCGCACATCGAGGCGGGACTGGGCTGCGCGTTCTGTCACTCGACTCCGGACATGAACACCGACAGCGTGAACTGCCTGACGTGCCATGCCATGCACCATCAGCCCGAGGCGACGTGCAACCTCTGTCATCAATCGGGTGTGAAGGAAAAGCACGATGTCGCCTTCGCCCATTTGCAGTGCTCGCAGTGTCATGGCCAGAAGGTGGTGGGCGTGAACGCCTGGAGTCGCCAGGTCTGCACGACGTGCCACGTCGACAAGGTCGACCACAACGCGCCGGCGGACTGTGTCCTCTGTCATGACATTCCCCCGCTCACCCCTCCAGACTCGGGAAACTGAGCGTCCCCGCGTCGGCATCCGCCACACCCCTCTGTGGAGCCATGCGACGCTTCACCGCCGCCGACTGCTGAATCCCTCGACACCGTCCGTCGATAATCTCTACGTAAGTCACTTCTCCTTGCGGGGCTTGGGCTTCCCAGACTCAGCGACACGTGTCGACCCGAGCACCGGTGAGTTCTTCGACACGTGTTTAACATCGAGGTGCCGCCGCTGCGCGAACGGAAAGATGACGTTCCGTTGCTGACCAGGTTCTGCATCGAGAAGTACGCACGGGCCATGGGGCGACCGGCCAAGCCATGCTCGGCGGAAGCGATGGCGATCCTCGAGCAGTACCGGTGGCCGGGGAATGTCCGGGAGCTGGAGAATGCGATCGAGCGTGCCATGGTGATTGGGAAGGAAGCCATGATCGTGCCGGCGGATCTCCCGCTCCAGGTCGAAGAGAAAGTCGTTCCCGTGGAGACATCGCTCGCTGCGATGGAGAAAGACCATATCGAGCGCGTGCTCCAGGAGATGGGAGGGAACATGACGCGATCCGCACGGGTGCTGGGCATCGATCGCGCGACCCTCTATAACAAGGTGAAACGTTACGGCATTCGGCGGTGACGAGGGTCGCGATGATCCACGTCGCGCCGCTGAATGGCTATGGGCTCCAGTGGGCGGGGGCGCTCGCCGAAGGTGTTGCCGACGCCATCCACATCCCGGTGCGATGTGCACCGGCTGACATCGACTTCGACCAAGCCTTTGCGCCCGATCGCCATCAATACCACGCCACGTTCCTGCTCGGCGGCTTGCTGCGGACGCCAAGGCCTCCGCATGAGAAGATTCTCGGGGTCACCGCCGTAGATTTGTTCATCCCGGTCCTGACGTTTGTTTTCGGGCAGTCGCAGCTCGACGGTCCCGCCGCAGTCATCTCGACGTTCCGTCTTCAGAACACGTTCTACGGGCTCGAGCCCGACGAGGGGTTGCTCGTGGAGCGCACGATCAAGGAGGCGGTCCACGAACTGGGTCATGCGTTCGGTCTGGTGCACTGCCTTGACTACCGCTGCGTCATGCACGCGTCGAGCGATGTTGAGGGCGTGGACGTCAAGGAATCCGGGTTCTGCTCCGCGTGCTGGCCGATGATCGAGCGCGGAATCGCATAACGCTCCAAGGAACGGGGGGAACGGTAGAGCGCTAGGCAACGTCCTTTGGTTCGGACGCGCGCATGCGTTGAGCCTGCACCCAGCGTTCGTATTCTCTGGGGTGGTGCTGCTTCAACTCACGCAGCGTGATCTTGCCGTCCAACCAAACCCGGCTCATCGGGAAAACGCCCGGGCGCAGATGGACGCTGTACAGGTGCCACAGGATGATCGCCAGAAACGCCAGGACCGCTTCGTAGCCGTGGATGGCCAGAATCAGATCGTACACCCACTTGGGAAACAGGCGCAGCGTCGTCTCAAAGAACCACATCATGAAGCCGCTGATCACCATCACCAGCGACCCCCACACCACGGCGAGATACTCGAACTTCTCGAACGGATCGAACTTGTCGAATGGCGGCGCGACGTCCGTGCGTCCGAGCTGGTATCGCACGTGGTGCGCGACGTCGCGGACGTCTTGCAAGCGTGGGAGCAACCGCCGGAATGCTTCGCGTCCGTCCGCCGTCACCGCCACGTAGACGACGTGGAACACTCCGAGCAGCAAGAGCGCGACGCCGGCAAAGTGATGCAGTACGGTGCGTGCAGCAAACACCCCGCCCACCAGCCGCGTGCCAACGTGGGGGATCAGCAGAGGGAGGCCCGTCACGATCAGGATCGTGAACACTACGATGAGCACGATGTGCTGCACCCGCTGTGCGAGCGTGAATCGGACGACCGTCTGGTCGAGATCGTGCTCGTAGGCGGTCCACTCACTCATGCTGGCGATCCTTCCGTTTGTCGACCACACGCCGCCGATACTGATCCAGGAAGATCATGCCGGCCGCGTACACGATGATGCCTGCGATGAGAACGTAGTAGAACCACTGCACGGCCCACGCCAGCGTGTTGACGTCCTCGCGCAGGGATCTGACGTGGATCTTGCCGGTGACGACACCTTCACCGATGCCCGAATGGCAGGTGCCGCAGGTCTCCACCAGGTTCGCCGAATGGACCTTGGATCGAGGGTCCGATGATGGAAGGATACCATGGGCGCCGTGACAGCTCTCACAATTCGCCACGGTGAGCTGTCCGCTTTCCAGCGCGATCCCGTGAAACGACTTCGAAAACGTGCTGCCGCGGGACGAGGGGATGTCGTACCGAACGTTGAGGTCCTCGCGGTCGTGACACGCCGTACAGGTCTGGGCGATGTGCGTTGGATACACCGAGGATGAGGGGCTTGTGATCGGCTGCACCCCGTGCTCCAAATGGCAATCGGTACATGTTGGGGCGTCGGTGTTACCATCCGCGAATGTCGTGCCGTGAATCCCGCCGCTGTACTGTCGCAGAATCCCGACGTGGCAGCGTCCACACGTGGCCGCTACGTGATCGCGGCGCACCGGCGACTCATTACTCTCGACGGTCTCGATGTCGTGCGCCCCGTCGCCGCCGTGACAGTCCGTGCACGAGGGGGCCGCCACGAGTCCCTTGGCGATCAGTCCGCGACCGTGCACCGAATTGAGATACGTGCGAACCGATTCCGTGGCTCGATGGCCGAAACGCGCCATGGTGGCCGCGTCCGAGTGGCACCGTGCGCACACCAGGAACTGCGTGAGATGGTACACGGAGGATTCCGGGTCGTCCGCGCCGAGAATGTGATGGTTGGTATGGCAGTCGGCGCACGTCGCCGGTGGGGTACCGGTGGCCGGGTGGGAACGCCCATGCACATTGTTCGCCAGCTCGTCGTGTTCGCTGCTGTGGCAGCCGCCGCACGCGACGGGTTCGACCACCTCGTGTGGGTACCCGGTGATGCTCGCATGGCAGAGCGTGCATGAGAACTGCATTCGCCCATGCACGGACACGGCGAACGCCTCCTGGTCCACCGCCAGTTGTTTGCCCCGCGCACTGTCAGCCGTCAAGTCGGTAAGGAAGGCCGCATTGCCATGACAGGCTAGGCACTCGTCTTGAGCGTGCGCGGCGCGCGGCGCCAGTGACAGGCACACCGTCAGGATGACCAGGAGGGCCCCGCCGCGACGAACGCGGTGCGGCGCCAACCGTAGGTCGGGTTGCACCGACAGCCGAAGCACTCGCGCCCCTCCTTTCCGACCTCTCCGAAACCGCAAGACGGCAAACGCGCTTGGGTAAAATATCGAGCACGCGGATCCGGATTCCAAATCGTCCATGAGCATGCCTTTAGGCTGTGTGGCGCACTGCATCGTCGGACTACATTGTCTACCGTGATCTTCCCACAGTGGTGCGGTTCGGCGTAGGTTGGTTGACTTGCGGGGAAGCGGGCGTGCCGTGACGAGGACCCTGATCGTGCTGAGTGCGCTGTTTGTGGTGGTCGGCGGCCGGCCGGCCGGGGCGCAGACGAGCGACGAGTGTGTCGTGTGCCACGGCTCGGGCTCCGTGTTCACGGGATCGGCCGACAGCACCAGACTCGTCGTCGATCAGGGTGTTCTGGCGCGCTCCGTTCACGGCCCGCCGGGGCTCGCCTGCCAGATGTGCCATCAGGGGATGAGCTTCCCGCACCCCAGCCCGGCGCCCGCGGTCGGATGCGACCTGTGCCACTCGACCCAGGCGGCGCAACACGCCGAGTCACTCCACGGGCAGGCGGCATCGCGCGGGGATCCGCTGGCGCCTGGGTGCACGACCTGCCATGGCACGCATGGTATTCGCTCCCACTTGGACCCGAGAGCCCCGACCGCTGTGCTGAACATCCCCGCTCTCTGCGGTGAGTGCCACCACGAGGGCAGCCCGGTCTCGCGCCAGCGTGACATTCCGCAGGACCGGATCCTCGAGAACTACTCGCTGTCCATTCACGGAGCAGGGCTGTTTCAGCAGGGACTGTCGGTCACGGCGGTTTGTACGTCGTGCCACACGTCGCACCAGATCCTCCCGCACACCGATCCCCGCTCGAGCATCCACGCCACCAACGTGGCGGCGACGTGCATGCAGTGCCACGCGCAGATCGAGCAGGTGCACCGTCAGGTGATCGAAGGGCGACGCTGGGAGGAGGCACCCAATCGAATACCCGCCTGCGTCGATTGTCATCAGCCGCACAAGATCCGGCGCGTGTTTTACGATCTTGGTGCGGCCGACCGCGACTGTTTGTCCTGCCACTCGGACTCGACACTGACGGGGGTCGCGCACGGCGACACGATGTCGCTCTACGTCGACGAAGCCGCCTTCCGCGCCGGGATGCACGGTAGTACTGCATGTGCACAATGCCACACGGATGTCACGCCCGGACTGCGGCGTGCCTGCTTGACCATCAGCAGTCCGGTGGACTGTGCTGGCTGTCACGATGCCGAAGTCACAGAGTACCAGGGCGGCATCCATGGCGTGCTGGCGGCCCAAGGGGATGAGGACGCGCCGGGCTGCCTGGATTGTCACGACCAGCACGCCACGCTGGGTCAGCACGTACCGACGTCATCGACGTTCCCGCAGAACGTGCCGGCACTCTGTGCTCAGTGCCACCGAGAAGGCGAACGCGCCGCCGTGCGCATTGTGTCGACGGTCCGGACACCCGTGCGCAGTTACGAGATGAGCATTCACGGCAAGGGGCTGTTCGAGAGTGGACTCGTCGTTACCGCGACGTGCAGCAATTGCCACTCGGCGCACGGAGAACGACCCGCGAGCGACCCCCTTTCGTCAGTGAACCGCCGCAATCTCGCCGGCACGTGCGGGACGTGTCACCACGGGATCGAGGAGACCTTCCGCACCAGCATTCACTGGGGCGAGAACGGCTACACGGAGGAGGGCCGGCAGCTCCCCACTTGCGAGGATTGCCACACGTCTCACGATATCAGCCGCACTGATCGTGCCGACTTCAGAATGCGTATGATGAGTCAGTGCGGTCGCTGCCACGAGGATGAGGCGGACACCTTCTTCGACACGTTCCATGGTAAGGTCTCGCGGCTCGGCGATGCGGCCGCCGCCAAGTGCTACGACTGTCACGGCACCCACGGCATTCTCCCGGTCGCCGAACCGGCGTCCACGCTGAGCCGCAGAAACATCGTCGCGACCTGCTCGCAGTGCCACGAGCGGGCGAACTTGCGGTTCACCGGGTACCTCACACACGCCACGCACCACGATCCCGAGAAATACCCATTCCTCTTCTGGGCGTTCTGGGGCATGACGGCCCTCCTCGTGGGGACGTTGCTCTTCGCCACGACGCATACGGTAGCTTGGCTGTATCGTCTGTCACGTTCGCCCGGTGTTTGGAAGCGACATCGCCCGAGCCCGGGCGAGAAGGTGTACGAGCGGTTCACGCGATTTCATCGGACGCTGCATTTGGTGATGCTGCTGAGCTTCTTCACCCTCGCGCTAACCGGGATGGTACTGAAATTCTCACACATGGGTTGGGCGCAGTATGTCGCTCGTGTCGCCGGCGGATTCATCACGACGGGCGTGTTGCACCGCTTTGGGGCGGTCACGCTGATCACGGTATTCCTGGTACACTTGTGGGACGTACGGCAGCAAAAGAAGCGTGCCGGATTGTCGTGGCGGCAGTTCGTCTCGGCGTCCAATTCGCTGATCTTCAACCGCCGTGACCTGCGCGAGTTCCTGCAGTCCATCAAGTGGTTTCTCGGCAAGGGACCCCGGCCGCAGTACGGGCGCTATACCTACTGGGAGAAATTCGACTACTTCGCGGTGTTCTGGGGGATGTTCATCATCGGCTCGACCGGTCTGCTCCTGTGGTTTCCCGAGACGTTCGCGCTCGTGTTCCCAGGGTGGTCGGTGAACGTGGCGACGATCCTCCACAGCGACGAAGCGCTGCTCGCCGTGGCGTTCATCTTCACGGTCCACTTCTTCAACACGCATTTCCGGCCGGACAAGTTTCCGATGGATCCGGTGATCTTCACGGGTCACGTGCCGGTGGAGGAACTCAAGCGCGACAAGCCGCGGGAGTATCAGGAGCTCGTCGCGAGTGGCGCTCTGGACCAGCGATTGGTGGCACCGGTTCCGAAGAAGGTGGAGCGGCTGGTCCGGGTATTTGCATTTGCGGCGTTGGCAGTCGGCCTGACCCTGATCGGGCTCATTCTCTACTCCATGCTGTTTGGATACCGATGAGAGCACCCACGGGCGCGAAGAACGTGGATGAAGAAGCCCTCACGATGTATTTTGTCCGGCGTGACAGGGACGGGGCGAATGTTCCCTCAAACTAGCGCCCGGCGGTCCGAATGAGGGGAGGGGACATGAGAGCGTACGTGTGTGCGGTGCTCGGGGTTTTGGGAGGGGCGGCGGTGCCGGTGCAGGGGCTGGTGGCCCAAGGCTACCAGCTGCGCTTGGATACGCGGTTCCAGTCGGTGTCCTTCCTGGACGTCAATGACGTCGAGCTGAAGGGTGCGCCCTTGGTGAGCACGCTCGACGCTACGCTGTGGGGGTTCGGTCTCGCGGGGCTGAGTGTGCGGACGCGGGCTCGGGTGGGCGGCGACCTTGGGGCCACGTCGTTCTGGCCGGGTGCGGAGCCGAACATGCAGTTGCTGGAGGCTTACGCCGAGTACGAACGTCGGTGGGGGCGTGTGCAGGCGGGCCGCACGCATGTGGTCTCCCGGCTGGGGTACACGGGGTTCGACGGCGCCCGCGTAGACCTCAACCCCGGCTTCGCCAGCCTCCGCGCATCGGTCTTCGGCGGGTGGGGCATGGCCCGCGGCACGCCGCTCACCGTCACGAGCCCCGAGATCAACCCCCTGAGTGACTTCATTCCCACGGAACGCCAGATCCTCGTGGGGGGGACGCTCGGGTGGTCGTGGCGCCTTTTCGAGGGCACGCTGACGTACCAGCGCGACGTGCTTCCCAACGGTAGCGCGCCGTCTATGCTGGCGGGTGATCGCGGGGCGGCGGATCTCGTCATTCGGCCCGCGCGCGGCTGGCTGGTGACCGGTGGCGGGTCGTACGACTTTGCCCGAAAGCAGTTCAACACCGCTGATGTCCGCGTGCGGTTTCGGCATCCGTCGGGCCGCGTGAGTGCGTCCATCGGTGGGCGCTATTACAACGCCTATTTCGACCTGTGGACCATTTGGGGTGTGTTCAGCCCAACCCCGTACCGGGCGGGATTCGGCTCGGCGGAGTTCATGCCGCTCGAGGGTGTGCAGGTGTGGGCGTCGGGTGAGCGCTACCAGTTCGAGGACGCAGAGGTGCCCGCGCCGATCGCCGTGGTGGATGACGACGGGTGGCGGTGGTCGCTTGGCGCGACCGTCTCGACATGGGAGCCACTGACCTTCGGTGGGGCGTATCACATGGAAGGAACGCACGGCGCTCCGTCGGTGGGATTCGACGGCCGCGTGATCTACGAGCCGTTCTCGATGCTGGCGGTGTCGGCGGCTGGCGGGTTCCGCCGTCGGCCGTTGGAATACCGCATCAACTTGGCGCGGGTGTGGAACTACGGGCTCCGCGTCGACTTCCGGCCGATTCACGCCATCGCCGTCACCGCTGAGGCGCGGCGGTACGATGAAGAGCGCTGGCGAGCGGACAACAATACGATCCAGTTCGACCAGTGGCGGTTCAATGTCGGCCTGACGTTGCTGTACGGCTCCGGAGCGGATCGTCCGAGTCTCCACCCGGCCATTCTCCGCATTCCCGATCGGAGGCCCCAATGAAGTCCCTCCTGATGCTCGCATCGGGTGCCGTGACGCTGGCGGCGTTCGGGAACCGACCGACAATCGAAACCCTCGCGTGGACGCCGACCGTGACCGCGGCGGTGTACTTGGAGGACTTCGACCACGCAAAGCACGCGTTCCTCGGGGCGTGCACGACATGCCACGCGAACGTGGCGGCGGGGCAGGTATACCCCGAACCGACGTTCTGCGCGCAGTGCCACGACGGGAGGGTGCAGCCGGAGGTATCCTGGCGGCCCGCGGCGGTGGGCTCGCAGTGGAATCTTCGCTTCCGGCACGACAACCATGTTGCGGTCGATCAGTGCGACCTGTGCCATGTGCGGGATGGCGGCGTCGTGCGTGCAGCGGTCGCACAATGCATGAGTTGCCACGGCTTGACGAATCATCCTCGTGGCGAGGCGTCGGCCTGCACGCTGTGCCACGTACAACCGCCTGCACCACAATCCCACGAGGGACCCTGGCGGATGGCGCATGCATCGGAGGCAGCGGCCACGCCGGAGACGTGCGCCACGTGCCATGTGAGGTCGGACTGCCTGGACTGTCACAGGCCAGGCGCGGCGTCGCCCAGCGGGGGATTCCACCCGGCTGACTTCCTGGCGAACCACCCCGGCGCCGCCTATTCGCAGGAGTTTGGGTGCGCGAGTTGCCACAACCCTGGCCAGTTCTGCCAGAGTTGCCATCTGGCAGCGGGACTGGTCACCGGGGGGCCGGCCAGTGGGGTCTTCCACGACGGAACAGGGGCGTTTACCGTCGGTCACGGTCAGGCGGCCAGACAGAGTCTCGGGAGTTGCGTGGCGTGTCACGCCGAGCGTGACTGCGTGAAATGTCATGTCGTACTCAACCCGCACGGCCCGACCTTCAACGCGGAAGAACAGGCCCGGGCGGCCCGGAGTGCCTGTACGGTGTGTCATGGTAACAACGTACCTGTTCCATAGATGGGGGCCCGGTCTGGAACGCCGTCGAAGTCGCGGGTACAATCGATCATGGGAGCTTCAAGTCCAACGTTGGACCACAGGGGAGGCTGTGCGATGCGCTACGTGAATGTCATCGGGGTCGTCGGAGCTGCGGTTCTTGCTGTCGTGGTGAATGCACCTGTGCAGGCACAGGCGGCGGCAAAACCCCCAGTGATGACTCATACGGCAGCTGGGCGGGACAATTGCCTGATGTGCCACTCGGGGAGCATGCCCAACGTCGCGGGCGTGCCGGCTTCCCATGAAGGTCGGACGAACGAGACGTGCAAGTGGTGCCATGCCGCGGACGCTGAGGTACAGACCAAAGCCGTGCCGGCTGTGTCGCATGCGCTCGAGGGCCGAGCCAATTGCATGATGTGTCACAAAGCGGGGACGATGGAGGCCGTACCAGACGCACCAGCCAGCCATGAAGGCCGCGATGTGAAGTGGTGCACGATGTGTCACACGAAGGGGTAGCGTGCGACTGGCCGGCGGAAGCGTGGGAGACCCCTCGCTGATCGCAGGGGCTGTCGGCCAGGTGGTCGTGTACGGCTGAACGAGCGAGGCTCGACGACCAAGTGAGCTTGGAGCGACGGGGAGGCTGCCAGACGCCTCCCCGTTCACGTTTCGTCTCCTGTTCCGCCGCCACCAACGCCGATACCCCACCGTCCCACCCCACCGCCGGGGGTGCCGGCCGGTGGGATTGGACGGTGGCTTGGATAGATTCACGGTGTCGCCACACGCGCCGTGCGCCGGTGCGGCCGACGCCGCCCTCGCGCGCCTGCGCGCGCAACCCCTGGGCGAGATTAAGGGTCCTTCACCACAGCTTCTAGCCCGAACGCACGCGCCCGCGGTAGTGTGTCCACCAGAGTTCCTCCGGTCGGAGTCGACTCCGACGGATGAGCCCAGCGGGGCCCCTTTTCACTCGTACCGCATGAGCGCTGGGGTGGCGGCGGATGAACGCCTTGGAAGCACTGATTCAAAAAGCGTGGGACGCACCGCACCGGGGGCGACGCATCGTGATCGTCGTTCTGGCGGTATCCGTGCTGATCACGGTGCCGGTCGTGGCACTCCGGGGTCCGCCGGTCGCCCAGCCCGTGGCCTTCAACCATCTCAAGCATACGTCGGAGTTGGGACTCGAATGCGTGTTCTGCCACGTCTACGTCGGTCAAGGCGCCCACGCGGGGCTGCCGGGCGCGGAAACCTGTTCGATCTGCCACGGAGTAGCTCAGGGAACGTCGCCGGAAGCGGCGCGCGTCACCAAGCTACTGGAGAGCGGCGATCCACTGCGCTTCAACAAGCTCTTTCGCATGCCCGAACACGTCTTCTATACCCACCGGCGTCACGTGGAGATCGCCAAGCTCGAGTGTGTGAACTGCCACGGAACGATTGCGGAGACCACCCGGCCACCGGAACGACCCTTGGTAAAGGTGACGATGGCCTTCTGCATCGACTGCCATCGCGAGCAGAATCAGACGACCGACTGTAATGCCTGTCACCGATAGGAGCCGGGCATGAGACCGAGCAGGCGCGATTTTCTCTGGACCGTCGGGACCGCCGCGGCGGTGCTTGGACTCAAGCAAGGACAGGAGGTCCTATGGCCAGAGGACCTCCAAGAGTCACCGGGTTGGGCTCCCGAGTTGGAGGAGCGCCGGGTCTCGACCTGCCTGCTCTGTCCCTCTCGATGCGGTATCCAGGGACGTGTCGTGGACGGGAAGCTCGTACGCATCGCCGGCAATCCGCTCCATCCGATGAGTCGTGGCGGCGTCTGCCCAGGGGGCATTGCGGGGGTGCAAGTGCTCTACCATCCTCGGCGCATCCGTGGGCCACTCATTCGCAGCGGCTCGCGCGGTGGTGGTGAATGGCGTGAGGCGACGATCGCCGAGGCCCTTGAGGTCGTCGGCGAACGTCTTAGCACGCTTCGGGCGGAGGGCCGTACCGATGAGTTGGCGCTGGTGAAGGGGTACTGCGCCGGGACCATGGAGGACCTCTGGCAACACTTCTTCCGGGCGTTCGGGTCGCCCAACGTCGTGAGCGAAGGGCCCGACGATGGCACGGCGTTGCTCATGGCGCTGATGCACGGCATGACCGTCCGTCCGGGCTACGATCTCGAACGATCGGACTTCATCCTGTCGGTTGGTGCACCGCTGTTCGAGTCGTGGTGGTCTCCCGTGCAGGCGTATGTGGCATTTGCGAGTCCGGATGGGATCGACGAGGTGTCGTCGAGGCTGGTCCAGGTCGATACGCGGTTCTCGCGCACGGCCGCCCGCGCGCACGAGTGGGTGGGTATCCGCCCGGGAACCCACGGTGTCCTGGCCCTGGGACTCGCCTACGTGCTGGTGCGGGACGAGTTGTACGACGAGTCGTTCGTCGCGGAGCATGTCACGGGGTTCGAGGACTTTCGTGATGATCGAGGGCGCGAGGTCGAAGGCTACCGATCGATCGTGATGCGTCACTACCGGACGGAAGAGGTATCGGCGGTCACCGGCGTACCGGTCGAACGAATCACCGCGCTGGCCCGCGCGTTCGCCGACAGTCGGTCGCCCGTTGCCGTGTGCGGACCCGACGTGATGAACGCGCCGAATGGTCTCGAGTGCGGGTTGGCGGTGCACAGTCTCAACGTCATCATGGGCAGGATCAACCGGGAGGGGGGCGTGGTGACGCAGGAGAGCATCCCTCTCGACCCGCTGGTCGAGCCCGTGCTCGATCGCGTCAGCCAGCAGGGTGTTGGCCGCGCCTCGGTGCAGGATGCCCCGCCACCATTCGGCGTGGGTGAGGAAGCGCTGCGGTTTGCGAGCAGTATAGCCCGCGGGACAACCTCGCAGATCGACACGCTGCTTCTGTACTACGCGAACCCGCTGGCAGCATCACCGCGGCCGGACACGTGGCGGACCGTTCTCGCCAAGGTGCCGTTCGTGGTGAGCTTCTCACCATTCTTGGACGAAACGACCCAGCATGCGGACGTGGTGCTACCGGATCTCCTGCCGTACGAGCGATGGCAGGATGCCCCGGCTCCGCCGAGCTACCCGTATCCCGTGTGGGGCATCTCGCGCCCATTGGTGACCCCGCACTCACATGCGATCCACTCCGGTGACGCGATTCTCGAGCTCGCACGGTCGGTGGGCGACTCAGTCGCGCAGAGCCTCCCGTACAAGAACTTCGAGAGTCTTCTCAAGGTGCGCGCCCGCGGCCTCTATGCGGCCAGACACGGCATGACATTGGGCGACGCGTTCGAACAACGCCACCACCGGCAGATGGAAGAGCGGGGATGGTGGCTACCAGGGCACGCCGCCTTCGACCCCTTCTGGGAGGAGTTGGTGGACCGGGGTGGATGGGCAGATCTCGTCTACGACGAAACGGATCCCGCTCGCCTCTCACGGCTTCCGGGCGGCCGCATCGATCTCATGCCGGCGCCGGTGCGCAGAGTCGTCACCGATCGCCAGTTGTATCTCGACGTCCGGCCAGCGGTCCCCCCGTCGAGCGAGGAATTTCCACTGCGGTTGCTGCCGTACCGGGTATCCGCGCTGTCGCCGGGCACACTCGCGCTGGAAACGTGGCTTGCCGAGCAGCCCACGCCGTTGCCCGACGTGCAGTGGTACCCGTGGGTTGAGGTGCATCCCGAGACGGCGCGAGACCTGGGGATCGCCGACGGCACCGACGTGTGGGTGGTGTCGCCGCGCGGTCGCTATCGCGCGCGCCTCAGATGGTATCCCGGCATGGCTCGTGACAACGTCGGCGCACCATACGGCCTGAAACATCCAAGTGGCGAGCTGGCCAATCCGCTCCAGTTGTTGGAGGGATCCCGTGATCCACTGACGGGCCGTCGCAGTTGGTTCACGACCTTCATCCGTGTCGAGCCTGCGCAGGGAGGAGGTCGATGAGCCGCTGGGGCATGGTCATCGATCTCGACCGCTGTACGGGGTGTGCGGCGTGCGAGGTGGCGTGCAAGAGCGAGAACAACATCGCAACGGTGTCGCCGCAACAGGCCGATATGGGACGGGCCATGAGCTGGATGAAAGTGATGGCGGGGGTCGTAGGGGAGTTCCCCACCAACACGTTCGAGTTCTACCCGCGACCCTGCATGCACTGTGACAATCCGCCGTGCATCAGGGTGTGTCCGGTCAGCGCGACCTACATCGATGATGAAGGTATCGTCGGGCAGATCTATCCTCGGTGCATCGGTTGTCGCTATTGCGCCAACGCATGCCCCTATACGGTGAAGTACTTCAATTGGTACGGACCGGAGTGGGCGGATTCCGAACGGCAACACCTGAATCCGGACGTCTCAGTGCGGCCCAAGGGCGTGATCGAAAAATGCACGTTCTGCCATCACCGTTTGCAGAAGGCGCGTGAGGATGCCCGGGCCGAGGACCGCGATCTGCGGGAGGAGGATTACCAACCGGCGTGTGTCGACGTGTGTCCCACGGGCGCCATCGTTTTCGGCGATTTGGACAACCCAACGCACCGAGTCCACGCCCTCAAGGAAGATGCTCGAGCCTTCAGGCTGATGGAGGACCTGGGCACCGCACCTAAGGTGTACTACCTGCGGCAGAGGGCCTGACATGCGTGCCGACGTGCAGAAGAAGCTGGATGCTCTGCCGCCCGACGAACGGGTCCTGCTGCGACCCCTCGTGCAAACCTCACGCACGTTCTACGTCGTGGCCGCCGTCCTCGCGGGCGTGACACTCTGGGGGCTCGTGGCGTACGTGCTCCAAGTCAAGTACGGGCTTGGGCGCACGGGACTCAATCGACCGGAGTATTGGGGCATCTACATCATTTGCTTCGTGTTCTTCATCGGGATCAGTCATGCGGGAACCCTCATATCCGCCATCCTGCGGGTAAGCCAGGCAGAGTGGCGGCGCTCGATCACGAGATCAGCCGAACTCATCACGGTGCTGGTGATCGGGTTTGGCGCAATCCAGCCGATCGTGGACCTGGGCCGCCCTGACCGGGTGCTCAACGTGCTCTTCCACGCGCAGTTGCGATCGCCGCTTCTGTGGGACGTGATGAGTATCGGACTCTACTTCTTTTCCTGCACGCTTTATCTGTACCTCCCGTTGATTCCCGATCTGGCCATCATTCGCGACGCGGCCATCAAGGCACCCGGCCTGTACCGCGTGTTGGCCCTCGGATACCGGGGGACCTTTGTTCAGAAGTACTACCTCGAGCGCGTGATTGGCGTGTTGGCGATCGTCGTAATCCCGATCGCCGTCTCCGTCCACACGGTGATCGGCTGGATCTTCGCGATGACGCTGCGTCCGATGTGGCACAGCACGATTTTCGGGCCCTACTTCGTGATGGGTGCGATCTATTCGGGGATTGCAGCCATCTTGATCGCCATGACGATCCTGCGAAAAGTCTACCGGCTCCAGGACTACTTCCGAGACGTGCATTTCGACTATCTGGGGCGGCTGCTGCTCGTGTTCAGCCTTCTGTGGTTCTACTTCACGTTTGCGGAGTACCTCACGGCATTCTACGGTGGCGAACCGGGTGAAATGCGGACGTTCTGGGCGAAACTCACCGGTCCCTTCGCGGTCCCCTTCTGGATCATGGTACTGGGGTGCACGGTGATCCCCATGGCGCTCATGGCGCGCCAGCGCACGCGCACACCCAACGGTACGATGATCGCCGGCATTGCGGTGGTGATCGGGATGTGGCTCGAGCGATTCAACATCGTCGTGCCGACGTCGGTGAATCCGCGATGGGAACTCGAGGCAGTCGGGCATTACGTACCGTCGTGGATCGAGCTGTCGATCATGGCTGCGACGTTCTCGGGCTTCATCCTCCTCTATATGGTGGCGACGAAGTTCGTTCCGATCGTGTCGATTTGGGAGGTCAAAGAGGGCCGCGAGAAGGTCAAGGACGTTGCGGAGCGGGTTGCACGGTACAGCGGAGCCATCACGACTTGAGCAATGCGAGGGGTACGATGACTGTCGCAAGACGGATGCGTTTCGCATCGCTCGCCGGCATGGTGGGCACGCTCGCATGGGCGTTCGTCGTCGGGGTGTCCCTCGCCCAGGCTCAGGCGACCGCCTCGTTCCCTGGAGATCCCATTGAGGGCCGGCGCGCGTTCCTGGAGCGAGACTGCGCACGCTGTCACTCGATCTGGGGCAATGGAGGGCGCTTGGGGCCGGATTTCGCGCTCGTGGGCGCCGGCCGCAGTCTCCATCAACTCGCGGGCATGTTCTGGAATCATACGCCACGGATGATCGAAACCGTGCGCGACCGAGGGCTCGACTGGCCTCAATTCACCGAAGACGAACTGGCGAACCTCATCAGCTACATCTACTACGTCAAGCTGTTCGATGAACCAGGCGATCCCGACCTGGGCGAGCGGTGGTTTCAGGAAAAACACTGTCGCGAATGCCACTCGGTTGGTGGGAATGGTGGGCGCATTGGGGGCACGCTCGACGACTACGCGCGCTATCGCGCGCCGATCGCGCTGGCGCAGGGCATGTGGAACGACGGGCCGACCATGCAGGCGGCGCAGGCGCGACAGGGTGTAGCACTGCCCACGTTCCTCGGCCGAGAGATCGCCGACATCCAGGCGTTCATCCGCCGCGAGTCCAGCCTGCAGCCCCGCGAAATCGAACTGCTGACGCCGCCCGACCCCAATCGCGGACAGCGACTGTTCGCCGCGAAGGCCTGTGCGCGATGTCACGGACCGGCTGGACGCGGGACGGTGTTTGGCCCCGATTTGCGCACCGCCACGCAGCGCCTACGCGTCTCGGAGATCGCTGGCACGCTGTGGAACCACTCGTCCAGGATGATGTCCGCCATGCAGGCTCGTGGCGTTGCCTTTCCGCAGTTTGCCGGCGCCGAGATGGCCGACGTGATCGCGTTTCTGTACTACCTTCGTTTCTATGATCTCGAGGGGAACGCGGAAACGGGCGAGCAGCTCTTCGTCACGAAGGGCTGCGTCACGTGCCATTCGCGGGACGGCTCGGAGACCACGGGACCGGATCTGTCGAGATCGAGCGCCGTGCTCACCCCACTGGGACTCGCCACGGCCATGTGGGATCACGCTCCCGCGATGTACGACCGAGCGCTCCTGCAGCGCATGGATTGGCCCTTGTTCGAGGGTGACGAAATGCGAGATCTTGCCCTCTACCTGCGGCGACTCGCCCGATCATCGATCGATACGGGGGGTGGCAACCGCCCGTAGTCGCGCATCAAGCCGTCTCGGTCTCGCATGTTGACGGGCGCCGTAACGCGCGGGAGATTCCGTTCGAGGTGCCACACGACGGGCGCGACGATCACACGGGCGAGGTGGCGAACGGCAATGAGACTTCGCGGGGGAGCGTGTCGCGATTGACTGCGCGAGGGCACCGGCGAACCGAGGGAGATGATTATGCAAGGGAACAGCAGCGTGAAGCTGATGGCCGCGGTGGCCGCGACGGCGGTCGTAGCGGTGGCGGGCTTTGTGGCCCTTCGCCCCGCGTCCGCGGCGTCGCCGCAGGTGACGGTGTATCGGAGCCCTACGTGAGGCTGTTGCGAACAGTGGGTGGGTCACCTGCAAGCGAATGGATTTGAAGTGGAAGCGGTGGACGCGGAGTACTTGGCGCCGGTCAAGGCCGAGCACGGGGTGCCACGAGAGTTGGAGGCATGCCACACGGCCGTTGTGGACGGGTACGTGGTGGAAGGCCATGTGCCCGCTGACGTAATCCGGCGGTTGCTCGATGAACGCCCGGCGGTGAGGGGGATCGCGGTCCCAGGCATGCCCAGCGGGTCACCCGGAATGGAGGGCCCCCCCCAGCCGTATAACGTGTACACGTTCGATGCAGGCGGAAACGCCGTGGTATACGAACGGCGCTGAGCGGTACGCTGGTGGTTGCTGACGCGGGGGGACCGATGTGGCCCCCCGTTGTTTTTTGGTCGGTCGCGTCCACTGGTCGATCCCCGTCTGGGCCCCGCATATTCGTGCGCATGGTCAGCGGCCGATCGATCTCCACGTACCACCGCGTTTATCAGGTGGTGCGGCGCATCCCGCGCGGCCGGGTCGCCACCTACGGACAGGTGGCCAAGGTGGCGGGACTCCCTGGCCGTGCCCGGCAGGTCGGATACGCCCTTGCCGCACTGCCAGGGGAAACCGCGGTCCCGTGGCATCGAGTGGTGAACGCGCGTGGCGAGGTCAGCATGCGATCCGTTCCGGGGTGGGAGTTCACACAGCGCGTCCTGCTGGAGCGGGAGGGCGTGACGTTCGATGGTGCTGGCCGTATCAAGCTGGCGGATTTCGGATGGCTCCCCCGACGTCCGAAAACTCGGAAGGGGCATGATGACGTTTGACCTCGAGGAAGCGATCGCGGTGCTCGAGCGGACTCCGGCCGTACTCCGCGCCTGGCTCGACGGTTTGCACAATCCTGGCCGGATGCTCGAGAGGCGAAGGGTACCTGGAGCCCGGTGGAAGTGATTGGGCATCTCGTGCTCGGAGAGCGCACGGACTGGATTCCCCGCGCCCGTCAAGTACTCGAGCGTGGCGACGCCGCGGTGTTCGAACCGTTCGACCGCTTTGGTCACCTCCAACGTGGGCGTCAGTCCGTGGCAGAGTTGCTGGACGAGTTCGCGGAGCTGCGCCGGCAGAGCATCGCGCAGTTGCGGGCGTGGAATCTCCAGGAGACCGATTGGAAGCGCCCCGGATTGCATCCGGAGTTTGGCCGGGTGAATCTCGGGCAGCTGCTGGCGACATGGGTGGTCCACGACCTCACCCATCTGGTCCAGATCACACGAGTCATGGCCAAGCGCTATCGCGAGGACGTGGGACGATGGATCGAGTACCTGTCGGTTCTCAAGTGACGTCGAACCGGGTCGCGCGACATGACCGTGCCCGGCACCGAGGATCGTGTCCGAGGAGTTCGTTGGCTGGATCGTGAGCCCCCGGCGGGTTCCGGAGAGAGTGTTCGGACCGGCGGTCTCGGTGTCGCCTCGGCGTTCGCAAGGGGTCACGGATGCCCACCTTGCGGTCGCGTTTCCACGGTCCCACGTTCCTACCGCTCCCATTCCAGAGGAAGCCCATGGTCACGCTTGCCACGACGCTCGGGGACATCACGATAGAACTGTTCGTCGACGAAGCACCAAAGACAGTCGAGAACTTCCTCCAGTACGTCGACGACGGGCATTTCGACGGCACGATCTTCCACCGCGTCATTCCGGGATTCATGGTCCAGGGTGGGGGGTTCACCGACGACATGCGCCAGAAGGCCACGCGTGATCCGATTCAGAACGAGGCCGACAACGGTCTGAAGAACACGCGAGGGACGTTGGCCATGGCTCGCACGCAAGCCATCCACAGCGCGACGGCGCAGTTCTTCATCAATCTCGCGGACAACGCGTTCCTCGACCATGGCGCGCGCGATTTCGGTTACGCCGTGTTCGGCAGAGTTACCAATGGTATGGAGACCGTGGACCGCATGGCGGCGGTGGCAACCGGGCCCAAGGCGGGCATGCAGGACGTCCCCATCGAACCGATCCTGATCACGTCGGCACACCGGCCCTGATGCCCGCGAAGTTCATCCCGCTTCCCGCGTATCGCGAATACCCCGTGGACGAGATGCGGCGGCGCGCCCAGGCGTTCTACGAAGACATACGACGCCGGCGTACCGTACGCGAGTTCGATGCGCGTCCGGTGCCGCGCGATATCATTGAAGCATGCCTTCGCGCGGCGGGCGCGGCCCCCAGCGGCGCAAATCTCCAGCCCTGGCACTTCGTGGTGGTGACCGATCCTTCGATCAAGCGGCGTATCAGGGAATCTGCGGAGAAAGAGGAGCGAGCCTTCTATCGCGAGCGCGCGTCAGCGGAGTGGTTGGCGGCCCTCACGCCCCTCGGCACCGACGAGCACAAGCCGTATCTCGAGACCGCACCGTATCTGATCGCGGTCTTTGGACGGAAGTACTATCGGAGTGCCGCGGGCACACGCGCCCCAGGCTACTACGTCACCGAGTCGGTTGGCCTGGCGACGGGAATCCTCATCGCCGCGCTCCACCACGCCGGACTCGCGATGCTCACTCACACCCCGAGTCCGATGGGCTTCTTGAACGAGGTCTTGGAGCGGCCCACCAGCGAACGGCCGTTCTTGTTGCTGGTGGTGGGCTACCCGGCCGCGGCGGCCACGGTACCCGATATCGGCCGCAAGCCGCTCGAGGAGATCGTCACTTTCCGGTAGGGCCCGACTCCCGGGCCGAGGAGCGTACATGGCCACCCCCACCAACATGCGACCGCACGAAACCGAAGTGCCGGCATACTACCGGGGCTATCTCAGCCTCGTGCCGGACGGCGAGGTCGTGGACCAACTCCAACGCCAGCTCGATGAAACGGTCGGCATGCTCGCGGATCTCTCGGAGGACCAGGCCCGGTTCCGGTACGCGGAGGGCAAGTGGAGCATCAAGGAAGTGGTCGGTCACCTCTGCGATACCGAGCGCGTGCTGTCCTATCGCGCCATGAGCTTCGCGAGAGGGGAAGAGGGATCCTTGCCGGGGTTCGAGCAGGACGACTACGTGCCGCACGGAGAGTTCGATCGTCGGCCGCTGGAGGACCTGTTGGCCGAGCTGAGGGCGATTCGTGACGCGACCGTGCATTTGTTTCGGTCGTGCTCCGAAAAGCAGTGGTCTTCGCACGGGACAGCCAACGGTGTGGAGTTTTCCGTGCGGGCGCTGGCGTGGATCATCGCGGGCCATGAACTCCATCATCGCACGATCCTGCGGGATCGCTACCTGCGGCAATAGCCCGTGGGCGGCGGCGGCGGTGACCGACGGATGGTGGATGGTCGGGGCGTGATCGGCCCACCGCGCGACGAGCGGGAGCTCGAGGATCGCTTGTCGACACCCTCCCCTCAGGACATCGAAGCGGCACGCCGCTTGGATGGTGACGTGCTGGTGCTGGGTGCGGGGGGAAAGATGGGGCCGACGTTGACGCGACTCGTCCAGCGAGCGTGTGCGGAGGCTCGGGTGCCGTGGCGCGTGATCGCGGTGTCGCGGTATCGTGCGCACGGCGTGCGAGACGGCTTGGAAGCCGCGGGGGTGCATACGGTGGCCTGCGACCTGTTGGATCCGGCGGCGCTGGCCGAACTTCCCGACGCACCGAATGTGATCCTCCTCGCGGGCCAGAAGTTCGGCACGGCTGCTGATCCGGAATCGACCTGGGCCTTGAACGCGTTCCTCCCAGGCCTCCTGGGTCAGCGGTACCGGCGCGCCCGGACGGTGGTGTTCTCGACGGGCAACGTCTACCCCCTCGCGGACGTGGCCACGCGTGGCTCGCGCGAAACGGACCCGGTGGGACCCCAGGGGGAGTACGCGCAGTCCGCGCTAGCGCGCGAGCGCATCGCGACGTTCTTTGCGCGGCGATACGATACTCCTCTCGCGATCCTCCGGTTCAATTATGCGGTCGAACTGCGCTACGGTGTGCTCCACGATCTCGTCGCACGGGTCGCGGCGGGTGCCCCGATCGATCTCACGATGGGATATGTCAACGTCCTGTGGCAGCGTGACGCCAACTCGGTGGCGCTGCGGAGTTTGGATGCGTGTCAGATTCCTCCGCTGGTGCTCAACGTCACCGGGGCCGAGCGGCTCGCCGTGCGACAGGTGGCGGAGACCATCGGATTGCGGCTCGGGCGCTCTCCAACGTTTGTAGGGACGGAGGCTCCAACGGCTCTGCTGAGCGATGCCGGTTGTTGTTGGGAGCGGTTCGGAGCACCCGCGGTCGACGCGGCCACGGTGTTGGAGTGGGCGATCGCCTGGCACGGCCAGGGCGGTCCATCACTCGGCAAGCCCACTCGGTTCGAGGAACGCGGGGGTGAGTTCTGAAGATCGGGGATTCCGCGACGCGGCTGCGCGAGGGACTCGTGATTCCGGCCCACCCATTGGCCCTGACCGAGGATCGGAAGCTCGACGAGCGACGCCAGCGAGCCCTGACCCGCTACTACGTCGCTGCCGGCGCCGGCGGGATCGCGGTTGGAGTCCACAGTACGGAGTTCGCCATTCACGAGCCGGCGGTCGGGCTGCTCGAGCCTGTCTTGACCTTGGCGGCCGAGGAGGTGGATGCGTGGGAGGCGGGTGGCGGTCACCCAATCGTAAGGGTGGCCGGGGTCGTTGGCGACACGCGCCGCGCGGTGGCGGAGGCCGATCTTGCGCGACGGCTCGGGTTTCATGTGGCACTGGTGTCGTTCGCGGGCCTCGGGGAGAAGAACCAAGAAGCGCTGGTACGCCATGTGGCGGCGGTGGGATCGGTCCTCCCCGTCATGGCTTTCTATTTGCAGCCGGCTGTGGGAGGCCGCGAGCTGCCCTTCGAGTTCTGGCGCGCGCTCGTCGACGTCGAGACGCTGATCGCCGTCAAGGTCGCGCCGTTCGATCGATACCGTACGGGCGAGGTTGTTCGGGCGGTCGCGCAGTCGGCGCGGGCGGATGAGGTAGCACTCTACACGGGCAACGATGACCACATTGTGGGCGACCTGCTCACGCCGTACCCAAGTGCTCCAAACCAGCCGGCCGTGCACTTCGTGGGTGGATTGCTCGGGCAGTGGGGCGTGTGGACCCGCCGGGCGGTGGAGCTGCACGCGCGATGCCGGCGTGCGGTCACGAGTGGTGACGGCAATGCGCACGAACTCCTGCGTCTCGGCACGCAGCTCACGGATGCCAACGGCGCCATCTTCGATCGAGCGAACGACTTCGCGGGGTGCTTGCCGGGTATCCACGAGGTGCTTCGGCGTCAGGGGTTGCTCGCCGGGCGTTGGTGTCTCGATGCCGGCGTGGATTTGTCGCCGGGACAATCCGAGGAGATCGATCGTGTCCGTGCGGCCTACCCGCACCTTGCCGACGACGAGTTTGTGCGGGAACACGTGGATGACTGGATGAAGTGAAGTGCAGGGTGCACGGGCCGGGTCGTGGCCGCTGCACCGCCACATCTCAACATCACGAGGAGGAGTTCGCAAATGCGTATCATGATCCCCGCAGTGCTCGCGATGCTTGCCGCCGGCTGTCAGGCGTCCGCTCCCACGCCGGTGACTCGCGAGGACATCAACCTTCCCGGGCGGACCGACTCCGTGCCCTTCAGTCACGCGGTACGCGTCGGAAACACGCTGTACCTCGCGGGACGCATCGGGCTCGATCCGACGACCGGCCAGCCGCCGGAAGACGTCGAGACCGAGGTGCGGCTCGTGCTCGATGGGATGAAGCGGGTGCTCGAGTTGGCCGGGATGTCGATGGACGATCTCGTAACGGTCCAGGTGTTCTGTCCCGATCTCAGCTTGTACGAGCAGTTCAACGCGGTGTACGCGACGTACTTCACGGACCATCGGCCGGCGCGTGCGTTCATCGGCTCCGGGCCGCTGCTGCTGGGCGCGAGGTTCGAGGTTCAAGGAGTTGCTGCGCGAGTAGACTGAGTCGGCCGCCGCGGCCAGGGGCCAGGTTGACAGGACGGATGGATGATCTCAAGTTAGTTGAGTGACCAATCAAGACACGAAGTCGCGACTCGTTGAGGCGGCCACGGACCTGTTCTGGACCCAAGGGTTCCGGGCGACGTCCGTTGCGCAGATTCTGCGCCGGTCAGGCGTGAACAGCGGCAGCCTCTACTACTTCTTCCGCGGCAAGACGGAACTGCTCGTGGCGGCGGTCGAGAGTTATCCGGACCGGTATTGGCGGGACATGCTCGAACCGGCGTTCGATGCGGAGCGCGATCCGGTCGACCGCCTCGTGCACCTGTTCGCCCGGCACCGAGCGGATGTCGCCGCACAGGGATTCACGCGCGGGAGCTTTCTCGGTAACCTCTCCGTCGAGATGGCCGACGCGAGTCCCATGGCGCAGGCGGCGATCGCGGTCGCGTGGCGTCGAGTGCAGGGGTGGATCAAGTTGTGGCTCGTCGAAGCCGCCCCGCGACTGCGGGAGGAGACCGATTTCGACGCGCTGGCAGGGTTTCTGTTGGCGTCTCTGGAGGGCGGACTGATGCAGGTGCGAGCGCAGAAGTCGTTGGCCCCCTTCGACGCGGTGATTGTCCACGTGCGGTTCGTGCTGTCCGCGCTCGGCCAAGCTGCGCAGCCCGCGGAGAACCCGTGAGTATCCCGTTTCGGCCGATCGACTGGAGCGATCGCGGCATCACCATCCTGGATCAGACGTTGTTGCCGGGCGAGGAGCGTTACGTCGAACTCGCGTCGACCCCGGAGGTCGTGGACGCCATACGTCGCCTGTGTGTGCGCGGGGCGCCGCTGATCGGCATCGCCGCGGCGATGGGACTCGCGGCCGAAGCAGTCCGGGCGGCGCGCGACGGTGCGTTGAACCCCGAGTACGTGCGCGACGTGGCCGCGCGGTTGGGCGCTGCACGGCCCACGGCGGTCAATCTGGCGTGGGCGCTCGCACGCATGCTCCGGATCGCGGATGTCGCGTTCTCACGAGCGATGGACGCCCGGTCCGTCGCCCATGCGATGCGGGTTGAAGCACAGCGGATCTGGGATGAAGACGCCGCGATGTGCCGAGCTATTGGGACACACAGCGCGGAACTCTTGCCGGAGCCGGCAACGGTCCTCACGCACTGTAATGCAGGTGCGCTGGCGACCGGCGGGATCGGGACGGCGCTCGCCGGTATCTACGTGGCGCACGAGCGGGGACGAGCGATTGAGGTGTTGTCCACGGAGACGCGGCCGCTGCGTCAAGGCGCCCGTCTCACCGCGTGGGAGTTGGGGCGCGCGGGGATTCGGGTCACGACACTGGCCGATTCGGCGGCTGGCGCTGCGCTGGCGGCTGGGAGTGTCGATGCCGTCATCACGGGAGCCGATCGAATCGCGCGGAACGGGGACGTCGCCAACAAGGTGGGGACCTACCCGCTTGCCGTGTTGGCGGCACGCCACGGCGTCCCGTTCTACGTGGCCGCTCCCACGTCCACGGTGGATCTCGCCGCTGCCGACGGGTCGGCGATCCCCATCGAGGAACGGGGTGCGAGCGAACTCGATCCGGCGCCGACGGCGACCGTTTGGAACCCGGCGTTCGATGTGACCCCTGCGGAACTCGTTTCCGCCCTGATCACGGACCGCGGCGTATGGCGGGCCCCACTGGCCGCGAGTATCGCGACGCTCGCAAGTGAGGGTGCCCTCAGGCGATGACGGCGTCCCCGACTCTCGCCTCCAGCAACGTGCACCAGTCGTCCAGGCCCTCCCCGGTTTCGGCGGAGCAGGCGAAGACGCGCAGGGCGGGGAAGGCACCGCGCCAGCGCGCGCGTGCGTCAGCGACCCGTTGCCCGGTCCCTGCGACGTCCACTTTGGTCACGATCGCGTAGTCGGCGCCGCCGAGCAGGTCGCGCACGGCTCCGGTCTCCGGTAGGGCGTCGGCCCCCACCACCGCCACGGTCGAGTCGACCCCGAGATCGGCGGCCGCGCGCCCGTGATGCCGACTGCCTCGCTCGATGAAGACGAGATCGGTGCGTGCGAGGTCGATCCGCTCCAGCGCGGCAAGGACGTCGCCGGCACGGAAGCGATCGGGATCCTGCACCGGAACATGAATCACACATGCCCCGCAGCGTCCGAGCCGTTCGGCGTCTTCGCGGATTCCACAAAGCACACCGATGGCCAACCGGTCACTCAGGCGGCGCAGAACACGTTCGAGCAGTGACGTTGTGCCCGCCGCGGTCGTTGCCACGAAATCGAAGGCGCACGTGCGGTGCGCCTGCAGTTGGCGGCGAACGTCCGCTGCAGCGCGGTCGGATGCGACGTTTGGCGCGATGCGCGCGGTTTGGAAAGACATGGCGTGATCCCGGTGGCGGAGTTGGATCTCAGCGTGCCACACAAGCTCGTGGACAGCGATATTGTGGGGCGTGAAGCCGACGTGAACGCGCTATCATGGACGGTGAGCCTCGCGCTCATCTACAACCTTGCTCTCGGCCGGGAATCGTGATGTCCACCGTACTCAGTATCGATCAGGGAACGACAGGGACCACCGCGCTGGTCGTCGCGGACGACGGCCAGGTCCGCGGACGCGCGTACTCCGAGTTCACGCAGCACTTCCCGCAACCCGGATGGGTCGAGCACGATCCGGCCGAACTCTGGCAGGTCACGCTTGCGGTGGCGCGGCAAGCGGTCCGTTCGGCGGGCGAAACGCCCGCGGCCGTGGGGATCACGAATCAACGGGAGACCGTTGTCGCGTGGGATCGGGAGACCGGCGAGCCGCTGTACCGCGCGCTGGTATGGCAGGATCGCCGCACGACGGAGCGATGCCGCGCGCTGCGGGCGGAGTTGGGCGACGCGTTCATCACGGGCAAGACGGGTCTCGTGTGGGATCCGTACTTCTCGGCGACCAAGGCCGAATGGCTCCTCGCCCACGTACCCGACGTGGCGGCCGCCGCCCGCGGGGGTAGGCTCGCGCTGGGGACGGTCGACGCCTGGCTGGTGTTTCGACTTACCGGAGGAGCTGCCTTCGTGACCGATCCCTCCAATGCATCGCGCACACTGCTATACGGCCTGCAGGGCAAGGACTGGGATCCCGACCTCCTGGCGCTGTTCGGTGTGCCGCGCGAGGCGCTGCCTGCCGTGAAACGGTCCAGCGGGATCGTGGCGACAACCGCGGCGTCCATCGTGGGATTCGAGGCGCCCATCGCCGGGATCGCCGGCGACCAGCAGGCCGCGCTGTTCGGGCAGGGGTGTTGGGTGCAGGGCGAAGCCAAATGCACCTACGGCACGGGTGCGTTTCTTCTGCTCATGGTCGGCGACACCCTGTCGGGCCCGCCCGCACCATCGGGGGTGCTGACCACGGCAGCTTGCACGGCCGACGGCGGTCTCGGCTATGCGTTGGAAGGCTCGATCTTCATCGCCGGCGCGGCGGTGCAGTGGTTGCGGGACGGGCTGGGTCTCATTGGTAGCGCGGCCGAGACCGAGGCGCTGGCCCGCTCGATCGAGGATACCGGAGGGGTGTACTTCGTCCCGGCGCTGGTGGGCCTGGGCGCGCCGCACTGGGAGGCGAACGCGCGCGGGACCATCGTGGGGCTCACCCGGGGCACGGGGCGCGCGCACCTGGTGCGGGCCGCGCTGGAGTCCATGGCCTACGGAACTCGGGAACTGTTGGAGCGAATGGTGGCGGTCTCGGGCGTCGAACTGGCTGCGCTCAAGGTTGACGGCGGGGCCGCGGCTAACGATTGGCTGATGCAGTTTCAGTCGGATGCCCTCGGTGTCCCGGTCAGCCGGCCGGACGTGGTCGAATCAACAGCGCTGGGCGCCGCGGGGCTGGCGGGCTTGGCCACCGGCGTCTGGCGGACCGCCGAGGAATTCCGCGCCACGAGGGAGTATCGTACTTTCGAGCCGGAACCATCGAGCCCCACTGGGTTTGTAGGATGGCGCCGGGCGGTCGACGCGGCCCTGTTCTGGGCTCGGCGGCAGTAGGTGTGGTCGAGTCTTCAGCTTTGACTGAAGGAGCCTTTAATCACCTTTAGGGGAGCCCGCTTGTAGCGTATATTCTGGCCATGACTGCTAAATCGAAATTCCTGCTCGGCGCTGGCCTGGTCGTGGTGACCGTGGGCTACCTGATGGCCACCGGGATCAAGGATACGGGCGTCTACTTCGTCACACCTTCGGAACTCGCGGCACGTGTGTCCGAAGATCCATCGTTCCACAACGTCGGTGTCAAGATGGGCGCGCGCGTCGTCAGCGGCACCATCGAGCGCGACGTGGGGACCCAGACCATCACGTTCGTGGTGACGGACGGGGAGCAGACGTACCCGGTGGTGTACCGCGGCCTGGCCCCCGACACGTTCACCGACGATGTGGACGTGGTGGTGGAGGGACGACTCGGCCCGGACGGCACGTTCCGGGCGACGACGCTGCTCGCCAAGTGCGGGTCGCGGTACGAAGCCGTGCCGACGACGTAGCCATGACCGTACTCGGACAACTTGCGCTGTGGATTGCGCTGCTGCTGGCGGTGTGGGGAACGCTGGTCGGCTTCGTCGGCGGGCTCCAGCGACGTCCTGAACTCGTTGTCAGCGCCCGGCGCAGCGTCTATGCGCAGGCGGGCGTGCTCGCGGTGGCGTCGGTCTCCCTGCTCACCGCGCTCATCAACCACGACTTCAATATCGCCTACGTCGCGAGTTACACCAGTCGTGATCTGCCGCTGATCTACACGGTGTCTGCATTCTGGGGTGGGCAGGCGGGGAGCCTGTTGTTCTGGGCCGTGGTCCTTTCCATCTTCGCGACTCTTGCGCAGTGGTTGACGCCCCGCAAGTACGATCACCTGCTCCCGTACGTCGCGGGCGTCACCTCCGCAGTCATTCTGTTCTTCGTGTGCGTGACGCTCTTCTCGGCCAATCCGTTCGAACGACTCGCGTTCACGCCGACGGATGGGAACGGACTCAACCCGCAACTCCAGAACCCCGGCATGGTGGTGCATCCGCCGATGCTGTACCTGGGGTACATCAGCATCACGATCCCCTTCGCGTTCGCGGTGGCGGCCCTCGTGGCGAGGCGCGTCGACGCGGGATGGCTGCACGCGATCCGGCGCTGGACGATCGTGTCGTGGTTGTTTCTGTCCATCGGGATCACGCTGGGCATGTGGTGGGCTTATGTCGAGCTGGGGTGGGGCGGCTACTGGGCCTGGGATCCGGTGGAGAACGCGAGCTTCCTGCCGTGGCTCACGATGACGGCGTTCCTGCATTCGGTGATGATTCAGGAAAAGCGCGGCATGTTGAAGAAGTGGAACGTCACCCTGATCGCGTTGAGCTTCGTGCTCTCGATCTTCGGGACGTTCATCACGCGGAGCGGCATCATCTCCAGTGTGCACTCCTTCACCCAATCGAGTGTCGGCTACTTCTTCCTCGCGTTTTTGATCTTCATCGTGGTGGCCGTGGCGCTACTCCTGTGGTTGCGGCTGCCCGTCATGCAGAGCGACACGCGCTTGGAGAGTCTGGTTTCTCGTGAAGCGAGTTTCTTGTTCAACAATCTGTTGCTCGTTGGCGTCGCGTTCTCCGTGCTTTGGGGTACGCTGTTCCCGATCATTTCCGAGCTGGTGCGGGGCACGCAGGTGACTGTTGGGCCGCCGTTCTTCAATCAGGTCAACATTCCGATTGGGCTGGCGCTGCTGGCCCTCACAGGTATCGGGCCGCTCATTGCCTGGCGGCATGCGAGCGCCGGCAACCTGCAGCGTCAGTTCACGATCCCGGTAATCGCCGGCACGGTGGTCGCCGCGGCGCTGGTGGGGCTCGGCATGCGAGACTTCTACGCGATCGTGGCGTTTTCGCTCGGTGGCTTCGTTGTGGCCGGCATCCTGCAAGAATTCCAGCGGGGCGTCGGCGCGCGACACCGGTTGCATGGGGAGTCCTACCCGCTGGCGCTGGGACGGTTGGTTGCACGGAACCGGCGGCGCTATGGCGGATACATCGTGCATCTGGGAATCGTGACGTACTTCGTGGCCTTCGCGGGGATGGCCTTCAAGAAGGACATGGAGGCCTCGCTGATGCCGCTGGAGTCGGCGGAGCTCGTGTCTCCTTATGGGCACACGTACACCTTCACCCACCTTGGCGTGTCGCAGTACCGCCAGCTCAATCGGTTCGTTTCGGCGGCCACCGTCGAGGTATTCCGCGATGGGGTCTCCATCGGGCGGATCGTGAGTGAAAAGCGGCAGCACTTCACCTGCGCCGCCGTTGTGGAGCCCTGTCCGCCTGAATTGTTGCGCCCGTCGTTCGAGCCGTCCACTGAGGCCGGGATTCGCAGCGATCTGCGCGAGGACATCTACGTCGTCTACGCTGGTTCTGTCGAGGGAACCGAGGAGGCGGTGTATCGATTTACGCTGAACCCGCTGGTGTGGTGGTTGTGGTACGGCGCCATCGTGTTGGTCGCGGGTGGCGTCGTGACGCTCTGGCCCAGCAGCACGCTCGTGGCGGAACGACGGGCGGTGCGCGCCGGGTACGCGGCTGAGCTCGTGGGGCAAGCGTGAGCAACCAGGCTCTCGTGATGTCGCGGCGACAAGCGCTTGGGCGGGCGGCCGCGCTTGCGCTCCCCGGCTTCCTGGCGCCCCAGCCGCAGGACAACCAGGAAGCACCCGAGTTGTACCGTCCCGATCTCGCCGGGAGACCGCGGGAGCGCATTACGGATTACGAGAACGACCCGTTTATCGTCGGGATCGAGGGGAAACTGCGCTGCACCTGCGGGTGCAATCTGGATGTGTACACGTGCCGCACGACGGACTTTACGTGTGGCGTCTCGCCGGCCATGCACCGCGAAGTCGTTGGCTTGGTAGAGGATGGCATGACTGGTGAGGATATCCTCGAGGCGTTCGTGGCGAAGTATGGTGAGACCGTTCTGATGGCGCCCAGGAAGGAAGGGTTCAACTGGGCGGGGTACGTCGTACCGGGCGCGGCAATCTCGCTGGGCGGGGCGGTGCTCGCGTGGGTGTTGCTGCGTCGGACTCGCAGGGCGGCGGTGGTTGCGGGCAGTGACGAACGGGAGATCCTCAGCGACGAGGAGCAGTCATTGATCGACGAAGAGCTCGAGCACTTGGTACGGTGACATGCTAGAGCTAATCGCGGGGGTCCTGGTGGCGGGTGCGGCAGTGGCGCTGGTGCTCGAGCCGCTGTGGCGGCGGCCCGGGTCCATCCTGCGGCCGGTCGAAGAGCCGGAGTTCGTGGATCCGGAGGACTCAGAGTCACCCAAGATCAAGGCGCTGCTGGCGCTCCGCGAGCTGGAGTTCGATCAGGCGACCGGCAAGCTCTCCGACGAAGACTATGAACGAGGCAAACGGCGCTATGCTCGTGCTGCCGTCGAGGCCATCAAGGCGGAGCGGTCGGTGGAGGAAGGCAGTCAGGCCGATCCGGCTGAGAGGGCGATCGCGGCGGCGGGAGCGCACGCGGCCGTTTGCCCGGCCTGCGGGCCGCGCCCGGAGGATGACGCCGTTTTTTGCTCGTCATGCGGCCGGTCGCTGGTCCAGGCCGGTGGGCGGCCGCGCTGCGCCGAGTGCGGTTCGGAGTTGCCCCACCAGGCCACATTCTGCGCGACCTGCGGGCGCCGGGTTGCGGCGTAACGCCCGCCTCACGCACCGACGGACACGAATCGCCCTTTGGCTTGCCCGCGTGGGGCGCCCGCCTTGCTCAACTGGCCTTCATGGTCTTTTCACTACGATTCGGTAGCATAGTTGCGAGTGTCGTCCGCACGCCTGCCTCACTCATTCACGGAGCAAGATCATGCGACAAGATGACAGAGTGGGTCGCGGGTTCGGTGCTGCTGCGTGTGACCTCCCCTTCGTCGAGTCAGGCGGGGGGTTGGCTGTGACGGGGGGGGGAAGGGCAGAGGAGAGGAGTGGGATCGCGGCGATCCGAGCTCGCCGTCGGGGGTTGGCTTCCTGGTGGCGCGGGCGCTCTCCTCGGGCGACGGACCACGTCCGGCGATTCGCGTGGGCGATGATGGGTGTGGCGGTGGTTGGTGGCGTCCCTCGAGCCCAGGGACAGGACGCGGTCACTTCAGCCCAGAATGTCCAGGCTGGGGCTCGCCTGTTTCTTAGCAAGGGATGTCTCAGCTGCCATGCCGCGGATGGCCGGGGGACCGGACCCGACCTGCGCCGCTTGCAGAGTGCTGCGTCGTTCTACGGGTTCGCGGCGACTTTGTGGAACCACCTGCCGCAGATGCAGGCCTCCATGATGAGCCGCGGCGTTGCGATCCCGGAGTTGAAGCCGAGCGAAGCGGGCGACTTGGTTGCGTACCTGTTCTGGCTGGAGTATTTCGACGCGCCGGGGGACGCGAAGCGCGGCGCCGAGTTGTTTGTGGCGAAGGCCTGCGTTCGTTGTCACCAAGTGCGGGGGGTTGGAGGCGTCTTTGGTCCCGACCTGGATCAGCATGCTGTGGGTTCACCGGTCATGTTGGCGGCGGCAATGTGGAATCACCTGCCCGTGATGATGGAGCAGCGCGCCGCACAGGGACTGCGGCACTCCGGCTTCACGGCCTCCGAGTTCCGCGATGTCATTGCCCACATCGAAGGCCCCGAACGGGAGTTACCGCGGGACGCGCTCTTCGTCACGGCTGGGCAGGCCGACCGTGGACGGCGGGTATTCGATGAGAAGCGGTGCGGGGCGTGTCACCGGGTGCGGGGGATCGGCGGAGACGTCGGCCCCGATCTCGGACGAGACGTCGTCTATGCAAGCGTGCTCGACTTTGCTGCCGCACTCTGGAACAAGGGTCCCGAGATGATCACGGCCATGCGTCGACAGGGCATCGTGCCACCGTCTCTGTCACCGCAGGAAATGGCAGATCTCGTGGGCTTCTTCTACGCCGGGCGGTATTTCGGCGATGGCGGCCGGTCGGATCGTGGCCGGCAGCTGGTGAACTCGGGGAGATGTGGAGGGTGTCATCGTACGGTCGATCTGCCTGGACCGCGCGGCCTGGCGTCTCCTGCCAGCGTGCTTGCGTCCCTGTGGAATCACATCCTGAGGGAAGTGCCGTTGGGCCAGCAGTCCGGAGCATGGCCGCGACTCTCGGCAGAGGACGCGGCCGACATTGCGGCGTACCTCCTGGCGGTGGGAGGACGGCGGTGAGCGGTGAGCGCAACCACCGATGGCGCAGATGGTCGCTGGGGGGTGCAGCCATCGGGATACTCGTGCTCGCGCCGCAAACTGCGGCTGCGCAAGGGGGAGGAGGGAGCTGCGTCGCGTGCCACGCGGCGCTCGGCGACGGACCACTGGGCGCCCCGGCGCGGAGCTTCCCGGCGGATATCCACGCGGAGCGCGGCTTCGGCTGTGTGGCGTGTCATGGAGGCGATGAGACGGCCGCCGGTTTCGAGGCCATGGATCCCGCGAAGGGGTTCTTGGGGCGTCCGCAGGGTCGGATGTTGCTCGACGTGTGCGGCCGGTGTCACTCGAGCGCCAGCTTCATGCGTCGCTATAACCCGGCGCTGAGAGTCGATCAGGTCGTCGAGTACCTCACCTCGGTGCACGGTCAGCGCCTGATGCAGCTGAACGACTCGCTCGTTGCCACGTGTTCCAGCTGCCATACGCCCCATCGGATCCGGCCGCCCTCCGATCCACTATCGAGCGTCCATCCGTTGAACGTGGAGACCACGTGCGGAGCGTGCCATGCGGATGCAGCCCGCATGGAAACGTACGGACTCCCGACGGATCAGATGCAGGATTATCGCACGAGCATCCATCGACGCATGCTGGTCGAGGAGAATGACCTGTCCGCGCCAACGTGCAACGACTGCCATGGCAACCACGGAGCGGCACCTCCGGGGATCTCGTGGGTGGGAAATGTCTGCTCCCAATGTCACGCCACCATGGGGCAGCTCTTTCGCGAAAGCCGCCATGCTCAAACGTTCGTCATGCTCGGTGTTCCGGGATGCGCGACCTGCCACGGGAATCACGCGATCGGCGAGGCGACCACCGAGATGCTCGGCGTCACGGAGGGGACGGTGTGCTCGCAGTGCCATGGCGCGGGTGATGCCGGCGGCGTGATTGCGGCCAACATGCGGCAGCTGCTGGACTCGCTGGAATCCCGGTTCGATTCGGCGCACGCTCTCTTGGAGGAGGCTGAGCGAGCGGGCATCGAGGTGAGCCAGGCGCTGTTTGAGCTCGAAGGGGCCAACAACGCCCGGATCGGCGCCCGCGCCGCGGTACATTCGTTTGGGCTTGTGGCGGTTGAGACCGAGGTGGCCGCGGGGCTCGAAGTGACCAGTGCCGGAATCGTCGCCGGAGAAGACGCGCTGAGCGAGCTGAGATTCCGCCGCTTGGGGCTGGCGGTGTCTGTCATGATCATTTTGGCGTTGGTCGGCGGCTTGGTGCTGAAGATCCGCGAACTCGATCGTCGCGGAACCACCATCTAGTGGTGTGTCCCCGGAGTTCGTCGGCCGGATCGCGAGTCCCGGTGGGTCCCGCCCGGACTCGTCGTCTGCGAGGAACTCCTGGGACCCGACACTAGACCATTCACGAACTAGGTCATAGAGGAAGACGAGCGATGGCTGAAGGGCTCGATCCGGCGACGCGGTCGCGGCGGGGGTTCTTGGATTGGATCTTGAGCCGCACCCTCACCACGTGGCTGTTGAGTACGAGCGTCGGGGGACTGCTGCTCGCGGTGCTCTATCCCGCGGGCCGGTATCTGGTGCCGCCGGCCTCGTCTGAATCGGCGGCGGCGTCCGTCACGTTGCCGTTCGGGCCGGACGACGTGGCACCGAATAGCGGGCAAATATTCAAGATGGGCAGCCGCGCGGGGATCCTCATCCGGACCGCCGCGGGCGACCTCCGCGCGTTCACGGCCCAGTGCACGCACTTGGGGTGCATCGTGCAGTACCGCAGCGACATCAGTCACATTTGGTGCGCGTGCCACAACGGCCACTTCGATACTGCTGGACGGAATATCGAGGGCCCCCCACCGGGGCCGTTGGAGGAGTTCGAGGTCAACGTCCGTGAGGACCAGATCGTCGTGAGCAAAGGAGCCTGAAGATGCCCTTGCCCGATCGCCTCCGTGTGGTGTGGTCGTGGCTCGACGCGCGCGTAGGCCTCGCGGATCTCCAGCGACTGGCCAGGAAGAAGGCTGTCCCGGTGCACCGCCACACGATCTGGTACTACCTGGGCGGGATGACCCTCTTCCTCTTCATGGTGCAGATCGCCACGGGCGTTCTCCTCCTGTTCTACTACCGACCGTCGGCCGACGAAGCGTTTGAGTCGGTGCAGTTCCTCATGGCCGAAGTCCAGTTCGGGTGGCTGATTCGATCGATTCACTCCTGGTCCGCCAACCTCATGATCTTCGCGCTGTTCCTGCACATGTTCAGCGTGATGCTGGTGAAGTCCTATCGACGGCCGCGGGAACTGACATGGCTGTCGGGATTTCTGCTTTTTGCGCTGGCGCTGGGATTCGGCTTCACCGGGTACTTGTTACCGTGGAATGAACTTGCGTACTTCGCGACGCGCGTGGGCACGGAGATCGTCGCAGTGGTGCCCGTGGTTGGGGAGTTCTTGCTGCGAGTGTTGCGCGGCGGGACCGACGTGACGGGTGCCACCCTCACCCGATTCTACGCGATCCATGTGGCGGTGCTGCCGGCTATGGCCCTGGGTTTGCTCGGTCTGCATCTCTTCTTGGTGCAGAAGCACGGCATGAGTGTCCCGATCGAACACGAGCGAGACGGGATCGAGACGCCCAAGATGCCGTTCTTCCCCAACTTTCTCCTCCGGGATCTTGTGGGGTGGCTGGCGGCGCTGGCCGTCCTGTCGGCGCTCGCAGCCTACTTCCCGGCGCACTTGGGTGAGAAGGCCGATCCGTTCGCCTCGGCGCCGGCCGGGATCAAGCCCGAGTGGTACTTCATGTTCATGTTCCAGACCCTCAAGTACCTCCCCGCGCACTTTCTGGGCATCGAGGGAGAGGTAGTTGGCATTCTCGGTTTCGCGGTTGGCGGCTTCGCGGTCCTGGTGGTGCCGTTCCTCGACCGTCGGGCGCAACGGAGCGAGTCGAGCCGAGCGATGACGTGGTTTGCCGTCGGGATCATCGCATACATCCTGATCCTGACGTACTTGGGATACACGGCCAATCCGAACCAGTGAGAACGATGGGTCACTCGTGCACGGTCTGGGAGGAGAGGGATGAGTAAACTCAGCGAACGCATCTCCAGTGCGATGTCCGGGGTCGAGTGCCCGGGTTGTCTGAAGCACGTGATCCCCGCGTTTCTGGATGCCCCGGAGGGAATGCAGCCTGCCCCCGAACCCGACGGACGGTGGTCGTTCGTGTGGCGGCCCACGAGCGGGTTGGTGTGCCCCGAATGCCAATTCCCCCTCGGTCGGCATGCCCAGCGACTCAAGTGGATTCGCGTGTTCGGGTTAGGGGTCGTGGTGGTGACGGTCTCTGCCCTGTTGTGGGTGCTGCAGCTGTTCGGTGGCGCGGGCGCGGGATTGCGTCTTATGCAACGGATGCTCGGCGTCGCTGGTCTCGTGGGGATTCTTGTGGGATTGGCGGGCATCGTGGTTGGTGGACGGCGGCGAAGGTAGCGACACCCGCCCGCGGGCGGGCGTGCGCCGTTGACTGACTGCCACGATCGACCGAGATTCCCGTCCGGTGGTTTGTCGGACGGGCATCCATCTGGCGGCTCCGAAGGAGGAGCAATGGCGTTTCACATTCGCAAGTTCAGGCATGTGCTTCTGGTGGTCGCGTTTGGGGTCGCGTGTGACACCCCGCAGCCAGCGGCGGAGCCCGCACAGTCCGCCGACGCCCAGCTGGTGCTTGCGGCGGCCATGGCGGCGATGCCCCCGCAGGGTACGTCGCTCGACGCCATGCCGGATCCGACGTCCGACGGCGCTCAGCTCGTCGCCCAATACTGCAGCGCGTGTCATGCGATGCCGCACCCCACGAGCCATTCCGCGACGGATTGGCCGGTGGTTATGCGACGCATGTGGCTCCGCACGGAGATCGTGGCCCGGGACTTTCAGGTCCCGGTCCCCGATGCGGCGCAACGCATGACGATGACCCGCTACATGCTGAGCAACGCGTTGGTCGTCTCGGATACCGACTTGCCGAACATCCGGGGCCGCGATTCGTTCGAACGGCAGTGCGCACGCTGTCACGCGCTGCCCGATCCTCGGCAACACACACCGAGCGACTGGGCGACGGTCGTCACCCGGATGAGTACGCACATGGAAGAGCTGCTCAACGACATTCTGACCCACGACCAAATCCAGGAACTGGTGCTGTACCTCGAGCAGGCAAGCGCGCGCTTGCCCTAGGCACACGCCTTCCCCGGGACTGGCAACGCCCCCTCCCTCGTTGGGAGGGGGCGTTTGACGTCGGTGTCGCGTTTTGTGTTGGGGGGCGACGCGCGCGCAACGCGCCGCCGTAACTCAGCTGGCGTCCAGCTCTCGAGTCACCACGATATCGTCCGCGATCGCTGACTCCAACGCCAATTCCGTTTCCCCGATCTTGATGACGTGCTCGGGGCTCCGCTGCAGGTGCCGGATCGTGGCGCCCGGGACCAAGCCGAACACCGCGAGACGATTCTGGCGGCTCGGGTGGCCCCCCACGCACACGATACGCGCGGTCGCGTCAACCTCCAACTCTCCGATGGTCAGCACCCCGTTGCCCGGTCGCCCCGCCCGCTCGGCTCGTTGAAAGAGCCGTCCCAGCCACGACTGGCGCTTGGGCCGCTCGGGGAACTCGTACTGGCAACTGGGACACCGCACGAGATGGCACGCTTGTGCCAGGGGGCACCCGTGGCGGCACAGCGTGTCCTGCCGCGCGAACTCGAAGCCGCAAAACGGGCAGCTCAGATAGTCCCCAGCCATCGTCCTGACCAGTGAATGACACCACCCACGAAGAACGCGAATGGAAAAATGAACCCGGCCATGCGCAGCGCGGTCTTCATCCCGTGCTCGTGCGCGATGACCATGAAGTTGGCGATGCATGGCATGAACAGCGTAATCGTGACCATCGCAACGAGGATCTGGTGCGGCCCGAGGACGGCGTTCACACCGGTCGCGGCATCCAAGATGTAGACGGCGCCGAAATCCCGCCGCATGAACCCCACGAGGAAGGCATTCGCCATCTCGGCCGGCAGTCCCAGCCAGCCCGTCACGAGCGGCTCGGCGAACTGAGCGAGGAACGCGAGGCCGCCGACGCGGTCCAGCAGGAACAGAAGCGCCGTTCCCAGGGCAAAAAGCGGAATCACCTCGCGGAGATACCACTCGAGGCGGTACGATGTTTTGAGCAGCACGTTTCCCAGCTGCGGGCGCCGCATTGGCGGCAACTCGAGCACGAACTCTGCCGGCCCCCCGGGGATGATGCGCGCGGTGAGCCACCCCACGCTGAAGAGGACGCCCACGACGACCCCGCTCCACACGAGGACTCCGGTGGGCGAGAGGGCCGCCATCATGGCGAGGAGCACGCCGAGCTGTGCCGAACAGGGCACGGCCAGGGCCAGGAGCATCGTGGTGACCAGTCGCTCCTTCTTGGTCTGCAGGATCCGCGTGGTCATCGTGGCCATCGTGTCGCAGCCTAGCCCCAGCACCATCGGAAGCACCGCTTGGCCGTTCAGCCCAATGCGGCGGAACAGCCGATTCACCAGAATCGCCATGCGCGGGAAGTAGCCCGAGTCCTCGAGCACGCTGAAGACCAGGAAGAAGGTCGTGACGATGGGCAACACGATCGCGAGGGAATAGCTCAGCGCCATGGTAAACAGACCGAACTCCCCCACGAGGAAGTCGTGGACGAACCGGGCCACATGCTGCCAGAAGGTTAGGGCGCCGGCACCCAGCGTATAGTCCGGTGTGATCGTGGTCCGCGCGAGGGTGCCGACCGAAATCTCGTGAACCGGGGTCAACGGGAGCCCAACGGTCTGCGAAACGAGCTCGACCACGTGCTCGTGCTGGAACGGCGTCACCGCATCCACCACGCGGATGGCCACGGGGGTGAGCCGCTGCTGAAAGAGCCCGACCTCGAGAAGATCCACGAAGCTGCCGGCACCAAGGAGGCCGACGAACCAGAACACTGCAAGCATCACCACCGCGAGCACGAGGAGCCCGCGCGTGGGATGCATCGCCCAGAAGCCCAGCCGGACGCCGAACGTCGCGTCGCGCGCCTCCTCGATCGAGTACGTCTCCGCCAGGATCTCGTTGATCCGCTCGAGACGCGCCCGGTTCAGCGCGTAATCGCCGGAGACCTGCGGCAGCTCGGGTGGGCGCGGTGGTGCCGCGACGGGCAGTGCCGCAATCAGCCGGTCGGTTCCCTCGTCGCGCGGGGCCACCGTCCGCGTCACGGGCACCCCCAGGATCGCGCTCAGCCTGTCGATATCGATCCGGCCCCCTCGGGCCTCGAGCTCGTCGAACATGTTGAGCACCAGAACCATTGGGCGACCGAGATCCGCCAGCTGCAGCGTGATCAGGAGGGCCCGACGCAGGTTCTTGGCGTCGGCGACCTGTATCACGGTCGCGTCCGGGTGCAGGTCGATGAGCTCGCGCGTCACACGGGCGTCGTCGGTATGCGGCACGAGGTCGTTGAGGCCCGGGCAGTCCACAACGTCCCGAACGGTACCGCCCAAGCGGGTTCGGGCGCGGACGACTTCGACGGTGGTCCCGGGAAAATTCGAAACCGTCACGTACTGGTCGGTGAGATTCCGGAACAGGACGCTCTTGCCGACGTTGGGGTTGCCAACGAGCAACACCGGCGGCTGCTCCACGTCAGGCGCCCGGGGAGGGGAAGTGTGGTCCGAGGTCGGCAGGTCCGACGCGAGGGTGGTGGCCATGGTCAACGCAATGGTAGGCGGCACGGGGTACGCAGGAGGGTACCAGCGCGGTCCGTCGCCAACGACCCTAATCTTCGCAGGTTGAGCGTGAAGGTTGTATGAAGGTCCGCACTACATGGACCGATGATCCTTCACGAAGGGCGCCCGCACGGCACCCGGGCGCTACCGCTCGACCAGCGCCAACGCCGACTGCATTCCCGGAACCGGTCCTCCGCCGGTAGCCACTCGCCGATGGTAGTCGATCTGGCCCAGGTGATACGCGAAGTGCGCCGTGAGGTGAACGAGGAACTGCCCCGTGACGAGTGTCGCGCCGCCGACGGCCTCGGGAAATCGCTCATCCAAGCCGATCGGCTCCAAGCGGTCGAATCCGGCGGCGACTTCGGCTTGGGTCGCTGCCACCATCTGCTGGAGCTCGGCCCGCGTGATGTCACGCCGGGCAAACTCGGCGTCGCGATCGCGTCGGAAATCGGACCCTCCGATGCAGGAACCCACGAAATGGCGCAGGTTGCCGCATAGATGATGAATCAGGATTCCACCTGGGTTGGTGATGCTGTCCACGTGCCGCCAGAGCGAAGCGTCGGACGGATACGCGCGGATCTGCGCGTCCAAGGTGTCGAGGTCGCGCAAGATGACATTTCGGAACCACGTAACAGTCGTTGCCATTGGGACTCCCGACGTGCGATCAAAACTCCATGAGCTCAACCCGCCGCAGTCCCACCCGCAGGGCGACGGCCGTGGCACCGAGGCAGAGCACCACGACCGCGCCGAAGGCTCCGATCATCGTGAGATTCACGGGTATGGGTTCGCCACGCCGGGCGGCTTGAAGGTAAGTGTACACAGGCGCGGCCTCCACCACGATCACCGCCGCAAGCAGGGCCACCGTGGACATCATGAACAGGAGTCCCCCGTACGACGTTGGGATCTGCGCCGCGTTTTCCGTATCGAACTGTGGGTACATCGCCCCGAAACCGAGTGCCATCGCGCTCACCGCCAGCGTGAGTAGCACAATGGTGCCGACCCCGACCGCCATCATGAAGTCCGATGCCTGGAGAAGAACGTTCGTGAGGACGGTGATCGCGAGCGCCAGCACGAGGAGCGGAAGCGTGCCCACCCAGTACTTCGACCACAACATCGCTCGCAGGTCGAGGGGGCTCGACCGTAGCAGCCACATCTGGCGTCCCTCCAGCGAGATGGCTGGAAAGATGAAGCGCGCGGCGATCGAGGCGAGGACGAAGCCGGCGAGACCCAGATTCAGGAACGAGACCACGGTGACCAGCATGAACGGCACCTGCTCGCCGGAGAACAGCGGGAGCGCCTTGATGTTGAAGAGGTAGATCACCAGCAGCACGCCGAGCAGAATCAGCTGGGACCACTGCGTCGTGTCGCGGAAGAAGAGCTTGAGATCCTTGATGACGAACTCGCGCTTCGCGACGGACAGTCGACGCAACAGCGGCCCCAACGTGCGCTGCCACACCCACCCACGTACGAACCGCTCGGCGCCTTCCTGTGCCTTGGTGTAGCCGCTCGCGTACATCTGCGAGTGCAGTAACGCGCCCACCACCACCGTGGCGGCCGCCGAACTCCAGAGCAGCGTCAATGCCAGGGGGTCGAAGGGGCCAACGAGATAGCTCATGATCGAGTCCGTTGCCCACTCGGACGGGAGAAACGGCGACGTAGGGGTCCGGAGCACCGTGATGAAGTCCAGCAGGTTCCGGAATCCCTCGGGACGCGCCAGCTGCTCGGGTCGGATCAGTCGAAACAGGAGTACCACACCGCCGGCCGCGCCGATGGCGATGATCGACAGCAGATCCCGCGTGCGCCGAGCGGGAAAGACGTTGACGAGAATGAGCGTCACCGCGCTTCCCACCACCGCGGGGAACAGAAGCAGCGGGATGAACACGACAATCACGAACGGCGCGAACAGCCATCCCCCATCGTAGACGACGCCGTAGGCGGTGAAGATCGGCACCGTCATGAGCGCCACCATCCACGAACTGTGGACAGCGGTCTCACCGAGCTTGGCGAGATAAACGTGGATCCAGTCGACGGGGGACGACACCAAGAGATCGAGATCCTTGGCGAGAAAGAACGACGACAGTGCCGTGATCACGTTTGAGAGGATGAGGATGCTCAAGAAGGAGAGCAGCACCAACCCGAGGAGCTTGCCGGCGAGCAGCGGGCCGATCTCCTCGACGCCGCGGAAGTAGCCCAACACGCGATACAGCACTCCGAAGACGGCGAGCCAGAACACCAGGCCGACGGTGCCCATCACGACCAGCTTCCCGCGTCCGCCCTCTCCTTCCTGTCCACGCGCGATGGTCGTTCGCCACTTGGGACCGATGATGTGCGCGAGGGCCATCAGTCGGACAGCACCGCAGCGAGTTCCCGCATGGCCGCCCCGCCCGTCAGCTTGAGGAACAGGTCCTCGAGTGACGCGTCGCCGGCCTCGGTCTGTTGGCGCAACTCACTGATCGTGCCTCGGGCCACGATGTGCCCGTTCTGGATGATGGCGACGTGGTCGCACATCGTCTGGGCGACTTCGAGCGTATGGGTGCTCATGAGGACCGTCCCGCCCTGGTCCACGAACTGACGGAAGATATCCTTGAGGAGTCGGGCGCCCCTGGGATCGAGCCCCACCATCGGCTCGTCCACGACGATGCATTCAGGCCGGTGGATCAACGCGCTCGAGATAATGAGCTTTTGGCGCATCCCATGACTGTACGCCTCGACCAGCTCATCCTTCCATGCCGCCAGCTCGAACAGCTCCAGCAACTCGTTGATCCGGCGTTCGACGACCTCACCGTCCTGCCCGTAGAGTCCGGCGACAAAGTGCAAGAACTCGGCACCCGTGAGTTTCTCGTACACGAAGGGTCGATCCGGGATGTATCCGAGGCGCTGCTTCGCGGCCATCGGATTCCGCTGCACATCGTCCCCGCCGAGCAGCACACGGCCGGCGGTGGGGCGAAGAATCCCGGCGATCATGCGCAGGGTCGTCGTCTTCCCCGCGCCATTGGGTCCAAGAAACCCGAACAACCGCCCGCGAGGCACGTGCATGTCGATGGCGTTGACGGCCACGAACTTCCCGTACTGCTTCGTCAGGCCTTCGAGTCGGATCATTCGGTCCTCGCCTCCACCACCTCGAGGTCCATGTGTCCGATCAAGCGAATCATCTCCATGTGTCGTGCCAGTCCGTTGATCGTCATCCGCAGGCGTGCGGCGTCTGCTGGAAACTGGCCGAAGGTGGGGTCCACCGGGACCCAATCCGCGAAATACACTTCAGGCCAGGCATGATAGTAGAACACACCATCTACATAAACGAGGCCGGCAACGTTCCGCGTCGGTAACCCCACGGCGCGCGCGAGCGCGACGAACAACACCGTGTATTCGTTCGCATCGCCCCGTCGTCCCTCCAGAACTGCAACAGCACCCAGCGCGCCGGCCGCAGGCTCCGGGGCGACTCGTTCGTGCACCCACTCGGCCAGCAGCCTCGCGGCTCGGACGGGATCCCGTATGCGACCGACGATCTGCCGCGCCTGGGCCTGGATGCGTGGATCGTCGCTCTCGAGGAACAGCTCCGGCATGAGGTAGCGGGTCATCGACGTGTCGGCAAACGGCAGGTGGTATGCTGCCCGCGGCGCACCGAGCGTGACAACGATCGTGTCGCCTTCCCGGTGCTGCGTCCCGCCGGCGAGGTCGAACCCGTCGAGTCCGGATCCCCGCACGAGCACGCGCAACGAGGTCGTGACCTCTCCCGGTGGCGTGCGACCCACCGCCCACACCGTGCCGTGTTCGATGGGCGTCCCAGGCGCGACGAGCGCCGGCGTGCCGGCACGATTCGCAAAGTTCTCGTAGGCGATCTCGTATGCGGTTCGCTCCACGTGAAACCCCGAGGGCGTGGTGGCATCCACTACCTGTCCGAGGTCGTCGACCCACACCGAGTAGGGCAGGGCGCCCAGGACGTGGTTCACCTGCCACGCGTGGAGCGTCACATAGGTCGCCGGCGTCCATTGGGTGGCTCCTTCCAACAGATCGGCAGAGTCCGGTACCACCCACGTGGATTCCGCCACGACTCGCGCCGTCGTCTTCCGGCGAGTGAGGAGCAGCGGATCCAACAGCTCGTGCGTGTATACCCGGCCGGCCTGGAGCTCACCGCGGAACGCCAGCTGCAATGGCAGGAGCATGGGGAGCGTTACTCGCGGATCGATCGGCAGGACGACCGCCGTGCGGAACCCGCCCACCGACTCCACCGTCAGGGACAACTGCGTGTCGCCCTCTACCATCCCGCGCGCGACATACTGGGCGGCGGCGTCACGGAATGTCGCCTCGAACGACCGTAGAGCGAGCCCGCGCGTCATGTTGGCGACGGTGCGGCCCTCGACGCGTTGAGCCACGCCACCGGATGGAATCTCCATCAGGACGACGTCCTGGAGTCGTACGGTGTCCGCCAGCGTGTCCACCGTACTGGAGGCGAACCCGACCTGCTGGTCGCCCACGAGCAGGCTGTAGTACGTCGCGCCGGGCGAGATGCTGAGCACAACGTTGGAGAACAGGAGGTCGTGATCCGCCGGAAAGTACTCCCGACGGATAAGCCAGCCCATGGCGCCCATCCAGATGACCAGGATCAGGACCGCGAGGTGCTTACGATTCATAGGCGAGCCAGCGGCGCAGGTGTGCCTCCACGAGAGACCGGTCCTCGTCCGACCCGACCACTATACACACTTCGCTTGGGTCGGGGGCAGTCCGGCCTTCCGTTGACAGCACCTCCGCCAGCAGGCTCGCGGCTTCTTCCTTGGCGATACCGGCGGGTCCGACTCCCAGCAGCGGGACGGCGATCCGCGACAACCGCCAGGCTCGGGCTTGATGCATCACGCTGACGAGGGCCAGACGCACGCCGTCTCCCGAGATATCCCGGCCCGGCGCCTTGAGGACGGCGTGGATCACGAATTCGGCGGTCAGCGCGGTGGCTGCGGTGACCACCGCCGCACCCACATCCAACGGTTGGCGAACCGAGTACGGGCCCGATGGCCCGTCCTCGGGGCGGTCGATGCCGGCCAGCGTGGCGGTGGCGGGGCGGACGACGGCGTCCACGTCCATGGACGTGATATCGCCGACCTCCACCCGGATCACGGCGCGGCGAGCTCGCGCGAGCGGCGGTACATCTGTGCGGCCTCGTCCGGTCGATTGAGACGGTCGAGAACGATCCCGAGCCCGTACAGCGTTGGTGCGTGGGTAGGGCGCAGTTCCGCGGCCCGCTGATACGCCTGGAACGCTCCGCGCACGTCGTCGATATGGTTGAGGGCTTCCGCCAGGTAGAAATAGGCGGAGGCCTGACTGGAATCGAGCTCGATAGCGCGTCGCAAATACACGATGGCGTCGCGCCACAGTCCCTTCTTGGAAACCACCAGACCCAGATTGAAATGCGCTTCGGGATCCCTGGAGTCGAGCTCGAGCATCGCGCGCATGTCTGCTTCCGCGTCGGCGAACTGACCGTCGGCCGCCCGGAGGACGCCGCGGCTGATCAGCGCGGTCCGATTCCGGGGCTCCAGCTGGAGGCAGTGATCCAGTTCTTCCAGCGCCTCGCGTCGGCGCCCGGTCTGCTCGAGCAAGAGCGCCAGACCGCTGCGCGCGCGCACGTTGCGGGGGTGCAGTTGCAACAGTTCCCGGTAAATGCCGATCGCTCGGCTGAAGTGTCGCTGGCTCGTTGCTTTGCTCGCGGCGCGCATGAGGAGCTCCTCGGAAGCCTCACGCGCTGCGGCCGGAGCCTGGTCGGTGGAGAGTGTGGGCTCGGGCCCGGGACGGTGACGGTGCCGCCGCCGCCGGCGCCGGCGGCTCGGGCCGGACCGTTCGCCGGGTTGCTGAGGACCGTTGGCGATCCTAGGCCGGGAAGACGGCGTATCGTCGTCCGCGGGTGGCCGGTGCTCCCTCGGTGTCGCATCCATCACTGTGCGTCCTCCGTCGTCACTGACGTCTCTGCCTCGATCCACCGGAGATAGCTTTCCGCGCCTCCGGACACTTCGATCACCAGGATCTCGGGCACCTCATACGGATGGAGCGCCGCGACTGCCGCCTCCGCCTCCCCCCGTCTCGCCCCTCGCGTCTTGAGGATTACCTGCGTTTCCCTGGCGGTCTCAACGTTGCCCTGCCAGCGGTATACCGACGTCACGCCGGGAACCACGGTCCCGCAAGCCACCAAGCGCCGTTCGACCAGACGCGCGACCATGCGTTTCGCGGCGGCCGGGTCGGGGAGCGTCGTGAGGATCAGTATCGCTCCCTCGTCCGTCGTCGTCATGGTACCAACCCTTGGGTGGTGGCGGGGGAGAGAAAGTACCTGCCACCTGGGGGGCCTGCAAGAAGTCCCTCCCTACCGCGGCCCGCCCGGTCGGATTGACCCTCGCGGCAGCCTCCCGATACGTTTCGAGGCTATGGCCGACAATGCGCTCGTCGTCCGCGGGGCCCGCGTACACAACCTCCGTGACGTGACCGTGACCATTCCCCGCAACCGGCTGACGGTGGTCACCGGGTTGTCGGGCTCGGGGAAGTCGTCCCTGGCGTTCGACACGATCTACGCAGAGGGGCAGCGGCGATACGTCGAGTCGCTCTCCGCCTACGCTCGGCAATTCCTCGGTCTCATGGAGAAGCCCGACGTCGACGCTATCGAGGGACTGTCGCCGGCGATCGCGATCGAGCAGAAGACCGCTGGCCATAACCCGCGGTCCACCGTGGGGACCGTGACCGAAATCTACGATTATCTCCGTCTGCTCTGGGCTAGATCCGGCACGCCCCACTGTCCGAACGACGGCACGCCCATCGCGCGACAGTCCGCCTCGCAAATAGCCGATCAGGTCTTGGGATGGGACGGGGGAACCCGCATTGAGATCGCCGCGCCCCTGGTGCGCGGGCGCAAGGGCGAGTTCCGCGAATTGTTCGATGGCGCCCGTCGGCAGGGGTTTGTCAGAGTGCGGGTCGACGGGGAGGTGCACGATCTGGCCAAGCCGCCCCGGCTGAGTCGGCGAGTCAACCACGAAATCGCGATCATCGTCGACCGTCTCGTGGTGAGCGCCGCCAACCGGCGCCGAGTGCACGATTCCGTTGAAACGGCGTTGCGTGTCGGTGACGGCTTGGCGGAAGTGACGCCCGAGGGAGGGAAGGCCCGCCTGTTCTCCGAACGCTTCGCGTGCCCGGCGTGCGGCTATTCGATGGCCGAGCTGGAACCGCGGCAGTTTTCGTTCAATTCACCGTATGGCGCGTGTGCCGCCTGCGGAGGGCTTGGGACCGGTCGGGTCGTGAGCGAGGACCTCGTGTTGGGGGACCCGCAGATCTCGCTGCTCGAAGGCGTGGTGTTGCCATGGGGGCCGCCACGGGGATACCTGCGGTCGGCCGTGCTTCCGACGTTGAGCGCGGAGCTCGGATTCGACCTGAACGCCCCGTGGGGCAAGCTGCCTGCGAGGATCCGTGCCGTGCTGTTGCACGGAGCCGGTCAACGCAAGTTCCGCTTCCAGACCGGTCGGTCGGGCGACGGATACGAAGTCACCTGGGACGGTATACTGGCTAACGTCGCGGCCAGGTATCGTGAGTCGAGTTCCGACGCCGTCCGCCTGCAACTGGCGGAGTACATGGTCGAGGTGCCGTGCGCGGCGTGCAACGGCCATCGACTGAAGCCGGAAAGCCTGGGGGTTACCGTTGGCGGACACCACATCGGGTCGATCGTCGATATGACGGTCAAGACCGCGCAGGCCTTCTTCCACGGTCTGCCGCTCGAGTCCGGAAATGGCCTGGACCCCGATGTGGCCGGCCCCATCCTCAAGGAAGTGACTGAGCGGTTGCGTTTCTTGGAAGACGTGGGACTCGAGTATCTCACACTGGGACGGTCAGCCGCGTCACTCTCGGGTGGTGAAGCGCAGAGGATTCGACTGGCGACCCAGGTCGGCAGCAGGCTGGTCGGCGTCCTGTATGTGCTCGACGAGCCATCGGTCGGTCTGCACCCGCGAGACAACCGCCGCCTGCTCGCCACGCTGCAGGGTCTGCGTGACGCCGGCAATACCGTCATCGTCGTGGAGCATGACGAGGAGACCGTGCGGGCGGCCGATCATGTGATCGATCTCGGGCCGCGGGCTGGAAGAGAGGGCGGAGAAGTGGTCGTGGCGGGAACCGTTCAGGATGTCGAAGCCCACCCCACTTCGTTGACGGGCCGATATTTGCGGGGAGAGCTGCGCATTCCGACGCCCTCCGTCCGGCGCCGGCCCGACCCCGACCGGGTGCTTCGTGTGGTCGGCGCGCGCCACCACAATCTGCGAAATCTCGATGTCGCGGTGCCGCTCGCCACGTTCGTGGCGGTCACCGGCGTGTCAGGATCGGGGAAGTCGACGCTCGTGACCGACACACTGTACCGCGCGCTGGCGCGCCAGCTGTATCGCTCTAAGACCGTTCCGGGAGCGCACACGAGGCTCGAGGGCGTGCAGTTCGTCGACAAGGTCCTCGACATCGACCAGAGCCCAATCGGCCGGACACCGCGGTCGAACCCGGCGACCTATACGGGCCTCTTTGCTCCAATTCGGGCGCTGTTTGCTCAGCTGCCGGAATCCAGCCTCCGCGGATATGGCCCGGGCCGCTTCTCCTTTAATGTGAAGGGGGGGCGGTGTGAGTCCTGCCAGGGTGACGGCCTCGTCAAGATCGAAATGCACTTCCTGCCGGACGTGTACGTTCCCTGCGATGTGTGCAAGGGGCGGCGCTACAACCGGGAAACCCTGGACGTCCGCTATCGCAACCGGAACATCGCCGAGGTTCTGGAAATGACGGTGGCGGAGGCGGTGGAGTTCTTCTCACAGCAACCGCGGATCCAGGCCAAGCTCGAAGTTCTCAACGACGTGGGACTGGGATACATCCATCTGGGCCAGAGTGCCACGACGCTCTCTGGTGGGGAGGCGCAGCGGGTGAAGTTGGCTACGGAACTGAGCAAGCGGGACACGGGCCGCACACTCTACATTCTCGACGAACCGACCACCGGCCTGCACTTCGAGGACGTGCGGCTGTTGCTCGAGGTCTTGCATCGGCTAGTCGACAAGGGGAACACCGTCGTCGTGATCGAGCATCACCTCGATGTCGTGAAGACCGCCGATTGGGTGATCGACTTGGGTCCCGAAGGTGGCGAGGACGGTGGAGCGCTGGTCGCCGAGGGGACGCCGGAGGCCGTGGCGCGCGTCGCCGCATCCCACACCGGCCGCTACCTCGGCCGGGTGCTCGAATCCCGGACCTTTACAGCGTGAGTTGGGATGACACTTTTTGAAACGAAGGCCGTAGGTTGAGGCGTGACCGCAATTTGGGGTGACTTGTGGATCCGATCGAACTAGGCATCGCGGGCATGATGCTCATCGTGACGGCCGGCGCTTCCATGGTCGGCGTCATGCTGGTCAAGGCCGCGACCGAAAGGTGGAAACGCCAGGTAACGGCACCGGATGCGGAGACCATTGCGGACCTGCGCGAAGCCGTTGGAAGGTTAGCCGGGGAGGTCGGCGAACTGCACGAACGGATGGACTTTGCCGAGCGTATGCTGGCCTCGAACCGGCCGGCCGCCAGACTGGGGAGCGACCCGTCATGAACGGGCTCGAGCCCCTAATCCCCATCGCATTGTTCTTCAGTATCGCGGGAGTCGCCATCATGCGAGGTCCGCTGGGCCGGGGCCTGGCCGACCGGCTGTCCGGTCGCGCGGCCGAGCGCGAACTCTCAGGTCCGGATGACAGGACGCTTCGCGCCGAAGTTGAGGAGTTGCGGTTTCGGCTGCACGACGTCGAAGAGCGGCTGGATTTCGCCGAGCGGATGCTCACCCGCGGTCGAGCGCCCGGCCCGGTGGACAGCGAGTAGCTGGTGGATTGGGTCTTCGCGCAGAACGTGCTCATTCCGCTGGCGGGCATGGCGACGGGCACGATCGCCATGGTCGGCCTCTTCCGCGTGGTCATCCGTTGGATCGATCGCCGCCACGAGCTGAAGATGGCTGAACTCCGTGGCGGCAGCGACGCTACGAACGGGTTGCGGGCGCGCGTCGAGGCCCTCGAGGAGGTGGCGTACCGGCTGCAGGAGGTGGAGGAGCGCCTCGAATTCGCAGAACGGTTGCTCGCCCGCCGGCGAGCGCAGGAACTTTCCCCAGGGGACTAGCGTGACGGAATGGATTTTCATCCAAGACACGATCATCGCGCTCGGTGGTATGGGTGTGGGCGTGTTGGGGATGTTCGGCGTGTACAGGCTGATTGCGCGGTGGATGGACCGTCGCCACGAGCTGCGCCTGGCGGAGGCGGGGGGTGGGCGGGAGGAACTCGAAATGCTGCACGCACGGATGGAGGCGATCGAGGAGGCCACCCATCGGTTGCAGGATCTCGAGGAGCGCGTGGACTTTGCGGAACGCATGTTGGCCAAGCACAGTGATCGGGAGCAGCTTCCACCGATGAACTGAGGTGGTGCCGACATGAGCACGGGGGCGACATCATGATCCCGATGGCAGTGCTGGTGGTTGCCCTGGTCTTCGGCGGGGTGATGGCCTAGGTGGCGCTGAACAGAGTGCTGGCGGCCCGTGCCACCGGGGGCCACGGTGATGTGGACGCCCTCCGGGCAGAGGTCGAGAGCCTGCAACTCTCGGTGGAAGCCGCGGAGATGTTGGAGGGTCGCGTGGCCGAACTCGAGGAACGACTCGACTTCGCGGAGCGCCTGTTGGCACAGCACGATCAACCCCGCTTAGGCGGAGGGGACGGCTAGTGGCAGACATCATCGCGATAGTGCTGCTCTTCGGGGGCGGGAGTGTATTCCTCTTCTCGATTTCCCCGATCGGCAAGGCGATTGCCGACCGCATCCGGAACGCCGGTTCCTCGCCGCAGTCTGCGGTGGAGCCGCGGGTTCTCGAAGTGCTCGAGGAAGTCGATCAGCTCCGGACCGACCTGGGCGAGGTGCAGGAGCGGCTGGACTTCATCGAGCGGGTCCTGGCGCGCAAGCCGGATCCGGAGAGGTTGGTTGGTGACGTGGGGAAGACACATCCTCCGGGGTAAAATGACATATGTTTCCATATGAAACATCGGTGGATTGGACGCGTGGGGGCTGAAAAGCGGATTCCCCTGACAGCGCATGGCGCCGAGGGCGATACGTCGTAGATTCTGTCCCCGCGGGAGCCGCGATGGGGTTTGAAACGCTGGCGAACGTCTTGCTAGGCTACGGGTTCTTTCCGTCGCCTCCGTGTTCTGCGCTGGGAGACTGGGTTCGGCGGCAAGGGGGTGGAAGCGACCCGAGGCTCGGGGTGCGCCTGGACGAATTGGGCCGGTCGATCGGTGAGTTTCGGGAGGAGATGGTGGAGTTTGGCGGAAGGTATGGGCTTCACCGAACGCATGTTGATCAACGTCCGCGAGCGCGAGGCGCTCCCGCCGCGCTGAATTCGGTGCGGCGGAGACACTAGCTGGAGGCGACAGACGGATGGGCATCTTTCAGCGACTGGTGACAGTCATTAAGGCGAACATCAACGCGTTAATCGGCAAGGCGGAGGATCCGGAGAAGGTCCTCGATCAGTTGTTGCTCGATATGCGGGGGCAGCTCGCCAAGACGAAGCAGGAGGTCGCGGCGGCCATCGCCGACGAGAAGAAGCTCCAGGCGCAGGTCGACAAGGAAAAGAAGGCGTCGGAAGAGTGGGAACGCCGCGCCATGCTCGCGGTGCAGGAGGGGCGCGACGACCTCGCCAAGCAGGCGCTCGTGCGGCACAACGAGCACATGCAGCATGCCCAGCAGCTGCATGAGACGTGGACGCGTCACAAGGCGGACGTCGAAACCCTGAAGGTCTCCCTGCGCGAACTCAACGAAAAGATTGAGGAGGCCAAGCGCAAGAAGAATCTCCTCGTTGCCAGGCAGAAGCGGGCGCAAGCCCAGAAGCGGATCCAGGAGACAATGTCGGCGGCTTCGGATCGCAGCGCGTTCGAGAGCTTCGAGCGTATGGAGGAGCGCATCGCCGATATGGAGCGGCAGGCTCTGGCGGCGGTGGAGCTGGCGGGCGAGTTGGAGGGCGATACCCTGTCGCAGCAATTCGCACAGCTGGAATTCCACGGGAGCGCAGATCAGCAATTGCTTGAGCTGAAGCAGAAGATGGGGATGCTCCCCGCCGGAGAGACCGCGCCTCCGAAGCAGCTCCATGGGGGCGAGAACGTCGCGGACGCGGAGTTCACCGAGGAGGGGCCTGACAGCTAGGTAGGCGGAACGGGCTCTGGAGACCTGCGGGGTCCCACCGGTGTTTGGCCGGTGGGGCCCTTTTTCTTGGCGCGCGACGATTCGCGCCGAGGCGCGTTCGACTGGTTCGGCGGCCCGGGGCGCCGGCGGTTACCAATGGAGCCCCGCAAGGGGAGTCCCGGTGGTCGGCAACATGCGCCTGAGTGCGCAAGGAGGGTCCATGTATCGATGGCTGGCAACTGTCGCGCTGGTCGGAGGGCTGTTCGTTCTACCAGGCCCGCACTCGGCCGACGCTCAGGAGAGGAGTCTGATCGACTGCGTCAATGACGCAGTGAAGTCATGCGATGAGGATTTCAAGGGAAACGACGTGTATATGGCTGCCGTTCGTGGATACTGCTACATGATTCGCTCGACGATTTGCTACGCGTCGCGCGAGCAGGTGCAGTGATCCAAGCAATCGTGTCTTCGGCCACACGGGACGCGGTAGGGGGCGCCCAGCCCCCTACCGGCGTCGCTCCTCCGACAGCACGGTCCGTGCTCCTGGCACTCGAGGCCGACGCGGTGCTCGCGTTCGACACGATGCTCTGGTCCCGCCCCATGCATCTCACGGCACTGCTGGCCGTCGCGATGGTGGGTATGCCGCTTGGGGTCGGCGACGCGCCGTCGGTGGCGGGGGCGCATCGATTGATGCTCGCTGTCGCTGGGTCGATCGGTGGTGTCGCGGGTGCGGTAGTGTTCGGGAGTGGGGCGGCGGTCCACGCCCTGCGCCGCGCGGGTGCCAGCACGTGCACCCACGCCTGCGGCCGGGCGATCGGCGTCAGCGCATTACTCGCGCCTGCCGTCATAACGCTGGTGGTGGTGTTGCGTGGTGTGGCACCCGGCATCGCGATGATTCCGCTCGCCGCCACCGGCTGGTTCTTCGGGTTGGCCGTGGCCGGGGCGGCGGCCACCATCGCCCCCCACGCTGGTGCCTCGAGCGCCGCGGTGCTGGCACTCGGTGCCACGTGGCTCGGCTTCCTCACACCTTCCGCCATGCGCCTCCTGGTAGGGGGGTGGATACCCATTGGTGACGGGTTGCTCTGGTTCTGGAACACACTGCCGCTGGCGTGGCGCGCACAGCGTCTTGGTGTCGCGCCGTCACACGGCATGATTCTCGGCGCGTGGATCGTTGTCGGGTTCTTTGCCGGCGCGGTTGGGGCGGTGGCGACGTCGCCTCGGCGTCTCACATGAACCCCACCATCGAGATCCAACGCGCCAGCAAGGCGTTCGGGCCCGCGTGGCGGCGGCGGCGAGCGTTGCACGCGGTGTCGCTGACTGTGCACGGCGGCGAGATCGTGGGGGTCGTGGGTCCGAACGGCGCCGGCAAGACCACGCTCCTCCAACTCATCGCTGGTGATCTGCGTCCCGATTCTGGCTCGGTCCACGTCGATCGGCGCTGGGCTGGCACCCGCGAGGCGCGAGCTGTGCTCGGCTACGCGGCCGATCCGCCCGTGCTGGCACCGCAGCTGAGCGGCCTGCGGTGGCTCCGCTACTTCGCGGCTCACCGGGCCTCCTCTCGTGCGGAGCAGCAGCGCCTAGTGCGCTGGGCTATCGAGTGCACGGGCCTGGAATCTCAACTGCTGCGCCGTACGGGCGTGCTGTCTCGCGGTGCGGCCCAGCGCCTGGCGCTGGCGGCCGCGGCGCTGGCGGGCAGCCGGGCACTTGTGCTCGATGAGCTGTTGAGCGGCGTCGATCCGTTGGCACACCGCGTGCTTCGCGCACAGTTGTGCGCGCTGGCACGCGCCGGTCGAGCGCTCGTGGTCGCGTCGCACGACCTGGCGTCGCTCGAGCGCGTGGTGACGCGGGTGATCGTACTCGACCGCGGCAAAGTGCGGGCGGACGTCGCCATCAGCGAAGTGCTGGCGGAGCGAATCGCGGAGGTCGTGTTCACCCCCAGCGCTGGTGCGGGGCTTGAACGGGTTCGCGCGCGGTTCCCGATGGCCGTGCCGATGGATGATGGGCTGGCCGTGCCGCTTCGGAGAGGCGTCACGCTGGAGGCCGTACTTTCCGCGTGTCGAGCGGAGCGATTGTCGGTGGCGGCGTCGCGCGTGCGACACGGTGCACTGGAGGACCTCTTCGTCAAAGTGGTGGACGGTGGCCCCGATGGTGACTAGCCGTCGCTGGATGACCGCCCTGATCGCCCTGATCGACCCCGAGGCCGCTGCCCGCCGGGTCGCGCGCCGGGGTGACGGGGGATATGTCCCCCTCCTGATTCTCGTCTTGGGTGTGGTGGTGGGGGCGGTGACGATCCCGCGCCAGTTCGATCTCCTCGCAACCATGTATCCGCCCGTCGCCGAATCCTCGCTTGCCCATCTCCAGCGAGAGATCCAGTCGGGTGTCCGACGCCTCGTGGTCGCCGACAGGGTCATCGTGAACCCCACGGGACTGATCGGCGCCGCGCTGGTGGTGCTGCTGGGAAGCGGATTACTTGGCCTGCCCCGGCGAGAACGCCGGCTTCTGTGGGGAGTGGTGGCGCTCGGCCTAACACCACTGGTCGTCGAGCGATTCGGGGAGGCTCTGCTCACGTATCTTGTCCCCATGGGGAGCGTCAGCTCGCCCGGCGATGTGATCACACTTCCGCACCGGTTCGTGACGGGCCCATTGCTGATGTGGCGTGCGCCCGACCCGCCGCCGGGCTGGTTGGAGATCGTCGATGCGAGAGTCAATCTGGTGCTCCTGTGGTGCGTGGTCATATGGACAGTCGGGCTGAGGGTCTTCGACGGCGACCGTGGGTGGCGGGGATGGCATGTCGGGTTACCCGCAAGCGCGGTGGCGGCGGCGGGGGTCGTGACTTGGCTCCTGGGTCCCTACGTATTGTCGCTCGTGCTGCGCCTGGGCTGAGGTTGCGCGTTGACGCGGGGCGCAGCTGGCGTCTACGTTTCCGCCTCAACTGGATGCGCTGTAAGAACTTAGGCCGGAAACGAATGGGACTTCACCTCTTCAATACGCTGACCCGCACTCTTGAACCGTTCGAACCGCTCGCTCCTCCGCGCGTGCTGTTCTACATGTGCGGCCCGACCGTGTGGAATTACGCGCACATTGGGAACTTCCGGACCTTTCTCCTCGGTGATTTGCTGCGTCGGTACCTCGAGTACGCCGGCTACCGCGTCTTCATGGTGATGAACCTGACGGACGTGGACGATCGGACGATTCAGGCGGCGGCGCGAAGTGGTGTGCGGCTTCAGGCGCACACGGGCCCGTTCACGACCGCGTTCTTCGAGGATCGTGATTACCTGCGGATTCGTCCGGCCGATGTGTACCCGCGGGCGACCGGGTACATCCCCCCGATGGTCTCCCTCGTCGAACGCTTGCTGGAGCGCGGCCTGGCCTACGTCGGAGACGATCGGTCGGTGTACTTCGCGGTCAACCGCTTCGCGTCGTATGGACGGCTCTCGCAGGTCGAGCGGCGGGAGCTGCGGGTGGGCGCCCGCGTTGCGAGCGACGAGTACTCCAAGGAAGACGCGCGCGACTTTGCACTGTGGAAGGCGGCGACGGCGGACGACGAGGCTGTCGGCGCTGCCTGGGATGCCCCGTTTGGTCGCGGTCGTCCTGGCTGGCATCTCGAGTGCTCGGCGATGGCACTCGGCGAGATCCGGAGTCGGTTCGGCGTCGACACCCTGGACCTGCATGCTGGGGGGGTGGATCTCGTGTTTCCTCACCACGAGAACGAGATCGCGCAGTCCGAGGGCGCGACGGGCGCCGAGTTTGCCAGATATTGGGTACACGGCGAGTTCCTGGCCTTGCAGGGCACGAAGATGTCCAAGCGGTTCGGCAACATCCTAACGGTGCGGGACCTACGAGAAGAGGGCGTGGATGCGGCGGCCGTTCGAATGCTCATGCTCATGACGCACTACCGGCAGCAGCTGAACTTCACGGACGAGGCGCTGGCTAGCGCCGGGGAAGGTGTGCGCCGCGTGGGCGACTTCCGGGCCCGTCTCGAGGCGGCGGCCGGGCAGGTCGAGAGCGACACCCCCGTTCCGAAGGAAGCCGTCGAACTGGAGGAGCGGTTCCACGCCGCGTTGGACGACGACTTAGGTGGCCCAGAAGCCGTGGCGGCCGTTTTCACGTTCGTGCGAGCGGCCAACCGCGCGCTCGACGCCGGGGAATGGGGCCCGGCTGGTGCGCGGCGTGCGCTCGACGTGTTGGACGCCGTGAACGGGGTGCTCGACGTGTACCCTACGCCCGCGGGACCCGACGAGGAGCTTGCCGCCTGGGTCGAGCAACGGCTGGCCGAGCGGGAAGCGGCTCGTGGCGCACGCGATTGGGCCCGGGCGGATGCGATTCGGGACGCGCTCACGGCCCGCGGCGTCGAGCTGGAGGACACCCCCTCGGGCACGCGCTGGCGGCGGCGGTAATCCAGGGGCCGGCGGGCTCAGTTGCCGCCTCCATGGAGTGTTGACCTTGACAACCCGCCTGCTTATCCTACTGGTCTCGGAAAAATTAGCCCGGCTGACGTAGCTCAACTGGTAGAGCAGCTGATTTGTAATCAGCAGGTTAAGGGTTCGAGTCCCTTCGTCAGCTCCAGCGCGAATCCAGGGACGCTTGCGTCCCTGCGTTATGCCTGCCCATGAGGGCAGCGCGGTACACGGGTGGAGCAGACCCGGGCAGAGGTGGGGTGCCCGAGCGGCCAATGGGAGCAGACTGTAAATCTGCCGGCGTATGCCTACGAAGGTTCGAATCCTTCCCCCACCATGGATAGGCATACCGGCGCGGCGCATCGGGCGGGCGGTTCGCGGGTGTAGCTCAGTTGGTAGAGCATCAGCCTTCCAAGCTGAGGGTCGCGGGTTCGAGTCCCGTCGCCCGCTTGCGGGTGCTCGCGTAGCTCAGTGGTAGAGCGCGTCCTTGGTAAGGACGAGGTCACGGGTTCAAGCCCCGTCGCGAGCTCTGGAGGCAGACCCGGCGGGAGGGCTGGCCGGACAAGACGTCGCACCGGCGCGGAGCATGGTGCCGGATCAACCGAACGACTGTCAACAGTTCGAGGATCGGGATGGCGAAGGCAAGGTTTGAGCGGACGAAGCCGCATGTGAACGTGGGGACGATTGGGCATGTGGATCATGGGAAGACGACGTTGACGGCGGCGATTACGCTGGTGCAGTCGAAGAAGGGGTTGGCGGATTTTGTGGCGTTTGAGGCGATTGACAAGGCGCCGGAGGAGCGGGCGCGGGGGATTACGATTGCGACGGCGCACGTGGAGTATCAGTCGGCGGGGCGGCACTATGCGCACGTGGACTGTCCGGGGCATGCGGACTATGTGAAGAACATGATTACGGGGGCGGCCCAGATGGATGGGGCGATTTTGGTGGTGAGTGCGGCGGACGGGCCGATGCCGCAGACGCGGGAGCACATTTTGTTGGCGCGGCAGGTGAATGTGCCGTTCATCGTGGTGTTTTTGAACAAGGTGGACATGGTGGACGATCCGGAGTTGTTGGAGTTGGTGGAGTTGGAGGTGCGGGATTTGTTGTCGAGTTATGGGTTTCCGGGGGATGAGTTGCCGGTGATTAAGGGGTCGGCGTTGCGGGCGGGGGAGGAGCCGGAAGGGGCGGGGGCGGCGTGCATTGGGGAGTTGTTGGAGGCGTTGGACTCGTACATTCCGGTGCCGGAGCGGGAGGTGGACAAGCCGTTTTTGATGCCGGTGGAGGATGTGTTTTCGATTACGGGGCGGGGGACGGTGGCGACGGGGCGCATTGAGCGGGGGAAGGTGAAGGTGCAGGAGGAGGTGGAGTTGGTGGGGTTGGGGGCGGACAAGAAGACGGTGGTGACGGGGGTGGAGATGTTTCGGAAGTTATTGGACGAGGGGGTGGCGGGGGACAACGTGGGGTTGTTGTTGCGGGGGGTGGACAAGGAGGAGATTGAGCGGGGGATGGTGTTGGCGCAGCCGGGGACGGTGACGCCGCACACGCACTTCGAGGGTGAGGTGTATGTGTTGACGAAGGAGGAGGGGGGGCGGCACACGCCGTTTTTCAAGGGGTATCGGCCGCAGTTTTACTTTCGGACGACGGATGTGACGGGGGATGTGCAGTTGCCGGAGGGGGTGGAGATGGTGATGCCGGGGGACAACACGAAGATGACGATCACGTTGATCACGCCGATCGCGATGGAAGAGGGGCTGCGCTTCGCGATTCGTGAAGGGGGCCGCACCGTCGGCGCCGGCGTCGTCACCAAGATCCTGGAATAGCGGTCGACCGCCGACGATGCCGAGAGAAAAGATCATCCTGGAGTGTACCGACTGTAAGAGTCGGAACTACTTCACGACGAAAAACAAGCGGAAGCACCCGGAGCGGATGGAGACACGGAAGTTCTGTTCCCGCTGCGGAACGCACCGGGCGCACAAGGAATCGAAGTAAGCGGTGACGGGTACCCTGGGCCTGATCGGCCTCGCGGTCGCGGTGAGTCTCGTGGTCTTGACGTTGACCGTGTGGCGCAAGCCGGTCTGGGCATTCGCGCACCGGTCGGTGGTGTTCGGGCGTGAGGTCCGCGGCGAGGTGCGGAAGATCTCGTGGCCGACCTGGGATGATCTTCGACGATCGACCATCGTGATCACGATCCTGATCATCATTCTCGGGATTGTGATCGGTCTGATGGATTGGGTGTTCTCGAAGATCCTGATCGAGTGGCTCGGTCGGGCACTCGCATGATCGAGGTGGCGATGGAACACTATTGGTATGCGATCCAGACCACCGCTGGGCACGAGAACAAGGTCCGCTCGCTGATCGAGCGGAAAATCGCGGCGGACGTGCGGCCCGAGGACGAGAAGCCGATCCGGCAGGCGCTGGTCCCCACCCGGCAAGAGGTGGAGATCAAGAATGGCAAGAAGGTTTCGGTCGAGCGCAAGATGTACCCGGGATATGTGTTGGTGGAGATGGTGATGGACCAGCACACGATGCACGCGATCAACGGCATCCAGGGCGTCATCAAGTTCGTCGGGCAGGGTTGGACGCCGCAGGCCTTGCGACAGGAAGAGGTGAATCGCCTCCTGGGCATCGAGGATGCGGCCGTGGAGGAGGAGGTGCGGGAGGAGATCCCGTTCATGGTTGGGCAGGTGGTGGAGGTCATCGAGGGGCCATTCTCCGAGTTCAGCGGCACGGTGGAAGACGTGTTGTCGGACAAGGGGAAGGTGCGGGTGAGCGTGAGTTTGTTCGGTCGCCCGACGACGGTGGAGCTCGACTATCTCCAGTTGCGCGGGCACTAGGTGACGGAGCTGCCGTGGCGCCGTCCGGCGTCGCGGACGATGTGTGGGCGCTGACCACGGCGTACACGTGGGAGCAGGGGCGCGGCCCCGGCGACAATGAGGAGTCTGATGGCTGCCAAACCAGGCGGGAAAAAGGTTCTCGCGTTCGTGAAGTTGCAGGTCCCGGCGGGGCAGGCCACGCCGGCGCCGCCGGTCGGGACCGCGTTGGGTCCGCACGGCGTCAACATCATGGACTTCTGCAAGCAATACAACGCGCGAACGCAGGCGAGTCAGGGCACGATCATCCCGGTCGAGATCACGGTATTCGCCGATCGCAGCTTCACCTTCATCACGAAGACGCCGCCCGCGGCCGTCTTGTTGAGGCAGGCGGCCGGTGTGGAGAAGGGCTCCGGCATGCCCAATCGTGACAAGGTGGGCCGGGTCACGCGCGAGCAGCTGCGCAAGATCGCTGAAACCAAGATGCCCGACCTCAACGCGAGCGATGTGGAAGCGGCGATGCGTGTCATCGCGGGAACGGCGCGCTCGATGGGATTGGAGGTGGTGGGCTAATGCCGGTGGCGGGCAAGAAGTATCGGGCCGCGCAGGCGTCGGTCGACCGCACCAAGCTCCACGAGCCGGGTGAAGCCGTGGCCAACGTCAAGCGCGCAGCGTTTGCGAAGTTCGACGAGACCGTGGAAATCAGCGTGCGTCTGGGCGTCGATCCCCGACACGCCGATCAGATCGTGCGGGGGACGGTCGTGTTGCCGCACGGGACGGGGAAGACGATCCGCGTGTTGGTGCTCGCACAGGGCGACCTGGCCAAGGAGGCGGAGGCTGCCGGTGCGGACTTCGTGGGTCCGGAATACATCGAGAAGATCAAAGAGGGGTGGTTGGACTGTGACGTGGTGATCGCGACTCCCGACATGATGGGAAAAGTCGGGCCCCTCGGGCGGGTGCTCGGCCCACGCGGCCTCATGCCCAACCCGAAGTCGGGGACCGTCACCGCCGATGTGGCGCGCGCGGTGCACGACGTGAAGGCCGGCAAGATCGAGTTCCGCGTGGATAAGACGGGTAATCTCCACGCGCCGTTGGGGAAGGTGTCGTTCGCGGCCGAGAGGCTGGTCGAGAACCTGACGACGTTCATGGATGCGGTGGTGCGGGCAAAGCCGTCCGCGGCGAAGGGCACCTACCTGCGCTCGGTGACCCTGTCGAGCACGATGGGGCCGGGAATTCGCATCGATCCGGGGGTGTACCGATGAAGATGAATCGCGCGACCAAGCAGACCCTGATCGATTCACTGGCGGCCCGTCTTGGGGCGTCACCCAACCTCTACCTCACGGACTTCACCGGTGTGGCGGTGAAGCCGATGACGGAGTTCCGACGCCGGCTGCGCGACGCCGGTCTCGAGTACGTCGTGGTGAAGAACACCCTGGCGCTTCGAGCCCTCGAGGTGGCATCGGTGGCTGGAGTGAATGAGCTGCTGGCGGGGCCGACCGCGTTCGTGCTCGCCGGCGAGCAGCCCGTCGTGGCCGCGAAGGTGCTGGCCGAGTTTCAGAAGGAGCACGAGACGTTCACGATCAAGGCGGGGGTCGTGGAAGGTCGAGTCATTTCGCAGGACGAGGTCAAGCGGCTCGCAACGCTGCCCTCGCGGGAGGAACTCTACAGCCAGTTGGGCGGCGCACTCCAAGCACCCCTGCAGGGGTTCGTTGGTGCTCTGTCCGGCTTGCTCAACCAGTTTGTCGGCGCGGTCGAGGCGCTTCGTGCGCAGCGCGCCACGACCTAAGGTCCCAGGCGGAGAGAGTTGAACGATGGCAACAAAGACCATGAGTAAGGACGACATCCTCGAGGCCATTGGCGGTATGTCCGTCACGGACTTGGCCGACCTCATCGAGGCGTTCAAGGAGAAGTTCAACGTCACGATCGCGGCGGCTCCGGTGGCGGCAGCACCGGCCGGCGGTGGCGACGCGGGCGCCGGTGCGGCCGAGGAGCAGACGGAGTTCACGGTTGTGCTCAAGGAAGCCGGGTCGAAGAAGATCCAGGTCATCAAGGCCGTGCGGGAAGTCACTGCGCTGGGCCTGAAGGAGGCCAAGGATCTGGTCGACGGTGCGCCTCAGAACGTGAAGGAAGACATCTCCAAGGACGAGGCCGAGACCATCAAGAAGAAGCTCGAGGAGCAGGGCGCTACCGTCGAGCTGAAGTAGTACCCCGGAGGTCTCGGCGCCCGGTGGGCACCGACAGCTCCGTGGACTCCTTCGGCTAGGGCGGGAATGCACGCACGACGGTTCAACAACTCTGCTCGACAGGCGAGCCCCTCGCCGGATCCGATCTGGAACTCTTCCAGGTTGGTCCCGCCGGGGCCATTTGCGCTGTGTGAGGACGGCTGATGCTAACGACGTTGCCGGTGATTTCCTTCGGAAAGCTGAAATCGGGCATGCCCATGCCGCATCTTCTGGATATTCAGACGCGGTCGTTCAACGCGTTCCTGAAGTCCGGTGATGACGCCGAGCATGCCGACGTGTCGCTCGATCGCGTATTCCGCGAGGTATTCCCGATCTCGGATGTGAACGGGAACTACTCGCTGGAGTTCGTCCAGTTCTCATTGGGCGAGCCGAAATACAGCGTGGAAGAGTGCATCGAGCGAGACATGACGTATTCCGCGTCGCTCAAAGCCACCCTACGTCTCATCGTGAACGAGACGTTGGAGAGCGGCACGCAACGGCTGAAGAACATCATCGAAAAAGAAGTCTATCTTGGCGAGCTCCCAATCCTGACCCCGCTCGGCACGTTCGTGATCAACGGGGCAGAACGCGTGGTGGTGTCCCAGCTCCACCGGTCGCCCGGCGTGGTGTTCGAGGAAACGACCCATCCCAACGGCCAGCGTCTGTTCAGCGCACGGATCATTCCGTTCCGCGGGTCATGGGTGGAGTTCACGGTCGACATCCACGATGTCGTGTACGTCCATATCGACAAGCGTAAGAAGTTCCCGGCGACGGCCCTGTTGCGGGCCCTCGGTTACGGCAGCGACAGTGACGTGCTGCGGCTGTTCTATGCCACCACCAAGATTGACTTGACGTCGGGGCGTGACGAACGGGCCTTCCGCCGCGAGGTCACCGAAGCGCTGCTGGCGGAGGATGTCCCGAATCCGGAAGATCCGGATGGCGAGCCGCTGGCTCGGCAGGGCGAGGACCTCTCGGCTGAGCGATACAACGCCATTCGCAAGGCCGGCATCAAGGCGGTCACGGTCTTCGCGCGGTATACGATGGTGGATATCCGTGATGAGGACCGTCCCACGGCGGTGCGCGAAGGGCCCGCGAAGCCGGTACTCGCCTTCGATGTCGCCGATCGGAAGACGGGTGAAGTGCTGGCCTCGGCGGGCAAGGAGCTGACCGACACGCTGCGGCGCAAGCTCCTGAAGGCGGGTGCCTACAAGGTCGAGGTGATCGTCAGCGCGGCGCGCGGCGAGTCGGCCATGATCAAGAACACGCTGCAAAAGGACCCGACGTCGTCCGAAGCAGAAGCGCTGGAGCAGATCTACTCGCTTCTGCGTCCGGGGGATGCCCCCAATCTGGAGACCGCCCGGGCCGCCCTGGAGCGCCTGTTCTTCAGCCCCAAGCGGTACGATCTGGGGCGCGTCGGCCGGTACAAGATCAACCAGCGACTCAAGGTCAATATCCCCGCGGATCACACGGTGCTCACGCGTGAGGACTTCGTGGCCATTATCCGGTATCTGCTCGAGCTGTCCGAGGATCGAGGATATACCGACGACATCGACCACCTTGGCAATCGCCGAGTGCGCACCGTTGGCGAGTTGATTGCGAATCAGTTCTCGGTGGGGCTGTCCCGCATGGCCCGGTTGATCAAGGAGCGGATGAGCATCAACAACGATCCGGAGAAGATCACCCTCGACGATCTCGTCAACGCCCGCACGGTCAGCGCGGTCATCCAGGCGTTCTTCGGGAGTTCGCAGCTTTCCCAGTTCATGGATCAGACGAACCCGCTTGCCGAGTTGACCCACAAACGGCGACTGAGCGCGCTGGGGCCAGGCGGCCTGACGCGGGAACGGGCCGGGTTCGAGGTCCGCGACGTGCACTATTCGCAATACGGCCGGATGTGCCCGATTGAGACGCCGGAAGGACCGAACATCGGCCTGATCACGAGCCTGTCCACGTACGCGCAAGTGAACGCGCTTGGCTTCATCGAGACGCCCTATCGCGCGGTCGAACAGGGAGAGGTGACGTCGACGATCCGGTGGTTGTCGGCGTCGGAAGAGGAGGAGTTCGCGGTGGCCCAGGCCAACGCGCCCCTCGACGACAAGGGCAGGTTCGTGAACGACCTCGCGTTGTGCCGGAAGCGCGACGACTACCCGATGCTTCCGGGGCAGCGGATCGACTTCATGGATGTCGCGCCGGAACAGCTCGTGTCTATCGCGGCAGCCTTGATCCCGTTCCTGGAGCACGACGACGCCAACCGAGCGCTGATGGGCAGCAACATGCAGCGACAGGCGGTGCCGTTGCTGTTCCCCCAGGCTCCCCTCGTCGGGACCGGGCTCGAGCGGAAAGTCGCCTCCGATTCGGGATCGGTGGTGGTGGCGAAGCGAGGCGGCGTGGTCAGCAAGGTGACGGCGGATGAGATCATCGTCGACACGGGAAGGGTGCGCGGCCACGCCGACAGCACGCCGCTGAGCCGCCTGCTGCAGCACGATCGCTACCGGTTGAAAAAGTTCTGGCGCACGAACCAGGATACCGCGATCAACCAGCGGCCCCTGGTCCACGTCGGCGACAAGGTGGAGGAGCAGCAGGTGCTGGCTGACGGCCCGGGTACCGATCATGGGCACCTGGCGCTCGGCGCGAACGTCACCGTGGCGTTCATGCCCTGGTACGGACACAACTTCGAAGACGCGATCGTCCTGTCGGAACGGCTCGTGAAGGACGACGTGTATTCGTCGATCCACATCCAGGAGCTCGAACTCCACGTGCGGGACACGAAGCGTGGCCAAGAGGAGATCACGCGCGAGATCCCCAACGTCTCGGAAGAATCGCTGGTAGACCTCGACGAGCGGGGCATCGTGCGCATCGGCGCGCATGTGACGCCCGGTGACATCCTGGTGGGCAAGATCACCCCGAAAGGGGAAACGGAGCTCTCACCCGAAGAGAAGCTGCTGACGGCCATCTTCGGTGAGAAGGCGAAGGACGTGAAGGACTCGTCCCTCAAGGTGCCGCCGGGGATGGAGGGTGTCGTCATCGACGTGAAGATCTTCTCTCGCGTCGAGGATCAGGTGGTTGAGAAAGACCGCGGGGAACGCATCGGCGAAGTGCGGCGGCTCGAAAACGAAGAGAAAGCGCGCATCAGCACGGCGTTGTTCGATGAGCTGCGTGACTTGCTCGATGGCCAGACGGTGCAGGTGATGCTGCGGAACGGCACGATCGAGGAGTTCCGGAGCGAAGGGACGACGTTGACGAAGGTCGATCTCGCCGAACTCGATTTTGCGGAAGTGGACCTCAAGACCCTGCGCGTGAAGGACAAGCGCGTCAACGAACGCATCCGCGCCGGCATGGAGGTCGCCGCGCGGGAGCGCGCCAAGATCGAGGAGAAGGCCGAGGATCAGATCGACAAGATACTCCAGCCCGACGAGCTGCCGCCGGGGGTGATCCAACTCGTCAAGGTCTATCTGGCGGAAAAGCGCAAGATCTCGGTTGGAGACAAGATGGCGGGCCGGCACGGCAACAAGGGCATTATCGCCCGTATCGTGCCGGAAGAGGACATGCCGTTCCTGCCGGATGGTTCTCCGGTGGATATCGTGCTCAACCCGCTGGGCGTTCCCAGCCGAATGAACGTCGGTCAGATCCTCGAGACCCATCTCGGTTGGAGTGCCGGCTTGCTGGGCTTCAAGGCGGAGACGCCGGTGTTCCAGGGAGCCAATGAGGCGGAGGTCGGCTTCTTGATGCGGCTCGCCGGTGTCCGGTGGGCGGGGCGTGGGCTCGGACTCGCGATCCCCGCGCCGGACATGACGGCGGAGGTCATCCGCGTTGCGCTGAAGGACCTGGCCAAGGCGCCTGCATGGAATGGGAGCCGCCCCGACCTGAGTTCGATTCGCCTGGACGACCTGGGAAGCCGTGCGCACACGCAGTCGACGCGCGACCTGTTCCACGAGACGCGCGACTACCTCGAGAAATGCGCCAAGGCGTTGAGCGAGCGGCTCCGCGTCGACGGTGAACTCCAGCGGGCCTATCATGACAGCCGCCTCGACGATCCGGAGGCGGCGCTCTCCGCCAAGGAGAAGAGCGCGTCCAAGGCCGCGATCAGGGAAGCCGACAAGCAGCTGGCCATGGACCCGGCGCAACGGTTGTCCGGGGCCGGGATGACGGCGCTGGCCGCCATGCTGGGACCCAAGACCGATGCCGATGTGGATGCGGCGGGGCGCGAACTCATGCGCCTCGCCGGGCTCACGCCGGACGGCAAGTGCCGTCTGCGTGATGGTCGATCGGGCGAATGGTTCGCCTCGGAGGTGACGGTGGGCCAGCTGTACATGATGAAGCTGTCACACCTGGTCGACGACAAGATTCACGCCCGCTCGATCGGGCCCTACAGTCTGGTTACGCAGCAGCCGCTCGCGGGCAAGGCGCAGTTCGGCGGCCAGCGGTTTGGTGAGATGGAAGTGTGGGCGCTCGAGGCCTATGGCGCGGCGCATACGCTTCAGGAGATGCTCACCGTCAAGTCGGACGACGTGAACGGTCGGAGTCGAGTGTACGAAGCCATCGTCAAGGGACAGAACCTGCCCGAGCCGGGCACGCCGGAGTCCTTCAACGTGTTGGTCAAAGAGCTGCAAGCCCTGGGACTCAAGGTTGAGCTGGGCGTCACCGAAGACGGCGAGGAGTAGGGAGAGCCATCTATGATTGATTTCCGCACGACGCGCGGCGAAACGCGTAGCACGAGCTTCGACTTCATCCGCATTCGCATTGCGAGTCCGGAAGAGATCCGCGGTCCTCGCGACGGCAAGGAACGGGAGCGGCTGGCGCTCCAGGGCCAACGCGATTGGTGGTCGTGGGGCGAGGTGACGAAGCCGGAGACCATCAACTACCGGTCGTTCAAGCCCGAGAAGGACGGGCTGTTCTGCGAACGGATCTTCGGACCCGTGAAAGACTGGGAGTGTCACTGCGGCAAGTACAAGCGCATCCGGTATCGCGGCGTCATTTGCGATCGGTGCGGTGTGGAAGTCACCCTGTCCAAAGTACGTCGGGAGCGGATGGGCCACATCGAGCTCGCGGTGCCCGTGGCCCACATCTGGTTCTTCAAGACGTTGCCCAGCCCGATGGGCAACCTGTTGGATCTCACGCTCAAAGATCTCGAGCGGGTCATCTACTACACGAACTACGTGGTGATCGAGCCCGGCGCGCAGGACGTGAAGCCGCTCGAGTTGCTCGATGAGGAGAAGTACCACGAGCTGCGCTCGAAGGCGAAGGAAGAAGGGGACAAGGAATTCCACGCCGATATCGGGGCCCCGGCCGCGCGGACCCTGTTGGAGCGACTGGACGTGGACAAGGTGGCGGAGGAGTTGCGCGCCGGGGTCATCACCGAGACGAGTCAGCATCGCAAGAAACAAATGCTGAAGCGGCTCAAGATCGTGGATGCGTTCCGCACGTCAGGAGACGGCGACGATCGGAACAACCCGGCGTGGATGATCCTCGATGTGGTCCCGGTGATTCCGCCGGACCTCCGGCCCTTGGTGCCCCTGGACGGTGGCCGGTTCGCCACGAGCGACCTGAACGACCTGTATCGCCGGGTGATCAACCGGAACAACCGGCTGCAGAAGCTGATCCAGCACCGCGCGCCGGAAGTGATCCTGCGCAACGAGAAGCGCATGCTGCAGGAGGCCGTGGACGCGCTGTTCGACAATGGCCGGCGGTCGAAGGCGATCCGCGGTCGCGGCAAACGACCGCTCAAGTCCTTGTCGGACATGCTCAAGGGCAAGCAGGGTCGCTTCCGGCAGAATCTGCTCGGCAAGCGCGTGGACTACTCGGGGCGATCGGTGATCGTTGTGGGCCCCGAACTCCGACTCCACCAGTGTGGGCTGCCGAAGACAATGGCGGTCGAGCTCTTCAAGCCGTTCATCATCCATCGGTTGGTTGAAAACGGTATCGCGGAGACGGTCAAGCGGGCCAAGAAGATCGTGGAGCGCGAAAGCCCCGAGGTGTACGAGATCCTCGAGCAGATCATTCGCGACCACCCGGTCCTGCTGAACCGTGCGCCGACGCTGCATCGGCTGGGCATTCAGGCGTTCGAGCCGGTGTTGGTGGAAGGGAAAGCCATCCGGATCCATCCGCTCGTGTGCGCGGCGTTCAATGCGGACTTCGACGGCGACCAGATGGCCGTGCACGTCCCGCTGTCGTTCGAGGCACAGCTCGAGGCGCGCGTCCTCATGATCTCGAGCAACAACGTGCTCAAGCCGTCGGACGGCCGACCGGTAGCCGAGCCGAGCCAAGACATGGTCCTCGGGTGCTACTTCCTCACGAAAGCGCCGGCGGACTTCGAGCAGGCGGTCAAGACCGCGCCGCACATCGGCTCGTTGGCGGAAATCGAGTCGGGTATCGCGACCGGGCGGTTCACGTTCCATTCGCCGGTGCGGTTCTGGTATCAGCCGCCGCCCGGGGCGCGCGAGCAAGAGGCCGGCTGGGTGGAAACGACCGCGGGCCGCGTGCTGTTCAACGGGATTCTGCCGGTGTCGCTGGTCGAGGAACTCGGATTCCAGAATCAGGTCATGCGGAAACGGGCGCTGTCGGGGCTGGTATTCGAAGCGTACCGGCGTGCTGGTCTGGCCGACACCGTGCGACTGCTGGACCGCCTCAAAGAGTTCGGATTTGGGTACGCCACCATGGGCGGGGTGTCGATCGGTATCGCCGATCTCCAGATCCCCGAAGAAAAAGCGCAGATCCTCGAGGACGCGTCGGCCCGGGTCGGTCGGTTCCAGCGGGCGTATGCGACGGGCCAGATCACGTTCGGGGAGCGCTACAACAAGGTTATCGATGCGTGGACGCACGCCAACAGCGACGTGGCGGAGGCGATGGTCAAGAACCTCTCCGAAGCGCGTGGCGGGTTCAATCCCGTGTTCATGATGTTCGATTCCGGCAGCCGCGGCAGCCGTGATCAGATCAGGCAGCTTGCGGGCATGCGTGGCCTGATGGGTAAGCCGCAGAAGAAGCTCACCGGGGGCATCGGCGAGGTGATCGAGAGTCCCATTCGGTCCAACTTCCGTGAAGGACTCACCGTGCTGGAGTACTTCATCTCCACCCACGGTGCGCGGAAGGGTCTCGCCGACACAGCACTCAAGACGGCCGACGCCGGGTATCTCACGCGACGGCTCGTGGACATCGCGCAGGACGTGACCGTCACCGAGGAAGACTGTGGGACAATCTTGGGTCTCGACGTGTCCGCGCTCAAGGAAGGCGAGGACATCATTGAGCCGGTGCGCGAGCGCATTGTGGGGAACGTGTCCGCGGACGACGTTTACGATCCGCACGAGCGGGATGAGCACGGCGATCCGCTGCTGCTCGTCGCGGCTGGGGACCTGATCGACGAAGAAAAAGCCGCGCAGATTGAGGACTCGGGTATCGAGCATACACGGATTCGCTCCGTGCTCACGTGCGAGGCGCGCCGGGGCATCTGCCGCATGTGCTACGGACGGAACCTCGCGACGATGGCCATGGTCGACTTGGGCGAGGCCGTGGGGATTCTCGCGGCGCAGTCGATCGGAGAACCCGGTACCCAGCTGACGTTGCGGACGTTCCACATCGGTGGGACGGCGGCGCGCATCGCGGAGCAGACGGCTCGAAAGACCAAGCTCACCGGTGTCATTCGGTTCGGCGACCGCCTGCAGGTGGTGGATACGCCGGACGGGAGCCGACTGGTCACCGGGTATGAGGGCGAGTTGGTGCTGGAAGATGCGGACGGCCAGGTGCGGTCCCGCTTCCACGTGCCGCTCGGCGCGACGCTGATGGTGGAGGATGGGAGCGAGGTGAAGCGGGAGGACCTGCTCTTCACCTGGGACCCGTACGCCAACCCGATCATCTCGGACGTGGCCGGCACGGTGCGCTTTGGCGACATCGTCGAGGACGAGACCGTTCGGGAGTCGCTGGACGAGATCACGGGTCTGCGCCAGCGGGTGATCACGGAAGACCGTGACAGGAAGCTGCATCCGCACATCGAGATCGTGCAGCAGCGTGGCAAGACGGCACGGCGGGTACGAAACTACGTGGTACCGGAAGGCGCCCAGCTCACGGTGGAGGATGGCCAGGAAATCCACGCGGGGCAGACGATCGCCAAGATCTCACGCGAGGCGTACAAGACACGGGACATCACGGGTGGTTTGCCACGCGTGGCCGAGTTGTTCGAGGCCCGTCGGCCGAAGGACCCGGCCACGGTTTCCGAGATCGATGGGGCGGTGTCGTTCGGCGACATCAAGCGTGGCAAGCGGGAGATTCTGGTGACGCCCGATGTCGGCGAGGCGCAGACGTACGAGGTGCCCGCGGGCAAGCACTTGCGTGTGCATGAGGGTGACAAGGTGCGGGCGGGCGACCGGCTGACCGAGGGTCCCGTGAATCCGCACGACATCCTGCGGATCAAGGGACCCCGAGCGGTGCAGGAATATCTCCTGAACGAAGTGCAGGAGGTGTACCGCCTGCAGGGCGTCAAGATCAACGACAAGCACATCGGCGTGATTGTGCGGCAGATGCTGCAGAAGGTGAAGGTGACCGATCCCGGAGATACGGGGTTCCTCGAGGGAGAGCACGTCGATCGTGTGATGTTCCGGCATGAGAACGAGCGGGTTCAACGTCGGGGCGGCAATCCGTCGACCAGCGAGCCGCTGCTGCTGGGTATCACCAAGGCGTCGTTGACCACGCAGTCCTTCATCTCCGCGGCGTCATTCCAGGAAACGACGCGTGTGCTCACGGACGCCGCTATTCGCGGCGCGCGGGACGATCTGCTGGGATTGAAGGAGAATATCATCATCGGCCACCTTATTCCGGCAGGTACGGGGGTCTATCGGTTCTCCGAGCTCGAGGTGGAGCCGCCGGAGGGATTCGAGCCGCCGCCGCCACCGGTCCAGCAGGAGGAGGAGGTCGGAGGTGGAGTGCCGAGCCCGTTCCTACCGGAGCGGGCACAGCCTGCGGAGGCCGAGACGCGTTAAGCTGGTGGGGTCGCAGGGCCGCGGGGTCGCGGACCCCGCGCCAGGTTTGGGCGGGCTTGGCTTGACCAGGAACCTGCTCCCGTCTACCTTTTCCAGGCTATTGGCAAAGTTCGGCCGCCTGGCACGTGCCGGTCCGATAACCCGAGGTGTCGCTTGAGGATGAATGCCGACCATTAACCAGTTGGTCCGCCAGGGACGGCGGAACGTGGCGCGGAAGGATAAGGCACCGGCTTTGAAGTCGTGCCCCCAGAAGCGCGGCGTGTGCACCCGCGTGTACACCACGACTCCGAAGAAGCCGAATTCGGCCCTTCGGAAGGTGGCCCGCGTGCGGCTTACCAATGGGTTCGAGGTCACCAGCTACATCCCGGGTGAGGGACACAATCTCCAAGAGCACAGTATCGTGTTGATTCGGGGTGGCCGGGTAAAAGACCTGCCGGGAGTGCGGTACCATATCATCCGCGGCACGCTCGACGCATCAGGCGTGAGCGACCGCCGGCAGAGCCGGTCCAAGTACGGGGCGAAGAGGGCCAAGTGAGCCGTCGCAAGAAAGCCGTGCGGCGGCCCGTGCCGCCGGATCCGCGCTACGACAGCCAGACGGTCACGAAGTTCGTGAATCGGTTGATGGCGTCGGGCAACAAGTCGTTGGCGGAGGGCATCTTCTACGACTGCATGGATGCCATCGAGCAGCGCACGGGTCAGCCGGGCGTGCAGGTGTTCAAGCAGGCGTTGAACAACGTGAAGCCGGCGGTGGAAGTCAAGAGCCGGCGCGTGGGTGGTGCGACCTACCAGGTGCCGGTGGAAGTTCGCCCGGATCGGCGAGCCACACTTGCGATGCGGTGGATCGTGGCGTTCGCGCGGGCCCGAAACGAGAAGACGATGGCCGAGCGCCTCGCGCAGGAGCTGATCCTGGCGTCCAAGGGCGAGGGCAACTCGGTCAAGAAGCGCGAAGACACGCATCGGATGGCAGAAGCCAACCGCGCGTTTGCGCATTATCGGTGGTGACGGGCTTGAGGCTGTAGACCAGCAGGGCCGGGTGCCGAGGCACTCGACAATTTCCGGCCTACGCGAGAGCCGGCGGCGCAGGGGGTGACCCCGGCCGAATGCGGAGCGAGACCTGTTCGCCAGGACGGACGACGGTCGCCCCGTTTTTTCGTTGCTTGCGATCGCGGTGATTGCGGCGTGTGGGAAACCAGGACGACGGACTCGACATACACGGATGCCTAGAACAACTGCACTCGAGAGGATTCGCAACATCGGTATCATGGCGCATATCGATGCTGGGAAGACTACGACCACGGAGCGCATCCTGTTTTACACGGGCCGGACGTACAAGCTTGGCGAGGTGCACGACGGGACGGCGACGATGGACTGGATGGAGCAGGAGCAGGAGCGGGGGATCACCATCACCTCCGCCGCCACGTTCTGTCTGTGGCCGCGTCGCGACGAGGTGTATCAGATCAACATCATCGACACGCCCGGCCACGTGGATTTCACGGTCGAAGTCGAGCGGTCGCTCCGGGTGCTCGACGGCGCGGTGACCGTGCTCGACGCGGTCGGGGGTGTGGAGCCGCAGACCGAGACCGTCTGGCGCCAGGCCGATCGTTACGGGGTGCCCCGAATCGTGTTCGTCAACAAGATGGACCGGGTCGGCGCCGATTTCGATCGTTGCCTGTCGATGGTGCGCGAGCGGCTGGGCGCCAGGGCGTTTCCGGTGCAATACCCCCTCGGGTCGGGTGAACTGTTCACGGGTCTGATCGACATCGTCCGGCAGGTTGAGGTGGTGTACGATGTGGAGTCGCTCGGGGCGAATTGGGTGGAGGGCCCGGTGCCGGAGGCGTTCGCGGACAAGGTGGCGCAAATGCGTCACGACCTGATCGAAGCCGCGGTCGTGTCCAACGAAGAGCTGCTTCACAAGTATCTCGAGGGCCAGGAGCTGACGGAGGCGGAGGTGCGGCGCGTGATTCGCGAGGCCACGATCTCCGGGCATCTGGTCCCCGTCTTCTGCGGGGCGGCGTTCAAGAACAAGGGGGTGCAGCGGCTCCTCGACGGTGTGGTCGACTACCTCCCGAGTCCGGTCGATGTCCCCGCCATTCAAGGACACTTACCGCACCACGATGAAACGTTCGTTGAGCGGTCGGCCTCGGATGACGAGCCGTTCAGCGCGCTAGCGTTCAAGATTGCCACCGACTCTTACGTGGGGAAACTGACCTTCTTCCGCGTCTACTCCGGTGTGTTGGCGTCTGGCTCCTACGTCTACAACTCGACCAAGGACCGTCGTGAGCGGATCGGTCGCTTGTTGCAGATGCATGCCAACAAGCGGGAAGAAATCCAGGAGGTGCGGGCGGGAGACATCGCGGCGGCGATCGGTCTCAAGGACACGCGGACGGGCGACACGCTGTGCGATCAGGAGGAGCCGGTCATCCTCGAGGCCATGCGGTTCCCCGAGCCGGTGATCTCCGTGGCGATCGAGCCCAAGACCAAGGCCGATCAGGACAAGCTCGGCGTGGCGCTGCAGAAGTTGGCGGAGGAGGATCCGACCTTCCGGGTCCGATCCGACGCCGAGACGGGCCAGACGATCATCTCGGGCATGGGCGAGCTGCATCTCGAGATTCTCGTGGATCGCATGAGACGCGAGTTCAAGGTGGAAGCCAACGTCGGCCGCCCCCAGGTGGCCTACCGCGAGACCGTGCGGAAACGCGTGGAAGACATCGAAGGTAAGTTCATTCGCCAATCCGGTGGCCGCGGCCAATATGGTCACGTGGTGATCCACCTCGAGCCCAACGAGCCGGGTGGAGGATTCGTGTTCGAGGACCGCATCGTTGGCGGGACGATACCCCGCGAGTACATCGGTCCGGTGGAACAGGGCGTCAAGGACGCGCTCGAGAACGGGGTGCTTGCCGGGTATCCGATCGTGGACATCAAAGTCGAACTCGTCGACGGGAGCTACCACGACGTCGATTCGAGCGAGATGGCGTTCAAGATCGCGGGCTCGATGGCGCTCAAGGAAGCGATCCGGGCCGCGACGCCGGTGTTGCTCGAACCGGTCATGGATGTGGAGGTCGTGACGCCTGCGGAGTACATGGGTGACGTCATCGGGGATCTCAACGCGCGGCGGGGGAAGGTCGGGGGCATGGTGCAGCGTGCGGCGGCGCACGTGATCGGATCGAGCGTGCCGCTTGGCGAGATGTTCGGGTACTCGACCGAGCTGCGGTCCATGAGCCAGGGACGGGCTGTGTACTCGATGCAGTTCTCGCATTACGCGGAAGTGCCGAAGTCCAAGGCCGAGGAAATCGTCAACAGAGTGAAAGGATAGGTACCGGCGGGGGCTATGCGGCCCCCGCGGGCGAACGGAGTCTGCACCAAGAGGAGATCGGGGCGAGCCATGGCGAAGGCAAGGTTTGAGCGGACGAAGCCGCATGTGAACGTGGGGACGATTGGGCATGTGGATCATGGGAAGACGACGTTGACGGCGGCGATTACGCTGGTGCAGTCGAAGAAGGGGTTGGCGGATTTTGTGGCGTTTGAGGCGATTGACAAGGCGCCGGAGGAGCGGGCGCGGGGGATTACGATTGCGACGGCGCACGTGGAGTATCAGTCGGCGGGGCGGCACTATGCGCACGTGGACTGTCCGGGGCATGCGGACTATGTGAAGAACATGATTACGGGGGCGGCCCAGATGGATGGGGCGATTTTGGTGGTGAGTGCGGCGGACGGGCCGATGCCGCAGACGCGGGAGCACATTTTGTTGGCGCGGCAGGTGAATGTGCCGTTCATCGTGGTGTTTTTGAACAAGGTGGACATGGTGGACGATCCGGAGTTGTTGGAGTTGGTGGAGTTGGAGGTGCGGGATTTGTTGTCGAGTTATGGGTTTCCGGGGGATGAGTTGCCGGTGATTAAGGGGTCGGCGTTGCGGGCGGGGGAGGAGCCGGAAGGGGCGGGGGCGGCGTGCATTGGGGAGTTGTTGGAGGCGTTGGACTCGTACATTCCGGTGCCGGAGCGGGAGGTGGACAAGCCGTTTTTGATGCCGGTGGAGGATGTGTTTTCGATTACGGGGCGGGGGACGGTGGCGACGGGGCGCATTGAGCGGGGGAAGGTGAAGGTGCAGGAGGAGGTGGAGTTGGTGGGGTTGGGGGCGGACAAGAAGACGGTGGTGACGGGGGTGGAGATGTTTCGGAAGTTATTGGACGAGGGGGTGGCGGGGGACAACGTGGGGTTGTTGTTGCGGGGGGTGGACAAGGAGGAGATTGAGCGGGGGATGGTGTTGGCGCAGCCGGGGACGGTGACGCCGCACACGCACTTCGAGGGTGAGGTGTATGTGTTGACGAAGGAGGAGGGGGGGCGGCACACGCCGTTTTTCAAGGGGTATCGGCCGCAGTTTTACTTTCGGACGACGGATGTGACGGGGGATGTGCAGTTGCCGGAGGGGGTGGAGATGGTGATGCCGGGGGACAACACGAAGATGACGATCACGTTGATCACGCCGATCGCGATGGAAGAGGGGCTGCGCTTCGCGATTCGTGAAGGGGGCCGCACCGTCGGCGCCGGCGTCGTCACCAAGATCCTGGAATAGCGGTCGACCGCCGACCGTTCTCGCGAGGGCAGCTATGGCCGGACAGATACGAATCAGGCTCAAGGGGTTTGACCATGTAGTCGTGGACCAGGCCGCCGCGGACATCGTGCGGACCGTGGAGAAGACCGGGGCGACGGTGTCGGGGCCGATTCCCTTGCCCACCAAGATGCAGCGGTGGACGGTGTTGCGGAGTCCGCATGTCGACAAGAAGAGCCGGGAGCAGTTCGAACTGCGCACGCACAAGCGCCTCATCGAAATCGTCGAGTCGCGGGCGCAAACGGTGGATGCGTTGACCAAGCTCGACTTGCCGTCGGGCGTCGACGTCGAGATCAAGGTCGATTGACGATGAACGGATTGATCGGGCGAAAGCTCGGCATGACGCAGGTCTTCGATGAACTCGGAGCAGCGGTGCCCGTGACGGTCATCGAGGCCGGGCCGTGTCCAGTGGTGCAGGTGAAGTCGGGGAGCGCGGGTGGTCACGTGGCGCAGCTCGGGTTCGGTGCCCGCAAGGCGACGCGCGCGACGAAAGCACTCGCGGGGCATGCGCAACGCGCGGGGCTCGACACCGTGCCTCGAGTGGTGCGGGACTTTGCGGTTCCAGAGGGTACGGCGGCGCCGGAGCCGGGTGCGGCGGTGACCGTCGAGATCTTCGCAGCCGGCGATCGCGTGAAGATCAGCGGGACGACGAAGGGACGAGGGTTCCAGGGTGTGGTGAAGCGCTATGGCTTCCACGGTGGGCCCGCATCGCACGGCAACACACGCCATCGCAAGCCTGGCAGCATGGGACCGGGGACGGATCCGTCTCGCGTGATCAAGGGCAAGAAGCTCCCTGGTCAGTACGGCAACGTGCGGCACACGGAACTCAACCTGCGGGTCATCAAGGTGGATCCCGAGCGGCACCTCCTGTACGTCCGTGGGGCGGTCCCGGGGCCGATGCAGAGCATCGTCATCGTTCGGAAGCAGGGAGGACGGGGTCGCTATGCTTGAGGTCAAGCACTTCTCGGCTGCCGCCGAGCCGAAGGGTCGGTATACCCTTCCCGCGAGCTACGACGGTACCGTCAACGCGCCAGTGTTGTGGCAGGCCGTGCGAGCCTTTCGCGGCAACCAGCGGCAGGGCACGCACTCGACCAAGACGCGCGCCGAGGTCTCGGGTGGCGGCCGCAAGCCATGGCGGCAGAAGGGTACCGGCCGCGCGCGGCAGGGGACCACGCGGGCGCCCCATTGGCGTGGAGGGGGGGTGGTGTTCGGCCCCAAGCCGCGCAGCTATCGGACCGATCTCCCGCGCAAGGTGCGCCAGTTGGCTCGGCAGTCGGCCTTCAATGCGCGGGTGAGCGAGGACGCGTTCATCGTCATCGAGTCGCTGGCGTTCGAGACACCCAAGACGAAACAGCTGATCGAGCTGCTCGATCGGGTGGGCCTCGCCGGGCGCAAGGTGCTCGTGCTCACGCACGACAACCAGCCGGCGGTCTATTTATCGGGGCGGAACTTGCCCAACGTCGAGGTCATGCGTTATAGCGACGCCTCCGCGTACGCGGTGCTGTGGGCCGATGCGGTTCTTGTCGAGGAGCCGGCGCTCGCGGCGGAGAAGGAGAGCGGAGATGCTTGAGACGTATCGAGCGATCGTCCGTCCGGTGGTGACGGAGAAGTCCTCGGCGCGGTACGGCCAGCTACAGGAGTACGCGTTCGAGGCCCACCCGAGCGCCTCCAAACCGGAGATTCGGGCAGCCATCGAGCAACTGTTTGGTGTGACCGTCGTGCGGGTGCGCACGTTGCAGCAGCCGGCGAAGCGCCGTACCCGGGGCCGGTCGGCCGGCCGGCGCCCGCGTTGGAAGAAGGCCTACGTGCGGCTCGCCGAGGGCGACACGATCGAGATCTTCGAGGGTTAAGTCCTAATGGGTATTCGACAGTTTCGACCGATGACGGCGGGCACGCGCTTCCGTTCGGTATCCGACTTCGCCGAGGTGACGCGATCGGAGCCGGAGAAGTCGTTGCTTGAACCGTTGAAGAAGAGCGGCGGCCGCAACGCGCGCGGTCACCTGACGATGCGGCATCGCGGCGGCGGACATAAACGGCGGTACCGGCGGATCGATTTCCGACGCAACAAGGTCGGCGTGCCGGCGACCGTCACGTCGATCGAGTACGATCCGAACCGTTCAGCGCGCATTGCGCTGCTGACGTACGCAGACGGCGAGAAACGATACATCATCCACCCGCGCGGGCTGCGGGTTGGCGATTCGGTAACGGCGGGAAGCGGCAGCGACATTCGCATCGGCAATGCGATGCCGTTGAGCGACATCCCGTTGGGAAGCACGGTGCACTGCATCGAACTCAAGCCGGGGCGCGGGGCGCAGGTGTGCCGCTCGGCCGGGACCGGTGCCCAGGTCATGGCCAAGGAGGGCAAGCATGTCGCCCTCAAGCTCCGGAGCGGTGAAGTCCGGCTGGTGCTGGCGACGTGTTGGGCCACGATCGGTGAAGTGGGGAACCCCGAGCACGAGCTGCTCTCGATCGGGAAAGCGGGCAAGATGCGGTGGCTGGGTCGCCGCCCCAAGGTGCGCGGGGTCGCGATGAACCCGGTCGATCACCCGCTGGGTGGGGGCGAAGGGAAAGCGTCCGGGGGACGTCCCCCGGTGACGCCCTGGGGCAAGCCGGAAGGGCGGAAGACGCGCCGCCGCAAGAAGGCGAGCAACAAGCTCATTCTCCGCGGTCGAAAACGCGGCAAAGCGACGAAGTAACGGAAGGCGGATCGAGGTATGAGTCGGAGCGTGAAGAAAGGGCCGTTCGTTCAGGAGGCGTTGCGAAGAAAGGTCGACGCACTGAACGTCGCGAACGACAAGCGGGTGATCAAGACGTGGTCTCGGGCATCGACGATTACGCCCGACTTCGTGGGTCACACGATCGCGGTACACAACGGCAACAAGTTCATCCCGGTGTACGTGACCGAGAACATGGTCGGCCACAAGCTGGGCGAATTTGCCCCCACGCGGCTGTTCCGAGGCCACAGTGGCAAGCTGGCGGCGGACAAGAAGGCCGCGGCCACGACGAGCTGATTGAGGAGAGGGCACGATGGCAGCACGGGCAATCCAGCGTTGGGTACGGCAGTCGCCACGCAAGATGCGTTTGGTGGTGGATACGATTCGCGGGAAGAACGTGAACGAGGCGTACGCGCTGCTGCGGTTCTCCAAGAAGCGTGCGGCGAAGCAGGTGGAAAAGGTGCTCCGATCGGCGGTTGCCAATGCGGAGCAGGACGCCCTGCGAGCGAACGACGCGTTCGACGTTGACCGCCTCGTCGTGTCGTATGCCGTGGTGGGTGAGGGACCGACGCTGTCGCGGTTCCGCGCCGCGGCGATGGGTCGCGCGGCGCCGATCCGGAAGCGCACGAGCCATGTGGAGATCCACGTGGCGATGAACGAGGAGCATGCGTAGTGGGGCAGAAAACCCATCCCTATGGATTCCGGCTTGGGATCGTCAAGCCGTGGCGGTCGCGGTGGTACGCCGGCGCCGACTTTCCGGCCCTCCTCCAGGAGGACCACCTGATTCGGCGGTATCTGCACGCGCGCCTCGCGCACGCGGCGGTGTCGGACGTGCATATCGATCGAAAACCGGGCAAAGTCACGGTGACGGTGTTCACCGGACGACCCGGCGTGGTCATCGGCAAGCGGGGGGCGGAGGTGGACAAGCTGCGGGATGAGTTGGCGCAACTGACGGGCAGGGATGTGGGTGTGAACGTCGAGGAGATCAAACGGCCCGAGCTCGACGCCCAGTTGGTGGCGGACAGCGTCGCGCACCAGCTGCGGCAGCGCGTGTCGTTCCGGCGGGCGATGAAGCGCGTACTCCAATCGGCCATGCGCATGGGCGCCCAGGGCATCAAGATCAAGACGGCGGGTCGTCTTGGCGGGGCCGAGATCGCGCGCACGGAGGGGTACCACGAGGGTCGCGTGCCGCTCCACACGCTCCGCGCGGATGTGGACTACGGCACCGCGACCGCAAAGACCACCTATGGGACCATTGGAGTGAAGGTCTGGATCTTCAAAGGCGAGGTCGTGGAAGACAGCCGCGGCCGTACGTACAGCACGGGGGCGTAGGCATGTTGGCGCCGAAGCGGGTCAAGTACCGCAAGCAAATGAAGGGGCGATCGGCCGGTCACGCCACGCGCGGCAACACGGTCGCGTTCGGCCACTACGGGCTCATGACGCTCGATCCCGGCTGGATCAGCAGCCGGCAGATCGAAGCCTCGCGCGTCGCGATCACGCGCGCCATGAAGCGCGGCGGCAAGGTATGGATCCGGATTTTCCCCGACAAGCCGATTACGAAGAAGCCCGCCGAGACGCGGATGGGGAAGGGGAAGGGCAATCCGGAGGGTTGGGTGGCCGTGGTGCGGCCTGGACGCATCATGTTTGAGATCGAGGGCGTTTCGGAGCAGATCGCCAGAGAAGCGCTGGCGTTGGCAGCGGCGAAGCTGCCCGTCCGGACGCGGTTTGTGCAGCGGGAGGAGCTCTAGGGATATGGCGTTGAAGGATGCTGAGCGCAGGCCGCTCGACACGACCATGTTGCGCGAAGTGCCGTTGGACGAGCTCGAGCTGGAGTTACGCAGGCTCGTCGAGGAGCGGTTCCGACTGAAGTTCCGGTCGGCAACCGAGCCGATCGACAACCCGCGGCGGTTCCGGATTCTCCGGCGCAACATCGCACGCATCCACACGGTGTTGCGGGAGAGGAGCGAGACATGACCGAAGCGAGTGGGACGCGGGCGGGCCGCAAGGTGCGCGTGGGCGTGGTCACCAGCGACCGAATGACGAAGACGGTGGTGGTGCAGTTGGAGCGGCGGTTGGCGCATCCGCTGTATGGCAAGCAGATCACCCGCACTCGACGCGTGAGGGCACACGACGAGCAGGGAGCTCATGTGGGCGACACGGTCAAGATCGTGGAGACGCGCCCACTGTCGAAGACCAAGCGGTGGCGGGTCGTTGAGATCGTCACCCGGGCGAAGTAAGCGAGGCACACGTGATTCAGCAGGAAACGATCGTCCGGATCGCCGACAATTCCGGCGCGCGCCGCGCCCTCGTCATCCGAGTGCTGGGTGGGAGCAAACGGCGCTACGCGCGGGTCGGGGACGTGGTGGTCGTCGCGATCAAGGACGCGCTGCCCACCGGACAGGTGAAGAAGGGTGACGTGGCCAAGGCCGTCGTGGTCCGTACGGTCAAGGAATCACGTCGACGGGACGGCAGCTATATCCGGTTTGACGAGAACGCCGCGGTGCTCATCAACGATGCGGGAGAGCCACGAGCGACCCGCATCTTCGGACCGGTGGGTCGCGAGCTGCGGGAGAAGCGCTTCATGAAGATCGTATCGTTGGCGCCGGAGGTGCTCTAATGAAGCCGCTCGTCCACCGCAAGGCTCGGCGGAAGCGCGCCCAGGGGCCCGCGAAAGCGCTGAAGATGCACATCAGCAAGGGTGACCGGGTCAAGGTGATCCGCGGAGCGCAGAAGGGGACCGAAGGGGCGGTGCTCGAGGTGTTCCCGCGCAAGCACCAGGTGGTCGTCGAGGGCGTGCGAATCGTCTCCAAGCATCGGCGGCCGACCGCCGACGACCAGGGGGGAATTGTGAAACTCGCGGCTCCGATCGACGCGTCCAATGTGATGCTCCTGGATCCGAAGAGCGGCGCGCCGACCCGGGTACGCAGACAGAAGGACAAGGATGGCACGGTCGAGCGGTTGAGTGTGCGATCGGGTCAACCCATTCCGAGGAGTCGCTAGGCGATGGCTGACAAGAGTGGCAGCGGGACGCCGCCGTTCCCGAGGCTCCAGATCTTCTACCGGAACACGGTGCGACCGCGATTGATGAAGGAATTCGGCTTCGGGAACCCGCATCAGGTCCCGCAGCTCGAGAAGATCGTCCTGAACGTCGGTCTCGGCGACGCGTCCAGGAATCCGAAGACACTGGACACGGTGGTCGAAGAGCTGACGTCGATCACTGGACAGCGGGCGGTTGTCACGCGCGCGCGCAAGGCAATCTCCAACTTCTCACTGCGCGAGGGCATGGCGGTGGGCGCACGCGTCACGCTGCGGGGGCACCGGATGTACGAGTTCTTGGACCGGTTCATCGGCGTGACGGTGCCGCGTATCCGCGACTTTCGCGGGTTCCCCACCAAGGCGTTCGACGGAAGAGGGAATTACTCGCTCGGGATCAAGGAGCAGATGGTGTTTCCCGAGGTGGACTATGACAAGGTCGAGAAGATTCACGGCATGGATATCACGTTCGTCACGACGGCCGGTCGTGACGATGTCGGGCTAGCGTTGCTGCGCGAGATGGGCATGCCCTTCCGCGGCCAGACGCCCGTTCAGATCGGATAGAAGGGGGCAGCTCAGCATATGGCCAAGAAGTGCCTGATCGAGAAGTCGAAGCGGAAGCCGAAGTTCGGTGTACGCCGGTATCACCGTTGTAGTCGCTGCGGGCGGGCGCGTGCGTTCATCCGCCGCTTCGGTGTCTGTCGTATCTGTTTCCGCGAAATGGCGCTGCGCGGGGAGATCCCCGGCGTCCGAAAGGCGAGTTGGTAATGGCGATGACGGATCCAGTCGCGGACATGCTCACGCGCATCCGCAATGCGTGTCAGGCGGGGCATCGGCGTGTGGACCTCCCGGTATCGCGGTTCAAGACCGAGATCGCACGACTCCTGCGGGACAATCACTTCATCCAGGATTTCAAGGTGTTGGATGACGGCAAGCACGGCATACTCCGGCTGTACCTGCGGTACCACGAGAATGCCCCCGTGATCCATGAGGTGCAGCGGGTCTCGCGACCGGGACTGCGTCGGTACGTGCGGGTTGGTGACATCCCGCGTGTGAAGAACGGGCTCGGCATGGCCATCCTCTCGACGCCGCGCGGTGTCATGAGCGACCGTGATGCCCGTCGCGCCCGGATCGGTGGCGAACTCGTCGCGGTGTTGTGGTAGGGGGACGTCATGTCACGAATCGGAAAGCGACCGATCACGGTGCCCACGGGTGTGAAGGTGACGCTGCACGAACGCACCATTACGGTCCACGGGCCGAAAGGGCGGTTGGAGCGGGTGCTCCCGCCGGAGATCGACGTCGCCATCGGCGACGGAACGATCACCGTGACGCGGCCCACCGACACCACACGCCACCGGGCGCTACACGGCCTCACCCGATCGCTGGTGGCCAACATGGTCGAAGGGGTGACGACCGGGTTCTCGAAGGCGCTCGAGATCCAAGGCGTGGGATACCGCGCCGAGTCGCGGCCGACCGGGGTACGGCTCCTGGTTGGATACTCGCACCCGGTGGAGTACCAGGCGCCCGCGGGAATCCAGATCGCGGTGGAGACTCCGACGAGTGTGGTCGTCTCCGGCGTCGACAAGGAGTTGGTGGGCCAGGTAGCGGCGGATCTCCGCGGTGTCCGAGGACCCGAACCCTACAAGGGGAAGGGGATCAGGTACGTCGGTGAACACGTGCGGCGCAAGGCAGGCAAGACGGGAGGCAAGGCATGAGGGCTCTGAAACGCAAGCCACGGTCGACCGAAGAACGACGGTACCGGCGGCACCTCCGCGTCCGTAGGAAGGTCGCGGGGACGGCGGAGCGTCCGCGACTCGTCGTGCGCCGCACGCTGCGATACATGTATGCCCAGTTGGTCGATGACGCCAACGGGGTGACGGTGACGGCTGCCAGTGATCGCGAGCGAGATATCGAGCGCGATGCGAAGCGGTCGGCGAAGGTTGGGGCGGCGTTCGCGGTCGGGAAGCGACTGGCCGAGCGGGCACGGGAGAAGGGAATCACTCGAGTGGTGTTCGATCGCGCGGGATACGTCTATCACGGCCGCGTCCGGGCGGTGGCCGAGGGCGCGCGCGACGGCGGATTGGAGCTCTAAGGATGGCGCAGGAACGGGAACGCGGACAGCGCCGCGATCGTCGCGAGCGACGGGAGCGGGAGACGGACTTGATCGAGAATGTCGTGGCGATCAATCGCGTCGCGAAGGTCGTGAAAGGTGGGCGACGGTTCTCGTTCACCGCCCTCGCCGCGGTGGGCGACGGGAACGGTTCGGTCGGTGTCGGGACGGGCAAGGCCCACGAGGTCGCGGAGGCCGTCCGCAAGGCCGTCGAGGTCGCGCGTCGCTCGATGCAGGCGGTCCCCCGGGTGGGCACGACGATCCCGCACGAGACGGTGGGTCGCCATGGCGCGGGTCGCGTGCTGCTCAAGCCGGCATCGTCGGGGACGGGCATCATCGCAGGTGGACCCGTGCGGGCGGTGCTCGAATGCGCGGGAATCAAGGACATCCTCACGAAGTCCCTCGGGTCGGCCAATCCGCACAACATGGTCTGGGCGACGCTCGATGGACTGACGAATCTCCTGACGGTCGAAGCGGTCGCGAAACAGCGGGGTGTTGACCCCGCGACGATCCAGTATCGCGCGCGGCAGCGAGCTCCGGAGGAGGTCACGAGTGCCTAAGAAGGGCGAATCGAAGGGCGCGAGCAAGGCCACCAAGAAGAAGGCGGCCAAGGCCGTGAAGAGGAAGCGCGTGAAGAAGGCGGCCAGCACGAAGGTTGTCGGCGCGAAGTCGAGACCTCGAAGGGTGACCGCCGTGGCGACGGGTGCGCGCCTCCGGGTGCGCCAGGTGCGTTCGGGGATCGGACGGGCCGAAACGTATCGACGCACCCTTCGGGCGCTGGGTCTCAGGCACCATCAGGCAGTCACAACAGTGACGGACACTCCGTCCACGCGCGGCATGCTACACAAGGTCCGTCATCTGGTTCAGGTGACGCCCGAGGAGGGTTGACATGACGGAGCGCGAGCCACTCACTCTACATACGCTGCCGGCTCCCGCCGGAGCGCACAAGGCGCCCAAGCGAAAGGGGCGGGGTCCGGGATCGGGTTTGGGCAAGACCGCTGGGCGGGGCCATAAGGGTCAGCGTGCTCGGGCCAGTGGGAACGTGCGTCCGGGCTTCGAGGGCGGACAGATGCCGCTCATTCGGCGAGTTCCGAAGCGCGGATTCACGAACCCATTCCGCGTTGCGAACCAGGTGGTCAACGTGGGCGACCTCGACGGCGTGGCTGGCGAGGAGATCACCCCCATTGCGCTTGCGGCCGCTGGCCTGGTGGGTAAGCCAGGTGATCCCGTCAAGGTCCTGGGTCGGGGAGAGCCGACTCGGGCCTTCGTGGTCACGGGGTGCGCCGTGTCCCGGTCCGCCCGTGAGAAGATCGAGAAGATGGGTGGGCGGATCGAGGAATAGTCGATGACCGCTCCCCGGTTTCCCAATCTCTTTGCCGTTCCTGAGCTGAAGGAGAAGCTGCTCTTCACGCTCATGTGTTTGGCGATCTATCGCGCGGGTGCGCACATCGCCACGCCCGGAGTCGACGTGCAGGTGCTCGCGGCGTTCATCAGCCAGCAGGGCCAGGGGACGTTCTTCGGCTTCTACGACATGTTCGTCGGCGGCGGGTTGTCGCGGGCCACCGTGCTGGCCCTGGGAATCATGCCGTATATCTCCGCCTCGATCATGTTCCAACTGGCTGGTGCGGTCTTCCCGTACATCGACAAGCTGCAGAAGGAAGAAGAGGGCCGCCGCAAGATCACGCAGTGGACGCGGTATATGACCGTCGTGCTCGCCGTGTTTTCAGCCTATGGATTCGCGATCTTCGCCGAGGGCCAGGGCGCGGTCCCCAACGCGGGCATGCTGTTTCGTGCCACCACGATGATGACGCTCACCACCGGCGCCGTGTTCATTATGTGGCTTGGCGAGCGCATCACGGAGCGCGGTGTCGGCAACGGCATGAGCCTCATGATCTTCTTTTCCATCATCGAGGGCTTCGTGCCGGGCACGTTCCGGACGTTCTCGCTGGTGGGGGCCGGGGCGCTGTCGCCGCAGGAGCTGGTGGTGCTGGTGGCCGTGATGATCGCCGTCATCGCCGGGGTGATCGCGGTCACGGTCGCCGCGCGACGTGTCCCGATTCAGATCCCGCGCAAGGTGATGGGCCGGGGGCGGATTCGCGAGGGGCAGAAGACGTTCATCCCGATCCGCATCAACTCGGCCGGGGTGATGCCCATCATCTTCGCGCAATCCATCATCATCGTGCCGGGCACGATCGCGGCCTTCAGCAACGTGCCGATGCTGCAGGCCTTCTCAGACACGTTCAGGCCGGGCACCGCCGCCTATTACATCAGCTACGCGTTGCTCATCATCTTCTTCACGTATTTCTACACGTCGATCATCTTTAATCCGCTCGATATCGCGGAAAATTTGAAGAAGCAGGGTGGGTTCATCCCGGGGGTCAAGCCTGGGGCCGCAACCGCCGATTACATCGACGAAGTCCTCACCCGGGTCACGCTGCCGGGCTCGGTGTTCCTCACGCTCATCGCGCTGCTGCCGTTCTGGATCTTCAGCATGTTCGAAGTGCCGTTCTTCTTCGGCGGTACCGCGCTGCTGATCGTCGTGGGAGTGGGGCTCGACACGTGGATCCAGATCCAGCAACACCTGCAACTGCGCCACTACGACGATCTGATCAAGTCGGGCCGTGTCAAGTTCCGCGGACGCCGCGGACGCTACATGTAGACGGCGCCTCGCCGGCGCGATGTACATCATACTTCTCGGACCACCTGGAGCCGGCAAGGGTACGCAGGGCGCCTTGCTGAGCGAGCGGGTCGGTCTCCCCCGCGTCGCGACGGGCGATCTGCTGCGCGCCGCGGTGCGCGATCGCACGCCCCTGGGGATCGAAGCCAAGCGATTCATGGACCAAGGTCTGCTCGTGCCGGACGAGGTCGTTCTCGATCTCATCGTCGAGGTACTGGAGTCGCCAGCCGCGTCCGGTGGCGTGATCATGGATGGCTTTCCGCGGACCGTCACGCAGGCGGAGGCCGTCGCCGATCGGCTGGCGGACCAAGGGAGCGCCGTGTCGCACGTCGTGAGTATCGAAGTGCCGCAGGACGAGTTAGTGCGGCGACTGCTCGGGCGGGCGGGGGAACAGGGACGCAGCGACGACACGCCGGAGGCGATCCAGAAGCGCCTCGCGGTGTATGCCGAACAGACGGCGCCGCTGATTGCATATTTTCAAGCGTTGGGTGTGCTGCGGCCGATCGATGGAATGGGAGCGGTGGAAGACATCGCCGCGCGTCTCTGGGAGGCGGTGGGCTCATGATCACGATCAAGTCGGTGCGAGAAATCGAGACGATGGCGGCGGCGGGGAAGATCCTTGCCGACACCCTCGCCACGGTTGCGAGCTTGGTGCACCCCGGTGTGAGCACCGGTGAACTCGATGCGGCGGCGGAGGACTTTATTCGGAGTCACCCGGGGGCGAAGCCGAGCTTCAAGGGGCTGTACGATTTCCCGGCCTCATTGTGCACGTCGATCAATCAGGAAATCGTGCATGGGATTCCCTCGAGAAAACGCGTACTCGAAAACGGGGATCTGCTATCGGTGGACTGCGGAGTGTACCTCGATGGCCTACACGCGGACTCCGCGGTGACCGTGGCGGTCGGTGAGCCCAGCCCCGAGGTTGCCAGGCTCCTGGCCACCACACGAGACGCGCTCGAAGCGGGGATCGCGGCCGCTCGCGTCGGCCATCACGTGGGCGACGTTGGGGAAGCCGTGCAGCGGCTCGTCGAGGCGCAGGGATACTCCGTCGTGAGAGAACTCGTCGGCCACGGTATCGGCACCAGCTTTCACGAAGAACCGCAGGTGCCCAACTACCGGACCCCGCGCCGCGGTCCGAGCCTCATGGCTGGCATGACGCTCGCCATCGAACCAATGGTGAATGTCGGACGCCCGGAGATTCGCACGTTGGCCGACAAGTGGACGGTGGTCACGGCCGATGGATCGCTGTCGGCGCACTTTGAGCACACCGTGGTGATCGAGCCAGGCGGACCCCGCGTTCTCACCCCCGCCCCGGTCGGAAGCCCGACCTGACGTCAACGCCCGTTGAAACGGGCGAGGATCCCGAGCAACCAGCGGTGGATGACGGGGTTCCCCGCCACAAAGGCGCCGTGGCGCAGGATGTCGCCGCCGCCCGACGCATCGGTCACGACCCCCCCGGCCTCACGCACGATCACCGTTCCCGCGGCGACATCCCACGGGGCGAGGTACGGTTCCCAGAATCCGTCGAACCGTCCGAGTGCAATGTCGACGAAATCCAGTGACGCGGCTCCGCGACGTCGGATGCCACTGGTGCCGGTGAGGATCGCCTCGAAGGCCTGGAAGTAGTTGGCCAGCAGATGCGGTCGCTTGAACGGAAACCCGGTTCCGATGAGTGCGTCTTCGGGGGCGGTGATGGCCGAGACACGCAGGCGCTGCTGTCCACACCAGGCCCCGCATCCGTGCACCGCGTGGTACGTGCACCGGGCGTGCACGTCGGCAACCACGCCCACACGGAGATCACCTTCCACCGCCGCCGCGATGCTGACCGCGTACGCCGGGTAGCCGTGAAGGTAGTTGGTCGTGCCGTCGAGCGGATCCACGATCCAGGTGAGCGATTGGGCCGAGGCCTCGGGAGTCAACTCCTCGCCGAGCACAACGGCGTCCGGCGTGGCGTGCAGCAGCTTCGTGGTGATGAGGCGCTCCGTCTCCCGGTCGACCTCGGTCACAAAATCGCTCACACCTTTGCGCTGCCATTGGGTGGGGCGCGCCGGTCGCACGCAGCCGCGGATGTGGTCCGCCGCCCGCTCGGCCGCCGTGATGGCGACGTCGAGTAAGTCTTGATCCTGCATTACCTTGCGGGGCCTCCGTCGGGTCCGTAGGTTCTCGCCATGTCAACCGTCTTCTCGGGTATCCAGCCGTCCGGCGAATTGCATCTTGGCAACTATCTCGGCGCCGTGCGTCATTGGGTCACCTTGCAGAAGGAACACGAATGCTTCTTCTGTATAGTGGATTATCACGCAGTCACGCAGGACTACGATAGCGCTCAACTGACGCAGCGCACGTACGACATGGCCGTGAGTCTGCTCGCGTCGGGCATCGATCCCGACCGCGCGGTCCTGTTCGTACAGTCGCACGTGGCGGAGCATACCGAGCTCGGATGGGTGCTCACAACGGTGACACCGATCGGAGAACTCGAACGGATGACGCAGTTCAAGGACAAGTCCCAACGTCAGGAGAGCGTGCTTGCCGGGCTCATGAACTACCCCGTCCTGCAAGCAGCGGACGTGCTGTTGTATAAGGCCGATCTGGTGCCGGTGGGTGAAGACCAGGTGCAGCATATCGAGCTGATCCGCGAGGTCGCGCGCAAGTGGAACGCGCGGCACGCGCCGGGCTTCTTTCCCGAGCCGCAGGCGCAGGTTGGGGCGGCAAGACGGATCGTGGGTCTCGACGGTCAGGCGAAGATGTCGAAGAGCCTTGGCAACACGATTGGGATCCTCGAGTCTCCCGAAGGCATCTGGCAGCTGCTGCGCCCCGCGATGACCGATCCGGCGCGGGTCACCAGGCGCGACCCAGGGGAACCGACCCGATGCAATCTCTACACGCTGCATCAGCACTTCAGTGGTGCGGAGGTCGTCGAGGACGTGGCCAAGCGCTGCCGCGGGGCCGAGTGGGGATGCCTCGATTGCAAGCGCGTGCTTGCCGACAGTATCGCGGATGGGCTGGCCGCCGTTCGTGAGCGCGCCCAAGAGCTCAAGGCACATCCCGAGCGGGTGCGGGACATCCTGGCCGCAGGTGCAAGCAAGGCGCGGGTGATCGCGCGGGAGACCATGCGCGAAGTGCGCGACCTGATGGGGCTGCTCGCCGCGGAGGTCCACCGTGACTGAGCTGTTGGACGCCATACCCGAGCTCCTCCGCCTCGGATTGTTGGGCAAGCTCGCGCTTGCGGTTGTGTTGGGTGGGGCGGTCGGCCTGGAACGGGAGGTGCGTGGCAAAGCGGCGGGACTGCGCACCAACATCCTCATCTGCCTTGGTGCCGTGCTCTTCACCGAACTCTCCATTGGCATGGCCGGGCCCACCGGAGACCCCGCGCGCATCGCGGCGCAGGTGGTGACCGGTGTGGGGTTTCTTGGCGCGGGGACGATCTTGCAGAGCCGTGGGACGGTGGTTGGGCTCACCAGTGCGGCCACGATCTGGCTGGTTGCGGCCATCGGCGTCGCCATTGGAGCCGGGGCGACGATCGAAGCGGCCGGAACCACGTTGCTGGTCGTCCTGATACTCGCGGTGTTGGGGGCGCTGGAGCGCAGGGTCCGCGGAGTCGCCACCGTCCGGCACATTGCCCTCGAGGTGGCCCGGGACCCGGAGCGGGTGAAGGAGATTGAAGACATCGTCCGGTCGAGCGGATTGCGCATCGACGAGTTGCACACGCGTGAGGAACCGGAGCACATCCTGATGGAAATCGTGGCGCGCGGTCCTGAGCAGCGTCTCGACAAGGCCAAAGTCCGGCTCATGCGGGCGGCGCGCTCAGTCCGGGTATCGGTCGAGGACTAGGGGTGCGTCGGGCGGTCTTCGATCTGTTCTCGTCGAGACCTGTGTGGCAGCCGACCCGTGAGGTGCTGTTGCGCATGCGGGCGGCGTTCCCCGGAGACTGGGACGTGGCGGTGGTGCGGCACCCCACGTCGAGCGACGGTGATGGCGCGCGAGCGTCTGCCGCGGCTCGACGTCGCGTTCGTGGCGCCGAGGTTTATGTGGGATGGGGCGTGGCGCCGGAGATCGTGACCGCCGCGTTCGGGAGCCTGCGATGGGTGCATACGGCGGCCGCCGGGGTGGCCGGGTCGATCAGTCAGGAGCTTAGGCGCAGTGGCGCCGTGCTGACCAACTCGCGTGGGGTCCATGCGGAGCCGATGGCCGATTGGGTGCTCACCGCCATCGGGTGCTGCGCGCGGGGCTTTCATGCCGCCGTCGCGGCCCGACACGCGCGGCGCTGGGCCAAGGACGATTTCACCGACGGCACCGTTCCGGTTCGTGAGCTGCGTGGCTTGCGTGTGGGGATAGTGGGTTTGGGCGGCGTGGGCCGGACGATCGCGCGGCGGTGTGCGGCGCTCGGCATGGTCGCGCGGGGTGTGCGGGCGCGCCCGGGGCGCCTCCCGCGGGGCGTGGAGTGGGTTGGTGGGCCGGAGGCGCTGCCGGACCTGGCGTGTTGGTGCGATGTCCTGGTGGTCTCGGCACCAGCCACGCCGGCCACAGCCCAGCTGATAGGGGCGTCCGTGCTCGGAAGGCTGCGCAGGGGCTCGTTCCTCGTGAACGTGGCGCGAGGTTCCCTGGTGGATGAGCAGGCGCTGATCGCCGTGCTGGATAGCGGCCATCTGGCCGGTGCCGTCCTGGACGTCTTCGCGGTGGAGCCGCTTCCGAGGCAACATCCCCTGTGGCGGCACCCCTGCGTTCTCGTGACGCCACATGTGAGCGCCGTGACCGACCGGTTCTGGGAGCGCGAGGCGGCGCTCGTCGTGGACAACGTCCACAGGTATCTTACCGGGCGCCGTCTCCGCAATCGGGTGAACCTTCAGCGAGGGTACTAGGAACGGAATGGAGAATATCATCAAGGCTGCCGTCGAGAGGGGTGCCTCCGACCTCCACATCAAGGCGGGAGACGTCTTTCGCGCCCGGGTGGATGGGAAGCTCGTTCCGCTGACCAAACAACGGCTCACGCCCGAGCAGACCCAGGCGATTGCCCTGAAGCTGATCCCTATCGAGAAGGATCGACAACGGATCGACGAAATCAAGGACTACGACTGTTCGTGGGGTGCGCCCGGCATCGGGCGGTTCCGCGTCAACATCCTGCGGCAGCGCTCGTCGTTCATGATCGTGATGCGCGTGATCCCGTTCGAGGTGCCCACGTTCGAGACGCTTTCCTTGCCGCCGGTCCTGGCGAAGATCGCCGAGCGCGAGCGCGGCATGGTTCTGGTCACGGGAGTAACGGGGAGCGGCAAGAGTTCCACGATGGCGGCTGTGATCAATCACATTAACCAAACGATGAACAAACACATCGTGACGTTGGAGAATCCGCTCGAGTTTCTGCATCGCGACCTCAACTCGGCAGTCACGCAGCGCGAAATCGGACCCGACACCGAGAGCTTCCGGATGGGGTTGCGGGCCGCACTGCGCCAGGACCCCGACGTGATTCTCATCGGTGAAATGCGTGACGCGGAGACGGTGGACATTTCGATGAAGGCCGCGGAAACCGGCCATTTGCTCATCTCGACCCTGCATACGGCGGATGCCGCCACCACGGTTGCGCGCATCATCGCGATGTTCCCGCCGGAGGAGCAGGACGTGGTTCGTGTTCGGCTCGCCGACTCGATCACGGCGGTGATTTCGCAGCGGCTGTTGCCCAAGGCCGACGGCGTTGGTCGGGCAGCCGCGGTGGAGGTCCTGATCGCGACCGAGGCGATCCGCGATCTCATCCGCGACCCGGCACGCACTGGTGAGATTCCGGACTACGTCGCGGAAGGGCGCGATCAGTACGGCATGCAAACTTTTGACCAGCACTTGATGGAGTTGGTGAACACGGGCGCCGTGACGTTCGAAACGGCGAAGGCGGCCGCAAGCAATCCGTCGGACTTCGAGCTGAAGTTGCGGACCTTCGGAACGACCGGAGGGAAGGGCAAGGCACCGGTGCAAGCTGCGCAGCCGGTCCCTCCGCCGCCGGCGGTGAAAGAGGATGACCTACCCGACGGCTTTACGGCCGGAGACTTCGGGTCGATGCTCGAATAGTGCCGGAGAGACCGACTGGGCTGTTCGTCCCGGTCACGACCCCGTTCGACCTGGCTACGGGCGACGTGGCCCCCGTGAGCCTGCGAGACAACGCGCGCGCGGTGCTCAAAGCAGGCGCAGCCGGATTGCTCGCGGCAGGCTCCACGGGGGAAGCGGTCCTGTTGGACGACCGCGAGTTCGCGTCCATCATCGAATGGCTGCGGGACGTCACGCCCGACGACCGATGGCTCCTTGCCGGTACGGGGAGGGAATCCACACGCGCGACCATCGCGGCCTGCCGGATTGCAGCGGAAGCGGGCGCGGATGTGGCGCTGGTGGTCCCCCCATCCTACTATGCGCCCAATTTGACTGCGCAGGACCTCGTCGGACACTTTCGCTGGGTGGCGGATGCATCGCCGATCCCGGTAATGCTGTACAACATGCCCAAGTACACGCACATCGCCTTGTCCGACACGCTGCTCGGCGACCTCGCCGACCACGACAACGTGTGGGGTGCGAAAGACTCGTCCGGAGAACTGAAGAACTTCGCCGTTTATCGCGATGCGGTTCCCTCGTGGTCGCTGTTCGTCGGATCCGGCGCGTTGTACTACGCCGCGCTCGAACTGGGTGCGGCCGGGGCCGTGGCGGCGACGGGCTGTTTTGCCGCCGGGCCGGTGGCGGAGATTGGGCAGGCGTTCGCCGCCGGAGATCGGGAACGCGCCGGCGCGCTCCAAGAGCGGCTGACTCCGTTGCACCACGGCATCGTCTCGTCGCTCGGCGTGCCAGGTGTCAAGGCGGCCATGGACCTGGTGGGACTCACGGGGGGGCCGGTCCGGCCCCCGCTCTCCGACGTTTCCGACCGAGAACGCGGGCACATTCGTGGGGTGCTTCGCGCCGCGGCCATCCAGCTCGTCTGACGCTGCCGAATCCTCCGAGCTGGGCGTCGGAACTCTTTCGGGAGATCGCCATCCCCCGGCTCGCGGGGTCGCCACAGAACCGCAGCGTGCGGGCCCGCATCGGGAAGCAGCTCGGCGAGTGGGGATTCCTGGTATCCGAGCAACCCTTCATGACATCTCCTCGGCGCTTGATGGCGGTGGCCATCGCCGGAGCGGGCCTCGGGTGGAGTGCGCTCGCCGCCGCGCCGCTGCTCGCGCTTGCGGTGCCGGCCGTTCCCGCGGCGCTCCTCGCGACACTGTTGCCCATTCTCCCCAGTCTGGTGGCGCTCGGGATTGCTCGAGGCGCCCTGCCGTTCCCGGCCCCCCGGATCCCGTGTGCCAACATCGAGGCGACCCGAGGCCCGGCCCCCACGCGGTGGCTGGTGGCGCACTGCGACAGCAAGGCGCAGTCGTTATCCCTGGCCGCACGGGTGCTGGGCACCGCGTTGGCCATCACAGGGGGGGGTGGGCTGGTCGTAATGGGGCTCCTGCGGGTGTTGGGTCCCCTCCCATGGGGGGTGGTCCTCGGCGGGGTGGCGGCGGCCGTCGCCGGAGGGGGAATGCTATCGCGGGGATCGCTCACGGACGAGTCGCCGGGCGCGGTCGACAACGCCACCGGAGTGGTGGCCGCGCTCGCGGCGGCGGAGTCGTTGCGACACGACGATCGGGTCGGGGTGCTCATCACGGACGCGGAAGAACTGGGCATGGAGGGTGCCCGAGCGTGGGTGGCAACCCGGGGTGCCGTTGATGCGTTCATCAATTTCGATGGTCTGGACGATCGGGGGAGGGTGTGGGTGACGGCGCATGGTGCTCATGGACGGCCGCTTAGGGAGGCACTGACCCGGGAACTGGATGCGGCAGGGTACGGCGCCGCGCGCCCCCTGCCGTTCGCGATCCCGGTAGATGGGGTGGTGCTGGGACGGGCGGGCCATGCGGGAGTGACCCTGAGCCGCGGCGACGTCGGCACCGCGCGGATCATCCACACGCGACACGACTCGGCTGCGCGGGTGAGCTTGGCCACGGCCATCGACGTGGGGAGGGCGGCCGCCCGGGTATGGTCCAGCGCCTTGGTTGACGGGTGACCGATGGCGGCGTAGCTTGTCTCAAAGGATGCTCCGGCGGGATTTCCCCGGAGCTTTTTTGTTGTCCAGCACCTGCCAGGAGTCGCTCTCGATGTTCGATCGTGCGCACCGCTGTGTCGTTGTGGTGGGGGCGCAGTGGGGGGATGAAGGGAAGGGAAAGATCGTCGACGTCCTGGCCGAGCGGGCGGATCTCGTTATCCGCTACCAAGGTGGGGCCAACGCGGGTCATACGGTGGTCATCGGGGAGGATGAGTTTATTCTCCACCAGATCCCGTCGGGGATTCTCCATCCAGGTACGCAGTGCCTGATCGGGAACGGCGTCGTGCTCGATCCCGAGACGTTGTGCGAAGAGATGGCCCAACTCGATGCGCGAGGCGTGGCGGTAGACGGACGCCTGTTGATATCGGACCGGGCTCACCTGGTGCTGCCGTATCACAAGATGCTGGATCGGGCGGCCGAGCAGCGCCAGCAGCTTGGGACGACGGGACGAGGGATCGGACCAGCGTACGAGGACAAGTACGGCCGGCGGGGTATTCGGCTCGGCGACTTGCACGACCTTGGTGTCGTGCGTACCACGCTTCTGGCGCGGGTCGAGTGGGCGAACACGCTGCTTGGCGCCATGGGCGCCGCGGAGCGAGCGGATGCGGAAGAGCATTGTCGGTTCCTCGAGCGACTCGCTCCGCGGCTCCTCCCCATGACCACGGACACGGGCGCGGTTGCCTGGCAGGGGGTGCGAGACGGCCGGTGCGTTTTGCTGGAGGGTGCGCAGGGTGCGATGTTGGACGTGGATCACGGCACGTACCCCTATGTCACCTCATCGCATACGACCGCCGGTGGCGCGGTGGTGGGCGCCGGGATCGGGCCGACGGCGATCGACAGTGTGTTGGGCGTGGTGAAGGCCTACACGACGCGCGTCGGCAACGGTCCTCTGCCGTCGGAGGCAGAACCGGGTGCGTCACAGCAGTTGCGGGAGCTGGGTGGGGAGTATGGCGCCACCACGGGCCGCCCGCGGCGGTGCGGCTGGTTCGACGCGGTGGTCGTGCGGTATGCGGCACGCGTCAACGGCCTCACGCACTTGGCCGTCACCAAGCTGGACGTTCTCGATACGATTTCCGCGCTCCCGGTGTGTGTCGGTTATCGCGTGGGAGGAGAGGAATGCACCGTGATGCCGGGCGACTCCGTCCGCCTGGGGCAGGTCGAGCCCGTGTACGAGGTGCTCGACGGATGGCGGTTGCCGACTGCGGACGCCAAGCGATTGGAAGATCTGCCGTTCGCCGCCCGCGCGTACCTCGACCGCTTGGAAGAGCTGTTGGAGACCCCCATCGCCTATGTCAGTGTGGGAACGCGCCGCAGCCAAATCATCGAGGTGGCTGACCGCGCGTGAGCGCTCCGGACGTCCTCGTGCTTGCGCAGGCGTTCAAAGAAACGCTGAGTGCGGGAGAGGTGGGCGAGGCGATCACGCGCGGCGTTCGGGAGGCCGGGCATGAACCGCGCGTCCTCCTGGGGAGCGACGGTGGAGACGGGTTGCTTGAGGCCCTGCACGGGACCCTGACGAATGTCACGACCGCTCGCGTGCCCGGGCCACTCGGCCTTCCCGTCCGTGGGCCTGTCGGGTGGCTGAATCCCACGACAGCCGTGCTCGAGTCACGGCTGATTTGTGGCTTGTCGCTGCTCCCTCACGACCAGCGGAACCCACTGCGCGCCACCACCGAAGGCGTGGGAGTGGCGACGCTCCGCGCGGTGCAGCAGGGTGCCCGTAGGGTGTACGTCGGCCTCGGTGGCAGCGCGACGATGGATGGAGGCCTGGGGTTTGGTCGGGCGCTGGGGTGGCAGTTCCTCGATGAGCGGGGGAAGCCTGTGTCGCTCGGCGGAGCGGGTCTCGAGCAGTTGGTGTCCGCGCGCCCGGCGGCGCCGCCGGGCGCGCACCTTGTCGGCCTGTGCGATGTGGGCAACCGGTTGCTCGGCGCCGCCGGCGCGCGCGTGTTTGCGGCACAGAAGGGTGCGACCGCCGAGGAGGAGACACGGCTGGCCGGTGGCCTCGAGCGGATGGTGGCCGTCCTTGGTGTTGACGGCGCAGGGCATGCCGAACTCGAGGGCGCCGGGGCCGCAGGAGGATTGGGGTTCGGTCTCGTGCATTTCGGCGGTGGCCGGCTGGAGCCCGGAGCGCGCTGGGTGTTGGATCGCGTGTCCTTCGATGTCGCGTTGGCGGATGCCTCCTGTCTTGTGGTATGCGAGGGGGGCTTCGACGGTACGTCACTCGGCGGGAAGCTTGTGGGGGAGGGAATCTCGCGCGCGGCGCGCGCGGGTGTCCCCGTCGTGCTGCTCGCGCCGGTGGTCGTCGGCGCCGTGCCGGCCGGCGCCGTTGTCGAAACCGGCGGTGGTACGTGGGATGCGTCGACACTCGCCGCCCGCGCCTGTGCCGGGTTGCGCCGCGCCCTGCGCTAGGTGGCTGCATCGACGAGAGCCGAGTAGTTTCCTCCGACTCGACAGGCAAGCGGAGAACGGGAAGACATGGGACGCACCGAAGCGATGGAGAAACTCGTATCGCTGTGCAAGCGGCGGGGGTTCGTTTTCCAGTCGTCGGAGATCTACGGCGGGCTCGGATCCGTGTGGGACTACGGGCCGCTAGGTGTCGAACTCAAGAGGAACCTGAAGGAGCGCTGGTGGCGCTCGATGGTTCACGAGCGCGACGACATCGAGGGGTTGGACGCCGCGATCCTGATGCACCCCAAGGTGTGGGAAGCCTCGGGGCATGTGGCCGGCTTCACCGATCCCCTTGTCGACTGCAGGACCTGCAAGAATCGGTTTCGCGCGGACGACGCGCGCATCAAGGGCACCCCAGGTAGTCCGGACGCACAGTGCCCGAGTTGCGGCAACAAGGGGGTGTTGACCGCGCCGCGCATGTTCAACCTGATGTTCAAGACTTTCATGGGTCCGGTCGAGGAAGAGGCGGCGGTGGTATATCTGCGACCCGAAACGGCGCAGGGCATCTACGTCAACTACTTGAACGTCATGCAGGCGTCCCGCCAACGCATCCCGTTCGGTATTGCGCAGGTCGGCAAGGCATTCCGCAACGAGATTACTCCGGGGAACTTCATCTTCCGTACGCGCGAGTTCGAGCAGATGGAGATGCAGTACTTCGTGCGCCCCGGAGAGGACGAGGCGGCGTTCGAGGAGTGGAAGGGGCGTCGCCTGCAGTGGCACCGTGATCTGGGGGTCGACGCAAACAAGCTCCGCTTCCATGCGCATGGTGCCGACGAGCTCGCGCACTATGCCAAGGCCGCCTTCGACATCGAGTACGAGTTCGAGTTCGGTTGGCAGGAGTTCGAGGGCATCCACAACCGGACCGACTTCGACTTGCGCCGCCACCAGACGTATTCCGGGAAGAGGCTGGAGTACGTCGATCCGGTTGCCGGCGACCGCTACCTCCCCTACATCATCGAGACGTCGTTGGGTGCCGACCGGCTCACACTCGTGGTGCTGGCGGATGCGTACCGCGAGGAGGAGGTTCACGGCGAGCAGCGGGTCGTTCTGCGGCTCGCACCAGCCATCGCCCCGGTGAAGGCCGGCGTGTTCCCGTTGGTGAAGAAGGACGGGATGCCGGAGTTGGCCCGCCGGATCTACGACGACCTGCGGAAGCATCTCCCGGTGTTTTTCGATGATGGCGGGTCGATCGGCAGGCGGTATCGACGCCAGGACGAGGCTGGCACGCCGTTCGGCATCACGGTCGACGGTCAGTCGCTGGAGGATCAGACGGTTACGATCCGCGATCGGGATACGCTGGCGCAGACGCGCGTTGCTGCCGAGGGCGTGCTGCCCTACTTGCGGGAGCGGGTGCACGCGTGATTCTGAGCGAGATGCTCCGCCGCGGCGAGGCGATGCACGAGGAGCTGGGGCGGGAGTGGTATCGGGCCGGAGCTGGACTCACCGAGAACCCCGAGTTTGCGGCAATCTACGATCGGAACGCTGATCTTCAGAGTGACGAGGCGCTGGCACTGGCGCGAGACAGTGATGATCGCGCGCTGCTGGAGTGGATCGTCGATGTCCGCATTGGCAGGCGCGTCGCGCCGTTCGAAGAGCGGCAGATGCGCTGGGAGCAGCAGGCGATGGTCGACGGGCCATCCACGGCGGTGCCGTACCTCCGCGTGCCAATCGTGATCGCGAATACGACCGATCGCTCGGCGAGGCTACAACTCGATCGGGCGCGCGTGCGGGTGGCGGCGGAGCTCGTCCCCTTGCGGCGTGAGCGCCTCGAGCAGGAGCACGAGTTGCTGCTTTCGCTTGTCAGCGCCGACGACTACGTCAGCGCGTTCTCCACGATCTCCGGCATCGATCTCGACGCGCTGGGGAGGGAGGCGAGGGCGTTTCTCGAGGGCACCAGTGCGATGTATGACGACAGCTTGGCGCGGCTCGCCCGCCGCCGCCTGGGCGTGTCGCTCGGCCAGCTCGAGCGATCGGACGCCTTGTGGCTGTTTCGCGTCGACCGATACGACGCCGGATTCCCTCCGGCGCACATGGTGGCGGTGGCGTCAGCGCAGATGGCCGAGATGGGCTTGGACGCGACCCAAGGCGGACGGGTGGTGATCGACACGGCGGAACGCGAGCGGAAGCAACCTCGGGCGTTCTGCGTGCCCGTGCGTGTGCCGGACGAAGTGTACCTCGTGTTGCGTCCCAGCGGTGGACACGGTGACTATCGCACGTTCTGGCACGAGTTGGGGCATGCGATGCACTTTGCGGCGGTGGATCCGACGCTGCCCTTCTCGGCTCGGTGGCTGGGGGACAATTCGGTCACCGAAGGTTTCGCCATGCTGTGGGATCACCTGACGATCTCTTCCCATTGGCTCCAGCGATATACGGAGTTGAGTCCGGCGGATCGTGCCGACCTCGTATTCGAGCTTGCCGTGAGCGAGCTGTTCATGGCGCGGCGCTACGCGGCCAAGCTCAACTATGAGCTCGAATTGCACCGGAGCGGAGTGGAGGGCGCTGAGGATCGCTACGACGAGTGGCTGAGCGAGGCGACGCGGTTTCGTTATGACGGAGCCGACGCGCTCCTGGATCTCGATTTCGGCTTCTATGCGGCACGGTACCTACGTGCCTGGCAGCTGGAAGCGGCGCTCGCCAACATGCTCGTCTCGCGGTTCGACGTACAGTGGTTTCGGCGTGCGGAGGCGGGCGCCGTCGTGCTCGACCTGATGCGACGCGGTCAGGCAAGTGCCGCCGACGAGCTCGCCGACACCGCCACGGGCCAGTCGCTATCATTCGCGCCGGTGGTGACGCGGATGGAGCACGTGCTCGACTGATCACACCGCAGCGGTCTGCTGTTCCCTCGCGAGGAGGTCACGTGACGAACGGACGCGACGCCTTTTCCTCTCGCTGGCTCATGCTCCTCGTGATGCTGGGCATGGCCGTCGGCACCGGCAACATCTGGCGGTTTCCGCGGATCGCTGCCCAGAACGGCGGGGGTGAGTTCATCGTCGCGTGGATCGTTTTTTTGGTCCTCTGGTCCATTCCGCTGATCCTCGTCGAGTTCGGAGCCGGGAGGAAGACCCGGGCTGGACCGGTGCGTGCGTTCATCCAGCTCATGGGACCCCGCTGGGCATGGATGGGGGCGTTCATCGCCTTCGTCGCCACCGCCATCATGTTCTACTACTCGGTCGTGGCCGGATGGACGATTCGCTATGTGATCGCGTCGGTCGCGGGCGAACTGCCGGGGAGCGAACCGGGAGCGTTCTGGGAGCGCTATACGACGTCGTGGTGGCCGGTGCTGACCCACGGCGCGGCCATCGGACTCGGGACCCTGGTGGTATCGCGGGGCGTACGAGCGATTGAGAAAGTGGCGAAGGTCCTCATGCCGGCCCTGCTCGTGTTGGTGGTCGTGCTCGCCGCGCGGGCGGTAACGCTTCCGGGGGCCGGTGGGGGGCTGCAGTACCTCTTCTCCATCGATTGGGCCGAACTCGGGAACGCGAACATCTGGCTCCATGCGTTGACGCAGAACGCGTGGGACACCGGAGCTGGCTGGGGATTGGTGCTCTCGTACGCGGCCTATCTTCGCGTCAACGAGGACACCGCGTTGAACGCGTTCCTCCTCCCAACGGCCAACAATATGGTCTCGCTGCTCGCCGGAATCATGGTGATGTGCACCGTGTTCTCGGTGGTCCCGCAACTGGTGGCGAACTTGGGGACGGACCCCGCCGCGCTTGCCGCATATCCGGGCCTTGCGGACGCGGTGCGAGATGGCGCGGAGCTCACGCCGGATCTCATCCAGGGAACGATCTTCAGCGCCAACAACGAGGGGCTGACCTTCATCTGGATGCCCCAGTTGTTCGCGCGTATCCCGTTCGGCCAGGCCTTCATGGTGCTCTTCTTCCTGGCTCTCGCGTTCGCGGCGTTCACCAGCCTCATCGCGATGATCGAGTTGGCGACGCGGGTGCTGCTCGATGCTGGAGTCGAGCGCAGCCGGGCGATCAAGCTCGTCGGCACGGTCGGTTTCGCGCTCGGGCTGCCCTCGGCGGTTTCGCTTCGAGTGCTGCACAATCAGGACTGGGTGTGGGGTGTGGCCCTCATGGTGTCAGGGCTGTTCTTTGCGATCGCGGTGATCGTGAACGGGGTGGAGCGGTTCCGTCGGGAACAGCTGAACCACGAGCACTCTGACATCCGTGTCGGCAAGTGGTGGGACGTCGTCGTGGTCGTGCTGGTGCCGCTACAGGCGGGGATTCTCCTCGTGTGGTGGTTGTGGCAGGCACGTGGATGGAATCCCACGGGGTGGTTGAATCCACTCGGTGAAGACAGCGTTGGCACGATCCTGCTCCAGTGGGGATTGGTGCTGGTGGGGCTGATCGCCGCGAACCGATGGCTCGCGAGGCACTCGCATGGCGGGTCGCCGGGGTGATCGGAGGGCGCCCTCGTGGATCTGACTCGATTCCGCACGATGGTGGCGCGCTTGGCGGAGGAGATCCCGAACGAATACTACGACGGGATTGCCGCGATCGAGGTGAGCCCCGCCGCGCGATCCGACCCGGCCCGGGACGGCGTCTACGTCATGGGAGAGTGTGTTCCTCTGGAATCCGGGGACGGCCCGCCGCTGTCACGCATCGAGCTGTACCACGGGTCATTCCGCGCGGTCGCCGAGGACGACCCGAGCTTTGACTGGCGCGAGGAAGCGTGGGAAACACTTTGGCACGAGGTGCGTCACCATCTGGAATGGCGGGCCGGAGAACGCAGCCTCGAGGACTACGACTGGGCGGCCGCGCAGAACGAGGCCCGGGCGTCGGGCGGGACTTTTGATCCGGCGTTCTATCGCTGGGGTGAGCGGATCGGCGAAGGGTGTTTCCGTGTGGGTGACGATACGTTCTTGGAGATTCTCGTGAAGCGCGGTGCGCCGACGGCCGAGTGGACGTGGAGTGGGGCGCGCTACGCTATTCCGATGCCCGATGCGCCTCTCCCCGTGTACGCCGCCGTATCGGGGATGGATGCACAGCCTCCGGGCGAGTTCGTGCTCGTGCTGCGGCGCGCCCCCAGGTTCACCGACCTCTTTCGGCGGCGTCCACCACCCACGCACATCGTGCAGAAGGTGCAACGCCTTGCCTGACCGTACGGTGTCCGTGCGGTGTGGGGATCTCGTGTTTCGCGCGCGGTTGGAGGCCGTAGTACGCTCGAGTGGCGCGACGCCCGTTCCCGCTGACGTATCGGCGGAACTCGTGGTCGTAGAGTTGATCAACGACGACCGCGTGCAGGTGTGCGCTGACCTCGTCAGTCGGGGGGCGCGCGTGCTCGCGTTCGGTCCTCACGTTGAGGCACGGCGTCTTCGCGCGGCTCGGGCTGCCGGTGCCACGGTCGTGACGAACGCGGAAGTGCACGCTCGTCTCGGCCAGATGCTGGCAGCTTCGTGAACGAGTATCTTTGGTGCGCACTTGCGGGATGAGACCATGACACACGAAACGACCACATCGCTCGAACCGGCCGAGATCATCGCTCGGGCCAAGCTGTTCTTCGCCGAACGCGTGCCGCACCAGAGCGCGTTCGTCGAGCAAGAGGGCCCGACCTACGCCACGTTTCGCGGGCAAGGCGGCGAAGAGCTCGCGATGGGAATGACGGTCGGGGAAGGCGGCACCCGCATTCGTGCGTCGACGTTGTTCTTCGATCAGGCGATCGGCCGGTTCTTCTCGACGCTCCCGACGGCGGCAGGCGCGGGGTGACCGTCTCGATCGCGCTGGATCTCCGCGTGTCGGTGCCGGAGGTGTGGGACACGGTGCACCTCGCGGCCGCCGGCGACTGGACGATCGAGCGTGTCAAGCAGGAGGCGCTCGCCGCGGCGCTGAGCGGCTCGGCGTCTCCCGACCGATACGTGGTCAAGTACCGCGGCGCGCTGATGCTCGACGAGGGGGCGACGCTGTCGGCGTTGGGCGTGCCCGCGGGAGCGGCCCTCGTCGTCATTCGAGCGCACCGGCGACCGGTTCGCTGATCGGCGCGGCGCGGCCGATTGTGCCGGTCACCGTCTACACACACGCGAGTTTCCGTAACCACGATGCGGGGGACGGACATCCGGAATCGCCGGCGCGGGTCGAGGCCATCCTGGCTGAGTTGCGCATGTGGCCAGCCGATGCCGGCGTGGCGCCGCGGGAGGCGGAGCCCGCCCCCGAGGATGCCGTCCTCCGGGCGCATTCCCGCGAGCATCTCGAGCGGCTGAGAACGGTTCACCTGGCCGGTGGTGGTCGCCTCGATGCGGACACGGTGATGAGTGCCGGCAGTTTCGGGGCGGCGCTCGATGCGGCGGGTGCGGCCATCGCGGCGGCCCGCGCCTCGCTGGAAGGGACCCCAGCGTTCGCGGCAGTTCGTCCACCCGGGCACCATGCGACCAGGACACGCGCGATGGGGTTCTGCTTGCTCAACAATGTGGCCATCGCCGCACACGCGGTCATCGCGGAGCACCAGCTGGATCGCGTGCTCGTCGTCGATTGGGATGTCCACCATGGCAATGGCACCCAGGCCATCGTGGAACGCGACCCACGCATCCGATACGTCTCCCTGCATCAGTGGCCCCTGTATCCAGGAACGGGACGGGAGACCGAGCGGGGTGTGGGCAACGTCTTCAATGTCCCGCGACCACCCGGCCTGCCGGCCGCGCAATACGTGCGCGATCTCGCCGAGGCCGTGGCGCGGGCAACGGACGGCTGGGTGCCGCAACTGCTCCTGGTGTCGGCCGGGTTCGACGCCATGGCCGGTGACCCGCTCGCCGGGTTCACGCTCGAGCCGGAAGACTACGCTCGGTGGACCGTGGCTTGGAGGGACTTGGCGCCCATGGCTTCGGTGCTGGAAGGCGGTTACGTGCCGCATCGGCTGGCCCAGGCGGTCGCCGCCCATATTCGGGCGCTCGGATAGGCCCGTGCTAGTGGCCCCCGCAGTGGGGCCGTAACTTCACCCTCATGGCTCAGATGCTCTCGCTGAACCACCTCCTGGCGGTCATGCAACCGTGGACGGATGTGGCGGTAGCAATTCATCAGCGTCTCGCGACGCTGATCGGCCCGGAGCAGGGGCACGAAGTGCTGTGGGTCGGATCGGGAGCTGGTCGCGCCGTGCTGTGGTGGGCACAACGGTTCCAGCTGCACACGTTGGGCCTGGATCCGGATCCGGAGGCGGTCGAGCAAGCCGAGCGGTCCGCGCGCGCGAGTGAGCTTGCAGCCCTGACGGCGTTCCATGTGGGCAGCCCGGCGGACCTCCCCTTCGAGGCCCAGGTGTTCGACATCGTGGTGGCGGACTTCCTCCATCTGTCGGGGTTGGATAACCGTGAGGTGGTGAAAGAACTCGGGCGTGTGGCGCGGCCCATGGCGACGGTCGCCGCGCTGGTGCCGATCTGGTTGGCGACCCCGGACCCGGAGCCCGCGCGTGTGCTCGTGTCGCTCGGAATCCAGCCACGGGTGCTCATGGAGTGGAAGCAGTGGTTTCGCGAGGCGGGCGTGGTGGACCTGGTGGCCGAGAGCGCGGCCGCCGACGGTGCGTGGCTTGCCTATGGGAAGGTCGGCATGCTGGTTCGCGCGTGGCGGGTGGCGCGCTGGGCAGGGGTCCGGGCCGTGTTCCGGCGCGAGGTGCGGACCTTGCGCACCGTTGCCCGCCGTCGTGTGCTGGGGGTTTCCATCGTCAAAGGCACTCGCTGGCCGCACGAAGCATGATGCTCTCGACCTGTACGGTCGCGCTTCCACTCCCGACGCCCGATCCCTACCGATACATCGTCCCCACGACGTTGCTTGACCGGGTGGTGCCTGGGGTGCGGGTGCTCGTGCCGGTGCGGACGCGGACGATGATCGGGGTCGTCGTGGACATCGAGGAGCAGGATGCGGAGAACCTGCGGCCTGTGTTGCTGGTGCCCGATCCCCACCCTCTCCTCACGGGCGACCTGCTCGAGGTCGCCCGCTGGATGAGCCGGTACTACGCCGCACCGTTGGGGCTCGTGCTGCGGGCGATACTTCCCGGGACGTTGTGGGGCGCTTCCACCCTCGAGGCGTCCCTCACCGGTGCGCCTGCGCCGAGCGGAGGAGCGAGCGGCGAGATCGCGCAGGCTCTCCAGCGTGCCGGCGGTCGAGCGACCGCCAAGTCACTGGCGCGACGCCGTGGTCGGCCGGTGTGGGACGTGTTGCAGCGTCTGGAGCGTGCCGGCGTGGTGACGCTGGCGGCGATTCCACCATCGACCGGTCCCGCGCCGCACACGGAGCGTGTGCTCCGGATCACTCGTGCTCTGCCCACCTTGTTGGAACGGGAACGTACCTTCGGGAGGGCGCGGCGCCAGCGCGAGGCCTACGAGGCTTTGGATGCGCTGGGAGGGGTGGCGCCGCTTCGGCACCTGACGAGCGAGCTCGGATTCTCGACGGCATTGCTGCGCGGGCTGGTGGATCGCGACCTTGCCACGCTCGAGCGCGTCGAGCGACCGCGCGATCCCCTGGAGGGTGTGGTGGGGGAGGCCCCCCCGCCGCTCTCGCCACCGCAGTCGGCGGCCGTGCGCGGCATCACGGCGCTACCCGAGGGAGGGGTGGCGTTGCTGTTCGGGGTCACGGGCAGCGGCAAGACGGTGGTCTACCTCGAAGCCATCCGACGCGAGGTCGAGTCCGGCGGCGGAGCCATCATCCTCGTGCCGGAGATCGCGCTCACGCCGCAGACGATCGCGCGCGTGCGCGGCGCGTTCGGGGAATCCGTCGCGGTACTCCATTCCGGGTTGTCGGACGGGGAGCGGGCGGACACCTGGCGCTGCTTGGCGGACGGGAGCAAGCGCGTGGCTGTGGGCGCGCGGTCGGCGGTCTTTGCGCCGGTACCGCGCCTGCGCGCCATCGTGGTGGACGAGGAGCACGATGGGAGCTACAAGCATGGTGAGCGCCCGCGGTATCACGCGCGCGATATCGCCTTGCGACGCGCGCGTGTGGCGGGCGCGCGCGTGATCCTCGGCAGCGCCACGCCGGCGCTGGAAACCTGGGGAGTGCGGGATCGCATCGCCGTGCTGACGTTACCGGACCGGGTGTCGGCCCAACGCCTGCCGCCGGTGGAACTCGTGGATCTCCGCGTGACGGAGCGCGTCAAAGAGTCCGGGCCGATTCCGTGGTCGCTCGCCCTCGACACCGCCGTGGACGAGGCGCTGGGAAGCGGCGACCAAGTGCTGCTGCTGCTCAATCGCCGCGGGTACGCCAACTTCCTCCAGTGTCATGGGTGCGGTGCGGTGTGGGTTTGCCCAGCTTGTAGCATTTCGCTCACGGTGCATCGCACCCCAGGGCGCCTGCGGTGTCACTATTGTGGTCACGAGGAGCGCATACCGGAGGTGTGCGGTGACTGTGGGGCCGCCACGAGTCGCACACGGGGCGTCGGCACCCAGCGACTGGAACACTGGGTGACCGAGCGGTATGCCAGCGCTCGCGTGGCGCGGATGGACGCCGACACGACGTCGCGCCGATGGTCGCACCAGCAAATCCTCGATGCGTTTGGCAGGGGTGACGTGGATGTGCTGCTGGGGACCCAGATGATCGCCAAGGGGCTGGACTTCCCGAACGTCACGTTGGTCGGCGTCGTCGACGCCGACACGGGGCTCCACCTGCCCGATTTTCGTTCGGCGGAGCGCACGTTCCAGTTGATCGCGCAGGTCGCTGGCCGGGCAGGGAGGGGGCCGCGCGGTGGGAGAGTATTGGTGCAGACGCGCTCGCCGGGACACTATGCGTTGGAGCACGCGTCGCGGCACGACTACGAAGGGTTTGCCGAGCGCGAGCTCGAGGTACGGCGTGACCCGCCATACGTTCCCCACGTCGGGCTCGTCAACGTCGTCGTGAGCGGCGTATACGAGCAGGGCGTCGCGCGCGCGGCCGACGAGCTTGCGGCCTGGCTTCGCGGGCTGTGCCGCGAACAGGCCCCCGATGAGGTGGAGACAATCGGACCGGCGCCGGCTCCGCTCGCCCGGCTCAAACGACGCTGGCGATGGCACGTGGTGCTTCGGGCTCGGAACCGCGCGCTGCTCGGGCGGGTTCTCCGGTACGCCCAAGCACGCGCACCATTCGTCGATCGGGGTGCGATTCGGGTCACCTTCGACCGCGATCCCTACTCGATGCTCTAGGAGGCGCGCGGCGGGTGCTTCGCTTGAATCCCCTCTGCCGCCCCGGTAAGTTGCGGGCGCTTTGCGGTACCCCTCTCGGTGGAGCCATCGCATCTGTGGGATGCGCGTGAATTCAACGAAATTCCCAATTGGCGCAGCGCCCCGGCGGCTCCGCCCGTGAGCCGTTGGTGAGGGTCACCACCGGCCCACGGATTGGGTGGCGCCGGCTGGCGGCGGCGATTGCCGCCGAGATCCCGCGCGGCGAACTCGATCGCGTGTGGTTGTTCCCCCCCGTGCGACAGGACGATCACGAGTGGGGTACGGCCGTCATCGCCCGACGACTTCAGGGGAACCGTCGCCGAATCTATACGGCGACCTACCTGGTCGTGGCCCGGGGTCGCACGCAGGGGCAGGGTCGGGTGACCGTCGAGGAGGTGGGCGAGAGTCCCGGCGTGATCGTGCAGGACGTGATCGCCGGTGTGCAGGCTCGCATGGCGGATGAACGGCCGCCCGAAGAGCTCGCGCCGAGCGCGTGGGAGGAGTACTACGGTGACGAGCCCGCCGCAGAAGCCTGACGGCGGCATGCTCCTGGAGCGATTCAGGCGCTATCTGACCGCGCAGAACCTGCCTGTCACGCACCAGCGACTCCAGATCGCCGAAACCGTGTTCTTCTCGGACCGGCACCTGTCGGTTGGGGATATCGTGCTTCAGCTGCGTGGCAAGGGGGAGCGGGTGGGGACGGCCACCGTGTATCGCACGCTCGAGTTGCTCCGGGCGGCCGCGTTGGTGGAGGAGCACGATTTCGGTGAGCGGTTGCGACGATACGAGCCCATGCTCGCGTACAGTCATCATGAGCACTTGATCTGCACCGAGTGCGGAGCGGTGATCGAGTTCGCAAGCGAACGCATTGAGCGGATGAAAGCGTTGATCGCGGAGGAGCATGGCTTCCGTCCCCGCCATCATCGCCTGGAGATCTATGGGCTGTGCCAGCAATGCCAGCACCGCGACGCGGCGGCGCTCCGACCTATGAACGTCTCGACCAAGGTGGTGAGTGATGATTGATGCAACCACGTTCATGCCGTCTCGTGCCTTCCTCACCAAGGGGGTTGGACGGCACAAGGAGAAACTCACCAGTTTCGAGCTGGCGTTGCGCGACGCCCATGTGGCACAGTACAACCTCGTACGGGTCAGCTCCATCTGGCCGCCGCACTGCGAGCAGGTGTCTTGGGAGCGCGGGGTGAGCGGTCTGCGACCTGGTCAGGTCGTGTTTGCCGTGGTGGCGGAAGCGTCGACGAACGAGCCGTCTCGGCTCGCGACGGCGGCGATTGGGTTGGCGATCCCGGCGGACCCCAGCCACCACGGCTACATCTCGGAGCACCATGCGTTCGGCCAGCGGCGCGAGCCGGCAGGCGACTATGCCGAGGACTTGGCAGCCAGCATGTTGGCAACTGTGCTTGGCGTGCCGTTCGACCCGGAACAGGCGTGGGACCAACGTCGCGAGCAGTGGCTGCTCTCCGGTGAAATCGTCGAGACGAGAAACATCAGCTGTACCGCCGAAGCGCAAGACGACGGACGCTGGGTAACCGTCGTGAGTGCCGTGATCTTCTGCGGATGAACGAGTTTCGCGAGCGCAGCGGATCGCTGGACCTGCCCGCGTCCTTGCGCGGGCTTCCCTGGGGGCGGCACGAATTGTTTCTGGGAATCCCCGCCGAGGACGCGTCTTTCGGCCGATCCCCCGTGGTCGTGCTGCCGGTGCCCTACGAAGCCACCGTGTCCTACATGGGAGGCACGCGGTTCGGACCGCGTGGATTGTTGCACGCCTCGCGCTTCGTGGAGCTGTACGACCCGGCGCTCGATGCGGAACCGTGGGAGCACGGCATCGCGACGCTCCCCGAGTTGGTCCTTCCCGGCACAGGCCCGGAGCGGGCGCTACCCACGTTGCGCGCCGCTGCCGATGCGCTCCTTGCTGAAGGCAAGTTCGTCGTCATGGTCGGCGGTGAGCACAGTATTTCCGGCGAACCGATTCTGGCCCACGCGGCCGCGGCGCGCAACGGATTAGCGGTGCTGCAGTTGGACGCGCACGCGGACCTGCGACCCGAATACGAGGGCACCGCATTCTCCCACGCCTGCGTCATGCACCGCGTCCTCGACCACGTTGATCTCGTCCCCGTCGGCATTCGATCGCTCACGCGCGAGGAGCGCATGATGATGCGGGACCGGAAGATTCCGGCGGTCTTCGGGCATGAACTCGCGCGGTCGGGCTGGCAGGATCGCGTGCTCGATGCACTGGGAGACCCGGTGTACGTCACGGTCGACGTTGACTATTTCGACCCGGCGATCATGCCGTCAACCGGGACACCGGAGCCCGGAGGAGGACAGTGGTATCCCGCGCTCGACCTCCTCGAGCGGGTGTTCAAGGAGCGTCGGGTCGTCGGGTGCGACGTCGTGGAGCTCGCCCCACTGCCAGGGTTGGTCGCACCGGATGTCTTGGCTGCGGAACTCGTCTACAAGCTCGCAGCATTCTGGCTCACCTATCAGAGGCCCGAACTCGACCGAGGGTCGTCGCCCCGAGCTGCGTCATGAATGAGTCGGTAGGTTTGGCCGTGGCATTTGGGGCGGGCGTGCTGAGTTTCCTCTCGCCCTGCGTGCTCCCCCTCGTCCCGAGCTACGTCTCGTTCATTACGGGGTTGTCGCTCGATGAGATGGGTGCCAAACGGTGGACGGCCGTGACGCACGCGTTGCTGTTCGTCACCGGGTTCACGCTGATCTTCCTGGGGTTGGGGGCCGGCGCCACGCAGCTGGGCGTGTTCCTCAAGAATCAGCAGGTGTGGTTGGAGCGCGTCGGCGGACTCCTCGTCGTCTTTTTTGGACTATACATGATGGGCGCACTCCGACTCGGGGTGCTCGATCGCGATCGGCGCGTACACCTCCGCGACAAGCCGGTTGGATATCTCGGCAGCGTGCTCGTCGGTCTGGCCTTCGGCGCGGGCTGGACACCGTGTATCGGGCCGATCCTGGGTGCCATTCTCACGTTCACCGCCGCCAAGGCGAGCTTGAGTGAAGGCATGGTGCTGCTGCTCGCGTATTCCCTCGGACTAGCGGTGCCGTTCCTCATCGCGGCGCTGGCGGTCGATCGCTTCATCGAGTGGTTCAAACAGTACCGGCGGCATCTCGGGGTCATGATGAAGGTCTCCGGCGCGCTCCTGATCGTATTCGGCGTGATGCTCCTGACCGGCACGTTCACGCTGCTCGCCAGCTGGCTCCAGAGCCTGACCCCCGACTTCCTGCGGGAGCGTATCTAGCCCAAAACACGCGGCGCCCCGAGCCGGAGGACGCGGCTCGGGGCGCCGGATTGCGTCGGGATTGACCTAGGCGGCCGTCAGTTCCATCTGTGGCGTGTACTTCCCGAATCGCGCGGCACCGTTGCACTTGGCGCGATGATGGAAGACCTTCTGCGCCGCGGTGACATTGTCGCTTTTTCCGCCCCAGGCATTCAGGGCGGGATCCTGCAGGGCGCGGCCATAGCTGAAGCTGAGCTCCCACGGATGCGTACCCAGGGCGTTCATGGCGTTCAGGTGCGCGGTGGCCTCCTGCGCACTCTGCCCGCCGGACAGGAACACGATGCCGGGGACCGCGGCCGGAACCCTTCGGCGCAAGGTGCGGACCGTGGCCCGAGCGACGTCCTCAACGTCCGCCTGCGTCGCACAGTCCTTTCCGGCCACCACCATGTTGGGTTTCAGTAACGTGCCCTCGAGCACCACGCCGTGCTTGTGCAGTTGGAAGAAGAGCGCAGCAAGCGCGTCGCTTGTCACGTGCTCGCACTGTTCAATCGTGTGGCTGCCGTCCATGAGCACTTCGGGCTCTACGATGGGAACCAGCCCCGCCTCCTGCGAGAGGGCGGCATAGCGGGCCAAGGCATGCGCGTTGGCGTCGATGCAGTAGCGGGACGGCAGGCCGTCGCCGATCGTGATGACGGCGCGCCACTTGGTGAATCGGGCGCCCAGGTCCCGGTACTCGGTGAGCCGGTCCCGCAGACCGTCGAGGCCCTCGGTGATCTTCTCTCCCGAATGGCCGGCGAGCGCCTTCGCGCCCTTGTCGACCTTGATGCCGGGGATGATGCCGGCACCGGCGAGCAGCGTGGCGAACGGCGTGCCGGTGCTCGCTTGCTGCCGAATCGTTTCGTCGAACAGAATGACGCCGCTCACGAAGTCACCGAGTCCGCCGGTCGTGAACAGCATTTCGCGGTAGGCTCGCCGGTTGTCCTCGGTCGATGGGATGTCGATCTTCTTGAACCGCTTCTCGATGGTGGGGAAGCTCTCGTCCGCCGCCAGGATCCCCTTTCCCTTTGCTACCAGTGCGCGTGCCGTGGACTGCAGCGAATCGTCGGTCATCGGTTTCCTCGCTCCTCCAAGCCCCTATCCCGGACAAAGTTGCGCGAGCGCTGTAACCCGCTCGGAGCAAACAACATATGTGACCGTGAGAAAGGTAGACCGCGGTGCGGAGAGGCGCCACCCTCACGGGGGCGCTGAAAACCGGCACCGGCGCGCGCCATGTGCGGCGCCCTGACGACCCGCGGCTGCTGGCGCGCGAAGAGGGATGCCGTCATCTTGAGCGTACAATTCTCGCGCAGGAGAGGATAGTCATGCTTCGCAACGCCAAGTGGCCAGTGGCGGCGCTGATGGTGGCGGTCGCCGCCTGTGGTGGTGCTGGCGAAAACGCCGACGTCGATCGCGACATCACCCTCGCGCCCGCAGAGTCGGTTGCCGCGCTCGACGACCAACCGCAGGACCCCACGGCGACGCCCAACGCGCAGCCGGCGGCCCCGGCAGCCCGGCGGGCTCCGACGCGCCCAGCCGCTCCGGCGTCCCTCCGCTTGGCGGAGGGAACGGCGATCGTGATTCAGGCGACCGACACGATCACCTCACGCACGAACAAGGCGGGTGAATCGATCACCGCGGTCGTCGGTGAGGATGTTACCGACGAGAACGGCCGTGTCGTGCTTCCGGCAGGTGCCGTGCTGGAGGGCACGATCACCGAAATCAAACCGGCTCCCAACCCCCAGGCGGTTGGCACGCTTTCCCTGGCGTTCACCGTAGTGCGAATCGGAGATGACCGGTTCCCGATCGACGCGGCCGTGGATTCGCTGGGTACGGAGCGGCAGGGTCGCGGTGTCACGGGCGGTGACGCCGCCAAGGTTGGGGTTGGGGCGGCGGCAGGGGCTATCGCGGGCCGTGTGATCGGTGGAGACGCGACCGGCACGGTCGTGGGTGGCGTGATCGGGGCGGCGACGGGAGCAGGCGTGGCAGCGATCACCAAGGACAGTGACATCGTGCTTCCGGCCGGGGCCCTGGTGCGTATCGTGTTGCAGGCGCCTTTCGAACGCCGCCCGTAGCTCGCCGATCATGGTACAAATCCGCGGTGTGGAGGCGGCGCCGCGGGGGGCCGCGAGCCCGACCGCGAACGCTTCGGACGCGACGCTAGTACCCGACCGCGCCGCCTCCGGACCGTGGATCGATCACCCCGATCCATCCTCCGAGCACACGCCCGACAGCGGCGACTTCACCGCTGTAGCCGCTCCGTTCCACGGGGATGTGGCCCATCGCGCGCAGTTGTGTCACCACGCCCGGCGCCAGCCCGCCGCGTTCATAGAACAGCGTGTCGGGAAGGGCCTGGTGGTGCACCCGCGGGGCGGCAATCGCGTCTGCGAGCGTCATGCCATGGTCCAGGACGTTGCTGAGCACCTGCGCGACCGTCGAGATGATCGTCGGGCCACCCGGTGAGCCGAGGATCAAGACCGCTTCACCGCGCTCGTCCAGCAGAATTGTCGGGACCATCGACGAGAGCATCCGCTTCCCCGGCGCGATGGCGTTGGCCTCGCCCTGCACCAGCCCGTAAATGTTGGGGACGCCGGGCCTCACGGTGAAGTCGTCCATCTCGTTGTTCAACAGGAATCCCGCCCCGGAGACCGTGACGCCACTGCCGTATCCCCCATTAATCGTCGTCGTCACCGCGACCGCGTTGCCGTCTTCGTCGACCACCGAATAGTGCGTGGTTTCCTCGCGCTCTCCGGGTCCGGGGGACGCGGCTGCCGATGGGGTGGCCCGGTCGGGCGAGATTTCGGAGAAGCGCGTCGCCGCATAGTCTCTCGACAGCAAGGCATCGACCGGGATCGTCGTGAAGACCGGATCGCCCATCAACTGGTTGCGGTCGGCGAACGCGCGACGCAGCACTTCCGCCCAGAGATGCACGCTGGCGCTGCTGCCGAACGGTGAAATCGTATCCGCCAGCTCGAGCATGCTTAGAATCTGCGCCAGTGTGATCCCGGAGCTGGGTGGTGGCATGGTGAGCACCGTACGTGATCGGTAAGTGAAAATCACCGGCTCGCGCCACACCGCGTTGTATGACGCCAGGTCGCGATGCGTGATCAGCCCACCACCCCGTGTCATCTCGGCCACGATCGACTCCGCCACCCACCCCTCGTAGAACCCGGCCGCACCGTGCTCCGCAATCGCACTGAGCGTGCGTGCGAGATCGGACTGGACGAGGAGCAGACCTTCCGGCAGGCCGGAGCCCTCCGCCGTGAGAAACTGTCGTCTCGACGCGGGAAAGGGCGCCAGATACGACGCGGCGCGCTGCAGCGACCGCGCGCGGGATGCGTCCAGTGCGAACCCCTCTCGGGCGAGCCGGATGGCCGGGGCCATCACCTTCGCCAGCGGCAACGCCCCAAGCCGCTCGTGGGCCGTTACCAATCCATGCACGCTCCCCGGTACGCCTGAAGCGCGGTGACCCGTGATACTCGCGCGGGTGGGGAGACCGGTGCTGTCGAGGTACATCTCGCGGGACGCGAGTTCTGGCGCCCGCTCCCGAAAGTCGAGCGCCAACGCCGTGCCGTCCGCGAGGTGAACCAGCATGAAACCGCCGCCTCCCAGATTTCCCGCGGCGGGATGTACGACCGCGAGGGCAAAGCCGACCGCGACCGCGGCGTCGACGGCGTTGCCGCCCTGCCGCATGATGGCGGCGCCGATCTCGCTCGCGATGGGGTGCACGGACGCGACCATGGCGTGGGGGGTCTCGACGGTCCTCGCCCGGCCGGCGAGCTGCCAAGTGGTCGCACTCGAGTCCACCGACGGCGCGGTTGCCATCCGACCGGGCTGCGCCACACATCCGACCAGGAGGGCGGTGGACACGGCAAGCACGGTCGGACGCCACCGCGGGCGAGCGCGTTGACCCCGAGGACCCCGAGAGGCAATCATTGCTACAAATCTACCCCAACCACGGGCCCGCAGCATCCATGCACGACTTCCTCGATCCTCGGCTCACGGAGCGTCGCAACCCGCGAACAGTGGACATCGATACGGCGACGGCCGAGCAGTTGGTGAAGATGCTGAACGTCGAGGACCGCACGGTTCCCGACGCGGTATTCGCCGCGCGGGGCGCGCTGGCACGGGTCATGGAACGGGTGGCGCACGCGTTTGGCCATGGCGGGCGTCTTGTCTATGTCGGTGCGGGGACGAGCGGTCGGCTGGGTGCGCTGGATGCCGCGGAGTGCCCGCCGACATTCGGGACGGATCCTTCGATGGTGATCGGGATCATCGCGGGCGGCGACGCCGCGTTGCGGCGCAGCCAAGAAGGTGCGGAGGACGACACCGGGCAAGCAGTCCGGGATCTGGAGGCGCTCAACGTCGATGCGAAGGATGTGGTCATCGGCATCGCGGCGAGCGGGACGACGCCCTACGTCGGGGCGGCCCTGCGAGCAGCCGCTGGTTCCGGGGCGGTGACGGTGCTGATCACCAGCGCGGACCCGCCGGAGGATCTGCGCGCGTTCGTCGACGAATCCGTTGAGCTCCGGGTGGGGCCTGAAGCGTTGACCGGCTCCACGCGACTCAAAGCAGGCACGGCAACCAAGCTGGCACTGAACACGATCACGACCGGTGCGATGATCCTCTGCGGGAAGGCGTACGGTAATCTCATGGTGGATCTCGTGGCGCTATCCGATAAGCTGCGCGATCGCGGCGAGCGCATCGTGATGGAGGCCTGTAACGTGTCGCGCGAGGCTGCGCGGCGCGTGATTGCCGAGGCTGGTGGGAGCGTGAAGCTCGCCGTGGTGATGGCGCGGGCGTCACTCGATGCGGACGCGGCGCGCCGCCGGCTGGCCGAGTGCGGCGGTTCGGTGCGCCGGGCGGCCGGACCGCCCCCGCCGGTGGTCGAATGAGTGTGCTGGCCGTCGGCCTCATGGCGGGCACGTCGCTCGACGGTGTCGATGCGGCGCTCGTGCGGGTGGGCGACCGCGAGATCGAGCTCGTGGCGTTCCGGACGGTACCGTACTCCCCGGGACTCCGGGGGCGGATCGAAGCAGTCCTTGACGCTGGGAGGACACCGGAAATCGCGGACCTGCATGTCGCGCTCGGGGAGTTCTTCGCCGGCGGCGTCCTAGAGGTGCTGGACCTCGCGCAAGTGGTGCCGTCCGCGGTCGCCTACGTGGCGTCGCACGGGCAGACGGTGTGGCATCAGCCGAGGAGAGTCTCGTTGCAGCTTGGCAGTCCGTCGGTCATTGCCGAGCGCACGACGATTCCGGTGATCAGCGACTTCCGCAGCGCCGACGTCGCGGCGGGTGGGGAGGGGGCGCCGCTGGTTCCGATGGCTGACGCCATGCTGTTCGGGCACCGCGACCAGGGGCGCATTCTCCTGAACATCGGTGGGATGGCCAACCTCACCTGGGTGCGACGGCTGGCAGAGCTGGAGACCGTCATGGCCTTCGACACGGGCCCCGGCATGGTGCTGGTGGATGCCGTCGCCCGCGCAACGGATCCAGCAAAACCCTACGACCTGGACGGGGTACGAGCCTCCCACGGAAAGGTGGTTCGAGAGGTGTTGCAGCGGGTGCTCGCGGACCCCTATTTCGATCGGAAACCGCCAAAGAGTACGGGGCGCGAGTACTTCGGCGCCCGCGCAGCGACCCGACTTCTCGACGTGGTTCGTGGGAGCGGAGGGAGCGACGCTGACGCCTTGGCCACTGCTGTAGCGGTCACCGCGCAGAGCGTGGCGGATCAGGTAGCTCGCTGGCTGCCCGAGGAATCGGCGAACGTCGACGTCGTGCTCTCAGGCGGTGGAGCGCACAACGCGACCCTCCTGGACATGCTCCGACGCGCGGTGGCGCCGAGGGCGGTTGTCAGATTCGACGACCTGTTCTTTTCAGGCGCCGCGAAAGAAGCTGCGAGCTTTGCCTATCTCGGATGGCGCACCGTGCGGAGCCAGCCTGGCAGTCTGGCGGTCGTGACCGGGGCCCGGAGCGCCCGAGTATTGGGGTCGATCACGCCGGCGCCGAGCCGCGCGATCGGTGTGTATTGATCGGTGAGGCTCCGCTAGTTGAGCGACGCCAGCAGCCGCTCCACGTAGGACGCCGGTACGCCGTACACGATTCGTCCCGCCGTGCCGGCTTGCCCGCCGTAGAGCACCGCGATGACCTGCCCGTTCCGATCGAAGATGGGACTGCCCGACAGGCCCTGCGCACCGTAACCGTCGATCTGAATGAGATCCGGGAGGATGCGACTTACCGAACCCGCGCTGAAGGACGTGCGCGCCACTTCACCGGTTGTACCGCCGCTTCGGGGTAGCTCGGCCCCAAGCGGGAATCCGATCACGGCCACGGGGTCACCCTGGTGGATTTGACTGCCGTTGGTATTGAGTCCGCGGACGGTCGGCACTCCACCTCGGATGTTCACCCTCAGCACCGCCAGATCGACCTCGGTGCTTACGCCGAGAAGCCGCGCATCCCACACCTGTGAAGATTCCTCGAACTTTACGGCAATGCTGACCGGCCGCTTGGTGTCGTCCTCGCCGTAGACGACGTGGCGGTTCGTGATGAGGGTGCCGTCGTCACGGACGGCGAACGCCGTGCCGTTGAAGACTTGTCCGGGACCGAACCGCACCCACACCAGCGCCACGGCGTAGCGGTTGGCATCGACGATACTGCGGTAATCCACTTGGGCGGCGGTCTGCTGATACGAAAGACTGGTGGTCGCGACCGCCAGCTGCGCCTTGAGGGCCTCGGCCTCATCGGTGCGCCCAGCGCGTTCTGCGGAGGATAACCGCTGCTGGAGTGACGCAACCTGACTCTGTGACTCGCGCAGGTGCGTCGCCAGTCCTTCGACTTGACCCTGCAACGCCTGCATGGTCGACTCGGCACTGCGGAGAATGCTGTCGGTTCGGGCCTGGATCGCCGCCATCTCACGGGCCCGTTCGGCCGCCTGGCGCCGATTGATCAGTAACGCGACGCCCGCGACCCCAACCACCACGACGACGAGCACCACGAGGGCTCGCCGCAGTGTCCGCGTCTGCCTGCCAACCTCGACGCGAATCCGCTCGGTGGTGCTCCCGCGCGGGCGCTCATCAGCGGCCGTGGACCGTTGGGGAGCACTCCGGTCCTGCGGGGAGGCGGCCGCTCGGGTTGGTGGTGGGCCGGCCGACGCCCGGGCGAGCACCCCGTCCGGGGTTCCGTCCGGCACCATGCGAATCTCGAGCACCGGACCGTCTTCGCCACCGATGCAAATCTGGTCGGTGTCCTCCAGCTTGGTTTCGCCGGTGATGCGGTGACCGTTGACGAACGTCCCGTTTCGGCTCTGCTCGTCACGTACGTACCAACCTGTGCCCCGCTGGAAGATCGTGGCGTGGCGAGCCGACGAGCGGAGGTCCCGCTCGGCGTCCAGCACGACGTCGGAGGCTGGATGCCTCCCGATGGTGATGGCATCCTTAGAGAAGACCTCGGTGTGCCCGGCCCGGGCGCCCGAGACGACGCGTACTTGGGGTTTCACGGTGGGGAGATCAGACGACCACCGTGGCGAGGAACAGCGCGATCGCCGTGACGGCGGCCGCAACCGCGCCGGTCACGATCATCTGTGCTCGGCCCTCTGGCTGCGGAGGGGGACTGCCCTTGTAGACCGGAACCGGCTCGGTCGTCGATTCAGGATCCGTGAGGGGATACACCTGGTGTCCGACCGCTTCATCGCTCTCGGGTAGCTGGAGGTTGTTGCCCGAGAACCGGACCACGATGACCGTGATGTTGTCCGGTCCTCCGCGCTCGTTCGCGAGCTCGATGAGTTCCGAACAGATCTTGACCAACTCGACATCCTGCTGGCCAACGATGGTGCCGATCTCCTCGCGGGTCACTTGACCGGACAACCCGTCGGAGCAGATCATGATCGTGTCGCCACGCCGGATCTGCTGGTTGGTGAGATCGACCCGCACGCGTTCGTCCGGCCCCAGCGCCTGGAGAATGATGTTGCGTCGCTCGCTGCGCTCGGCCTCTTCCTCGGTCAACTCCCCGGCATCCACCAACCGCTGCATCAGCGACTGGTCCTTCGTGAGCTGGACGCACTCCGTTCCGCGCACGAGATAGGCTCGCGAGTCCCCAACCTGCGCCAAGTACAGCTGATCGTCGAGAATGCCGACGCTCGTGGTCGTGGTTCCCATCCCCTTCATTTCAGGGTGGTCCTTCGCGTACCGATGGATCTGTCCATTGGCGGACTCGACCGCCTCCTTCATGCGGGAAGCGAACTGCTGCGGTGTGCGGTCCTCGTCCTTGCACCAGGTCTGGAGCATGTGCTCGTAGATGACCTGCGTGGCCATCTCGCTCGCCACCTCGCCCGCTGCGGCCCCTCCCATGCCGTCGGCCACGACGAAGAGGGAACCGCGCTCACCCAGTTCGTGCTCGCGCACCTCCGGTTTGAGGGATGCCAATTGGCGCGTAAGGTCAGCAACGAGGAAACAGTCCTCGTTGTGATCACGCGTTCGACCGACATCGGTCTTACCGAAAACCGTGACGCGGACGCCGGATTTCTTCCCGCCGAACAAGCTCACTGGCACCCCGCTGTGGTCAGTCCTAATTGCGCTGGTCGATAGCCCGGGTCCAAAGAGAGCGCACGACGATACCAACGGCAAGCCTCGGCGGTGTTGCGGTCCCCCTCGTGCGCGTTGCCAACCGCCACCGCGGCCGTCAGCCTGATATTCAACGGCACGCGCTCGTCGTTCGCGATCTCCTGACCGCGCTGGCGGACGGCCATACGCTGCGCGGGCGATTCCTCGATGGCGTCAAAGAAGTCGAACACCTCATTGTCGAGTGCCACGCTGTCGATGGCCGGCGGATTGGCAACCGAGACGGGATCGCCCCCCCCGGCCGGTTCGGTGCCGCCGCCGGTCTCCTGACCTCCCCGCGGGGTGGTTATGGGATCGCCACCGCCCACCGGAGGGCTCTGCCGACCGTCACGCCCTGAAGCAGCCTGGGAACCTTCAGTTGGCGAGGGGGCGGGCGCTGTGTTCCCCGTCACATTCCCGGTGTCCTGGCCGAGCTGAGTCCCGTTCAAGCCGGTCTCTTCGGGTGTGGGGCCCTTCAGCATGATCGCGGCTGTGCCTCCCGCGGCCGCAACGATGACGACGGTGGCCGCGATGGCCAGAACCGGCTTTCTCTTCGGTGCCGGCGGAGTCGCCGCAGGCGCGGCCGTGTCTGGCGTGGCCGGTGCCGGCGGTCCCCCCTTGCTCCTCGCGCCCGCCACTTCCGTCTTGGGCAGCAGCGCCGTGGCGCCTTCGCTGTCGATGAGCGCCTTGGAGTCGATCAACTGCGTCGCGCTCTCTCTCCGTCTGGCCGCGGGCATTTGCTCGACCGCGCGCGCCGCGTCCGAAGCGAACTCGACCGCGCTCGCGTACCGGTCGCCGGGCATGCGCGCGAGACCGCGATCGACCGCCCCCTGCAGCGCGTCGGGGAAATCACCCGACGGGAGCACGGCCTTCATGGGGAGCGGGTCGTCGGTCAGCCGCTTGATCATGGTCTCCTGCGCGGTGTCCGCCTTGAAGGGCAGCCCGCCCGTCACCATGCGGTAGAACACCAGCGCCAGCGAGTAGATATCGCTGCGCCCATCGAGCTTGTCGCCCGACAGCTGTTCGGGACTCATGTACTCTGGCGTGCCGACGACCAATCCGGTCTTGGTCACGTTCTGCCCTTCTTCACCACCCATGGCCTTGGCGATGCCGAAGTCCACCACCTTCACCACGTCGGCGCCCCCGCGACCCTCCGCCAACATGATGTTGTCCGGCTTCAAGTCCCGATGGACGATGCCCAGGTCATGTGCGGCCTGCAGCGCGTCGGCGGTCTGGCGGAGGATCTTGATCGCGCGGTCGGGCGAGAGCGCGCCTTCGGCGTGGAGTAGGTCGTCCAGCGACTGGCCTTCGATGTACTCCATCGCGAGATAAATCGTCCCATCAGGCGTTTCACCGAAGTCGTAAATGGCGCAGACGTTCGCGTGATTGATGCGCGCGGCGTTGGCCGCCTCGCGGTTGAAGCGGGCGATGGCCTCGGGGTCGTTCGCCATCGACTGGGACATGACCTTGATCGCGCTCTTGCGACCCATCTTGACGTGCTCGCCAAGGTAGACGGCGCCCATGCCGCCTTCGCCGAGCTTTTTCTGGATGTGGTAGCGATCGGCCACGACGGACCCGACCATGTCCCCGATCCCGCCCGCCGATCGGAGGGTAGAGCCGTCGTTCGGACAGAACTTGGTGTCGTCCGGCCACTCGGCGCCGCAGACCGTGCACGTCTTCATGCTGCTTCGATCCTCAGCAGCTTGTCGCCGACAAGCACGTTCCGTCCGGGCTCCAACTCCACGGCGCCACGCGCCGCCAGCGCCACGCCGTTGCGGCTTCCGAGGTCCTCCAGGATGAAGTCCGCATCCTCGGAGCGAATCACCGCGTGGCGACCGCTCATCGACGGGTCGTAGGGGAAGACCCAGTCACCCTGCTCGCGACCGATCACGACGTCGCGCCCCGGGGACAGATGCAGCGTGTCACGTTCCGAGCCATCGCTGCGCAGCTGGCTCGCCCGTGCGATGTCGGCGGACGGCACCAGGCTGCCGAGGCGGCGCGTGGCATCGCGCTCGGGCGGGTGCGGCCCCGGATAGCCAAGGCGTCGATACAGGAGAATCTGCGACCCGATGAGCATGAGGTCTCCGTCCAGCAACCGGTGCGGCACGGCGGTAAAGCACCAGGTTCCGTTGCGGCTGCCCAGATCGCGGACGCTCAGCCCGGTATCCGACGCGCTGAACTTGGCATGCACCGGCGAGAGGAAGGGATCGTCCCGCCACTCCAAGGTTGCTCCGAGCCGTCCGACGGTGGTGTCCCCGATTGCGAGCGGATGCCGGTGCGTCACGTCCCCGGCCTCGTCGACGAGTGCCAAGACGTACTTGGAGACCGGCCCCCGCTGCGCGGCCGAGGGCCGTCCATGGAGATCGAATCCGCAAGCGGGGCAGAAGCTCGTGCCGTCGCCGGTTCCCGTTCCGCATCGCGGGCAGGCGAACTGTGTGGCAGGCTCGTGAAGGCGCGTGCCGCACGCCGGGCAGAACGGAAGCCCTTCGACCACGGCGGCACCGCAAGCCGAACAGGTACCGGCCGGCGGGCCGGCTGGTTCGGATCGGCGCATCGGACCGGTCACGGTCGGTCCCGACGGCAGCGGCCTTCCGCCGCGCACTCCTGCCGGCTACGACTGCACATCCAGGTCGGCACGTCAATCAAGACCAAGTTCTGAATTCATCCCATCCAGTTGGGGTCGTTGGGGAGGACACACGCCGGACGGCTTGCCAATCTACTCCCCGAAAAATGGAGGGTCAACCAGCGCAAGTTGCTCTCATTCTTGGGTTTTGGTCGGGTGACGTGTGTGTGTGCACCTTCGCGGCCCGCGCGCGTGACGCGAGAATTCCAGTGGGACGCGGGCCGGCGGGAACACCCCCGGGCGCTCGGAAGCCTCTCCTTGCCGTGGGCGCAGGGGTTTCACTTTCCAGCGGAGGTGTAAATTATTGTAGTTGAACGGCTTGAGTGAATGCGTCGGGGGTGGCCGGCGGAATCCGTTGCACGTATCTTGCGGGTTACAGTTGACACGATTATCGGGGATTCCCACAGTACTAATCTGTCAGCTCGGTCGCGTACACGGTTCGCCAAAGGGAAGAGATGTTCTGCTCGCGCTGCGGCACCGAAGTCGACGCCAACAGCAAGTTCTGTCCATCTTGTGGGCTCGATCTCACGACGGCGACCCCAGTGGCCCAGTCCGGGGAGCCAAGCGAGCTTGCCGAAATCGAGGTCGTCCGGGACGCCCTGAAGGACGAATACGAGGTTCTGCGCGAACTCGGGCGTGGCGGGATGGCGATCGTCTTTCAGGCGCGGGAAAAGCACCTCGAGCGGGACGTCGCTCTCAAGGTGCTCCCCTTCTCGCTTTCGTTCGACAAGGAGTTCGTCGAGCGCTTCCAGCGCGAAGCGCGGACGGCGGCGCGCCTCGAACACCCCAACATCATTTCGATCTACCGTGTCGGGAAGTCCGGGCGGGTCATCTACTTCGTGATGAAGTTCCTGCGCGGCACCTCGCTGTCGGACATCCTGGAGAGGCGGGGGCGGATGCCTCCGCACGAGATCAAGAAGCTGCTGGTGCAGACGGCCGGCGCGTTGGGGTACGCGCACAAGCACGGAATCGTGCACCGCGACATCAAGCCAGACAACATCATGTTCGACGAGATGGGCAACGCGATCGTGACGGACTTCGGGATCGCGAAGGCGGCCACGGGCACGCGGCTGACCGGGACCGGCATGGCGATCGGCACGCCCCACTACATGAGCCCGGAGCAGGCGCGCGCGCAGACGCTCGACGGTCGCAGTGACTTGTACTCGCTCGGCGTGTTGGCCTACCAGTGTCTCGCCGGCCACGTTCCGTTCGACGCGGAGGACGCCTTCTCGATCGGCTACAAGCACATCATGGAGCCGGTCCCGCCTCCGGAATTGCACACCGCCGAGGAGCGGCGAATGTTCGAGATCGTGCGTCGGATGATGGCCAAGTCCGCCGACGATCGGTTCCAGAATGCGGACGAGTTGCTCGCGGCGCTCGAGGGCGGGGCACCGATTGCAACGACGGCGCGACCCGTGACCGAGTCCGTTTCCGATCTGCCGACCACGATCCTCCATGCGCCCGACATGTCGGCACTCGGACTCACGGCGGCCCCGCGGGCGGGCTCGGAGCGCTCCGCGACGCCGACGACGCCGATGCCGAAATCCGGTCAGCCGCGCGTCGGACCCGAGTCGGGGCGGAAACGCAGCGGTGTGCTCGTCGGGTTGCTCCTGTTCTTTGTGATTGGTGGTGGGGGCGCCGGCGCGTTCTGGTATTTCGGCATGGACGCGCAGTGGCCGCCCCGCTGGCCGCCGGCGCAGGACGGTGCGCCTTCGGCGGTGGGTTCCCAACTGGATCCCGCCACACCCGGAACCGACTTGGCCATGGCGGATTCGCTCACTCGCCTCGACGGTGATTCGGTCGAGGTGGAGCTTGGTGGAACGGGCGAGGCCGCCGCCCCGCGGGAGACGGGGACGATTCTGGTTCGGGATATGCCATCGCTGGCCCGGCTCACGATCAACGGTCAAGTGCACGCGGGTGATTCGATCGAAGTTTCACCGGGGTCCATGCGCATCGAGGTCACGAAGACGTCGTTCGAACCGTTTGACACGTCGGTCGTGGTCGGCCGGGGCGAGACGGTGGCGATTTCGGTGGGAGAACTGCACCGCGCGGCGGGTGCGGCGCCGGTGACCGCGCAGTCCAGGCCGCAGGTGCCCCCGAGCAATCCCTCGGCTCCGGTGCGCGCACCCGAGCCGCAGCCGCGACCGAATGTCTGTGTCGAGCCAGGCGCGCCCTACAACAGCGACGGGAGTTGTTTCGACGACCCGCCCACTCCCGCGCGCGCGTGCGTGCTCGACCGCCCGGACGGGGCGACTCAGCGAGTGACCGGGACCGTTTGGGTGAAGATCGCCGCGGATGGGACCATGGAAACCCAGCAGCAAGTCCAGGCCGACAACCTCCGGTTCCGCTTGACGGTCCGCCGCTTTCTGCAAGAGGTGTCGTTTCAGCCAGCCCGCAAGGGCGGCCGCCCCGTCCCGGCGTGGCTCCTGTTGAGCTGCGTTTCCCGGTAGGCGGTGCGGATCCGGCGCCACGGTGCTCCGCGACGGGCGTCAACTCCGTTGCGTTGGCAGAGCCAACTGGCGGGGGACTGCGGCACCTCTGGGACCCGCGGATGGACGGTGTGGAGACGACGACATGTTTGTGATGTTGATATGTCAGGCGTAAGGGATCGTGAGGCGATTGGTGGCCACTTGCGTGGTCACGTGGCGGATCCTACCTTGCTCCCCCGCGTTGCGCTGCATCGCGACGGAGTTGGATCCCTCAGGACGCCATCTTTCATTGAGACTACCTCTGGAACCCTTGAGCGGGTAGGGGAGCAGCATGGCCATGGGTGACGTGGATCGGAAACCGCCGGAGTTGAGCGAGAACGCTATCACCGTCCTGGAGCGGCGGTATCTCATCAAGGACGAGCAGGGTCGCCCGGTTGAGCAAGCCGGCGATCTCTTCTGGCGTGTCGCCCGCACCATTGCCGAGGCCGACGCGGCGTACGGCGCGAGCGCGCGTGGGGTCGAGGCGCTCGCGGAGACGTTCTACGAGCTGATGGCCACGAGGATCTGGATGCCCAACAGCCCGACGCTGATGAATGCTGGGCGTCCCTTGGGGCAGTTGTCCGCGTGTTTCGTGCTCCCCGTCGATGATGCGCTCTCGAATGGCACATCCGGCATATACGACACGCTGCGCAACATGGCTTTGGTACACCAGTCGGGCGGCGGAACCGGATTCTCGTTTTCTCGACTCCGTCCCCAGAACGACGTCGTGCGCTCGACCATGGGCGTGGCCTCCGGGCCGGTTTCGTTCATGTCGCTGTACGATGCCTCCACGGAGGTCGTCAAGCAGGGCGGCACCCGTCGTGGGGCCAACATGGGGATCCTTCGGGTCGATCATCCCGATATCCTGGAGTTCATCGACTGCAAGAACGACACGACCAAGATCACGAATTTCAACATCTCGGTCGGAGTGACGGACGCGTTCATGCACGCCGTGGAGGAGGGCAAGAGCTACGACCTCGTGCATCCCCGCACCGGTGAGGTCGTGGCGCCGCTCGATGCACGCGACGTGTTCGACAAGATCGTGCACGGTGCGTGGCGCACCGGTGAGCCGGGCGTGTTCTTCATCGATCGCGCCAATGAATACAACCCGGTGCCACACTTGGGCGCCTATGAGGCGACCAACCCGTGCGGCGAGCAGCCCCTCCTGCCGTACGACGTCTGCAACCTAGGATCGATCAACCTGGGACGGTTCGTCCGCGACGGTGAGGTGGACTGGGACGGCCTGGGGCGCGCGGTGCATCTATGCACGCACTTTCTGGATAACGTGATCGACGCGAACCGGTATCCGCTGCCGGAGATCGCCGAACTCGCGCAGCGCATTCGCCGGGTGGGTCTCGGCGTCATGGGATGGGCAGACTTCCTCGTGAGCCTCGACGTGCCCTACAACTCGGCCGAGGCCATCGATCTCGCCCGGCGGGTGATGCAGTTCATCGACGAGGAGACCAAGGTCGAGAGCGAACGGCTGGCGGTCGAGCGGGGGGTGTTCCCCGAGTGGGAGCAGAGCATTTGGGGGCCGGACGCGACCTGTGCGCGCGGTAGCGCCGGGCAACGTATCCGACCCATGCGACGGCTGCGCAACTGCAACCTCACCACGGTGGCGCCCACGGGCACGATCTCGATTCTGGCTGGCTGCTCATCGGGCATCGAGCCGCTGTTTGCGGTCGCGTTCATGCGAAATCAGGCCGGCGTTCTCATGCCCGATGTGAACCCGCACTTCGTGGAGATCGCGCGCCGTGAAGGCTGGTACTCCGACGCGTTGATGACGCGGATTGCCGCGGAGGGCCACATCCACTTCGACGAGGTGCCACGGCAGTGGCAGGATGTCTTCGTGACGGCGCACGACGTGTCGCCCGAGTGGCACATTCGGATGCAGGGAGCGTTCCAGGAGTACACCGATAGCGCGATCTCGAAGACCTGCAACTTCCCCCACGAGGCGTCGGAAGAGTACGTGCGCGAGATCTACGAACTCGCATTCCGACTCGGGTGCAAGGGTGTCACGGTATATCGCGACGGCAGCCGGGACATGCAGGTATTGTCGACCGGGAAGACGGCGAAGACGGTGCAGGTCCAGGCGGACGTCGGCGCGGCGGTGGGGCATCGGGATCAGGTGGCCGAGCTGAAGTCTACGATCGCCGAAGTCGAGGCGGAGCTCACGCGCACGCGGGCGCGCCTTCACGAGGTCGAATCCGAGAACCTGCAGCGTCGCCGGAAGCGCTCGCGACCCGAACTGTTGCGTGGAACGACGCGAAGGGTGGAGTCGCCGTTGGGTACCATGTACGTGACGGTGACGGAAGACGATCAGAGCCAACCGTTCGAAGTGTTCATGAGCCTCGGCAAGGCCGGCGGAGCGCTCATGGCTGACGTGGAGGCCATCGGCCGCCTCATTTCCCTCGCGTTGCGGTCCGGTATTCCCCTCACCGAGATCTATCGGCAGCTGCGCGGGATTTCGTCCGACCGGGTCACGGGGCTCGGTCCCAACAAGGTGTTGTCGGTGCCTGACGCCATCGGGATCGCGATCGAACGGTGGATGCAGGACAAGCAGGGGATTCAACAGGACCTGCTCGAGGCACCGGCGCGGGAGGCGGAGCCCGTGATCGTCCGGAGAATCGAGGCGGGGAGCGACGGCCTCCAGCGGGCGTTGGAGTTGGACTCGATGCAGCACGCGGGCGCCTGTCCCGATTGCGGCTCGCAGTTGGAGTTTGCCGAAGGGTGCATGAAATGCCACGTGTGCGGCTACAGTGAATGCGGGTAGGGTCGGTGACGTAGCGCGCCATCGCAAGCGGTGAAGCGGGGGGCTCATGGCCCCCCGTTTCTTGTGTGTACTTGTCCCGCTCGGCGCCCCCCAAGCGACGCCAAGGTGCTAGATTCTGGTAATCTGCAAGCGTGGCAACCACGGGAGGTCCTATGGCACCGATGCAGTGGGCGCGTGCCCGAGGGGCAGGGTCGCACAACTTACGCCGCGGCGCGTGGTATCCGGTGGTGAACGACGGAGGATCGGAAATCGTCGTGCTGAACGTCTACAAGAACAACGTTCCGGTCCCCCGGTCGATGCTGATCTTGTCCAACGAACGCCCCGCCGCATGGACGATCGTCAAGTGGGAGATCACGCAGCGGGGAGCACAGCGTGCCAGTGAGGCGGGATTAGGCATGATGTACGGGGTCTGCCCCACCTGCGGCAACCGCGCCCAGATCGAGCCCCCCGGCGCATCAGATCTCACGTGCCCGGGGTGCGGCGCCACCGCTCAAGTGGACTGGGAAAGCTTCGGTTAAGCGCGTTCCTGTTGCTTCCGTGACGTCTTCGCATCCCACCCGCCGGCCGACGGTCACTACCTGGGTCGGTGGAGTGCCGGTCGGTTCCGCCCATCCGATCGTCGTGCAGTCGATGACCAACACCGACACGGCGGACGTATCGGCGACCGTCGAGCAGATCGCGGCCCTGCGCGAGGCGGGCAGCGAACTGGTGCGCGTCACCGTCAACAACGACGATGCGGCCCGCGCGGTATCAGAGATCGCCGTGCGCCTCACGGACCGCGGTGTCACGGTGCCCCTCATCGGCGATTTCCACTACAACGGTCATCAGCTGTTGGCGCGGTATCCCGGGTGCGCGGCGGCCCTCGCCAAGTACCGGATCAACCCGGGGAACGTCGGCGCCAAGCGCCGGGACGAGAACTTCCAAACGATCGTCCGCGTCGCGGTCGACCAGGATCGGCCGGTGCGTATTGGGGTGAATTGGGGCTCGCTCGATCGTGCGCTGCTGACGGAGTTGATGGACGCGAACGCGCGGCGGTCGGACCCGCTCGATGCGCGGGAGGTGACGTTCCACGCGATGGTCGAGAGCGCCATGCGGTCGGCCGAGCTGGCCGAGGAAACGGGACTCTCGCACGACCGCATCATCCTGTCCGTGAAGATGTCACAGGTGCGCGACCTCGTGGAGGTCTATCGGCGGCTGGCTCCCCGATCGGACTATCCGTTGCATGTGGGGCTCACGGAGGCGGGCATGGGCGCCAAGGGGGTCGTGGCCAGCGCGGCGGGCCTCGCGATCCTCCTGCTGGACGGCATCGGCGATACGATCCGCGTCTCGCTCACGCCGCGACCGGGAGGGGATCGCGCGGAGGAAGTGCGGGTGGCGCAGCAGATCCTGCAGTCGATGGAACTGCGGAGTTTCACGCCTCAGGTGACCGCCTGCCCGGGGTGTGGACGCACGACCAGTACGTTCTTCCAGGAGATGGCGGAGCAAATCCAACAGTACCTCCACGACCAGATGCCCCGGTGGCGTGACGTGTACCCCGGGGTGGCCGAACTGCGAGTGGCAGTGATGGGGTGTGTGGTCAACGGTCCCGGAGAGTCCAAGCATGCCGACATCGGGATCTCCTTGCCGGGAACGTTCGAGGAACCCAAGGCGCCCGTGTACGTGGATGGTCACCTATTCGTCACGCTCAAGGGTCAGCATATCGTGGGGGAGTTCATCGAGATCCTGAACGCCTACGTGGCCCGCACCTACGCCAACGCGGCCGCATCGACGCCGACTGCATGACCGCGGCGACCGGGGCCACGCAGGTCGCGGGAGCGGCCCGAGCCGCGGTGGAGGTGGCCCGGGCTGACCGGATCGTGGTGCTGACCGGGGCAGGGATGTCCGCGGAATCAGGTATTCCGACGTTTCGCGATGCGCTGACCGGCCTTTGGGCGCAATACAGTCCGGACGAGTTGGCCACGCCGCAGGCGTTTCTCGCGGACCCGCCGCGCGTGTTCGGCTGGTATCTGCAGCGCTGGCGCGCGGTGCGCGACGTGCAACCCCATGCGGGGCATCTGGCGCTCGCCTCCTTGCAACGGTGGGCCGCGAGCTTTGTCGTGATCACGCAGAATATTGACCGGTTGCATCAACGGGCTGGGATCGCCGATGTGATTGAGCTGCACGGCGCGCTCGAAGCCTTTCGGTGTTGGGAACGCGGACATCCGTTCGACGTGACTGCCCTGGCGGCGCGCGACGGCGATGCCCCGGTGGATCCACCCCATTGCTCGGTGTGCGGCAGCGTCGTGCGACCCGGCGTCGTGTGGTTCGGGGAGATGCTGCCGGTGGAGGCGATGCGGCGCGCGGAGCGGCTGCTGGCCGAGTGCGATCTCCTGCTCGTGATCGGAACGTCGGGACTCGTGTACCCGGCTGCCGGCCTCCCGCTCGTCGCCCGCAGGGCGGGCGCGGTCGTGGTGGAAGTCAATCCGGAGCCGACGCCGATCACCCCGCTGGCGGACGCGGTGCTGCGGGAACCGGCGGGCAGCGCGCTTGCGGCAATTGTGGAGAGGTTGGAACACGGACCCTCCCATGTCTGACCTGTCGATTCGGCGTGCGAAGATCGTTGCCACACTCGGTCCGAGTTCGGCAAATCCCGCGATGATTCGTGAGCTGATCGAGGCGGGCGTGGACGTCCTGCGCATCAACAGCTCCCATGGGGATCCGAATGAGTGGACCCAGTGGATGGGGTGGGTGCGCGAGCAGGCGGCGGCGAACGAACGTCACGTGGGATTGCTCGTGGATCTGCAAGGCCCACGGATTCGCGTCGGTACGCTGTCCGCGCCGCGCACGCTGAACGCAGGTGAACGCGTGACGCTGGTCCCCGAGGCCGCGGCCGCTTCCGGCGACGTGCCCGTGACCTACGACGAATTGCCGAGCGACGTCGCTCCGGGTTCACGGATCCTGATCGATGACGGGATCATTGTGGCCGAGGTCGAGCAGGTTGACGGGCGCCGCGTGCATACGATTGTGCGCCACGGGGGGGTGTTGCGGAGTCAGAAGGGAATCAACCTCCCCGGGGTGCAGGTGAGCGCGTCCACCGTGACGGACCGTGATCGGGAGATGATCGAAATCGCAGTACGGCACGGCGTCGACTTCCTCGGGATCTCCTTCGTCCGACGCGCCGAGGATGTGCATGCCGTGCGGGCGATGGTGCCGCGGGACGTGCGGCTGGTGGCCAAGATCGAGAAGGCGGCGGCGATGACAGATATCCAGCGAATCCTGGAGGCCTGTGACGTGCTGATGGTCGCCCGGGGAGACCTGGGTGTGGAGCTGCCGTTCGAGGAAGTGCCGCTTGCACAGAAACGCCTCATCAGATTGGCGAATCGCCACGCCCGCCCCGTGATCACGGCAACGCAGATGTTGGAGTCGATGGTGCAGAATCCCCGGCCGACCCGAGCGGAGGCGTCGGACGTCGCCAATGCGATCTTGGACGGCACCGACGCCGTCATGCTGTCGGCGGAGACCGCGATGGGACAGTATCCGCTCAAAGCGGTGCAGGCGATGGCGCGCATCATCCGGCAAATCGAGCGTTCGTTGGGGGATCTTCCATTGGCGCGGCGTCGTCCCGCGGCGCAGGCGGACACCGTCTCCGTCGACGATGCGATCGCTCATGCCACAAGCGTGGCCGCGGAGCAGCTGCGGGTGCCCGTGATCGTCTGTCTCACCAAGAGTGGGTTCACCGCCCGCAAGATTTCCGCCCACCGCCCGGTCCCACCGATTGTCGGGCTGTCCACCGATCCGGAAACCTGCCGGTATCTCTCCATCGTCTGGGGCGTAGTCCCGCTTCTCGTGCAGGACGCTCCGACGTACGAGGCGATGCTGGCCAACGCCCGAGATCTCCTGGTGGCGCGCGGGATGGTCAAGCCCGGAGACCGTATCGCGGTAACGGCGGGGGTCCCATTCGAAGTACCCGGCACGACCAACCTCCTCAGGATCGAATCCGTTTGAACGTGCCGTGCGGCTCCTGATCCTCGGATCGGGTACGTCCTTCGGCGTGCCGGTCGTTGGGTGTGGCTGTGTGGTGTGCACGTCCCCGGACCCGCGGGACACGCGCACGCGCACCGCGGCGATCATCGAGTTGGATGGGGGTGACCGGATCCTGATCGACAGCCCACCCGATCTACGCATGCAACTGCTGCGCGAACGGATCGATCACGTGGACGCGGTGCTGTACACCCACGAGCATGCCGATCACGTGCACGGGATCGACGACCTTCGGGCGCTCTCGGTGCGGCAGGGTGAGCTGCCCGTCTACGCCGGTCAGCACACGGCGGACCGGCTGCGCGTACGCTTCGACTACATCTTCGACCCGGCGGTGCAGCCACCACCGGGAACGAGCAAGCCTCGGCTCTTGCTCCACGTCGTCGAACCGTACCAGGCGCTTCCGCTCGCCGGTGCGACGATACTGCCGGTGCAGGTGGACCATGGCGGGACCCCGGTGCTGGGGTATCGAGTGGGGCGTATGGCCTACCTCACCGACGCCAAGCGGCTTCCACCGGCGACGATCGACGCACTGCGCGGAATCGAGGTGCTCGTATTGAACGCGTTGTTCGACGCGCCCCATCCCACGCACCTGTCGATTAACGAGGCAACCGCACTCGCCCAGGAGATCGGTGCGCGGCAAACGTTCCTCACGCACCTCACGCATCACCATGCGCACCAAGCGCTTGCGGAGCGGCTCCCGGACGGGATCGCCCCGGCGTTCGACGGTCTGTCGGTCGAACTTTGACGGCCCCACGGACGCGCGCTAGTCTTCAGGGCGTGGGAAGACGTTCACCATGAGTCCGCTCAGCGGCCTATGGCTGCTCACGTGGTAGCGGGCGGTTTGAGGAGGAGGAGCGATGTCGCACATCAGTGATGACCGGCCGGTCGTCATCGTCGAGCGATCGGCGGGGATCGGCGCGTTTCTGCTCGGTGGCCTGCTTGGTGCCGCCGCGGCGCTCCTGTTGGCGCCGATGAGCGGCGAGCAGGCCCGTCGGGCACTGCGTGAGGGGGGGCAGCGATTACGGGAGCGGACCCGCGAGACCGCCGACGAGTGGTCGGAACGCGTGGAGGACGGATACGAGCGGGCCAAGGAACGGTTGGAGGAGGGGCTCGATTCCGTGCGGCGTAACCTGCGCGAAACGCGCGAGGGCGCCGGCGATGCGCTGGATGCCGGCAAGGCTGCCGTGACGTCAGCACGATCGGAGCTCGAGCGCCGACTGGCCGAGTCCCGCAGCCGACGCAAAGCCACGGCCGACGAAACCGCCGAGTAATCACCGCCGCGGCGCTTTGAGACCGCTCTGGCGTCGCGGGTGGGCCTTTTCGCCCGCAGGATTCGTGCGCCGCGTCGCCAAGGCGGCGTACGAGGACAACATCTTGTTTCTCGGAAGCGCGCTCACGTTCGACGCCATTCTCGCCGCGCTGCCGTTCCTCATCCTCCTGCTCGCCGCCCTGGGATACGCCGTCGGGCCCGGCGACGGCGCCGTGACGGACTTCATGAAGTTGGTGGACCGCGTATTGCCGGCGCAGCGCGGTGATGTGTCCATCCTGCGGTTTGAAGACCTCGTGCGAGTAGTCGTCGACAGTCGGAGTCAACTGTCCATTTGGGGCCTCCCGTTGTTTCTGTGGCTGGCCACGCGCTTGTTCGCGAGCGCGAGGGCGGCCCTCAACGAAGTGTTCGATACCGAGGAGACGCGAGGGTTCGCGGTGGGGAAGGCGGTGGATCTCGGCATGGTGATTCTTGTACTCCTGCTCGTGATCGCGAACACCGTGCTGAGCGTGGTGCTGCCCAATGCTCCCTGGATCGGGAGATTCGCGACGGAGCTCACGACGTTCGTCTTGGGGCTGCTGCTCTTCGTCACGGTCTACGTCGTCCTCCCCAGTCGGACGGTGGCATGGGATACGGCCTTGGTGGCGGCGACAGTGGCCTCGTTGGGTTTCGGCGTATCAAAGAAGCTGTTCGCGATCTACCTTACCAAGTTCGCGACGTTCGACCGCGTTCTGTCCAACGCCAATGCCCTTGCGATTCTCCTCGGGATTCTGTGGATGTACTGCACGGCGTGCATTCTCTTGCTCGGTGGGGAAGTGGCGGAAACCTACGATCTCAGGCGCCGGCAGCGCGCCCAACGCACGGTGTTAGGGTGACGAAACCACGCGTCGTGGATCTGCGCAGCGATACGGTGACCCAGCCGGGTCGTGCGATGCGCCAGGCGATGATGGATGCCGAAGTGGGGGACGACGTGTTGGACGGCGATCCGACCACGCGTCGGCTGGAGGAGCGGGTTGCCGAACTCTTGGGGATGGAAGCGGCGCTGTTTTTCCCGTCGGGCACCCAGGCCAACCAGGCGGGAATCTCCCTGGTGACGGAACCGGGCACGGAGCTGATCGCGGATGCCGGGGCGCACGTGATTCACTACGAGATGGCCGGCGTGGCCGCGCTGTCGGGTGTGCAAGTGCGACCCGTGGCGACTCCGGACGGGCACCTGACGCCTGACACGATTCGCGCCGCATGGCGTCCCGCTTCGCCCCACCTGCCGCGCGTTTCGGCGATCACGGTGGAGAACACCCATAACGGTTCCGGGGGCCGAGTGCTCAGCCCCCTCGGGTGGGACGCGATCGTGGGCGTCGCGGGCGAGTTGGGGGTCCCGATTCACCTCGATGGCGCCCGGTTGTGGAACGCGGCGACGGCCGCCGGCGTGCCGCCCGGCAGGCTCGCCCGTGGAGCAACGACGGTCATGGTGTCGCTGAGCAAGGGTCTCGGATGTCCCGTGGGCAGCTGCCTGGCGGGGGACACGACGCTCACGCGGCGGGCCCGGACGATCCGCAAGCGCCTGGGTGGGGGCATGAGGCAGAGCGGCCTCCTGGCCGCTGCCGGGCTGTACGCGCTCGATCACCATCTGTCCCGCCTCGCGGAGGATCACGCCAATGCCGCCAGGATCGCGATGGGGTTGGCGGGACTCGACACCATCAAGGTCGTGGCTCCCGAAACCAATATCCTCATGGTCGATCTGATGGATTCCGCCGCGGACGCGGTCGCTGCCGCATCCCGGCTGGCGGGCGAGGGTGTCCTGGTGGTGCCCATGGGGCCGCGGCGTCTGAGGATCGTGACCCATTTGGATGTCTCGCGGGACGACGTGGAGTGGGCGACGGAGCGGCTGGCAGCGACGCTGTCGTGAGGGCCGCCGGCTCGAAGGCCACTCCCTCGCGGTCGGGCCCGCGCCGTCAGATCCGATGACCTGGTGGTCGGGGTACTGCGGACGAGCTCTTCGGCGTAGCTTACAGGTGCCCCAGGTCCGGAGGGCGCGCGTGCGCGAACCGCGTCAGGACCGTGAAGGTAGCAGCGCTAAGCGATGTCGGGTGTCGTTTCGGGGTGCCTGGGGCACTTCACTCCATGATTCATACCGCGCTTGCTCGCAAGTACCGTCCCCGCCGGTTCGGGGACCTCATTGGCCAGCCCCATGTCACGGCGGGACTGGCCGGGGCCGTGGCCCGCAATCGGGTGGCGCACGCCTACCTGCTTGCCGGCCCAAGGGGCGTGGGCAAGACCAGCGCGGCGCGGATTCTCGCGATGGCGTTGAATTGCGAGGAGCGTACGGTCGACGGAGAACCCTGTGGGCGCTGCGACTCCTGTCACCGCATCTGGTCGGGTAACGCCAACCTGGACGTCGTCGAAATCGACGCGGCGAGCAATCGTGGCGTGGACGACGCGCGCGAGCTCCGCGAGCGCGCGATGTACGCGGCGAGCGGACCAGAGCGGCACAAGATCTACATCATCGACGAGGCGCACATGCTCACCCGCGAGGCATGGAATGCGCTGCTGAAGATTCTCGAGGAGCCACCTCCGCAGGTCGTATTCGTCTTCGCGACCACGGAGCCGCAGAAGATCGCCAACACGGCCGCGCCGGTTCTCAGCCGCCTGCAGCGTTTTGATTTTCGCCGAGTCGGTCCGCAGGCCATTGCCGGACGATTGAGTGAGGTGGCGGAGGCTGAGGGGCTCTCCGTCGACGCCGATGCGATGACGCTCATCGCCCGAGTGGCCGGGGGCGGCGTACGCGACGCCCTATCATTGCTGGATCAGGCGACGGCGTTCGGCGACGGAGGCGTGTCGGCCGCGAAGGTGCGCGAGTCGCTCGGGTTGATCGACGACGAGCTCTATGCAGAAATGCTCGCCATTGTCGGACAGCACCGCTCGGCGGACGTCTTCCCGTTTGTGGCGCGGATCGCCGAGTCGGGCGCCGATCTCGCCGAGTTTGTGACCGGGGCGGGCGAGGTATTGCGGAGCCTTCTGCTGGCGATCCTGGGCAACGAGCCGGAGGGGCTGACGGAGTCGCTGCGCGTTGCCGTTCACCACCATGCGGCGTCGTACGGCAGCGGTGATGTCGTGCGGATGTTGAAGCTGCTCGCGGAGGCCGAGACGGCGGTCCGACGCAGCCCGAACGCTCGCATGTATGTGGAGACGCTGCTGCTCGAGTGGGCCTTGCTCGATCGCACGGTGGAGCTGGAGCAGGTCCTGCGCGCACTGGAGCGTGGAACCGGCTCCCCGTCGGAGCCGCCCTGGGCGGAGCCGCAGCCAACGGTGTCGGCGTCCCCGTCGGCCGCGGCACCCCAGACGCCGGCCGCCGCCGCGCGTGACGCGGCGGCGTGGACGGTGGACGCCGCGCGCGGGAAATGGTCACAATTGCTCCAATCCGTGGCGAGTCGGCGTCGGATGCTGCGGGAGGCGTTGTCTCACGCGTCGCCAATCGGAGTCGACGGAGACCAGCTCATCCTCGAGGTGGCCGACTCCGCGGTACATCTCGAAGGGCTTGAACGGGGCCGTGACATCATCGAGGCCGCGGCTGGCGCCCTCTTCGGACGCCGAGTATGGGTGACCTTTCGGTCGACCGGCCGGGACGCCGAGCAGACGCCGCCCACCGCGGCGCCGCAGCGCCTCGATCGAGAGGGCGATCGCGAGGAACGGCTGCGGGCCTACCGCAAGAAGGACCCGGCACTGGACGCAGTGGCGGACGCGCTGGATCTTGAGCTCCTGGAGTAACTTGCTTCGTTCCGCTGGGGCGGATTAGCTTCCGCATTCCAGGTACGTCCACCTCGTTCGATCGAGCATGCATGGCCGATTTTTCACAGCTTCTCCAACTCGGACAGCAAGTCCAGGGACGCCTCACACAAATGCAGACCGCCCTGGCCCAGCAGTCGGTCACGGGGACGGCGGGCGGGGGCATGGTCACAGTTGCCGCCGATGGCCGGGGGCGCGTGCGGTCGGTTCGCATTGACCCGTCCCTCGTGCGTGATCCCGATATCGAGATGCTGGAGGATCTCGTGGCCGCGGCGGTGGCCGATGCGCAGCGCAAAGCGGACGAGGTGTATCGGACCGAGCTGAAGAAGATCACCGGAGGGCTGCCACTTCCGTTCCAACTCCCGCTCTGACGCAGGCGAGCGTGTCGGCGATCGACGTTTTGATTGGCGAACTGGCACGCCTCCCAGGCATTGGGCGAAAGACCGCCACGCGCCTCACCTACCACCTCTTGAAGCAGCCGAAAGAGCAGGCACGACGGCTTGCCGATGCGTTGGTGCAAGTGAGCGATCACGTGCGCCCGTGCGCCACATGTGGGAGCATGACGGATGCGGAGGCGTGTGCGATCTGCGCGGACCCGCGGCGGGACGGCACGGTGCTCTGCGTGGTTGAGGAAGCCTCCGACATCGATGCTATCGAGCGGTCGGGGGAGTTCCGTGGGGTGTATCACGTGTTGGGTGGCCACGTGTCGCCGCTGGATGGCGTGGGCCCCGACGATCTCAGGCTGGAGGCGCTCGGATCGCGCGTCGGCAACGGTTCGCCGGTGCGTGAGGTAATCGTCGCCACGAATCCCAGCATGGAGGGTGAGGTGACGGCAACGCTGGTGCGTGACGTGCTGCTTGGGCGGGGGATTCGCATCTCGCGGCTGGCGTTGGGCCTGCCCGTGGGGGGTGACCTCGAGTACGCCGACAGCGTGACGGTGGCACGGGCGCTGACCGCACGGCAGGAGATGGTGTGATGGGTGGGCGGATACGGGCGCTCCTGGCGGCGTTCGGTGTGGGGACGGTGCTCGGGGCGGTGCTGGCCCAGCACTCGATCGGGAAGTATCGTCGGGACCTGTTCAGCGCGCACCCCTTGCGCCGACTGTCGGCGCTGGGCTATCTCAACGGGCACCCGACCGTCGAGGCGGTGCGCTTGTTGCGTGACTATCTGGAATGGGAGCGGCACGCGATGCTGCGTCGCCGCGCGGAGGGGATTGTGCGCCGGATGGAGGCGAAACTAGGCTGAGCCGAGGAAGGCTGATGGAGACAGGCGCTGGTACGTGGTCACTGAACGAGAGTGACTATCACAAGATCACCGAGCACCTCAACGGGCTGCTGGTCGAGTCCAACGCGCGGTGTGCACTGCTGGTGGATCGCACCGGCCAGTTGCTTGCCAACGTGGGTGACCAACTGTCCTTCGACCCCACCTCCTTCGCCTCGCTCACCGCCGCGGACTTCAGTGCGAACGATCAGCTGGCTAAGATGATCGGCGAACCGGAGTTTGCGTCGTTGTTCCATCAAGGTGAAAAAGAGTCGATGTATCTCGCCGACGTGGCCCGTCGAGTCATTCTCGTCGTGCTATTCGATCAGCGGACGACGGTGGGCATGGTCCGACTCCGTGTGAAGCAGACGGTAGCGGATCTGTCGCGCCTCTTCGAGGAGATGTTCTCGCGCGCGCGGGAACAGCCCGGCCAGCCCAAGCACGGCGGGTTGTTGGCTGGTGCGGACGACGAGATTGACCAATTGTTTGCGGATTAAGGGAGGCGCCGCGACCGATGTCGATGATCAACTACGCTTCCCGGGAGATCAACTGCAAGTTGGTCTACTATGGACCGGGGTTGGGCGGAAAGACGACGAACCTCGAGCACGTGTACGGCAAGGTGGCCCCGGGAACGCGCGGCAAGATGGTCTCGCTCGCCACCGAAACCGAGCGCACGCTGTTCTTCGACTTCTTGCCGGTCGACTTGGGCACGATCCGGGGGTTCAAGACGCGGTTCCATCTCTACACGGTGCCCGGGCAGGTGTACTACAACGCATCGCGCAAGCTCATCCTCAAGGGGGTCGACGGCGTCGTCTTCGTGGCCGACAGTCAGGTGGAGCGCATGGAAGCCAACGTGGAAGCCATGCAGAACCTCTACGACAACATGGCGGAGTACGGCTACGACCTCACCAAGATCCCGTTCGTGGTGCAGTACAACAAGCGCGATCTTCCCAACGCCGCGCCCGTCAACGACCTGGAGGAGCAGCTGAATCCAGGGTGGTCGATCGAGGACCCGGCGCGCCAGGCGCCGACTCCGGACCCGTACAACAAGGGACGCATGCTCATCGACCAGGTCGACGGAACCTGGATCGAGCGGGCTCCCTATTTCGAATCCGTTGCCGTCACGGGTGATGGGGTGTTCGAGACGCTACGGGCCGTTGCCAAGCTGGTGTTGAAGACGCTCAGCTGAGCGGGGCAATGGTTTGGACACTGCCCAACCTCCTCACCGTTGCTCGCATCGCGCTGGCACCGGCGGTGGCGGTACTCCCGTTCGTGCACGGGTACCTCCCGAAGGTGATCGCCTTCGTTGTCTTTCTCACGGCGGCCATCAGCGACATCTATGACGGGAGGATCGCGCGGGAGCGCGGGGAGATCACCGACCTAGGGAAACTGCTGGACCCCCTGGCCGACAAACTCCTGTTGGTTGCCGCGTTGGTTCCCATCTATTGGCTCACCCGCGCTCCCGATGGCGTGTACGCCATGCCGTGGTGGGGTGGGCTGCCCGTGTGGGTGGCGGCGGTGTTGGTGGGTCGTGAGGTGGCCATGACATTGGTGCGGCAGTTTGCGAAACGCCGCGGAGTGGTGATCGCCGCCGCAGGGGCGGGCAAGGCCAAGACGATCCTGCAGAACGTCTTCATCGGCGCGGCGATCCTGTGGCTCGCGTGGAAGGATCTGCGGAGTGCCTTCAGCGTGCAGTCGTCCGGGTTCGGCGCGGTTTGGGAAACGCTCCACGGAACCGTGACGGCGATCGCGCTCGCCGGGGCCCTCGTGCTCACGATCTACTCGCTCGGGGTCTACATGTACCGGTACCGTGACGTGATCGCGGGGCGGGACGCCAGCTCCCAGGGATTGGGGAATGGACGTTGAGCTCCTGACCGTCGGTTCCGAGCTCCTGCTCGGATTCACCGTCGACACCAACGCAGTGCACATCGCCCAGACGCTGGCCCGGCACGGCCTGCGGCTCACACGACATGTAACAGTGGCCGATGTCCCGGCGGAGATCGCCCGAGCCATGCGCGACGGACTCGCGCGCACGGGTGTCGTGCTTACGACGGGCGGTTTGGGCCCGACGCCAGACGATGTGACGCGCGAGGCCGCCGCGACGGTGGCCGGCGTGCCGCTGGAACTGGACGAGGCCGTGTTGGCCACCGTTCGCGACCGGTTCAGTGCGCTCGGACGACCGGCCATGGCCGAGTCCAACCGCGTCCAGGCGCTCGTCCCCCGCGGAGCGATGGTCCTGCCGAATCCTCACGGCACGGCCCCGGGACTGTGGTTGGAGACTCTCCAGGGCGTGTTGGTGCTCATGCCGGGGGTGCCACGGGAGATGCGCGCGATGCTGGCCGACCAGGTGGTCCCCCGCCTGACACAGCGAACCACCCCCGGTGCGGCAGACCCACGAACCGTGCACTCCCACACGCTGCGGACCACCGGTGTCTCCGAGTCGACCCTGGCGACCCAACTGGAAGAGATTGCGCGCGACCTGGGCGACGTACGATTGGCGTTCCTCCCTGGGGTGGAAGGGGTGGACCTCCGGCTGACATGGGGACCCGGACACGCCGACACGGGTCGCGACGTCGTCGCGGTGATCGCCCGGCGCGTGCGGAATCTCGTGGGTCTGCACTGGTATGGAGAGGAGAGCGAGGATCTTGCCAAGGTGCTCCTCGACGCCCTGGAGAAGCGGGCGATGCGGTTGGCCGTCGCCGAGTCCTGCACCGGCGGTATGGTGGGCGCGCGCCTGACGGCGGTGCCTGGTGCCTCGAGGGTTTTCGAGGGTGGAGTCGTGAGCTACGGGAACCGTTCCAAGGAGCGCGAGCTCGGAGTGCCGACTGTCGCGATCGTGAGGCACGGAGCGGTGAGCCAAGAAGTGGCCCTGGCCATGGCGCGGGGGGTGGCGGGCCGCTTTGCAACAGACGCTGCTCTGGCGGTGAGTGGGGTGGCTGGTCCGGACGGAGGGACCGCTGACAAGCCGGTCGGGACCGTGTGCCTTGCCGCCGTAGTGGGCTCCCATGAACGGGTTCTGACCCGACGATTTCCCGGAGACCGGGAGGAGATCCGGCAACGCGCGGCGCAGGCGGCGCTCGACCTGGGGCGCCGCCTGCTGCTCGAAGAGGTCGGCGGGTAGCTATCTTAACGTTTCTGTGCGTATGCGATGACCGTGCAAGGAGACTCATGAGGAAAAAGCATCGCCCCAAGGCCCCTGAGACGCCGGCCCCAGAATCACCGGCCCCGGAGGACCTCGGCGACGGTGGCGCCGCCTTCGATGTCGCCGATGGCGACGCTGCCTTCGAGGGTGCCAACGGCGCGGCCGATGTTCCCGACGTAGCGGAGGATCGTGCGTTCGCTGTGGAAGGTCCCGCGGGGGAGATCATCCAGCGTCTCGAGAGTGAACGCGACGAGGCTCGGGACCAGCTGCTCCGGACCGCCGCCGAGATGGACAACTTCCGAAAGCGGACGGCGCGCGAGCGCGCGGACATGTGGACCAAGGCGCAGGCCGCCTTGGCGGGGCGTGTGATCGAGGCTCTCGATGATCTCAATCGGGTGTTGGAGCTCGAGGTGGGTCCCGGCGGTGCGGAAGCGATTCTCGACGGGGTGCGGATGGTCGAACGCAAGCTCGTCCGGGAGCTCGAGAACGCCGGGCTGGAGCGGCTTGGAGAGGTGGGCGAGCGATTCGATCCGAACCACCATGAGGCCGTGGGTACGGTGGTGGCGGAGCGCCCTGAAGACGACGGGACCGTGGCGGACGTCTTCCAGCCGGGATACCGCTTTGGGTCCACGTTGCTGCGGCCTGCCCGCGTGCGTGTGGCGATTCACCAGGGAGCCTCTGCGTAAGCCATGGCCGCGGCCAAGGACTACTATCAGGTTCTCGGGGTCGCGGAGAAGGCGTCGCCCGAGGAGATCAAGAAGTCCTACCGGCGCCTCGCGAAGCAGCACCACCCCGACGCCAATCCGAATAGCGGGCAGGCGGCTGAGCGCTTCAAGGAGATCGCCGAGGCATACGCGGTCTTGAGCGACGCCGAGAAGCGCAAGCAGTACGACATGATGCGTCGGTTGGGCGCGTTCTCGCGCGGAGGCGCGGGAGCATGGGCCGGTCGGCCTGGGAGGCCGGGCGGCGGGCCGCGCGCCGAGGATGTGGAGTTTGGCGGATTCCCGGGATTTGGTGGGCTCGGAGACCTTTTCTCCTCCATCTTCGGCAAGGGGAAGCATGACCAGACGCCCGAACCGATCGAGATCGTCGCGGAAGTGCCGTTCAAGACTGCGGCGCTGGGAGGCCAAGTGCCGGTGATGGTGTCCGTTACCGAGGCATGTGCCACCTGTGGCGGATCCGGTGCGGCGCCTGGGGCGAGCGTCAATGTGTGCCGCGAGTGTCAGGGGCGCGGCACGGTCACTTTCGGCCAGGGCGGGTTTGCGGTCACGCGACCGTGCCCGGCCTGTCGCGGAAGGGGCAAAGTCCCGTCGTCGCCCTGCCCGACATGCCGCGGCGACGGCGAGGTGGCGAAGTCCAGGCGCCTGCTCGTGACGGTGCCGGCCGGTACTGAGGACGGGCACCGGGTGCGGCTCAAGGGGCAAGGGCAGCGGGCCACCGGTGGAGGGGCGACTGGAGATCTGGCGGTGACGTTCCAGGTCCTACCCGATCGGTTCTTCCGGCGTGACGGGCAGGACGTGCACTGCACGATACCGATCAACGTCGCCCAGGCAATGCTCGGCGCGAAGGTCAAAGTGCGTACGATCCAGGGAGGGCGGGTAGTGCTGACGATTCCCGCCGGCACCCAGCCGGGAAGGAAGTTCCGGATTTCGGGTCGGGGGATCGAGAAGGGTGGCAAGAAAGGGGATCAGTACGTGGAAATCGACGTGCGAATTCCCGAATCGCTCTCTGCAGAGGATGCCGCGTTGTTGAAGGAGTTTGCCGACAAGGTTGGGTTGCGCTACTAGAGCGGTCGACCGGCAGCTGCGTTCGTGCTCGGATTCAGTGGTCGCGGAGCCAACGAACCGGATCGGCGACCTGAAGGGTCCCCACGCGATCGACCGAGAACGTCGCGGCGGTGCCGGGTGCCGACCAACGCACCACTTCACCGGTGATCGACGAGATCGTGAACGCCACGAAGGTGGGCTGCCGCTCGCCCTCACCCGCGAGAATATGGATCCGCCCGCGCGGGTCCACCGCGAGATCGGCGACATACGCGGTGGGCTGCCACGGCCAAGGGAGTCGCCAACGGACCTTCCCCAGACCGTTGTAGAGGGTGAGCGAACGGTCCGGAACCGCGTGCACGACTCCCCCCTGCGCGGCGATGAGCAACCCCGTTCGCGCGCTCTGCTCGACGAGCGCGAAGGTGACCACCGTGTCTCCGTCGATCGCGACCAACCGACCGTCCGGAGCTTCGACGATGATGCGTCCGTCCGGGAGCACCGCGAACTGGTGCGCGGCGCCGGATCGCGTGTTGAGGGAGATCCGTTCGGCGGGCTGCCATGTGCTCGTGAATACCGCGATCTCCGCGACGCCGTCGCGGATGTCCGACACGTACCATCGATCGTCGAGCAACTGCACGTGCTGAGGCCCTGTGAGCCCGTTCGACGCCCGGCGGTACACCGCGCCGGAGCGCCGGTCGATCACCACGACGCCTCCCGTGTCAGGCCGCGTCACCACCAGGAGCGAGTCACCGGCGGCAGCGACCCCTCGGCCGTCAAGGAAGATCAGGTCCTCGTTCAGGCCCGCGGTGCCGCACGCGGCGGCTCCGCAGAGCGCGATGAGCGTGGCAACGTGGCGCCCGGTTTGCATGAGTGCGAAACGTCCAACGGGTTTGGTACCCGGTCAAGTGCGCCGTTTGCCCCGCTGCAGTCGAGCGCGTATCCTCTTCCGTCGGAGCTTGCCTGCGCACGTCCCGGGTCGCATGCCGGAGCGCGCGCGCCGCAATTGACGCATGCCACTGGGGGCAGGCCATGCCTGTAGCTCGTCGCTGGACGTTTGCGCTGGATGCGGAGTTTGGGGAGCGCAACATCTCCCCCGAAGTCCGGCAACTCGTGGCCGAGTCCGGCGTGCAGACCGGCGCCGTGGTTATCCACCTCACGGGGTCCACCGGGGCGATCACGACGATCGAGTACGAGCGGGGGGCGCTCCAGGATCTGCGCCGCGCGCTCGAGGCGATTGCACCGGTCGCCGAGGTGTACGCGCACAACGAGGCCTACGGTGACGGCAACGGGTTCTCGCACGTACGGTCCGCCTTGCTGAAGACCGGCATCACCGTGCCGATTATCGAGGGCGAGCTCCAGCTCGGTACCTGGCAGGAGATTCTCCTGCTCAACCTCGACAATCGCGCACGTACCCGAGAAGTGGTGGCGGTGGTGGTGGGGGAGTGAGCGCGTTCCGGCCGGTGTGAGCCCTGGGCGGTCTCAACGCAGCTCGACCCGCAGTGAGGGCGCGCACCCGCGGCGGACCGTAGGTGGCTACGTTCTGAGTAGCGGGAGCCTCCCGACGATCTTGGCGGTCACGCCCGCCGGAAGCGCGGCGTTGAGCGCCGCCCCCACCAGCTTGCCGCTCGCGGCGATCTGCTCGTCTCCCAATCCCAGTTGACGCAACCCCCGCTCGAGCGTCGCGGGCGTCGCCAGGGCCAGGAGGGCTCCCGTGCGAGCGCTGCTCGTCGGCGCTTCGCGCATCCAGTCACTGCAATCTGGGAACGCGGAAACCACTTGCGCGAACGACTTGGTGTCGACCCCCATGCGGATCGACGTAAAGATGGCTCCAAGGGCCTTCGACGCGAGGTTGCGGTCGACGTTGCACGCTTCGGCGATCACCCCGACAAGATCCATCGTCGCTCCTTACGAAATGATTCCCCCGCCCAAGAGCCGGTCGCCTTCGTACAGCACCCCCGACTGCCCCGGCGTGATGGCGCGGAGCGGTGCAACGAGATCCACCCGCACCCCACCGTCGGTCGTGACCGCCGCAATGGTCGCCGGCGCAGCGGCAGACCGATAGCGCACCTGGATCTGACACGACGCCCCAACGGGCGGCCTCGGGGCGATCCAGTTGAGCTCCTGCAGGATGACCCGATCGCCGTATAGATCTTCCTCCGTCCCGATCACCACCGTCCGTCGCCGCGGCTCGATGGCGACGACGAACATCGGCTGGGTGAAGCCCCCAGGAAGACCCCGCCGCTGGCCAATCGTGAACCGGGCGTATCCGCCATGCTCGCCGACGAGTTCCCCCGTCGTGGTGCGTACCGGTCCGGGCGCCAACGCGGGGGTGTCCTCCGGGAGATGCTGCGCGAGCACGGCGGCGTAGTCGCCGTCGGGCACGAAACAGATCTCCACGGATTCCTTCTTATCCGCCGTGACGAGCCCGAGACCGCGGGCGGCGGCACGAGTCTCGACCTTGGACAGCATCCCAACGGGCGTGAGCATCCTGCGCACCACGGACCGATCGATCCCCCAGAGGAAGTAGCTCTGGTCTTTCGAGCGATCGCTCCCTCGAAATAACGCCCCGTCGCGCGCGATGGCGTAGTGGCCGGTCGCCACGTAGTCGCATTCCATGGCGTCGGCGTGCGCGAGCAGGTCGCGGAACTTCGTGAACGTGTTGCAGCGCACGCACGGGATGGGGGTGCGCCCACGCAGATACTCCCCCACGAAATCGTCAATCACGTCATGCTTGAACCGGTCAACGAGATTGAGCACGTAGTGCGGAATGCCCAGCCGCTCGGCAACCAGTTGCGCGTCCGTGATCGAATCCAGCGAGCAACAGGGGCGATCGGGCACCGCGCCACCGTAGCAAAACAACCGCAGCGTGGCTCCGATGACGTCGTACCCCTCGTCCACCAGCAGTGCGGCGGCGACCGAGGAGTCCACCCCGCCGGACATGGCAACCAACACCCGGCCGCGCGTGCTCATGAGGCGAGTCGGGAACCGAGTTCCCGCACCGTAGCGGCGACGTCCGGCAGCACCGTCACCACGCGATCGACGTCCGACGGTCGACTGGCCTTGGAGAGGGAAAACCGCAACGACCCACCGGCGACGTCGGGAGCCACCCCCATCGCGCTGAGCACGTGGGACGGGACGAAGGTCCCCGTCAGACAGGCCGATCCGGAGGAACAGGCGATGCCGGCCAGATCCAGGTGTAGGAGGAGTGCGTCGCTCTCCGCCCCGGGGACGGACACATTCGAGATGTGCGGCGCGCGATCGGTGGTCGCACTGTGCACCACGAGACCGGGCAGCCGCTCGGCAAGCCGGCGCTCGAGGTCGTCACGCAACGACTGGGTGGCTGCCGCCGTCGCGCCCACCTCGCGCACCGCCAGCTCGACCGCCGTCGCCATCGCCACCGAGCCAACCACGTTCTCCGTCCCGGGCCGCATGCCCGCCTGTTGTCCGCCACCGTGGAACAGCGGATCGATCGCCGCCCGGTCGCGCACCAACAACACGCCGGTCCCCTGGGGCGCCCAGATCTTGTGGCCCGACGCCGCGAGCATCGTGATGTTGGGGTTGGCGAACGAACACGGCACCTTGCCGATGGCCTGCACCGCATCCGTGTGAAAGGGCACGCCCGCGTCGGTCGCGCGCGCGGCGATCGCGGCGATGTCCTGAATCGTGCCGGTTTCGTTGTTCACCCACATCACGCTGAGCACGGCGAGGCCGCCGGCCAGCTCGCGTTCGACGGCCTCGAGATCGATCCGGCCCGCCTCGTCGACCGGCAGGGCGACCATCTGGCCACCGAACGCCGTGATCGCCTGTGCGGCTGCGAGCACGGCCTTGTGCTCGGTACTGCCGACGGCAACGCGCACGGGCCGGCCCGCTCTGCGCGCCGCCAAGGCCGCGCCCACGATTGCCATGTTGTCGGCTTCGGTTCCCCCCGAGGTGAACACCACGTGCCTCGGGTCCGCGTCGAGCGCGTCGGCGACCCGCCGCCGCGCGTGCTCGATCAAGCTCCTGGCCGCCCTTCCGAAGCGGTGGGCGGAAGCCGCGTTGCCTGTCAGCTCTTGGCGGAGCAGGGGCTCGATCGCCTCCCGCACCTCGGCTCGAACCGGGGTCGTGGCGGCGTAATCCAGATAGACCGGCGGTGCGCCGGCAGCACGTTGGTGGGGCATGGAGAACGAAACCTAGGACGACGGTGGCCGAGACGGTAGGACCGTCGCTACATGGATCGCACACCCATCGTCACGACATCGTCGATGCGAACCGTCTCAGCGGTGAAGTACGGCTCCCCATACGGCTGCCGGATGAGGCTGCCGTAGCGGGCACAGTGGATGTGCACGTTCTCGTACACATCACCGCCGGCCGGGAAGATCTCGCCGGCGGCGTTCTTCCCGTCGAACTGGGACGCGTAGCAGCGGATGGCCGCCATCTTGGTCTCGAAGGTCTCCGAGATGTCCACCACAAAGGTCGGCTTCACCGGGTCCTCGCGATAGGACAAGGTGTACAACACTTTTTCGGGACGATGCGGATCTCCGTCGGCCGGGTAGCGGGCCAGGCCCGCGAGATAGGACGCATCGCGTGCCACCTCGGATCCGATCCGGTGATCGGGATGGCGGCCGATCGGGAAGGGAAGAATGACCACCCGCGGCGCGAGGCGCCGAAGCAACGCCACCACCGCGCGACGAGTGTCATCCGTGTTGTGCAGGCCCGCGTCCGGCAGGCCGGCATTCACCCGCACGTGGGCGCCGAGGATGCGGGCGGCGTTCTCGGCCTCCCGGGCGCGGATCGCCGCCGTACCGTGCGTGCCGGCTTCCCCTCCCGTGAGATCGATGATCCCAACGCGATAACCGACGTTCGCGGCGCGGGCGAGGGTGCCCCCACACGTCAACTCAACGTCATCGGGATGAGCACCAATCGCGACCAGGTCACACCGTTCACTCATGACGAAGGGCCTCCACCGGATCGAGTTGTGACGCGCGGCTCGCGGGCAGCAAGCCAAAGGCGAGGCCAATCGCAATGGACACGCCGGTGGCGACGACTGCGCTCCATACCGGTACCCCCGTTTCGAATCCGAGGAGCCGCTTGAGTACCTCACCGGCGCCGAGTCCGACGGCAATGCCCAGCGCGCCTCCGATGAAGGTCAGCGTCGCCGCCTCCACGAGGAACTGCCAGAGAATCTCCCGGCGCGTGGCCCCCAACGCTTTGCGCACGCCGATCTCCCGCGTTCGGCTGGTGACCGACACCATCATGATCGCCATCACACCGATCCCCCCGACCATCAGCGCCACGCTGGACAGCACGATCATCACGAGGAAGAAGACGCCCGTCAACTGGTTGAAGATGCTCAACACCTGATCCGACGTGAGGAGATCGAACGTGTTGGGGTCGGCCGGGCGCAAGCCGCGCATGCGCCGCAGCTGCACGGTGGCGGCGTCCATGGCCTCATCGACGGAGACACCGTCGCGCGGCTTGACCAGAATGACGAGCGAGTTGGTTTCGTCGTACCGGTAGGCGCGCTCGGTGAACAGGAACGGTAGGATGGCGGAGATCTCCTGCCCCGGCGGCTGAAAGATGTTCTCGGGTTTTTGGTAGACGCCCACGACCCGGACCGGCCGGCCGCCAACCCGGATCGTTGCGCCTATCGGGTCCAGGCGGCCAAACAGCTTCTCGACCACCTCACGCTCGAGAATCACGACCGCGGCCCCGGCCCGGACCTCGGTGGCCGTGAACGGGCGGCCGCGGGCGATCTGGCCGCCGAGGATTTCCATGAAGCGCTCATCGGCGCCGTATATGACCGTGAGTTGCGTGCGGACGCCTTCGTGCTCCAGCCGCTCGAACAGTCCGAGCCACAGTGCCGAGTATCGGATTTCGGGCAAGGTTTCGATCGCGTCGGCCTCGCGCGGCTGGAGCACCGGTCGAATGCGAACCTCACGCGGTAGGGCATCGGGGTTGAGCGGTGTCGTTGAGAAGAACCGGAGGATCCTGAACGTCGTCGGACCGACGACTTCGATGGTGTTCAGGATTTGCCCGCGGATGCCCTGGACGATCGACGCCATCGCCATCACCGTGGCGACGCCGATCACGATCCCGAGGATCGTGAGGCCGGATCGCAACTTTTGCGCGCGAATGGCGTCCGTTGCCATGGTCGTTCCCTCGATGAGGGCGTGCAGACCGGTCATGACTACTCGGCCCGGATGGCCGTGACGGGGTCCAGCCGCGCGGCGCGACCCGCGGGATACACGCCGAACACCACGCCGGTCACGCCGCCCAACGTGAGGGCGAGGGACACCGACCACCACGTCACGCGCGCGGGCAAGGGCGAGACCAACGTCACCAGTTGTGCCAGGCCGGATCCGGCCAGGACGCCCGCCACGCCGCCCAGTACGGAGAGTGTCACGGTCTCCGCGAGAAACTGGCGCAACACGTCGCGGCGCCGGGCGCCCACGGCCTTGCGTATACCGATCTCGTGGGTCCGTTCTTGCACGGACATCAGCATGATGTTCATGATCACGATGCCGCCGACCACCACCCCAATGGCCACGACGGCTGGCACGACCGTGAAGATGACGCGTGTGAGGTTTTCCCAGAACGCGATGAGCCCTTCGGCAGTGTCGATCGTGAAGTTGTTGTCCTGTCCGGGTCGGAGCCTTCGTGCGATCCGCATGGCCTCCTCGGCGCGCTGCATCGCGTCGGCGACCTGAGAGGCCTCGGCCATCTTGACGGAAATCGCTGCGGTTTGGCGACGGCCGTACATCGCCTCGAACACGGTGATCGGCAGCATGAGGAAGCCGTCCTGGGATTGGCCGAGCACCGTCCCCTTCTTCGCGACCACGCCGGCCACGGTAACTTCCGTTCCGCGTACGCGGATCCTCTGGTTCGGGCCCGTGGCCGGGTTGCCGAAGAGCTTCTCGGCTACGTCCCATCCCATGACGGCGGTGAGGCGGCGCTCGCGCACGTCGATGTCGGTGAGCCCGCGCCCGGCGACGATCTCGTAGTCCTGCACCGTCTGAAAGGGTGGAGTGATGCCGAAAACCAACACGTCGCCGACGGTGCGGTTGCGCCACCGTACGTCCGCCTGTGGCGTGGGCCAACCCGACTGTCGTGCGATGGCGATGGCATCGGGAAGCGCCCGCTCGACGAAGGGCACGTCGTCGTCGCTGATCATGGGGCGCCGCTGCAGAACTCGGTACTCTTCGTCGTCGACGAAGGCCACCGTGATGGGAATGCGGCGAATCTGAAAGGCGTTCCGTCCGACAATCGCGCCCGCGAGGTTCTCGCTCACGTACGCGTTCATCCCCTGGATGATAGCCACGACCGCGACGAGGAACCCTACTGAAACGATGATGCCGAGGAGCGTGAAGAACGACCGGAGTTTATGGGCGGAAATCTCGCGGAGGGCGATGCGGAGCGCTTCGAGCAGTGGCATGCGACAAACCTAGCCGGCTCCTCGCGGCGCGCTATTCGTAACGGAGGGCCTCGACGGGATCCAGGCGAGCGGCGCGCGCTGCGGGATATAGGCCGAACGCCACCCCCGTGAGGATCGACATGCCCAGAGCGGCCAGGACCGACATCAGGGGGACCTTGGCCGGAAGCGGCGTCGCGAAGTTGATGACCGCACTGATCCCCGCGCCCAACAGCATGCCGATTGCGCCGCCGACCAGCGTCAGGGTGGCGGCTTCGACCAGGAACTGCCAGAGAATCTCACGACGTTTGGCTCCCAGCGCCTTGCGGACGCCGATCTCCCGTGTTCGCTCCGTGACGGAGATCATCATGATCGCGACCACGCCGACACCGCCGACCATCAGTCCCACGCTGGAGAGTGCGATCATCACCAGGAAGAACATCCCCGTCACCTGATTCCACGTGTCGAGCATGCGATCCTGGGTCACGACGTCGAAGGTGTTCTCCTCCACTGGCCGGAGGCCGCGAATCGACCGCATGGCCGCGGTGACCTCGTCGATGGCGTCCGCCACGAGCACGTCCTCGCGCGGCAGCACCAGATAGGCCAGCCAGCCCCGGAAGTAGTCCATATGCTTGGTGAACGTCGTATGGGGGATGACGACTTGTGGCTGGTTGCCTTCGCCGAAGATGTCCGGCGGTGGATTGAACACCCCGATCACCTCGAAGGGGACCCCGTTGACCTTGATGCGTTTGCCAATCGGATCGAGGTTCGTGAAGAGTTCCTCGGACATCTTGGCATTAATGACCGCCACCCGGGAGTTGGCGTGGTATTCCAGGTTGGTAAACGAGCGCCCGGGATGGATGTCCCCGCCGCCAACCAGTGGCCACTGCACCCCGTTTCCGCGAATGCTCGTGCTCGACAGCTCGCGGGACCCATATTCCACCGGTCCGCGCGTTCCCTCGTCTTCCACCACGATCGACACCGTCGAGAGTTCACGCAATCGCTCGCCCTCCTCGGTCGTGAGGGGGGGCTTGCGTCGCCACGGGCTGCGCTCGTCCGACCCGTCCGAGATCTGAATGCCGCCCTGGAAATGGCGGAACACGAAGAACGTCCGGGGGCCCAACTGGTTGAAAATGTCCTCCACTCCCCGGTTGATGCCCGTGATCATCGAGCCGATCACCATCACCACCATGACGCCGATCGCAACCCCGAGAATCGTGAGTGCCGCCCGCGCCTTGTTGGCATTGATGGACGACAGCGCGATGCCGACGCCTTCACCGAGCGACGTGAGGGCCATGGTCTACTCCGCCCGCATGGCCACGACCGGATCGAGCTTGGCCGCACGGCTTGCGGGGTACAGGCCGGCCGTGATCCCCACGCCGGCCCCCAGGAGCACACCGACCACGATGGACCATGGCGCCACGGTTGCTGGCAGGAACGTCGTGGCCTGCACGATGGCCGCGGCGCCGAGCCCCGTCCCGACGCCCATCGCGGCCCCGACGGTCGCCAAGGTGGCGGATTCGACGAGAAACTGCCGCAGGATGTCGGAGCGCCGAGCTCCCAACGACTTCCGAATCCCGATCTCGCGCGTGCGTTCCGAAACGGACATCAGCATGATGTTCATGATGACGATGCCGCCGACCACCAGCGAGATGCTCACGAGACCGGGAAGGGCGATCATCAAGACACGACTGATGTTGCCCCAGAAATCGAGAAGGGCGTCGGCGGTTTCGAGGGCGAATGGCCCCTCCTCTCCCGGTCGCGTGTGCCGTCGGGTGCGCATGACGGCCTCCGCCTCCGCCATGGCAACCTCGAGGTCCTCCAGCGATTGTGTCTTGACCATCAGCTCGTCAAGGACGCGCGGCGGATTGACGAAGCGCTTGACGGGTGAAACCGCGGGCGCCACGGCGAACTTGTCGAGCGACATTCCGAATATGTTGCCTTGTGACTCGACGATCCCCACGACCCGATACGGGAGGCTTCGGATCTTCACCGACCGGCCGATGGGATCCAGCCCTCTGAACAGGCCCTCAGCCAGGTCGTGGCCGAGCACGACGACGAGTTGGCCTGCTCGCGCTTCTTGCTGGCTGAACGGTCTGCCTTGCGCGAATTCCCACTCCCGTACGCGGAAGTAGTCCTCGGTGGCACCGATGATCTGCACGTCGCGCACCTCGGACCCCTCGTACTCCAGCGCCCCCCCCGCGGTGGATTCCCATGCGGCCACAAACGGCACGGAGATCGCGGCCGTGACGGCGCGGGCATCCTCGTACGTGATCCGTGGTCGCCTGCGCCACTCGCGCCACGTTTCGTCCGGGAGATCGCCGGGATTGAATCCCGGATAGCGACGCAGGTGGAACGTGTTGACCCCGAGGAGTTGACCGGCGAACCGATCGGTCATGTACGTGTTCATTCCCTCGACGATCGACACGACCGCGATCAGGAACGTGACGCCGATGAACACGCCGATCACGGCAAAGGCACTCTTCATCTTGCTGTTCCAGATGACCTGGAGCGCCAACCGAATGGCCTCCCGAAACGGCATGGCTAGGCGACGTCCCGCAGTGTGTCGCTGTCGATGCTACCGTCGTGTAGGGTGACGACGCGATGCGCGTGAGCCGCAATGTCGGCTTCGTGCGTCACCATGATGATTGTCTGCCCCGCGCCATGGAGATCGGCGAAGACGTTCATGATCTCGGCGCTGGTCGTCGAGTCCAGGTTGCCTGTGGGCTCGTCCGCCAGCAGAATGCTCGGATCGTTGACCAGGGCCCGCGCGATGGCGACGCGCTGCCGTTGCCCGCCGGACAGTTCGTTGGGGCGGTGCCCAATCCGATCGGCGAGCCCGACGCGCTCAAGCGCCCGCTCGGCGCGCGCGCGCCGCGCGCGTGCCGACACGCCGGCGTAGATCAGCGGCAGTTCCACGTTGTGCAGGGCGCTGGCCCGCGGGAGCAGGTTGAAGGTCTGGAAGACGAAGCCGATCTCACCATTGCGCACGCGTGCCAGCTCGTCGTCGCCCATGCGCGACACCTCCAGCCCGTTCAGCCAGTACTCGCCGTGCGAGGGCGTATCGAGGCATCCGATCAGGTTCATCAACGTGGACTTGCCCGATCCCGACGGTCCCATGATGGCGACATACTCGTTGCGCTCGATGGTCAGGTCGACGCCCCGAAGTGCATGCACGGTTTCGGCGCCCATACGGTACTCGCGCTTGAGGCCGCTGACGCGGATGATCGGTGCAGCGGTCATGACGAGCCCTGGGACGTCGTGCTGGTAGCGGACGGCCGCACGGCCGTCCCGTCCTTCAAGTCACGGATCGTCTGGTAGGGCCCGGCGGCAATCGAATCGCCGACGCTCAGTCCTTCGAGGACTTCGAAGTATTCCTCACCCGCGATGCCCACGTGCACTGGCCGAAACTCCGCTCGCCCCTCGCGAATCACAAACACGCCCTCCACTTCTTTCTTGCCGGCCGTCGTGTCCTGCGGATTGGCCTCGGTTGACAGCGCAGTGTGCTCCCGGACGGTCAGGGCGATGATGGGAATACTCAGAGCGCTGTCGCGCGTCGCCGTCACGATGCGCGCCGTCGCCGACAGGTCCGGCCGTACCTCGGCCGGCGGATTGTCGAGCGTTACTTCGACCTCGTAGTCCACGGCCTGGTTGGTACCCGCCGAGGCCGCCGCCGCGCGCACGGCGCTCTTGGAGATCTTCGTCACCCGGCCGGCGAACGTCGAGTCCACGAAGGCGTCGATGATGATCTCGGTCGAATCGCCGAGGTGCAGTCGCACCACGTCGGTCTCGTCGACCCTGACGTTGACCTGAATCACCGAGAGGTCGCTGATGGTCATCAGGAGCCCGGTCTCGCGCGAGAACGTTCCCGGCACGGCGACCTCCCCCTCCTCCACCGCGAGCCGCGTGATCTCTCCAGACATCGGTGCACGCAGCACGGTCTTCGCGAGCTGTTCCCTCGCCTGCGTCAGGGACGCTCGGGCCTGTTCGACCTGAAACGACGCGGACGTGGCGATCGCCTCGGACACCTCGAACTGCGTTTGCGCCTGCTCCAGCTGCTCGTCCGACACGAGATTGGCGTTCTGCTCTTTCAGCGCGGTGGCGCGCTCCAACGCCCGTCGCGCCTGATCGCGATTGGCGCGAGCCTGTAATGCGGACGCCTCGGCCGATGCCAATGCCGCCTGCGCCCGAGCCACGTTCGCCTCGAACTCGGATGGTTCGATCAGCAGCACCAGATCACCGCGCCGCACCCAGTCGCCCTCCTTGACCGGAATGGAGATGATCCGTCCCGTGATGTCCGAACTGACGTCCACCGAGGTCTGCGGTTGAATCTGGCCGCTGGCGGTGACGGTAGAGACGAGCGGTCGCAACTCGGCGGTCTCGATCCGCACCTCCTGCTTTCGATCGCCGCCCTTCGCGGCGTTGAGCCCGACGATGGCGACCAGAGCCACTCCGATGCCACCAAATACCAAGATCTTCTTTGCGCGGGTCATGGACAGACGTCTTTCCCCTATCGTAGTGGCCGACCGACCGCCGACTCGAGCATCGCGATGGATCGGTGATAGCCGTAGACGGCGTTGATGTAGTCCGCCTCAGCCTGCTGGGCCGCAAGCTGGGCGTCCAGCAGCTCGAAGAATGTACCGGAACCGACACGGTATCGCTCCGTCGCCAGCCGCAACTGCTCCTGAGCCGCCACCCGATTCGACTCCTGAATGCCGATTGCCTGGTGGGCGGCCCGAAGCGCATAGAACGCTTGGCTGACCTCGGTGCGCACCTGCAACTCGCGCGCACGCACGGCCTCGAGCGCGTCGTCCGTACGGGCCGAGGCCTGCGCGATCTCCGCCGGCCGACTGAACTGCGTGAAGATGGGCAGCGACACGCTCATGGAGGCCTGAAACGGTTGGGCCGTGAAGCTGAACGGGAACACGGCGTTGGCGTCCCGGATGGCCTGCTCCGCGTCAGGCGTGAGCGCGAACGCTGAACAGTCCGCGGGGGTAAGACCGGGATTCAGGTAGTTCTGATTCACGAACTCGCATTGGTCGGCGGAGGCGTCGGCACTGGCTCTCGCCTGATCAACCGCGAAACTGGAGCTGGTGAACTGCTGTGTGAAGCCCGACCACCCTGCCGAGAACGACAACGAAGGCAGCCACGACGATTTCGAGGCTCGCTCGCTTACGCGAGCCGATGAGGCCTGAGCCCGAAGCGCGGCGAGATCGGGATTCCCGTCGTCGGCGTCGCCGAGCAGATCAGACAGCTGCCACAGCGGTTCGGCGATCGGGAACGAGTCCGTCAGCACCACGACGGACGGATCGTCGGGCGCGGGCAGCCCAATCGACTGGAACAGCCTCAGCTTCTCCACCGTCACCGCTTGCTGGGCCTGGAGCAGGGCCACCTCGGACTGCCCGCGGGCAACCTGCGCCTGTCGCACGTCGAGGAGCGTGTTCTGTCCGACGTTAAACCGCGCATCGGCAAGTCGCAGAAACTCCTCGTTGCGTTCCAGCTGGCGTGCAGCCAGCTCCTCGCGCGCTTCCGCCTGCAGGACCGCCAGGTACTGTTGTCGGATGCTGCTCTCCAGGTTGACCGCCGCGCCCTCGATGGCGGCGTCCGCCGCGCGAAGCTGTGCGGACGCGACACCCGGTTGCATCAACGTCCGCCCGGACAACGACATGGACAGGCCGAGGCTATATGACGATCCGATGGTGGATGAGCCCTGATTGAACTCGGCCGTGAGGAACCGTTGCCGGCCTGCTCCCTGGTATCCGAGCGATCCCGAGACGGTGAAGCGAGGAACGAACGCTCCATAGGCGCTGCGCACTCCCCAGGCGGCGGGAGAGCGATCGTTCTGGATCTGTCGCAGGCTCGGATTGTAGTCGACCGCGAGTTCGATGGCGTCGCGCAGGCTGAGTGCCTGCGGAACGGAGGGAAGCCCCTGCTGGGCTTCGAGCGCGGCCGGAATCGCCAGCAGAGCCGCGAGGGTCCAGATAGTCCGGTAAGCCATTGGTGCCCTTGGTGTTTGACGGTGAGTGGTCAGCCTGTCTGAGCTACGTAGGCCAACCGGCGGAAGTTTCAGGGAGCGACATCGGTGTTGGCGGACCAACCACGACACGCTTGGACAGTCGTGTAACGTGTTGTGCGCGTGGTGGTTACCTACTCTGGTGAAGGCGTGACACGTCTGGCGGAGAGTTCGAGCGCCGGGAGATCGACCCGCAGCAGTCGCCCCGCCGGGTCGTACACGAGCGTCCGCTGCGCCGGTCCCGATCCCAGCGTGACCGTCACCAAACCGTCGCGATCGGTGACCCTGCGCGCAGACGCCCCGGCGGTCCGTGTGCCGTCGGCCTCGATCAGGTCGATCGCGGACGCGGCGCCAGGCAGCCGGATCGCGAACGTCGATACGGTGCGTGATTCCACGAGGCGCACGAACCCTCCCGAAGGGTACTCCCGGGTGGTCTCGCCCGTCGGGGAAACGAGTCGCACGGTAACGCGCCGCGGACCCGCACTGACGAACGTCCGGAACTCCTCGTCGCCCTGCGCGCTGAGCTGGGCTCCCGTCATCAGCGAGTCCGGTCCGAACTCGGCGTACCCGGCGATCGTGACGCCCGGACGGTCGGGCGGAAACGTCGCGCGAAACGAGACGGTGTAGCCAACGGCGCCCGAGCGGTCCCGGCTGGTGGACAGCGTGATTCGCTCTCGACCGACGAGCGTCGATCCCCGGTAATGATCGAACGTGGCCTCGTCGACGGTGATCTGCTGGGCCCGCGCGGGCGCGCCGACCGCGAGACTCATCGTGACGACGACCACATACGCCCGTTTCATGTGCCCCCCCTCGCGGGACGTGATCCGAAAACGCGCTCGGCGATCCGATCGCGAATGGCGCGGTACAGCGCGGCCCCCGTCTCTTGGGACGACAGAGTTGGGCTCCCCAATGACCCGGGGCTGGCGTCGGGGATGGCCCTCTGCCCCCCGCGGGCATACCGCCGCAAGTCCTTGCGGGCCGGTACGAAATCCTGAGCTTGATCGATGGCCACGAGCTCCTGATTCAGAAACATCAACAGCGAGGTGTCAACCTCGCCACCGTGAATGGGTGCGCCAGCGCTGCTCGCGATATGCTCGAGCGGCATGCTGAAGATGTCCACCGTTTGGACGCGCGCGGCTCGGGTGCGGACGGAACTGAGCGCCTCTTGGTGTGGGTCTTGCCCGTGCGCCGTGAGAATGATGAATTCCCGTACGCCCCCGCGCTCCCAACATCCCACGAGGTCGTTGAGGAACCGGTGTAGCGTCTTGCGCCGAACCGTGGCCGCCCCTGGGAAATCGAGCCGGCTTGCCGCATTGACGCCATATTCAATGGTCGGTGCCCGGAGTACCTGAAACGCCGCCGAGAGGTCGTCAGCGAGGTGTTCGACGATGAGCGTGTCACAGCCAAGGGGAAGATGCGGCCCATGTTGCTCCGTGGTCCCCACTGGCACGATGAGACGCGGGTCACGCGCGAGATGGGCTGAGATAGCGCCTGGAGTCAGCAGCTTGAGCAGGAGCGGATGAGTTTGCAACGCGTGCGGTTGGCTCACTGGGAAGTCGCGGTGATGGCGGTCGGGCTCAGCGCAGCGGCGTGGTTGCGGCAGCCCTCTGTGGTCTGGGCCGCCCTGGCGTTTCTCTTGGCCGGCGTGGGGCTCGCGCTGGCGATCAGGATGCGCGTGGCGCTTCCCTTGGCCGCGGTGGCCGCGGCGACGCTCGCGGCCCTCGCCCTGCTCACCGCCTCGATCCGCGCGCGTACGGTGGAGCGCGACTGGCCCGAGATCACGAGAGGCTTGCTCCAACGCGGGGGCGACCGCCTGGCAGCGGATCTCGCCGAAGCCGTCTCGCTCGCCGTGCTCCTTGCCGACCGGGGATCGGCGGTCCTCTCCGAGGACCGTGTCGCCGCGTTCCGAACGCTCGCGCGATTGGAACCCGATGCGCGCTTCGAGTTCAGCGTCGTCGGATTCGACCGCGCGGGTTCGCCGTGGGCGTGGTCCGGCAAGACGCGGATCGCTCCGCGCCCAGCGTGGCCGGGCGAACCTGATTTCGTGGCGCGCATCACTCCATTCTACGTGGTGCTGGAGGCGTCACGCCAGACACCGGACGGGTGGGCGGTGGGGCAGGTACTGCTCCAGGCGGACAGCGCGGTGCCGGATCGTGATGGCGCGGTGGCGGAGCAGTTCCGTCGGCGCACCGGTGTCACGGTGGAATTTCTGCGGCCCGGATCCGAAGCCGGCCAGGGAGCGCTGTTCGACTACTGCCGGCCGTCTTGTTCCTCGGTCGTGGAGGGCGACGTCCCGGACACGCTGCTGAGCGTTCGTCTGATGCCGCCGTCCCAAGGTGGGGCGCTGCTGCGGCTGGAACGGGTGGGTGGTGCGTGGAGTGTGGTGTTCACCTTGCTCGCCTTCGCCCTGTTGCTCGTTGCCGGCTCGGGGGTGGCGCGGTGGACCGGCATCATCGGAGGCGCCGCGATGCTGCTGCTGACCCCGGCGGGAGGGCTCATTGGGCTGGGGGCGCTGTTCTCACCGGCGAATTTCTATCTCGGGTTTCTCGGCCCGCTCACCGCTTCCGCCGGGGCGGTGCTGCTCACCGCGGTGCTGACCGTTACCGTGTTCGCGTTGGCGCCGCGCCGCCGGCCGGGGACGTATGTCGCCGTTGGCTGGATCGGGACGGCAGGCGCCGTCGCCGTGCCGTTCGCCCTGTGGCGACTGACCGATGGCATCACCCCACAGGTTTCCGGCGCCGGCGTCGGGTTGTGGTTGAGTTGGCAGTTGCCCCTTGCCCTAAGTGGCGTCGCCCTTGGCCTTGTGATCATGCTGACCCGGCCGCCGGGCCGACTGGGGCGGTGGCGCGTGGCGGCGGGTGCGCTCACGACAGTGGCCGCCGCTGCACTCGGGTACGCGATGTGGGAGCCGGCGGCGGTGTGGCCGTGGTGGTATGCCCTCGTGTGGAGTGTGCCGCTCATCCTCGGTTCCCAGGCTGCGTCGCCGATGCGCGGTTTGCTCGAGATTACGGTTGTGACCGGCGTCGCCGCTTCGCTCCTGACGTGGAACGCTGACGTGCGCGGCCGGTTGTTGCTGGCACAGCGGGACACGGATCGACTGGTGGACGGCGACCCGGTGGCTATCGGGCTGCTCGATCGTTTCGGGGACGAGATCCGGGAGGGACCATTCCCGGAAACGGAGGCGGAACTCTACGCCCGGTGGCGCAGGTCGCCGCTCAGCAGAGCAGACTACCCCGCGGCGCTCGCGGCCTGGTCGCCGGCCGGCGACGCCGTGGCGGCGGTGGAATTGGCGTTGCTCGAAGTACCGCTCGGTCCGGTGCGGCTGGCAGCGGGCGCCGCGCGGGAGGCCGATCGGTCGGTGCTGGTTCGTCAGGATGCCGAGGACGGGATTCGCTACCTACTGGCCGCGCCGTTTGCCGATGGGTCCGTGGTCTCGGTCCTCGTGGGACCGCGCACTCGCCTGATCGCGCCAGTATTGGAGGCGCGGTTTCTCCGGGGCGAGCGTCGGCTGGAAGATCCGTACGAGATGTCACTAGGTGAGCCTGTGCCGGAAGAGGCGGACGCGGCGAACCGGGTGGAGTGGATGCGTGATGGAACCCAGGTGCACGGAAGCCGTGTGATCGACCTCGCGGGCGGTGCGCGCCACCTCCATATCTCGGTGCCGCTGCGCGGTCCCACCCCGCTCGTGATTCGCGGGATCCTGATCGTGCTGCTCAACGTGGCGGCGGTTGCGTTGATCGTCATGGTGGCAGCCGGCGCGCGCAAAGGGTTCGGCATTCCGGACGGCCTGCGCGATTTCGCTCGGTTGCGTTCCTACCGCACGCGGCTGGCGATCGCGCTGGCCACGTTTTTCGTGCTCCCCACCTTGGGGTTTGCGGTGTGGTCGGTCGGTCGGATCCGTGCCAACGCGGATCGATCGCGGGATCTCCTGATTCAGCAGACCCTGCGTGACGCCGCGGGTACGGCACGGCGGTTCGGGGGCTTTGCCACCCTGGTGCCGCGTGATCTGGAGATGCTGTCGCAGGAACTCGGAGCGGACCTGTTTCGCTATCGTGATGGGATGCTTGAAGGGACGAGCACGCCGGTGTTGGAGCAACTTGGGTTGATCCCGCTGTACCTCGACCCCGACGTGTTCCTGCGGCTGCTCGGGGACGACGTGCTCGAGCTCAGCGCCGACGCCGTGATTGGGGGGCAGGGGACGCGCGTCGGATACCGCGCGCTCGGAGACGCGGGGCTCGAGTCCCCGGTCCTCGCGGCGCCGCGGCTGGTCGATGCGAGCGCGATCGTGCGCGAACAGGAGGACCTGGTGCTGGGTGTCTTGCTCTCGGCCCTGCTGGGACTGGCGGCCGCGGCTGCGTTGGCGGCGATCGCCTCGCAGTCGCTCGCGCGGCCGGTGCAAGCGCTTCGTACGGCGGCCCAGGCCGTCGGGCGCGGGGATCGACTGCCTCCAAACTTGGAACACGTCCCGGCGGAGTTCGTGCCGGTCGTCGATGCCTTCGAGCGGATGGTCGCCGATATCGAACGGACGCAAACGGCGCTCGAGAACGCACGTCAACGCATGGCGACAGTACTCGCCAACGTCGCCACGGGGGTCGTGGCGTTGGACGGCGAGGCGCGCGTAACGATCGCCAACCCCCGAGCCGCGGAGTTGGTGGGGCGGGCCATTCCCGCCGGCGAGCGGATATCCGACGTGGGATTCACGGGCTGGTCCCGTGTGTGGGAGTGGACTGCCGGCATGATGGACCACGGCACCGAACTGGCCAGCGAGGAATTCACGGTCGGTCGGCGCCGCATCCGGGCCCAGGTTGCGGCACTCCACTCCGGGGACGGAGGGTGCGTCCTGGCGCTGGACGACATTACCGACCTCGCTCGCGCCGTGCGGGTGTTGGCCTGGGGCGAGCTGGCCCAGCAAATCGCGCACGAGATCAAGAACCCGCTTACCCCGATCCGGCTGGGAATCCAGCATCTGCAGCGAGCACGCCGCGACGGCCGCGCGGACTTCGATTACACGCTCGAGCGCACGGGCCAGCAGATTCTGGCGGAAATCGAGCGATTGGATGCCATCGCTCGGGCCTTCGCGCGGTTTGGCGCGCCGCCCGCCGAAGCGGCGGCGCTGGCTGCCACGGACCTGGCCAAAATCGCGCGCGAGACCGCGGATCTCTATCGGTTCGAGGAGGGTGCCGGCGTGCGGATGGAAGGTGACAGCGAGGTCGAGGGCCTCGCTCGCCGCGACGAGGTGAAAGAAGTGTTGATCAACCTCATCGAGAACGCGCGCGACGCCGGGGCCACCGACATCACCCTGCTGGTCCGGCACACCGGCGCTTGCGCCCGGATCACGGTCACCGACAACGGTCGCGGCATCACGGCCGACCACATGGCTCGGGTGTTCGAGCCGCAATTCTCGACCACCAGCAGCGGAACGGGATTGGGGCTCGCCATCTGCAAGCGGTTGGTCGAAGGTTGGGGTGGTACGATAGCGGTCGAGAGCCGCGTGGGTGAAGGAACGCGAGTGGTGATCGAGACGGCTCGGGGGTCGGGGTCGGGTGGGAGCAGCGGCTAGCGGAGCCGGCGTTCCCGGAGACGACGCGCGAACCGCTTCCGTTCGGCGGAACTCGACGCGAGGTTGATGTGTTTCACTACCGATACCCCAAGGGAGAAATGAACCGTGTTCCTGCGCCGTGCGCCCGACATCCCAGCGTCTGAGATCACCGACGAACGCCTCTACGTGAAGCGCAGAGACTTCCTCGCGGTTGGCGGCGGGGTGCTCGCCGCGGCGGCGTTCCCACTTTGGCGCCCCCAGGCCCGTGACGAGCTGACGCCGTATGAGGATGTCACGGGATATAACAACTTCTACGAGTTTGGAACGGGCAAGGACGATCCGGTGCGGAATGCGCACACCCTGCGCACGCGGCCGTGGACCGTTCGGGTTGACGGCGAAGTGCACCGTCCGGCGGAATTCGACATCGACGATCTCTGGACGAGGTTTCCGCCCGAAGAACGCGTGTACCGCCTGCGATGTGTCGAAGCATGGTCGATGGTGATTCCCTGGCTCGGGTTTCCGCTGCGGGACCTCCTGGCGGCCGTCGAGCCTACGTCCCACGCCCGCTTCGTCGAGTTCACCACGCTGTACGATCCGAATCAAATGCCCGGCCAGCGGCGGTCGTGGGTCTTGTCATGGCCGTACACCGAGGGACTGCGGCTGGACGAGGCGATGCATCCCCTCACGCTGATGGCGCTCGGCGTGTACGGACGCGCGCTGCCCAACCAGAACGGCGCACCGATCCGGCTCGTGGTGCCGTGGAAGTACGGTTTCAAGAGCGTCAAGTCGATCGTGCGGATCCGGCTCAGCCGCGAGCAGCCGCAGACAGCCTGGAATATCCAGGCGCCGCATGAGTATGGGTTCTACGCAAACGTCAACCCGGATGTGGATCACCCACGGTGGAGCCAGGCACGAGAGCGGCGGCTCGGTGAGCTCTTCAAGCGTCCGACACTGCTATTCAACGGGTACGCCGAAGCGGTTGCCAGCCTGTATAGCGGCCTCGATCTAAGGCGGAACTACTAAGGTGGGTTTGGCGTGACCTCGGTGCAGTGGATGCGGCGGGTGGCCAAACCCGCCGTTTTTCTGTTGGCGCTCGTGCCAGCCGCCCTCCTCGTGAGTGACACGTTCCGCGGCGAGTTGGGCGCCAACCCGGTGGAGGCGCTCACCCACCGAACGGGATTCTGGACGCTGACGCTGCTCATGATCACGCTGGCAGTCACTCCCGTGCGTCGCGTGACCGGTTTGGGCGTGTTGGTTCGCCTGCGGCGCATGTTGGGCCTCTTCGCGTTCTTCTACGCCGTGTTGCATTTCACGGTCTATGCTCTCGACCGCAGCATCTGGTCCGGCGAGGGATGGGGAATGTCCGCGATCGTCGAGGACGTGGCCAAGCGACCGTACATCACGGTTGGGTTCTCCGTGTTCCTGATCCTGTGCTCCCTGGCGGCCACGTCCACCAACGGTTGGGTTCGGCGGCTCGGTGGCCGGCGGTGGCAGCGATTGCACCGTCTCGTGTACGTCGCGGGCATGGGCGGGGTGCTGCACTTCCTGTGGCTTGTGAAGTCCGACATTCTGCGGCCGGCCACGTTCGGCATGGTGCTCGTGGTGCTGCTGGGTTCCCGACTCATCAAGCCGGAGCGGCGCCGCGGGTCCGTTCCCCGACCGGCGTGACCGGGGTGACCTAGCCGGGCTCGACCGTGCCGAGGTATGGCAGGGTGCGGAATCGCTCGGCGTAGTCGAGCCCATACCCCACGATCCACGAGTCCGGCACGTCGAATCCGAGGTAGTCCACCTTCACTCCGGCGGCGAGGGCGCCCGGCTTCCGTACGAGGGCGCAAGTGCGAACCGACGCCGGGTGCCTGGAGGCCAGCAGCGTCGTGAGGTAGGTCAGCGTGTCGCCGGAATCGACGATGTCCTCGACCAGGACGACGTGCTGTCCTTCGATGGGGTCGCGGAGGTCGACCAGCAATCGTACGCCCCCGCTTACCGCCCCGTTCGCGCCGTAGCTGGACGACGCCATGAACTCGATGCGATGGGGGATCGTGAGCTTGCGGGCGAGATCGGCCAGGAACACGAATGCGCCCTTGAGGACGCCGATGAACACCACGTCGCCGCGGCCGGCGTAATCGCGGTCGATGGCGCCGGCCAGCTCGCCGACACGCACGGCGATGCGCTCGGCGGAGATGAGCTCCGGAGGCGGCGTGGTCACCCGAGCGGCCCGGCGCCGCGGAATCCAACGGTGTGCGGCGTCTCGTCCGACGCTCCGACGTTGGTCACGCGCACGGAGCCCTGCCGTCCGTCTTCGAGGACCACCCGATAAGTCGCGTCCGCGTCGACATGTGCGCCGGGTGGAAGCTCCACCGTCCCATTCCAATCGGCCGGACCTTCGTTTCCTCGGGCAATCCAGAACTCCACGTTGTCGGCGACGACCGCCTCGCCCTTCAGCAGCCTGCCTGAAACGCACTCCATCGCGTCCTCCTCTTCTCAGCGTCGTTCGTAGAGGTTGGCCACCGTCACCACCTCGCTGTCGGACTCCACCGGCACGAGGATGCGACAGTAGTCCTCACCTTCGAAGCGATCCAGTCGCGCCCAGTGCTCCGCCAGCTTCGGAGCATGCAGCACGTGGACGGGAACCCGCGGGCCGTCCGGCACCCAACGAAGGGCGGGGTACCCGAGCGTCGCGCCCCACCCTTCGGCGCAAAGCTCGCCGCGAACATACCCGTGGCTCCAGCTGCCCGCCACGGTATCCAGGAGATCGTGGTGAGCTGCGCCGGGTGCGAGGCTGCCATACGTGGCGAGGAAGGAGCCCGCGTCGAACAGGCTGTCGCAGACACGCTCCAACCGGTCCCAATCCCGCCGGCGAGCGGGATCGGCACTTCTCCTCAGGTGGTTGACCTCCTCAAGCGTTCGGCAGAGGGCATCCAGCGGGATGCGCACGGCCGCGGAGGGCTAGTTGTTCGAGGTGCGGGTAACCGTGAGCTCCTCGATGTGCAGGTTCAACCGGTGGTTCACCCGCAGGCCGACGATTCCGGAGGTTTGCACCCCGTCCTTCGGGATCCGCGCCGCCAAGGCGCCGTTGATGTAGAACGCGATGCTGTCGGCACCCACATCGACGGCCAGCACGTTTCTCACGGATTGCGTCCCCGTCGCCACCAGAACGATCGCCCCGTGCTTCGTCCACGGATGGATCGTGGGGGTGGAGGTGCCCCGTCGCTGTTTGATCAGAAAGTGCCCATCCCCGCGGATCACGAAGTAGGTGTACGTCTGATCGGTACCTTGCAGATTCGCTCCGCCGATGAACACGCCGAACGCCTCCTGGGGCGGTCCGGGAAACAGGTGGATCGTGCCCTGCACCTGATACGTGCCCTCCGCCCGCATCGAGGGATCGTAGAGGATGAGCCGGGGGCCGGTCGTGAGATGCCAACCCGGTTCCATGGTGACGAACGACACCGCGGAGTCCGGTGTGCCCGGCTGGTCGAACCGGAACTCCCAACCCGCCGGTCGTTCCTGCGCCCATATGCTTGTCGGAGCCAACGCCAGCGCAAGGACCGCGAGGCGATTCAGTCGGCGCATGTTGTCCTCGATGCGAGGTTCCTCGCATGAGGATAGACGAAAGACATGGCTCGTGCCAGTCCAGGCCGTCTCCGTCGCCGCGGCTTCCCTCCGGCGTCCCTCAGGCATCCAAACCGAGGTATTGCCGGCGAAACACCGCGTCCGCTCGGGCCGACGCCGGCGGCCCGAGCGACCGGGTCGTGCCTCCCGTCAGCCACATGACCTCGTCGGCGCATTCCAGCAGCTCCTCCACCTCATGCCCCGAGGCAACGACGGCGCATCCATCGGCGGCGAGGCCGCGCAGGGCCTCCTTCATCAGCTCGCGATCCCGCGGCGCCAGTCCCTGAAGGGGCTCGTCGGCGATCAGGCAGGTCGGCACGCGCGCGATGGCGAGTGCCAGCTCGACCCGACGTCGCTCGCCGGTGGAGAGCTGACCTGCGCGGCGCCGCAGCAGCGGCGCGAGATGCAGGCGCTCGATCGCGTGGTCGACTCGGACGCCTGTAAAGGCACGCGCCAGGAGGGCGAAATGGTCGGCGACGGAAAACCACACCGCGAGAAGCCCGCGCTCTGGGATGAAGAACAGCCCTGCCCTGGCCAACCGTGCGAGCCGAACCGATGCGTACCGCTGGTCCTGGTAAATGATCACGCCGTGATCGGGTCGAAGCACGCCCGCCGCAACGCGCATGAGCGTCGACTTTCCGGAGCCGTTTCGACCCAACAGGGCCGACAGGCGGCCGGCGTGCGCCCACAGGCCGGCGGAGGTCAGAACCTTGCGCCCACGAAACCGCTTCCCGATGGATTCGGCCGACAGGACTGGAGTCACACGAGGGCGGCGATCGCCGATTCGACCGCGAGGGCCGTGAGTCCGGCAACTGCGGCGGGCAGCTGGACTGCGTACCCCAGGTCGGCCAGCAGCAGTCGCTCGCGCAGTATGCGCGTGTCGTGGTACGCCAGCAGCGCGACGAGCCCGGCCACGGCCACGGCCTCCGGTCCTCCAAACGAGATCCGGACCATGAGGAGCAGCCCACGCACACCCAACCACAGGAGGAGCGCGCGCAGACCGAGGATGATGAGCCAGCGAGGCGGCGGGAGCTTCATTCCGCTCACCGGCGGCTATTGACCTTGGTCAAGAGTCGCAGCACCTCGAGGTACAGCCATATCAAGGTGACCAGAAGACCGAACGCGGCGTACCACTCCATGTACTTCGGTGCGCCGGATTCCGCGCCGCGTTCAATGAAGTCGAAATCGAGCACGAGGTTGAGCGCGGCGACAACGACGATGAACAGGCTGACGAGAATCCCGATGGGTCCGGAATCGTGGAGGAAGGGCATGGACACCCCGAACATGCCGAGGATCCACGAGAACAGGTAGAGCACGAAGATCCCGCCCGTGGCGGCGACGACTCCCAGCTTGAAATTCTCCGTGGCGCGGATCAGTCCTGAGCGATACGCGGCGAGCAGGGCGAACAGGGTCCCGAACGTGATGCCGACCGCCTGCATGACGATGCCGGGAAACTGGCGCTCGAGGACCGCGGAAATCCCGCCCAGGAGGACGCCCTCGGCCAGCGCGTACAGCGGCGTGGACCACGGCGCTACCGTGGGGCGGAACACCGTGATCAACGCGATCACGAGCCCGATCATCGCCGCTCCCCCGATCCACAGGCCAAACTGAACGATCTCACCCGCGGCCACGCGGTTCCACGTCCACGTCGCGGAGAACGTCAGCACGAGCAACAGAATACCCGTGCGATGTACGGTGCCCGTGAGCGTCATGCGCGCGGCGTCGGGCGCCACCATGACGCGCGTGAAGGTGGAATCGTTGAGTGCCGGGTTGGCGGTGCGCATCGATGCTCTCCGAATTTGTTGGGCCGTGAGATGGCCTGCCGCAGGGTGCCGAAGCGCGGTCGGTCCGCTCAGGTTACCGCACCCCCTCGTCTTGATGTCATCGCGTTCGGTCTACATGGCCTCTCCGGGAGGATGCTACAGTCTAGGGCGCGACGGCCCGCATCAGCAAGCCGCTCAGCCACGCACCGTAGGTCCCGATGGCGTATCCGAGCACGGCCAAGAGTACACCCACCGGCGCGAGCGAAGGATGGAACGCTGACGCGACAACAGGCGCCGACGCCGCGCCGCCGACGTTGGCCTGGCTTCCCACGGCCAGATAGAACGTCGGGGCCTTGATGGCGCGTCCGACGGCGAGCAGCAGGACGGCGTGAATCGCCATCCAGACGGCACCGACGGCAAACAGCCCCGGGCGCTCGACGACCGCGCCGATATCCATGTTCATCCCGATGGTTGCCACGAGAATGTAGAGCATGGCCGATCCCACCTTCGAGGCTCCTGCGCCCTCGAGTTCGCGCGCTCGCGTGAAGGACAGGATCAGCCCCCCGGTCGTGGCGATGACCACGATCCAGAAGAACGTGCTCGTAAGCGAGAGTCGCTCGAGAGCCGGCGCGTGCGCGGCGATCCACGGCGCGATCGCGTCGGCGAGCACATGGCTCGCCCCCATGAGCCCGAACCCGACGGCGGCGATCAGCATCAGATCGGCGAGTGACGGAATGCGGCCGTGCCGTTCCTGAAACTCGATGATACGCCGCTTCAGGTCTTCGAGGGCCGACGTGTCCGCGCCGAGTTTGGCGTCGATCTGCTCGGACTCGCCGGCAAGGTAGAGCAGCACCGCCATCCAGACGTTCGCGACGAGCACGTCCACCGCGACCATTGCCGAGAACATCTCGTCGCCGACCTCGAACACTTCTTTCATGGCGGCCTGGTTCGCGCTCCCGCCGATCCAGCTGCCGGCGACGGTCGTGAGCCCGCGCCACACGGCGTCCGGCCCCGCGCCGCCGACGGTGTCCGGACTCACGAGCGACACGAGGAAGATGGCAAGCGGGCCGCCGAGCATGATCCCGACGGTGCCCGTCGCGAACATGACGATGGCCTTGGGGCCGAGTCGCAGGATACCCTTGAGGTCGATGGACAGCGTCAGGAGGACGAGCGTCGCCGGCAGGAGGTACCGGGACGCGACGAAATAGAGCCGCGACTGTTCGCCGTCGATGAGTCCGAAGCTGTTGTAGAGGGAGGGGATGAAGTAACACAGGAGCAGTGCCGGGACGTACTTGTAGAACCGCTTGAGCGTCGGGTGCCCGCTGTGCGCCGTGTAGAAGATGGCGCCCAGCGTTACGGCGAGAAGGCCGAGGACGGCTGCGTCGTTCGTGAGCACGGCCTGTGACGGTTCCATGACTGCTCCGGGTTACGGGACGCGGGTGTGCGCTACGGACAATAGTGCTACCCCCGTCCGCCGGCGAGCCGGGATGCGTCCGGCGAACGGCGCAGGAGGAACATCGACCACGAGCCCACCAGCGGGCCCAGCGCCAGCATCCCGAAAGCCACCGACCAGCCGAATGACTCACGCAGGACGGGCACCAACTGAATGGATCCCAGGGTGAGCAGGAACCCCATGGACGTCTGCGTGGTGAGTTGCGTGCCCATGTACCCCGGGGCGGCGAGCTCGCTGACGCTGGTGCTGAATTGGGCCGAATCGGCGACGATGGCGAAACCCCACACGAGCGCGATCGCGCTGGCCAGCCCCGGACGCCCCAAGCCCGCCGTACCGATGAGGACGGCACACCCTCCACTGACGATCATGCTCAGCATGGTCGTGTTGCAGCGGCCCCAGCGATCCGCGAGGCCGCCGGCGAGCAGGCTGCCGATGCCGCCGGCCGCGATGACCATGAAGGTGACGAGGGATGCGAGGAACGGCGCGCTGCCGCGGGTGTTGGGATGGGCGCCGTACACATCGAGGAGATACGCCGGGATCCAGGTCCACATGGCGTAGAGTTCCCACATGTGTCCCAGGTATCCGGTATTGGCGAGGCGCAGGGAACGCTGCCGCATCGCTTCGGTCACCTGACGCCACTGGAACGGCGGGACCGGGCTGCGGTGGGGTCCCAGATGGCCGAACCGCCAGGCGATCGCGCCACCGGCCACCGCCAGCACCGACATCGCCAGCATCACCGGCTGCCACGCCGCGATGCCGCCGAAGGCGCGCACGAGATGAGGCGACGCGGTTCCGATGGTGAGCGCACCGACCAGCATCCCGAGACCCAGACCGCGGTCCTGCACGGTCCAGGTGGCCATGATCTTCATGCCGACGGGGTAGACGAGTGCGAGCGCCATGCCCGTCCCGAACCTGAGCGCGACCGCTGGGCCGAACGATGCGTCGAGGAGCGGGATCATGGCGTTGAGCGCGGCTCCGACCCATGCGCCCGCGGCGACCACCTTGCGCGGGGCCCACCGATCGGGGACGTTGAGCAGAGCGCTCCCGAGCGCGCCCGCCACGAACCCGAGCTGCACGGACATCGTGAGCCATGCGGCCTGCGCAGGCGTCACCTGCCAGTGCGTTTGCAGCGCCGGCGCCACCGCGGTCGCCGAGAACCACAGCCCCATCCCCAACAGCTCGGCGAGCGCCAGCGCCGCGAGGACCGTCCACGTGCGCGGAGCGCTCATGGCCGGGTGACCGAGGTCGTCGGCGGGCGGATCGTCATCCGGCGCTTGCGCGACCTCGTTACATTGCTCCGCGGCCACGCACGATGCCCAAGCCGATTCCGTTGTGCCGTTCCTACCCCTCGCGGTATGGTGTCCCGCAGATCAAGGCGGTGGACCCCCGCGTGTTTCGCGTCCGCTACTATACCCACTGTCTTGCCTGCACCTTCTGCCACGATTGGTGCTGCACGGAAGGCGTTGACGTGGATCGGGTGCATCATGCGGCCATCATGGCCGCCGCGGACGCGCTCGAAGCGTTTCTGGGCGTCCCGCGGTCGTCGTGGTTCACGTCGGCGTACGAGGAGGATGATGAAGTCCCTGGTGGAGGGTCGTATCGGACGGCGGTGGTGAAGGGGGCCTGCGTGTTTCTGAACCGTGCGGGCCGCGGCTGCCGCCTCCATGCGTTCTGCGTCGACCAGGCGCTGGACTACCACGAGCTCAGGTCGATGGTGGACTGCCTGTTTCCGATCACGTACGCCGACGGGGTGTTGTTGGTGGCCGACGAGGTGCTCGACGGGTCGCTCGTGTGTCTCGATACCGGGCCCACGGTTTATCGCGGGCTGCGCCACGAACTCGAGCACTACTTCGGCAATGCGTTCGTGCGCGAACTCGACGCGGCGGAAACCCTTGTGCTGCGGCGACACGCGCGCTAGCGAAGCGCGCTCCCGCTGCCGGATGGCACCAGGTCGATGACGCGGTGGTCGTCGACATCGAGCGTTTCGCCGCGCGAGTACACCACGGCGTCGCGCAGTTCCGGTCCCTCGAACACGAAGGTGTGAAACTCTCCGGACTCACCGCAGGGATCGATGTCGTCCATGGTGCCGAGGGCGGTCACGACGTCCGCGTCGAACTCGCGTCCGAGATACGGCGCCGCGCCACGCTGCGGGTCGACACTCGTGATGATGGGTCGATAGCCGCGCTCCACGACCTCCCACGCGACTTCGATCGCGGGGGTTCCCCAGAGCGGCTCGAGATGCGCGAGTCCGCGCGCGGCGGTGCGATCCTCGTACCATTTGCGGACGTCGGCCAGATGCACGTTGCCGAACACGACGCCCTCCACGCCACGCGCGCGGAGTTGGTCGAGCGTCGTCGAGAAGTCACGCTCAAAATCCTGCTGGGTGGTGGGCACCGCAACCAACTCGAGCCCGAGCGCGGCGGCCTGGATCTCGAGCAACGAGCGCCGCACCCCGTGGAACCGCACGCGATCCGAGTTCCGGTCGTACAGGGTGGCGGCATAGTGCACCTCGACTCCGTCGCGTCGAGCCCGGTCAAGCGCCAGCACGGAGTCCTTCCCGCCGCTGGTCATGAGAGCGAAGGTCATGCGAGAAGGTACGGGTGAAAACGGGGGGCGGGAAGGAGGGCAGATTGGAGAGGGCAGAATGCAGAGGGCAGAGTGCAGAGTGCAGAGTGCAGAGTGCAGAGTGCAGAGTGCAGAGTGCAGAGGGCGGAGTGATGCGTGGTGCTGCAAACCGGCCCGCCTGGTCAGCCGAGTTGGCGCAGCTCCCTCGGGTAGGGTTCGTCAGGCGTGCCGGCGCGCGTGCGCGCGCGGGCGTTGGCGAAGAGCTGCACGAGAAAGCGGTGCCCGGCATCGTCGGCGGTGAGCTGCGCTTCGTCGATGATCGCCGCACGCGGGTATCGCTGCAGCACCGCACGCGCGAACACCCCCGCGCCGGCGGCCGTGGGCTCGTCCGCATCGACCGAGTCGAAGACCTTCGTGTCCGCGATACCGCAGGAGGGCGAGCGGCCCTTCAGAATGAACCCGTCGACCGCGCCCAGCGAGTCCAGAAAGCGGTCGCTGAACTGCCGCATTGCTTTCGTGAGGTCACGCCGCGTGCTCGGCTGCACGAGGCGCACCCCGTCGTGCAGGATGACGAGCCGAATCGGGTCGCGGGGCACGCCCAACCCGATCTCGACCTCGGGACACACCGCGATCGGCTCGACGAACGGCAGGATCGCCTTGACGAAGGGCGCCTGGACCCGCTGCCCGTTGTAGCGGCAGGCCTCCAACTCGAGGCATTTGCTGAGGACGAGGGTGGGACGAGGGTGACGCACGGCCGGAAGTTAGTGTCGTGTCCCAGGAGTTCGTTGCCTGAATCGCGAGTCCCCGGTTGCGTCCCACCAAGCGCACCAGGGTGGGGTTGGAATCACTCTGGTCGAGGCATAGGTTCGACCGTATGGCCACCGTCATCGTCCGGCTCGCTCCTGAGCTCACGACCAAGGCCCGCCGCACGCGGCGTCGGTTTCAGGAACGTCTCGTACGCAACCTCAAGGATGCGTTGGAAGGGGCCGACGTCCCCGCCAGGATCCGCCCGCGGTGGGACCGCATCGTCGTGGAATCGGACGACCCGACCGCCGGGGAGCGGGCGGCGGACGTCTTTGGGGTGAGCGGCGTGTCGCTGATCGAGGGGCGGACGGAGGCGGCGCTCGACGCGATCGTGGCAGCGGGCCGCGCGCTCTACGCGGAGCGGGTGCGCGGCAGGCGTTTTGCCGTGCGCGCGCGGCGGTCGGGAAAGCTCTCGTTCGGTACGCATGACGTGTGCGTGCAACTGGGTGCGGCGCTCAACCCCGGCGCGACGGTCGACCTCACGAACCCCGAGGTGACCGTGTGGGTGGAGCTGCGCGAGGGCGAAGCCTGGTTCTCGAGCACGCGCATCGGAGGTGTCGGGGGATTGCCGCTGGGGGTGGAGGGCAGGGCCGTGTGTCTCATCTCGGGCGGGTTCGATTCCGCGGTAGCGGCGTGGCTGATGCTCAAGCGCGGCGTCGCGCTCGACTACGTGTTCTGCAACCTCAGCGGGGATGCCTACGAGCGTTCCGTCGTCTCGGTTGCGAAGGTGTTGGCCGACCGCTGGAGTTTTGGCGACCGGCCGCGCATGCACGTGGTGGAGTTTGGTCCTGTCGTGGATCGGCTCAAGGCCCGCGTGACGCCGCGCTACTGGCAGGTCATCCTCAAGCGGCTGATGTACCGGGCGGCGGAGCAGGTGGCCCAGGAACTGGACGCGGACGCCGTGATTACCGGGGAATCGATCGGGCAGGTCTCGTCGCAGACGCTCCAGAACCTCCGGGCGATCGATGACGTCGCGATGCTACCCGTGTTCCGGCCGCTGATCGGGATGGACAAGAACGAGATCATCCGGCATGCGCAGCGCATCGGCACCGCGCCCATCAGCGCGACCGTACGCGAATACTGCGCCATCCTGCCCGATCGGCCGGTGACGAAGTGCAGCCCGGGGGCCGCACGCCGCGAGGAGGGCAAGCTGGATCTCGCGCCGCTCGCTGAGGCGGTGGCCGCGCGGAGGGTGGTCGACCTCCGTGCGCTGCGCGCGGTGGACCTCGTGCAGCCGTATCTGTTCGTCGACGACGTGCCCGACGGTGCGACGGTGCTGGATTGCCGGGACGCGCATCACCACGATGCGTGGCATTACCCGGGGGCGCAGCGATGGGACCTGGATCGGTTGGCGGTGGGCTTCCGCGAATTGGACAAGACGCGCACGTACGTGCTGTGTTGTCAGTTCGGGTTGCTGTCGGCGCACATGGCCGAGGCCATGCAGCGCGCGGGGTACGAGGCGTACTCGTTTCGCGGTGGCATGACGGCCCTGCGGCGTTACGCAGCGGACCGGGGCGGGGTTCCGGTCTAGCGAAGGCGGGACGGCGGGACCGGAGCCGTCGACCTCCGCTACGAGCGTGTCGCCGGACCGCGACCGGATTTCCATGGAAACCGTCTCTCGCCCCTCGGCATCCCACCCTCCGACCACGAGCCGGAATCCGGCGTCCGCAGCGAGCTACGTCGAGTGTGCACGCCCGATCGCCGAGGGATCCTCCAGCAGGCCCCTGACCTGTTCGGACGCCTCGAGGTAGCGCCTGGCATCTTCCGCCACCGCCCGGATCCGGCCGCTGATGTCGCCGGCGTCGAAGGAAGACTCTTGGTGGTGAGCCCGGAGGTTGGCCATCTGGAGCCACAGCGTCTTCAAGAGATCGGCCAGATAGCTGCGTTGTTCCTGAGCGCCGTCAAGCTGGCGCGTCAGGCTGCGCGCCAGGTCCAGCTGCTCCTCCACCAGGCGGCGCATGCGTTGCCGGGCTTCGGTTTGTTCGCCCCCCGACGCGGCCAGCGCCGCGAGCTTCTGCTCCAGGCGCGCCTGCTCGGCCGAGTCGGCGTCGCGCGCCAGGGCCTCGATCTGGCGGTCCAGGACCTGAATCGCACTCAGCACCTCCCGCCCCGCTGCCGCCGCGTCCCGCGCGACGCTCTGCGCGGGGCCGTCCAGCGTCCGTGCCGCCTGGATCAGTGCCTCCACCTGCTCGGCGGGGGTCGAAGGCGCCGGAGCCAACGGCTCGGGAAGAGCCCCCCCGGCCGCCAGCAGGAGCTTCCGGATATGTTCTCGCTTCCAGATCAGCGCGGCATCATCGGCTTCCGCCAACTTCGAGATCTCGCCCGCCGTCAGTCCCTGTTTCCTGCCCCAGCGGTACAGCCGGTAGCCGCGCCAGGCAAGCACTCCCGCCGCGCCGAGGCCGGGCACCATGGCGAGCGGCATTGCGGTTTGGAGCCACCAGATCGAGGCGGATCCCCAGCCCGCCCGCAGGAACACCGGCAGGGCCAGCAGGAACCCCCCGATCGCTGGTCCGTACGCCGCGCGGAATTGGCGCAAGGGCTCCGGCAGGCGATCCCACAAATCGTCCTTCCGGCGAAATCGGTTCGGCCACCACGACATCCACCACCGTGGCTTGGTGAGCACTCGGGAGAGAATGGTCCGCCAACTGTACTGCTCCAGCTTGCGCCCCCGACGCTGCGCCCAGGGCAAGAGCGCCAGGAGCCCGCCGACCGCTGCTGACGCCACCGCCCCCTCCCAATTGCCCCAGAGCGCCATGCCGTACGAGACGTAGAGCGCGCCGCCGGCCAACCAGGGGATCGGCTTCACCTCGTCCACCAGGTCTTCCAGCTCCTGCGGGAGCCAAGCGTCGCCTTCGGCGCCGGCTCGGAGCGCGCTCTCGAGCGAGCGGCCGTCGGGCATCCGCCGGTCAGGGTCCTTGGCCAGGAGCCGAGAGACCACCTCAGCCAGATCGTCGGGCACGGAGGGCGTCGCGGCCCCGACCGGCGCGGGTTCCTTCACGATGTGCTGCGTCATGACCTCGCGCGCGCTGGCTCCCTCGAACGGGCGGCGCCCTGTCAGCATCTCGTAGGCCACGACCCCCAGCGAGTAGATGTCGCTGCGGCCGTCAATCTCCCGCTCGCCGGCGGCCTGTTCGGGCGACATGTAGTGCGGGGTGCCGAGCGTGGTGCCCAGCTCGGTGAGCGTCCGCTCCATATTCACCGACTTCGCCACTCCGAAGTCGGTGAGCATGGGCCGTCCGGACTCATCCTCCACCAGGATGTTGTCCGGCTTGATGTCCCGATGAACCACGCCCTGGGTGTGGGCGTAATGCAGCGCCCCGGCGAGTTGGCCCAGCAGCTCCCGCGCCTCGTCCGGCTCCATTCGCCCCCGCCGCCGGAGCTTGGCGCTCAACGGCTCCCCCTGCACGAACCCCATCACGAAATACATGGTGCCTTCGGCCTCTCCGAAGGTGTAGAGCGGCACGATATTGGGGTGACTGAGCTTGGCGGTGGTCCGCGCCTCGCGCCGAAACCGCTGGATACTCTCGACGTCGGTCGCCTCCGGCGGGAGCACCTTGATGGCGACCAACCGGTCGAGCGCCCGCTCGCGCGCGAGATAGACCGCTCCCATCCCGCCACGACCCAGCAGCCGGACGATCTCGTACGACGCTCCCAAGGCGCGGTTCAACACGCCGACCAGCGGGTCGGTCGGCCCTGGGGACGGGAGATGCGACACCCGGGCGCCGCACTTCACACAGAAGGCGGCCTCGTTCGAGAGTTCTGCTCCACAAGAAGGGCAGCGATGATCGGCCATGACGGCCCCAACTTATGCAGGCCGAGCCCGGAAATCGCAATGACCCCCCCGGAGCTTTGCACGCCGCACGCCGCACGCCGCACGCCGCGCGTTGCGCACGCGGCGTCCCCCTTTCCCCCTTCCCACTCAGCGCCCGGCGTACCGGGCACCGCGCCCGACGTCGCTACGGCTGTCTCCGTTGCGGCCCCTGTCCGAGGTTCTTGATGCGGTCGGGCACGGCGTTCCATTGGTCGTCGCCGAGCAACGCGCGCACGGCGCCCACGCTGGCGCGCGCGTGTTCCTGCGCCTGCTGAAGCCGTGGGCGGATCAACTGAAGCAGCGCGCGTGGGTCGCCTTGCGTACCCGCCTCGTCCAACCCGGTCTGCAAGGCCTGCGCGATCGAGTCGGTGAGCGCAGCGAGCGAGTCGCTGAGCGCCGTCAGGCTGGCGACTTGCTCCGCGCTCAGCGCCAGTGAGTCGGCGAGGTCCAGCACGGCGCGGGCCGGATTCACCAGGAGCTCGCGGAATCGCTGCACGAAGTTGTCGGGCGTGAAGCCGCCGCCCGCGCCCAGCCGACCACCAGGGCCGCCGCCAAACGCTCCGCCGGGTCGCGCGCCTCCCAGTCCCCCGCCGCCGCCCAACCCGCGCCCGCCGCCCCCGCGCAGCGCGTCGAGCGCGGCACGCCCGCGGTCGGGTCCGAACGTCGCCCGGACCTGAATCCCGATCTGGAACGGTTGACGCACGGCAATCGCGCCCGGGTTGCTGACACCGAAACGCTCGTTGACGCGGTAGTCGAACGTCTGCGCGACGGGATCGAATCCGGTCACATACAACAGTGTCGCGTCCGGCCGGCTGCCCACACCCCAGCCCTTGAGGTTGTCCGACGCGTGCAGCAGCTCGTCGATCCCGTGAAGCAGATTCACGGTGGTGAGCGAAATGCTCACTCGGCGGTTCAGACCGAGGAAGCTCGGGCGATAGTTGATCTGCACGTCGAACGAGCCCTGCCACGGTCCCGTACAGCTGTTGCGCAAGGCGATCTGCCCGACCTGTTGCTCGAGGCATCGCCGGACCGCTCCGGGCGTGCCATTCAGCAAGGTCCCCATCGCCGGCGCCGCGACGGGATCGAAGACGAACGCCTGGTCGTTGGCCGAGCCGTCCCCGTTGATGTCGTTGCCCACCAGCGGCGTGAACGGCGTGCCCGAACTCAGGCGGGCGATGCCCGTGACGTCGAGCGACGTGCCGAACGGATAGGACACGGTGGCGAGCAACGAATGGCGGCGTTCGAAACCGCTCCGGGCCCACGTCATGACGTTGGGGTCTCCGGCCGTCGTGTTTCCCCCGAGGCTGTTGAATCCCCCGCCGCGCCCGCTCTGCGACGACTGATCCCTGACCCGCGACCAGGTGTAGGCGGTTTGCAGGACGACGCCGGTCCGCGTCACCCCGCCGAGCGACACCGTGAACTGGAGCGTCTCGGACTGGAGGTCGGACCCGAGCGCGCGCACCTGTCCGAAGGTCGTATCCAGGCGCGACTCGATGAAGCTCACCGCGCCGGTGGCGGGCACGATCGTCGAGGCACCGACGTAGACCGGCCTCCCGGCTTCGCTCGCCATCGTGAATCCGCCGGACGTGTCGAGATTGAGGTCGCGGACACCGTACTGGCTGACGCCGCGGGCGTAGTTGGCGTCCACCGAGAGTCGGAGCAGCGACGTCAAGAACCGCTGCGCTCCGAGCGACGCGCGCCAGGTCTTCGGCGCGCCGAAGTCGGACGCGAACACCGTGGCGCTGGGTGCGCGCGTACGGAGCGGCGTGCCGGCCCCCGCGCACGCGCTCGGGATCGAGGCGGGATCGTCCAGGTACGCGGTCCAATCCGGGACCGGCACGGCCGCACCGATGCAGTTGAGAATGCGCTCCGAGTCGTCGAGCCCGGTGGCGCGCTGGACCTCGCCCACCAGCCCGGTCGGGATGGGGCTGCGGAACCGCCCGGCGCCCCCGCGGAACACGACCGTGGGTGGCGCGCCGAGGCCGCCGCCCACGGTCCAGGTGAACCCGACGCGCGGGCTGAGGTCTACCTCCGACGGCAGGCGATCGGTCCGCACGCCGAGCGCCGATGCGAGGGCGGGATTGGCCGGGGGCGGAGACCCGAACGTCGATCCCTCGGCGCGGAGACCGATGGTGAGCTGCAGCCACCGGCTCGGGATCCACACGTCGCCCGCGTACACAGCCCAGTCGTACACCGTGGTGTTGCGCGCGGGGGCCTCCAGCGTGCGCGTGAAGGATGCCGGCGTCCCCGTCTCCAGGTCTCTCAGCGAGTTGTAAGTGAAGATCCCGAACTGATTGGCGGGGTCGGATTGCCGGATGCCCTGGACGCGGAACGCGCCGCCCAGCTTGATGCGATGCCGCAGCGCGCCGGGCAGCAGCGATACCTCGTCGGACAGATCCAGCGCGCGCACGCGCGAACTGCTCGGCAAGCTCGCGTTGCCGCCGAGGATCAACGTCGTGAACCCCGTGCTTCCGTCCTCCAGGCTCGAGGCCACCACGACTCGTCCCTGTGGCACCGACAAGTACGGCTCGCCAGCCTGGGTGGAGGTTGACCCGTACGCCTTGAACTCGTTCACGACGCGCATCCCGAAGCGGGAGGCCAGATTCATCATCAAGCCTCCGCCACGATTGGTGGACTCACCACTCGTCTCGGGGAGCGCGGTGGTGGGGAGCCTGGTTGGCTCCTGCACCGTCCCACGCCAGTCGCCCCGCAACGTGAGCGTGTGCGCGTTCGAGACCAGATAGTCGAGTCGCGCAAGCGTGGAGAGCGTGGTGTTGTCTCGTCCGTCCGGCGCCGGGGTGCCGGTGGTCAGTCCGAATCCGTCGACGATGTCGAGGAACCGATCCACGGAATCGTGCGCGACACCGACGCGGTCCAGGTCCGCGGGCGTGGCGGTGGTCAACGCCGTCAGCGGGTCACCCCGCAGCCGCGCGTTCCCCGACACGTAGACCAGGAGCCGATTGCGAATGAGCGGGCCGCCCACGCCGCCACCCACGACGTGTTGGGAGAAGCCGGAGGTGAACGGCGTGTCCTCTCCACCGCCGAATGCGAGACTCTGATCGCGCAGGGAGTAGTTCAGGGAGCCTTGAGCGTTGTTCGATCCACTCCGGCTGGTGGACGCCATCAACCCACCGCTGAAGCGTCCGCGCGCGATGTCGTAGGTGCTGGAGACCACCTGGGTGCTCCGCAGGCCCTCCTGGGGAAGTTGCCCCGACCCGAACGACATTCCATCGAGCGTGGTTTCATTCGCGTCCGGGCGCTGTCCGGCGACCGAGTAGGTGGCGGCCGTGCTGTCGGTGGCGTCGATCACGATCGCGCCGGGCACCAGCGCCGCGAGCAGCGCGAGGTCGTCCACGTCCAACGGCAGGCGCGCCAGCGCGTCGGGTGTGAGCGTGCGCTGCTGGTCTCCCGGGTTCGGACCCTGTGGAGAGCGAACGGGTTGCCGCTCGCCCGTCACCACCACCGGGTCGAGCGCGAACGCGGTGGCCTGCAACCGCACGTCCCACAGCAGGCGATCCTCATCCGCGTAGCGCACCAGGGTGGCCGTTTGCGGCAGCATGCCGACGAGTCGCGCGGTGACCTCGTACTGGCCGCCTCCGTCGGGGAACAGGATGATGTACCGCCCGCGCTCGTCGGTCACGGCGGTCCGGACGACCTCCGTTTCCAGCGACCTGGCCTGAATGGCGACACCGGCCAGGGGGGCGCCATTCGCGTCCACCACGATGCCCGTGATGATGTCGGTGGTGACCCCCACCTGGGCTGGGAGCGTTCGGACAACCCCGGGGCCGATGGCCGCGATGGCGAATGCCGCATTTAGCCATTGGCGGACGATCATGCGTCTCATGACTGGAGTACGCGCGGCGGGTCGGATTGTTAACGCTGAGCGGACCGTTCCTCGCGTGTGAGATCAGTCGTTTCTTCGGCATCGTCGTTGCCATGTACTACGACCTGTTGTCCCTGATTGGGTTGATCCGGGGGGGAGACGTGCCGCGTGGTTGTGCTCTGGCGTGCGTGATTGTGGGTAGGCCACGCGCCGCCCGGGCGACACCGTGCATGCATGCTTGCGCGCGTCCGCTCCGCGGCCGTCCTCGGCATCGATGCGTACATCGTCGACGTCGAGTCCGACATCGCCCACGGCCTGCCGTCCTTTGCCACGGTCGGCCTGCCGCACGGCGCGGTGCGCGAAGGGAGAGAACGCGTCGGCGCGGCGATCGTGAACGCCGGGTTCGAGTTCCCGCTGCGCAGGATCACGATCAATCTCGCCCCCGCCGATATCCGCAAGGACGGATCGGCGTTCGACTTGCCGATCGCCCTGGGCATCCTCGCCGCCACCGGGCAACTGCGCGTGCCTCACGCCATGACCACGGTGGACGACGCGCGGGCCCAGCTGCCGAACTTGGACGACTACCTCGTCGTCGGCGAGTTGGGGTTGGAGGGTGAACTGCGGCCGGTGCGCGGCGCGCTGTCGGTCGCCCTGGCGGCCCGGGACGCCGGCATGCAAGGGGTGGTGCTGCCGCACCAGAACATCGCGGAAGCGTCGGTCGTTCGTGGGGTGGCCGTGTTGGGAGCGACGTCCCTCGGCGAGGTAGCCGGGTTTTTTGCCGGCCGGAACGCGCTCACCGCGCCGAACCGGAACGGCGGAAAGCCTCCGGCCGCGAGGCGCGCCGACGCCGTGGACTTCGCGGAGGTGCGCGGGCAGGAACAAGCCAAGCGGGCGCTCGAGGTGGCGGCGGCGGGAGCCCACAACGTCCTGCTGATCGGGCCGCCGGGGTCGGGCAAGACGATGCTGTCCCGCCGACTCCCGACGATCCTTCCCGACATGACCCTGGACGAGGCGCTCGAGGCCACCAAGGTGCACAGCGTGGCTGGCCTGCTGCCGCCCGGCACGGCGCTGCTCCACTGCCGCCCGTTTCGCGCTCCGCATCACACGATCAGCGACGCGGGGCTGATCGGCGGCGGTGCGCTGCCGCGGCCGGGCGAGGTGAGTCTCGCGCATTGCGGTGTGTTGTTTCTCGACGAGCTGCCCGAGTTTCGCAGAAACGTGCTCGAGGTGCTGCGGCAGCCGATGGAGGACGGCAGCGTGACGATCGCCCGCGCAGCCATGTCGCTCAGCTACCCGGCGCGGTTCATGTTGGCGGCGGCGATGAACCCCTGCCCGTGCGGGCAGTGGGGCAATCCGGCGGGTGTGTGTGGCTGCGGGCGGGTGGTGGTCGATCGCTATCGGGCCAGAATCTCCGGGCCGTTGCTCGATCGGATCGACCTACAACTGGAGGTGCCGGCGGTGGCGCACACCGAATTGTCCGTCGATCGGTCGGGCGAGCCGAGTGCGGCCATCCGCGCGCGGGTGAACCGGGCGCGGGCCGTGCAGCTCGCGCGGTTCGCGGATCGGGACGGGCTGTTTGCCAACGCGCACATGGCGCCGGAGGATCTCGCGCGGTACTGCCGCATCGGCGACGCGGCCGACGGTCTGCTCAAGACGGCGATCCACCGCTTGGGTCTTTCCGCTCGCGCGTATCATCGCGTCCTGAAGATCGCGCGTACTATCGCCGACCTCGCGGGCGCGGCGCAGATTGCCACGGCTCACGTCAGCGAGGCGATACAGTATCGGCGGTTCGATCGGCCGACGGGGTAGGGGAGGCGGCGCCCACGAGGCGAAGGCGATTCTTGATAATGCGCTGTGTAGAACGATCCCTGGCGTGGGAACGTGCGGGAACTCAAGGCGCTGATGGAACGCCTCCACGCTTTGGTGGACGCTCCGGTCCTACTGGCCGAACATCTCCTGCCCGAACTGCACGACGCCGCCCCGCGGCTCGACGACCGCACGTGGCTTCACACCCAGTTGGCGGCACGCCACTGGGACGTCAAACGCACCGTGGACGAGAACAGTGCCTGCAACTTTTTGGCACGTCAGGCGTTAGAATGATGATAGCAATCGGAGAACTGTTTGACAGGTTGGTGGGAGCGCGCTATCGTGTTGCCGCCACCACCTCTGTCCCCGGGGGCCTCACGGAGATCCTCACCCACGACCAGGAGCGCGTGCTCGACGAGCTCCTAAAGATTGCAGGCAGCGCAGGAGCGTTCCAGATGGCATGCTGCGGGCTCGCAACGAGAAGGTCGGCGAGGCAACCCTCGACGATGTCTTGCGCCACATGTCGGACGTGAAGCGCGAGCTTCGGGAGGGCGTGCAGGCAGGTCGCAGGGCAGAGGCATAGAGGGCACCACGGCGGCGCCTACGCCCATTGCGTTCGAGGAGCTGTCTGATGTACCGCTGCGTGATGTCGGTCCACGGCATAAGGACGCGAGGTGTTTGGCAGAAGGATCTTGCCCCGGTACTTGCGCTGCGCAACTTCGTGCCGTTCGCCCTCGACTATGGGTGGTTCTCCACGTTCTCCTTCGCATCGCGCCGGGCTCGAGATCGTAAAGTGGAATGGCTCAGGGGCGAATACGAGCGCGTCACGGCAGAGGCCAATGTTCAAAGACCGTCCATCATAGCGCATAGTTTTGGTACCTATCTAGTCGCAGGTCTGCTGCTGAAGTATCAGCAGATCAGGTTCGACAAGGTCATCTTGGCCGGAAGCATTGTGGATCGCGATTTTGACTGGCCGTCCGTCATTGACGCTGGTCAAGTAAACTGGCTACGTAACGACTACGGAACCTTGGACCGGTGGCCCCGTCTCGCTCGCTCGCTCGTGCCTGACGCGGGGCCGTCTGGCGCGGAAGGTTTCAGGCGGGGGCATCGCTCCGTGTCCCAGCGGCGGTTCCCTCGACACCGGCACAGCGATTACTTCCACCGTGGGCACTTCCAAAGATACTGGATTCCGACCCTGATGCGTGTCGTGGTCAGCGCCCATGAACGATCGCGCCTGACGGACATGCTGGACCTTGCTTGTCAGACCGTGGCCAGCCGGCTCGCGGTCCCGGTCACATCTGTGCGAGCCAACATATTCATGCCCGACGAGGAGGGAACACTTGGAATCCCTGATGGCCTGACACATAACATGCCGGAGCCTCAGGAACACACGATTTCCATCACGCCTGGTACGGGATGTACGGGAGTCGCGTTCAGTCAGCGCGAACAGACCATCGCTATCATGCGTGGGGGTTGGGGCACCCACACGCTCCCGGGCACGGAACTCGCAAAGGTGCACAAGGGGCTCAAGTGGATTGTATCGACGCCGATCCCAGACCCCGACCTGGCGGGTGCGGTCTTAGGTATCTTCAATGTCGATGGGCTGGACGTAGAGAAGGGACGAGATGCCCTGGAACCCCTGCTCGGGGATCTCAGTACAACCGCGAAGAGCCTTGCAGTGACGTTCAAGAAGCTTGCTTGAAGAGGAGAAAGCTGCCATGGCCTACGAATACGAACTCCAGAATCCGAGTGACGACGAGACAGGTGTCGGCGGCGTTGCCGACGTGTATGTCGTGCGTGACTTGTCTCAGCGCGTCGAGCCCAGTCCTGAGTTCCTGGCCGCGCTCCAGAATCTGTCAGCATCCACTCAAGCCGTTGTAAGAAGCTTGATCGCCGACGGGTTTGAGAAGGCGGTGCGCAAGGGATGACAGAGAACTACGCCGATCTGCTGAAGGCGGCGCACGAGGCGACAGCCCTTGCCTACGCACCATATTCGGCTTTCCGTGTTGGTGCCGCGGTCCTTACTGACGAGGGGGACGTGATCCTCGGCTGCAACATCGAGAATGCCGCCTACTCGCCGACCGTCTGCGCCGAGCGGGTGGCCGTGTTCAATGCGTGGGCGCAGGGAAAGCGCGGGATCGTTGCAATCGCTGTGGTAACGCCTTCGGGGGCTACTTGCGCGCCGTGTGGGACTTGCCGTCAGGTGCTGTGGGAACTGGCGCGAGAAGCCGAGATTGTTCTTGAGGACGGAAACGGCGGGTATTTCACGGAAACCCTGCGGTCGCTCCTCCCTCGGGGATTTGGTCCTGAGAACTTGGGCGTCCAGATCGCCTCCGTAGACGCAAGCGCCGGGGCTACGAAATAGCAGCAGGATGGTGGCGGGTGTGCGTCCCTTCTTCGTTATCGCAGTCGCAAGTAGGTTCGAGACAAGCCGTGATCTACACGGATTGTTCGTGGGCTTTGCGACCGCGGGCCACCAATGCCGACGGCGTGCGAACGGTTAGCGCCGGCGTCGGAACCAACCGATACGGCTCGTATTCCCGAGGTGGGACGCCGGTCACATGCAACATGCCGAACAGGCCGGCGACGCCCTGAGGAAGGTCCCCTATGAAGCGCTTTCGCAAGACAGCATGCACCGTAGCCACGTTGGCGTTGGCGACGGCCGCGTGTGCGCCGAAGGTGCAACCTGGCAGCGAGGGGTCGGGCCCGGCCCGCTGGTGCACTGTCCCCGGGCGATCGGTCGACAGCGCCTTCATCGTGGAGCGAGCGGCAGGCGCTCTTGCGGCCGGCACGGGCATGGAGCGGGGGCAGCTTTCACCCGACACGGTCATGCACATCTGCACGCGCCACGGACTATACGAAGGAGCTCTGATCAGGTTGGTGGTTTCAGGGCCAAGTAGCGTGCGGGGAGGAGGAGGACTTGTTTGGGTCGAGGCCGAAACAGCCTGCCCTATGGTCTTAACTCGATACGAGTAGGACACGTACCCGTGGCTCGGCAGTAAGGGCAGGCTCGGAGCCGAGATCGGCGCGCCGCAGATCGATTCTCCCGGATCCGCCGCGCCACCTGCAGTGGGCGCGCTGCCACGACTACTCTGGCGGACCCCGAAGCCACTGCCGGAGAGAAGCTGGTGGCTGGCGGCCAAGCAGCCCTGGTTGTTGCCGGTGCTGGCGTAACTGGGAAGGCTGCGGCCGCCGGTGTACGAGCGGCGGGCTACGGTTCTCGTGTGGCAATTCATGGGGCGCACCACACGTTCGGCCGTTTGGGACGGTTGAGTCATCTCCAGGCCAACACATGGCAGATTGGTGTGAAGGGATCCGGTGGGGCCTTCCGCATCCCGCTTCCTTGGAGATAGTCAAGTGCAACCAGCGCTGCGCGTAACTGATCCCAAGAGCCTGAACGTCATTACCGATGTGATTCACGACCGTTGGTTCGAGGTGGATGACGTAGCGATCGAGGAAGGTCGGAAGTGCCTCCGGATCCCATTCAGGCCAGACTGGGTGCTTGAGATCTCGGAGGTGGAGTCCTACCAGCTTGAGGAGACTGAGGGTGTAGGCAGATACGACTTCAACAAGTTCGCATACTCCGAGAGTGACCGGACTCTGATGATCTCAACCGGCGTCCCCCTCGTCTTTCGAGTGACGGTAGCCAGCTTGGATGTTTCTTTGTCGGAACTGTCGCCCGCCTGACAGGCTGAATCCTGGCCGGCAGGAAGAAGCCCGACCTCTTTCGGGAGGCCCGGGCTTCTTCATTGCGGCTAAGAATCGATCGGCTCAGCCGGCAGCGAGTCTCGCGGCCGCAGCACTCCCAGTATCTCGGCATGGCGGTCGACAGCACGGTGTACGATCCAGCCGGCAACCCGGTCGCGACGATCACGCCCCGCGGACACACCATCACCATGCAGTACGACGCGCTGGACCGCGTGACCCGACGCGTGCTCCCGCAGGTCACCTACGCGCTTGCCGATTGCTCGGTGCATGGCCTCTCCACCTCCTGGTGCCCGTGGGTGTTCCCGCTCTATCCTGATTCCGGGTCCGGTCTCGTGATTGCGGCGGATACGGAAGCGTTCGCGTACGACGTCATGGGCAACATGACGTCTGCCGCCAACGGGGTCTCCAGGATTCGGCGGACGTACAACAAGAACGGCGCCATCGCCACCGAGACGGACAGCCTGCGGAAGTACACCAACGCGACCTCATTCGGTCCTGGAGGGCACAACGGCCCCGGAGGGCTACGCTAGGGGCGGCCCATGCGCTTTCAGTCGATTGTCAGGAAGGCCGCGTCATCCGCTTCGCCGAACACCATCAGGTCGCGATGGTGCAGCCGCAAGAGGGCCTCGAGGGCGTCGTCGCTCTCATCTAGGCCAAGGTGACGAACGTGCGCAGAGTCGGGGAACAGATCAGCAAGCCGAGGCACCAGCGCCGCTGCGAGGTTCTGATCGAACAGTAACCGCACCCGGCCTCCGGGTCGCCGCTATTGCCCAGATACGAACATCAGACGCCGTTCACGATCGGCTGCGAATGCCAGACTGGCGCGGAGGTCTTCCCGCTCCAGCTCTGGGAAGTCCTGGAGGATTTGGTCTTCGCTCATCCCCGACGCGAGATACTCGAGGATATCGTAGACTGTGATACGCATGCCGCGAATGCACGGCTTGCCGCTGCGCTTGCCGGCTTCGATCGTGATGCGGTCGTGATAGTCCATGGCGGCAGTTTATGCGCGATCGACCGCTTCGCCCCGCAACAGCCGCAGCACCACCTCGGTCTTCGCCTTCGCACTCCACCGCTCCGGCACCTCGCCGTCCCGTTCCCGCTCGGCAACCATCGTCATGACCCTCAGCTCCGTGGACCCTCATGATGTATCCCCAATCAGTGTCCAAGGAAACCGGAGGCTCTATAACCCCAGCAATCTCGCGCCGTCGCAGGGGAGCACCCAGGCGTATCAAGACGCCACATTCGGCCCCCTCAGCGAGCGAGGTCCGGAACGTCTTCGGCAATCGCTACAAGTTCTTCTACGACGCCGCGGGGCGACTCGAAAGTCTCGCCGTCCCTGGCGGCTGGGAAACGTACACCTATGACGACGACGGCCGACGCACGGCCCGCGTCGAGCAGGCGGGTGCGACGACCCTCCACGACGACGACTTCACGTATGACAACGGTGGACATGTCCGTGCCGTGACGGGCACCGGCGGTCACGGCTGGACGGTCGAGAACGTGTATACCGGGAGCGGTGGGCTCCTGGCCACCGACCTGTACGACAACGGCGGGCTGCCGCACTTCATCGAGGAATACCAAACAGACGGACTCGGCAACGTGAGTGCCAAGCGAGTCGACGAGGGAGTGAACGACCCGGAATCCGCCTACGAGTACGACGACTTCTCAGGCCTGCCGGATCGCATCGTGGTCGAGACGCTCGCCACCTGCAGCTTCGTGCGCGCGAAGGTGAACGTGTTGTTCCTGGGGCCGCCGGGCGTGGGCAAGAGCCACCTGGCGGCCGCGCTCGGGGTGAAGGCGATCAAGAACGGCTTCTCGGTGGTGCACTTCGTCCTGGACGACCTCATGCATGTCCTCAAAGCCGATGCGGCGATCCCGCCGGCGCGGCTCCGGGCCAAGCGCTATCTCAATGCGGGGCTCGTGATCGTCGACGAGGTCGGCTTCCGGTCGCTCGACCGGGCCGCGGACGGTTGTGTCAAGCACGTCGATCCTGAGGACACGAAGCCCTCCCGAGCGGCTCCGCGTCCCTCTGACTCTCTTCCAGTTCCGTGCATCACGCCGCGCTGCTGGTCGCTTCGCTCAACGTGCGGACGCTCAGGTTCGCGAACGACCTTCTATCCGTGGTGGCTCCGCATCTCCGCGGCCACGCACCTCATCCTGTATGCGCCAAACGGCGCCTGAAGCCCTTCCATGCGTGCTGAACATCGTTGGCGTGCCGCGACTGTTGGAAGCCCTCGCGTAGCCGGGGGTCTGCGCATCATTCCTGCTCCATGAACCCCCACCAAGACCCTGCTCTTGACCGGAGCGCCCCGCCGAGGGGCTTTTTCGCTCTCGAGCACTCAAATGGCGCCGCCGCTCGGCAAACTCACGACCATCGCTTACCCACCGCCAGTCTTCACACAGGCTCCACCCTCGTCATGCGGCAATTGTCCAGCCGACGACCAGCTCCGCCTCGACAACCTCTGCCTTGCTTCTGCCATCCGCGAGTTGCACATGGCTTACGCGCTGTGCTACCTCTGCGTAGAGTCGGGTGTGGTGAATGTAGCGCATTGCTACGAACACCAAGAGTGCGACCAGAGCCGCTGCAGCGTGGAACTGCCATGCGCCGAGAACGCCTAAGCGAAGTTTCGCAGCAGCCAATTCCGCTTGGCCGAACCACGCTAGAGCCACGGCAATGAGTGGAAGAAGAATGACAAACGCGCGCGCACTCTTTGAGAGCGCCAAAGGCACAGCGATTCTCTCTTCCCAAGCTCGCGTGTGCTTGAGCAGCGAGGCACACCGATTGTACAACGTACCTGGACCCGAGTCGCTAATCATACCCGCGTCAACAGCTGCCGCATAGTCGGAGATGCGAGGAAATACTCGAGCTGCGACGCGGTCTCGCTGAGTATCGAGCTTGTTCTGCCATTGTCTCAGGATAGGAAGTCTTTTTCGTCTCGGGCCAAAAATGGAATCGTAGATTGGCTTATCGAGATAACGACCCCAGCGATATCCTAACCACGTAACAACGAGTATGATGGCCTCCTGCCAGTTCGCCTCGATTGTGCCAAACGCGTTCAGATAAAAGGCCGTTACGAGCCCCAGGACCAGAGGAAACCCCGGAAGCTTCTTTACGGCACCGGATAGCGGCTCCACGATTAGTTTAAGCATGCTTCCTCCCGGGTAACTTGCCGCATAACGCTCAGCATCAGCGGCCGCGCGTAGCGCCGTCCGCTGCGTTGTTGGGCGGCGTCATGACTCTCCGTGCCGTTTGCGTCCCGCGGCCTTTGCCCGTCTGCGCCACCCTACATGTACCTACTTCGGATACTGCGGCGATCACCGCCTCGGCGAAAGGGCTTGGTGCGTCGTTTCCAATGGGCTTCCCAAATTTCAATCGGGTCTGACCCTTTTGGTCCCCCTACCGGTTCTGAACGCCTGCTTCCGTACGCGAAAAGTCGGCGTCAGAACCCTAGTCCCGCGTTAACCAGTGCTAGACAGACGCTTCGACCGCTCCCCAGTAGTTATCCGCAATGAAGCTCTTCGAAATAGGGCCCGAGTAGTTCTCCGCCCAACTCCAGACGTCCACGTCCACCTCCGTCCCTTTGTCCGTCGCCTTCTTTAGAACGACGATATGATTGGGGAACCATGGTGCATCGACCTTATTTTCGATCTTCGTAGCCCAGCCGGTCGCCTTCACGAAATTGCCACTTACGAAAAGCAGCACGTCCGTCGTTGCGGAAAGTGGCAGCCCAAGCAAATTCTTGGCGCTCTTTTCCGACGACACATTCGCCCCTTCCTTTACGCTCGAATAGACTTTCGTCGCTTCCAGCCATTCTTCGATGTCGCCAGGGGTAGTTATGCCGCTCCAGTCTTGCGACTCGGTTCCGTCGAAATCGGAGACGGGATTCGAGGCGTCTCGCAGGCCGCACATCACCATCCACTGCGCTGGATTCGGCAGATACTCCCCCTTGTTGATCAAACTCTGATAGTCCTGATTCAACAGTGAGGAACGCGGTTCGACTTTGCACCCGCTAGAACCGCCGATGAAGGCCTTTCCCGTATTAAAGAGGTCGGCCGCGAAGTTTGCGAAGGCTATGGGATCCCGCTCCACCCACACCCTGAAAAAGGCCGCCGGTCCGCAAGCGTTGAGTCCCTTCTGATCCACGAGCCCCGGGAACTTGATCGTCTGCTCAAGGTCGATCGCGACCTGGGAGCGACTAAGCTTCCACTTCGGCGGAGTCGTCTGCGCCGCAAACGTATTCACGACCGTCAGGGCGGCTGCCACGTCGGGGTTCGTACTCGGGGAGTTCGCGGGCGATCCATAATGTGCCGGCCCGGTCTTTTTCTTGGACGTGCCGAGCAGGGCGAAGTCGTCCGCGTCGACGATATTTCCAACCTGAATAATCTCCCTACCTTGTTGATTCTGCCGTTCGACCTTCAACGGCTGGCCGCCTGAGTGCTGGATACGCTCTCTTACCGCACTGTCCTGAACAAGCGACGAGCCACCGCTGTTCATATTCTGCTCATCGAGTGCTCTGGCGGCTTGTCGTTCTGCCTCTGGTTCCTTGATGAGGCCCTGATCCTGCGCTTTCTTAATGTTGCTGAGCTTTTGTTTCGCGTCGGCAGTGCCCTGCTTTGACTTTTGGAAATCAACCGCCATCTGCCCGAATGACTGAGCCAGTGATGCCGCCTGAGTGAGTGCACCCATAGCGTTGGCCTGCGTACCAGCCAAGCCCGCCATATCCCTGAAAGCGTTGCTCGTCGTCACGGCTTGCAGGATCCCTGCGAGACCGGTCGGATCCGGCGCAGCAGGCGCGTTCTGCAGATTGATGATCGACTGCGGCATTTGGGTAGGTGTCAGATCCGTTGGGGCCGCTCGGCGCGTTCCCAGCTGATCAGCGAGTGTTTCAAGCTCAGGTTCGCCGTTCGTGAGCACCCAATCCGTGCTGCCGTGATGCTCCTCAGCGGCCTCACACTTATCCATCAATGCTTGTGCGTAAAGGCCCTCGGTCGGCAAACTGACACGAAGTGGGTCTGTACGCACTTGGCTGTCGTAATAGTAACGATGCGCGGCATCGGGACTGTCGTGTCCATCTATCCCGAGGAATGCGCCGGCGGCCACGCGCATCACTAATGTGTTTCCAAGGATCGCCATCGGGTCGCGCTCAACGACCGATGCTATGCTGCGACCCGCGTCCTCAACCCACGCTCCGTTCTCGAATCGCCGGCCATATGGCGCCGTGAAACCATCCAGCAGCATGTAAAGCTCGTCGCGGTCCATTAGCCACCAGATAACCTTGTGGTAGTACACAAGGTTGGAATTGAGGTGCGCAATCAGTCGCTCGACAGCATCCTCAATTTCGCGTCGCTGGTCCTGCGCTTCCCAAGGTGTTATCGGTATGTGCAGATTCCCGCCAGAATTTGGCTGACCAGTTGCCGGATCAATGAGGTCGTCGGTTGTTGGAACTGACTCAACTCGGCGATTGTGGTGATCCGTGTAATAGTGAAGCGTCATTGACTTCACATTTGCCACAGAGCCAACAGGAAGGGGCTGCGTTGCCAGTAAAGCGAAGTTCTGAAGTTGACTCCGATTAACCCCTGAGACCGGGGCCGTGAAGTCGATCCGAACAGTGCTGCCAAACCGATAGCTACTCGCCAGCGTAAAGTCGACCGCTCTACCGGCGACTCGAAGCTCAAGCCGATCTGCCCACCGTGCAGCCATGGTCGGCGCAACCTCGCGTTGGTAAAAGGCATCCCTATCACGCTCAAGAGTCTTCAATCGCTCCACGATGCGTTTTACTGGCATGCCGAGAATCGGGGCGAGTGGCGCCCAGATGGCATAGTAAGCTTCAAGCTGCTCTTCTGGAGCAATCTCCCGCGGCCGCTCGATGGACAACTGAACGTAAATGGACCCAGCAATGTAATTGATCTGCTGGTTCATGCGCGGACCTGCCGGGATGCTGGAGTTCACCCAGGCGGAGTCGACTTCGTCGAGGTAGTCGAGGGCCCAGCGTAGGCTCCGATCGAGCATTCCCTGCTTTAGCTGCTCCCGCCACTTAAGCGCCTTGTCGACGTCGAATGGCGTAATCGAGAATGGCACGAAAAGGCATTCCCGCAGTCCTGCGAATTCCGTGTCCACACGCAGATGCCGAAGAATCTCGTAGTACATCACAGTCAGCGCGTGGCAATAATTGATATTTCTCAGGGTCTCCGCGACACCTTCGACTTCCTCTTCCTGAGTAACCTCCGTGATTACCGTGCTTTCGAGGCGCCGAGTTGCCTCGCCGTACTGACGAATTGCATCACGCAGCTGCTGGTGCTCCGAGGCCGCGACGCGACGCCCACCTGACTGCGAACTGGAGGAGGATGCGCGACCGTGCGCCGCTCCTCCCCCGATCACGACAGGACCGAGGGCGAACCCAAGACCTCCGGCCACCCCAGTTATGCGAGATTGTGACTGCCCCTGTGCCCATTCGGATAGACTGGACTGAACAGCGTCGGTGTAATCGCGCGAACGCGTGGTCACCTGCGTGAGCGCATCAGAAACCTCGGTTACTTCGCGTCGTGCGACTTCCTCGCGCCGACGCCACGATATCTTGGAGATTCGCTTCGTCTGTCGCGGGGCAAGCGTCAGCGTATGAGCCACATTACCAAGCGAGTATCCGTTCGAGCGCCAACGGACCCGCCACTCAAGCACATGGCCGCCGGCAACCGACGCAGCCTGATAGATCGACGGATCGCCTTCCCACTCGATAGGGTTATTGCCACTGACGGGCTCTCGTTCCTTCGAGCGGTCCCGCACCCACTTCCTCCAGAAATCCATAGATGGCCTGAAGACGCTGCGGTCGAGTGTGGCCCGCAGATCGAGACGGGGCTGAACGGTGGATGCCAGACTGGCCCGCATGGCGCTCGTGCGAGTCGCAATAGTTGGTTGGCTGCCGAAGCTAATTGAATCGCCGCGATTAAACTCCGCTGACACAGCGGTCAGGCGGATCGGTGGTGCAAGGTCGAGCGAGACCGGTCGTGACACCTTGAGTGAGCCCTGCCCCCCAATCTCGGGCTGGTCAACACGCAGGACAGTGAAGAACCGCCGCTCACCCAGGATACGGTGCGGGTTCTCGAAGGGCGTACATGTGCCGCCCGGATCATCGTTGAATCGATCCGGATGATCCACGAGCTGACGCTCGTCGAAGTCCAATGGCGGACGGCGTCCTTCGTTACTGTCCGGAGCCCCGGGCGTACCACTACCTGCCGTTGATGCGACCGGTCCCGTACCGCTGGAGGATGAGGCCACTGGCAGAGGCAGAACGATCACCACGTTCGCGCGAGGCTGCGTCGGAACCGGGTCGAGTTGGTAGCCGGCATAGTTGCTTGGGCCCAGGAGAAGCCAGAGCCAGGCGATCTCATCACCAGTGATGTCGACGGAAACGTCGAACGCACCATCTGAATGCACTGTTGCCGACTGGAGCCCCAAGGCATTGACTGATTTTGCGACCAGTTTCGCGCGATCGAGTTGTAGCGCTTCGAACGTCGTGACCTCGCCCGTGCCCGAGAGACCGAGCAGCGCGCGCACAACATCGGTTTGTGGATTGGAGTGACCTTCTGAGAGCTGGTTTGGACGGATAGGTGCGACATAGAGTCGGTACCCCGACATGTCCAGCATCGCGTCGTCCAGCCTGACGAAACGTCCGGCGCGAACGAGGACCGCACTGTCGCCCGCCGGTGCAACCCGCTGCGTGGCGGCTGCATATACTTCGTCGGGAATGACCACCTTGAGGTCGGCCGGCGTCGAAGTTGAAGGTGTGAGGTCGTCCGACCCAAAAAGAATCGAACCCTGTGCGAATTCTATCTGCAAGGTAACGGTAGTCGCATCAGCGTAGTCGTCGACACTGATGGTCACCTCACCATCCGGGTCGAGTTCTTCACGGCGCGATCCTAGTAGGTTCACCGTCTTCGGCGCCGCATCATCGGGATCCTCAGACGGAACCTCGCGTGTGTACTTGAGTCGCGCAAACAGACTCTGGGGCACCGCCTTCACCAGTTTGGTATTAGGCTTGACCATCACCGCGAGTTTCTTAGCCATGATTGCGTCCTCCAGCTATTGTCTGCATAGCTGTATAGGCTTATCTGGTTCCTGCATATCGGTCACTTGGTATCTGGCCCTGTTGCAACTGCGATTCAACGGGAATCCAGCCGCCCAACCTCTACTTTACTTGTACCGCTTCCCCAATGGGCCCTCCCACCGCTCCCCTGCAACTGAAGTCCATATCGGCGCTAGGAGGGCTCCGGCACCCTGAGCCCGTCAGCCGGGCTCCGCGCGCCGAGCCCGCCACGGTGCAGAACATGCGTGTACACCGGCGACACGATCCACCCTGCCCCCGCACGCCCCTCACACAATCCTAAACGGCGCCGCCGCGTTGATTACGTCGGCCACGGCGCCCAGCGCCGCGTTGATCGCCTTCTCGGCCGCCAACACGCCCAACCCCTCCACGGTGAGCATGACGATCAACGCCGTGTTTCTATGGATGCGCAGCAGCGACTTCGCCTCGGCCGCCGAGACCTTGCCTTCGACTGCGAGCCTCACGATGTCCTTCACCGACTGGGCGAGCTTCTTGAACTCGGGGCGCGCGTAGTCGCGGACCTTCGGCCAGTCCTTGGCCAGCGAGTCCTTCGCGGCGCCGGTCATCACGGCCGCCAGCTCCCCGATCTTGAGACTCATGCGTCACGCTCGGCACATGGGTGCACCATCCACACCTCGGTCATGATGCGTTTCGCTTCTTGGCCACTTCGAGCTGAATGATGGCCTGCCACGCCTGGTTGAATAGAGCGCGGACCTGGCGCACGTAGGCGGCGCTCAGGGTGTTCTGCACTTCGTGCGTGCTTCTCAGGTCTTCGAGGTTCGTGCGCATCAGCTCGTACTGCTGCAACGAGATGCTGTTCTTGGGGTGCGTGCTGGCTCGCAACTCGACGGCGCGAAGGTCGACGGCGTAATCGCGATAGAAGTCCGCGTGCTGAGGGTAGAGGGCGCCGGACCCCGAGGCGGATTCCAACGTGGTCAAGTGCATGTCCATGCGCCGCTGAAGCTCGGTGGCCGCGCGGTCGATCTGCTCGTCGTAATGCGAGATGAGGGTGACGGCGCACGCCGTGCTCCAGAGGCCGGCCAGCAGCACTCCAACCCAGAGGCGACTGGTCCCGGCTCCTCTTCGGGGGCACCGCACCGCGATGTGTCGCCTTGGCATGGCTTCGGTTCCGCTTAGGGGCGGCGAATGGAAACGGCACTCGCATTAGTGACACCGATGGCAGCGAGTTTCTTCTGCAGTGCGCTGGCGTCGTCCAACGGGAGATACGTGCCGAAGACCACGACATACTGCCTCTGCGAGGGATCGGACGGGTCGGGCTGGAAGTAGATACGAGCCGCGCTCGTGTCCCCCAGCGCCGCGATGTACTCCTGCGCCTCCGCGATCGCGCCCTCCGCGATCGCGTACCGCCCGCCGGTGACGAACCATGCGCGGGGGTTCGGCTTGCCGAGCAGGCCGCGAAGGAACTGGCTCATTCCCGGCTCGCGCGGAGCCTCGATCTGATCGAGCGGCCCCTGCACCTGAACCGCGGTGGGAAGCGTCGCCGCCTGGCTCAGCTGGATGTCCACCTGACTGGCCACGCCGACCGCGACGCGCACCCGCTGTGTCACTTGCTGGGTGCCGAGCCGGGTGACGCGAAGCGTGTGCTCGCCGACCGGCAAGTGGAGGCTGAACGTCCCGTCGTTACCGCTCATCGCTCCCACGTCCATGCCGTCCACATGGATGTGTGCGCCCACCACAGGCTCCCCCGACTCCGCTGCAACGACTCGGCCCGTGACGGTGCTGAGCGCGGGCACGCTCATCGCAGGTGCGGCCGTTTGAGCAAGCGCTTCGGGAGCGATGAGTGACAGTATCGCGGCCCCCGCCGAACGTCCCGCCAGCTCGTTGCCCACCTTGACGCCGTTCTGAAACGTCAGAATGGTGGCCGGTGCCACGATTCCGATCTCGAATACGCGGAGGTGAACCGATTCGGTCTTGTGGAGCCACGCCCACAAGCCACCGATCAAGAACAGCACAAGGACTTTGACGCCGAGGCCAACGACGGCCAGCGCCGTGAGCTTGGACAGCACGGGTTCGAGATCGACGACGAGGAGGCTTACCACGGTGGGGGCCAAAGCGCCCAAACCACCCACGAGGAACCGCGTGGTGCCGGGCATCGGAGAGGCAGCCGACCGCCCCGGAGGCTGAGGGGATGTCATGCGAGGACCCCACTTCCGTATTAGGGCCCCAATATTGACTCCGCCACGGTGTCCGAACAGGCCCTTTTTGAGGCACGACTTACTGTTTTTGGGACATTCGGCCCGGAAAACGGCGCAAGGGGTCCACGGCGGGCTATGGACAGGCTTACGTCCGGGTGGGTCCAGTCGCGGACTGAGGGGTCCGCGGTCGCCGGGGGAGCGCCCTGCTTCCCCACCCCGAATGTCCCAATCTCGTATGGTCGTGCCTCAATCGGGGCCTGTCGGGCCTCGTCCGCTTTTCCAAGATTGGCAGGGAGCAACTCCACGTCCGTTGAGGGCCTCGAATGCGACACGTCCGGCCGGTTATCGCTCTAACGTGGTTACCCGTCTTCGCCACCCTCTCGCCTGAACCCGCGGATGCGCAGCGCTTTGTCCTTGAAGCCGCGGCCAGCGGGGGCTTCGCTGGGATCGAGGTACCCGAGGTGAAGGTGCAGCCCCTGTTCCGTATCGACTCCGACGGAACCGCAATTCCCCGCTCGGACTCCCTGTCGTTGCTTGCCAACCAGGAGTTCGTTTGGCGGCCCGCGGTCTCCACCGGGCTGGTGGCACGATACCTCCTATCTGGATCCAACCCCGACGAGGAAACCCTGGGCGTCGGCATCGGCGGGCACATGGTGATGTTCGCGGCTGGAGCGGACGCCCGCATCAAGCTCGCACCGGCGCTTACCGCGCACTTCGGCTCGCTAAACATGCAGGTCTTCATCGGCTACATCTTCAGCGCCAGCGACGAGATTCGCTTTCCGGGCATCGACGGGGCGGCGCGGGACGGGGACCAGATCGTCGTGCCCGTGGGGACGGACTCCGATCAGTTCGTGCTGGGAGGCGTCGGGAATGGACCAACGATCTTCGTCGGACTCATCATCGGCGGGCTGTCGGTGACGAAACTCGGCGCGGGCGGCTCGTGACCGCGTAACTCATCCGCGCCCAACCACCCCGCCCACCAGCGGAGCACGCATGCCCAGGATTCGGAAGCAGGCGGTCATCGTCATTCACGGGATCGGCGAGCAGCGTCCCATGGACACGCTGCGCTCGTTCGTGGCGAGCGTCCTGCCGACCAGTCACGTGTACAGCAAGCCCGACCCCTTCAGCGGATCGTACGAGCTCCGCCGCCTGACAACGAGCCACGGACCCCGCCATCACACGCACTTCTTCGAGCTGTACTGGGCGGACCTGGTCCAGGGAACGACGATTCTCCACCTCGCGCAGTGGGCGAAGTCCCTGCTGTGGCGCTGGCCGTGGGCGACGCCCCGACACCTCCGGCCGATGTGGGTGGTGACGTGGGCACTGCTGGCGCTGCTCGCCGGGCTCGGCGCGGGCATCGGCCTCGGCATCATTCAAGCGAGCCTGGGGGGGCCGGCAATCCTCGCACTGGTGCTGCTGGCGTCCGCGTTCTACGGGTTCCTCATCCGCTACGCGGGCGACGCCGCGCGGTACCTGAGCCCGAGCCCCCGCAATGTGGCGATCCGCCGCGCCATCCGGGACGCGGGGGTGAGCCTCCTGAGACGCCTGCACGAGAGCGGCAAGTACGATCGGATCATCCTCGTGGGGCACAGCCTGGGAAGCGTGATCGCCTACGACCTCATCACGCACTACTGGGTGGAAGGGTACCGGCGATTCGCCAATCCGGCGCGCCAGCCGCAGGGGCGCCTCGAGGCGTACGAGGAGCTGCTCACGGGCTCGGAGAGCGCGGCGGTGGGCCACGAGGTGCACCGGCGTCACCAGCACGCGGTGTGGACGGAGCTTCGCCGGCACGGTCACCTGTGGAGAATCACGGATCTCGTGACCTTGGGCTCGCCGCTCGCGCACGCCGCGATCCTCATCGCCCGGAACGAGCGCGACCTGGCGCAGCGGTTCCGCGACCGCGAGCTGCCGACCGATCCGCCGCAGCTCGATCGGGATGGTACGCTCGCGTTCGTGCTCGAACCGCCCATCCGGAACGACCGGCGCCAGCTGGTCTCGCCCCGCGCGCCGCACCACGCGGCGCCATTCGCGTGCACGCGATGGAGACCTTCGTCGGTTTCACAGGCACGCCGCTGGAGCGTGACGACAAGAACACAATCCACGGTCTTCGGTGGGTACTCGGATGTGTACGACATCCGCCAAGCGGTGGAGGACGGGGCAACCAAGCCGCTCTATTACGAGTCGCGCATCGTGAAGCTGACGGTGGACGACGCCGGAGCAACAGCGGCCGAGGCGGAACTGGAGCAGGCCGCGGCGGCCGATGCTTTGGGCGAGCAGGTCGCGGATCAGATCCGCATACCGCTGGAAGCGCTGGTCGGCGCGCCGGAGCGCGTCGAGCGGTTGGCGGCGTTCATCGTCGAGCACTGGGAGAAGCGCCGCGCAGCGATGGAAGGCAAGGCGATGATTGTCACCATGAGTCGCGACATCGCCGCGCGGCTGTATGAGGCAATCAAGGCCCTGCGGCCGGATTGGCACGATCCCGACGACGAGCGCGGGGTGATGAAGGTCGTCGTCACCGGCAGCGGCGACATGAGGAGCCGTTGCGCAGCCATGTGCGGACCAAGGGCGCGCGCAAGCGGCTGGCTGAGCGGTTCAAGAACCCGGACGACGAATTCCGGCTGGTGATCGTCTGCGACATGTGGCTGACCGGGTTTGATTGTCCGCCGGCGCACACGATGTATCTCGACAAGCCACTCGCGGGCCACAATTTGATGCAGGCGATCGCCCGTGTGAACCGGGTCTACGGCGAGAAGCCCGGCGGGCTGATCGTGGATATGCTCGGCCTCGCGGATCAGCTCGCGGACGCGCTGGCGACCTACACCCAGGCTGGCGGCACGGGCGAGGCGGTCAAGGAGGTTCAAGACGCGGCCGTGCCAGCGATGCTCGCCGCGTTCGAGAAGCTGCGGTCGTTCTTCCACGGTTGCAGCTACCAGGAGGCGCTCGATGCTGAGCCGCAGCAGGTGCTCCCGGTGTATCTCCGTGCGATCGACCACGTGTTTGCCCAGCAAGATGGCTGGAAGCGCCTGCGGACGCTTGTGAAGGAACTATCTGCCGCGTTCGCCCTTGCCGTGCCACGGTCGGAGACGGAGGCGGTCGTCGAGCATCTGGCCTTCTTCCAGCGCGTTGCCGCGATGATCCGGAAGCGACTGGCGGATGAGTCAAGCGGTGGTACGAGGGCGCGACAGCGTGACGTGGACGCGGCCGTCCGGCAGGTCATTGGTGGCGCCGTGGACGCTGACGAGGTGATCGATCTCTTCGCGGCCGCCGGCCTTGACGCGGCTCGGTTGGACATCCTGTCCGATGAGTTCCTCGCGCGCGTCGCGGCATTGGAGCAGAAGAACCTGGCGTTGGAGACTCTGCGGAAGCTGTTGACCGATGAGATCCGCGTCACCGAGCGGACGAACCTCGTCCAGAGCAAGAGGTTCCGGGAGGCGCTCGAGGACGCCATGCTGCGGTACACGAACAAGGCGATCACGACCGCCGAGATGATCAGTCGTCTTCTCGACCTCGCGAAGCAGCTGAGAGAAGCGCAGCGGCACGGCGAAGAACTCGGTCTGTCCGTTGAGGAGACTGCCTTCTACGATGCGCTCGCGGAGAATGGCTCGGCGAAGGAGATCATGAAGTCGGACACGCTGCGCCTGATGGCGCGAGAACTTGCCGAGACGGTCAAGAGGATGCCGAAGCTTGACTGGACTCAGCGAGAGTCCGTGCGCGCGGGCCTGCGCCGAAGCGTGCGTCGCCTGCTGGCGAAGTACGGCTATCCGCCCGACTTGTCGGAAGACGCGACGCAGCTGGTGTTGAAGCAGGCGGAGCGATCCACCGAGAACGAGGTGGTTTAAGATGCCGCCGATGACCCCACTGAGTACCCATCCGTCCGCATCAGAGGTTACCGGATGAGCACGCGGTAACGGGCCCCAACACGAGGCCGGCACGACGGCCCTGACTGCTGGGCCGCACGTGGACACGTCCGTGCGGGCGTATCCACGCCATAGGGGCAGAACAGCGCGCAGCAGAGTTCACGACCCGGGGAGGCCAAGGGACTTGAGAGACGACGGCAACAACATCCCGTACCGCGACTGCATCTCTCGAATCCGACGCGTTGAGTCATCCCACGCGAACACCGTTGCGGTGCCGTCCTGGGACACTGCCAGTGCCAGCCATGCCTGGGTCCGTTTGATAAACGCGCGAAGACTCCGGTGGCGACTTCCCTCCCCCGGATCGTTGGACGGCTCCGGCGGAACGGCGAAGTATGCGTGATAGGCGTAGATCTCACCATCCTCATCTATAAGCACCGCGCCATCGGCGGTCGTCATCGCAACGAGCAAGTCACGCAACTCTTCCCCCCGACGACGCTCCAGCTCGAACTCGCGATAAATCTTAAGGGGATTGCGCTGGAACGCCTCCAGATTCCAGATGTTTGTTTGGAATTCACCCATGACCACACGGGACATCGTGAGGCCGGATACGGAGATGGCACCGGGCTGAATGATCGACGAATCTTTAGTGTCAACGCGCGGGCCGATCACGATTGTCCCTCCGCGTCCCTGAACCTTCATTTCATGCTGGACACCATAGAAGAAAGCCGCGGTCTGGCCAGGATCCCCCCAGTTGCCGGCAGCCCTCCAGAGCGCCGCATAGATGAGAGGGTTCGGGAACTGGTTGGTCCAGACACTATCCCCACGCCGTGCCGCAACAATCACATGGTTAACCGCCACGGTGAGGATGCCTGGCCCCTCGATTGAAATGGCCAATGGCGGCTTCTCGTAGGCGGCTATGCGCACGGCGCCTCTCTGCGCCTCATGCAGGGGTGCCAGGCGCTGTCGTACTAGCCCGATGACCCTGAAGCCATTCGTCGCGGGACACACGATCACCCATGTATCGCGAGTCAGCACTGCGGCGACGTTCTTAAGAGAACGGAACGAGAGATCCGGGACATCGAGATTGAGGATGGCGACTTGCCACGTCTTGACCTGGTCAAGGAAGACGTCCGCATTTCGGACAACGAGAAATCCACCAACTATCGGACGGCCCTCGTAGGTTTCGGTCGAGAGATCGAATGCAGCCTTGAGGATCGTCTCAATTGCCCGCGCACCCGAATCGAAACAAACGCTCATTTGCAGGCTGTCTTCTCGTCGCTCTTGGGAGAAGCAGAACTGATGCACTGCTTCCGCGATTTTTCCAGAAATGGTCATTCGGTTATCCACCGTTCGTGGTCAATGGTGGCGCTCGAGTCAAGCACCGCGTCGAGGAGTTTTGGCTGCGCCGAGCAACCGGCGGAACGCCGCGAAACGCTGCGGCGCGGCATGGCAGTTTCGGCAAGTGCAGTCATCCCGACCTCACCGGAGTCAGAGGGAGCCGGTCATTTCCGCGCTGGCCTACGCTAAGACAGGAGCGGACGTTCCGCCATCCGGATCGTAGACCTTTGACGGTCCCCACATAGGCAGCGCGCGGCCGGACGCGCATCCTTGGGACTTGAACTGCTCTTTCCAGCAGGGCAGCTGCTGTAGCGGAGTAGCCATTGGTTCGTTCATCAAGGTGTGAGTTGCCGTTCGTCGCCAGCGTGGTTGGGGGGGCACCTGGGGGGCTGGCCGACTCCACTCACGGACGACGAGGTACTGAGGTTCTGCATGGAGTATGTGGAGGTGCGCTGATGCGCGACGGGACCGGCCCCCGCGGCAACGAACTTGGAGGAACTTCACTCATGATCGACAAGGCAACGAGAGTCGGCGGATACGTGCGGGTCTCCCGGGAGCGCGCTGCCAGGAACGGCTACGGTCTGGGCGCGCAGGAGTAGGAGATCCAGCGGTTCGTCGAGTACAAGGGCTGGATGCTGGTCGAGCTTTACCGCGAGGAGGGCGTCTCCGGGTACAAGAAGGAGCGTCCCGCACGGGACCGGCTTTTGGCCGACGCTCAGGCCGGCCGGTTCGACGTGGCCGTCTTCCCCTCCATCGACCGCGCGGGGCGGTCCGTGCGGGACGTGATCCAGATCGATCGGGCGCTCCGCGACGCAGGCGTGGACACCGTCTTCCTGCGCGAGGGCGTGGACACATCGACGCCGACCGGCCAGCTCTTCCGCAACATCATGGCCTCGCTCGCCGAGTCCGAGGGCCGCGTGATCTGCGAGCGCCTCTCCAACGGCAAACGGAAGAAGGCCTGCGAGGGCGGGCACACTGGGGGCTGGATTCCCTACGGCTACCGGCGAGCAGACGACGGGAGCATCGCCGTCGTGCCCGAGGAGGCCGCGGTCGTCGAGCGCATCTTCCGGCAGACGCCACTGGCAAGCGGGCGGCGTAGGAAGTCAAGTGATGGCAAGGAACGGCAGCGGCGAGGTGCGCTCGCCGCGGGGGTTGACCTATCGTCGCTTGACAGGGCGCTTCTTAATGGTGCCAGGCGGTAGGGAGCGCAGCGCGCCCTCAGTCAGCCCCAGCTGCCGGGCGACCTCCCGGACCGCCGCGCCCCGCTCGATCATCTGCTCTGCAACCATGACCTGGGCCCTCCCAAGTTTCGCCAACGGTGGCTCCGCGCCCAATCGGCACGGAAGGATGCCCCCACCGGGGGCACTGTCAGGGGGTCCGGTGCGTAAACTTGGGTGTTCACAGGTGCTGCAAATTTGGGTGTTCTTCTACACAAGCGGCTCAGGGAGGCGCGCGAAAAAGCGGCCTCACCCAAGTCGAAGGAGCGAAGGCCCTCGGCCGGCTACACTCCTATTTCACAAAGTGCGAACTCGCGAGCGGCGGATCGAGCCCGTGGAGCTCCAGCAATTTGCAGAGCTGTACAAGCGGCGTGTTTCGTAGCCTCTGCCTCGGTGCGGTGCCCTGCGGCGAGCGCGCGCGCGAACCCCGTCTCGCGCTGGACCGGCGTGGGATCCCATTCCGCCGAGCCTGAACTGCATCAATTCACGCTCCAGCGATGTAGTCGGTCGGCGTCTCGCCGAAGGCGGTCGGTGACGACCGCGAGCACCCACAGGAGCTTCACATGCGCGCGAGCGTCCTCCTGTCTTCGAGCGCGCGGCAGTGTCTCCAAGAACGCCCGTAGGTCACGCGGGTCAATCGGAAGCCGAACCAAGTCGAGTGCCACGGAGGGAGGATGCAGGACGCTCATCAACACCGATTCAACCTCCTCTGCGACAACCACTTGCCGTGTCGTCTTTACTGACCGAGTTCGGCCGGAACAGCACGTCCCACATGTCCACCGTTCGCGGAATGTGCCAGAGCACCTCGCGCTGCGCCTCAAATGTCCCAAATCCGTAGGGTCGTGCCTCAAGATGGGCCTATTCGGATCCCAGGGAACCGTGAAGATTTGGGGGGAGCGAGCGTGTTCTCCCACCGCAACCGGGCCGCGGGCCCAGGTGAGCCATGTCGCGATTGCCGCACACGCTGGATGCCCACTGTGCTTGCGGCTTGACAAAGCAGCCGTGGCGGGTTGTCGTTGACGCAGTCCCTTTCGTCGGATCTAGTAATTGGGGTCGCTGGCGGGCTTGCTGCGTCAGCGGTGGTGGGGATTCTATCGGTGTATTGGCGACGAGTGATCCTACCGTTGTTAGAAGGCATGGCTTACCGGGGCCAGAACGTTCAGGGAGACTGGGACTTGGTGAATCCTCCGCTACCAGAGAGTCTGTCCGAAGTCAAGTTCGAGTCGGATGAACTCCTTGTCTTGAGACAGCGAGCGACTCACCTGAGCGGACGGTGATGTGATGAAAGGCCACGCATCCTTTTATAATCGAGATGTCCACTAGGTAGAGTGAGACGAAGTCGAGTATCGCCTTCGCAGGTAATAGTCTAGTCCCAGTCGCGCGGTCTACTGGCCAAAGCCAAATGTTTTCGTAGCGGGACGTGGAGAACAGTGCTTCCGCTGTCCATGACGTCCGACTCGGGCTCGCTCGACAAGTCGCGACGCGCGAGCTGGGCCTCCACCGCAGCAGCGGCCGCGGAGCGTGACGTGCGCACGAGCTTCATCCTTGTGTTCGCGGGCGCGGGAGCCCCTCGGCGAGCGCCCGTACCTCGGCGAGACCCACGGGGAAGGAAAGGACCGCGAATGTCGCACCAGTAGCATAAGCGCGTACTATAGAGCCTCAACGCCGGTTCAACTTACGGTGCAACAACGACTTGTAATGCTGTCTCAACTGACCGAAGCTCAAAACACGGCCTCCCGCAGTGCGAGAGGTTGAGGCCGTTCCTGCTCTGTCTTTTCGGTCGCAGGCGCGGATGTTTGAACCATAGTCGATCCTGCACCTCCTAGCAGGCAGGGAGCCATCATGCGCATCCTACTACTGCACCTCTCAGATCTCCACTTCCGCAGCTTGCAAGACCCACTGATGGGCAAAGCAGAAAGGATTTCTTCGGCCGTCAAGGACCTCGAGTACGACCTGTCGGGATTAGTGTTGGTGATCTCGGGTGACGTAGCGTTCTCAGGGGCTCAGCCAGAGTATGCCGCTGCCCAAACGTTCATATCTAACCTGACAAGTCGTTTGCAGGACTCTCTCGGACTGCAAATGCCGCCGGAAGTCCTGACGGTCGCTGGTAACCACGATTGTGATCTGTCCCACGACTGTGAAGGTCGAGCTGTATTGGTGAGCAACGTCAGATCCGATCCGACCCGAGTGACAGAGGATCACGTCGTAAGCTGTTGTGCAGCACAAGGGAACTACCGCCTCTTTTGTGATGCAGTCCATACCCGGACGCCGGTAGCAGCCAGTCCCATCCTTGATGTCTACGACGTAAGGTTTGACACCCGCGTAATCCGCATCTTGGCGTACAATACGGCCTGGATGTCCGAACGGGATGAACAACCGGGCTCCCTCTCGTTCCCCCTGAACCAGGCGCCAGTGATTCACGGTGAAGCTGACCTCGCCATCGGCGTGCTCCATCACCCCTACAATTGGTTCTCTCCTGAGGCATCCCGAGCACTACAAAGGCATGTACGAGGCCATGCTGACATCGTCCTAGTGGGACACGAGCACGAGCACGAGAGCAGCCTCGTGATTGAACGAGCAGGAGGCATTAGCGAGTTATATGAAGGTGGCGTCTTGCAGGAGAGTGACGCACCAGAATCTGGGACGTTCAACGCCATTGTGTTGGATTTGGGAGAACGACGGAAGAGACTGCACATGTTTCAGTGGGAGAAGGGGCTGTATCAGACTTCACGTGAAAGCGCATGGGAACCGATTTACGTCAACAGAGGGCGAGCCGGACGAACCACCGAGCCGCTACCCGGTCTTCTGGCAAAGCTCGACGAACCATCAATCGGTCTGATGCATCCAGCACGTGAGAAGGTCAGGTTATCCGACGTGTTCGTATACCCCGACCTGAGGGAGGAGCAGTATGTGACCGACCCAGATGATGCAGGTGCGTTCGTGCGCGGGCCAGATGTTCCCTCCATAGTGGACGCAACTTCATGCATGCTCCTTACAGGCTCCGAGCAGTCGGGGAAGACGGCGCTTGCGCACATGTTCTTTATGCGCTTCGCCCAGATGGGCAAACTGCCCGTCTTGTTGAACGGTAGTGAACAGCGACTCAGGAGCAAGGAGCTGTTCAAACGGGCGGTCGGAACCGCGATTACCACACAATACGGAGACGACGTGGCTGAAAGAGTCTGGCAAGCCAACAAGGGGAGGCGGATCCTCATCGTCGACGACTTTCATCGGTTGAAACTTGCGGCTCAAGACCTCTCACGCTTCCTCGATCACGCCCTCCGCTTCGGGGACAAACTGGTCCTGCTTGCCGATCAGATGAGCCAAACAGTGAACGAGATACGGGCAGGGGGACTGCCCGATGGGCACGGGCAGTGTCGTCACCTAACGATACTTGAACTGGGGCACGTCCGACGCACTGAACTCGCTGAACGATGGCTTCGCTTGGACCCTACTCAGGACATCGACGAGCCTCGAGGCGCACTTGCGTTAGAAAATGCAAAGCACACCATGGACGTCGTCGTGGGTAAGAACTTCGTGCCGGCCTATCCTGTGTTTCTCCTCGCGATACTCCAAGCGCAGACGGCGGCAACTGAGGTTGATTTGCGTGCCAGCACGCACGGCTACTTCTACGAAATCTTCATTCGCCATTCCTTGGCGGGAGGACTCAGGCAATTCGAGTTCGACATACTCGTCGCGTACCTGACTCATGTCGCCTATGCGTTCTATACTAAGGGAAGAGCGGAGCTTGGAGAGGACGATTTGAGGGCGATTCATGAGCATTATGAAACTGAATACCGTCTCGAGCTGCCGTTCGATCAATTGCTCCGCATGCTGATAGACGCACGTGTGCTGCTGGTGGCTAATGGGATCGTGAGTTTCAGGTACTCCTACACATACTACTATTTTGTTGCCAGTCACTTGCGAGACAACATCGATTCTGATGCGGTCCGCGAAGCGATCAGAGCGATGTGTGATGATCTGGCGTCTGAGACTCAGGCCAATGTTCTCTTGTTTCTTGCCCACCTAACAAGAAATCCGTTTGTACTCTCAACGCTGCAGGCGACTATGCGGACTCTGTTCGCCCAGCACGGCCAGGCCACGCTGCTCGAGGATGTGTCGTTCCTGCAGAGGTCGGGCGCGCTTGTTCTCCCGCCGGTTGACCTCCAATCAAACAGCGCCGAGCACCGCAGGATGAGAATGGAAATGCTCGACGAGGTAGGTGATGCTGGAGAGGACAGTGAGCCAAAGGATGACCCTGATGTCGAGATCGAGGCACAACTCCGTGAGTTGAGAATGGGCTTTAGGAGTCTGCAGATTGCAGGGCAGATTCTCAAGAACTTTCCCGGTTCTCTCAAGGGAGACGCGAAGAAGTCATTGACGATGGATTGCTATGCTCTTGGGCGCCGGATGCTTGGTTGGGGCCTTCGTGAACTCTCCGAGGTCAAGGACGCGCTTGTTGAATACACTGTCGCCCGACTCAAGGAAGAGGATCCAGCTCTGAGCGATGCCAGAGCGATTGGGGCAGCCGAGAAGAGCGTAATTGGGCTCACGTTCATGATGTCGTACGGGTTCATCAGAAGGATTGCCAGAGCCACGGGTGCGGCTCAGTTGAAGCCCACGTACGAGGAAGTGCGACAAGAGCTGGATGAACCGATCGTGGACCTCGTAACGCTAGCGATCAAGGTTGAGCAGTTTACGGGGTTCCCCCACCGGGATGCGACGGACCTCAGTGTCAGAGTTGGCGGTAAGGTCTTGCCGCGGGCCATACTCCAGGCGCTGGTGATAAACCACCTATATATGTTCCCAATCGGATTCAAGGAGAAGCAACGAATCTGCGAATTGATGGGCATTTCGTTCAAGGCCATGCAGCGTCTTGAAATGAAAGGCAAGCTTTTGCCCAAGGGGAGCTGACACATGTCGCGCCGCTGGAAGTGGTGAAGGTGCGGCGTCGCGGTGTTCTGCGTGCTCTGGCACTCGGCTGCGTCGGAGCCAGCCGAAGAACCGGATCACGAGTCCCATCGTACCGACGCAGTAGAGGACCAGGCCGCCGTGCCCGCGCTCGACACCACTTTTTCCGCAACCTGTTAGACCCCTCCGCGACCTCCGGGGCCTGGACCGCAGGAGCCAGCCTCATCGATCGGGCCCGCGTGCACGAGCCCCAAGCGCCACCCCCCCTGAAACCCCGCCGCCCCCCTTTTCGTATAGATATACATGCTTCCCCCTCCCGACCTGTCGGCCGCCCCGGAGCGCGACGTGGTGCGCCTCGCGCGCCGGCGCAGCGAAGACGCCTATCGCGAGCTCGTGCGCCGCTACCAGGCCCGGCTGAGGCGACACATCTACCGCTTCGTCCACCACACCGAGCGGACGAAGGACCTCGCGCAGGATACCTTCGTCAGGGCGTTCGCCGCCCTCGACCGCTTCCGCTCGGAGCGCAAGTTCGCGCCGTGGCTGTTCACGATCGGTAGGAACGCGGCCCACGACTACATCCACCGGCGGCCGCCCGACTCCCCGAACTCGCCGCGCGCGCTCCCGCCCACGTCTATCGATCCGGAGCGCATCGCGGCCCCGACGCCGGACGACGACGGCGCCCCCCGACCGGCTCACGCCGCGGCTCCGAAAGGCGATCCAACGGGCCGTGCAACGGCTCCGCCCCACCGACCGCGAGTGCGTGGAGGATCGGGAGCCGGCTCAGCAGCCAGACCCCGCGGCTGTAACCCCCCTGCGGCGATCCGCCAAACGACCTTGACAGAGACGACCTAGCGAGACTTGTCGGCCCGGATACGCCCGTCCGGGCGTGTCCAACGAGCCTCTAGGCGGTGCTGAGACGAGCCTGGTACCACTCCCGCCGCCTGACCACCTTCCCGACCGTCGTCTGATACAAGCGGGCGCCGTGCTTCGACGGCACGCCTTCCTGGTTGAGCTTCGCAGCAATGGCGTGGCTGCTCTTGCCGGCCCGCGGGAGATCGAGGATCCGCCGGACGATGGCCAGTTCCTCCGGGACGGGGATCATGTGGTGCCGCTTGCCGTTGGGCTGGAAGCCGAGGGGTGGGTCGCTGGTCGGCAGCCCGTTCTCCCGCTTCCACGCCAGGGCCCCCCGGGTGCGCTCGGCGATCAGCCCCCGTTCCATTTGGGCCAGTCCGCCAAACAGGGTCAGGACGAACCGGCCATGCGGCGTTGAGGTATCCAGGGACTCGGACATGCTGTGGAGTTCGATCTTCCGGGCGAGGAACCGCCCGACCTCCCGCCCGCCTTCCACCCCCAAATGTCCCAAAAACGACACCTCCTGCCCCAGATTGGGTCTGTTCTTGCCTCCCTCCATCGCCAATTATAAATGTGGGCTTTTGTCCCCAGGAGGTGTCCACATGCCGGTCAGGGTTGGCGACATCGAGCTACATGTGGGCCCGCAAGAGGTCGGCGGGCCCGACGACCTACGCGGGGCGATCGTCGGCTTCATCGACGGAGCCAAGAAGAAGCTCGATATCGCCGTCCAGGAGCTGGACTCGATGGATATCGCCGAGGCGATCGTGCATGCTCGGCAGCGCAAGGTGCGCGTGCGACTCGTGGTCGAAGGGGACTACCTCAAGACGGAAAAAGTCCTCGCCGATCCGTTTCAGGCCGGTGGCAAGAACGAGGTCAATCGCGAGATCCAGAACGTCATCCTGCGCACGGCCGTCGACGTCCGGTCCGACTACAACTCCAAGATCTTCCACCAGAAGTTCATCGTGCGCGACGGCAGCGCCCTGCTCACCGGCTCCACCAACTTCACCGACACGGGGACCAGCACGAACCTGAACCACGTGGTCATCGTGCGCAGCCGCAAGGTCGCGAACCTCTACACGCGCGAGTATCGGGAGATACAGCAGGGGCATTTCGGCAAGCTGAATGAAGGCCACGACGAGAAGCCCGCGGACGTCACGGTCTCCAACGTGCCCATCCGGGTCTTGTTCGCTCCGGACCACAATCCCGAGATGGAGATCATGAAGCAGATGATGAAGTCGAGGAGTCGGATCGACTTCGCCATGTTCACCTTCGCGCGTTCCTCCGGGATCGACGACACTATGATCACGTTGTGCAAGGACGCCGGTCGGGAGATCCGGGGCGTGCTCGACAACCGACAGGCAAACCAGGACTGGGCCGCGACCAAGGGCCTGGTCGGTGCCGGGGTGAAGCTCTGGACCGCGACGCCGAAGAACGGGCTCCGCAAGCTGCACCACAAGCTGATGGTGATCGACGAGCAGGTGGTGATCGCCGGCAGCTTCAACTACACGGGCCCGGCGACCCAGCTCAACGACGAGAACATCATCATCCTGGGCGATCTCGAGATAACAAAGAAGTCCACGATCAACGCGCAGAAGAAGCTGGCGACGTACGCGCTGGACGAGATCGATCGGATCATCACGAAGTTCGGGAAGCGGGCGAAGAAGGGGTGAGGTTGAGGAGGCAGGCGCAATCTTCTTCCGGGCTCGCCGCTCGGATGTGGGTGCTGGCGGCTGCCGCCGTCCTAGGGAATTGCCCCGCTCAGGCCCAGTGCCCCGCGTCGCCCGAGGAGGTCTTGATTCGCGCCGGAGGCACTGAAGTGCGGCTCAAGGCGGCAACGACACCACGGCTCCCGTATGGCTATCAGCTCGTGGCGCTTGCCCGTCCGCCGGCGGATCGCGCCGTCCGACGGCTACTGTGGCATGGAACTACGACGGTCACCGGGATGGCAGGAGATCCGGCCGGTGAGCGGAGTTGGCCTCGGGACTGGTTCAATGCTCCGGAGACGTCGTACGTCACGAGCTACAGATGACTCGCCCACTCACGCGGCAGCAGGTGGCAGTCCGAGCCGTGTTCGTGTGCGACGGTGTCGAGGAGACGAGTGAAGAACAGCGCATCGTCGCGAACTGTACGGAATGAAGCGAGATTCCGGTTGGGGGTCAGGATGAGAAAGGCATGGCGGACGTGGCCAGCGGTCACCGGGTTTCTCGTTGGCAACGTCTGCTGCGTTGACGCGCAACAGGTAGTTGCTCCTCGATTCGCGGTCGACACCCTATTCTCGAGCGAGCAAGCGGCCGCGCAGTTCGCCAACGCCCAGCGTGTTCGGCAAGCGGAGTGGTTGGAGGGCCCGTCATCGCTGTCCAGGTGCTTTGTCGGGGACGTCGAACGCGTCTGCAGGATCTATCTGTCGGACGGGCGCACCCGAGCTATTGCCCTGTCCGAGGTCACCCTCGTTGACCTTCCGCATCGCTTGCACGCCGCGAGCCTTCGCGTAGAGGTTGCTCCACCACCCCTTCTCGGTCAGGTCGTCCCTTACGTCTTGTGGATGCATCGGTCGGAGGTCGCCGGAGGCGACTCTACTCACGGCGACTGGCAGCGGCTGGCCGAGACCCGTGAGCCGGTGGACTGCACCGAGCTCTCATGCTGGATGGTGTTCGAGCGGGCCGGTGCGTCGGAGACGCGCGAGCGCGCCATGATGGAGTGTGAGGTGGCATACCGCAAAGGTGACGTGAGTCCGATTCCGCGCGTATGTGAGACGATCGCTGTGAGTGGAGAGATGGGAACGTGGATCCGGACTGTGGCCGGTTGGGGCGATCGCAACACGGCACGCACCAGGGGCTTAGAGCCACGAGCCACCGTGTTCGGGCGCACCGTTTTGGACGCTTTGATTCGGAACGCCGGAGCCCTGACTGTGGGTGACGCTCTCGGTGTGCTCGAGTCGGTGTTTGCGGATCGGCCGATGTCACTTCGTACTACATTCTGGCCCCTCGGCGATCCGAGGTCGGTGCAGGGGATGCGGACCGATCAACTGTCAAACATGTACGCTCGGGTCCTTTGGGAAGCAGTAGAGGTCGAGGGGCTGGTACCGGGGGAAAACGCCGCTGGATTCCTGCCGCTGCGCTTGGATCTGACGCTGTTTCTCAGCACGCGCAATACGGCCCACGAATACCGACCGCCGTCCGAGGAGGAGTTTTCCACGTACGCGGATTCACTACTCGTGTATACTCGTCGCGGCTTTTCGCTCTTGTGCGGTCGGGAGTGGCGGAGCGGAAACATCTTTGAGTGCCGGCCATAACCGGCAATAACGTAGGAAGGGCCGTCATGAGCGTTGAAGAGGCACGTTCCTGGTTGCTGAAAGCGACCATGATCCTCACCACCGCGCTGTTCCTGTTTCTCGTTGTCGCACCGGGGTTCGGATTTCCGCTCGAATACCAACATGGCGAGGTCATGCGAATCGTCCAGATTCTCTTCCCGGTGTTCCTCGGGTACCTGGGAGCAGGCACGCACTTTGTCTTCAAGTATCTGCACCGCCAGGAGCCACGGGAATCGGCGACGACTCGCCCATTGTTCGCAGTCTTGGTCAAGTGGCCGATTCGACTGTGGGTTGTGATGTGCGGCGCGGTCCTCGGCATGTTCTGGTACACGAATACGGCCGGCGCGATGCACGGTACGGCCTGGGATTTGGACTTGCTCGCGATGTGGCTCACGGCCGCCATGTGTTTCCTCAATGCGACGACGAACACCGTGGTGTCGTATCTGTTCGCGATGGAAACCGGCGCACGCTAATCGGAGGAGAAACGACCCCGACCTCCTCGACGCTGACGTGCTCAAGGCGTCCCATCACGGGAGCCACAACGGCACGTCGGACGCGTGGCTGGAACGCGCAGTCGGATCAGATCAAGACCATCCTGGACGACGCGCTCCAGGCGCTCGACGACGCGTATCCTGAGAAGCTGCGCGGGCTCCTGCCCCGCATCTTCGCGGGGTCCAACCTGCCGCGGGAGGGGTCTGTTCGCGCGGCATGGTCGCTGCGACGGTAGAGCCGCAGACTTAAGATCAGGGCGCCGGACCCTAGATGACTTTGCTGGGAGGAGATCACCATGGACCGCGAGACCTCAAGTCAGCACGCTCCCCCGTGGACAAGGGTCGCGATTCTCCTAACCGCACTGGTCGTTGCGGCACTGCTCGCCAAAGTCCTCACGGGCTCTTTCTTGCCCGAGAAGCCCCCAGACGCAATCCTGTTCCAGAATGGACTGCTGCTGATCGTGCTCGGATCCGCCCTCATCGAGCACAAGTTCACGAAGCCAGCCGATTCCGTGCTGAATGCACTCATGGGAATAGTAACCCTGACCACTGTCTATCCACTCGCGCCTCGCGTCGCCTGGTGGAGCGTGTTCTCATACTGTGGTCTGGTGTTCGGCGCCGGGATCATCTGTGTCATGCTGAGCACAGGACCGCAGCCTCTGGGCTTGCGGGCGACCGTTACGAGGGCCACCTACGGCGTTGCCACTTTCTTCGGTCGCGCAAGAGTACTTTACTCGGTCGTGTTCCTGTTCGCGTTGTTCGCGTTCTACACCCTTCAATCTCCGGTTACGGTGGTGCTCGTGTTGTTTTGGGGGGTGTTTGTGGCGGTGTGGCCGCTTGGCGTGCCAGGTCTGCTCGGAAGGACATTCGGTAGGGCGAACCTTGAACCACGTCCTCTCGGCACCGCGATCAGGACCGATTGGCCCAATGTGATTCATGCCGAAATACACCCGAGCCTCGATTGGTCTCCTGAACGACCGAAAGCATACCGCCAGGCCGATGGCAACACGTCTCTCGTTCTACCTCTATACTCACAGCCTCAGGGATCCACTCGGATCGGCACTGGTCTTTGCGTGCCCTGGAAGGACACCGTCCTGAACAACGCGCAGCCTGGATACCTTTACGACATCCCGCCCAGGGACGTACCGACCGGGCCGTCTGTGAACGCAGCTATGGGAGTCCCCTCAGATGCCGTGCTCGTGGGCTTTGTAGTCGAGGACTCGGTCATTCAAGAGATTAGGTTCGAAACCTGGGCTACTGACACGGTGCGGGAAGGACACCTCGTCTGGACGCAGGTCGGGACCGACCAAGTCTTCTACCAGGTCACCAACGCAGCGAACCGAGAGGATACCTTGGCTGCAAATCGACATGGTTATCAAGTGGCATTCGCAGCCCAAGTTGGCACCGCGGATCGAGCACATGGCTTCGTCAAGTATACATGGGTCCCGCCGATGAACACGCCGGTCTTTGCGGTCTCCCCCGAGTACGGCGCCGACCTTTTTGACAGTGATGAAACACATTTTCAGTACGGTCAAATTCCTGGCACGGCCATTCGCATTGGAGGACCTTTCACTGAAGCTGTTCAACACCATACCGCCATACTTGGGGTGACCGGATGCGGCAAGACGGAGCTTGCGCTCGATCTTGTTCGACACGCGGCGGAACATGACACAAAGATCTTGTGTGTTGATCTCACCGCCAAGTACATCAGTCGCCTTGCGAGCCTGGATCCCGTCAACTTGTCCCTTTCGGAGGATCTTCACGCAGACCTTTCGGACAAGATATTTGCAGTTGAAACCGGGAAGTACGGTGCTGGTGATGAGAAGAAGGGGCTGAAGGAACTGGACGCACGACTCCGAGCCAACGTGGATCAGAAGCTCGAAGCATTCTTGACTGACGGCGGCAGGCCGGTCGGAATACTCGCGCTCGAGGAGATCTCGAACACGAAAGCGACATTACACGTGACAGCGCTGTACCTCACCAGCTTGCTGACCTATGCAAAGACCCATTCGGATCGCTGTCCACAGGTGCTCGTCGTTCTTGAAGAAGCCCACACGGTTATTCCAGAGGCATCAACTATGGGCCTGGGCGACTATGAATCGCGAGGCCTCGTGGGGAAGATTGCCCAGATCGCCCTCCAAGGTCGAAAATACCGTGTTGGGCTGCTTGTGATTGCGCAGCGGACAGCTACCGTCAGCAAGACCGTTCTCACACAATGCAATACGATTGTGAGTTTTGCCTGTATTGACGATACGTCGCTCGGGTTTTTGAGCAATGTGGTGGGGCGTGCTCATGTCGGAATCATCCCAAATCTGCCGTTCCTGAACGCGGTCGTGTTTGGCAAGGGGGTCAAAGCTCAACGCCCGCTCGTGATTGCGGTGCCGTACGACCCGAGGAAGGAGCAAGCCGACTTTGTTTCTCCAAGTGGACCTGTCGAGGTGTGCGCAGTTGTTGAGGAGGCCGAATAGTCAAGTCAATTGATGTCATAGAGCTTCTGTTTCCTCGCGCCAGAGTGCAAGCTTTTGGTTGCAGGCCGTCCGCGGGGTGCGCCAGGGTTCGGGTGCCATGCACGACCAAGGGCTATGAGCGGTAGCGAACTCTATCCCTGTCTCGACGGGCAGCGTCGGCCTTTTATGGACGAAAGCCCTTTGCTCGTGACCTATGATCTGCTGGTTGTTGGAACCATTGAGCCGGGGCACGGGGTCGCGTCTGGGCGTGCGGCCGACACGCAGTATCCGCAAGGCACCATTGCGATGCAATACCCCCATTTTCGCGACCGCGGCGTCGACCTTGGGCGTTGCTTCCCGGGGACCCTAAACGTATCGATTGCCCCGGCCAGTTATGTCATCCACTCCCCGTTTGTCGTTCTAAAGGGAGTCGAGTGGGCTGGGGATCGAAGCCCTGAGAATTTCTTTCTGGGGCATTGTTGCGTAGGGATCGATCAAATGGTGGTGTGCGGCATCCTGTACCAGCCAGATCCTGCCACCAAAGTAGCGCACTTGGATGACCCGTCTCACTTGCAGGTCGTCTCGCCCTTCCTGCCCAACGCGCAGTATGGAGTCACCGCCAGCGTCTATTTGCGACACAACGAAGTCTCGATCGTCGACGAGGACTCATGAGTAGCCTCCCTACTCTCGCTGTGATAGGGCTGGGGTCGTACTTCAAGAAGTTGAAGTCACACTTGCGACAGCGTTTCGACCCGGTCGTTCTACTCGATACGCACGAGGGTGCCATAGGTATCGAGGACGCAACGGATCGCCGCTTGTTTCAGTTCATCGTTGAGGGAGCTGATCTCGAGCCGCTCGTTGCCGATGCCGATGTGGTGTTAGTCCTGACTCCCCACGACAGTCATGCCAAGTATGCCGTGGATCTCTTGGCTATCGGTAAACGCGTGATCCTCGAAAAGCCAATCGGTGTCGCCTTGAGCGAGATCGATCGGCTGCGACACGTGGTGCACGCTCAAACTCCGATCTACTTCTCAGACTTCTACGTCGACGTGCGCGCAGCGCCGCTTCAATGGTATTTGGGGTGCTTACCGGCTCCACAGGAGTGGATCGCGGACCGCCTTGGAATAGTGCGCGATTTACCTCCGCTGTCGGAGTTGGGTGACGTGTCCAGAATTGATGCGGCGGTTCTTGAGAAATACACGGCGCCGGAATGGTATCGGCGGGCAGCAAGCTACGGTGGAGCAGTGCTAGACATGTTGGTCCACCCGCTGGCCCTAGTTAAGTGCATTCGTCCGACCGATGATCTTTCCGTCCACCGAATCGGACTTGATTTTGGCGATGGATGGGAGGTCGAACGAGGTGCGAGGCTCGAAGGTACACTACTTGATGATGGAATCCCTATCCTACTTCGTGTTCAGAAGGAGGCGCGTAGATTTCTACGGTACTTCCTGGTCGAGATGGGCGCCGGAAGTAGGCTTCGGCAGGCTTTTACAAAGACGGCACACCCGCTGCGTATTAGTCACGGAGGACACACTTGGGAAGTTGGCCTCCGTGGCAATCGATACGGACTCGCCGTAGAGGCAATGGCGCGATGGGTCACAAAAGGGGGGAAACGCTACGGCTGGGAGTGGTCTTCGTGGGCGGCCGAACAGTGCTGTCGGATCCGCAGAGTATCGGAGGAAGCACCGCAGCCTGAGGCGCTATCGGCTGCGGAGTATCGTGCGGATCAAGAGCAAACCCGTGACCTCAGTAGACGCCACTTCCTCATCAGCACCGGTGCCTCAGGCCTCAGCGCGGTCACTTCAATCCTCCTGGCGTGCTGGGGCAGATACCCTTCGCCCCCGAACCACGCAGGTTCGTCGCCGACCCTCAGACAGGCCAGGTCGAGGTGTCACTCGGCCCTAGAACGTGCTTCCATGCGCCTGCGCGACGATCCTCGCCTTGACGTCTCGATTCTTCAACGGCTGACGTCAGCACTGTCTGTGAGTCGGACCGCTTTCTTAAGTCCGGGTCGAATCCATGGATACGGGTCGCCGAGCCGTGAAGCCCGAATGGCTGGATTCCCACACGACCTTGAGGCGTTGGCGGTGCTTCGATTGACATTTCCCGGCCCAGTCGAGGAGTTCTCCGGCGTTGACTACTCGATCGTTCCAAGAGGAGCGACCGTTGCGGCAACTGGCAGTCCGAGTAGCGGTCACATCGCGATGACGGTCATGCCCTCGTGGAAACTGAGTGGCCACCGTGCGGAGATGACTGACCCAGGTCGCGTCCCATCGCTCCCGTACAATATTGCTGCGGACGAGGCGGACCGCCGTGTGCGGGTTTATTCTGGAATGCAGCGACAACCTGGAGTGGAGCAACGACCGGTGGACAAGGCCGTGAAGGCACTGATATCAGAAAGCGGAGAGTTGATACTATCGGACTATGACAATCTCGATTCCCAAGGATGGTTGACTCGTGACTTCCTGCTGCTGACGCGCTTGCCGATCGAGGAGGACGTCGACCTTTTCTTGATTTCTGGCGGACACGGTGCGGGTACGCAGGCGTTTCAACTTGCTGTGATGAATAAAAAGCTCGCGGGGGAAGACCTCGAGACGCTGGAATCGATTGTAGGCGGGCAACCATACTACCAAGTGGTGTTCGAGATTGATGAGATTCAGCATCGCGCGCCGATGAGCGTCGCTCACGAGATACGTCTGAGCCACGCCGCTCCACCGATGGTGCTCGAGGACACGGCCTAGTTTCGGACTATGTTCTAAGCCGAGGATGGCACCGCTGATGGAGGTGCCCCCTTGAAACCAAACCCAACTTCTCCAGCGCGAACTTTTCAGCCCGCGACTCACAGCTATTGACCATCGACCATCCACCACCGACTATCGACCATGACCTCCCCGCGCCGACTCTCCGACGCCGACGACCACGACCTCGTGGCCTCGACCCTGCGCGGTCACGAGGAAGCATTCGGCGAACTCGTCCGCCGTTACCGGGGCTCCGTCGTGTCCGCCATCGGTCACCTGGTCCATGACGACGACCTCGCCGAGGACCTGGCACAGGAAACGTTCATCCGAGCGTACGAGGCGCTGGGCACGTTTCGCGCGGGATCCCGGTTCGCGCCGTGGATCCTCAAGATCGCGAACAACGCGGCGCTCGATCACGTGAAGAAAGAGCAGCGCTTGAGGCGCAAAGGGCTCGACACGGTCCCGCTCGAGCCGACGCCGGTCAACTCCGCCCCCCGCCGGAGACCACCCGTACGACCGCACGTGAGCCTCCCGAGCGACGCGACGCCGACCAGGCCCGATCCCAAGGAGGCTCGCCGCGCGTTGGAGGAGGCCATCGCGAAGCTCCGCGGGCACTACCGCCGCTGCACGTACCTGCGGGAGATCGAAGGGCTCTCGTACGACCACATCGCCCAAATCACGGGCCTCCCCATTGGTTCGGTGTCCACCTACATCAACCGCGGACGGAAACAGGTCAGGAACATGCTGGCCGCCCGCCAGGAGCCACGCGACGACACGCCTTCGCCGATCGCGTAAGTGAACGGGGTCCTGTTGCGTAACTCCTTTCTCCACAATCCGTTACACCAGTGTTCTGAATAACGTTACGCGTTTTGTCGTAGTACGGGTAGGGACCTCTCGACCGACGGAGGAGAGCCATGCCCGTACCCCTCGACCGCAGTCTGCGCCTGCCCGCGGCGGAGTACTTCGCCGAACCACAGGCGAAGTCCGGCATCGCGCTGCACCACACGGTGTCCGAGCGCGCGCACGCGACGGTCCACTTCTGGGAGACCGATCGCACCGCCCTCGGTAACCCGCGGCGCGTCGCCACCGCGTACATGATCGACCGCGACGGCACGATCCACGAGCTGTTCGACCCGTCGCATTGGGCGTTCCACTTCGGCGTGCCCTGGCCCGACGCCGCGCGCGTCGCCTTCGAGAAGCGGTTCATCGGCATCGAGATCGTGAGCGAAGGCGGCCTCACGCAAGTGAACGGCGAGCTGTACTGCTACGACATCGTCAACCCGATCTTCCGGAAGGACGCCGCCGAAGCGTTCGAGTGCCCCGCCCTCTACCGCGGCTACAAGTGGTTCGACCGCTATGAGCCCGAACAGATCGACGCGCTGGGCCGGCTGGTGGACGAGCTGTGCGAGCGGTTCGCCATCCCGCGCCGCTATCCCGCGCGGCCCTTCGTCTACTACGGCGACCGGCTGAAGTCGTTCGAGGGCGTGATCGGCCACGCCAACGTGCGCCTCGACAAGAGCGACCCCGCGCCCGACCCGGCGCTCTGGCAGGCGCTGGAGCATCTGGCGCGGCTCGAGCCCACGGAGGTCGCCGCCCCCGAGTCGCTGCGCCACGCGGACCTGTCGGTCGAAGAGATCGAAGCGCTGTTCGAGCGCAACGCCCGGCGGATCGACCGGATGGACGTCGCGGCGGGGAGCGCGGTCAAGAACCTCCTCATGGAGCTCGAACGCCGCGACATGTACCTCGAGCTGGACACGCCCGAGCCCGGCGCGCACGAAGTCGAGTACGACATCGCGTGGGCGAAGCAGGAGATCGTCCAGGCCCTTGCGAACAAGCTCGGCTTCGCCAGCGCCGCCGGCGGGAAGCTGGAGGTCACCGATGAATGAGACGCGGGGGACGCACGGGAGCCCCGGGACGAAACAGGAACAGAGGGCGCGGAGGGCGCCGTTCCTCCTGATCGTGCTGCTGGCGGTGTTGCTCCTCGCGTACGGCTTTGACGGGAAGCGGGACGCCATTGAACGCGTGCGGGCCGACGCGGCCGAGCTGCGACACGAGCGCGACTCGCTCCTCACCGAGATCAGGCGGCGGCACCAGGAAACGGTGGCGCTCACCGGCAGGGTCATCCAGTACAAGGGAGCAGCTGCGATGCTGCGCGACTCCGTTACCGCGCTCGAGCGCCGCCGCGCCGCCAACCAGTTGAGCGTGCGCGAGATCCGCACCACTGGCGCACTGGTTGCCCGCATGGCGTCCACCTTCCCCGAGCTCGGCGACTCGACGTGGGGCCTCACGTCCGTTCCCGTCGAGGACGGCGACACGCTGGGCATCGCGTACCTCATGCTCCCCGCGTGGTTCGCCGAGACGTTCATCATCGATCACGCGAACGCCGAATCGTGGCGCGCGCAGAAGCACCGGCTCGTCGCCGCCGACTCGCTCGGGCGCCTCGTCACGGCGCTCCAGGACTCGGTGACGCTGCTGGTGACGGCAAACGCGACCGCGTACCAGGCGGGCTACGACGCGGCGTACGCCGGCTATCAGGATCTCGCGTCGCGCCATGTCGCCGAGCTCAGGAAGCCGCGGATTCGCATCCCGTCCGTCATCGGGCTGCTGGGCGCCGCGGGCGTCGGGCTGGTGGTCGGGAGGGCGCTGCCATGAGGAGTGCAGAGTGCAGGAGTGGGGCGCGGTCCGCGGTGCACGGTGCGCGGTGCGTCGTCCGGTCGGAAGCGGGAAGCGGGAAGCGGGAGGCGGGGAGCGGGATGCGACCGGAGGCAGCGAAGCGTCGGGTTCGATGCCGTATCACCTCACCGCGTCGGTTTACCGACACCAGCCGAGCCACGGGTTTACCCGCCGGCCCCCCGCCGGCGACGCGCGGCGGGCGTCGGACGGACACGTGGGATCGCGTAATATGATGCGACTAATAGACTTACATCGCTTCGAGCCCCATTTCGGATGGCTCAAACGAAATTTCGATCGGGTCAAACGAAAATTCGGATGCCACGATCGAAGTTCCGATCGTGACGATCGAATCTTCGGATGCCACGATCGGAATGTGCGCCACGGCATCCCGAAATCCGGGTGTGCCGATCGAAAAACCGGGTGTGCAGACCTGAATTGCGGGCGCCACGATCGAAAGACCGGATCCCGCATCCGAATTATCGGGTGTGGCGTTCGAAAGACCGGTCACGGCGACCGGCATTCCCGACGTGCCAATTGGAATTCCGGGTGTGCCGGGTCGAATATCGGACATGGAGACCGAAAAACCAGGCGTGGCGATCCACAATCCGTTTCCGCCGACCGCAATTCCGACCGCCCCGAACGAATCTCCGGTCATGCCCATCGGAACTTCCGCCACGGCGATCGGATTCTCCGACGTGGCGATCTGAAATCCACCTGCGCCGATCCAAATGCCGGGCGTCGCCATCCAATTTCCATCTGCGCCGAACGAAGTTTCCGGCACCGCGTTCCGAACTTCGGGAATGCCACGCCGAATTGCGTCCGCCGCAACCTGAATTCCGTTCGACCCATCTGTTATTCCGTTCGACCCAACCTGAATTCGGTTCGACCCATCCGAACTTGCGTGCGACTCCGGTCGCGCCCGTCACTCCCCCGTGGGGATTCGTGTCTCGTCGGCGCCGGCGGGACGCGGCCTCAACCTTTCCCTTACCCAACGTAGGAGGTAACCATGCGCTTCCCCGCAACCGAGCCCGACATCGCGGCTCTCGCGATGGTCTTGATCGAAGGGCTCCGCAATACGCCCGAGTTGTTCGCGGCGCCACCCGTGCCGCCCGATACACTTCAAGCGAGCCTGGACGCGTACAACGAGGCGCGGACAGGCGCCGTTGCCGCCGAGGCGGCGGCTCGCGATCAGGTGGGCACGAAGAACGGCGCGCTGGAGCAGCTGGCGAACAACATGCGGCTCGACTTCAAGTACGCCGAGATGGCCGCAAAGGATGTCCCGGAGCAGCTCGCGAAACTCGGCTGGGGTCCACGCCGCGACCCGCGTTCCCTGGAACTGCCCGGCGTGGTCCGGGACATCGGCATCAAGTCCCAGGGAGACGACTGGATCGTGCTCGACTGGAAGGCGCCGACGGACGGTGGCGCCGCGTCGGTCTACCACATCGAGCGACGTCGCCGCGATGGCGGCGAGTGGGAGCAGGTGTCCCACTCGGTCTCCAGCGAAGAGCTGTTGACCGTGCCGGAACACGGTGTGGAGTGGGAGTACCGGGTGTACGGCGAGAACAGAGCCGGCGTCGGTGAGCGGAGCGCCGTGCTCACCGTCGAGATGTAGTTGAAGGGCGACAGGCGGACAGGCGGACAGGCGGACTGCATGTCGTGGCGCTGCCGTCCGCCTGTCCGCCTGTCAGCCCGTCGTTTACGACCCGTCGCGGCAGCGCCCGAGCCGACGCTTGAGCGTGTTCGGCGGGCGTGTTCGGCGGGTAAACCCGCCGCTCGGCGCCTTCGGCGACACGCCCTGAAGGGCGGTTGATAGGAATGCGTCTTTCAAGACGCCTCGCGGCAGCGCCGAGCCGACGCTTGAGCGTGTTCGGCGGGTGTGTTCGGCGGGTAAACCCGCCGCTCGGCGCCTTCGGCGACACGCCCTGAAGGGCGCTTGATAGAAATGCGTCTTTCAAGACGGGTCGCGGCAGCGCCGAGCCGACGCTTGAGCGTCGGAACACCGACACGCCCTGAAGGGCGCTTGATAGGAATGCGTCTTTCAAGACGCGTCGCGGCAGCGCCGAGCCGACGCTTGAGCGTCGGAACACCGACGCGCCCTGGAGGGCCATCGATTGGGACTCAACCAATGAAAGGTCGACGACACATGCGCACATCCGTCTGGCTCCCATGTCTCCTCTCGGCGAGTATCGTCACCGTCATCGTCGCACTCGCGATGAACGGGGACCTGCCGGTGCTCGCGGAGTCCCGCCACCAGTGGACGCCGTTCGTGTTCACCTACCTCGGCGTCACGTTGTACCTGCTCCAAGCCGCGCAACGCCGACGCGAAGGGTTCGACATGCGCTACCTGCCGGATTACTTCTATCGGGGAGCCCAAGCCGCGGTCTATCTCTACGTGATCATGACGCTGTTCGCGCGCGGGCAGGCGCACGAGTTTGCCTCCTGGCCGCCGAACCTGATTGGTCTGCTCGTGGGACTGTTCATCGAACAGGTGGAAACCGGGATGCAGGGCATCGGTCAACGCTTCGAGCAGGCGGTGAGCGTCTTGTTCCCGCCGCCCGCGCGAGAACCCACGACGTGAGGATGAGCGTGCGACCACAGCCCTCCGTCCCGCTTCCCGCATCACGCATGACGCATCACGTTGTACGTTGCACCTTGCACGGTGCACACTTCCCGCTTCCGGCTTTCCGGTTCCCGCTTCCCGTTGCACGCCGCACGCGCCTCTTCTATGATGGCCAGGAGGAACCCGCATGACTGCCGCTCCGTCGCCCGGTGAAGACGGCCACCGCATCGAGCGGCGGCCTGACTCGTCCATGCTGGCACTCCAGGAAGCGCTCGGCGGCCGGTACTGGATCGAGCGCGAGCTGGGCAAGGGCGGGATGGGGATCGTCTATCTCGCCTGGGAGCCCGCCCTCGAGCGGCTGGTCGCGCTCAAGATCCTGCCGCCCGACGCGCCCGAAGGCCGCGGCGCGCGGTTCCTGCAGGAGGCACGGCTCGCGGCGCGGCTCAGGCACGATCACATCGTCCCGATCTACGCGGCCGATGCGGCCGGGCCCTTCGTCTATTACACCATGCAATACATCGAAGGCGACACGCTGGCACGCCGCATCCTCACCGGCGGCGCGTTGCCCGCCGGCGACGCGACGCGCATCCTGCACGACGTGGCGCGGGCGGTCAACTACGCGCACGAAAAAGGCGTCATCCACCGGGACCTGAAGCCCAGCAACATCCTGATCGCGCGCGAGAACGCTCGCGCCTACGTCGCCGACTTCGGCCTCGCACGGGCCCTGAACGACGGTCCCGTGCCCGACGGCGGCCACACGTTCGGCACGTGCCACTACGCGAGTCCCCAGCAGGCGGCAGGACTCCGCACCGATCACCGAAGCGACATCTACGCGCTCGGCGTGATGGGCTACGTCATGGCTACCGGCCAACCGCTGTTCAGCGGCACGCCGACCGAGATCCTGGAGCAGCACGTCTCCCGACCCGCTCCCGCGCTCGGCGTGTTGGGCCGGCACCTGGACACCACCCTGTCCAGGGCCGTGCGCCGCTGTTTGGCCAAGAATCCGGCGGACCGGTTCCAGACGGCGGGCGAGCTGGCCCGCGCGCTGTCCCTCGCGCCCGAGCTCCGCGGCGACCTGCCGCCCAAGCTCCGCGAGTTCCTGAGCCGCCTTCGCCTCCAATCCAGGTCCGCACCCGCCGCCGTGGTACTCGGCCTCGGGGCGATCGGCGTGCTGGACCGCTCAATCCGGGCCGGCGCCTGGGGCATGGCCGCCACTGCCGCGGGCGTCCTGGGTTTGATGCTCGTCTCGCCAATCGCCGGTGCGCTCCCCGCCGCGCGCCGGCTGCTCGCGCAAGGCTACGGGCGCGCGGACATCATCCACGCGCTCGACACTGATCTCGACCGCCAGCGCGAACAGCTCGCGTCTCGGTGGGGCCGGGTGCGAGATGCCGCGGACAGGGCGTGGCGCCGCATCTTCGTGGGCGCGCTCGGCGTCTTCGGCTTCGGGGTGGTGACCGCCGTGACCGACGCCCCGTTCCCGAACGAGCTCATCTTCGGGAGCATGGTCGGCGGGACGGTGGTGTCGCTCGTGGTCGGCGGCGTCCTGGTGTGGCGTGAGCGCAGGCGCAACGAGCTGTGGGGCCATCGCTGGCTGTGGTTCTGGCACAGCCCCCTCGGGAAGTGGACCGTGCGGCTGGCGGGCATCGGCCTCGATTCGGCGCTCGGGGAGCCTGAGTTGCCGGAGCCGGGCGCCGCGGTGGTGTTGCCGCCGCCGCCGCTCGAGCCGGCGGCCGCTCTCTCGAGCGACGTGAGCGCCCTCGCCGAGGTACTCGATCGCTCCGAAACGTGCGTGCGCCGGGCGCGGGGCTATCTTGCCGCGTCCTTGGCGCCGCGCGCGGAAGACCCCGGCCCGCCGGCTTCCGAAACACTGGAGCGCCAGCTCGTGGTGCTCGAGGCGCTGGTCGCGAGGTTTCGCAGCGCCGAAGTGGGAGGCGACGGCCACGCGAGCCTGGCGGCCGATCTCGCGGCGGCCACGGAGGCGTGCGACATGGTGGAAGCGTTGCTCGAGGCGGCGGAGTGGAGGGGGTGAGGAGCAAATCGAGCGCCCGAACGCGGGACTCCCCAGTCCGCGACTCAGAACACCCCGCCGAGCGCGAAGAGGGCGTCAACGTCTGGCTTTGGGGATCTTGGGGATGGCGGCTTGACGACTGCTTGCCCTTGACCGGTTAGCTCACCTGCGTCGACAAGCCGGAGATACTCATGCGACTCTCGAGCATGATCATCGTGGTGTTGCCACTCCTGATATCAAGTTTGAAGTGCAACACGTTCGCGCTCCTGGCGGCGCTCTACGATCGTGGTCTCCTTGACGTGATGCGCCGGCGCGTGCGCGCCGGGGTGCCGTACATCGGATGGAGTACGGGCGCGAACCTCGCGTGCCCGACGATTCGCACCACCAACGATATGCCGAGCGTGGAACCGCCGAGTTTGGACGCGCTGCATCTCGTGGCATTTCAGATCAACCCGCACTTCACGGATGCATTGATCCCGAATCATGGTGGAGAGACACGATCCGAGCGCCTCGAAGAGTTCTTGGTGGCCAATCCGGACGCGACCGTGGTCGGGTTGCGCCAAGGCACCCTGCTCAGAGTTGAAGGGGAGACGGTGACGTTGATCGGCGACAAGCCCGCGCGCGTATTTCGGTTGGGCAGGGAGCCGGAAGAGATCGCACCGGGAGTGGTGGCCGTGTGACCACCCACTCGGCCGCATGGTGCGGTTGCGGTATGTCCCCGCTCGCCGTGCTCACACGCGAGATCCTCATGTGTGAGGTGAGCTAGGCTTCCGCCCTTTGAACAATGCGACCCGCTCAGGTCGGGTTTCTGCTCCGACTGCCCTGGGGTTACCGGGATCTTGGAACCCCGGTGGCGTCTCCGACGCGTGGGTCGTGGACTCTGAGCGTCGTCGGAATGGTCCGGTCGGCAGCCGACTGGTGCGGTCGTGGCGGCCGGATTGCGGCAGTATCTGGTATGTCCGGTTCGTCGCCCGCCCGCCCGAAGCTGCTGGCACAGGCTCGCGCCAGCTGTCGTCTCCGCCAGTTATCACGGCGTACGGAGCAGGCCTATCTGTCCTGGATCCGCCGCTACGTCCGGTTCCACGGCCTTCGCCATCCGGCCGAGATGGGAGAGGGAGAGGTATTGAGCTATCTGACGGACTTGGCGTCGCGGCGTCGTGTCTCATACAGCACGCAGATGCAGGCGTTGAGCGCGTTGTTGTTTCTATATCGGGATGTCTTGCGGCGTCCGTTGGGGGATCTGCGGGGGTTGGTGCGGGCGAGTGGGCCGCGGCGGTTGCCGGTGGTGTTGACGCCGGAGGAGGTGGCGGTGGTGCTTGGGCGGCTGAAGGGCGACGCGTGGCTTGTGGCGATGCTGTTGTATGGGGCGGGGTTGCGGCTGTTGGAGGCGCGCACGTTGCGGGTCAAGGATGTGGATCTTGCGCGTGGCGAGGTCCGTGTGCGCCGCGGCAAGGGGGCCAGGGACCGGGTCACGGTACTTCCGGCGCGGTTGCGGGAGCCCCTGGCGGCGCACCTCGCGCGGGTTCGGGAGCAGCATGAGCGAGACTTGGCGGCAGGTGCGGGGAGGGTGGAGTTACCGGGAGCCTTGGAGCGCAAGGCGCCGGGCTGGGCGGCGTCGTGGGCGTGGCAGTGGGTGTTTCCGGCGCACCGGCGCTACCGGGACAAAGTGAGCGGGGAGCGCCGGCGTCACCACCTGGACCCGACGGTGGTGCAGCGGGCGATCGCCGCGGCGGTTCGAGCGTCAGGAATCGCGAAGCGAGCGACGTCTCACACCTTGCGCCACTGCTTCGCGACCCACCTCTTGGAGGGTGGGTATGACATTCGGACGGTACAGGAGCTGCTGGGGCACAGCGACGTGAGTACCACGATGATTTACACCCACGTCCTAAACCGCGGCGAGCTGGGCGTGCGGAGCCCGGCGGACGGGTTGCCGCGCGACCCGTGATAGGCGGCGACGGATGGCAGGGTTGCGTGCCCAGCGGTAGACTGAACCATCGAGACGGAACGCAACTGACAATCAAGTTAGGCAGCCGCACCTCGGCGCTGACACCTGCAGGGTTGCTATATCAGAGGCCCTGCCAACCAAGAGGTATGAAATCAATGATCCGCACCGCGTGTTTGGCTCAAGTCCTGATCGCAGCGTTTCTTAGTTCCCCTTCGATCGCCAGCGCCCAAAGCGCCTCAAACCCAGATGAGATGGCAGACCGGATGCTCTCGGCAATCGGCGGAAGGACCGCGTGGTCGAACCTGTCAAATACTGTCAACGAGTCCCAACAGAATCGCCTGGATCATCCTACAGTCGTCCACGCGGTCATCACAATGGATTTCACAAGGCCCCGATTTCGGATCGAAACGACTGCTCCAAACCTGCACCTAATCCGGGTCATCGATGGCCAGCGCAATTGGCGCCTAAATCGCCAAGGCGAGATTGAGGATGTGCCCGCCGCGGTGGTGCTGGAGGATCAGCAGTGGTACGCCGGACACGTGTACCGCACCCTTCACCGGATCGCCGCGCGTGATCCAGCGCTGCGTCTCGCCATCGGCAGCAATGGGCGGTTGGAGGTCCACGAGGGTCCCGCCCGCATTGCATGGTTCGCGCTCGACGCGCGCGGTGAGCCTTACGCCTTCGGTGCGCATAGCGACGATATTGGCAGCATCGCTGGACCTTGGGACTTTCGCCAGGACGGTATTCGACATCCGACTTGGGTTGCTCGTCCCGATGGCAGCTGGCGAGCCATGGTCAGGGGCCTGAGGATCAACACCCGACTGGAAGACACCACATTTGCCCGTCCAGATTCGTCAAAGAGGTGAGCCGCTCGAGCTACCAATCGTGCGGCAGCCTAACCTGCCGCTGCAGCCGCCGAGCGGCGCGTAGGCGCCAAGGGGATTCGCGACGAATCGACAGCGCCGCTCGCAGCTGAGCGGCAACACGTTAGGCCGCGCCTGAAAGCGCGACCGGCCGCGCTACTCGCGCAGCTTCCACCCGGAGGCTCTTGATGGATCCGACCGCCCCTCCCGACTCACTGGCAAGGCTCGAAGTTCGGCTACGCCGCGTAACGCTCCTCTGCGGCCTCGCCATTGTGACCGTGCTCCTGCTCCTCGCCTTCTCTTGGTTCACACTCACTCAACCCGCTGAGCTCCGCCTTCGCACGCTCAGCATCGTAGACGAGCATGGTATCGAGCGCGTGCGGATCGGGGGCCAACTACCCGACGCCATCGTGAACGGCAAGCGAGTCCCTCGGGGCGACCAAGCAGCTGGAGTCCTTATATACGACGATGCTGGACAGGAGCGAGGAGGCTACGTCACGTTCAATCGTTCCCGTAACGCAGTTCTCACGCTTGACACTCGTAAGGGAATGGTTGTGCTGCTGGCTGCAGATTCCAGCGACGGCGCCGCCTTGCGCTTGTGGGGCGCGGACTTCAGCGACTGGCTTGATCTACGGGCCAGCGCCGCTGGAGCCCACCTCACTGTAGGTCGCGAGAACAATGTCGTCCTGCAGGAGCCACCGCTGGAGGACGCCGAAGTCGCGGAATTCTGTGGTGGGTTGGAGGTCGAGCTAAGGCAGCTGAAGGTCCAGCCTCCGGCTCAAGAGGTCCTTCGTGCCTGTCAGCAACGCATGCCGGCTGCTGCTTGTCGCAAGTGCCTCGAGGTTCGTTGATGGCGCGGCCTAACCAAGCGCTTGCTGCTGCCGGGGGATCCTTCCTCAGTTTGGTAGATACTTTTACCTAACCGACGGGAGGGGGAGGACATGGCGCGGGCAGGCCCACGGAAGGTGCGAGCATACAGCCGGGAGTTCAAGCTGACGGCGGTGCGGTTGAGTCAGCAGCCCGGGATCGAGGTGCAGGCGGTGGCGGCGGCGTTGGACATTCATCCGTTCATGCTGTCGAAGTGGCGCAAGCAGGTGCGCGACGGGGTATTGCGCGGGCGGGGGCGGAAGCTGCGGGTGCCGGCACCGAGCGAGATCCGGCGGTTGCAGGAGCTGGAGCGGGCGCACGCCTTGCTCCAGGAGGAGCATGAACTCCTAAAAAAAGGTTCTTCACGGATTTCCGGGGAACGCTGCACGGATCTTGAGAAAGAAGTACGCGTCGTCCCGGAACCCGTAGGCCATGCGCTTGATGACTTTGATCTTGTTGTTCATGCCCTCCAGCACGCCGGTGTGGAGCGGGTACTGACAGTGTGCCAGGATACCCGGCAGCTTCGCCTTGAGGTTGCGGGCGAAGGTGAGGAGCGCCGGGATCCGGCTGCGGATTGCCCAGCCGTACCACTGCCGCCACGCCCGCTGGGCCGCGCCCCGATAGCGATAGCGCCACAGCTGCTTCAGGGCGTCCTTCAGCACGTAGACCACCCACAGGGGGCGGTTGGCCGCTAGCACCTCGCGGAGCCGTACGCGATCGCGTGGCGTGGTGACGTTCTCGCGATTCCGCAGCAGCAGCCAGCGTGTGCCCTTAATCACCCGGCGGCGCGCCCGGGTGCGCAGGTCGTTGGGGCCCGCGGCACGGGCGAGCCGATTGGTGAGATCGACCCGCACGCGATCGATCACTTCCCGGCCGTACTTGGCCACGATGTGGAACAGATCGTAGACGATGACGGCCTGGGGACAGTGCGCCCGGGTCTCCAACTCGTAGGCCTCGCTCATATCCATCACGGCGGCCGAGCAACCGGGAAGATAGGTAACGACTTGCTGTCTAACACCTATAAGGCCTCCGGTGTCAAGCCGACGTAGCTCTACAACACGGGGTGGGGTGGCCCCGTTTTGAGCGGTTCTCGGCCCCCGGTGCTCTGACTTCATTTCGGGATCGGTGCGCTGTTCTGCACCAAAACACCTATCGAGACTCTCCCGTCGGGATGGTGGTGCGGTCCCGCGGTCTAGAAATTCATCGGTGCCCTCGTACCGTCCTCCTCAAGCGGCGACCTCATCCCTGGAGGCATGGGTCGGTTAGGTCCAGGCTCGGGTGAGGGGTTGGTAGCGCTCGGGCGCGTTGCGGCACTATCCGGTATGTCCAGTTCGCGGATCCCCGACTGCAGCTGCGTGCGGAGGTACGCGGGGCGAGTCGTCTCCGCCAGGTATCGCGGCGTACGGCGCAAGGCTATCTGTCCTGGGTGCGGAGCCCAGCGACCTGCTGATGGGCGATCCAGAATAGGCGGTGGCGGATTGCAGGGGTTGGGGGCGGGGTGATAGACTGATCCATCGAGAAGGAACGCAACTGACAATCAAGTTCGGCTGACGGACAACTCAGAGGAGCACTACGATGGGCTTACTTGCTAAAGGCTTTGTTCGCGACGCCAGGATGGCAGCTTGGCTTCTTGCCCTTATGCTCTTGGCAGGCAGTGCGAGTGCTCTGCAGCAGACGTCGTCCACGGCATCCTATCAGGTAGAGGTGCTTGGGACCGCACCACCGCGAATAACTGTGCGTGCGACGTTGCCAAGCAATGGCGCATTGCTCACCATGGCGACGTCACGCTCGGCGGATGTTCCGGAGGTTTCCGATGCAGGCTGGCCCGGGTTGATTCGGAATCTGTCGGTCACCGACCCTGAAGGACGCGCCGTGGGCGTGACGGGCACCGGCGCCGATGGGTGGAAACTTGCGCGAGTTATCAGCGGCCCTCTCACACTTCAATACGACGTCGACTACGCGCCTCTCGCTCAGCGCGGCTGGCCGGCGCCGCGCGAAACTGCATACGCCGATAGTGACCACCTAGTCGTCATAGGACGGTCGCTGTTCATCACGACTCCGGTGCAGCAGACGAGCGAAGTCCGCTTCTCGCTGCCTCATGGTTGGCAGCCTGCCTTGCCATGGCCTGCGAAGTCCGAAGCGACGAAGCATGTCGTGGTTGCCTCCACTGCGGATTTGACGGAGAACTTGCTTGCGTTCCAGAAGGGGGCGCCGGACGTGTTGACCGCCGAGGGCTTCGATCTCAAAGTCGTCGCCTTCGGTCAATGGCAGCCGGCACGCAGCGAGGTTCGGCGAGTGCTTAGCGCTGCGCTACGGCGCCTCGTCGCAATGATCGCGTTCGAGGGTCATGGAGACTACCTGGTGGTATTGCTTCCGCAGTCGGAGAGTGGGGGTGAATCCTTCCGGGCGAGCTTCGCCCTCAATAGCGACGAGGCCCCCTCGCGAGCCAACTTGGGCCGCTGGGGCAACACCATCACCCACGAGATCTTCCACTACTGGAACGGCTGGCGGCTCAGAGGCGCGGACTACCCGAGCTCGCAGTGGTTCCAGGAAGGCATTACCGAGTACGCGGCCAACTTGGCACTCGTTTCCTCGGGCATGATCGAGCCTGATGAGTTCTACGCCAAGCTCGCCACGCATGTCACCAACTACCGTCGGCTTTCCACGCCCCTTGATGCCCCAGGCACCCGCAAGGGTCCGCCGCTCTACAGCGGTGGCGCGCTGGTCGCGTTCATTTGGGACGTGACGATCAGCGAACGGAGCCGAGGAGAGCGAGGCCTCGGCGACGTGCTGCGCGCGCTACTACAGAAGGCCGAGGATGGAGCGCGACCATACGAGTGGTCGGATATCCAGGCCGCACTGGATAGCGTCGCGCCGAAAGACTGGGCTGAGTTCCACCGCCGATTCATTCACGGCACCGACCCGCTGCCAGTCACCGATACATTCTCACGTCTTGGTCTAGTCATGTCACAGGAAGGCGACGGCGCGGTGCGCATTGAGGTGGATCCGGCCGCCTCTGAGGCCGCTCAGGTGCTACTACGTGCGGTCATGGGCAAGAATCGATGAGGCAGCTTGATATCAAGTTTGAAGTGCAACACTGAGGATTAGGGGACATAGCATTCCTCCGGGGTGAGGTAGCCGAGGCGTTTGCGAGGGCGACGGTTCAGCTTCCTGGCAATGCGATTGCAGTCAGGTTGGGAGGGGGCGGCCATGCTCTGGCCCTTGGGCAGGTACTGCCGGAGCAGGCCGTTGGTGTTCTCGTTGGTGCCGCGTTCCCACGCGTGATGCGGGGTGGCGAAGTAGAAGCGCGCGGGGGTCCGCTGTTCGAGGGCGGCGTACCCGTGGAACTCGGTGCCGTTATCGGCGGTGATGGTCCGCACCGGCCGCGGTTGCGTGCGAATCAGGTGGCGGGCGCGGTGGTTGACCTCGGCGGTCGTGCGCTGGCGTAGCTTGCCGACGTGCCCTGACGCGGCCTAACCCTGAAATGGCTGCTGCCGAGGCCGCCCGGGCATCGTGCCATTCTGTGGCGCCTGCACGTGGCTGCCTCGCAGCAGATTTCATGGCCGTTAGCCGGTCCTTCGGAACCTACGTGCCACAACGCACGTCTAGTTTGGTGACCCTTCACCTACGCCCCCCGGAGCAATTGGTCCGATGAATCGAATCGAACGGAAGCAATTCGTGGTCTCGCTATCGGCGCTCACGATGTTATCTGCTCTTGCGTGCGGCGGGGCGGACCGAAGCCGCGGAGCGACCCACGACGTGCTCGGAGACCCCATCCCCCGGTGGACGTCCGCCATGGAAGCGCTCCAGGTGCCCGGAATGGTCGTGGCGGTGGTTGGCCCGGACGGGCCCTTGCTTGTTGCGGGACTCGGGCGACGCAACGTGCAGGAAAACCTGCCGGTGACGTCCGAGACGCAGTTCTACATCGCTTCGACGACGAAGCCGTTCGTCGCGCTCGCCACGCGCCTGTTGGAGGAGGACGGTTTCATCGACCTGAACCGGCCCGTCCGGACGTATCTCCCGCGGTTCAAGCTGAGCGACCCCACAGAGACGATGACGATCACGGTGCGCGACCTCCTGGCGCATCGCCGGGGACTCCAGGACTACGCGATCACGTTCGGCGAGGCCTTCACCGGGCAGATGACCGAGGACCGCTTCTATCGGTTGCTGACTCGCGTACGCGCCGTCGGTGAGCTTGACTATCAAAATCTCCACTACACACTCCTCGGCCGCGTCATCGAGAGCGTCGCCGGCGTCACCTGGAAGGAGTACGTGGAATCCAAAGTCCTGCGGCCAGCCGGTCTGAACCGGACTACCCCTCGGGCCACGCCTCTCACCAGTGACTCGAACGCTGCCGCCCCTTACGAGTTCGCGGACGGCCGCTTTCATGTCGTTCGCGTGAAGTCGGACAGAACGATGCACGCTGCCGGCGGCATGGTGTCGACCGCGAGCGACCTGGCGCGTTGGATTCAGATCCACATGAACGACGGACGGATCGATGGTGAGACCGTCTTCCCGGCCGAGGTCATCCGCGAGATGCAGGAGCCGCAGATCTACGAGGAGGACGAATCTCCGCTGGTTCCCGACCACCGGCGCATCGGCTGGGGACTGGGCTGGGACATCCGGGAGGATCGGGGCGCGCGGCTCTTCTATCACGACGGCGTCTACGAAGGTTGGGCGGCGCACACGTCATTCATGCCCGAAATCGAGATCGGCATCGTCGTGCTGGCGAACACGAGCGACGCCGGGCTCGTCCTCGCCTACGTCATCGCCGCGGACGTGTATGATAGGGTCCGGGGCCTCGAGCACAGGGACGTGCTCTCGCGTGCGGTTTCATTCATCGAGAGTCTCCGCGGCGAGCCGTCAAACGATTATGCGGAGCGCGAGGGCGGGCCGTCGTTGCCGCTCCAACGGTACGTCGGGACCTACGTGAACGAAGATTGGGGGACCCTCGCGGTGTCCAGCGACCGCGAGGAACTCCACGCACGCATCGGCGACCTGCCGCTTCCGCTCGTGTGGGTCGGAGCCAATTCGTTCGTCGCGGATGAGGACCACGACGGGCGCTTCGAGGTTGACCGGACCGGCCGGGTAACATCCATCTCCCTCAGCGGCCTCGCTGCCGAGGGTTTCGTCCGGTTCGTCCGGCGGTAGCAGAATGGCGCGGGCGATACGATAGTGTGAAGCCACCTCTTCTCTTTCATCGGGAGCTCGGCCCAATGAAACCCGTCCAACGTTGCCTCTCTCCTTCTTCTCTTCGGGGGTCTTGCTCTTCCCGCTCCCTTGGCAGGCCAAGAGACCGAGGTCCGCGAAGCGTTGCTCAGAACCGTAGCCACGTGGGCGCACACGAGGAATTCCGCTCGTACTTCATGCCGAACGTACATGGCTTCTACCTGGATGGCGCGATGCTCTACGAGGGTCTTAATCCTCTTGAAGAGGATCGCGCTCTGTACGCTGCCGGCTTCAAGCCTAACGTGGCCGCGCGACAAATAACGATCCGTGTCTACGGCAACGTTGCCGTAGCCGCCGCGTACTTCAGTGGCACGATCACCCTTCCAGGAGGCCAGCAACTCGCGGGTCCCTGGCGCTCCACCGAGACGCGGATTCGAGATGCCGGCAAGTGGAAGATCGCCCAGTGGCACTTCTCGCGGCTGGACCCGCAGCCTTGACTCTGGGACCTCGCTGTGGTGGCAGCCAGGCCGTCTACCCAGCGCTTGGAGCTGGCGGGCGCGCACAAGTAAGGTAGAGTTCCATTTGTGCGCCTGGGGGATTCGGTGAACCGCGAGAGCTTCTGCCGCGCCCATGGGCTGAGCGCCCGCAGCTCAAGCGCGATCCGTTGAGGATGTAGGAAAACCCCGTTTTGCAGCCAGGTGCCGAGTGTAGGGCTGGGTTCGTCGGATGGTGGTCGGTGGGATTCGAGGCGAGGAGGAGTTCGGCGGCTCGCCGGCTCGCCCGGGAGGGTGGGCGGTTCTTCGCCCTCGTTACGCCGCGTATCTCAGGCGGGCCAGCTTCTCGATGTTGTGCACCAGGCAGAACAGCTTCCACTGCCCGTCGACCTGGCGACGCCCGCGCAGCGTGAATCGCGTGAGCCCCTTGTTGTAGCAGAGATTCGCGAACACCGGTTCGACCACGCCGAAGCGCGCGGCGTATTGGGCGCGGCCTGCGGGCGTGTCGATGCGCGCTTGCATCCGGGCCGTGTGCGTCTCGCGCGGGGCGCGCTTCGCGGGGTGCGCAACGCGACCGGTGAAGAACATGACTTGGCGGGTCTCGGTCCGCTCCGGATACCGCAGACAGCGCGCGCGGAGCGGACACGGCACACAGTCGCGTTTCGCGCCGCGAAACTGCTCCCCGATGTGATTCCCCACCACGAGGTTCTTGCCCTTACGGTAGAGGGACTTGCCGGCGGGGCAGCGGCAGGTGCGCTTGAGGGGATCGTACTGGAAGTCCCGCGGCTGGAAGAGCCCGGGTTCCTCCGGTGGGCCGCCGGGGCGTGACTTGTCATAGAGGGGATCGGGCTTGGCGCGATGGCGTGGCTGCGTGGCGAACCGCGCATCGCGCTGGCGCAGCTGGTGATCCGCGATGAGGGCGTCGACCTCGCGCGCCGCGAGCGCGTGGAGGTTTGCCTCGCTGTGATAGCCAGCATCCGCCGTGACGAGCGACGTGGCGGCGAGCAGCTCCCGCGCGCGCAGCGCATCGACGACGGGCAGCAACACCTCCTGCTCGGAGCCCGTCCCATGCGCCTGGGCCTCCACAATGATCTGATGCCGGGCATCGACCGCCGCGGCCCCCGTGTAGCCCTGGATGACGCCCTTGCCGGTGGCCATCTTGGCGCTCTCGTTGTCGGTGCGATTGCTTTTCCGCACGCCTCCCGTGGGACCACGGCGATCGTCCCGATGGCGCTGCAGCCAGTCCCGCAGCTCCGTGGCGTCGCGCTCCAGCCGCTCGACACGGCGGCGATCCTTCTCGGGCAGTGGCGCCTCCGTGGGCAACGCATCCGCGGCCCGATGGCGCTGCAGGATCGCATGCGCCGTGGCCTCGAGCTTGGTCGCCTGCCGCGCGAACTCGGCCCGGGTGCCACTCCTGCGCTTCGCGGCGTTGCTGGGCAGCTTGACGCCGTCGATCGCGAACATCTCCCGGCCGATCAACCCCTGGTGATCACAGATCGCCACCACCGCGGCGAACACCTGCGCAATCGCGTCCCCCTGCGTGCTTACGAAGTCGGCGATCGTGGTGAAATGCGGCGGCTGATCCCCGCACAGCGCGATGAAGGTGACGTGCTCCCGACACAACCGCTCGATCCCCCGACTGCTCACCACGCCATGCGCATACGCCGCGAGCACCACCTTGAGGAGCAGCGCCGGCGGATAGGCCGGGGCGCCGGTGTCGTCATTCCGGAAGCGCGCATCGAACGGCGTGAGATCGATCGCGCGCTCGAGCAGGTGGTGCACCGCATGCTCGAAGGTGCCGGGGAGGAGCTGCCGCGCCAGATCGACGGGCAAGAGCTTGGGCTGCGTGTCGATGTATTTGTAGCGGGCCATGGCGCGCTCAGGAGGGGTTTATTCTTCTACGCGGCCCCGGGGCGCGAGGTTCCCCTTCCACACCGGGATTGCGCCCCCGCGGCCGGCGCGCCAAGATCCCGAGGGACTTTTCCTACAGCCTCGTTAGACCGACCACGACCATATGCGCGAGATCGACCTGTTCGTTGAGCTTGACCCACTAGTACTAAGGAGCAAAGAACGAGACGCCTGGCGCGCGGGCGAGCTCGCCGGCCAATGGCAGACGACGTACCCCCGCCTTTTCGACGCACAGGATCTGCAGCTCGCTCGCAATCGAGGCTGGAGGCGTCACTATTACGAATGGGCCTCGGCGTTGCATTTCTACATGACGCGCGGATGGTACAGCCTAGTCGCAAAGTACGAGTTCAGTTCACACGACCGTAAGCGCCGGGTCGCGGAGCGAATTCTCAAGCCTGACGTTATGGCGATACTCCGCGACCGAGAGAAGCATGGCCCAGCGCAGGCGCCGGATTTGTTTGTGTACTCACCTGACGAGACCGATTACTTCTTTTGCGAAGTCAAAGGCCCAGGAGATTCCCTTCGCGTCAATCAACGCCGGAAGTTCGGGGTGCTGGCCAGAGTGACCCGCCGACCTATCCGCATCCTGAAGTGCAGGGTGTGCGATTGAGTTCCTTGCGCTGGCGGTCTAACCGGCGTATCTGGACTCCTCCCCCGGTTTGCGCAAGGGGCGGTGCTCGGTTGTTCCAGGAGGCCCGCGAGGTAGAGCTCGAGGCGGTTGAACCGGCACCCATGGGGATCGCCCAGGGCCGAGGTGTCCCGGGGCAGTGCGCTGGTGGTCCAGTGCCCGGCGCCGTCCGCCAGCGGCTCACCGACGTAGGCCGCCCAGCGGTGGGTCAGCTCGTGGTTCAGCAGGCAGAAGCTCCTCGCTCCGTCTCGCACCGTGTAGACGGCGATCCGGGCGTGGACGACGAGACTGAGCCGGGCGGCGGATCCGAAATCCCGCCATTCGGCGACCGGCAGCCCGAGGCCGGCTACCTCATTGCGGATCTGGTAGGCCCGGGCGCTCTAGGGTTCGCCGACGGTGGGCGGAACGAGGACCGCGAGGAAGTCCCGGTCGTCGGGAAACAACTGGTAATAGCGCCGCACGATCCGCTGGAATTCGGGCTCGCCGAGGTCGCGGGCGTCCGGATCGAGCAGTGCGACCACCCGCAATGTGGTACGGGCGTCGGCGGCCAGGTCCGTGACTACCGGCGAGCCTACCACGGCGGGATCGGCGGTGCGGAACGAGACGAGGACCTCGGGCACGGAGTCTCCATGGGGGACGCCAGGCTCGTGCAGGGCGGAGAACCCAGACAACGTCGTGGCCGTTACTCCTTGAATCATTGGAGGAAGCACCAGCCCGTCCAGTGCGAACCAGCCATCGCCGGCGGTCAGGTCGCCGTTGGTGGCGTCGTCGTGCAGGATCAGCGAATCCAGGATGGCTCCGTCTCGAACGAGGCCGAGGCCTGCAGGCTGGGGGTGGGCGTGGATGCGCGGACTCCGTGCTCCCGTGACCCGAAGAGCCAGTGTGAAGGCCCCCCCCGGACCGCGTGACCACCGGCTCGAGGCGCACCGAGATCAGGGCCAGCGTCCGCTCCGTCGGGGCCTGGGGGTCTCGGCACGCGACGGCGGCGACCAGGCCGAGAGACAAGAGCACGGCAGAGGAGCTTGTGTTGTGCCCGGATGACACCAGGACGCTGTCAACGGTGCTCCGGCCTGGCCCGCGGGCTCTTCAGGGCCGTCTCCTCAGGCGGTCGAGTCCTTCCTTTGAGGCTCGATGGTTCGGCCTAATGGTCAGCGCTCGCTCGTAGGACCGTACCGCGGCGGTCGTGTCACCATCCTGTTCGTACAGGCGGCCCATGCTGTATTGGATGGACAGGGATTCGGGGAAGAATTCTCCGTTGAGCCGGTAGATCGCGATCGCGTCGCGCAGACGCCCGTCGCGTGCCAGGTTCTCGGCCAGCACGTTCATCTCCCATTCGCCGAAATCGTACATGCCGTCGGTCGCGACGCGGTCCCGCAGCGCGCGATAGCGCGCCACCGCCGAATCCACGCCGTGACGATCAATGATCGTGCGAAGTTCTTGTTTCAGCAGCAGGGGTCTCGGGAGCCCGCGATGGCACGTCTTGCATTCGATCGTGACGTTCGGGTCCTCCCGCTCGGGAACCTGCGGTAGAATCCGCTCGTTGATCTCCTGCACCATTTGCAGCATGAACCGGGCGTTTCGCTTGTCGGGGTCGTCGTCCTTATCGAACTCGACGCCTTCAAACGAGATCCCGTCCCCTCCCACGTGGCAGTACTGGCAGCGGACGCCCAAGGCGAACGAGAAGCCGCGCATGATCTGAAGGAGGCTGTCGCTGGAGATGTCCTTCGGCAGCACCCGAAGGTTCGTGAAGGAATCCGGGATCTGCGCTCCTGCAGGAGACGGCGGCGAGAACGAGCTACAGAGCACGAGCACCCCGACCCATCTAGTGTTCACGATTATCATGCGTCCACTCCAGGACCTGCCTTGATGACAAACTCCTTCACGAGATCCGCAGGAAGTGCGGGGCCTCTTGACATTGTCTGATTCGCGAACAGAGCCGGGGCAGGCACAAAGATTCCGGACGCGCCAATGGCTCCGAACTTGATGAACGCCCTGCGCGATTGAAGTTCTCGCGATTCTGTCATGATAATCTCCTCTAGTGTTTCGTGTCACATACGAAACTAATCTCCCGAAGAATTCCGCCTCCCTGTTTTCCGCAACAGTAACAATGGACCGCCGTGTTCCCGAGATTTGTTCTTCCATAACCGCTTTGAGTGTTCCGGCATCGGCTCCTTCATATCCCTCGCGTTCAAGAATGATCCCTTTGGAGTCTTTTTTGGACCTCGACCAACCTCCCGGCTCGCTCCGCCTGCGCCTGCGCCGCTCGCCACGCCGACGAGGGGGGAGCCGACCCGCTCGACATCACGCCAAAACTCGGCGAGGGCTTCGGCCCCGCGGGCGTCAACCGCTGCCGCCACCCCGGGCAACTGCGCGTGCCACACGCCATGACCGCGGTGGACGACGCGCGGGCGCCCGTACCGAACCTGGATAACTACCTCGTCGTCGGCGAGTTGGGGTTGGAGGGTGAACTGCGGCCGGTGCGCGGCGCGTTGTCCGTCGCCCTGGCGGCCCGGGACGCCGGCATGCAAGGGGTGGTGCTGCCGCACCAGAACATCGCGGAGGCGTCGGTCGTTCGTGGGGTGGCCGTGTTGGGAGCGACGTCCCTCGGCGAGGTAGCCGGGTTTTTTGCCGGCCGGAACGCGCTCACCGCGCCGAACCGGAACGGCGGAAAGCCTCCGGCCGCGAGGCGCGCCGACGCCGTGGACTTCGCGGAGGTGCGCGGGCAGGAACAAGCCAAGCGGGCGCTCGAGGTGGCGGCGGCGGGAGCCCACAACGTCCTGCTGATCGGGCCGCCGGGGTCGGGCAAGACGATGCTGTCCCGCCGACTCCCGACGATCCTTCCCGACATGACCCTGGACGAGGCGCTCGAGGCCACCAAGGTGCACAGCGTGGCTGGCCTGCTGCCGCCCGGCACGGCGCTGCTCCACTGCCGCCCGTTTCGCGCTCCGCATCACACGATCAGCGACGCGGGGCTGATCGGCGGCGGTGCGCTGCCGCGGCCGGGCGAGGTGAGTCTCGCGCATTGCGGTGTGTTGTTTCTCGACGAGCTGCCCGAGTTTCGCAGAAACGTGCTCGAGGTGCTGCGGCAGCCGATGGAGGACGGCAGCGTGACGATCGCCCGCGCAGCCATGTCGCTCAGCTACCCGGCGCGGTTCATGTTGGCGGCGGCGATGAACCCCTGCCCGTGCGGGCAGTGGGGCAATCCGGCGGGTGTGTGTGGCTGCGGGCGGGTGGTGGTCGATCGCTATCGGGCCAGAATCTCCGGGCCGTTGCTCGATCGGATCGACCTACAACTGGAGGTGCCGGCGGTGGCGCACACCGAATTGTCCGTCGATCGGTCGGGCGAGCCCAGTGCGGCCATCCGCGCGCGGGTGAACCGGGCGCGGGCCGTGCAGCTCGCGCGGTTCGCGGATCGGGACGGGCTGTTTGCCAACGCGCACATGGCGCCGGAAGATCTCGCGCGGTACTGCCGCATCGGCGACGCGGCCGACGCGCTGCTCAAGACGGCGATCCACCGCTTGGGTCTTTCCGCTCGCGCGTATCATCGCGTCCTGAAGATCGCGCGTACCATCGCCGACCTCGCGGGCGCGGCGCAGATCGCCACGGCTCACGTCAGCGAGGCGATACAGTATCGGCGGTTCGATCGGCCAACGGGGTAGGGCACCGCAGGCAGTGTACGCGGGAGCCACCGTGCTCCTCCCAGACGACACGCGCGCCTGCTCCGTCGAACGTGAAGAAAGGATTGGGGAATGCGCCGTTGCGGAGCCCGGCGACGACGGCGCGACTCTGTCAATTCGAGTCCCGGCTTGAAAGCCGGGCTCGGCGCCAACTCATGCCCTAAAGGGCTTGGGGGGGTGAGTGCACGAGCCCTTCAGGGCATAACACCCCCGCCGAGCGCGGACTCCTCAGTCCGCGACTCTGTCAATTCGAGTCCCGGCTTGAAAGCCGGGCTCGGCGCCAACTCATGCCCTAAAGGGCTGGGGGATCGAGTGCACGAGCCCTTCAGGGCATAACACCCCCGCAGGACGGGCTCAGGAATGCCACGTGGCGACGCACCCTGGGCGATGGCTATTACACGGACCCGGTGCACACGTACACCTACGACATGAAAGGGCGCGTGACCCAGATCATCCAGGAGTGGCCGTGGGTGAGTCCCGATCCACCCAGCGACTGGACGCCCGATACGACCTATAACAAGTACGACGTGGCTGGGAACGTGCGCTATTCGGGGTGGCGACACACGCTCGCCGCGGAGGAGCCGCAGAATGTCTCCCTGGACGTCCGAGCCGCCGCCGGGTTCGTTGGCGCCGATGGCAAGCTCATGGTCCAGCAGACCTATAACGAGAACATCAACTACTTTGGGGCCCACAGCAACAAGCGCGGCGCGTACGAGGAGTATTGGTACGACGCGCTCGGCCGCCGGGTGCTCGTGCGTCGCCGCACGGATGCCCTCTGCACCGGAAGCGCCGACTGCGCCAGCACCATCGAACGGCTGGTGTGGGATGGCGACCAGATCCTGTACGAGCTCCGGGCGCCCGGGGGCGACACCCTGACCACGACCCAACTCAATGCCACCCCGCCGTACACCGGCGCCGACCACGAGCAGTATGGCGTCGTGGCGTACACCCATGGGCCGGGGATCGACGCACCGCTGGACGTGATCCGGATGGAATACGGCACCTGGGGCGACGTCGAACTTACCGTGGTGCCGCACACCAACTGGCGGGGGGAGTATGGCGCCGGCTCCGACACCACCGGGACCGTGCTCACGAATATCGACTTTCAGTGGCCGGCGGATTTCCGGGGCGCCTTCCACGGCGATCCAGGCGGCCGCGGTCTCCCCGAGTGGTTCGGCAGCCTGATCCAGGACAAGCGGGACATGTCCGGCTTGATGTACATGCGCAATCGGTACTATGATCCAGCCACGGGGCGATTCACCCAGGAAGACCCGATCGGGCTCGCCGGCGGCCTCAACCTCTACGGCTTCGCCGACGGCGATCCCGTCAACTTCAGTGATCCGTTCGGGCTGAAGGTGTGCTTCTCGGGCGAGGACTACGAGGAGCTTGCGGAGAACACTCGATGGGCCACGGGTACGACCTTTGATCTGGATGATCGCCACTGCGCCACGAACGTTCGCCCCTCTGGCGATAACTGGACTGAAGTATCAGAAGGCTTTGCCACGCTCGCGGCGGACGAGAACTACATGGTCGAGTTGGTTTACGACGGGGGTGGCTCGCGGATCGCAGATGGCAAGGTCAGAATCGACCGAAGTGACATCGGGGCGCGGTACGGTACTTACCTGGACCGACCTGGCAGATGTGTGACTTCGAGAGGCGCTGCGTGGGATCAGCCTTCCATAATCGCTCATGAGCTTGGGCATGTGAATGCCGGTTGGCTTGGGCATCCCAACGGCGGCCGGAGCAATCGCATGGCGATCACATGGGAGAACACAGTTCATGGGGCCAGGGGGCGTCCACTGCGCCATCTGTCATGCCACTGACACAGGGGACAACTCAGCAGCGGCAGCCACGGAGCTTGCTGCCGCCGACCAACGGGATGAGGATGATTCGTACGATACGACGACATGTGGTCTTGTTTGTGGGGGTTTCGGCATTGGCGTGCAATGCCTGCACCGGCAGGCGGTCTGTAGACCGCTCCATAGACTTGGACTCCGCCGCAGGGATTGCGGTATTTCGGGCCGCAGAGGAGTTCTGGGCGGCCGCTGCGGATCGCGACTCCAGCCGCATGCTTGCCTTGAGTGGGGACGCAGCGGTCGTCGATTGGGCTCGGCGCTGGCAGCACGCGTATCCCGGCTTCTTCGTTGCGACCGCAGAGCACCTCGCGGTTCAGGATTTCTACTTTGTGCACCGAGGACCGGATACAGCGCTCGTGCAGTTTGAGGTGCCGTGGGTGACATGTCGCCCCCCGGCTCATGACGGGTTGCCGGATCGGTACTTTGCCATGTTCGTCGAAGTCGAACGTGCATGGACCCTAGTCAAGGTGTGGCGCAACATCTGTTGAGGGATGAGCGATACGCCTTGCCGCCGCCAGCGGCGGATGAGCGCTCTGACCCCGCACATCGTCGCGATGGACCGCCTCTCCGAGACCACTAGCGTCACTCTGTGGGTCATGGAAGTTCTCCTGGCGGCTGGGAAACGTACACCTATGACGACGACGGCCGACGCACGGCCCGCGTCGAGCAGGCGGGTGCGACGACCCTCCACGACGACGACTTCACGTATGACAACGGTGGACATGTCCGCTCCGTGACCGGAAGCGCCGGCTACAGTTGGACCGTGGAGAACGTGTATACCGGGAGCGGGGGACTGCTCGGCACCGACCTGTACAGGAACTCTGGACTGCCACACTTCATCGAGGAATACCAAACGGACGGACTCGGCAACGTGAGTGCCAAGCGGGTCGACGAGGGAGTGAACGACCCCAAGTCGATCTATCTCTACGACGACTTCTCAGGGTTGCTGGACCGCATCGTGGCGCTGGAACCCCCGTATCCGCCGGAGGGGTGGCAGCCCGACACGACGTATAACCTCTACGATGAGGCCGGGAATGTTCGGTACTCCGGCTGGCGGCACCCGTACGACAACTGGTGGGCGTTGCGCGGCAGCGCGAATTTCTATCGCGCCGACGGCAAGCTGTTGGTGACCGTGGTGTATCGTGACTCGGTCCTCTTGAGCACGGGGAACCGCGTCGACAAGCGCGGCGCGTACGAGGAGTATTGGTACGACGCGCTCGGCCGCCGGGTGCTCGTGCGTCGCCGCACGGATGCCCTCTGCACCGGAAGCGCCGACTGCGCCAGCACCATCGAACGGCTGGTGTGGGATGGCGACCAGATCCTGTACGAGCTCCGGGCGCCCGGGGGCGACACCCTGACCACGACCCAACTCAATGCCACCCCGCCGTACACCGGCGCCGACCACGAGCAGTATGGCGTCGTGGCGTACACCCATGGGCCGGGGATCGACGCACCGCTGGACGTGATCCGGATGGAATACGGCACCTGGGGCGACGTCGAACTTACCGTGGTGCCGCACACCAACTGGCGGGGGGAGTATGGCGCCGGCTCCGACACCACCGGGACCGTGCTCACGAATATCGACTTTCAGTGGCCGGCGGATTTCCGGGGCGCCTTCCACGGCGATCCAGGCGGCCGCGGTCTACCCCAGTGGTTCGGCAGCCTGATCCAGGACAAGCGGGACATGTCCGGCTTGATGTACATGCGCAACCGGTACTATGATCCCAATACAGGGAAGTTCACGCAAGAAGATCCGATTGGCCTGGCCGGCGGGCTGAATCTGTATGGGTTTGCGGGTGGGGATCCGATCAACTTCAGTGATCCGTTTGGACTGTGTAAGAAGAAACGGGCGGACGGGAAGGAGTGTAACTACGAGACCGGGGATCCGAATCTGGACGATCCTGATCGGCGGCAGATTATGGAAGACAGTTTCAACGAGGCACCGGTCGACGAGTTGGGGTACAAGAAGGAACGGGGGGGAGAGTGCACTGCCGACCTGACCTGCACCTCCTTCGAAGGGGACCGAGACGGGGTCGCCATTACCGTCACGCCGAGCACCGCTTTCGAGTGGCACACGCACCCAAACGTGGGGCGTCCGATTCCCGGGGGCCTGCCAGGAGCTGTTTATCCCTCGGGCCCGAGCGAGGACAAGGATGTCGCGACCACACGCGCCCTGTACAAGATAGGGCTCAAGTTCTCGTCCTATGTTGTCGCCCCCAACACGATTTACCGGATGACGCCAGGGTCTAACGGAAAGGTGATCATCCAATCGTTCAACCGTTGGGCTGGAGGTAACTGATATGGTCCGCCGTGTTTCATCGCTGCTGGTAGTAGTCGCGATTTGCGTGACTTGCCGAACAGGTTCGCCCAGCGAAGGACGACTAGTGGTTGGAGCATCAGCACGCATCATCGGTGTGGAACCAGGGGACACCCTTCGCGAGTCTGCACCTGAATCGATGGCGGAACGTGTCGTCGCGTCGGTGCAACGTTACGCACAGCAACTGGGGTATGAGCCCAGCTGCACCCGGTACTTCGCCACGGTTGACCGCGTGGTGGCACTGTTTGCTCACTTCTGTGGTGATCACTACGGAATGGAGCACGATGCCCGTGACTTCATCGTTCTAATGCCCGGTGGTGAGGTCGTCGACTCGATCCGCTGGCATACCGAAGAGTTCGTCGAGGTCGTTCCCTATCTCAGGTTCAATCAGCTGGCGGATACGATGTCATCTGCGCACTAGAGGTGCGGTGGGTGCTCTCGACATCGGGGAGCCCGATCCTTTCGGGGGCCGGGCCTTCCATAAGCGGTCCAGCTCTCCGGGGGCATGGTCAGCTTCGGCGCGCGGGTATTGGCGGGCCGGGCGGGGCGGTCGTATGGCTCCCGTGCCATGTCGGGGCCCAGCCAAGTGACAGGTGAGAACACCAGCACACACTCCTCGGGTGCCAAGTCCCCGACTTCTGAGGTATCCACGACCCGAAGTTCCGGCCAATAGCGATGGAACGGTGCCATCACATACTGGTCAAGTGCCGCGTGGCGAGCCGCGACGACCACTTTGGCGCCGTGCCCAGGCTCGACGTGGAACGCTGGGATGACTGACCGCCCCCACTCCCCCCTGAAAGTGCACGTCGGCGACTTCGAGTACATGTTACGATGAAGAACGGGAGGCAGCCGGCGGCTAGAGAACAGAACGGTGCGCACTTGGCAGCATGGGCTCGTAGCCGCGTGCATCGGTCAGGACTTATCCGCAAGAAGATCCCAACGGGCTCGCGGGCGGGCTGAATCTCTACGGGTTTGCGGGTGGAGATCCGATCAACTTCTCAGATCCGTTTGGGCTGTGTACAGCGGAGAACGGCGGGCAGCTACCTCCAGAGCAGTGTCGCGATGCCACGTCCGCGGAGGGTCAGGCATCGGTGGATGCTGCACGCGCCACGGGACAGTGGACCTACAGCAGAACGACTCACGACCAAGCCAATCGCATTGGAGACTGTACAGACTACTGCGAAAGTGCGATGAGTGGGGCGGGCATGCCCAGTCTTGGAACGCCTGCTAACAACCGTGCTGTTCGCACCAGCCAATTCGCAGGGTCCTCGGATTTCAGGCCGCTCGGCGCAGATGAGGTGGCACAGGCCGGAGACATCGTGGCCCAAGGAGGACATGCCGGCTTGTTCACCGGCCGGTACAACAGCGGAGGCTTCCCAATCGTTCTGCAGAACGGTACGCGCGGGGTCAAAGAAATCACGTTTGGCGTCAATGCCGATGGGAGCGGTCAAAACGGGTTGGCCTCGATGTCGCCTGTCTTCCACAGGCGCCAGCTTCCGATCAATCGATGACGGAGAGGCAACAAATGCGCACCACATGGGCTCTTTTCCTGCTGACCCTCGCAGTCGCCGGGTGCGGATCTCAGTCAGCTACCCTATCGTGGGGAGAGGAAGAAGCGAGGGCGCTAGTTGAACGATTCCTGGCTGCCGAGTTTGCAGGCAACTACCTCTCTGAAGATACTCGGATCTACGGCTGTGAGCAGGACTATCAACCTTCGACGGATGACGTTGAACCGATAGGGAGATCCAGCATTCTGGATGCTGCCAGAATGGGCGATACCCTAACCGTCCATGTGGAGTATCACGTTCTCGGCAGGGGGCATTTAGGCGACCGATCCTCCTTCACGGCTGGAGAGCGAAGAGACACTGTTCCGTTTCGGGTTGTTGAGGACACTTTGGGAACTCTTCGGATCTATTGTGGGCCGCACCCAGCGAATCACTGGGGACCCAGAGCCGTTGAAGCCTTTCTCAATAGTTTTGACGAACCCTCTAGAAAGGAATGGGCCCAAGCGATCGAGAGCTTTCGAAACTAAGCGCTGTTTGTCAAACAGCCATGCGACCCCAGTGAGGATCAGTAGTCTCCGTGTCTCCGCCTAACGCTTGAGGCGCTCCTGTACCTCGGTGAGGCGGCGATTATGTCGCGAAACTGCATGTCTCCGCTGTCGAAAGCACCACCGACGTCTCCGAGACCTGGACGCGCACGGTCTACGACATCATGGATCGGGTCACGCGCACCGAGCAGTATGGCGATTCGGTCTTGTACAACTTCTCGAGCTATTTCGCGGGTAGCGCACCGGCCGAGGTGACGGTGGTCATCAATGGCTACGACGCGAACGGGAATCTCGACACCAACCAACGCTACGTCGATCGCAACGGCACGTGGCAATCGTACATGTACACGACCTACACGTACGATCGGGCGGATCGCCAGGTGACGGTCTCGCGGCCGCTGCACTCCCAGTATCTCGGCATGGCGGTCGACAGCACGGTGTACGATCCAGCCGGCAACCCGGTCGCGACCATCACGCCGCGCGGACACGCCATCACCATGCAGTACGACGCGCTGGACCGCGTGACCCGGCGCGTGCTCCCGCAGGTCACCTACGCGCTTGCCGATTGCTCGGTGCATGGCCTCTCCACGTCCTGGTGCCCGTGGGTGTTCCCGCTCTATCCTGATTCCGGGTCCGGGCTCGTGATTGCGGCGGATACGGAAGCGTTCGCGTACGACGTCATGGGCAACACGACGTATGCCGCCAACGGGGTGTCCAGGATTCGGCGGACGTACAACAAGAACGGCGCCATTGCTACCGAGACGGACAGCCTGCGGAAGTACACCAACGCGACCTTCGGGACGCACGTGTATGCGCTGAGGTTCGCCTATGACCTGAACGGCCGGCGCGACACGCTGTATCACCCCAGCAATCTCGCGCCGTCGCAGGGGAGTACGCAGACCTATCAATACGCCACGTTCGGTCCCCTCAGCGAGGTCCGGAACGTCTTCGGCAATCGCTACAAGTTCTTCTACGACGCCGCGGGGCGACTTGACAGTCTCGCCGTCCCTGGCGGCTGGGAAACGTACACCTATGACGACGACGGCCGGCGCACGGCCCGCGTTGAGAAGGCGGGTGCGACGACCCTCCACGACGACGACTTCACGTATGACAAGGCTGGACATGTCCGTGCCGTGACGGGCACCGGCGGTCACGGCTGGACGGTCGCGAACGTGTACACCGGGAGCGGTGGGCTCCTGGCCACCGACCTGTACGACAACGGCGGGCTGCCGCACTTCATCGAGGAATACCAAACAGACGGACTCGCGAACGTGAGTGCCAAGCGCGTCGACGAGGGAGTGAACGACCCCAAGTCCATCTATCTCTACGACGACTTCTCGGGGTTGCTGGACCGCATCGTGTCGCTGGAACCCCCGTATCCGCCGGAGGGGTGGCAGCCCGACACGACGTATAACCTCTACGATGAGGCCGGGAATGTTCGGTACTCCGGCTGGCGGCACCCGTACGACAACTGGTGGGCGTTGCGCGGCAGCGCGAATTTCTATCGCGCCGACGGCAAGCTGTTGGTGACCGTGGTGTATCGTGACTCGGTCCTCTTGAGCACGGGGAACCGTGTCGACAAGCGCGGGCGCCACGAGGAGTACTGGTACGATGCGCTCGGCCGCCGCGTGCTCGTCCGCCGCCGCGGCGATGACAGCTTCCTGTGCTACGGCGCCGACTATTGCAAGAGCTCCATCGAGCGGTTCGTGTGGGACGGCGATCAGCTTCTCTACGAATTGCGCGCACCGGGCAGCGACAGCGATCCGCTCGACGACACGCCGCCCTACACGGGGGACGACACCAAGTACGGCTGGGTCGGGTACACCCACGGCCCGGGCCTGGACGCACCGCTCGACCTCTTTCGGATGGACTTTGACGATCTCACGCGCGTCGTGCTCCCACACACGAACTGGCGGGGCGCGTACGACGCCGGCACGGACACCACGGGCACCGAGCTCGTGACCTGGGACTTCCAATTCCCGGCCTCGTACCGCAATGCCTTCCACAGCGATCCCGAGGCCCCGTTCCGCGATCTCCCCGACTGGTTCGGCAGCCTCATTCAGGACAAGGCGGATGAGTCCGGCTTGATCTACATGCGCAACCGCTACTATGATCCAGCCACAGGGCGATTCACGCAAGAAGATCCGATCGGGCTCGCGGGCGGGCTCAATCTGTACGGATTCGCGAGTGGGGATCCGATCAACTTCGGTGATCCATTTGGGCTGACACCTGATCCTGTCACACAGCTTGTCAAGAAGTTGAGCGGCTGGTTCGTGCGCAAGCGCGCGCCCAAGATGATCGGTTCCGCGACCGCCAACGAGCTTTACAGCACCTTCTACGGCAACGCGAATACTGGAGGAGCGGCGGGTGTGGGCCTCGTCGTCATGGACGTACTCGGTCTCGCCGGGCCTATCGGGATCGAGGCGGAGACGGAACTTGAGATGAGCAGGTGTAACGCGAGCGGTGGCGGCTTCGGGTGCGAGCAGCTCGGTTTTCCAGCACCCACACGTGGCCAGGTCCAAGCGTTGTTCAACAGTATTCCGACGGAGCAGGCTGTTCAGCAGCCCGACGCGACGACAACGAAAGCTGGCAGTTGCGCGGGTGAGCAGCGCGCCGGTTGCACCGAACAGACTGAACGCGGAGGGCAGTAGACCTGGAGCCTGACGCCGCAAGCACGATTGTCGATCGACGAGGGCAGCTGACTTGGTTCTTCTTTCTGCTGGCCGCAAGCGTCGTTGCAGCGATGCTGAACGTGTCGGGGTGGGGCCATCCCGCCGCGACGGCAATCTACATCGCCACTGCGGCAGTGGGCTTGGTGCTAAATCGGCGCTTTGCGTTAGCGCTTGGTCAGTCCCACCGGAGTGGCCGACGCTGGCTAGCCCTCTTGGGCTTGCTTATCGCGGTCGTGGTGATCCATCGGCTGCTCCTCGAGGTAACGCCGGGTGCCATCGATGCGGGGTCCTCGGAGGACCTCCTCCTTTGCTGGCCTCGACTCGGTATCGTGTTGGTGGAGATCCTCGCAGTCCCCGTCACCGAGGAGGTGATGTTTAGGCGCCTCTTGTTCGATTGGTTCTCGAGCTCGTACGGAGTTGGTGTGGCTCTCGTGGCGACAACGCTCGCGTTCGCGGCATGGCACCTACCGGCGGGTCCCGACGTGTTGCTCCAACAAGCGCTCGGTGGCGCATTCCTCGGCATCCTTCGTGTGGTAGGAGGTGGGATCGCTCTCCCTGCAGCCTTCCATGCTCTCATCAACGGTTTAGCGAATGCGGTCTGCGAGGTGTGAGTCACTCAGGCGAGGAGTCGCTTCACGACTGCACACTGGTAGCACTCGTGCATACGGACTGATTACGCGCGCGCGATGAAGTAGAGGAGTCCGACGACGACGATCACGAGCATAACCGAACCGACGACGCCGGCCACTAAACGGCTGGTCCCAGAACTTGGGCGAGGCGGGTAGCGCCCGAACGTCACGCCGCGGAGGACGAGGGTGCCGATCCGTTCACCAATCCAGCTCGACGCTTCGTCGACGGCCGCAGACACGAGCTCCAACGCTGCGATCAACGCGATAACTCCCAGAACGCCGATCGTGATCTTCAGGAGCACAGCTTCTCCCCGCCACCTGGGGACTCACGGTAGTTCAGCAGCTACTTGCCTGCCGTCCACGAGCGGCCGTTGCGCCGTCGAGCTTCATGGAGTGCATCGACCATCTTGAGGACCGCGTGTTGGTCGCCGGGGGGAAGATCCTCGACCTTCTTGAGCCGCTTCCAACAATCGCCCGGTCTTCGGCTTCGTCTGCTCTCGCACTGGCGCAAGCCCCAGCAGCTGGTCGGCGGACACCCGGAGTGCCTTGGCGAGATCCACGAGCAACGCCCCGGGAGGCTGGTCCGTCTCCGTCTCGTAGTACGCGATCACCCGCTGTGACACGCCCACGGCGTCCTCGAGCTCGGCCTGGGTGAGCCCGCGGCGCTGGCGGATCGTCGCCATCCGCTTCCTGAATCCCTCAAGTGGTCCTTCACCGCGGTGATCTGCCCCGTGGTGTGGGCGTGGGTGCCCAGCATCACATCCTCTCCAGTGTAACAGTGGCGCTCCGGTGATCGTGCTCGTGGCTTGACGTGCTAATACGACCATCGTATAACCTCGACGTCCAATCGGAAAGGGTGTCGGTTGGCGGCTCACCCCCTTGACGGGAGTCACGGATGGCCCGGATCCGGACGCGGAGCTCGAGCCGATCAAGCGGGGGGTGAACGTGCTGGACCGCGTGCGGGTGGATCGCTGGGGACAGCCGACGGCGCTCACCGATCCCCTCAACGCCACGACCACCGTGACGTACAACACGGCCGGCCTGCCAATCCGAAGCGTCCTCTCGGTCGACCCCGGCGCGGTGGATACGGCGGCCTACAACGCCAACGGCCTGCCTACGTACGTGCGATCGGCCGACGGGCCGGCGGACAGCATCGTTTACCATGGTACCTGGGTCACCCAACCGACGAGTGTGAGCGCGGGCGGCGCGCCCACGCAGACTATCTACCGCGGCACCAACGGGCGTGCGGACTCGGTCAAGATCGGCACGACCTTCATCCAGCGCTACACCTACGAAACGGACGGTCGCGTCAAGACGGTCAAAGACGCGCTCGGCACCATGGTCAGCACCGGCTGGCACAGTGGCACGAACGGGAATCGGAGCAAGGATTCGGTGCCCGGCGGCCTGGTCACCACCTACGGGTACGATGTCTATGGCCGCGCCACGACGGTGACGCCGCCGAATACGCCGACCCGGACGACGTACTACGACGTGCTGAACCGCCCCGACTCGGTGCGCGACGGCGTGAACGCCGTGGCGACCCGCTTCACCTATGACGATGCCTCCAACCTGCTGAGCGTGCGGGACCCTCAAGCGCAGGTCTACGGGTTTGCGTACAATGCGGTGGGGTGGACCACGAGTCGGACGGATCCGGCGTCGGGAACGGAGTCCCTGCTCTACGATGTTGAAGGGCGGCTGACACGGTGGGTGAACCGCCGGGGGGACACGACGCGCTACCGCTATGACGCGCTCCATCGGTCAACGGGGAAATCGGGCGCGCAGACCGACTCGACGGCCATCACCTACTCGACGAACCGGAGGCACGTCACGGCGTCCAGCTGGGTCGACTCGAGCCAGGTCGTCGCGGTGGACGAGGTGTATCTCTCGCCGCTGGGCCTCGTCGATTCCACGAGCACCAGTTTCTGGGGCACCGCCGCGCGGATGCGCCACTACCTCTACTCGGCTGCGGGCGTCCTGGACAGCGTATGGGTGAAGAGCTTCTCCGGGAGTACGTTCTTGGGCCGCAAGTACTTCTTCGACACGGCGCGGGGGACGCTGGATTCGGTGCGGATCGGGGGCAAGACGCGCTCGAGTCGGTTCGACGCCAACCTGCGGGATACGCTGACGGTGCTGGCCAGCGGCGATTCGACGTTCCGCGAGTACCTGCAGGGCGGACAATCGTCGGGCCTCGTGATGAGTTCGGCGACGAAACAGAGTTTCAATCGCTACCTGGGCTATGACAATACCGGGCGGCTGCGCCTCCAGTTCACCGACTCGATCCCCGAACCGTTCAGTGCGACCTTTGGCTACGACGGGCTCGGCCGCGTGGTGGCGGACACCAGCGGGGTCGTGGACGGCGACAGCTGCGACCACGATGCTGCGTTGGGGTGGAGTTGCGACTACGACAGCGTGGAAGGGGTGCGCCGGCTGACCTATGACGCGGCGGGCAACGTCAAGCGCGACTCGTTGTGGGACAATTTGGGCTTCGTCGGCGCCGACACGGGCGGGTACTCGACCGGCAACCGCATCGAAGTGTTCGGTGCGTGCACCTATGATCATGACGCCGACGGAAACGTAACCTCTCGCGCCTGTGGCGAGGATTCGCTGGCGCTGTGGTGGTCCTCGGATAATCATCTCGATTCGCTCAGTCTCAACGGCACGAAAGCCCGTTTCTACTACGACGCCTTTGGCCGTTTGGTGAAACGCAGTGCCGCGGGCGGTGTGAGGTACTTCTGGTGGGATGGAGAGAACCTCTACGCCGAGATTAACGGTTCCGGTTCGATGGCGAAGATCGTCGAGTATCTCTCTGCGGGCATGGACAACCCCCGCGCTATCGCGACCGCGGATAGTACGGTGTACTTTGCTGGCATTGACGGCTTGGGCAACGTGATTGGCCTCGAGAGTCACACGGGGGGCGATGGGGCCGCGTATGCTTACGACCTGTGGGGCAACAACAGCGGATGGGAGAACTTGCCGAGCGGGGCCACCAATCGCGCGCGGTTCAAGGGGGCGATGTGGATGGGGGACGCAGGCCCCGAGCTCTACTACATGCGAGCCCGGTGGTATGAGCCGCAAACGGGACGATTCGTGAGTGAGGACCCGATTGGGTTGGCGGGTGGGATGAATCTGTATGTGTATGCGGGGAATGACCCGGTCAACGGGTGGGATCCGACGGGGCTGTACCCATGCCTCCCGTACAAGTACGAGGGCTACTGCGGGCCCACGGACGGTAACGGCGCCGATGACTTCGAGTCGAGATGGCAGGCTCTTATCGACGCGTCAGGTCCGTACTACCCCTGGGGGCGCTGGTCCTTCGAAAACTGGCGCGGGTGGCCAGGAGGGGGTGTTGGCGGTGAGGCCCGTTCCGCCCCATTCAGAATGGATGAATGCGGGAAGGCTGCGGTACAAGTCGTCGATGTGGTCCCATTTGCCGTCAATCCGTTGTTTGCTCCGGTCAACCTGGCCGTTGAGATCATTGCTGTGGTTGCCTTCTACGATGATATCAAGATGGCGGCTGTGAGCCCGTGGCGAAAGGGAATCGCTACCGCACTCTTGGGGGCGCAGGTGGCGAGCGTATTCACCGGCACTTTTACCCCGAGCGCTGTAATTACGTCCGTCTTTGAAGTACCTGTGCTTTCGCTATCCAACTGGTTGCTGAACGGATCTCCTAGCATCCTGGACCCAGTTCGAAAGAGCTGCGGGATGTCCAATTAGGCCGACATGTGTGCGCAGAAATAGGTGACGAGCCTTGAGGAGTTTGGATATGGCATGGGTGATAATGGTGTTCGTGTGGAGCTGTGCGATCTGGTTCAATTCGCGCACGTTCAACGAACGACAGGAAATGAGGCTGGTGGACATCCCGCTTCGCCTTCCGGGTAGCCTACTGCTTGCTGCGACGGCGATTACGCTGGCGGCAATCGGAATCTTCGTCGCGGCGGTGGGCGTCGGGAGCTTCTCGGACTTGCCGGAGGTTGAAGAGTTACGCGACCAGGCGCTTCCTCTCGGGTTTGCTGTCATGGGATCTGCCGAGATCGTGCGCCTCCTCTTTGTGAATCGCAATCTCCGCGCCACTGAGAACGGTCTCAGCTTCTTTACAGCCGTCATACCGTCGCACAGGATCGAGGAGTTTCGGGTGCGACGGACGTCCTTGCTGGTGGGAACGCCTCGCTTGCGGAGGTCATGGAACGGTTGGAAGGGAACCACGTCAGTGCCGCTCCTCTTCTGGCGGGCGACGCCAGCTCAACTCACGGAGTTGGTCGAACTCGTCAACTCCCGGCGAGGGTTGGCACCGGAGAGGTAGACTGGGACCCGTGTAGGGACTGTCATGGGCAACCTGACGTCTGCCGCCAACGGGGTGTCCAGGATTCGGCGGACGTACAACAAGAACGGCGCCATCGCCACCGAGACGGACAGCCTGCGGACGTACACCAACGCGACCTCATTCGGTCCTGGAGGGCACAACGGCCCCGGAGGGCCACGCTAGGGGCGGCCCATGCGCTTTCAGTCGATTATCAGGAAGGCCGCGTCATCCGCTTCGCCGAACACCATCAGGTCGCGATGGTGCAGCCGCAAGAGGGCCTCGACATCAGCCATGGAACAGTTCCCGCGCCGCACCCACACGGTCTTGGGCGGTGCGCCATGGAGAAAGCTCAGCTGATGAAAATCCGCGTCCTTGGATACGATGGTGAACCCGTGTTCGGCTGCATACGCCCAAACCACGGCGTCGTCGCTCTCATCTAGGCCAAGGTGACGAACGTGCGCAGAGTCGGGGAACAGATCAGCAAGCCGAGGCACCAGCGCCGCTGCGAGGTTCTGATCGAACAGTAACCGCACCCGGCCTCCGGGTCGCCGCTATTGCCCAGATACGAACATCAGACGCCGTTCACGATCGGCTGCGAATGCCAGACTGGCGCGGAGGTCTTCCCGCTCCAGCTCTGGGAAGTCCTGGAGGATTTGGTCTTCGCTCATCCCCGACGCGAGATACTCGAGGATATCGTAGACCGTGATCCGCATGCCGCGAATGCACGGCTTGCCGCTGCGCTTGCCGGCTTCGATCGTGATGCGGTCGTGATAGTCCATGGCGGCAGTTTATGCGCAGCGGGCGTGGGGGTCAAGCAAACGATTCCGTCCAACACGGCTACCGGCGGGACTCCCCGGCGGGTGCAAGTCGCGCAGCCGTCCGCCCAGTCGGCGCGGACGCGGCCGCGATCCTCCAGTGTCAGCCCTGGCGTGGGAACGTCCGCGAACTCAAGGCGCTGATGGAACGCCTGCACGCCCTGGTGGACGCTCCGGTCCTGCTGGCGGAACATCTCCTGCCCGAACTGCACGAAAGCACCCCACGGCTCGACGACCGCACGTGGCTGCACACCCAGTTGACGGCCCGTGACTGGGACGTCAAGCGGACGGCCTACGAACTGGGGGTCGGTCGGACGACTCTGTACCGCCTGATCCGGCGTCACGGGCTGGCGCGACCCCGTCCTTCGCCTGCCTAGCGTGTTCCAGTGGCACACGGGCCGTGTGCCACGGAACACGATCACCCGCGGCTGATCTTAGCTAACTCTCTACCACACAACGCTTTCCGTTCCGAGTCGTGGTGGAACAGTGCGTGCGTGCCTCTCCAGGCAGACGGCAGCACCGCCCTACCCTGGAACCCCGGAGGCTCACGATGTCCGCCGCTCGCCTTGGCTCCGTTCTCGTACTCCTCCTCGTGCCGGCCGTGGCCCGTGGTCAACAGCCCGCCAGTATCACGGTCACACCGGGCGACGATCTGGCTGGGCAGCAGCTGGTCGCCGCCACCAGCTACGAGGTGGCGTTTGCGATTGCCAATC